>Ga0209163_1000017_pt1 | contig 490000 bp, 447 predicted proteins | sample MTBAKSrepl2MetaG_FD_187457 | JGI IMG/M metagenome (GOLD analysis project Ga0209163, IMG submission 187457) | Enrichment culture microbial communities om Arthur Kill intertidal strait, New Jersey, USA, that are MTBE-degrading - MTBE-AKS2 (Arthur... | ecosystem: Environmental > Aquatic > Marine...
TTACTTCTCGCCGAATTATGGTTCACAGATTTTTGTGCATAAACCATTGAACTTAGTAAAAGTAGGCTAATCGAAATCAATAATACTTTGTTTAAAATTTTCATGGTTATTATGTTTTAATGTTTAGGTTTCTAGTTCTTTACTTATGTTAGGTAACTCATTTATATGTACACCTTAGGTAAATTATCCAACCATCCGCCAGAGGCGGACAGGATAAAGATGTATTGTGCACCTTTTCTGCATCTTTATATTTATTTTATATCTCAAATTCATCCATCGAATGTTTAATGTTTTTGGAGAGCAGAAACTCAAATATATGAAATATTTATAGATACGAAGCAGGAAGATGTGATTTTTAGGCTAGGAGCATAGCGCAAAGAGCACGAAGCGTGGGGCGCGGGGCTTGAAGTTTCAGGTTCCGGGTTTCAGGTTGCTAGTTGTGAAATTTATCACCTGTCACTTGTCACCTTTATAAGATAAAAGATAAAAGATAAAAGACAAAAGTTCAAAATCGTTCAAAGAAGTTCAATGTTGTTCAAAACACAATAGCTCAATAACTTAATAACATAATACACTATGAATAACAACATATCACAATCGAATGTCCATTGATTGACAACAGAATGTCCGTGTCCGGGTTGAGCTTGAGGGGGTCATGTCACACGACACTTGTCACCTTTATAAGATAAAAGATAATAGATAAAAGTTCAAAATCGTTCAAAGAAGTTCAATGTTGTTCAAAACACAATAGCTCAATAACTTAATAATATAATACACTATGAATAACAACGTATCACAATCGAATGTCCATTGAATGACAACAGAATGTCCGTGTCCGGGTTGAACTTGAGTGGGTCACCTGTCACCTTTTTCAAAGGTTCAAGTTTAAAGTAAAAAGGCTAAAGTTCAAAGTTGTTCAAAATTGTTCAAAGGTAAAATAACGATGTATTACAACGCATTACCATTGAATGTCAACAGAATGACGGTTTTTTTTGTTCAAAAACGTTCAAAGTCCAAGATGCTGAAGATATTTTCTGAAATAAAAAAAGCGTGACAAACAGTAATAATTCCTGAATGCCACGCCTTAAATTTTCCGATCTGTTTTTCAGATGGAACAAAAATTATTTATCAGTACTTAATTGTGCGAATTACAGTGATTTCGTCAGTTGAAATTTCGATCCAGTTTCCCTCTTCATCAAATTTCCAGCTTATCGGATATTTTTTCGATTTTTTGTACACCATCACTTTTGTATTAGGATCAGATTTTGCTTCCGGAACAGTGTTTTTCAGAAAATTGTTCCCTTCGTTATCATCGTTTTGGGATCCGCTAAAGGTCCAGTTCAGGCTTACTTCTTCCGGATAACCGGCATCATTGATTTTGGAAGCCTCGAGGTTAAAATCCGATCGGCACTTATTCCATCCATAATCCTTTTGGAAATAAATTGGGGCCGCAATAGCAAGGCTTTTAATCGATTCCATATCCGGGCAAAAATCAGCCTCAACCACAGCATCCTCAAACCTCCAATATTTTAAATCTTCCACTTCGAATGGTAATGCCGAAATCGCATTTTGTAAATGAATGCCTCCAATATAATAGCCTTTCGGATTTACACCCATGTCTTTATATGATCTTGTACCCCTCAATGTATATTGGGCTGATCCCAATCCATTGTTTTCTGAACCATCTTCAAAAATATTTCCAAAAGGAATTTCTTTTGAAAATTTCCCCTGGCCTTTAACAGCTTCAATATTCAGATTTTCAATCACTCCTTTCTTTAAATTGTATGTTAAATTGATGATCGGTTCACCATTTCTCAGGATTTGTCCATCACATTTTTTTGGATTGCCTTTTAAATTTTGACTGGGATAGACTGGGAGCGGGAATTCCATTCCGGCCTGTCCGGCAATGAGTAGGTTGATGGTCAGGCTATATAAAACTTCCTCGAATGGTTTTTCGAGCAAGGCTGGCCAGCTTGGATGTTTATTGATTCCATCTGCATAATATTCTATAAATGGCTGTGTAGCATTGAATACTTCAAGTTTTTCTAATTCTTTGGATTTGATCATTGTCCCGCTTTTTGCCTCTCCTAAAAAGAAACTGTTAATTTTATCGAAAGTGGGTGCATTCAATTCTCGTAATTTGGCAAAGTGTTCATTTGCTTTCGCACTATTTTGCAACCAGGCATATCCAACAGCCAGGTTATGGTGCAAAGCCCATACATTTTCCTGATCGGCAGAGGCCAGGTTGTTTTCCCAATAAGCCACGCATTCGCTAATGATCGCTTTTTCTTCATTTGAAGGAAGGGCACTTTTTTTATTTTCAATAACAGTAGCATATTTTTTAGTAAAGTCTTTTGAGTCGGAGAGTTCTTTAAGGGTATAAACACCAATGCTTTCCTGCGTCTTTTTAATGCCATACATCCCGTAAACAACACGTTTTGCCTGTTCCATGGCTCCTTCAATACAAACATCTTCGTAAGGGTGATTGGCATTTTCGCCTTCTTCTTCAACTTTCACTTTTGGAATTAAGCCTTTCAAACCGCTCGAAGAAGCAGCGGGCCAATGATCGCTAGTGCCTGTGCCCGAAACAATTCCAAAATTTTGATCAGCAATTAATTTGCCGCTTGAATTAAATACTTTTAAATGGGTATATACTTTGTAATTCACAATGTACTGGCCCTTGTTGTTTTTTTGTGGTGTGCCCATGGATCTCGAATTTTCATCGGGGGTATAGGTGATAACTACTTTTAGTTTTCCATTTCCGTTGGTGAAATTCGGTGGGAAAAGGCTCCATGTAGTATAAGGGGTGGCATCGGGTTTCATCGATTCGGCAACAGCCTGTTTCATGGCTTCCCCAATTTTTCCAACAGCGGTATTCTCAACTGCTTTTGATGCTTTATCGAGTATTGAAGTTAATGCTTTGTTGGGGCCCGTTACTGCAGGATCATAAGTTATAAATACATCGGCTGCAATATAGGTATCGCCAACTGCCGCCAGTTGATAAAACTCAACCGGTTTTATGTTTTCATAATTCTGGGTTAAACCCTGACTGGTGCTTAAAATCATCAACGACGCAAAAATCATTGAAATGATAAAATTTTTCTTTAGGTTCATTCTTTAGGTAGTTTTTAATGGATATTCTTGATTAATTTAAAATTTATTTTTGGCTGAATTTTATTTGGGTATAATTTATTGCACCATCATGCTTTTGGGATGATGATGTGATCCCTTCATTATGATAGTCGTGAATCAGGCTTTTTCAGGTAGAAAAATGTAATAAATTATAGGGGTGCATATCTTAAAATAACAATATTCGTTCACTAAAATGCAGCGACAAATTTAAATAGAATATTCAAAGAAAATTCTATTTAAATGAGGTTTGTTTTAGTGCAATTATTATAAATATGCCTTTGTTTTTAGTTTCAGACACTTGCGCTTCATCTGCATTATGAGGAATAGGAGGTAATGAATTGCAGATTACTTTTTACCGGTCATTTATCACCTTTTTCAAAGGTTCAATAACTTAATAACCTTGAATAACGATTTATAACAATGTAGTACAATTTGTTATTTCCGGAGCTTTGTTTTAGAAGAGACTATTCCTCCTTTAATTTTGTCAATTACGAAAACAAAAATCCACAGCGAAGCTCCCCAAATAATGAGCCAGGTTAGAAGGTCCGTGCCGGTCAGGGTCATCGGAACAAGTACCGTGGTCGTAAATACAAGACTTGCATGGGTAAGTACCACAATGAGAAGGCTTTCGGTACGGTCGAGTAACCAAACCATGAATACCCTGAAAGGGGGCAACCAGGCGAAAAGGCGTCCTAACAGAATAAGCATTGGAAGTGATGATGAGAAACTATCTTTTTCCCAGAACAAAATAAAATGCCATGCACCCCAAAGCATCCCAACAATGATACCGGTGACAAAAATATTGTACTGAATCCTGAGTTTTGGTATTACGAAACCTGACCAGCCAATTTCTTCGAACAGCCCGACTATCAAAGCGATGACGATGCCTGATAAAATAAGAGTGCCTTTTTCTTCTGAACCGAAGATGGCTAAATTAAAGGCCGGGGAATAATGCGAAAGGGCAAACAGTATGATGGATGCGATGATTGGAGCTGCTAATAGTGCCAGCAAATACCAACCAATTCCCACCCGCCATTTGAGCAATCGACTTCGTAAATTTATAAATCCTTTTTTCCCCTTATCAATACTGGTAAGCAATAAGCCCGCTAAACCAGGTCCGACCAGCATCAATGTGTATAATAATGGTAACAGTTTTTCAGATTGCACTGCATCAATCGGGATATTTTGCGGGCCGGCCAATATGATAATCAGCCCCCATGAACTAACAAATACAATGAAGAAATATAGCCCAATCGATTTTTTTCTAATGTAATCCATAACACTCATAATCAGGTTTTTTGTAATGCAATCCTAAAATTAAAAATTTTTTATTGAATCACAAATTTGCCTATGGAGATATAAGAACAATAGGGTGACATCCATATATGCAGTGGAAATACCCTTTGAATATGGCGTGGAGCATGGAGCAGGGAGCATGGGGCTTGAAGTTTCGGGTTGCTGGTTGCTGGTTGCCGGTTGTGAAATTTATCACTTGTCACATCTTCAAGGCAAAAGTAAAAAGTAAAAAGTTTGGAGCAAGGAGCAAGGAGCAGAGAGCAAAGATAAAAGAGAAAAAAGAAAGGAGATTATGAATTCCTGATCAAATGACCGCATGACTGCATGACCGCATAACTGCATGACCGCATGACCGCATAACTGCATGACTGCATGACCGCATGACAATGTATAACAACCGTATTACTATTGTATTTCCACGAATGTTTGTATTTAAATACACCGGCGGTAAGGTTTTAATAACCACCTTCGGTTTACATATAAAACGTCGCTATTATGATAGCCGTAAGCAGTATCACACTGATAATTAAGGCAATTCTGTTGCCGTTACGTTGTTTTGCAAGTTCATCCTTTTGCATGGCCGTATAAATTTGAATAATATTTAGACGTAAAGCCTGATCGGGGTAACCTGATTTTATGTTATTTATTGATAATTTTCAGCCCAAAAGGGCGGGATATGATAAATAATTAAAGCAGTGCTTTCTTGAAAATTGTGCCCTAAAGTTTTTTTTCTTCGATGAGGCCTCCGATGTCTGAAAATAATAGCATGTGCCTGTCCAGCGCTGTATCTCTTACAATTACTTCGTACTCGATCATATTGCCCTTATTTCGCATCACGGCATTCATAATTTCACCTTTAGCCAGGGCATTTTTTGTAATGGGTTCGGGCAGATAATCTGTGGGCAGGTTCAACCTGTATTCTATCAATACCCCTGATAAACTAAAAACAGCGATATGTTCCAGATTGTTTTTGTAAAAAATAGCTTCGAAATGATCCTCTTTGTTAAACCATTCAATATTTATCGCATCCTTAAAATTTTCTGTAAATGATTTTAGGCATATTTCTGTGGGTAAAACACCATTTCCTTCAATCACCCTCCTTAAGAAGTTCTTCATTCTATTTCATTTTTCCTTTTGACGTTAATATTTCATTAAGTAACACATTTAACCACGCAGATATTTTTGGGTGTATAAGTATAAGGTTCTGGTTCTGGCTCTTTTCAGGCGCATTTTGGCAGCATCTTCGCTGATTCGTAAAGCATCTCCGATTTGTTTCATGGAGAGGTTATCCATATACTTCATCAGTAATAATGCTTTTTCTTCGGGGTGGATAAGCTCTAAAATGACCATTAAATTATCATAATTGATTTCTTCTATGATTTCTTCAGTATCATCGATAATTTCAGGAATTTCATTCTCGCGGCTCCAGTTCGGATAGTGCAATTTCTTTTTCTCGCGCAGGTAATCGATGCAATGATTATAGGTAACAGAATATAACCAGGAAGAAAAGGATGAAAGTTGTTTAAAGGAAGGTAATTTTTCAAAGACCTTTAAAAAAACATCTTCTGTCAATTTTTCAGCAATATCCCTGTTTTTTACAAAGGAATAACACTTGTCCAAAACCTTCGAATGGTACCGGTTATATAATACCTCAAAGTATTTCGATGAATTTTCATTTCTGATTTTATGAATAATTTCATCATCTTTTAATCGCGATACTTGTTCATTCATCGACCTGGTGCATTATGAAACAAAGGTATAACTAAAATAAAATAAAGAAACCAAAACCTGCCTCATTCTAAAGATTCTACCCGAATGTTAAAATATTTTTAACTTTTCTGTTACCTGCATATCAATTTCCGTCATAATAACAAAACACATACGGATGTAGAAAATATTTAAAAAACATATTGAATTAATCTATAACAATATATAGGTAAAAATAAAAACAAAAATTAACAACAAATAACAAATATTAAAAATGAAAAACAAATTTTTTGCAAGTATTGCTTTATTAGGTTTAACAACCCTATTATTAACAAGTTGTTCAAAAGTACCCCAGGTTGAAATTGATGCTGCCAATGCTGCCATTGAGCAAGCCAGAATGGCCGGTGCCGATGTATATGTACATGAAAATTTTGTAGCCCTGCAAGATTCGATGAATGTTGCAATGGTAAAGATTGAATCACAAAAATCGAAATTTTTCAAAAAGTACTCAGATGCCAAAGAACAATTAGTAAGTGTAACCCAATTGGCTGGTGAAGTAAAACTTCAAACCGAAGCCCGCATTGAGGAACTGAAAGTTGAAATTCAAAACACCATTGCCGAAGTGCAATCATTAGTTGAAGCCAACAGGCAATTAATTCTTGAAGCACCAAGAGGTAAAGAAGGTGCATCAGCCCTGGTCGCAATCAAAGGCGAAGTTGATGCGATAGAAGTATCAATTAACGAAACCATTGCAATGTTTGAAACAGGCGACTATCTGGCCACCCTTGATAAAGCCAATGCTGCCAAAGAAAAAGCCAGTTCGATCAATGCCGAATTAACCGAAGTTATTGCTAAGTTCAAAGCTAACGTGAGGGGTAGGTAATTAGAATAAAAGGTAAATATCACGTACACCCCGTTTCCATTCATCGGAAACGGGGTTTTTTATAGTTTTCCACACATTTAATATGAAGATAAGACTTATATTGATTTCATCCTTGTTACTGGTTCTCATCCTTGGGATTGCAATTTGGAGGGTCATAACAAATAAACCACCTGATCATGAAATAAACATAGCCAGGAAAATGATTTCGGAAGCAGAATTGGCAAAATCGCCCAAATATGCAACAGGCGATTACTTAAAGGCAGCCCTTTATTACGATTCGGCGATGGCAGAATGGAGCCGGGAAAACGAACGTTTTATTCTTTTAAGGAATTACCAGAGAATCGGTTTTTTGGCCAAAGAATCGGCTGAAAACAGCAAAAATGCCATCGCCAATTCAAAAAGAAATATTACAAAAGTTGAAGATATACTTGAAATACGGATTCATGAAATCGAAAAAAGAATCAGGGATTTCGAGAAGAACCTTGGCAGCTTCCCGATCATAAGCGCACATCAGAAAGAAATTATAGCATGTAAATTACAGTATACAGAGGCAGTACAGGCCTATAAAAATAAAAATTATGCCGCCTGTAATTTGAATCTCGATTCGGCTGAAACGGTAATAAATAAGGTATTTGTGATATACGAAGAAAAATTAGCTGCTTATCTGAAAGAACATCCGAGGTGGAAAGAAATGGTGGCACAAACCATCAACTATTCCAAAAAAAATAAATCGTTCGCAATTATTGTTGATAAGCTGGACAGGGAATGTTATCTGTATAAAGACGGGAAGGTATTATCCAAATATACCATTGAATTAGGCTCCAACTGGATTGGTGACAAAAATCAGCAAGGCGATAAGAGCACGCCCGAAGGTTTATATAAGGTTATTGAAAAGAAATCGAACGGACAAACAAAATATTATAAAGCACTATTATTGGATTACCCAAATGAGGAGGACAAGAAGCGCTTTTTGCAAAATAAGAAGGATGGGACTTTAAAACCAAATGCAAGCATTGGAAATCTTATTGAAATACACGGCGATGGTGGAAAGGGTGTTGACTGGACCGATGGATGCATTGCGTTAAAGAATACCGACATGGATTTACTTTTCGCCAAGAGCCCGATTGGGACAAAGGTTACGATTGTGGGCTCCACAAAATCATTAAACGAACTTACGCATCCCTTAAAATGAATACAGAATTTACAAAACTTTTGATTGAATTTCTCAGGAAACAAATCAGTGGCTTAAAAAGGCCTGCATTAAAAATAGCAGGTGTTTTTAATGCGCTGCCCGGAAAAATGCTGGTCCTGTTAAAAAAATATAATATCCCCTTAACAGCTATTGCATTATTAATTTTAATCCCACTTATTATCAGGGCATTTATTTGGATGGTGCCGGTTTCAAAAACAGCAAATTTTAAATACGATGATCAAGCCTTAGCATCGGCCCAACAAAAAATCAATCGCGAAATTTCGAATTTGGATAAAAAGCTGAATGCCAAAATGCCCAAGTCGTTTTATTTGGTGATTAACAGTGCTTCGAATGAATTCGTTTTATATAAAGGGAATGAAATTATTAAAAAGGATAAGTGTTCGACAGGAAGCTATATTTTGCTAAAAAACGGAGAGAATCAACAATTTATGTTCAAAACACCGAAGGGAGAATTCAGGATTCGAAATAAAAATACATCTCCGGTTTGGAAAAAGCCCGACTGGGCATTTATTGAAGAGGGCTTGCCTGTGCCATCGGCAAATCATAATTCACGCTTCGAATATGGGGTTTTAGGTGATTATTCACTTAGTCTCGGAGATGGATATCTCATACATGGCACCCTTTATCAACGTTTTCTGGGCTTGCCGGTTACCCACGGATGTATTCGTTTAAATGATGAAAACCTGGAGCTTGTTTATCGTTCATTGCAAGTGGGTTCAAAAGTTTATATATATTAAGATTGCATTAAATGAAAAGAATTTTAGAAATAGTAAAAACAATCTATAAATTGAATTGGAAGAAAAAAGTGCTTTACCTGTTCTTTTTTATTTTCCTGGTGTTTTTTGTATGCCTGGCAATGGCCCCCCTCAATAAAATACGTGAATTTAACAAGTTGGTAAAATCAGATACTGTCTTTTTAGAAAAATACGATAGCATGTACTTTCATTCTGAAATGAAGATGCTGGTTCAGGAAAAGGCTTATAAAGAAGCCCTTTTAAAACTCGCAGAATCTGATTCAATTCAACTTATCATTAATCTGTCTGACAGTACGGTGAACCTTTCAATTAAAGGGGTGGTGATACACCGGACCAAGGTAGGTTCACTTGAGGTTGATAAAATATTTAAGAAGATGCCCGTCATACAACAGGCAAGATTTTTTTCAGAACCCCTTGAGATTCATTCGCAATATGCGACCATTATTAAGGAACCGATTGTTGTGCGCCACGCTCCCAAAGATACAGTTGAAGCTGCCCAGAATGTTTGGCAGCCTGATACGCTCATACAAAATCCTGCTTTTTTAATATTCACAGTTGAACATGATTTTCATTTCATATTTGAACAGGAAGAAAACAATGGCTCAGATGATAAAAGGGAGAAATTTCATTTTTACAACCGGCTCAGAATGCAGAATTCGATGCTGGCACTAAGACATTTTGTACTTTTTGAAAAGCAGGAATATCACCCGAAAATAGTCCTAAAGATGCCAGCCGATGATTTACGCGCAATATACCGTGCATTGCCTACTAAGGCTTATATTGTGATAAAGCTTTAATTCAGTGAAACTGCGATTTTCAAAATCGCTCAAGAAATTTTTCTGATAAACGAAATATCAGTACGGGATTATACATTAATAAGTAAGATTAAAGAATATCTGAATGCATGAGTAGCATCACCATTCAAGTATTTTTCTGAAATCAAATTCTTCCGGGTCGTCCAGGTATTCCTTAGCAGCATCATAATCGGCTTCCTCGATATACTGAAGCCCGTGGTTGAAAACCAAATTGGCTTTTTGTGATTTCATATTAACCAGCCGGGGTTTGATTTTACCATGTTCATCTTCCACATCCTTTAAATAAAGCGGTGCAATATCGCCTTTAGGGTCGGAGGTTACCATACAGGCCGATAAACCCTGGTCGAAGAGTTGTTTTACGCCCATGCCCAGCAAATTACAATACATCAGATCGAATGCTATGGGCTTCACACAGCGAATTTCATAGCCCAGCTCAACGGGCCTGCTTTTTACTTTGAGCCCCAATTCTTTTAATTTTCGGGCCAGCAGCATATTGAAAATATGGGCCTTGCTTACATTGCCCAATTCGGGATGGCCATGATCGTCGTAGGTAAAACTTATATCCGTCGATTCTATTTCGGTATCGGTCATGAAATGAAAAACACCCTCACTCACAATGGCAACTCCATATTCAATTCCAATGAGTTTACGCTTAACAATGGAAGAAATGATCATTCGGATGATCTTATCAAAAGTGATCCGGGTTTTATAAAACATTTCAGGAATGATGATCATGGGGTAATGACAGGCACCACCGATTCCAAAGGCCAGGTGTCCGGCTTCGCGGCCCATGGCCGAAACCACAAACCAATTACCACTGGTGCGGGCATCTTCATAAACCGTGGAGGCTATTTTTACCCCTTCCTCTTTGGCTGATTGATAGCCAAAAGTAGGACTGCCTTCTGGCAAAGGCAGGTCATTATCGATGGTTTTCGGAACATGGATATTTTGAAATTTTATACCCTGACTGTTCATGAATTTGGAGATGCGGTTGGCAGTAGATGCTGTATCATCACCTCCAATGGTTACCAGCAGTTGCACATTGTTTTTGACAAAAAAATCGGTCGTAAATTCTTCATCTTTGGGTTTGTAGCGGCTCATTTGCAGGGCCGACCCCCCTGTTTTTAAAATATCATCGGCAAAAGTAAAGCCAATTTCAAACATTAACGGGTTCTGGGTAAACAAGCTTTGATAACCCTTGTTTAATCCGATTACACGATAACCGTCTTTTAAAAATACTTTCGAAACCGAACTGATTACGGTATTGATCCCGGGTGCCGGACCCCCTCCACATAATATTGCAATGGCTTTTTTCATTGTTTAAAAGTTAGACGTTAGATGTTAGATGTTAGACATTAGATGTTAGACATTAGATAAAGTCTGCTGTCTTTTTCCTTTTAACTTTTATCTTTTTCCTTTTAACTTTTATCTTTTAACTTTTGTCTTTCATCCTTTCAGAAGCAAATATAAGTAAATTGATATTATATGATCCTCCAACTCTTATGCTTAAAATGGTATTTATTTTTGTAATTTTGCCGCGATTTTAAATATTTTAATCGAGCATTTTGGAGCTAAAAAACCTTCTGGACAATTATCAGGGAAGTCCCTATTTCAGGCAATTTCAGGAATATCTGCAAGCCGATAAAAGCAATATCTGTTTAAAAGGTTTGGTGGGCTCGTCCTTATCCTTATTTGCCGCAAAAAGCATTACCGAATCTCCGGCCTTACATGTTTTTGTTATGCCCGACAAGGAAACAGCTGCTTATTTTGCCAATGATTTGGAAGGAATTTTTGGTGAAAAATTTGCCACTTTTACAAAAAAGAAAATCCTGTTTTTTCCTACCTCCTACAAACATCCTTATCAGATCGAATCGACCGATAATGTGAATTTACAAATGCGGACAGAAGTACTTGAACGCATCGGAACCAGTGGTCGCCAAACAGCAGTTGTAACTTATCCCGAAGCACTTGCCGAGAAAGTTGTGAGCCGGAAATACCTGGTCAAAAACACGCTAAAACTCAGGGTAAATGAAAAAGTTTCGATCGACTTTATTCTTGATATATTGATGGAGTATGGATTCGAACGTTCGGAATTTGTGGTGGATCCGGGTCAGTTTTCACTCCGGGGGGGTATTATTGATGTATTTTCATTTGCCGATGATTTTCCATATCGAATTGAATTTTCGGGCGAAGAAGTTGAGTCGATCCGTACCTTCGATCCGGTGGATCAATTGTCAAAAGATAAGTTGAGCCGTATCAGTATCGTCCCCAATATACAGGACCGGATGATCAGCGAATCGCGCGAAGCATTTCTGGATTTCCTGCCTGGGAATTCACTGCTTTGGATGAATAATACCGAATACGCCATCGATAAAATTGAGCAGGAAAAACAAAAAGCAGGAGAAAGTTTTGAAAAACTCGAATCAACCATAGAACGCTTAAAACCTGATGACTTATTTGTTAGCAGAAACGATTTTATAGGGTCGTTACAAAAATTTACTGTGGTTGAATTCAGTGCCAATGCAAAAAATGCTGATTTTGTTGTTCAACTGAATACCCGACCGCAACCTTCATTCAATAAAAATTTTGATTTGCTGATCAGTGACCTTAGAAGCAATCGGGAAAAAGGTTACCAGAATGTGATTTTATCGGAAAACCCCAAACAGATTGAACGCTTGTATTCCATTTTTGAAGACCTGCAATTTGAAATGGAAGATTCGGAAAAGGTAGAAATTGAAACGGTGGTGCTGGCACTTCACGAAGGCTTTATCGACGACGACCTGAAAGTGGCCTGTTATACTGACCATCAATTGTTCGACCGCTATCACCGTTTTCATTTAAAGAGCGGCTATAAAACAAAGGAAGCACTCACTCTCAAAGAACTCTATAATCTGAGCCCGGGAGATTATGTAACTCATATTGATCATGGGATCGGGCGTTTCGACGGACTGGAGAAAATTGAAAATAATGGGATCGAACAGGAAGCCATTCGCATTATTTATAAAAATGATGACCTCCTCTATATCAGCATTCATTCATTGCACCGCATCGCAAAATATATTGGCAAAGACGGAACAGCACCCGTATTGAATAAATTGGGAAGCAATGCCTGGAATAAGTTAAAATCAAAAACCAAACAAAGGGTTAAGGATATAGCCAAGGATCTGATCAAATTGTATGCGGAGCGTAAATCGGTAGAAGGTTTTCAATTTGCGCCCGATACCTATTTGCAGCACGAGCTGGAAGCTTCATTTATTTATGAAGATACCCCCGACCAGTTAAAAGCAACAGTCGATGTAAAAAATGACCTGGAGCAATCTTACCCCATGGATCGCCTCGTTTGTGGAGATGTGGGTTTTGGTAAAACCGAAATAGCCATACGGGCTGCATTTAAAGCGGTTACTGACAGTAAGCAGGTTGCAGTTTTGGTGCCTACCACCATTTTGGCACTTCAACACTACAAAACTTTTAGTGATCGTTTAAAGGAGTTCCCGTGTTCGGTCGAGTATATCAATCGTTTTAAAAGCGCGCAACAACAGAAAGAAATTCTGGCCGGGTTGAAATCAGGTAAAATTGATATTTTGATCGGGACCCACCGTCTGGCAAGCAAAGACATTGTATTTAAGGATTTGGGATTATTGATTATTGATGAGGAACAAAAGTTTGGGGTGGGGGCCAAGGAAAAGCTGAAACAACTGAAAGTAAATGTAGATACACTTACGTTAACAGCAACACCCATCCCACGAACATTACAGTTTTCGCTTATGGGTGCCCGCGACCTCTCGATTATTAACACCCCGCCCCCCAACCGTTATCCGGTGCAAACAGAGATCAGGCTGTTTTCGGAAGAGGTCATCAGGGATGGAATTTTGTATGAAGTTTCGAGGGGTGGACAGGTATTTTTCGTTCACAACCGTGTTCAGAATATTATGGATGTGAAGGCCATGATTGAAAAATTCTGTACAGGGGTCACAGTTGGGGTGGCTCATGGCCAATTGGATGGTAAAACCCTCGAAAAAAGGATGATGGAATTTATTAATGGTGATTATGATGTTTTACTCGCAACTACCATTATCGAATCAGGCTTGGATATCCCGAATGTGAATACCATCTTTATTAATGAAGCCCAGAACTACGGATTGAGTGATCTTCACCAGTTGCGTGGCAGGGTAGGCCGAAGCAATAAGAAGGCTTTTTGTTATTTGCTTTCACCACCACTTTCGGTACTCACAGATGAAGCCCGGAAAAGGCTAAAGGCCATCGAAGATTTTGCTGATTTGGGAAGTGGATTTAACATCGCCATGCGCGACCTGGATATCCGCGGAACCGGTAATTTACTGGGTGCCGAACAAAGCGGATTTATTTCTGAAATTGGATTTGAAATGTACAATCAAATACTGGATGAGGCCATTCTGGAATTAAAGGAAACCGAGTTTAAAGATGTTTTTGAATCGAAGGATGAAGAAAAAACTTATGTAAAGGATTGCCAGATTGAGACAGACCTTGCGGTGATGATCCCCGATCGATATATTAGCAATATCGCTGAACGATTAAGCCTGTATAAAGAATTGGACGATGCCAAAAATGAAGATGAATTAAATGCATTCAGGGAAAAACTCATCGACCGTTTCGGGCCATTACCGAAACAAACCCAGGAATTGATCAATACCGTCCAATTACGATGGCTGGCTAAACATATTGGATTTGAGCGTCTACGTTTAAAAGAAAAACGGTTGACCGGTTATTTTATCGGGAATGAGGATTCGCCTTATTATCAGTCGAAAATTTTCGGTCAGGTTCTAAAATTCGTTCAAAAACATCCGGATAAATGCAGGATGCGCGAACAAAAAAGTAAGCTTACCCTCAGTTTTGAACATATCAGGGATGTGAATTCGGCCCTGATGGCTTTGCAGGAAATGATAGATGTGATTGATATTCAGAATGAAACTTGAGTGTTAAAATCTCAGAAACGAAGCGTTAATTAATCATAAAAAATTTTTTACTTCTCAAACATATCCGTATTTTCGCTTTTTAAATATAATAATCGTGTCAGACAGTTTAGTAATCATCCCTACCTACAACGAAAAAGAAAACATAGAACGGATCATCCGAAAGGTATTTTCACTCGAGAAAGAATTCCATATACTTATCATTGAAGATAATTCACCCGATGGTACCGCAGCTATTGTCAAAAAATTAATGAAAGAATTCCCGGATCGTTTGTTTATCGAAGAGCGCAAAGGTAAACTGGGGCTGGGAACCGCATATATCCATGGGTTTAAATGGAGCCTGAAGCATGGCTATGGATATACCTTCGAAATGGATGCAGATTTCTCGCATAATCCGGATGATCTGATCAGACTTTACAATGCCTGCGCCAATGAAGGCGGAGATGTGGCTATCGGATCTCGTTATATTACCGGCGTAAATGTGGTAAACTGGCCGATGGGGAGGGTCCTTATGTCGTACTATGCCTCGGCCTATGTTCGTTTTATTACACGAATGAAAATAAGGGATACAACGGCCGGTTTTAAATGCTATAAACGAAAGGTGCTGGAAACCATTGATTTGGACCAAATTAAATTTATGGGGTATGCCTTCCAGATTGAGATGAAATATGTAAGCTGGAAACTCGGATTTAATGTAGTTGAAGTGCCCATCATTTTTACCGACCGAACCGAAGGAACTTCTAAAATGAATACCAGTATATTTAAGGAGGCCATTCTTGGGGTGATTGATCTGCGTATTCGAGGAATGTTCAACCGTATTAAAAGAGCTGGCTAAAAAACATATTATTTTGTATATTGCTAAGGTATGGAAATTTTTCTGTACCTTTTTTAGTTGTTTAGATTTAGACACAAGATGCAAGATAAAAGGTAAAAGATAAAAGATAAAAGATAAAAGATAAAAGATAAAAGATAAAAGAAAAAAGATAAAGGAAAAAAGAAAAAGATAAAGGAAAAAAAGATAAAAGAAAAAAGATAAAAGATAAAAGATAAAAGATTGGAAAGATAAGTTCGGATTAAGAATTCTAAATTATAAAATCTAAGGTCTGAAGTCTATTCTCTAAGGTCTAACGTCAAAGTCTATTAAATAACATCATTTTTAAAGGCCATTAAAATATCTCAAAATGAATTATCAAATCGTGAATGCCCGTATTGTAAATGAGGGTAGGATTTTTAAAGGAAGTGTTTTGATTGACAATGGCATCATTTCCAGAATTATTGAAGAAGAGTTTTGCCAGAATGAGTCGTTTCCTGAATATCAGCTGATCGATGCCGGTGGTAATTTTCTGGTTCCCGGACTTATTGACGACCAGGTGCACTTTCGGGATCCGGGTTTAACCCATAAAGGCGATATTTATCACGAAAGCAAGGCTGCAGTGGCAGGCGGGGTAACATCCTATATGGAGATGCCCAATACGGTTCCCAATACTTTGACCCAGGAACTGCTTGAACAAAAGTATGAACATGCCTCCAAAAATTCGCTGGCCAATTTCTCTTTTTATATGGGCGCCTCTAATAATAATCTTGAAGAGATATTAAAAACCAAGCCTCAAAATGTTTGTGGAATAAAAGTATTTATGGGGGCTTCAACCGGGAATATGTTGGTTGATAACCTGAGTTCGCTCGAAAATATTTTTAAACATTCAAAACTTTTGGTGGCCGTGCATTGCGAAGATGATCAAATTATCAAAGAAAACGCTGCAAAATTCAAAGCCCAATATGGTGAAGCTATTCCGCTTAAGTTTCACCCCCTGATCAGGAGCACCGAAGCCTGCTACAAATCATCGGCTTATGCCGTTGAACTGGCAAAAAAATACAATACACGATTGCATGTATTGCATTTATCAACAGAAAAAGAAATGCAGCTTTTCGAAAATAATGTTCCGCTCGAAAAGAAACGAATTACTGCGGAGGTATGCACACATCATTTATTTTTTAATGAAGGCGATTATGAAAAACTCGGCACATTGATCAAATGGAACCCGGCCATAAAAAGCAAGAAAGATCAGCAAGCTTTGTTTAAGGCATTGTTGGATAACCGCATTGATGTAGTGGCTACAGATCATGCGCCACATACGCTGGAAGAAAAGGACAATACCTATTTTAAAGCTCCATCTGGAGGGCCATTGGTTCAACATTCGTTGAATATGATGCTGGAATTTGTTCATGATAAAAAAATAAGCCTGGAAAGGGTGGTTGAAAAAATGTGCCATGCACCGGCCATCTGTTTCCAAATTGAAAGACGGGGTTTTATCAGGGAAGGATATTTTGCCGATCTGGCAATTATAAATATGAATGATTCGTGGAAAGTTCAAAAAAGCAATCTGCATTATAAATGCCAATGGTCGCCTTTAGAAGGAAAAACTTTCAGATCGAAGATTTCACATACTTTTGTAAATGGGCAATTGGTTTATGAACAGGGAAATTTTAATGAAAAAGTAAAAGGGAAACGTTTAACATTTAACAGATAAAATGAGATTGTATAAATTAATACTAGTGTTGGGTGTTGTAGTTGTCATGAGTTCATGCGGCCAAACATTCAAAGGAGAAATTGAGCAAATTTACGGGGACGGTTCTCCCAAAATTGTAAGCTATTATACAACCGACGAAGCCCGTGAAATGGTGAGGCAAAAAGTTTATTATCCGAATAAACAATTGCGGATAGACGGATTTTTTAAAAATGGCGAAAAACACGGGAAATGGATTTATTACTATGAAGATGGAGTTATTTGGAGCAAGGGATTTTTTAAAAACGGAAAAATTGACGGATTCAACGAATCCTTTCATCCAAATGGTAAATTGTATGTAAAAGGCTCTTTTCAAGAAGGCGTACGTGTCGGGAAATGGTATTATTATGATGAAGAAGGCAATTTGGAAAAGGAAATTAACTACGATGAATAAGTCCTCTACAAACCGGATTTAACACTGCATTTTGAGTTTAGCACACACATCTTTATAAATTTTTAATTCACGCCTCATTAAAGAATAGGTAAAATGCCTATTTTTTAGGCATCAGATAGTATTATATTTGGTTTGTGGTAATTTGAACCTGGGGCATTCAAAAAAATATTGGAAATTCTGAAATTATTACCATCAATAAGTCAATAAAAAAAGCTGATTCAAAACGGCATTTATATTTCGGCCTTTTTGTTTCGATGTAATCAGAATTAGATTCGCTCCGAATAATTTGCGCATATAATTAATTCGGTAATGAAAATAAAGCGAAGTGTTTTACAAATATTGAGATCAATTTTGATTCAGCTCGCGCTTCTTTTTGCATCCAGTACATTGGGCCAAAATATTGATACTTCCAGAATTCATCAACAAACACAAAGCAATATAACCACAGTTTATATTGATTCACTGAACAAACTTGCATTTTCGATATTCAGAACCGATCCTGCCGAAACCAGGAGAATAGCCCTTGAAAATTTATCATTGGCCCAATCAATAAATTATAGAACCGGAGAAGGAAAGGCTTATAATTATATTGCCATGTCTTACCATATTTCTAGTAATTATGATACTTCCTATGTGTATTATCAAAAGGCACTTTCTCTCTTTGAATCAGAAAACGATACCTTAAATACCGCCAAAATATATAATAACCTGGCATTGCTGTTTTCACATCGGGAGTACTATAACCTGGCCCTTGATTATAATTTTAAATCCCTTTCGATGGCAGAAAAAATGAATGATACGGTTGGCAGGTTTCATTCCTATAATAATATTGGCATTACCTATGAAAAACTCGGCGAGTATGATAAAGCCGTAAATTCATATAAGGAAGGGCTGAAGGTTCTTAAGTCGGGAAATATTTTTAACGACCTGTATTATTATGCGCTGGGGAATATGGGGATTATCAATTTATTGACCAACCAAATCGATAGTGCAAAATATCAAATAATGCTTAGCCTTGATTACTTTTTAAATACAGAAAACAACTACGGGATTTCTCAATCATACAGTTACCTGGCTGAATGTGAGATCAAATCCGATCATTATGCAGAAGCCGAATCATATTTGTTAAAATCAAATCGTTATGCCGAAAAAACGAATGATAAAAAACTGATGGCCAATAATCAACTTTTGGAAGCACACTTATTATTTGATCAGGATCAGTTAAACTTAGCCCGGCAGAAATACCTTTCAGTAATAAGTCTGGCTAAATCAGGCAAGTATGCTGCAATGGAAATATCGGCTTATGAGCGTATTTCAAAAATCGACTCGATACATCATAATTTTAAAAATGCCCTTCAATACTACCGGGCCGGAATACAGTTGCGCGACAGTATTAATTCAATGAAAATCCAGAATCAGATTGCAGAGCTTAATATCAGATATGAAACCTTGCAAAAGGATAAAGAAATCGGGCTCTTAAAAACAAATACGGAGATGCAGGAGCTTAAAATTAAAAAGCAGCAAACGCAATCCCAACTGCTCCTCTTGGTATTGTTAAGTGCATTAAGTGCTGTTATCATTGGTTTTATAGGGCATTTTAAAATCCGGAAAAAGAATCAATTGCTTTCTTTTCAAAATGAAGAAATTGCCAGAAAAAACAAGGAGCTACTGTATCATCAGGAAAAACTTGAAGATATTGTAGCGGAGCGAACATCAGAATTAACCAGGGCCAAACTTAAGGCTGAGGAAAGTGACCGGCTCAAATCGGCTTTCCTGGCAACCATGTCGCACGAATTGCGAACTCCGTTAAATGCAATTATCGGATTTTCACAGGTAATGGATGAGAATTCATCAATGGAAGAGATACTTCGTTTTAATAAGAATATTAATACCAGCGGGATTCATTTGCTGGATATTGTCGAGAATATCTTTGATATAACGATGATTGAAGCAGGCCAAATCAATCTTAAAATTGGAGGGGTTAAGCTTGAATCCCTGTTAAATGAAATTCATGAAATCATTTTAATTGAACAACAAAAATCGGGTAAAATTAATATACAAATCGAAAAAACAATTTCTGAAGAGTGTAAAAACCTGGTCATAGAAACTGACGCCTCAAAGCTTAAGCAAATATTGATTAACCTTCTTAAAAATGCAATTAAATTTACGAAAAAAGGCTTTATTAAATATGGAGTCATCGCGGAGCATGATACGAAACCAAAGCGGTTAAAATTTTATGTTGAGGATACAGGTATCGGGATTCCAGAGGATAAACAGGAAATTATCTTTGAGATTTTCAGGCAGGTTGATGATGGTTATACAAGAGAATACGGAGGAACCGGAATTGGATTGTCAATCGCCCGTAAACTGACTGAATTATTTAATGGTAAAATTTGGGTTGAATCGAAAGTAGGGGCCGGGAGCGTTTTTTACTTTACGCTTCCATTAAAGAAAAGTAAAATCACAGATCGTGAAGATTCTGACCGGAGCGAAAATTCAGATAAGCTTAAAGGGAAAACGATTTTGATTGTAGAAGATGATAGAGCCAGTTTTGAATATCTGAGTGTTGTAGCTGAACGATTAGAGATGAAAAGTGAATGGGCAAAAGATGGGAAAATAGCTGTGGAGATGTGCCATGCCAGCCAATCATATAAGCTGGTTCTGATGGATTTGAATATGCCCGTTATGAATGGATATGAAGCCACCAAAGAAATTAAAAAAATCAGGCCGGAACTTCCGGTTATTGCCCAAACTGCCTATGCGATTCTCGGAGACCGCGAAAAAGCCATTGCTGCAGGATGCGATGATTACATCGCAAAACCGGTTAAACAAACAGAGTTAAAACAAAAGCTTATAACCTATATTAATTAGAATTATTTTTTATCAATGTAAGATAAACGGGCAAATGATCACTGTATCCTCCGTAATACCTGCTGCCCGAAGCAGTGCGGTTGGGCCTGCCAACACCATTGTTATCGTAAAAAAGTACCCATTCGGGTTTGTGAATCTGAAAGCTGTTTTTTTCTAAAGTGACAGGCGAATTTTCCAATAAGAGATTTCCTGATACAATAATTTGATCGAACATGTCCCACGAGCGGTAAAACAAACTGCCTTCCCCTTCCTGAAATTTTTGAAGAGAAATATTATATAAAAAAGCCGGCTGAATAGTATCTGAAACTGCCATGGCCTTCAATCCTTCTGTAAGACTTGCATCTGTCGGATTATCGTTCAGATCTCCCATCATAATGATCTTGGCCGTTGGATCGAGTTTAAATATTGAATCGGCTTTTGCTTTAAGTAAAGCCCCCAAATACATTCTTTTTGCCTGTGTAACTTCTTCGCCTCCATAACGGGAGGTCCAATGATTTATAAAGATGTGAATTGTTTCATCTCCCAGAATTTGTCCTTTTGAGTACAGAATATCACGCGTTTTGTAAGAAGTGTCGAAAGGAAATTGAATGGAATACCACTTGCTTGTTTCAGGTTTATAAATTTCGGGGCGATATATCAACGCAACATCAATCCCTCTTAAATCAGGGCTGTTTTTATGGATGATCTGATAATTGTACCTTTTGAGATTTGAAACTGAAATTAATTCTTCCAAAACCGACCTGTTCTCCACTTCTGCCATTCCAATCAGTGCAGGCGGATTTAAAGTGTCGATGGAAAGCAATACGTCCGACATATTTTTAAGTTTCCGAAAATATTTGTCGGTATCCCATTGCTGGGTGCCTTGTGGCAAAAATTCTGCATCATCGATCGATGGATCATCGATGGTGTCAAATAAATTTTCCACATTATAAAATACCAGTATGGCCGTATCTGTTACAGTGGTATTAAATTGTTTACAGGCGGTTAGCATTAATAATCCAAGCAAAATGGGCAGAAGAGATTTTTTCATAAAACTTTTGTTTTAAATGTCTTTGAGCCGGTTAATATCCCTGCGGTCGCGTTTGGTTGGCCTTCCGATTCCACGATCGCGCCTTTCATAATTAAGCTCATTCATGAGTTTTAATTTGGCGTATTCTTCGGCAGGGGTGAGGTCTTCAACCGCATCAATGGCTAATTTGGCCGAAACCCTGTTTTTAATAATTTGACGGACCTTAACAGTTTTTATTATTGGATTTTGTTGGATGAGGATTAGATCACCAATTTTAACTTCGCGCGAAGGTTTTACGATCTGACCGTCAATTTTTATTTTTCCTCCCCGGCAGGCATCAGATGCAATGCTTCTGGTTTTAAACAGCCTGACGGCCCACAACCATTTATCGATTCTGATCGTTTCCAAGTTATTTTTTTCTGAAGTAGATTTGAATTGGAACACCCTGAAAATTAAAGTTTTCCCTGATTTTGTTTTCAAGAAACCGCTTGTACGAATCTTTTACATCCATGGGCAAATTGCAGAAAAATGCAAAAGCGGGAAAATCTGTTGGTAATTGGGTGATGTATTTGATTTTAATATATCTTCCCCTTGATGCTGCCGGTGGCGGAGTCGCTTCAATTACCGGAAGTAAAGTATTGTTCAGGTTTGAGGTGGTAATTTTTGTGGTTTTGTTTTTATAAACCTGGTGTGCGAGTTCGAGAGCTTTAAATATCCGTTGTTTTTTAACAACCGAAGTAAAAATGATCGGCACATCATTAAATGGGGCTATTTTGCTCCTGATTTTCTGCTCAAATTCCAGATGGGTGTTCGACTCCTTTTCAATTAAATCCCACTTATTTACAATAATAACAACGCCTTTTCGGTTTTTTTCAGCCAAATGAAAGATATTCAGATCCTGGCTTTCGATTCCTTCTTTTGCATCCAGCATCAGCAAACAAACATCACTTTGCTCAATGGCTTTTATCGATCGCATCACCGAGTAAAATTCAATGTTCTCATTCACTTTTGCTTTTTTTCGCAGCCCGGCAGTATCAACCAGCATAAAATCGAAACCAAACCTGTTGTATCTAGTATTGATGGTATCACGAGTGGTTCCGGCAATGGGTGTAACAATGTTTCGTTCGGTTCCGATCAGTTCATTAATCAAGGAGGATTTTCCAACATTCGGACGGCCAATTACCGCATATTTGGGGATGTCTGGTTCATCCTCTTTGTTTTCATCTTGCGGAGGAAAAGACTTAACGACCTCATCCAACAAATCTCCTGTTCCGGTTCCGTTTATCGAAGAAATACAATACACTTCACCCAAACCTAATTTATAAAATTCAGGGGCCAATTGAGCCCGGTCGTGATTATCCACTTTATTGGCTGCCAAAAACACTTTCTTTTTGGCTTTTCGCAATAAATTTGCCACGTCTTCATCCATGGATGAAACACCGGCCATAATATCAACGACAAATAGAATCACATCCGATTCGGCAATGGCCAAATCAACCTGTTTACGGATTTCTTCTTCAAAAATATCATCCGAACCAATCACATAACCACCGGTGTCAATAACCGAAAAATCGATCCCGTTCCAATTGGATTTTCCGTAATGACGATCGCGTGTAACGCCACTCGATTCTTCAACAATGGCTTGTCTGGATTCGGTTAAACGGTTAAACAAAGTTGATTTTCCAACATTTGGCCGTCCTACAATTGCAAGTAAATTACCCATAATTTTTTCTTTAGCAAAAGGCTGTTAGCCAATTGATGATAAATGATTTGGCAAAATTAATGAATTACTGGATATAGCCGAATCTTTTTAATTGAAGGTCCTGATCCCGCCAGTCTTTATTTACTTTTACGGTGAGTTCCAAAAATACTTTTTTACCTAAAAACGCTTCGATGTCTTTTCTAGCCGCTGTTCCTACTTTTTTAAGGGCCAGTCCGCCATGGCCAATCATGATTGATTTTTGTGAATCACGTGCAACGAAAATGAATGCTAAAATTTTTACCAGTTTTTCGGATTCTTTAAACGATTCGACCACAATTTCAACACTATAAGGGATTTCTTTCTTATAATTCAACAATATTTTTTCGCGGATGATTTCTGATACAAAAAAACGTTCTGATTTATCGGTTAATTCGTCCTTTGGGAAATATGGTGGGTTTTCGGGCAATTTTGCTACTAAAGTTTGAAAAACTTTCTCAATGTTGAATTTATTTAATGCCGAAATGGGAATAATATCGGCCTGTGGTAATTTTAATTGCCAGTCGTTCATTAACTGAAGAATGGTTTGCTGATCGCTTAAATCAATTTTATTGATGAGCAGCATAATTGGAACACCTGAATTTTTTATTTTTTCGAGTATTTCAGGATGATTAAATTGATCGTTAAGTTCAATCACCAATAGAAATATATCGGCATCCAGCAATGCAGCGTCGATAAATTTCATCATGTATTCGTGCAACTTATAATGTGGGTCAACAATACCGGGCGTATCTGAATAAACAATCTGAAAATCTTCGCCATTTACGATCCCCATTAAACGGTGCCTCGTTGTTTGTGCCTTGGAAGTGATAATGGCCAGTTTTTCACCCACCAGGGCATTTAATAAGGTTGACTTGCCGACATTTGGGTTCCCGATAATGTTTACAAAGCCTGATTTATGTGGTTTTTTATTCAAAATAACTTTTTATTATTTGGATTACAAAGAAACAAAATATATCTTTGCAGTCCTATTTTTAGCGAAGTACAAAACACTTAAAATATATTGCGGGGTGGAGCAGTGGTAGCTCGTTGGGCTCATAACCCAAAGGTCGTTGGTTCGAATCCGGCCCCCGCTACTAAAAATACTTAACTATCTGATAAGTATTATAATAAAAAAAAGTAATTTGTTGAATTAAGACAAATTAAGACAAGCCTGAGAATAGCACAGTTTTACCCTGGGCGGGGAAAACCTGATGCTATGAAATACAAACCAGCAAAGTTGAATGATGCGGATAACTGCCTTGAGAAGCAGTGGTTTGTCTATTATTCCTACCAGCATCCTGAAACGGGAGAAATGAAACGTTTTAAGGAGTACATAAGTCTAAGATTAAAAACCAGGACTTTAAGAAGGCAAAAAGCAGATGAATTAATTAAGAAAATTAATTCTAATTTAAAAAGAGGATGGAACCCATTTTCAGATCAAGATATAAGGCTTACTAATATTGTAGAGGCTATTAATTTTGCCTTGTCATTAAAAACTTCTACGATAAAAAAAAGAACCAAACAAACTTATAATTCTCTAGTTAACCACTTTATAGGATATCTTGAGAAAAATGGATTGTCGAAAATTCCTATCGATGAGATTAACAAAAAAATGGTTCAGGATTATTTTGATAATATTTTATTGAATGAAAATATTTCAAAACGAACTTACAACAACAGACTAACTCCCTTAAGAACCATATTTAATATATTGTATAAAAGAGAATATCTTACTTTCAACCCATTTTTAAGTATTGAAAAATTAAAAGTTGATCAGCCTGAGATAACGGCTTTTACTAAAAAAGATTTGGAAGTAATAAAAAATACATTGCCAGAATATAACTTTGAACTCTATATCATATCGCAGTTAATTTACTATTGTTTCCTAAGACCGGCTGAAATTGTTAGACTTCAATATAAAGATATTCTGTGGGATCATGATATTATTCTTATTCCCGGAACTAAGTCAAAAAATAAAAAATCAGAGGTTATTATATTGCCGGATCAGTTGAAGAAAAATTTAAGAGGATGGAATCTAAATCAACCAAAAGATTTTTTTATTTTTTCAAGAAAATTAAAACCAGGTGATAAAGAGATTGCGCCTACTCGTATAGCTGAAGAATGGAGAAAATATGCGGATGAATTTAATATTCAGCCAGGAATTTATAATTTTAAACATACAGGAAACGGTTGTGCCTTTGACCAGGGATTCAATTCAAGAGATATACAATTACAAAATAGACACAGTTCCTTGGATGAAACCCAAAAATATCTGAATAAATTCCGACGGGTTGCAAGCGATAAATTTAAGGAAGAATTTAACGGATACTAAATCAAACAGTAAAAGTCTTAACTGTTGCCTCGGTCAATGAATTGAGTGTCATTCCAAGTTCAATAGAATTGATTATATAATTTACGCCCTGAAGCCTGTATTTGCCTGAGTAATAAAGTAATTGTAAGAAACTGAAAGTCAAATAAGATTTGAATTCAAGAGGTATTCTCCGTAGAACCCAGGTAATATAATCCATCCATAGTGTATTTGCCAGAGAAATGGGCTTCAGGGAAAAGTCAGCAATCTTTTCGCCATTCATAGAAAGATTATAAGGCGAAGCAAAAGGATATTGCTGGCCGGAATCGTTATTGACCAATCCATGGTAGAAAATGACAGAAACAGGCTGTTCGTTCACTTTTTGTGAATAAGCCTTAGAATTACCGTTTTCTAATTTCGGGACCAGAAAAGGTAAATCGTTTATGACCATTTCGGGTAATTCAGCTTCGATGGTTCTTTCTTCAATATTGTCCGTGTCCGGATTAAGTGAATAAGGAAAATCATTTTTGCAAAGAAATTGCCAGTCAGGATCTGCATCAGGATCATTTTCCGGGGGCCGGAAGATAAAGTAGCTTTCTAAAGTCGTAGATAAAACAATATCATTTAATTGCAAATTAGCTGCATAAAAAGGTTTTCCAATAACATCAGGTAAGCGGTTATAATTAGAAAGATCAATATCACTGCTGTTTTCATAGCCTAATTTAAACCCTGTTATAATTTCGGAATGCAAAATATTTTCAGAATCCTTAACTACCTGCCCGATACCTTCTTTATAATCTACTTTATTCAGGATATCTTTAAAAAAATTAATATTAACGAGCCTTTTATTATCATCAAAATCAAAAATAGAGCATGTCAAAAGTTCAACTATTTCGATGAACTTCTGTACGGTAATGTCAGGCACATGATCAGTGTAATTCAAAACCGATACAAACCTGTTTCGGGCCACTGCAGAAATATTTTCGATTTCAAGGCGGCCATCTTTCAACTTTCCAATCGTAGGCAAATCAACTGTTGAAATTTTAAAATAGGCCTTAAAGTAAACTACTTTCCCGATTGCTGATTGATCAAAAAACTGAACAGTTTCAACGGATGTAGAATTCCAGGTTACTGTTAAAATCTCTGTAAATGTATCTAGCTGAATAATTTCGTCATTATCAAGGAATAACTTAAAGTAAAGGATAGGAACTCCACCGGTAGGAGGTGATGGATCGGTATGCAGTGCAGATACGCTTAATTTAAATCGATGCCAGCCTTCCTCTTTTATCTTGGTTTTATAAGTGACAATCGAATGACAATCGTCCAGATCGAAACACCCACCAAGCGAATCGTTGTTAAATTTTATAATTTCGCCTGTAAGTCCTATTGTTTGGGCTACAAACATTCCTACCAGTAACTTATATTTTATTTCAATCAAATCAAGAGCTGTGTTTGAAAGTAACTCAAGGCTCCTGATTTGTGGATCATTCACAAATCCATGCCCCTCGATGTGATAACCGAATTGCTCAAAGATTTTTTCAAGAATGAAAAATATTGAAATTGAAGGTACCAGGTTATATAGGTTCTGCATTACTTCACCTTCACTCCTAATTTTATTAAATTGGTAACCAAAACCTTCTTCATAAAAATTAGAGTATTTGCAAAATTCAGGGTTCAGTTCATTAGCTTCTCCATAAAAATCTTCACTGGCCAGCATCGGGAAATTATGATTGGTTTCAGGGTAAATTTTATCAACGATTGAATTTGCATGTTCAATAATTTCTTCGGTGGTACTGCCCATTAAATAAGTTCCCAGGTTTATATTTTTTAAGGAAACATTTTTAACCAGATTGTAAAACCTGCCATTGTCGAATAAAAGAATTCCTTTATGATTTTGGGAATTGGATTCCTGAAGCTTCAGAAGCAGTGATTTTCTAAATGTGAAATTCTCAAGGATCACATCAAATGATTGCTTACTGAGCTCACTCTTTGTTTTTCGGGCAGGATAATTTAGTAGAAAATTATTAATGTTGCTTTTGGCAGGCAGCTCGATGGGGCCGGTACGGCTTGCATGATCATTAAAAAAAGGAGAGCGGAAAATGAAAGGAACTTCAATTTCCGTTGGGAGTACAAAAGGAATATTATCTTTATATATATTAAGCATTTATGGTTATTTGATATTCCAACACATCATTAATCTCGGTTAGATTATTTATTTCCGTTTCAATTCTGTCAACATCCATATAAATATTATTATCTCTTTCCAGGATTTCATCCGGAATATCTTTTTTGCTTCTCTTACCCAACTCTTCTAGTTTGCCTGTCCTGATCTCTCGATGATAATACCATTCTGATTCCTGAAATAAAGAGTTTGCACTCTGTTTTAGTTCGTTGATTTTTTTTGATTTTGCAATTTCTAATGTCAAATCAGGTTCAATGGGAATGAGTTCGTATTCAAATTGCTCAAGATTAAGATTAAAAAACAAATTCCCCTTTTTAAGCATTTTCGGTGTGGGATTTTCAGGCTCAACAATTGGGTAAAACCCTTCCTGTTTATGTATTTCATCACTTTTTCTATCAAAGCCACCGGCATGATTACCTGTAATTCCATAAAAAGAATTTGGAAGGTTTCTGTACTTTTTTATTACACCATTTTCCTGTCTTGCATATTTGTATATCATTAGTTATAAAGTTTAAATTCATCCACATAAATTCTCATTGTGTTTGAAGAACCGCCACCAACTCTAAACCTAAATTCAGATAGGGTTGTAACTACATTCTCAAATTCAACACCAGAAGCCTTTAAGGTATCATTAACATAAATATCAAAGTTCTGTGAATTCATGTTAATGACTAACTTCATTGTTACCCATGTATCATAATCAATTCCGCTAAAATCACCACCATTGTAGTAAATCTTATTATCAGACGAATAAAGTAGGCTAAGAATTCTATTACCAATAGAATCAAAACATTGTATATAAGATGCAGGATTTGTATAACCAGAGCTAAATCTTATATCAAATTCAAAAATTATATTATTTTCAAGACCCAACCCATGTAATGAAGCCAATGTGTAATATCCGTATGTACTTGCTGTTACCCTCATAGAGTAAGTTCCGGCAGATTGTATATCACTTCTTTGAACCACCCCTCCAGAACCACCACTTTCAACCTCTGTGTACCAATTACTCAAATCAACCTCAAACCCATCGTAAAATAGTATGGTTGGCTCATTATCAGAGATTTTATATCCTATTATTCGGTTATTCATTAACTTGCCTTATTTATAAAACACCATCCATCTTCCGATCCACTTTCTGCGTTTGTGCACCTGATTTCGATCAAGTGCTTGTCACTTCCGGGTATATATTCACCAACTATCTGATTATTTGGCAACCAAGAAGGAAGAGTTAGTTCATAATTCCCTGAAATAATCAGGGCCCTTATCCCCTTGGTAAGATTTGTAGTTGTAAGAGTTGTATTTGCAGATAATGTTTTTGTGAACAAATCTCCGGCGGTCCAATTAATTTCAGAACCTGATAAAGCAACTGTATTCTTAAATTCATTGGCAAGCTTTGCAAAAGTGACAGATGAATCAGAAGGGGTTCTGTTATCAGAAAGCCTTTCATCGTTTGTATTTACTTTATTCGTATCAAGCCACTGAATTAATCTTGCAATTAAACCGGTGGAGTTTTTAATCGCATTGCGTGGGTCGGTATCGGCCATAAAAATTAGTAATTAATTACAATGTCATCCAAAGCTGAATTTGTTAGTTCAGCGGTCATCATAGCTTTTAAAGCAGTTAATGTTAAATTGTTTACCAGATCATCAGTTACCGATTTAGCTGCATTGGCTGTGGCCTGGGCAGTTGCTGCATTTGTTACTGCAGTATTTGCCGTTGACTGAGCTGCATCTGCGGCGGCCTGGGCAGCATCGGCATCTGCTTTTAATTCTTCAAGTGCTGCCTGAACATTTGCCGATGACATACCTGAAATTGCATCGATGGTAATATCAATGGCCTGTTGTACATCAACCTTACTCATCCTAATCCATCGTCCGGATCCTGAATTAGGGGCCACAATATTATCACCGCTCTCTGCCTCTGCAGATTGTTCATCAAAACGATATAATCCGGTACCCTCGGATAAAACAAGGGTTTTATCGGTCATGCCGGTTAAGGCTTTCAATGCCGTTTTGTCGGCAACCGGTGGGAGAATTGAAGATGCAACGTCGGTATCAACCGCGTCAACCATGGTTTTCAGTTCGGATAATGCCGCCTGAACCTGCGTTGCGGACATTCCGCTAATTGCCGAAATCGGCACATCAACCGCATCCTGGTCACCGGTGTTTGTTCCTGTAATTGCATTTAATTTGTTTAGGAGCGTTGTAGTAAAGTCTTCCTCAGAAAGGCCTTTGCCTGCAACTTTATCGACTTTATCATCGTCGATTTTTTGAATTAACTGCGCTGTAATCGCAGCCAATGCTTTAATCGCATTGCGTGGATCTGTGTCAGCCATTTTGTAAATTGTTTATTATTTGAATAAATGAGGCGTTACTTATATTATCTAAAAATATTTGAAAGATTTCATCGGGGTCCAGGTAATGGTCAACTGTAATTTCAATAGGCTCTCCACCTAAAAGCAGTTCAACCGGAAACTGTTTCCATTCACCGTTTACCAATCCGGCTAGGATCATCCCTGATTGAAGTGCTTCTACAAATTCCTGGTTAGATAGTTTAATCATAATGCAATTATATTATTAAGCCAATAGTTAAAAAAGGACAATTAATTGAACAATGGTGTGCCATTATCGTCAGTCGTTGGGTTCCCATTATCATCCATTAAAAATTTAATATCTTCGATGCCGATTTCATCACTATAAAATTCTTCCTTCGAAGTATAGATGTATTCAAAAAGAAGGTTGTAAACATATTCTTTCAGTTTATGGAGATCTGCTTTCACACTGATCAGCTTCACGGGAACAAGAATATCGCCTTTTACTTCATAAATTTCAGGGGACCTTAGAAATTCAATCAGGTAATTTATGAATGCCTTTGGATCTTTGCTTAAGCGATTTGTCCAACCGGTATTTGCCTTGAATTTGCGTTCATACTCGACAAATATGTCATTTTGGTGACTGCCAATAAATTCATTGATAATATTTGCTGAAGTTCGATCGATATCAACCGAACTGATCCTTTCCCCGGTACATCTTAATGTATCCCATTTATCGAAAGAATTTCTAAAAAGAAAACACTTATGACCCTCATATTCTTTTGAATCGAAGTGATAAGTTCTTTTCGAGAGGATCTTATCATAGGTATGGATAATTTCAGGTGGTTCAGGTTCTGTTTTCTTTGAGACAGAAAGTCCCTGTGAGAGAAAACCCACTTTAGGGGCAGATGATTTAATCCAGACAACGATATTATTACCACCCAGTTTCCAATTGTTTTTTAATTCAAGATTAACCTGAACACCCTGGTTGTTAAATCCATAATAATTATAAGGGTTTGAAGGAGCCTGAGGTATTTTATCTGGGAAGTTTACAGACTGTGGATAACCGTTTATATAAATTTCATGAACGGAATTGTCTGCATAAAAATGGAGATTGATGACAAGTTCTGAAGGATCTGTATTTTCGATCATAAAGGGTAATAAAAAGAAACAATCTTTATCACCGGAATGATATGAATTTGCGTAAAGTGATATCCAGGTTGCATTACTAAAAGGGCTTGTAATCCAACCGGGATCCGGAATTGAAACATAAGCTGCTATCATAGACTGAACACTAGCTAAACCTGAAGCGTCACCAAGTCCAGCGAGCCAACGGGGATCACGAGATCCAACAGGAAGCATTCCGCTATCTCCGTCCCAGCCGGTATTCAGCGATTGTATTTCAATTACATCTGTATATTGCTGAATGATTTCGGTAGTTGCTCCAACAGGCGTAATTTCATATTTTACAATCTTCTTTTCTGGGAATATCTTTTCCAGTTCTAATGTTTCAACTCCTGCAGGCATTTCATAAATCGAATACTGCTGTACATCTGAAGCTTCGATTAAATTAAAAGAATGATCCGTTCCATCTGAGTAATAGACTTTACAGGTAAAAAGCATGGACATTAATTCACCTGTAAAAAAGAAAAGCTTTTCAGGCTGAGATTTAGTAACAATCTTATTATCCGGCTGCCAGGTTAAAAATCGGCTTTTGTTGTTCGAAAAATCAAAATAGTTTGTATTATAAGTATTGTAAAATTTAAGGTCCTCGGTCGAAACACCTCCGTTTATTGCAAAAAAAGTTTCATCAATAGGGGTCAGGTTTCTAATAATTCCATCATATTTTTCACCAATTGTAAATTGAAAAGCAACAACTGAATTTGATTTTTTTGTCAAAAGATCAAGGCCTGGTCTTTCCGGAAAAATAAAATCAGATTTAAAGAATATTTTTAAAAGTTCCGAAATTTCAAGAGAAACTTTTCCATCAGTGTCAGTACTGGCAAGATCCTCGCTGATCAATTTCTTTTCATCATCAATTATAACATAAGTTTGAAGTAATAATTGATAATTGGTTTTATAAACAATTGGTGAACCCAATATTGTCGTGTTCAGACTTACATTATTGCCAATCTCGTTATATAATGCAAGATTATATTGATCTCCGATATACTTTGCATTCAGGGCAATTTCATAGCTCTGTGGATTGAAATCATAGAACTTAGCCAGGTAATAATTTCTAATAAGAATGGAATGGATAGCAATCAAATACTCCCCGATATCCATTCCTGAACTAAGGGGAAGTTGAAAGTTAGAATCATCCGGATTTTCTTTAAAATAAAAAACCAGGCTGTTTGTTCCGAACCTTAGTTCAAACGAATCGCCATCCTGGGCAGTGAGACCGGTTGTGATAGAAAATTTACCTTTTACTCCAGGGGAAGAAACAATACCATCTGTATTTGTTATTTCAACCTTTATTGGATTTCCGGCGAGGTTGACTTTATTAGGTTTCTTTGTTAATTGAATGGCCATACTACTTACGTTTAACTAATTCTTCAATGTCATCATATTCTTTAGATGCTTTTTTAAAATCATGCATCGGAAATTTTACGGAATCAACCTTCAGGGGTCTTGCAAGTTGTGCGCTTACTTTATTGAAAAGATCAAGTACCATCAAATAAACAGGATCTGTTTTTACAACACCATCCGGAGAAGAAGTTCTAGTGAATTCATAATTACCGCTTGCAAACTGCCTTACACCTAGTGTATGGTTAATTGCCCGGATAAGGGCAGGTGAATCAATAATTTTCTGTGTGTCCTTAGGATTAAAAACAAGTTCCGGTTTTTTTGTTTCACCAAACAAGCCAAAGCCAGGCACAAAGGTTGGTTCTGAAAATAAACCTGAAGGATGCTTGCTGTCTGTTACCCTGGCACGGTATTTCCTGCCATCCTGTTGCCCGATTACATCCTGGTAGTTACCGGTGGCGTATTGGGCAACTTCAGGTTTGCCTAAAAGCGCTCTTGTCACCAAACCTTTTACAGCCGCAAAAGCAGCTTCTATAGCAATAACTTTAGCTGCTGCCTTAAAAACACCTGCCGGATTAAGTGTTGCTAATCCCTGAATGGTGACGCCTGCAATTGCCAATTCTGTCTGTGTTTTTAAAACATCAAGCGCAAGTAATAAGATTTGACGAGCACCTTCCTTTAAAGCATTTTCATTCCCTGCCATTGCATCTTCAAGAGTATTATTAACTATTGAAGAGAAATTCTTTAGTAACTCAATTTTATCAAGAAATTTCTGATATTCTATTTCTGCTAATCGTTTACTTTCTTCGGATGTTTCTTTTTCATCAGCAAGTTTTTCATCATTAACTTTCTTTCGTGCCGCTAATTCAGCCTCAAATAAGCTGATTTTTTTCTGTAAAATCTGTTTTTCAAAATCAACCGTACTAAATCCATAGCTTTCGGCCAGCGCTTTTTGTGCCTCAAGGTTGGTAAGTTCCTGGATGGCCATTTGGCGGTCAAACTCTTCCTTATCCAGTTTCTCATCAAGGTATGCCTGCCTTAGTTCGTTTTGCTTGGCTTCCTTAAATTCTTCAATAATGGCCAAAATTTCATCGTATTGTTTTTTAGTTTCATCAACAATATCACCTTCTGGTAAATCAGATGTAATTTCATCACCAAAATCATTTGGTTTTGGTTTTTGATTTACGGGCACAATGCCTGTATCTATTATACCCAAAAGAGCTTTTTTCCTGGCTTCAATATCTGCGGTTTTCTGATTAATATTTTCAAGGGCAGAAATGGTATTCTTTTCAGTCGCTTTAGCAATATTACCGAATGAAGTAATATAATTCCATGCGCCCTGGTACCACTTAATATTTGCTCCGGCACCTTCTTGTTGTAAGTCAATTAGTTCTTTCTCTAATTCAACAAGCTTTTCTTTTGCAGCCTGAACACGCGCTTGTTTTTCAAGAGCTGCCGTATAATCATTTGTTGCATTTGTAGCTTCTTGGGTATTAATTTTTTCGAGTGTAAGATTTCCCAAAAATTCTGGTGATATTTCGTTTAAGCGTTTAACTGCATTAAGCCTTTCTTCTTTTGATTTTGTTTCATCCCTGGCAATTTTCAATAAACTTTCAAGCTCAATACGTTGCTCTGTAATACTTTTTTTTGCAATAGTTTCAATATTGTTTAACTCTTTTTGTGCCTGCTGTGCTGCCGATAATCGTTTAGTGTAAAGCGCCAGCGCCGTACCGGCGGCCAACAATATTCCTACAATCGCACCAATCGGGTTCATCTTTTGTGCCAGGTTCCATGCTTTTTGGGCAATTGTTGCAATTTTAATTTTACCGGTCAGTAGGCCAACAGTAAAACCATAAGCCTTAGTAATAACGTCTTTTGCAACCAAAAACCCATAATGGATCTTATCCCATGAAGCCGCAATTTTTACAGCAGCATAGTAACCGGCCATAGCTGCAACGGCAATCAGAATTTGTTTGCCATACTTGCCAAAAAAATCAATGGCCATCACCGTGGTTCTGATCAGGTACGAAAATGAGCTGGTTGAAAAGGTAAGTGCCGGTGCAAGTTTTTCGCCTAGGGTAATTACCATTTTATTCAGTTCCTGCCTGGCGGCTTCCAGCCTGGCCTTATTGTGGTCGGTATTTTTAATGGCCTGCTCAACGGCTGTATTGGTGTTGGTAACTGCCTTTGTAAAATAATCGTAGCGGTCGATGCTCTTACTTAATATGGTGCCGACTGTTATGTTCCTTTTTCCAAAAACATCTATTAATACATTGTCTTTTTCCTGTGCCGTATTTTTTTGGTCAATCCTGGCCTTAAGTTCAATAATGGCATCGCGCATATTAAATGCCCCACTTACATAACCGAGGCCTGCAGCTTTCAAGCTGATCAATGTTGAGCGCAACTGTGTTCCGGCATCAGAGCCTTTAAGCTGACGTTCTGCCAAAACCTCAAGCGTGGCAACTGTTTGCTCAAGAGACATATTAGAATCGGCTGCAACGGTACCGACATTTGCAAGTGATTCGGTTATATTTGTAACCTCTGCGCTACCTTCCAATGAGCCTGCGGCTATTGCATTAATGATGCGTTTGGATTCCTCTGCCGGAAGGTTAAACTGGTTCATGGCTGCCGCTACGGCGTCAATGGCCGGTTCCATTTCTATTTTAGCGGCTGCCGCAAGTATCAGGGCCTGTTCAGTTACATCTGCAAGTGCTTCTTTATCCTTCAATAATTCGGGCCGTGCCGATCCCATAATGGTAAAACCCTTAACAATATCCTGTGCCGACTTGGTGATCCTGATCCCGTCTTCGGTTATTGAACCAGAAAAACCTTTTGCCCGCTCTGAAAGATAATCCAATTCATCTCCTACCAATCCGGTTAAAGCTGATAAGTTTGCCAGTTCCTCACCAAAATCGTTGGCCATATTAACGGCTTTTCTAAAACCAAGTACGATACCTGTGATAGAGGCAGTAAAGGTGGCAATCATCGAAAAGTACTTATTAAACGATCCGGCCATTTTACTCAGCGATAAATTGGTTTTAGAAGCGGAGCTCCGCAATTGCGCCTGCCTGTTTTTTACCGCAATCAATTGTTTTTCCAGGTCCTTATACGCTTTGCTCGAAGGATCGAGATTACGCATAATTGAATTCAGTTCCCTTTGCCTTTGCCCAAGTTCTTTTATGGTAAGTTTTTCTATCCCAAGTTTTGAGATCAAATTATCATGCTGCTGTTGTATGGATTTCAACCGGTCGTTTATCTTTTTCCATTCCTCACTGCCCTCAGGCACTTTTTTAAGGTCCTTGCGTAATTGCCGTGCCTCATCTTCGAGTAACCTGAGCGACTTGCGCGCCTGGTCGTTATTGATGATTATTTCTAATTGCAGCCTGTCAATTTTTAAGCTCATAAGGCAATTTGTATTTGTTGTTTGTCCAAAATATTTTTAAGCCGGGCTCTTTCTTCATTTGTAAGCTCATATGAAAGCATTGAAATGAGCCTGTTCTGTGATCCGTACAGGTTGCGGGCGTACCAAAGCGTATTTTTCTTTTTTCGTTTTTTGCGGCTATTGATTCCCCATACTTCCTTATTGGTGTCGGTTACCCAGTTCTTTGTATTATTGCTCCGTTTGTGCCAGCGTATTTCAATGGCGCGGCCATATCCCAGGAAGTTAAAAGTTAAAACTGGGTCGATGCCATAACTGCTCACTTTGTAACCGATACTATCAATCAAAGCCTCGGAATCTATCAGTTTTTTATTTTCAATATCTTCAGTAAACAAATCGGAAAGATATTCGCCATGCTGATCAAGCACTTCACGAATAAACAATAATTCCAGATCATTGAATTTACCTTCCATGATCCAAAAATGCTGAATGGGGGATGAAAAAAAAAGGACATAAAAACACCTCGACGACGCTCGGTGTTCAAATTAATACCAATAAAAAAACCGCTCTAAAGCGGTCCTTATTAATTCTGGTCGAACACTTCACGGAACTGTTCCTTGTGATCACTGTAGGCAACGACTATATACTCATCATCGTCAACCAGGATGAGCCAGTCATTGTCTTTTTCCCAGAGGCATTCGGGGTCGATGGTTCCATTAATGTCAATTTCGGCAATGTTTCTGAAGTAACGTTTTTTTTTCATAATTTTATAATGTTTGTTGATTAGTCATTGATAAACATTGATCCCCGGTGGGAGTGTCCGCTCCGATTATACCGGGGATCTTTTTTATTCCTGATCAGGTTCCGTATCAGTAAAGTCAATCCTGATCTGTCGCATCTGATCTGTAATTGCTTTTTTTCTCCTTTTCTCCGAATCGTTAACTAAATTCGTTAATTCAATATATTCAGCAAATTCAGGATTATTTAAAAGAAGTTTCTGTTTCTTTTCCTCCAATAACCTCTCGTATTTTAGCTTGTCAGAGGCAGCATCTTTTAATTCATTGGCATATTGATATAACAGTTTGTCGATGGTGAGATAAATCCATAATTCAAATGCAGGATTTAACCATGCAGCAAATTTTAATGCTAATACCCGGTGCATCCAAGTCCCGGATTTTTGTTTTGAACTAATTAAATCTTCATAATTTTCTACACTTAAAAAAGGAGAATTCTCCTTTTTTAAGCACTCAGAAATGAACGCCTGAGTATCATCATTCTTTAAAAAATCCTTAGGTAATTTCCCAAAAATTTTACCCATTTGGGTAGCATTTACCATCACATTGTTTTTGCTTGATGGTTCAAATTCAACTTCTGTTTCGTTGAATGTAAATTTTACGATCTCATTTTTCATAATCTTAATTATTTAATTGGTTAGTTATAATTCTTTTTCAAAGGATCAGGTACTAAAACCATATTTAAAGCTTTTACATTACAATTAGAATGCATTGTACCACTACAAGAACCATTTTCCATAGTTGTATGTCTAATTCTTCCACATTTGCAACAAGCATTAAAATAATCTATTTTCCCTTTTGCAGATCCGGTTGTATGTGTCAATTTATAAAGTTTAAATTCATGCATTACAATCTCCTATTATTGTTTTTAACCAGCTTATCATTTCCATTTGAGTTTTAAAAAATTTTGGGCCGTCTGCCTTTTTTTTACATCTTGGGCACTCCATATCTGGAATAATTTGAAAAAAATATTCCGGATTATTGAGACCACATGCATCATCAACAATCTCACCACAATGTTCACATGATAGTTTTACCCATATGTGATGCCTTATTTGTTTATTAACTTTTATGATTTCCATAAATTAATTATTTAATTTTTTTGGTTATTAATTCAATTATTTAATATTCATAGTTAGCACCCAGTTCTATTTCATCCATAAAGCGGTATAACAATTCAATGTCGAATGCCGCATCTTTAAGGCTTTCATCCTGACCAATTTTTTGGCTATCGTAAATTAGCAGGCGGTTCTGGACGATGAATAAAGATTTTTTTATTTGCTGGGTAGTTTCGGGGCCGTACATACCTGTAAGGTTGTCCCAGGCCGTGGCTAGGTGTTCTTTGTTTTTATGCATTTCAACAAGATTTAGTTTGGGAGGCAGTTAAAAGAGCAGCGCTTCCTTTCCTGCTGCATAAGTCCAAAGAAGGGCTTACAGTGGCCATTACAACCAAGGTACAGGGGTAAAGCGCTGCTGTATCATTAGGGGCATAAAAAAAGCCCGGACAATGCAGGGCAGCTTCACTACCCTTCTTTGAAAACTTATGCATTGCTAATATACGAACATTTTTCATGCGTATGCAAGATTTAGCTTAAAAAATGCATTGCCATTGCCGGCAAATGCTTAAACAATAATATGTTTATCGGAAATTAAAGGGTGGGAACCCACCCTGTTTTAAGCCTTTCCGAACCCGCCCGGGTATAGTAAAGACTTTCAGTATTAGAGCAAATATATGAAAATAATGGAAGGGAAGCAAGAAGGTGCTTATGTTTTATTCTGTAATAAACTTGCCTTTTTTATTCGATTTTTAATATTTGTAATTTCATCTTTTTTGAGATAATCCTTTATTTTTGAATTCTGTATATATTCGATGTTTAATTTAAGCACCCTTATTTCATTATTATAATCTTTGATTTTTCTATAGTATATATATAGCCTTTTGAATGAAATTGGAGGTACATTAGGTAAACAGATTGCTTTCTCAAAACATTTAATTGCCTCATAAATATTATCATCTTTTTCCAATTCAAGTCCCTTTTGTGATAATTCAAAAGATAATCTTGAGTCTTTTTTATATTTATCTATTCTGTTTATACTTTTTTTGTTGATATCTTCTAATTCTAAATTTGTTAAATTAAATATTGAAGTGTCTTTGGTTTTTGTAATATCTAACATAGCAAATGGGTAATCAGGTTCTTCTAAATTTATGATAGAAATTTTAACAATAAAATAAAATCCATCTCTCATCAAGTCTAATATCTCAATATTAGCACTTTTGGGAATATATCCTATTTTAATACCTGAAGAAGTAATAACTTTAATAGCGTTTTTATCAAATCTATTTTCTGGCTCCGGGATTAAATAAACCTGCTCACCAATATTAAAATTAAGTTTATTCCCTATCCTGGCATGACGAATTCCGGCAAGTTGTATAAAGGCTTTATCTGATTTAAAATTTAAGATTTTGTAAATATCTGGATTCAGAGTATTATCTTCAGAACTTTTTACTCCATTTTTCTTTCTTTTATCATCGTTTGTTTGTAGAGATACAAAAAAGATAATACCAATTATACCAATTAGAACAATGTAAATCATCCGATATTAAATCTCAAGATAAGTCAATATTGTCTTTCTTAGCATATCGAATTGCTATTTTTCTTAAATCTTTAATGTCTTTTTTTAAACGATTAATATTGGCAGCCATTACAAAAAACACAATAGCAACGGCAACAGACAATATAAAATAAAGGGTTGCGAATAATTCTAAATCTGAAGTGTTCATAATATTTTGTTTAGGTTTAACATAGGTTAATACCAAAAATAGCAAAAAGTCCCCTTTTTTTGCTAAAAAAATTAAAATTTGCAATCAGTTTTAAAATTGGCCAGGATCCACCGGTATTAAAAATGCAATCAAATAAGCGAAGCCGGCCAGCTGATCAGCCTGGTTCTGGATTTAATTTTGATTGCAAAAGCTAAACTTAGTACAAGATAATTTACTTATACTCTCAAAAAACAGTTCGATGGATAACATAAACGATTCATGGGCTTCAGCTGCAGTATTTCCATAACCACTTAGATTAAGTGATGGCGCATATAGGGTGTATATTCCATTTTCTTTATCAGCGCATACTTTTACACTTAATAAAAAAGATTTTCTTTCGATCCTGATTCTCTTATGTCGCATGTTTAAAATGTAACTCTTGAATGAAATCGCTGTATGTAATTGTTTTTACCAGGCAAGACTTTTTCAATAAAAAATGATCCGGGTCTGTATTTCTTCTGAGATTCAAATAAAGCATCTTCAAAAGTATCATAAACACCAACTACATCTTCACTAACAATAACAATTATTTTTCCGTTGTATCTGGTAACCATTTCATCTAGATTTGAAATAAAATATTTGAATTCAGCGCCAAGCATAGTTGCATCAGGTTTTATTTGATAAAAATAATAATATTTTATTCCGTAACAAATTTAAACGACAGGCTCCATCCATCGCATCCCAGGTAATTGTATTCCGGGTCCTGGTTAAAACTGTTTACATCCAGCCCGGCCATTATTTGGTGATAATCCGATTCACAAACCTGAAAATCGGAAATCATATAGGTTTCGATGGTTTCAATAATTTGCTGCGTTTCGGCCATGTACTGCATATAATAGGCATCGCTTTTGTCCTGGGCATCGGCCCTGAACAGAACAAAGATCAGCCCGGAGTTTTTCCTGGCGGTATTGTCCGAATCGCGGCTTGCTGGTGTGGCACTTGGTATCGTATAGACCAGTATCGGGAAATCTGTAATATCCTTCAATTTTTCTTTCAGCTGGGCTTCGTTTGCTACCATAACAGCAGATTTGAGCCCGGTGATATCGGCGGCCATATGATCCCAGTAATTTTTATAATCGGTTATTTTCACCATATGCTACAATTTTTCTAAATCGTTTAAATATTCAATGCGTTGCTTGTAAAGCAGCAAAAGAACATCGTAAAGGTTTTGTTGGTAAACTTTTTCGATGGGCCCAAAAATACCGGTACTTGCCAGGCTAAAGGCTACACCTGCCAGCCCCGTATTGGCTTCATACTTTTGTTTTACCTCTTTTTGCTTTTCCTTCAGGGTTTTTTCGTACAAAATATTCAGGTCAACCTGTTGCCCGTCGATGGTGATCTCGTTTTTGTGTAAAAATTCTTCACAGGCCACAAAAAACAGGAATACGGCAAATCTGAACTTAAACGGGACCTTAGAAATGATCATTGCATCATGCTCAAGCCGGGAAGGATCGTATTTTATTTTCTTTCCGAAAATGTTTTTCCTACGGTACAAAACTGCGACCATCCGGTTCAGATCTGATTCATCCTGGCTCTCGATATAGTTTCGGTAAAAAATATTGGCATCTTTATATTGCAAGAAAGTAATATCGGTCAATGCATTTGCCGGTCCGTGGATCCTCCTGAAAAATGAGGTGCGGATCACCGGCACAAAATTCCGGGTAGTAGTGTAGTCGATCCTGATCTCATTGTCGGATTTTACAAACAAATAACCGATTAATTCAGAGAGTTTGGCAACGTTCTCGCTGATTTGTTCTTTCACATTTTCGGGAAGTATCTTATAGCGTTTGCGTTTTCGAATGCCCAAAAATTTAAATACGAGCTCCGCTAAAACATCCTCTTCAGACAGTTTACCTTCGTGCATTTCCAATAATTTACCTACCAGGAACACAAATTGCCGGTCGGTATATTCATCCAGGCATTCCGGGATGGATATCGTTTTGTTTAAATCAGGGAACTCAATTTTGTGCATCTTTCAATTCTTTAATCCACCGTTTGATGGTGTTAATGCGTTGCTTTAAGCTTTGCCTTTGCTTAAAAACAGAAGGTGTTTTTTTAAGCGGGACCAGTTTTTGGAAATCAGCCTTCAGGCTTTCCAAATGCATTTCCAAATAGTTTATATCTGCTGTGCTCATAGTCTGAGGATTGGTTTATCAGGATCGATCCTGCTGATTGGGCTGTCGGGCACATATTCTTCGTCAAGCGCCTCGGTCGCTATTTTTGTAAGCTCCAATTGCAGGGCCGAGAGTTCTGTTTTTGCATCGGCCAAAAGTGAGGCCTGGATTTCTTTTCTGATTTCAGTGGGCGCGGGCTTGCTTGCTTTTTGGGTCTGAAATTCAGAAATGTAATCCTGGAAAATACCGCTTGGAAGTATATTGACCGACAATCTTTTTACGGCCAGGCCGAGACTGTAATAAACCAATGGCAGACGCACCAATAAAAGCATATCCTCATAATCGGTAAATTCGCCTGATTGGATGGCTGCTTTCATATCATCAAAAAGCGTTTTGCCCAGTACGGGCAAAATATGTTTTCGTTCCACTTCTTTGATAAATGGAAGGATTTTGATAAAAAACCTTCTTGAATTGTCGATCGGAAAAATATCATCAAATTCTTTTGCCGTATTGATAAAAAGGCTCCGGGCAAGTTTTTGCGCTTCAGAATCTTTCCATTCCGAAATGTTGGCAGCATTCTTTTCCAGGAATGCGATCAGCCGGTCGGTGGTTTTGTGCGCTTTGTTCAGGGTTGCCTCATCATCGCGGTTGATCATCCATTCCCAGGCCATCTTTTCGTTTTCTGAATCAATGGCAACTTTCCGCCCGGATCCTGAATGAGAAACATCATTATGTGAAGCAAAATTATGATAGGCATAATAAGCTACCGGTATTTGAATATGCTCAACCAAATCATCTAATAGCTTATACTGCCCGCCCGTTCCATAATTATTAGAAATATAGTGAGCGTTGGCCTTGTCGTAGACCGGCTGTCCGATATATTCTATCATTTCTTCTTCAACTAAAATGATATCGGTCTTCATATTATCGAAATTTCCTGAAGCATACAAAAACCCTAAGTGTTTTTTTAGCTCGGCCTGTCCATTATTATTTTTGTTGAATAGCATATCAGTTATTTTTAATTCGGTCCTTCGGATTGGTCATTTCTTCAGTAAGTAATTGGTCATGGTAAAACCCTATCTTGATGTTTTTATCCGGGAAGTTTACCGCAATAGCGTGGTTGATGTCCTTACAAACAATACTCTCCTGAATATTAGTGCTGGTTGCCAGATAAAGTTTAAATGCATAAAGCTGTTCCGATCCGGAGGGGAGGTTACCGTCCGCACTCATATTGCTCAGCGCAGGATGGAGCCCGAAAGCTGCCGTAATTTCAAATTTTGCGCGTTTAACGATTTCAATTTGGGCAGTGATATAATTTTTCACCTTCTGGTCGATGGTGATCACCTCCCAACCAACATATTCCTGCCCGATTTCGTCATAAATGGTTTCTGAAGTGATCATCTTTCCGGCTTTTTCGATGCCGATCAGCCCCTCTGCAAAAGCGGCAAAAGTATCATCCTTCAGGTCTTCCAGCATCGAATCCTTATATTCGACTCCCTTCAGTTCGCAATGTTTCTTTAATTGATCCTCTTTTCCTGCCCAGTAAATGGCCGGTGATTTAATATGGTGCCGAATGGCGGCTGCATTTACATTATAATTCAGCAAAAGCTGTGGAAGGGTCGAATCAAGTTTTATCCAGTTAAGAATTGAGTAAATAGGAGGGCGCGAATATTCATTGTCCAGGGCAAAGGTGTACATATTGCTGTAACGCATGCTCACTGCAGACCGGAAAGGATCTTTAAAGAAGAAAATAGGATATTGTTTCAGTCCGCGTTTCCAGTATTGTTGAAAATCGCCGGTAATTATGTTCCTGACCTGGTTCTGGTCATCCGGCCATTCGAGCCTTGCATTAACACTGCTGACATGCTCAAGTTTGCTGATACGGTCTGTAAGACCCAGGTTTTTTAGATAGTCAGGATCCACGCCTGAGCGTGAAACCCGATTGCGATAATACTTTGTAAAATGGCCGTTAATATGCTTAGTTTCTACCAGTGCTTTTAAAAGATAATCTTCATGATCCCAGTCTTTGAGCCATGCTGAAACCTCTTTATCCTCCGTCCATTTAACAATTCTTTTGCCTTCCTCAAAAACAACTTCATATTGTGCCGGTCCCTGTCCCCAGAGCAGATTGGCTTTTTTGTCCAATAATTCGGGGGTAATGTGATTTTCATCAAGTATTTTTCTGATTTCTTCAGGCATATTATTCTCTTTGCCAAAGGGAATGATTTGAAAATCACCGATCCGCATCGGAACGCTGCTGTTACCATCCTGAAAATAGGGTTGTACACCTGAAAATGGAGTGCGATCTTCTGAAGTTATTTCAGCGGTATAAACATTGACTCCCGTATCAATTACGGCGAAGTTGCCTTTTCTGGATATTCTCATAAAAAACTTGTTTAGGTGTTACTTCCTGACCGTTAAATCTTACAATCAGTATCTGCCAGCAGTTCCGGCTGCACTTTACCGGATCAGAAATGTTTAAATCTTTGTAAAAAAGCTTATGATCGGCATCCGTCACATCATCGCCACGGGCAGCCGGCCTCAATATTGCTTTATCTACACGGCGCAAGCCGTTGGCGTTCCTGCGTTCGCGGTCCCAGGTATAATGTTCAAAGCTGAACGGGATCCCTTTTGCGGTCAGGGTACGCATTTCTGCAATTGCACTAAAAAGATTTATTTTTTGCATAAACCAAAGGTGGGAAAGCAAAAATAATTTGCAAAGGACAAAAAAAATACCCCCATGTTTAAATGAGGGTATCAGAATAGAATGTTTAATTAAACTAACCATAGCTGCCCAGGTTTTTCCATATCTTTTTTATAAAAGAAATTACTCTCCCGAGAATCTTTTTAGTTTTTCCTGATTTGATTTGAATTACGATGAGCAGGATCACCAAAGCGATCAGTAGTATATAAATCAGGTATGTTTTAAGTTTGGTGCCGGATTTCTCAACCTCCTTACTCTTAAAATCTTCATCAATACTTGTATCGGTTTCTTCTTTTTTATTTACCGAGGATTCTAAATTGGTTGAATCTAATGAAGATTCATTATAATTGAATTCCAGGCTACTTACGACCACATTATTACCTTTAGAGATATCCTTAACCTGATCCTGACTGAATTTTATACCTGTGGCCCGTTCAAATTCGCTTATTTTTTCGGCAATTGAAGAAGAAGAATCAATTGAGGTTAATGTGAGCCTGAATGATAAATCTTTATTAAGCGATTGTGCTTTCTTTAAAATCGAAACACTATCCTTCGAAATAGTGTGTTCGGTGGTTGTGGTGCGGTCAATAGTGGTTATTTTCTTGCTGGTCCGGCATGAAATAAATAGTAAAATAAACAAAAGAATAAGGAGTTTTTGTCTCATAATTCGATATATTTTGTTCCTGTCTCGGTCCTGAAGGCGCGCAATATTATTTTCCGGTTAATACCCCTGCTATATGAAACATGAACCCAGTCTGGTTGTTCATCGTTTCCATATTCCCAGATAAGCTGATCAAAATCAAGATTGTCACGGATAAAATGAAATACCTGGCGATTTGTGATCCCTCCGTAAACATCGGCGTCAATGTCCATGGCTGCCGTATCGTTCATGGCACAATGATCACTCTTTGGTGATCCGCCGATAGCGAAATTCAGCGTTAATGATCTGAAAAATGATGAAATAAATAAGCGTGTTTCTGCCCAGATCCTCAGGGGTTCAAAAACTCGCTGTGCCAGGGCTTTCATATTCTGTAACTGATGGAAGGATGGAATGTTTTCAATTCCTTTTTTGATGGCAACCTGGCTCCTGGTTGCTTCTTTGTAAGTAATGTGTACGCTAATGTTTTCCATGGCGAGATTGGTTATATTGGTTTTTTATCAGGTTCCAAATCGCATCAAATATCTTTACATGGGTGATTTTGGTAATATTTTCGAAAATTGATTTCACTTCAGTTAAGGCAATATATCCGGCGACAATCCGGTCGATATTGGCAAAATCAATAAATTCGATCTCCAGGATGGAGGCCACTATAATTGCCAGGCTGTAAAAAACAAACTTTTCAATGGTACGTTTTAGCCGGTACGATTTAAATTCCTCTTTCGATTTAAAACTGGCATAAATGCCGGTGATCCAGTCCACAACTATTAAGAATAATACGGCATGGATCATTGTGCGGATATCGCTAAAATATGCCAGTCCGGATAAGGCAAGCTTTACAAAAGTTTCTTTCATTTTCATATTTGTTAGTGGCTATTATGCTACCAAAATCTATAAAATCAAAGATGGAAAAGAAGGTGGGCAAAAAAAAGGACAGAAAAAAGCACCACGCCCTTTGGCGTGGTGCCCAACCAATTAATTAACCTAAATTAAGCCTATGAAAGAAAAAACAAGGGTAAAGTTAATTTCAAAGATTAATTTAGTAAAGGACAAATGAAGATATTTATATCATCAATTCATAGGTAGTTTGTCCGGCCTTCGCCCCAGTTCTGTCATTGCTGCTTCAAATATCTTGTTCAATTCTGTGGTACCCTCTTTATCTTCAAAAAAGAAATTCACCTCAATTGATTTTGCAATGGTTATGAATGTTCTTAGATTAGGGCAATAAAGAAGGTTAAACATTCTGCTTACATTTGAGCGCTTAAGGCCGGTCCTGTTCGCAATTTCCTGTTGCGAAATTCCTTTTGATTCTGCTATTTTACGCAAAATCAAAACGAGCAACTTCCATTGCCCGTCTTTAGTAAATTTTCCTTCTTTCATTATCGCATTCTATTTGATGTCCCGCCGGTCCAAACATAGTTTGTTAAACAAGGATCATGTTCATTTTTACACTGAAATACAGCTACATTATTTGTGTCTTCACTAAAGTGTTTATAATACCAAGCATCTTCACCCGTCTCTGGCTGATTATCTGTTCCCTCTGGACAAAAATCTGTATTTTCATACATTCTGATAAATTCTATTTTCACTTCATCTAAATTTTTACTTAAAAATACCTCTTTAGCAATTTGTTGTCCGTTTTTGTAAGTTCCAATTTTGTAAATTATTGCTTTCATCTTTTTTACGCCGCATTTACCCTGTTGCCGCCAGCTTTAATGATTAATTTATATATATAAATATAGTATCAAATATGATACTATGCAAGTTTTTTAACATTTATTTTTGAATTCGAACATAAAAAAACCCCGATCGAAAGATCGGGGTTTGAAGTACTAACCATTCAGGATTTCCTTCTCAATTTCTGCAACTTTTATATCAATTTTCTGGCTTACAAAGGTTACGAATTCCCTTACGATAAGCGTGTTTGAAATTGATGAAACCTTACCGGAATCATAATCATTTGTCGCCAGGGTAATGCGTAAAACATCTTGGTTCAATGAATCATTGCTGTCAGATCCAATTTTACTGAGAGCCTCATTCAATCGTGATTTGTTCCTGATAAACATTTCCCTGTCGGCAATTAGTTGATTTTTGCGATTGAATTTCTCAATCTGCTCATTCAAAACCCTCTTGGCTTCTTCAATAGCCTTTTGCTCTTCAATTTGTTTCTGAGCGGCTTCATTAATAGCAACTTTTTTACCTTTTTCTTCAGTTGCTTCTTTTGCATTATTTACTTTAGTCATTGATACTTGCCGCTGCCCTGCGGACTTTTTTCGGCATCTGGCACGCCATTAATTAATAATTTATTGCCCATTTACCGAGAAGTTTTAAATAAAGTCAAGGGTTAGGGTCATCACGCCGCAGGCGTGATGAAAGAACTCGAAGAGCTGCGGATCCATCAGGAGGCAGCCCTTTACTGTTTTAAAATTCGTAGGTATTTTTGCCAATAAATTGAGGATTGATGGGGTTCTAGCGTTTAGAGTTAAGCATAAATTCAAGAATAGCTTCAGTAATATCAGATTGCCTGATATATGGAATTACAGATCCTTTGATCTTATTCTTGAATTTTCCGGACAAGAACAGGTTAAGGACCAGATAATAGAAATAGTCCGGGACAAGTAATTGTTCATTTACCTGGATGCCGATACAATTAGGGATTTGTTTTTTTAAAGGTTGCCCGGCATTATGGCCTTTGGTTTGAATAAAAAAATGAGCTTTATTTGGATTGGAGGTATATCTGAACATTTTGAAATGCCCGTGCCTTCGGGACTTGTTTTGGCATATGGCTGGCCATAAAAAAAGGGGGTTGCCCCCCTTGTTAATTTTGATCTTTTTCAATGTGGATGTGTTCAACCACTGTGTGTGTATGGCCATATTTGCCTGTTTCTTTCAAAGGCAATAAATCAACAGTGAGATATTTCTTGCCTTCATATTCGTATTTTGGCAGCTTCTTCAGGGTTTCCCATTCAAAAGTGATTTGAATTTTATTTCCGTTTTGTTTTCCTTTTCCGATGAAATTGATTTTTTGATTTTCCATGATTAAATGTTTTTAAGTGATTAAATAATTATGGTACATTCATTTAAAATCTTAGGTTAAGGCAAGGACCGGAGGTTTATATATCCTTGCGGTAAAACAAGCGTGGATCCTGTGTGGATTTTAGAATTTAGTAACAGAATTTTTGATTACGATATAAAAACATAATGGAAAATCATTCATTAAACAGGTAAAAGGAATATAGGAATAGTAAAAAATGAATACCCATGAAGACTGGAGCTTGAAGTGAACGGATTAAGAAAATCAGATAAGAAGATCAAAATTAGACAAGGATGTCAGGTATTGTTTAACGAGCATAAAAAAAAGCTCTGAACCTAAGTTCAGAGCTAAACTTTAATTAATATTTTGAACAAATTCCTGGTATTCCCAGGTAAATTTTTCAGGATCAGATTCTGAAAGTTGTTCGGCATAGCCGGCATAATAGATAGAATCAATAAATTCGATAAAAAGTTCATATAAGTTCATGATAGAGGCCACTGCCTTGTGGACTTTTTATGGCATCAGGCGCGCCAAAGAATAAAAAAATTTTTGGCATCCATCAATTGAGAACAGTTCACTTCTTGTCAAGGATTAGGGTCATCACGCCGCAGGCGTGATGAAAGAACTCAACGAGCTGCAGATCCATCAGGAGGCAGTCCTTTACCTTTGTGAAGTTTCGTAAATAGCTTTGCTAAAAAATTTGAGTTAATTCCTTCAGTTGTTGGTTTTCTTTTTTGGTTCTTTATTCTTTTGGTCGGTATCTGAAAAGAAAAAAGAACCCCGATTTTCTTAACTTTCGTCATAAAATAGTCAACTTTTAGGTTTATTTTAAAGTCAAAAAATCACAATTAACACATATTCAATTCTTAAACCCTTTTGTTTCTTTTTTAAAAAGAAACAAAGAGATGATTCCTGCCGACCCGCTCTGCCCCTATATCGCAATTGCATATACTTTCTTTTTACTGGATATATGAGAACACCTTATAAATTGTACGTTTCAGAAATTTCCAACCAGTTATTGATTTCCGCAGGAATTGAATAGCTGCATCAATAACATCATGGCTAATCTATTCAAGTTTTGCAAGAATGAAAAACTTGATTTGTTTAGCCATACCATATATTGCAATCAAAACCAATTCCGGATCCGGAGCTGCAGGATCTTCCGGAAGTAGATTTTGATTGCATATTTTAACCGGCTGAACTCAACCTGGTTAATGAAATGATTGCAGTTTATTTGTTGTATGAACGAATAGCCGGTGAACCCATGCTGACCGGCCTACGTGCTTTGGCAATATCCAAATACTTTTTACGACAAATAAGATACTTAAATGCATCGGAATAGTTAGTTGATTCCATAGGAAGGCGATGAACGGGGAACTTCTCAGACTTCTTAACCTTTTTAATGTTGCCTTTAGAATCCTTTATCATAGGTGCAAGCTCAAGGCTGCTCTTGAGTTCTTTGCATTCAAACTGGTCGATTAATAGCTTAGGAAGAGATGGGGTCCTGTTTCCCATCAAGTCGTTCATTAAATCATATTCCTCTCCATGAGTAATATTCTTCTGACCAACTGACATCAGGTTTACCTTCCATCCACTTGACTTGCGTTGCCCTGATGAATTAATGGGCCGCTCGATGGCATTCTTTAATTTAGTTGCGTAATCCTGTTTTTGTTTACGGAATGCATTGGCCGAACGGTCGAACCACATATTGAGCTCTTTGTGTTTGTGGTCAAAAAAGAAATCGACATAATTTTTTCCAAGGTCATCGATCCATTGAGGAGTAAGGACATGCATATTCTTTAACACCCGATAATAAGGTAATTGCTCCTGGCCCAATACCATACCGATCATATTACCAAAGTCAACTCCGGCTTCCATTGGTTCATGTGTACGGATATACCTTAAACCCCTTGAGCTTTCAGTGATATTATCCCTTAATCCGAACCGGTCATAAAATTCGTAATTATATCCATCGGAATAAAAATGAGTTTCATTCAGTTTACCATAGAACATTTGATCACCAGCAAGGCTGGGATGCATTGAAAGCACTGTGGTTTTATAATCTTCAAATTCAAGTGTTTCAAACTGCTCAAAGAACCATCCTTCGGTAAGTATATCAGCATTAACAAAGCTCGAGGCGATATAAAAGAGGGTAGAATTCCGGCGAATTTTATTATAGCGTTCCTCCCATCTTTCCAATTTCCGGGAGATATTCTTAAGCCTGGATTCGTCCTGATCCTCTTCCGCTTTCATATACTCCATCCTGATCTCATTCAGAACAAACGCACAATCAAGTATGTCACGGATTTGTTTCTTATCCATGTTTTTTGCCATGCGAAGTATCCAGGGATCCTCAAACACGCTATTGGCATCTGGATAGTCAGTGGTGAACGTTCTGCCTCTGTAATAAGGACTATGTCCAAAACGCACATAATTCCCCCTAATGGCAGGTGTGAGCTTCTTTAATTTGTGTTCCTTAAAATATTTTGTTTCATCACCCAATAAATGAACATAACTATTACCGGCACCGGTGCTTGGCCTGTCCATACTTACCAGGTTAAAATTGGCACCGGTATGAACAGAGATAGTGTCCTTAAATGTTTGAAATCTACTATATGGCGTCTTAAAATAAGATGGTGGCGGCTTATCTACCACAAACTGGCCAATCTTCCCTTCAGTAGCTTCATTCCATCCCAGGCGTTCCCATCCTTCGATAATGGCCTTAACAACATTCTTGCGTAGGTTCATAAATGTATCACCTACAAGGGCTAGGGGACCACCAGGCATTTCATAGCAGATATCCTGTGATCTTTCGGCTAAAATATCTGAGGTTTTTCCTCCACCACGGCCAACAATCAAATATAGGAACTTTGGCTTGATCATATCCACAACGATCTTTAGCCAATTGGTGAGCCTGAATTCTGATGTTTCGTTATTAATCGTCCTGACGGTCTTCATCATATTCCTCCATCTCTAAAAATTTCACATCTGTAATTCCGGCATCTGCTTTAACCCTGTCTTTTTCGGTTTCTGGAATATCAAGCGAATCGATATGTTTGGCTAGTAAATTTCGGTTTGCACGTTTTGCCCCGACCTTTTCCGGATCCAGAACATAAACCTTATAGGGTTTTTTAAAGAAATCTTCCGGGATGTCTGCAACCTCAGGCACATTTAACTGACGGAATTCACGGGCGGCGTAAAGTATATTTTTATAAAAATCAATGTCCTTTGGGCAGGTGGCCGTTCTGAATACCAGTTCAGCGGCACGGTCTAGCTTATCGGCATAGGCATTTCGCCAGGCTTGTTTTTTTATTTCAGAATCAAGGTAAAAGAAATTAACGGCATCTGAAAAATACTTTACTGCCAGGTATCTTGAATAATTATAAGGTGGTTTTGTTAAAAAATTGATAATTGCATCCCGGGTTTCGAACCGCATATACATCCCTCTGATTAAATCCAACAGCTCCACATAGTTAATCATTTCGGGTGCAAGATCCTTGGTGGCTCCTGTTTCGATATAAGCCAAAAGGCGGTCGTATTTGTCGTCGCTAATCTCCATTGATTATCTGGTCACGTGTGTTTTCAAAATGTCGTTTGGTCCTTATTTTTTCGAACTGCTGCATTGCTGTCATGTTTCCACCTTTGGCACTAATAATTAATTGATTGTCAATTTGAGCCTGGGCAAGTAAAATGCCCCGGTCGTACCGGTATCTAAACTCAGAATCAGTATTATTGTATTCGTCCTGCAGAACACGAAAAGGAACGTCAAGGTATATGGCGATCTGCTTTACGGTATAATTCATACCGGCAAGGTTTTCAATTATTTCAATCTGTTCTTCTGTAAAGGTCATGAGTTATACAGCTTAATCTAAAATCGTACAATGCTTTATAATTAAAAAACAGGTATTGTTCAAATTGGGCGTTTTCGCTCCAGTTTCCAGATCCTTCAAAAACAAAAAAATCTCCTTTTGTTTCGATCAGTGTAATTTTGGAATGGTTCCAGGCATAATGAACCGTAATTTGGTCCCGGTTGTTTATTTGCATCTCTAAGTGATCAACTACTGCAGGCATCCTATTTTTAATTGAATCACTGATAAAGATCTTTACATGGCCGATCTTGTCCTGGTCAATTTTTTTAATTAGTGAATCAATAATTCGTTTGTTTATCGAATAAGTTGAAAGTACCAGGTAATCAATCCCGCCTAAAACGCTGATCATATAAGGAATGATCGTAAAAGCGTTAAAGCTTTTCAAAGTCCATAATGCAAAGAACTCACCCTGCTCAGGCAATCGCCCGTTTAAGTTTTTCAGGCTCTCGACTTTATATGAATGCATTTGCAGAAAGTTGTCCCGGAGAATGGCAGATTTATCCCCGGGATCAACTACTGTTTTACGTGTAAGCTCATCGAGGCCAAAAAATTTATTCATTCAGTTCCAACAGTGATTTTACCAGTTCCAACTCTTTTTTAAATTGCTCAAGTCTTGCCACACGTGCCCCAAATTGTGAATGCTCAGGCTCATCCTTGATCAGTTTTTCGGTGCGCGGAATATTATTCTTCAACTGGTCCCTGAGCTTAATTAATTCTGCATTACTCAATGCCCTGATTTCTTTTTCACGGGTGATCCAGGCAAACAGCGGATGTTCTCCTAATATCTTACCTTCATTTTTGAAATGATTCAATTCTTCCCAAATGGAGCGGTTTTCAAGATAGTCTTCTACAACTTCCTTCGACAGATCGGCTATGATCTGCGGTTCGGTTGCATTAATAAGTTCCTCATGGCCCTTAACATAGTTTTCATATGCTGTAAGCATATCAGAGACTAAAACTTTTAGCTCTGCGGGGCATTCTTTAGAAGCCAGGAAGGGGAATTCTTCACGCAGCTTAATGGAACGTTTTATCTTATCAGGAACAACTGTACTGAGTTTTTTGGCTCGCGCCTGGTTGAAAGCTTCCTGAAGTGTTGCAGATTTTTTATTCTCCGTTTCAATATTAAGTTCCTTTATTACAGACTTCAAAAGGTGATAGTCAAGTTTTGAAGGATCGACAAACTCTATTGATTTAATAATTTCTTCCGTAGAAAGTTTATTGTAATCAATTGGAACATTTGCCGGTTCTTTTTCTTCTGCAACCTTATTAAGAGGCACTTTCAGCATGGCCTTATACCTTCCTTCTGAAATACCTGCCATTCTTGCAAGTTCATAACAGAGGAATTTATAGTTGTCTTTCGAGTTTCCGCCGCGGTTCAGGATGTTTTTAAAACTCATACTTGCGCCATGTTTTAGGAAAATCTTTTTTCCGGATTCAAAATCCCGATCGTTCAGGAACCAATCCAGAATTGTTTTTTTGATAGGATCATTTGTCTTTTTCATTTTAAATGGATTAATATTTTTAATGTTCAAATTTGCAATTGCATGCAATGTTTTAAAAGGACATACAAAAAAGTCCCGCAATTGCGGGACTTCTGAAAGTAATAATGGAGGTATTATGGCAATTAGTACCTGCTGAGTTCGATAAATTTCCAGGTGGCGGCTCCGTTTTTGAAAGCCTTAAAGGTGATTTTTGCACCTGCAATGGCTGACCAGGAATTACCGTCCTTAAGTTCAAAGTCGTTGCCCGAATCAATATCCGATGGGAAGGACCCGCCGGATCCAAGCAGGGTAAATACCATCCCGTCAACAGCATTTGTGGCCGTTGTGATAATGGCCTCAGCTGAGTTATCAGTGAGTTGGTATTCACCTTCACCTGCAGAAAGGTCGATTGAAGTTGCATCGGCATCAATCGTGTCCACAGGCGCTGCCAGTGTGAGCGTATCCTGGTAAATTCCAACATCCGGGCCTTTGTTTGCACTTTTAAAAGTAAAAACAGAATTGTTTTTGTCTTTGTCGTCGGTTGCTGCAACTTGTAACCTGAGAGGGGCACAGCTTGCACCGTATTGATCAACGGATCCATCAGCGCATTTTTCAACAAAGATCATAATGTTTCTGTTCAGCCAATTGGCGCGGAATTCACGAATTTCTTTTTCTGAACCCGGATGGGCAAGAACGAATTGTTGGATCCATCCTTCCGCATCGATGTCGCCTTCAGAATTTGAACTGCCTGCGAGGCTGTCGATGGTCCCGTATAATTTTACTGCATAGGCATTATCTTTAAATTGGTGTTTCCCAACAACCAAAATACCTTTTGAATCTCTCGGCGCTTCAGACGAAAGATCATCAATATCAACGATTGTGATAATCGTTTTTTTGTTTCCACCTTTACCCGGTGAGAGGCTGGCGGGTTTTGAAACGTCAACTTTTACGTATGTCATGATATCAAATTTTTAAGTTAAAAAAAGGAAGCCCGGTTTCCCGGGGTCCCGTTTATGCTTCATACCTTTCAAGTTCTACGAACTTCAGGCCGTTGAATTTCACTTTGATCCAATCACCTTCTACAAGGGTCATGGCTTCGGAAATTCTACTGAATTTACCAGATTGGGCAATGGTCGTGGCTTCGGTATCCGATCCACCTTCGAGTTTATAAATCTCCCCGTCAATAGCGTTTTCGATATCGGTTAATGCGGTGGCACCGGAATTGGCACTGGTAATGAAATGAGTTCCTTCGTCGGCATCGGCGGTGGTTGCATCAGGATCGAGGAATACTACACCGGTATATGCCAGGTCAAACCGTTCGATTTCCACAAAGTCATCAACTCCTCTTTTATAAAGAATGATCATGGTATCTTTATCCAGGGTAATGTCATCCTCCAAATCGAATTTACCAGCATTGGCAATTGTTGAAGGGTTTGCACCGGTATTTCCCTTCAGGTAAATGTAGTCTCCTACACTGGCATCAAGGATATCGGTAATGGCAGTTGCACCGGTGTTCACACCAGTTTTTAATGAAGTATGGTATTTAACCGATGGAGTGGTGACATCTGCAGCGATATCGATAAAGAGATCTGGAAGGATTTCGATATCGTTTGAGAAGAAAATTTGCTTATCATCCGAAAGATCGGTCCCGACAGGATATTCGTATCCGAATGCCCAAACATGAATCCCGATTTTATAATCACCAAATACAGCGATATCCCTTTTGGATTTTTCGAACTCAAGAATGGTTTTTTCTTCAGGCACATTTTCCAACAGTGAGATGTTGTCATCAGTGGTTACAAACATAAATTTGCTGTCGTTCAGGAACGGCAATCCTACCAGGCGGATATTTTCATGACGATCGACGGTAAGTTTGTTCTTATCGTAATCCTTCATTAAACCTTTCAGGGTTTCCCTTCTTTTCAGATAGGCGTCAACCCAGTAATTGGCCATATACATAACCATGCCTGGCATATCACGCCAATATTCAGGAATGGTGTTCACGAATTTTTCAGCATAATCGACAATGTTTTCTTCAGTTGGAACACCTAATGAATAAGGTTTGTATACCCTTCTGGCCTGTGCATCCTTGAATTTTATTAAAAGGCCGTCCTGTTTATGGATTGCAATTCCGGGGGTTTCGGCATCATCGTCGGTTTTGATATAAATACCGCGGATGTGGCCGAGTTGATCTTCTTCAGCTGCTTTTTTCAAAAATTCGGCTGCCAAAAATGTAATAAACGACATTTTGTAAGGCTGCGAACCTTCTTTTTTAATCATTTCCAGGTGATTCAACCAGCTTGTTTCAAAACTTTGCAGCTCACTTCCTTTAATTTCAAGGTCGATCTGGATCGGGAAAACAGATGCAATCTCAGGCTGGAACTCGAATTTACCTTTGGGTAACCATTTTTTCTTTCGTGCCTGGGTAACTTCACCTGTAAATGCTTTTGCATAGGCAATTTTATCCTGCACATTTGACACGGTGTTCCAAAATGCCGGTAAACGGTTTTTTGCGCGAAGGAAAGAGATCAGGGCAGTTTTATCCTGGCGGTAATATTCTCCCAGGTCCTCATTGATACGCGTGATATCAATTTCGGTGTAATCGGTTGCTGCTTTGATCTGGCCGGCTGCACGCTGGTTCCATGGCCTGTTTTCGAAAGCGTCAAACGAATTACCAGAAGAAAACAAATGAGTTTTCGAATGGTTAAAGTTGGCGTGCCTTCCTTTCAACGGGTCGATATTGTGAGCTTTCATAATGTCCTCCTCCGAATTTGAAGCAAGTTTAATAACTGTGGCTTCAGCTATTTCTTTTGCTTTTTCAAGTTTTGTAACTTTTGATTTTAATTGTTTGTTCTCCTTTTTTAAGGTGATCACTTCAGTTTTCAATGCCTCGGCATCAATCTCATCATCTGTCTCATCTTCTTTTGGAGTTTTTACAGGGGCCTCTTTAGCAAGGGCGGCTTCAATAGCCAGAATTTCTGATTCCTGAAATGATGCGTAGCCATCATCATCATAGGAAATGCCCTCTAAAACAAGCTCAGCCCCGAATTTGTCTTCATGATGCGCCTGGAGCTTTTCGACGTCATCTTCTTTGAGGGATACTTTTCCATCATTCAGTTCCAAAGATGTAAATCCAAGTATTCCCAGGATTGTTGCGATTAATTTTTTATCCATTTTTTTATCGGATTAGTTAGAAAATATTGAATTATCGTTTTTTAGCCAATTCAAGGGCTCTTTTAATTGCATGGTCCACATTTCCCAGCTCATCAGCCAGGCCGTGTTTAATGGCATCGGTTGCAAAAAGCATCCGGCCGTTTAAAATTCCTTTTACTGTAATATCAACTTTGCCTTTCCTGTTTTCCCGGACGTCTTTTTGAAACTGCCTTGCGATGGGTGAAAGCATTTCTTTCTTGATCAGGTCATAATTTCCTTTCAGAAGCTCTTCGAATGGAAGGTTTTTATGATCCGACTCAGGGGCGTAAACCGTATGGAATTTATATCCCTGCTTTTCCCAGTAAGGTTGAATGTCGGCATATGTAAACATCACACCGATTGAACCCAGGGCTGATGAAATATTGTTTGAAGGAATGATCAGATCAGCATTGGATATTCCATAATATCCTGCTGAAGCTCCCATTTCGACACTGGCAACAACCGGAACTTTTTCCTTTGCATAATTGTTCGCATCCAGGATCGGGGAAACGGAATCAACGGCACCGCCGCCGGTATCTACATCTAAAACAATTGAAATTATATTTTCATGATCAGCTGCCTCGCGGATATAAGAGGCAATTGTTTCGGTTCCATAGCTGCAAAGGGTGTCCTCTTTAAACATCTGCCCCTTTAAAGGCAGGATGGCTACTGAGTTTTTTGGAGCGGCATCAAAAATAGAACCGGTGCGGTTCTCTTCTTCAGCAGCCAAAAGCAAACCTTTGATTCCATTTTCATCTCTAAAAAATGACCTGAAAGGTTTTTTAGTTTCTTCGATCGACAATTTACCTGCAATAAGATTTGCCGCGAAATCAGCAAAACCAACTGCAATTTGCGGGTATAGAAACCAGGTTCCCCTGAAAACCTGTGATATTAAATAAGGAATATTCATTATAAATCTATTACCTTACAATAATAGATATGTGAATCATAAAGCAAAAGGACTGATATAATAAGGATTAGAGCGTATATGCCCTATGGGTTGCCTTGCAAAAAAATTCAAGAATATCTTTTGTTGATGTCCGGTTTGATGAATAATCGTCCGTGAATTCTGCAGGAACAGATTTTGTACCTATTAATTTAACCAGACCTGATGAGTATTCAAATTTAACCACGACCGGCATCTGGTCAAGATCAGAGAGCCCCTCAAAGTTCAGGGAATCATCGCCAGGGATTGAGAATTGTAATTTTTGTTCAAACAGATCACCGGCATCGGTATTTTTTTTTGTTTGAACAAAATCAGCCGTACCGGGCGAAAATTTTATTTCTTTCCAGGAATATCCAGAATATAAATTTATAATCCAACTACCAGGAGTTGATCCGGGACCGTCCGACTGTATATTATTACGAAACTGGTAAAAGATTTTGGTGATCACCGGAGCCAATATTTCATTTTTTTGATCTAACATGGTAGGACAAATTGTACGATTAACTGAGAAAATTTATAAACTACTGTGATTTAGATAATTAAATTATAATTCTTCCAACAACCTTGATGAATACCTATAAAGTGATTCATCTTTAAGCTCATCTTCGGTGATATTGTACAGTTTTTTAAATTCCTGCACGATCTCAATCCGCTGTTTTCCTTCTTTTAATCCTTTTCGTAATGCCCTACTAAAAAGAAAATTAAAATCGAGCCTGACTTCTTTCCTGAACGCTTTCTTATTATTAACTGATAAGTAGTTGTAAGATCGCACATCCTTGCGGTCGTTAAAAGGAAGAATTATGCTCACAAACTCGGCTGCTGAAGACTGGACAGACGGCCTGAAATATTCGATTACATTTTCTTTATCATCCGTTGGAATGTATTTAAGTGAGTTATAATTAGTTACAAGACGCCAAAGTAATATATTATAATCATGTTTATTCGGGAACCTGATGGGTTCCTTTTTTTTTTCGGCGTGATGCAAAAGGAATTTCTTCAGGTAAGGTTTGATTGGAATATTGACCGTGATCAGTGTACTGCCCATAATCCAAAAATAAATGAAGTTGAAAAAAGTACCATGATGAAAACAAAACAGGCTTGTTCTCGCTACATATTTTTTTGTGTACAAGTGTACGGGTTAAAAAAACACCATTTAATAAGCTATATATCAATAATATACAGTGTACTCTTAATAAGAATAAAGTAATAAGAAGTACACTTTTTTTTCAAAAAAAGACATTTTTAAAAATCAAACAGTACAAAAGTGTACGCTTGCACAAGTACGTTCACTTTAATGTGTACTATTTAAGTGCTTATATATCAATTAAATATATAAGCTCGTACACTTGCACACTTTTCCAATACTATTTTATATAAGTTATTTTTATAAAAAATAAAATAATTAAATAAATAAAGTATATATATAGCCAAAAAAGAACGTTTTTCGACCATCTAAAAAAAAGTACTGTTGTACTCTATATATTTATAAAAAATAAAAGGGGTGCGGGAAAATTTAATGATTTTAAAAATACCGGAAAATGTATTTTAAAAAGAAAAGAATAAAGAATAAGGTGTTCGTACATAACGTATATTGATGCTTACCCCACTTCGTGCTTAAATATGCCACTTATACGAACATAAATCAAATTCTGATACAATGTACTCACGATAATAAAAAAAGCCCGGAAGGGCTTTTTAAAGAATAGTATTAATATTTTATCATATCATCGTTTTCCTGGCTCCGGGAAGATGATCGGCCAGCGCGCCGTTCATATTACTCGGCTTCGGCTCCGCTCAGCCTTCGTAAGACGAACGATAACGGTCGATTAAACCCATTAAAACGGTTTTAATCTTTGCGTTATTCCATCATTTTAAGGATATATATATAAGGGTTTAAAAACTTATCAAAACCCCAGCCTATTATTGTTACTATTGATATTACAGGAAACAATGCAGCACTTAATAAAAGCCCCACAAATCCAATAAGTCTTTTTAATACTTTCATGATTAATATCTTAAGTCTGTCCAATGAATAATTTTACCTAACCAGCTATCATGCCTGCAGCCGGGAGGGAAAAACCAGCCCTGCATTTCTTCTACGCTATTAAAGCCATCGTTTATGGCCAAGGTTAAAATATCTTTATAATACAAATAACTGTCGTCAATAGTGACTTCCAGAAAATCTGCAACACTCATGAATACCTTTTGTACACTCATACAAGGTATCACCGGGGCAAACTGATAAATTTTCGACCGGTATGGCTTGCCGGTCCATTGTACAAAATGGATCAACCGGCCATCGTGCCAGCGATTGTTGATATCATCGCGCATGGTGTGTATCTTAGGTTTAGCATTCATAAACGTACCCCACAAGGATTCACAATCGCCATACGGCCAGTTTTCTTTAAAAGCTTCGGTACTCCAACAGCCGTCCCTTTGTTCCCGTAGAAAGTCGTTATGGCTGAATCCTGCCCAAATTTTCTCAATAAAGTGTGTAGGTTCGCCCCAGGGGAATTGTTTTAAAAAGTGTAATTGCATAATTATCTATTTAAATTATTGATCCAGTTAGCGAGCCATCCCTAGATGGAGTGGCCGGTAATGATTAATACCGTAAAGCTGATCGGGAACAATGGTAGAAAATATACCAGGCTTATCAGTAAGAGCATCTGTAATATTCTCAGCTTTATGATTCTCATCTTATATTGCAATATATATTTGAGAAGGGCGGATAAATTCCTTAAGGCCATTATCGGTAACCCTAAAATCTGCAACATTTTTAAATTTTGGCCGGGAATTGCATTTTACAGCATAATGGATCTGGCATCCGGCTATTACCACATGATTATGATCCGGGCCAACAATGGCAAACCAGTTTGAGCTGTTACGATTAGTTTTAATACCTAAAAAAGTATCTTCTGAAATTTTAACTTCGCCCCAAACGGCATTGTACTGGCGGCCATCCGGCGCAAAAAACCAACTATCGGTTGATATTAAGTATTTTCCTGTCATCTGTAATTTTTTAAGGTTAATATTTTGCAATCAAATTCAAATCCGGAACCAGGCTGATCAGCTGCGGATATCCGCTAAATTGATTGCATTTATTTCCGCTGCAGCCGGTGGCCAGATAAAAAGATGATTGCATTTTGTGTAAATTAATTTGCATAAAATGATAATTTATTTGCGTTTTAGGCAAAGACATAAATCCGGTTGTTGTTTAAAAATTTTTCAAAATCGGTCCCCGGATAAGGAAAAGTGGATTTAACACGCTTGCACCAATACCGGTTTGGATCCACATATGAATGAACCATGTACGGCTTGTCAATGATCAGCTTTTCGTTATCATCATAAAAATCCTCAATGGATGCAATCCGGGCACCTTCAGGTTGGTGGTCGTAATAATAACCACGATCATCCTGTAAGGGTTGTTCATAGTTTTTTAGGTTTGCCTTTTGTTTTAATTCTGCAATGAGTGTTCCCATATTTATAGAATTTAGATTTCGTTATAACTATCGTCCGCAATAGTGAAATACTCGATACCTCCGGATTTATCATGAACAATGGGTTTCCCTTTATTATCGTACTTCCTGGGAACCCCATTTTCATCGTAAAGTTTAGGATTAAGCCTGTAGCCACTGTACTCACAGTAAGCAGTCAGTTTTTCACTGAAGCTGTTTGGTGTTCCATACCTTTTGGCTGATGGAACTGCTTCTTCATAAGCATCATTTATTTCTTTGCGTGGTATCCTGGCATTAATATTCTTTTGATCAGAAAAATAAGTTTCTGCCCATGTAAGGAAGGTTTCACCCATTTTCTGCCGCAGGTTCCTGAGTTCGAGCCTTCGAAGCGGGGCAACTACCAGGCCATATTTGAAATACAATTGAAGGCAGGTGGCAGCCAGGTTAAAAGTAATGTTCCATTGGCCGGTGTCCCAGTCATCAAAAAAATTGCAACCAAAATCATTGACCGGTTTATGGTTTTCATTGTAGAAATCTGAAAAAGCCAACATCATCACCCTGTCGCGGAACGAACCGCCTCCATCGTTCACCCCATGGTTGGTGGTGGCCAGTATTTTTGGCTTTTCATCTTCAGGTAAATAAAAACGTTTTTCGCCCAATGGCCTTACGGCAAACTGGCCGGTAATGTGAGGATAGAAAAATTCAATATCAATATTGGTCCGGGTGTCGTCGATAAAAACATTTTTGGTTTTTTCGTTTACACCTTCCATCAGGAAAGGATCCTCTGTGAGTTTCTTTTGTTTTCCGCCGATATATACCTGAGGAATGATTTTGCCAATAAAAAACCCAAAAATTGATTTTCCGCTGCGGCCATTACTTTTGCCAACTTCACTCAACCGGCCATCCATGCAGATCACCATTTTTGCCAATGATTTATCCTGGTAATCATGAAGCAAATAACCAATGGTTGTAAGCTTACTGAGTAGGTGCATACTGGTTTCAAATTTCTCGTCAAGCGTGCGGGTATCTTCGGCTAGTGGTTTGCGTGTTTTCGGGTCGATCATTTTTCGCCAGGCAAATTCTGAAGTATTATGTAAAAACTTAAGAAAGTCGCATTTCTCTCCTTCAGGAGTTAGCTCAACTTCGTATTGCCCGATTAGGCGGCTGAATTCCGCCTGTTTTTCTTCGGGGAATGAATTGACAAGTTTTTGGGTAACTTTGTCAATCGACACAAGCGGCTTATCAATTTTTGTGGCATTGAAATCAATGATTTTATCACTCCAGATAAAATTTTGCAATTGGTTTAATGGTTTTTCATCAATAAGCTTTTCAGATACTTTCCAGAATTTATCCTTAAAATACAGGCACTGATATTCTTTGGCCGGTTTTGAAAAAATGGGTTCGGATTTATACATGTTGCCCAAAGATTCAGGACCCAGGTACATTTTAGCACCCCTTAAAATCAATTGTTGTACATTTTTAGGGGCAATTTCTTCTGTAAATTCTACTACATAATCCTTTATTTCGCTGGCTTCTATGTTCGATACCACCTTGCCTTCAACTTTGGCAAAAAGATATTTACCGTTAACCATACGTATTTTCCCATACCCACGGCTTCGAAGGAATTTTTTAAGATTCACATAATCGAACTGAAGCTTTTTCTTTTCATTTCCCCTGGCATCTTCCCAAACAATCTCTTCCCAGTACTGTTCATTTTCGGTAATGTCTTGGGCCGGCACAAAGTTTTTTTTGTCATCATCCCATCGCCATTCTACATTACCAACTTTAAAAACTTCACCGTTCGGAAAGCATTCGAGTAAATAATCTTTATATGTTTTCAGGAAAGTTTTTTTATCATCAAATCCCCAAAACTGCATGATCTGCGGATCGCTAAGTGTAGTGATCTTATGCAGTTGGATGTATTTTCCTTCCCCGTTTTTCTCTTTAATATCGTTGACTGCACGGTCGAAATCAGAACGGAGCTCCAGTTCGTTATCCTTTAAAGTATTGGTTAGTAGGTCATCAATGCCTTTATCTTTTTTCTCATTTTCCTTTATATAACCAAAATACAATTCAAGGTAAATTCCGATATTATTAAATGCCTTGAAATAATCGCGGTAATTGATAACTGCTTTATAAAATGAAGCTGTGCGAAGATCGACCCTGTCGCCGGGTTTAAGGTTATTGCTGAGCTGGTTCCAGTCGCTGTCCAAAACAAAGATCACTTCCTGCACCTGGCATGTTTGAACAATCGTTTGCAAATCGTGTGGTAAATGTCCCTGCTGTGCAATATTATGGATCCCCATAATTCCAACCGACATAATACCATGCTTGCAGGCCTTATCAGCTTTTTTTTCGCCTTCCTGGATAAATAATCGTTTGATGATACGTTGGTCCTTGTAAGCTTGTCGAACAGGTTCAGGAATAAATAAATGTGATCCAGACCCGGAGGGTGACTGATACTTAATGGGCCGGCCATATTTATCAGGATGGTTTTCCGGTATTTGCCACCTTACCCTGTACAGGTGCTCGAATTGTGAGGACTTTGGTTTTTTATACAACACCGGTTTCCCTTCAAGGTCATAATACCAAATGATCATATCGTCGCCGGGAACGATCCTGTAAAACTGGTCCCTGGTGCCTGATTGGTAAACCTCGGCACGTTTTACAGTTTTATCATCAACCCAGGCATTAATGGTAATATCCTTAGCGGATAGGCCGGAAGCTTCAAGCTGAACATCACGATATGGTTTAGGTCCCTTTTTTACTTTACGCTGTGGTCCTATTGGTTCCGGGTCTTCGTTAATTGTAATCTGGTACTTATCTGCCAATACCTTAAGTGCTTCAGGATAGCTGCAAAGCTTGCGTTCCATCACAAAGTTGATGGGCGAAACACCGGTATAACCACAGGAGAAACATTTATATATCTGTTTTTTAGGTGAAATACTCAGTCCCTTCCCTTTCCCTTCAATACCACACTCCGGGCATTTGGCAAGCAGGCTGGTTCCGGCTTTTTTCAGTGTAAGGAAATCAGCGGCAACCTCTTCAATTTTTGCCCTGGATTTAATCTGTTCAACTATTTCTTTCTTAATCATAAATTCAATTCAAGTTGTCTGTTTTCTACCAGCGAATAGGAGTAAGTTTTAACCAGTTCGATGATGTGCCTGTTGTCAATTATTTTTGGTATTTCGCGGAAATAAATACTGATTTCCTTTCTTTTGCTGTTGATTTTGAACCCATTTTGCCTGAGCGTGTAAGTGATATTGTAACGCCTTTTAATAAATGGATCCATCATTTGTTTTCTGAATCATTGTTGCCGGTAAGGTCATCTATGATCATATTCAGGCTCTTTATAAACTTTGCCTTGAGATCTTCATCGAGTTTATAGAAGTCCTGAAAGCTCATGGTATCTGCACAAAGGATCAGGAACTTTGCCCTGAAAACAGGGGATTCCAAATCGTACGCTTTAATGATATCATGAACGGATACTTTACTTTCGACCGGACTGAGCGGGTATGCTTTTAATTTTAATTCCATAGCTTTTTAATTAATAAATAACTTTTCTGATTGAATTGCGGTAATTGAACTTTTCCTCCAAATGAGAGAGGTAATCTTTATAATTATATTGCTTGTCAATTGTAAGGCCGTGTTTTTCCAACTGAACAATCATCTTTTCATGGTCGTATTTACCCGCTTTATTTAAATGCTCCAGGGCCTTCAGGAATATCCGCGACCGGTAATCGTTAAAATAAGGTGCGAATGAGAATGCCATATCCAGCAAGGAAGTTGAACTGCCTTTATGAATTGCTTTAAATTCACCATTTTTGAAGTCTTCCAATGAATCACATCCACCTTGTGGAACCTTACCTTCCATTAAAAGTGAGATGGCCACGGAAATCTTGATTTTATATTTCTGGATGAAATTCTGCAGGTATTCATAATGCTCAAAATTCACTTTGGCGTCCAAGTAACAATTCAGAAAATCAACCGTTTTCCAGCGTGAAGAATTATTGTTCATTTCTGCAATTTGCCTGAGCGAAAAATCCGGGACCACAATAAAAAAAACATGATGGTTTAGTTTTTTGCAGGCATAAAACCTATGCTGGCCATCAATAATATAGTATTCGGAATTGACCAGGATTGGGCAGTACTTAAACAGGTCGAGGCCGTTTTTAAAAGATTCTACAATGCTGTTGATTTTTCTTTCATTCAGATCGCGGTTACCTTTTAAGAAACTGAAAAGGCCATAATTATCTGTCCACTGGATTTTTGTTGATGAAGTATTTATTTCTTCACCGTGATTTTCGAGGTACATAGGCAGGTTATTTTTGATTTATAATTGGTTTGCAATCATTTTAATTTTGAATTCCGGGAATACCGGTAATTATTTGCAATCAAAATCTGCTACCGGAAGATCCTGCAGCTGCGGATCCGGATCTGGTTTTGATTGCATTTTTTATTTTATTTTCAATTCCTGTGAGTTCTTGTTGTAGATCAGATTTACGGGCGATCATATATAACAATTCAGATTCTGATCTATTTATATCAGATATTTTCTTTTGTAGTTCGGCAAGCTCATTTTTAAGCGCCGGCAATTGATATACAACCATATGAGCGGCATCCATCAACGCTTTTGAGGCTGAACTGTTGCCGGTTGCTTTCTTTGCATCTTCGATGAGCTTCATTTCTTCAGGAGTGTTTGGTCTTATTGTTAGTGCCATATTAATTGGGTTTTTGTATAAATGTTTCGGATGAAAATTCGAGGTTGCATTTTCTAACCATGAAGGTTCTGGTATCTCGGTTAATTTTAGTAACAACCGATTTGAATGGTGTATAAAAGCCGGGAATTGGAACACAAACAGGCATATTCTCTTCAAGATCATCAAATGAAACCGGAGATAAACCGGTGATAAATTTCACATTGCTTTTTCTGAGAGTTCTGGCGGCTTCAATGTATTTTAGATAGTGAGAAAAATATATGAGAACGGTATTTGAGGAAACGTTCCTGACTTCCCTGGCTATCTGGTATGTATCAACAGCTTTTGATTCGGAAATATGCGATTCAATTTTCGCTATAACCTCAAAATAGGTTTTTGTTTCGAAAAACTTCTTTTGTTTCATATCAAAAAACCGGTTTTAAGATTGTTCTTAGTGAATCACACAATGCTTCCGGGCCATCATCAAGAATCGCATTATTCACTTCTTCCCTGAGCTGAAGTTCTTTTGCAAAAGCAGGGTCCTTTTTAATTAAGCAGTGAACTTTTTCAACCATTTGTTGTGAAAGTTCCCCGTCAAGATATTTTTCAATTAGTCGGTTACGATTCATTTTTCTAATAATTTACAGATTGCTTAAAGATTGGCTCCTTATAGGATTCAATAAAAGATTTTGTTTTTTTAACCTTATCATTCGATAAGAAAGGATCGTGAGGGTCGAACACTTTATTTTTACGAACACTGTGTTTCCCGCGTTTGCACTGATAAAGGTTTTCTGGCTTGCAATTGGTGGTATCACCATCCTTAAATGAAACCATATTGCCAGGGATGATAGGGCCCAAAATTTTCTGATATCTGTATCGGTGAAGAAATAAGATTTTTCCATCAACCTTTATAAACCAGTACTTATATTTACCATGCTTACGGATCCATTTTTCACCTTCTTTTCGGTACAAATGGTGTGCTTCACCACATCTTGGATTTGTGTAAAGGCCATTTATAACGTGAATTTGCCTTATGTTGGTTAGCTGCCTTTCGGTTCTTTTAAGTTTCAATAATTTCATTTTCTTCCAAATTATTCTAACAGTAAAAAAACGAGTGCGATTTTTGTAACGGTTGAGTCTTTTTGCTATTTCCACATTACCAAGCTTTTTGTAGTTATTGATCAAAAAACTGGTTTCACGTTCAGACCATTCCTGAGGCTTATTTTGGTGATAAAGTTTTAATGAATAAAGTTTGTTCCGGAGGACGGTCATGGTTAATTTTTTTGACCTTTTTGAATTAAGAATCTCCAACAACTGAGGGTTGGTATATTTGTCAAATTCCTGGATTAAAAAAACGATTTCATCAGGATACCAGACGGTTTTATTTTTAGGAATAAATTTCTTCTTTTCGTTATTCATCTTCTTTTCTTTTTTTTAGCTCTTCAGTTAAAAGAATTATCATAGAACGAGTTTCAGAGACCTCTTTGGAAGCATCCAGGAAGGGATATCTGGTTTTAATACTTCTCATGCCTTTATAATAAGCCAGATAAGCTCTTCGGGTACGTTCCAAAATGGGTGTAGATTGCTTAAGCATATCGAGTATTAGACAGTTGTGACTAAAATTGAAGGTGTAATATCAAGTAAGGTCTGGATTAATTCTTCTTCAGTAGAACCAAATTGCTTCGTAATAAGATATCCATTAAAGATGGAATTGTTGAATATAACAATACGGCCATCCGGGAGTTCAATTTCGGTTGGGAAAGTTGCAGTTTTTCCCCATCTTTTTAAAATAAATTCATGGTATAAATCATGAAGGTTGTCAGACAGAACTACAAAACGTTTAAAGTCAGGGTATATCAATTGGTAGGTGCATGACTGAATTTGTCGTTGATTATTAAAATATCTTATGCCTGAGCAAGTGTCGATACCTGCGGGTATTTTCTTGAAATTGGAACGAATAAGGTGAAATGAAATTAAAAGGGTTACGATTATTATAAAAGAAATGACGGCATCGGTTAATGTAATTGTTTCCATAATCTGTTGTTTAAAGTGAATATTTCTAAAAAACGGGCGGCAGGCGGACCCGTTCACCAAATGATTGTTTTTACAGTGACATCAATAAACTCATGAAGCCTGCCTTTTTTGATTAATTCATAGGACCTCCGTTTTTAGTTAATAGCCAGTTTTACCCGGGCGGGGTTATAAAATTCTTTTTTCAACTGCGAACCTGCAGATCCCTACTTTACTTGAGGCACCTGTTTTTTCACGTATATTAACAATATGAGTACTAACAGTGCTAACTGAAATATTCAATTTATCAGCGATTTCTTTATCGAGCTTATCGTCGGCAATCAATTTAATTACCTCAATTTCACGTGGTGTGAGATATCCATTTTCAGCCCGGACATGTTTGCAAAGCTTTCCTTCTACTTTGCAGGTTCCGCGCTCTCCACAATCGAAATACTCATTTGTAAAATCTGTATTGGTGATATCGGCTTTATCATCAAAGCCTCCAAACATACAAAGGCCAAACTTATGTAGTCTTTCTTTGGGATCCTTTATACCAAGTTGATCAAGGGAAACCTGGGCTATCAGGTTGCGATCCAATAAAGATTGAAGTTTATACAATGTAGAGGCTTCAAAATCATTAAAATGAACCAATTCAATTTTAATCCTATAAAGTTCTCCATCGATCCCGATGAATTCTTTATTTATCTTATTTAAATTCTCCGGGAGTTTCATAATGACTTAATTAAATTTGCTCTTTCATCCTGGCCTTTCTTATGTTCAATAGCAATTTCAATTGCTATATCAATAATTTTCTGATTAAATTTTGTTCCGGCCAAAACCATATTGATATAACCAATTGAATACTTGGTTTTTTCATGAATTAATTGGCTCCCATTATTTGGTAGTTTTGATCTAAGTTTTTTTAATTCTGACTTTGTCATTGATTTATACTATTGAAATAAAATATTTATAGTTGTATATTTGATTTATTAAAGATGCACCATAGTAGTATTACCACGATGTAAAGTAAGGTAATTTAATGACGTGTGTCAAGTAATTATATGACTTTTTTTATTTCAAAAACATAAAAGGTGATAAATCAGCGTGTTGTTGAATGGTTTCTGATACAGAGTGGAAAGGGTGTAAAGCAGTCACACTTAATAAAAAAATGGAAAGTATCAAAACAAATTGTGAGTGATTTAGTAAATGGTAAAAAATCTGTTGGATTGGAAAGAGTCATTAATATACTTGACTTTGACAAGGATCTAAATGCAAGATGGCTTATTCTGGGAGAAGGTAAAATGTATGAGTGTGAATCAGAAAATAATGTAAATAAACCGGAGGATTCCTATACCAGAGAAATCGAATCAATATTCTCAGAATTAAAAAATCAACTGAAGGTCAAAGATGAACAATTAAAGTTTTATCAAAAAATTATTGAAAATAAGCTGAATTTTTAAGACATAATTTAAGACAAAATGATCTAAAATCTAGGTTTTGATGGGGAAAATATAAATTTATTAACACTGATTATCAATTATATAATAAAGACTGTGCGTTCCGGCCCCCGCTACAAAGCAAAGCCTCCCCACTATCGGGGAGGCTTTTTTATAATGTGAAATAAAGGGTTTACGTATTATTTTCAGGGCGTTACGATTAGATTTATATCGAGAAATTTGAATAAAAGGAGATGATTATTAATAGGGATTAAAATTCATTTTTCGTTGAAATATAATTTGATTTATTTTAACTTTGTAGTTAAACTTAAAATATGGATTTTTATATTTTAACTTTGATATGAAAAAATTTAAAGCTGGAATATTTACAAAACAACACGGTTATAAAGGATTTAAGCCTTATCCGATCCAATATCCCTTTGAGTGGGAAAGTGATGTAGTTATCAAATTACTATCCGAAGCTAACCTTATGCTTGGAGAATTGAATGTATATTCCGAGTTGGTGCCTGATGTCAATTTCTTTATTGAGATGCACAAGGTAAAGGAGGCTACAAACTCTACCCGCATTGAAGGAACACAGACAAGCATTGATGAAGCTGTTTTAAAAAAGGCGAATCTTGCCCCACAAAAAAGGGATGACTGGCAGGAAGTTCGAAATTATATTGAAGCCATTAATTATTCGATCGAACGATTGGATAAATTGCCTCTTTCAATTCGCTTGCTTAAAGAAGCCCATGCAATCTTGCTGTCCGGTGTAAGGGGCGAGCATAAAATGCCGGGCGAAATAAGAACAAGTCAAAACTGGATCGGCGGAGCTTCTATTGAAAGTGCTGTCTTTGTGCCTCCTCACCCAAGCGAACTACCTGAGCTTTTAGGTAACCTGGAGTTCTTTTGGCATGATGAAAAAATCACCATACCGGAACTGATCCGAATAGCGATCAGCCATTATCAATTTGAAACTATACACCCATTCTTGGATGGAAATGGCCGGATCGGGCGTTTATTAATTACCCTTCAGCTTTTGCATTATGGTTTGCTGAAAAAGCCCGTACTTTATTTATCTGCCTTTTTTGAGCAACACCGAGTCGAATATACGGATTCTTTACTGCGTGTTTCAACCTCCAATGATTTGGATCAGTGGCTTCGTTTCTTTTTGACGGGTATCATTCGGATTGCCAAAGAGAGTAAAGAAACCTTTGTCAATATTGGTAAACTAAGAGAAAAATATCATGAGGCTATTTTAGAATTGGGAAAACGCAGCAAACTTGCCAATCAATTATTGCAGCATCTTTATACAAACCCAATTATAAGTCCAAGAGATGTTGAGCAAGTTTTGGAAATAACACCTGCAACCGCCAATCGCTTATTAAAGGAAATGGATAAGATTGGAATATTGAAAGAACGAACCGGATTTTCAAGGAACCGATTGTATGAGTTACATGAGTATTTGAGTCTGTTTCAAATAAAATAGAAATAATCTCTTATGTGATAAAGACATGATTTTTTTTATGAGATTTGAGTTTATTTACACATCAAAATAAAAATACTAAACCCAGCAGCTTTTAGTATTAAGGCGTTCTGTTTAAGTCAGCTCACTTTCGAATCAGTGAAATTAAACCTTCCACAACTGAAAATTAAAGTTCCTCAAAATACAGCGGTTTTATCTTTAGAATTCGATTTCATGGCCTGGGGTATAAAGTGGGATAAAATAGCCTATGCGCTACTTAAAGCGGGCTGTTTTAGCACAATCTCGATCACAAAAAAAATCAAGTTTTACAACAAGAGCCTGAAAAACTGTATGTTATTATTAGTGGCATACGATTTGCCTTCAGGCTTTGATGTTGTTCTATTTATTGATACAAATGGTGTAAATAAAGGGAGCATTGCTTTCGAATATTTTGATCAGAAATTTGGGATTGAATTAACTAAGAAATAGCCTGGAATTATGAGTTTTGAATTAGTATTATTAATCACCATGCTGGCCACTTTTGCAATAAGTGTCTTTGTATTAAAGATGCCTGCCGGTGTATCTTTAATTATTGCAGCAATCGTAGGGGCTCTGCTCGATGGTCATGGCATCCCGGTCAGGCACCTGGTTGAAGGTGGATTTGGGTTTTTTGAGGCCATATTGATTATTGCAACTGCCATGATCTTTATGAAGGTGATGGAGGCCAGCGGTGTTCTGGCTCAAATAAGCCTGAGTATCATTAAGGCATTTCATAAATCGCCCACAATATTACTGATTGTTATCGTCTTATTTGTGATGTTTCCGGGGATGCTAACCGGTTTATCATCAACTTGTGTATTGACCACAGGAATGTTGGTTGCTCCAATATTGCTGGCCATTGGTATCCCCAGGCTTGTTGCCGGATCGTTAATTGCCATGGCCGCAGTTTATGGCGAGGTGGCACCGCCCATCAGTATCCCGGTTATGATTATTGGCGGAGGGGTAGACATGCCTTATATCGGGTTTACCGTTCCCTTATTACTGGTTACGGTGCCTCCTGCTTTGTTTTTAGCGATTTATTATCGGATAAGATATGTAAAGCCATTCAATATTGATGAGGTGCTTATAAAACTTGAAAATTTAAAATCGTCAGATCAGGGATTTAAAATTTACATCCCGCTTATATTCGTCATTGTATATATGATCGGGGAAATAACCTTTTCTGACTTTATACCACATTTGGGAGTTCCCCTCATTTTTGCCATTGGTACCATCATAGGGATCATGATATCTCCTAAAATTAAAATTATTACAGTATCAAGAAATGCTTTAAGAATGGCGATGCCGGTTATAATTATTCTGGTTGGCGTTGGGATGTTCCTTCAAATACTTACCCTTACCGGAGTTAGAGGATATATGGCAGTGTCGGCACTTCAATTGCCCGATGCCATTAAATATATGGCTGCTGCCATCATGCCATTTATGGGGTCTGCATATGCATCAGCCAGTGTAATTGGGGTTCCTTTGGTTTATGTATTTATCGGTAAAAGTGCCATTATGGTTACCGCTTCACTGGTAATGATGGCTGCTTTGGGAGATTTGATGCCGCCACCAAGCCTGTTATGTGCTTATGCTGCACAAACAGTTGAAGTGAAGAATCATTTTAAAATATTGAAGCAAAGTATCGTTCCGATTATATTTTCAATGTTGATTGGAATTTTGGCATTGATTTTTGCCCAGGATTTAGCCAGTATCTTTTTATAAATATGAATTAGGATGTTATTATATATCATTTATACAGTTATTTTAATCTATATCACGACGGTACTTTCGATTGAATTCTACCATGAGAAAAAATGGAAAAATTTATTATCAATTTCTATGGTATTATTAATTTTTATTCTCCGAATATTACAAATTAAATAAAGATGGAACTGCGTAAATACATATTTAAAATAATAATCATTTTGGTGATGGCTGTGGCTGGTACTATTGCTGCCATTGATTTTAAAGCCATGCATCAGGTGGAGCAACTTTTCCCCAGCAGCGACCTTACAAAAATTGGTAAACTTAGCGACTATCATAAAGCTCTTAAAGGTTCTGAGGGAGATTCGGATGTTTATTTTTTTGATAGCGGTAAGGAAGGTGGAACTGTTTTATTGGCAGGCGGAACACATCCGAACGAAGCAGCCGGTTTTTTAACTGCGGTAGTTGCACTTGAAAATTTAAAAATAGAAAGCGGCAGGGTCATTATTATCCCGATGTTGAATCAGAGTGCTTTTACCTGTACAGATCCAATGGAGGCTTTGCCCGATTTTTTTGAAATTAAAACAGAAAAAGGGCTAAGAAAATTTCGTTCCGGTTCTCGGGCATCCAACCCATTGCATCAATGGCCCGATCCATTGGTTTATTCCCAATATCCTTCCGGACAGAAATACTCTGGTGCGGATTCAAGAAATTTAAATCGTTGTTACCCCGGAAAAGAAAATGGGACCCACACCGAACAAGTTGCCTATTCGATACTCCAATTATTAACGCAAGAAAAGGTTGACATTGCTTTTGACTTGCATGAAGCTGCACCCGAAATTCCGATTGTTAAAGCCATCGTTTATCATGCCAAATCGGAATATGTGGCTATGAATGCAATTCTCGACCTGGAAATGGATGGATTATCTTATGCACCAGAACTTTCGCCGCCTAATTTTCATGGCTTAAGTCACCGTGAATGGGGCGATAATACAGATGTCTTGCCAATCTTAATGGAAACTTCAAATCCAATTCAGGGTCGATTGAGAGGCAAAACAAATTCAGATTTAATATTAAATGGGTACAGCCCAAATTATAAAGTAGCGAAGGAAACAGGTGCCTTAAAAATTGCTTATAACGACGAAGGAGAAAGTTTGGAAAGCAGAGTTGGAAGGCACATGAATGGTTTTATGGCCATCCTGAATGCTTATAATAACGAATATCCTGATAAGGAGATTAAAATTTCAGGCTTGCCTACATATTCAGATTTAAAAGAAAATAAAATTGGTAAATATTTAAATTAAAAATTAAGATGAAAAAAACATTAGGTATTGCAGCGATATTACTATTCACTTTGCTTGGGTTTTCTCAAGAAAAATTTGATCAACCTGTTCTGATCACATCTGCTGGTCAAAGTGCAGACGTGAAACTGGTGCAGCTATTGGCAAAAAGACAAGCAATAGAAGGTGAAACAAAAGTAATGGCAAAAGAAACAGATATGACGGGCGTTAAAACACTCATTATTGTGCCCGGATTTAGTTCTAAAGGATTAGGTTCTGCTGGCATTAGTCAGGAAGACGAAATGAACAGAGTTAAGGCTCTGGTAAAATCAGCCCAGGAAAAAAACATTCCGATTGTAATGATGCATATTGGGGGGAAATCACGTAGGGGTGGACAATCTGATGGTTTTTGTGAAATTATTGCAGAAAACTGCAAGGCCATGATTGTTGTAAAACAAGGAAATGAGGATGGATTTTTTACAAATATCGCAAAGAAAAACAACATCCAAATATCAGAGGTTGAGAAAATTAGTGAAGCCGGAGTGCCGTTAAAAGCATTATTTAATTAAGTCGGGCAAAAGATAAAAAGACATATTTAATCTAAAATTTTATGAACACACTAAAACTCCGAATTTTATTAATAGCCCTTATTTTCCCTTTTGTACTGATTGCACAAACAAACAGTCTGGTTCAGGGGAAAAATGGGATGGTTGCTACAGCCCATCCTTTGGCTTCACAGGCAGCAATCGAAATATTGCAGCAAGGTGGAAATGCTGTTGATGCAGCCATCGCTGCTGCATTTGTAATTGGTGTTGTTGAACCTGATGGCTCAGGCATTGGCGGCGGCGGCGGAATGCTTATTTATTTAAAAGAGAAAAATCAATCATTTTATATTAATTATTATCCCAGGGCTCCCCAAAATATACCGACGGATTTTAATTCGGCAAACGATCGATGGACTGGAAAATCAGTTTGCATACCAGGAACAGTTGCAGGGCTTACTTTGGCTCATAAAGAATTTGGTTCATTACCTTTATCAACTTTACTTGCCCCTGCAATCCGGTATGCCAAGGATGGCTTTCCTATTGATGCCACACTTGGTTCCCTTATTCTTGAAAATACAGAAGCGATCTCATTGAATACTGAAACCGCTTCTGTTTTTCTTGAAGAGGGATTTCCCAGAATGGAAGGTGAAATTTTGGTCCAAAAAGAACTTGCAAAAACACTTCAGGAAATAAGTACTGGTGGATTTGACGGGTTTTATAAAGGATCCGTTGCAAAATCATTGGTCGAAGGAATTAATAAAAACGGAGGACAATTTACACTTGAGGATTTTGCAAATTATGAAGCGATACTGACATCACCCGAAAGAGGAACCTATCGTGGCTTCGACATATTGAGTGCAGCCAATCCGCAATCAGGTGTTTCTATTATCGAAGGTTTAAATATCCTTGAAAATGTGAATCTTAACAGCATGGGGCACTATACAGAAAATGCCAAAACGCTGCATTTGATGGCCGAAACTTTCAGAAAAATTTATACAGACAGATACTACTTTGTTGGAGATCCTGCTTTTGTGGATGTGCCGGTGAAAGGGCTGATGTCTAAAGAATTTGCACTCGAAAGATTTAATGCAATTAACCAAAATGAACCCCAGCCAAAAAAATACAGAGACACTGAGGTTGGCAAGCCATTAAAATATGAGGTAAAAGAAGTTGCTGAGAATGTGTTGAGTGATGTTGAAAGCAATGGAAGCACAACTCATTTATGTGTTGTTGATAAAGCAGGGAATGCAGTTTCACTTACACAAACCTTAGGAACTTTTTTTGGATCTGTGCAAACTGTTAATGGAGTTCTGTTTAATTGCGGAATATCAAATTTCTCAAGTTCAAATAACCCAAATTCATTGCAGAGCAATAAGCAACCCAGAAGTTCTATTGCACCTACCATTGTTTTAAAAGACAATGAACCATTTTTAGTAATGGGCACTCCGGGTGGTAACCGGATTATATCCACGGTGCTTCAGGTGGTTGTTAATATTCTCGATTTTAATATGAATGCCGAAGAAGCAAATATTGCCCCGCGTTTTTACACACAAAAATTTGAAGATTACCTGCATGTAGAGGCAGGAGTGGGACAGGATATCATTGATCAATTAACGAAAATGGGACACTCGATGCGGGTTTATGAAGGTGTAGATTTATTTTTTGGAGGTGTTCAATTAATTACAATTGATCCAAAAACAGGGATATTTACCGGATCGGCTGATATTAGAAGAGGAGGCGTTGCGATTGGATTTTAAAACTTAAAATATTAAATGATTGTAACTGTTTCAATACTTGGGTTGGTACTTTTATTGATGGTCGGCGAATCGCTGATCATCAATAACTGTATAAATAATATACAGGTTAAAATTCATGTTAATGGAACAAGAGGCAAATCAACAATTACCAAATACATCACTTCTGGTTTAAAACAAGATCAAATGAAAGTTTTAGGCAAAGTTACGGGGGAGATACCCACCCTTCTTTGCCCCGACGGAACTTCAAAACCAATAAAGCGACGCGGATCGGCGAGAGTTCAGGAACAATTTAATATTATTCGCAAAGCAAAAAGGGAAAAAGCTGAAGCTTTGGTTTTAGAATGTATGTCGATAGATCCGGTTCTTCAACGGCTGGAAAGTTTTTTCTATAAGCCAGATATTTATATAATTAGTAATATACGGGATGATCATCGCGAAAAAATGGGCGAAACCCTGGAGGATCAGATTAAATCTATTTGCAGTGCCATACCTGCAAATAGTAAAATCATAGCCGGTGAAAGTCCATATATGAATATCATTAAAGGAACAGCCATTTGTCGCAATTCGGAATTTATTCAAGCCATTAATCTGAGTACCGTTGAGAAAAAACGGATTCCCAAATATGTGCACGAAATCAATGTTAGGATAGCACTCACAGCTTGTATTGAAAGTGGGATCAAAAGAGAAACAGCATTCAGGGGTATTTTAAAACAAATCGAAGAAAGCAAATCTCCTGTCTGCACAATTTTACAATCTGAACACCCACTTTTTTTTCTGAATGCTTTCTCCGTAAATGATATCACATCCTTACAGGATTATCTGAAGTACTGGACTTCCGAATTAAATATTACCGACAAATTATCTGTTGTTTTAAATACAAGATCTGACCGGCCATTACGTACCGGATTATTTATAGAATGGATCATGTCCAATCATGAAATTATCGACACTGTTTTTTTAACCGGAGATCATCAAATGATGGCAAAGCGGAAACTTTCGAATTCGCCCAATCATTTTAGAATTAAAAATATTCGAAACGATTCCCAATCAAGCATTAAGGAAGCAATTCTAGAAAGCACAACGGATTCAAATTTAATAGTGGGAGTTGGTAACATGAAAGGACTTGGATATAAAATTATAAATGAATTTTTAGAAGCATCATGATTACTGAGATATTTTTAATCGGATTGGTGATTGGCTTCCTCTTTTATGAGCTGATTGGAATATCGCCTGGAGGAGTGGTTGCACCTGCCTACCTGGCCCTTTATATTTATCAGCCCGAAAAAATAGCGATGACAATTTTTTTGTCATTGGTCATTTTAATCATCATTAATTTCCTTTCAAAACATCTGATTATTTATGGTCGCAGAAAATTATTACTGGCTTTGCTCTTAAGTTTTGTCCTTAAAATAATTATCGATAGTTATCTTCAGCCATTAAATGCAATTAAATTCGATCTCCAGTCCATCGGCTATATTATTCCCGGATTAATTGCGAATGAAATGACCCGCCAAAAAGTTGTGCCTACCTTGCTTTCTCTTGGCATTGTTTGTTTGTTAACCTATCAAATAGCCCAATTCTTATGAGAAAGCTCTCACTTAATATAAGGCTATTGATTGTTTTCAGTATTTTTCTGATTGGATTTTTTATTTCAAATTTTTTGTTCACCTCTTATACGAACAATGCTTACGTACAAGAAATGCATCAGGCTGTTGATTTAACAAAAAAATGGTTTGGAATTGTTCAGCATCAAAAAGAAATAAGGGGTATCAGTTCAGATGCAATTTCCAATGTTCCCTACAATTTTTTATTAGGCGATGATTTTACACCAAGCACCACGACCCTTGGTTCGCTTAATGCAAAGGAAATTTCGACAAATCCAGATTTTAGCGCATTAATGGTCCGATTGATAAAGGAAGCCAAAATTGGGGAATGGGACAAGGTAGGCGTTATTGCTTCAGGATCATTCCCCTCATTGGTCATATCTACTTTAGCGGCTCTTCAAACTTTAAATCTGAATGTGATTATGATGAGTTCCCTGGGAGCTTCATCCTATGGGGCCAATCAGGAATATGCCAGTTGGTTGGATATCGAAAACTGGTTAATTGAAGAGGGCAATCTGAAATATCATTCTCAAATTGTATCAAAAGGGGCAGAAAATGACCTTGGATCGGGACTTAGCGATGAAGGGAACCTGATACTGGAAGAGGCTGCCCGACGAAATAACAGCTTGCTTTATGCTCCCCAAAGTTTAACACAATCCATTACAGACAGGGTAAATCTTTTTACAGCGAGTGGCATTTCTTTACTCATAAATATTGGGGGCAATCAGGCTGCCTTAGGAAATTGTACCCATTCAGTTTCGATTCCAAATGGGTTAAACCAACATTTATCCTTATGTGATGATAAGGATAGGGGCGTTATTCAGGAAATAAATGCAATGGGCATTCCAATCATCAATTTATTAAATATTAAAGGGCTTGCCAATCAATATAAAATGGATATTGCGCCCGGGATTCAATATGCTGAATCATTTGAACTTTTTAATGATAAGTATAAAAACAGGACCATGATGGCGATCACTTTATTGGTCGGCATTTTCTGTTTAGTGATCTCTGCGCCGCGAAAAGAACAGGTCCAATCTGCTTTTAAAATTTAAATTAATGAATATAACCATTCACCTTAAAACAAATTAAAACTGGAAGCTTATGAAAAATTTAATTCTATTTCTGGCATTCTTTTCTTTTTTAGGAATGCAGGCTTACGCTCAAACAACCGTTACAGGTACTGTTAGCGACAAGGAAGGGACCATTCCTGGAGTTAACGTATATGTAAAAGGAACAGCGCAAGGAACAATAACCAACATTGATGGAACCTATTCGGTTACTGTCCCGGTTGGTTCAAAAGTCTTGGTCTTCTCTTTTATTGGGATGAAAACACAAGAAATCGAAATCACAGGTAATGTTATTAATGTAATGATGGAATCAAGTGACATCAACCTTGATGAAGTTGTTGTAACGGCACTCGGTATTTCCCGAGAGAAAAAAGCACTCGGATACACGGTGCAGGAAGTTAGTGGATCAGAATTAGATAAAAGGGGCAATGCCGATATTGTGTCTTCACTTTCAGCAAAAGCAGCAGGACTCCAGGTTACAAGTTCTTCAAGCAATGCAGGTGCAGCATCTTATATGACAATCAGGGGTGCCGCTTCACTTACCGGAAATAACCAGCCATTGTTTGTTATCGATGGAATGCCCATCAGTACCGAACCAACTTATCGTGGAAGCACAGGCCAGTCTGGGGTATATTCATCAGCAAGAAGTATCGACCTTAATCCGGACGACATTGCATCTTTGAGCGTACTTAAAGGAGGTGCTGCAACAGCACTTTATGGATTGCAAGCGTCTAATGGTGTAATCGTAATTACAACTAAAAAAGGTGCCTTAAACCAAAAAATGAAAATTAAACTTCATTCATCCGTTGGGATAAAGCAACTTGGAAAACACATCGAACTACAGGATGAATACGGACAGGGCTTGAATGGGGCATGGAGAAGTTCATATGCCGGAACATGGGGTCCATTGTTGGATACTTGCAGCTATTCAATGGCTGAAGCTGACTGGGCAAATCCGCTCATCGATGTAGATGGTGCCATTGTTAGTAAAAATAACCCAAATGCAACAGGTGAGGCCGTGAGGACTTATGATCAGTTTGATTTCTTCCAAACCGGAATCTCTTATAATAACAATATAAGTATCGAGGCAGGAAACAATAATTCGTCCTATTATTTTTCAATTGGAAATTTGGACGAAGAAGGAATTGTTCCCAATAATACCTTCAACAGAACCACCATCCGGCTGAATGCTGAAACCAAACTGAAAGAAAATATAAGTACCGGAGGAAATGTAATGTTTGCTCATACGAAAAATAACCTGATCAGAGAAGGCGGTACCAGTTCAGGTATCGGAATCGGTTTATACAGAACACCTGCCACATTTAATAATGCTGCGGGCTATAAGCTCCCTGACGGCACCCAAAGAACCTACAGGGGTGTTAATGGCGGCTATAACAACCCATACTGGACCGTAAATGAACAGTTTTTTAAAGATTTAAATGATCGTTTTGTGGGTAATGCTTTCCTCAAGGCAAAATTAAACGATTGGATGAATTTGTCTTATAATGTTGGAGTTGATTGGTATGAAAGAAGATACCAGCAAATATACAATTGGAACAGTGTTGGTAACTTAAAAGGCTCTCTTACAGAAAGGTCAGAGCACCATATGATGATTAATTCCGACCTCATTCTAACGATTAAGAAAAGGATCAATGATGACCTGGGATTTACCTTAAACCTGGGACAGAATATGTATCAACAGCAATATAAGTATATCACCGCCTCAACAGATGATCTTTCAATACCCGGCTTGTATAATCTTGATAATACGAGCAAACAATCTGCAGGCAACGGAACCACCGAATACAGGACCGCAGCGCTTTTTGCCGATTTGAGCATTGATTATAAAAATATGCTATATATCGGAGCTACACTTCGAAATGAATGGTCAACCACCATGCCCGAAGATAATTTATCTGCATTGTTTCCTTCTTTCAGCGGATCTTTCCTTTTTTCAGAATTAGAAAGTTTAAGGGACAACGAAATATTGACTTTTGGAAAAATTAGGGCTTCCTGGGCCAAAACAGCAAATATTGCCGATCCATACAGAACTTCCTCTTATTATGGGTCGGGAAGTGCCGATGATTATTATACATCCGGTATTTCTTTCCCATTCATGGGAACGGCAGGATATACCGTTGGTAATACCGTTGGTAATCCTAACCTAAAACATGAATCCCAAACCTCTTTTGAAATTGGAACAGAACTTAAGTTCTTACAAAATAGAATTGGATTGGATATGTCGTACTTTTTCAACAAGAACACCGATCTGTTGCTTCCGGTTACCATTTCTGCCGCCTCAGGTTATACAAATATGTATCTGAATGCTGCCTCTATGGAAAGCAAGGGTGTTGAATTAAGTTTTTATGCAGTTCCGGTAAAAATCAAGGACTTTCAATGGGATGTCAGATTAAATTTCACCAAAATGAAAAACCCTGTTACTGCATTGGCTCAAGACCTTACTTACGTTACACTTAATGGAGACACAAAAGCACAGATAAATGCTGCCGTTGGCCAGGAATATGCCACTATATATGGATTTGACTGGTATCGCGATGCAAATGGAAACATCCTGATCAATGATGACCCAACAGATTCTCATCCTGACGGATTTCCATGGACCGACAAAACAACGACGGTTCCATTAGGAAAGGTTAGCCCTGACTGGACAATGAATATATACAATACCCTGGTATATAAAGGCTTTACATTAACGGCTCTTATTGATATCAAACAAGGCGGATATGTAAATGACGGAACCAGGTTTAATTTGAATTATTACGGTCAAACAATAGAAACACTTGATCGTACAACGCCTACCGTTTTTGAAGGTGTTTACGGACATTTGGATGCCAATGGCAATGTTGTATCGAGCGGGGTTGTTAATACCACTGAAGTTATTAAAGATCAAAACTGGTACAGAGGCGAAAATAGTTTTACCAGTGGAGGTGCTGCAACACAGGCTGTTGAGGATGCGAGCTGGGTTAAATTGAGAGAGTTAACCTTGTCTTATGCCTTTGCTAAAGAAGTCCTTTCCAAATTAAAAATTCAAGGCCTTGAACTTTATGCAACCGCAAACAACCTGATCCTTTATACACCCTATAAGGGAGGTGATCCGGAGGTTAGCGTTTATGGAGCCACCAATGGACAGGGGTTTGATTATTTTGCAAGCCCTGCAGCTGTTTCCTATGTTTTTGGTCTGAAACTTTCATTCTAATTGTTCAATCATAACTTATAAAAATAAAAACATGAAAAGTTTATATAAATTAAATATAGCATTTCTGGTAATATTCACACTGTTTATTACCGGATGTGAAAAATGGATCGATCCCAAAATGAATATCAATCCAGATGTTCCTTCGGATGTACCTATGGATCTGATACTTCCGACTATGGAATTGTCAATGGCATATCAAATAGGAGGTATCAGGGCGGTTAAAACCTCGAATATATTTATGCAACAACTAAATGGCGTTGCCAGACAATCGGCTGGGGAAGCAAATTATATATTGGGACCAACAGATACTGATGACATGTGGAGAAGATTGTATTATCAATCAATGATGGATGCAACCAAGATTATTGAAAAAGCCGCCATTGAAAATTCGCCACATTATGCAGGTGTTGCAAAGGTTTGCCTGGCACTGAGCCTTGGCACAATGACAAATTTCTTTGGTGACATTCCGTATAGTGAAGCATTTCAGGGAGATCAAGCAGTAATCACTCCTACATATGACTCTCAGCAGGAAATTTATGCATCTATTGATAATCTGCTGTCTGAAGCGGTAACTGATCTTGGTGCAACAACAAACATTACGGCACTTTCAGGTGATATTATTTACAATAATAATAAGACTTCATGGATAAAAGCTGCCAATGCAATTAGGGCCCGGTATGCACTTTATAAAAAAGACTATACCAATGCACTCACTTATGTTAACAATTCTTTTGGTCCTTCCGATAAGCTCCAAATGGAATTTGGATCAACAAATGCCGAAGCCGGCCCGATGTACCAGTATGCAACAGTTTCTTCATATAAGAACGACATTAAAATGTGTAAAACCTTTATTGATAAATTGTTGGCAACAACAGACCCCCGAAGGACATTTTATGCCAAAACCTTAAGTGGGAAATATGTCGGAAGCCCGGCTGGTTCGGAAGATGCCAGCGCCTCAGGTTTGGGAACATATAATAATACGACTTCGGCCCCTGTGGTTTTAAGTTCATACGCTGAGATGCAATTTATAAAGGCAGAATGTTTACTTATGAAATCATCTCCGGATGCCGCCGGAGCTGTTGCTGCATACAAAGAAGCGGTTGCTTCATCTGTACTGGCAGTTACGGGTAATGCCAATACAGATTGGCTAAATGCGAATATCAACATTGAAGATGCCTCTACTATTACACTCGAAAAAATAATAGAACAAAAATATCTTGCAATGTATTCAACAGTGGTTCCTTATGATGATTATAGAAGAACCGGATATCCTGCACTAACTCCTGTTGCTGGTGCCGGTCCAATTCCCGTGAGGTTCCCTTATCCGCAAACTGAAATTTCATATAACCCCAATTGCCCGGTAGTTATTGATAATAATCAGAAACTCTGGATATTTCAATAAAAATAGGGCATTGGTTTATTTAATATAAACCAAAGACAGATGAATCAAGGATTCAAGGATTTAGATCCTAAGAACAAAAATGGCAACCATTTATTTTATAATGAATCTTTGATATCGTTCATAAATATAATAAGGTTAAGTAAACCCTGCGAACCATAACGGTTCGCAGGGTTTCTTAATTCAATCTTTTTATTTCACTGTTCAAGCAATGATTACCCATAAAATGAAAAAGTTTATTTTGGTCATTTCCATTTTTTTAATTTTCGCCTGTTCCGCTCTTAAGGCTCAACATCCTTCAATAGATACAATCTTCGAAAAAGACAGTGTCACCATCCTAATAACAGATTCGGGTCTGGGAGGGCTTTCTGTTGTTGCAGAAATCGAAAAGAACATGCGTAATTCTGGTCATTTTGAAAAAATTAACTTGATTTTCGCAAATGCGCTTTTTAATGAAACTGGAGGTTATAATGCACTTTCCGATCGAAATGAAAAAGTTAAAATATTTGATCAGGCATTAAGTGGAATGGACAAAAAGTATAAACCAGATATGATCTTTATTGCTTGCAACACCCTTTCAACTATTTATAAAGAAACCAATTTTGCGAAAACTTCAAAAGTTCCAATCATTGGAATTGTAGATATTGGGACGGCAGAGATTCTTCAGAAATTGAATCAGGTTTCAAATTCAAAAGTGTTAATTTTTGGTACAGAAACTACCATTGAAGAAGATAGTTATCGTTCCCGCCTGGTTGAATCTGGAGTTGAAAATTCGCGGATTATATCACAAGCATGTCCGCAATTGCAAAGTTATATTGAAAACGATCCCTGCGGCGAGGATACAGAAATGCTTATTATGTCATATGTGGATGAGGCCATCGCTAAAAGCACCTCAGAATATGAAGAAATTTTTGTGAGCCTCAACTGCACACACTTTGGCTATTCAGGAAATATATGGACAAAGGCATTTGATTTTTTAAACCTTGAACCCATCGCCATCATAAATCCGAATGTGCAAATGGCCGAAATCATGTCAAATGAAAAATATGCAAATAGATTTCTTAAAACCAATATTGATGTACAAGTGGTTTCAAAAGTGAAAATAAGTGAGGAGAGCATAAGTGCAATTTCTACTATTTTAAAAGAACAATCAATTGCTGCTTCGGTGGCACTGATTCATTATCAAATAGTATTCGACCTGTTTTAAAGCTTAAAAGCCTTATTTTTGTTCGTTAAACATTTGCCAATCATAAAAAAAGAGGAGTGCATTTTGAAAATAAGGAACAATAAAATTAAAAGAAAATTTCAGAGAAACAGCATTCTGTTCACGCTCATTCTTATATCTCTGGTTCTGATCTCCTATAATGTCATTAATAAGTGGCACAAAAAAACCATTGCCAAAAATTCAGTCTTGTGCAATGCCACCGCAAGGCAGTTACTCATGCTGTCAAAAGAAGAAATTGAAAGTTTTGGCAATAAATCATATTTTTCTGCAAACGAATTGTCGCCTGCTCAATTCATGGCTTTAGACACTGTTTTATCAAAATTAACAGAGAAAACACTGTCTCAAAGTATTGGACTCGAAGGTAGTTTTTATTTTCATGGAATTGATAAATTTATGGGTTATGCTTACCCTACATCCAATCCGCCGATTCCCGTTTACGGTCCACCTCCCCGCTCTTACAATATCATCAGGGAACAATGCCTGAGGAGCATTGGCGAAAAAAGTTACCTTTTGGAATTACATGGCTTTGATCCGGCTGTATTCCCATTGATGACAATTCCTGTTTTGTATCAAAACAAAATAATCGGAACGATTTGGGTGCGTATTCATATTGAAAGAGAGCTCCCGCTTATTAAGCTGCAAAATGTTGTAAATGTTGCTGCAATCGTTTTAATCATTATTTTGTTGTTGGTGCTTTGGTTTACCTATCAATTAAGAGAGAATATTCAAGCGATCAGAGATGAATTGGAAAAAATCCATTCTGATCCAAATTATCGTTTACAAAATAGAGGAAAGTTATTTAGAGAAATAGTTTCTTCTATTAATTTAACATTGGAAAAGTTAGAATCAGGTAATCATCAGCGGCGAAATTTAGAGCTCAAACTGCTTCAAAGAGAAAAAATGGCATCTATTGGGCGCATTGTGGCGGGAGTTGCTCATGAGGTGCGCACCCCATTGGCAATTATTAAAACCAGGATTCAAATATGGCAGCAACTTTTAAAGGAACAAAAACAAAATGATCGGAATTTTGAACAAGAGATTATTACTGAAAGTTCAATGGAACTTGTTGTAAATGAAACCAATCGCCTATCAAATTTGATTAAACGGCTTTTAATATTTTCAAGGCCGATCAATAAAAAGATGTCTAATATTAATCTTCTCGAGTATATCAAAGAGACTATTAATATTTTACAAATACAGAAAAATAATTCTGATATAGAATTTATCATCAATGGGAATGATGATCCCTTTATTGATGCAGATACAAACTCAATCCAACAGGTTTTCATTAATATTATTTCGAACTCGATGGAGGCCATGCCAGCAGGCGGAAAAATTATGATCAACTTTAAATCTTTAGAAAACAATTATTTAAAGATTGAATTTGTTGATACCGGAGAAGGGATCCCGGAACATATTTTTGATCATATGTTCGAACTGTTTATTACATCAAAACCCTCAGGTGTTGGGTTGGGGCTGCCGATCTCCTATGAAATTGTTAAGGCCCATAACGGGGAAATTTATTTTGAAAATCTTGATCAGGGAGGTACCCGTTGTACCATCTTATTCCCTAAAAAGCAACAATTGGTATAAAATAATACTATGGATAACAAGAAAAAAATATTAATCGTAGATGATGAGGCTTCAATGCGCCGTAATATTGTTGATCTTTTTTCGATGAAAGGATACTCTCTTTTAGAAGCCAGAAGCGGAGAAGAGGCGATGGATATGATCAATAAAACAACTTTTGATATCTTAATTCTGGATATAAATCTACCAAACATGAGCGGGTTAGATGTATTAAAGCTGACAAAAACCAGTTATCCTGAATTGCCATGCATTATGCTTACTGCTTATGGAACAAGTGAAAAGGCAATTGAAGCCATGAAGTTGGGTGCTTTTGATTATATGGAAAAGCCTTTTGAATTGGAAGAATTTATCATGATCATTGAAAGGGCCCTTAAGCATAGTGAGTTGTTAAAAGAGCTAAAACAACTCCGCTATAAGGTATCAATTTCAAGGTCGGAAGAGGGGCCAAAAATTATTTCGAAAAATGCCAAGATGCAGGAAATTTTTAAAACCATCGGAAGGATTTCTTCAACAGATGCATCGGTTCTCATACAGGGTGAAAGTGGAACCGGCAAAGAACTCATAGCCGATGCCATTCAAAGACATTCTCATTTGGAAGACAAACCATACGTTAAAATAAACTGTGGAGCACTTTCTGAGTCTTTGCTTGAAAGTGAAATTTTTGGGCATGAAAAAGGATCTTTTTCCGGAGCCGAATCGCAGCGGAAAGGTTTGTTTGAATTAGCCAATGAAGGAACTGTGTTTCTTGACGAAGTTAATAGCATGCCTCCCTCTTTGCAGGTTCGCCTTTTACGAATTATACAGGGACAGGCATTTTTTAGGGTCGGAGGTACAACTCCACTGCATGTAAAAGTGAGAATCATTGCAGCAACCAATAAAGACATTGAAACCGAGGTCAAAGAAGGAAGATTCAGAGAAGATTTATATTACAGGCTAAATGTTGCCCGGATTAACATTCCACCCTTGCGCGACCGGCCCGATGATATTCATGTTTTAATCGATTACTTTTTTCAAAAATACAGCCCGACCCAAAAACTTATTTTACAGGAAGATAGTTTGCAAAACATCCTGGACTATCATTGGCCCGGAAATGTTCGCGAACTCGAAAATACCATTCACAGGGCTGCGATTATGACAACCGATAATATTATTAGAATTGATAAACTGCCTCACGAAACCAACAGACGCACTAATCTTAATGCAACCTTGCAATCATATCTTAACGATAAATACTCTTTTAAGGGCATTATTGCAGACATTGAAAAAAAATTACTTACCGAGGCTTTGAAGATTAATAATTATAACCAATCAAAGACCGCAGATTACCTGAAAATGAACAGAAGATTACTCTATTCAAAAGTTAACGAACATTCAATTATTATAAAGTGAAAAAATTATTAATCTTATTTGTTGTTTGTTTACTTTCCGGTTTTTCATACGGACAAAACCAGGAAGGCGATCTTGAAATTTATTTAAATTCTTTGATTGAAAATCTGCCCGGGAGCTCTGGCAACGATTATCAGGCACCGACTGCGGCACAGCTAAACTTGTGGGGCAATTTGATGAATGACTTATTTGAAGGCGAAATTGAATTAGCCAGAGGCACTGCTGCTGCCCTAAATTATCAGATTGTTGATTTTACCGATACAACAATCATTTCAAACAATCGATTTTATATTGTCAGGGAGCTTGGTTCACAAATCTATTATTGGGGAACCTATGTCATGAGCCTTGATCCTTTGAGAAGCAATTTAATTATTCAGGCCCCCCATCCGGTTTATGACTTACAAACAGGCGATCAGGCAATATTTTGTTTCAAACGATTAATTCCCAAAGCACTTTTTATCAGTGGTACCCACCGTTGCAATAATTCAGAATATTCAGATTGCTCTGGTACAACTTCAGCCTGTGGCTCCTCAGCTCCATACAGAATCTCTGACAACCCTCATAACAGCAACTCTGTTTTTCAAAAAGTTACAGAGGCATTTTTTAATAAATTTGAAAACACTGTTTTTCTTCAGCTTCATGGTTTCGCTAAAGGCTCCGGAGATCCTGATTTAATAATGAGCAATGGCACCTCAATTACACCGACCATTGATTATCTTTCATTAATTAAAGAAGCTCTTTTGCAGGATGATCCATCCATTACTTTTAAACTTGCAAATATTGATTTGGAATGGACCCGGTTGACTGCCTTTACAAATGTGCAAGGAAGATTGATAAATCACAGCACTGATCCATGTTATGATAATGCAACAACCAGCGAAGGAAGATTCATTCATATTGAACAGGAGCGTTATAAATTTAGAGATGATTCAATCGGATGGTATAAAATGTATGCCGCATTAAAAACTGTTTTTACGATCGACAACAATACAACTGGTATTAAAAATTATAATGAAAAGCGTATCATTAAAATTACACCGAACCCAAGCAATGGGTATTTCCAAATCGATTTGGAGCGAGATTCAAAAGTGGTAATTTATAATGGCCTGGGCGAACAAATTTATGAAAGGAGTCTCTATCAGGCCAATAAACTAAATGTTGATTTAAGCAACCGCCCTCCCGGAATATATTATATACAGGTACTGCAAGGAGGTAAGCTGTCGAATTCTAAAATTTTAATAGTTAAATAGAAAGTGTTGACCAGAGTGTAGCCAAATATGATAGTACGGTGCTAAAAATAAAAACCTTCCCATTCGGGAAGGCCTCTAATCTGCTAACTTAACTCAAAATTTAGGCGGATAGTCTTCTATATAGAAAAATGAACGCTTTAAAAGTCATTATTAGATCGGTTTCAACAAATAATTCGGATCGAACCAACCCATTCATATCCTTTCTAATTAATTGTTAACATAAGTTTCAAAAAAATATTATTTAAGTTTGAGCTGGTAGCCGTCTTTTTCGCAAATCGGGCAAATGGAATTTTTTACCATTGAAATGTATCCACAGCGATCACATTTATAATATTTATGATACTTAGGTGTTTTTGTTGTGCTATTTTTTTTTAAACCAAATTTCATCGTAAGCTTTTTTTAATTGTTTAACGGATACATTATATGCAATCAGTGTGCCAAATGTTATAAGTATCACAAAAACAGATGTTAACGAACTTATTACAGACTGATGCAAGATTTATTTTTTAAAGTCAATTCAAAAAAGACCTACGAAAAGGCCTGGTATAGCTACATTTCAGTCTGATAACGGATAAAATTGCCCGTTCCGAATAAGGATAATACTTCCGATTACGGATAATTTTAGAGGTAATTATTTTGATGAATTCGTTTTAAGTTGAATGCATTGATATAATGCCATCCTAAAGCAACACTGTGAACTTTAATGGAAACCCGGTCTCTTCGGGCAATGTATTGAAGTAAATGATAGGGATAAGACACAAAAGTGAGCCAGATAAAACTCATAAAAACATCAAATTGACTATAATTTCTACGGATCAGCAATAGCCGGTTACGTGTTTTCCAATAAGCCTGCAAGGGGCTGTTTCTGCCAACCGAAACACTTTCTTTGTGTAAAACCAAGGATGTTGGAATATAGTGGATTTCATAACCTGCTTTACGAATTCTCTCCTGCCAGTCGAGTTCTTCATAATAAAGAAAGAAAAATTCAGCCATGAGCCCTACCTTTTCGCATACAGAACGGGAAGTCATCATAGCCGCACCTGAAGCAAAAGGTGTTAATGTCTGTTCTTCAAACTGTCCCTTGTCTTCCTGGTTATGCCCAATAAAATAACTGGTAGCGGTAAATTTTGTCATTGGAGTGGCCCCCGCAAACTGAATGATATTTGGGGATTGGAAAAATCTGACTTTGGATCCAACCATGCCAATTTTGGGGTTTGATTGCATGGCTTTAACAAGGGGTTGTAGAAAATCCGGATCCACTTCAGTGTCATTATTCAAAAGCATAAAATAGCTTCCCTTGGCTTTGCGAATTCCTAAATTATTACCTCCGGCAAAACCTAAATTTTTTTCACTGCGTATATATACTATTTCAGGAAAATGTTTTTTCAAATATGCTGAAGGATCTTCTTTAGATGCATTATCCACAATAATGACCTCGTAGTTGGGATAAGTGATTTTGCGGACAGAATTTAAAAATTCAGTGGTTATCTGCAATTGGTTGAAATTAATTGCAATAATTGAGACCAAGGGAAATTCGCTCATTTGAATAGCTTTATTAAAACAAATATAAAAATTTAATATGCCAAATGAAATTAAAACTTACAAACTCTTATTTATTCTTATTTTTGAAAAAAAATGTCATGGAAATATTTAAAAGGTCTTATCATATAAACCCGATTGATACCCAGGAAAGAATTAATGGAATCCTCAATCAGCAAATAAGTGAGGCAGAAAGGCAGGATTATTATCGTCAGATTTTGGGAATGATTGATTTAACTACGCTTGAAGGATCTGATAATAATGAAAGAATCATTCAACTATGTCGCCAGGCAAGAAATTACCATGATATTACACGCAATGTTCCGGATGTAGCCGCAGTATGTGTTTATCCGCCTTTTGTGGCATTGGCCAAAAAGCAGCTCAATGGCACAAATATACAGGTAGCTTCTGTTGCCGGTGCATTTCCGAGTGGTCAATCGCCATTGGAAGTGAAATTGGCAGAAATTGAATTTGCGATCGGCCAAGGGGCAGATGAAATTGATATGGTTATTTCAAGGGGGAAATTTCTGGAAAAGGATTTTCAAACTGTGTTTAATGAAATTGTTGCCATCAAAAAACTTTGCAGTGATGTGCACCTGAAAGTTATTCTTGAAACAGGAGAATTACAATCGCTGGAAAATATTCGAAGAGCAAGCGATATAGCCATTGAAGCCGGTGCGGATTTTATCAAGACTTCGACCGGTAAAATTCAACCAGCCGCAACCACAGATGCTTTTATTATCATGTTGGATGCGATCAAAACACATTTTGAAACTACGGGTAAAAAAATTGGCATTAAACCGGCAGGTGGAATTTCAGAACCCGGGCAGGCCATCACTTATTATTTGCTGGTTAAAAATGTTTTAAGCGATGATTGGCTAAATCCCGGCTTGTTCAGGTTTGGTGCCAGCAGACTTGCTACCAAGCTTCTCGATCAGATCAAATAAATTTAAACCACTTTCAGCGTTTACATCTTTCTGATTTTAACCTCAATTTCAGGATGATCCTTTAGCAGCTCCACTAAAAGATTTGGATCAGTGCCACGGTAATGGTAAGGATAAATTACTTTCGGCATAAAAAGCAGGGCGGCATCTTTAACCATTTCGGGGGTCATGGTGTATGGGATGTTCATCGGCAAAAATGCAATGTCAATGTTTTCTAAATTTGCCATTTCCGGTATATTTTCGGTGTCGCCGGCCACATAAATCCTTGTATCGCCAAAGGTAATAATGTAGCCGTTTCCTTCCCCTTTCGGGTGAAATGCCTGACCAGACGGGCGCATGTGTTTGAGGTTATAAGCCGGTACCGCTTCAATGTGTATCCCGCTCATGTCAATAAATTCATTGTTTTTTAAAAATTTCCCTTTCGACAAAGTTTGATATGAAACTTCGTTTGAAACAAACTCAGTTTGGTCTGTGGCTATTAAATCAATGGTTTTCATATCCAGATGATCGCCATGACTGTGGGTTATAATTATCATATCGGCTTTAGGGAAGCCATTAAAATCACTTCCGCTGCTAACCGAAGGGTCAACATATATTGTTTTTTGGTTAAAAGTGAAATAAATAGATGCATGACCGATAAATGTTATCGATAAATCTCCCTGACTGGTTTTAATGATATCTTTTTGTAAATCTGCCTGGGCATTGCCTGAAATGCTTATCATAGCTATACAAATTATGATGAGTCCGAACTTTTTCATTGAGTTAATATTTAATACATGATTTACACAAAAATAGTCAAATAAATGTTGTGAATAAAATGGAGGTCTAAATAGGTTTGTTTAGTATATCTTTATATTCATTCTTTTATTCATAAACCGAATGTTGTAATTTTGTGTAAAGAAACGCAATAAATCTGGCGGAATTCATAAATATCCTTAAACAAATGAAAAAGATCAAAGAATTTCTATTGATGAGTTTGGTCATCATGCTAACTTCCTTATCGTGCAATCCTGATGATGATCCTTTTGTAGATCCGGGGGATGACCGGGATCAATTTCTGGGTGCCTGGAGTGTGGATGAAACTTGTTTTAAAACAAATTACACCGTAACAATAACAAAAGATCCGGGGAATTCGGCACAGATATTATTGAAAAATTTTTGTAATCCGGGGCCAAATTACGGCCCGGCTGTTGGTTTGGTAGCCGGAAGCAAAATTTTTATTTCCAATCAGACGATTGGTGACGGATGGACAGTAAGTGCAAGCGGAACCCTTCAGAACCCTCATACAATTCTATGGACCTATACCCTGGTAATTGGCGCAAATTCGCTAAGTTGCACTTCTGAATTCAATAAATAAGTGAAATTTCTTAATTCTTTTTTTGCATGGCTTCCAGTCGAACAATTACACTGTCGAAGAGTGCCTTGAATTTAGGAAGATCCTCCTGATAAAATTTTAAGCTCTCATCGAATTGATCTTTTGTAACCTCGTGTTTTTCAAAAATATATGTATAATAATGAGGGGGCAATTTTTGAGTTTCTTTATTATTAATATTGCGTATATCCTTAAAATAAGTTTCGGATATTTGAACATCAACGAGGATGTCGATCATTTTTTGTTCCGAAATTATCTGGTCTTTTGGTTTTTGATCCGACTGTGAACAGGAAACAAGTAAAATAAGGGGTATAAAAAGTAATCTGATCTTCATGCTAATTGCCTATTTCTGACATAAATTTTATTCTCATCATGCGAATTTCTTCTTCGGTGTATTCATCCTCTCCAAGTTCCCGAATGGCGTCTTCAATGGAATCGGAAGAGGCATCTTCTCTGAAGTAATCAAATATTTCTTCCTGATGGTATTCATCAATATAATCTTCGATATAATAATTGATATCGATTTTGGTTCCGGAAGCAACAATGTGCTCTATTTCTGTTAGTAATTCCGGAACTGTTAAGTTCTTTGCCAATGCAATATCTTCGAGCGGCAATTTACGATCAATATTTTGAATTATGTAAACTTTTAATCCGGATTTATTAACCACTGATTTGACCACCATATCGTTGGGCCGGATTATGTCATTCTCTTCAACATATTCCTTAATAAAATCAAGAAATGGTTGCCCGTACTTTTTGGCCTTCCCGGCTCCGACACCTGTTATTTGCTGCAACTCTTCCATTGTTATGGGATATTGAATGGCCATATCTTCCAATGATGGATCCTGAAAAATAACAAAGGGTGGAAGGTTTTCCTTTTTAGATATGTTCTTACGAAGATCTTTTAACAATGAAAAGAGGGTTTTATCAGCACTGCTTGTTTTGGGTGTATTATTGCCAGCCAGAAATTCATCTTCTTCGGGGTTGTCGTAGTCATGATCCATGGTGAGCATGATGGAGCCTGGAGAATCAAGAAATTTCATTCCTTCTGCACTCACTTTCAACAATCCATAGTTGTCGATGTCCTTAAGGAGTAAGCGGGCAATCAGACTTTGGCGTATGACTGCATTCCAAAATTTTTCACTTTTTTCTTCACCCTTGCCAAACATTTCAAGCTTATTATGTTTGGATTGTTTAACTGTAGCGGTATTCTTCCCAACCAAAATATTAATGATGTGATTGGCTTTAAAAAGTTGCTTTACGGCTAAAACAGTTTCCAGCACCATATGGACATATTCCTGGCCTTCAAAACTTGTTTTGGGATGCAGGCAGTTGTCGCAGCTTTTACAATTATCTTCGGTATATACTTCCCCAAAATAATGCAGAAGCTGCTTTCTTCGGCAAACCGACGATTCGGCATAAGCAACCGTTTCAAAGAGCAATTGTTTGGCTATTTCCTGTTCGGCAACAGGTTTGCCTTTTACAAATTTTTCAAGTTTCTGGATGTCGTCATAGCTGTAAAAAGCGATACATTTACCCTCACCATCGTCACGCCCACTTCGGCCTGTTTCCTGATAATAACCTTCCAGGCTTTTCGGAATATCATGATGTATAACAAAGCGTACGTCAGGTTTATCAATGCCCATGCCAAATGCTATGGTGGCTACAATTACATCTGCTTCTTCCATTAAGAACTTGTCCTGGTTTTGCCTGCGGGTGGTCGAATCAAGCCCGGCATGATAGGGCAGGGCTTTAATACCGTTTACCTGTAATGTTTCTGCTATTTCCTCAACCATTTTCCTGCTTAAACAATAGACGATCCCTGATTTACCGGAATTGTTCTTTATATACCTGATAATTTCTTTTTTAACATTTTTGTCCTTGGGTCTAACTTCATAATATAAATTAGGCCTGTTAAATGATGATTTGAAAATATTGGAAGACATCATCCCCAGATTTTTCTGGATATCCTGCTGGACCTTTGGTGTTGCTGTTGCGGTAAGTGCTATAACCGGAACTTTTTTTCCGATTTCTTCAATAATTGGCCTGAGTCTTCTGTATTCGGGCCTGAAATCATGTCCCCATTCTGAAATGCAATGCGCTTCATCGATGGCATAAAAAGCAATGTCAATACTTTTAAGAAATTCGATGTTTTCAGTTTTTGTTAAGGATTCGGGGGCAACATATAATAATTTGGTGCGCTTACTGGTGAGGTCAGCTTTAACCGTTGAAATTTCTGTTTTTGAAAGTGAAGAGTTCAGGAAATGTGCAATACCTTCTTCCGAACCAAAATTCCGGATGGAATCAACCTGGTTTTTCATTAAGGCAATAAGTGGGGATATTATGATAGCCGTGCCTTCACTCATGAGTGCCGGCAACTGATAACACATCGATTTTCCCCCGCCTGTCGGCATAATAACAAATGTGTCATGACCTGAGAGTACACTTTTTATAATTTCTTTCTGGTTGCCCTTAAAATTAGAAAAGCCAAAAAATTTTTTTAAAAAGTCATACAATATTTTATCATCAATCGCAGTCATGATCATTTAGCATCCACAGTTTGCATTATATTTGTAACTTTATTGTTAGTATGTAGACATTCATTTTTTACTAATTGGTAACGTGTCTCTTACAAATATAACATAAAAAATATTTTTTTGTATCATAAAATAAAATTTTAACAGCATTGAAAACAAAACAGGAAATTAAGCGATCAGCATTGGAAACTATTGAAACTGAATTGCAAGCAATTAATAACCTGAAAAAATACATTGATGATGATTTTGTGCGGGCGGTGGAATTGATCCATAATTCGAAGGGAAGGCTTATTCTGACAGGGATTGGGAAAAGTGCCCACATCGCTTCAAAAATAGTATCAACCTTAAATTCGACCGGAACCGCAGCAATTTTCATGCATGCAGCCGATGCAATTCATGGCGATCTGGGAATAATAAAAAACGACGACATTGTAATTTGTATTTCTAAAAGTGGAGAAACGCCTGAAATAAAAGTACTCGTTCCTTTATTAAAGAATATGGGCAATATGTTGGTCGCCATGGTTGGCAATAAAGATTCTTATTTGGCAAAACAGGCAGAATTAATACTTTGCACCTATGTTGAAAAAGAAGCCTGTCCGAATAACCTTGCGCCAACCGCAAGCACCACCAGCCAGCTAGTAATGGGTGATGCCCTTGCCGTTTGCCTGCTTGAGGCCAATGGGTTCACAGCCAGCGATTTTGCAAAATATCATCCGGGCGGGGCCCTGGGGAAGAAATTGTATTTGAGAGTGTCCGATCTTTATATTAATAACGAAAAACCACAGGTTTCAGAAGATACCGGAATTGATGAAGTCATACTTGAAATTTCATCGAAACGCCTGGGTGCAACCGCAGTGGTTAATGAAGATAAACTTGTGGGGATTATTACCGATGGCGATTTAAGGCGGATGTTACAACTGACGAATGATATCTCTCAGAAAAAAGCCAGGGATGTTATGTCTGTTAATCCCAGGGTTATAGAAGAAGATATGCTGGTTATTGATGCCCTAGATCTGATGCGTAAAAATAATATTACGCAGCTTATGGTTGCCGATCATATGGTGTATAAAGGAATTATTCATCTACACGATATCCTTAAAGAAGGGATACTGTGATCATTTAACCAATTTTAACGTTTTAAATTTAAAACATAATTATCCCAGATGTAACTTTGAGACGTTTTGAGATGTCTTAAAAAAACATAAATATTCCTGAATGGTTATTAAAAGATTTTCCCACAACATCATTGCAACAATCATCTTGATGTTATTTTTTGTAAATTCTGTAAATGCGCAGCTTACAAAATTAATGGGCAAAGTAATTGACGCGGAAACACAGGAGCCGATTCCCTTTGTAAATATTTACTTTAAGGGAAGCACCATCGGCACAATTTCTGATTTTAACGGTGAATACGCCATTGAAACCATGAATGCCGGCGATTCCCTTACGTCTTCCGTTATTGGTTATTTTCCGCAAACCAAACCTATTGATAAATTCCGCTTTCAGCTTGTCGATTTTGAATTAATCCCCAATAGCTATTCGTTGGAAGAAGTAGTTATTTTACCGGGCGAAAACCCCGCTGAAGTTATATTGCGTAAGGTAATTGAGGCAAAAGAACAAAATAACCTGAAAAATTTTGATTTTTATCAATACGAAGTCTATAATAAAATACAATTTGACGCTAATAACCTGAGTGAAAAATTCAGGAACCGGAAAATTCTACAGCCTTTTAGCTTTATCTTTAATCATATCGATACTTCAACCGTTAATGGAAAGGCCTTTCTTCCTGTTTTCTTAACCGAAACACTTTCGGATGTTTATTATCGGAAAACCCCAAGGACAAAAAAAGAAATAATTAAAGCTTCAAAGGTTTCGGGTTTCGAAAATGAAAGCTTTTCTCAGCTGATGGGTGATATTTATCAGAATGTAAATATTTACGATAATCACATCGAATTATTCGAAAAGAATTTCGTGAGCCCCATTGCCAATTTTGGACTTTCATATTATAAATATTATTTGGTTGATAGCAGTTATATGGATAATCAATGGTGCTATCAACTCATGTTTAAACCGCGACGAAAACAGGAACTTACTTTTACGGGAAATATTTGGATTCATGATACAACTTTCGCGGTTAAAAAAGTGGACATGAGAATTGTGGATGATGCCAACATAAATTTTATTAATGCACTTGATATCAGGCAGGATTATCAATTATTGGATGGAAAATACTGGATGGTAACAAAGGATTATATGATTGCAGATTTCAACCTTATTGAAAATTCGAAACGAACACTGGGCTTTTATGGACATCGTTCCACTTCCTATGATAAATTTGTATTTAACAAAGAGGCCGATAAGGAGATTTACGGCATCCCTGCCAATATCATGCTTTCTGATACCGCATTGGCTGTAAAGGATGAATTTTGGGATTTGGCCAGGCATGATACACTCACCATAAAAGAACAAGCGATCTATTCAATGATCGATTCGGTAAAAAATGTGCCGGTTTTTAAAACCTATGTCGACATTGTGTATGCCATAACAAATGGCTATTATATTGATGGGATGGTTGAAATTGGCCCCTATTATAAAATGTTGAGTTTTAATCAGCGCGAAGGCGCAAGGTTTAGATTTGGCGGGCGAACCAGTAATAAATTTAGTACAAAGTTAATGCTCAGTGCTTATTTTGCCTACGGTAATATTGATGAAAAATTTAAATATGGCGGAGGTTTCATGAAAATGATTTCAAAAAACCCCAGAAGGTCCTACGGATTGGATTTTAAATACGATACCGAACAACTTGGGCAAAGTCAGAACGCATATAGCGAGGATAATTTTTTTAATTCTTTCATGAATAAAAATGCCATTAATAAGTTATCGATGGTAAGGGAATACCGTGGCTATTATGAGCATGAATGGTTCAGCGGGTTTTCAAACTCTTTCACCTTTACCCAACGTGAAGTATTTCCGATTCAGGGCGAAAGCTTTACACTCACAGAAGGGAACAACACTTTTCAGATTCCATCTATTCGTACCAGTGAGGCAGAGATATCATTGCGTTTTGCATACAACGAAAAATTTTTAATGGGCGAATTTGAAAGGGTCAGTCTGGGAACAAACTATCCGGTTTTACAACTCAGCTATGGGTATGGCATTCCAAACCTGATCAATAGCGATTATAGTTATCATCGATTGCAAACCCGATTACACCAATGGTTTAATATTGGAACCCTGGGTTGGTCAAAATATATTATTGAGGCGGGCAAAGTGTGGGGGAAATTACCCTATCCTTTACTTAAAATCCATGAAGGGAATGAAACATTTATGTATGATGAGTTATCTTATAACCTCATGAATTACTACGAATTTGTGAGTGACCAATACATAAGTGTGAACTACATACATCATTTTGATGGATTGTTTTTTAACCGTTTACCCTTGTTCAGAAAATTAAAATGGCGCGAGGTTGCTTTTGTAAAAGGCGTGATGGGAACTTTAAGCGACCAAAACAAAACATACTCAAGTTTCCCAGCAGTAACACATACACTTGAAAAACCATATTGGGAAGCCGGCCTGGGTGTGGAAAATATTTTTAAGGTTTTAAGGGTGGATGCAATTTGGCGATTATCACATCTGGACAATGAGAATATAAATAAGTTTGGAATATTCTTTTCCTTCCAGTTTGTGTTTTAAAATATATCCTTAATTTTGAATCGAATTTATGATCCTATACACAGAAAATATCGTCAAAAAATACAGAAAAAGATCTGTAGTAAATAATGTTTCTATCAAGGTTGAACAAGGTGAAATTGTTGGCCTCCTGGGCCCTAATGGTGCCGGTAAAACCACTTCTTTTTATATTATTGTTGGTCTAATCAAACCGCTGTCCGGAAAGGTTTTTCTGGAGAATACGGAAATTACGAACGAACCCATGTACAAACGTTCTCAGCTTGGAATAGGTTACCTTGCACAGGAAGCTTCCGTTTTCAGGCATTTAAGTGTTGAGGACAATTTGAAAGCCGTACTCGAATTTTCAAAATTCAGTAAGGAAGAACAAAAAGATAGACTGGAGTCGCTGTTAATTGAATTTGGGCTGGAGCATATTCGCAAAAGTAAAGGAATAACTTTGTCAGGTGGTGAACGAAGAAGGACTGAAATAGCGCGTGCACTAGCTGCCGATCCTAAATTTGTTTTGCTGGATGAACCTTTTGCCGGGGTCGACCCGATCGCGGTTGAAGATATCCAAAACATTGTTACTAAACTTAAGGATAAAAATATTGGAGTTTTAATTACCGATCACAATGTTCATGAAACCCTAAGCATCACCGATCGCTCATATTTACTTTTCGAAGGATCTATTCTGAAAGCAGGGACCTCTGAAGAATTAGCCCGTGACGAGCATGTTAGAAAAGTTTATCTCGGACAGAATTTTGAATTAAGAAGATAAATTGCTCCTGGAACTTTATTTATTATTCACAGTGGAGATCAGAACATAAAGCAACAATATTATTGGGATCGCACTCACCTGAAAAACAATGAGCAGTATGATTGAAATAAAAAGTAAAATGAACCTGCTTTTGTTTCCATTCCACGATAAATTTTTAAATTTTAAAGAAAGCAAGGGAAGTTCTGCCACCTGAAGTATACAAAGCAATAGTGTGAGACACAATAAAAATATACTATTAGATGTAAGTTCAACCATCCAGCTTATGGGGCTCAATATATGTTGGTTCATTAAGGCTAATGAGGCAACCATCAATGCGTTAGCCGGTGTGGGTAAGCCGATAAACTCACCTTCCTGACGGGGGTCGATATTGAATTTGGCAAGGCGCCATGCTGAAAATAAGGGGAGAAAAAATGCAATCAGCGCAAGTAAATTGATTTTGGCAATATAGATTTCGGGCAGGGGATGGCTCGATTTAAGTAGTACAAACATTATAAATCCGGGAGCAAGACCAAAAGATACCAGGTCGGCCAGTGAGTCTAGTTGTTTCCCGAGTTCGCTACTTACTTTTAATAATCTGGCCAGCGCACCATCCATAAAATCAAGAATGGCAGCAATAATAATAAAGATAACCGCCCAGCTTAATGATCCGGTAGTTGTTGCGTAAATAGCAAAAATTCCCGAAAGGAGGTTCAGAGAAGTAAGGTAATTTGGAATGTTTTTTTTCATCGGTTGAATCTTATCCAACTTCACTGATTTTCATTAATTTATCATAATCAAGAATCTCAACATTTTTCCCACTTACACTAATCATTTTCTCATCTTTAAAATCTTTCATAATCCTGATCACACTTTCTGTTGACATGCTTGTTAGCTCTCCCAGGTCATTTCTTGAAAGCGGCAAGTTAAATTCAGATGCTTTGAAAATACGTTGCGAGAGGCATAAAAGAATATCTGCCATCCGGCCATGCAATTGTTTCTGGGTCAGGCAGAAAAATCGACCATAAGCCTGTGCAGTGTTTTCATTCAGAACATTAATGATTTTGGTTGCAAACTTCGCATTCTGCCTTAATAACTGTTTAAAAACATTCACATCAATCAGGTTCACGCGTGAATCAATATAAGTTGATACTGAGTATAAAAAAGTATTGTTCCCTTCAAAAACAGAGGCCAGCCCAACCAGGTGATTTGATGGTGTAATGGTGAGTATCAGATTTTTTGGCTTGCCTTCCAGATATACCTTTACGAGTCCTTCATCAAGAAACATAATATGTGAAGCAAAGGATCCCTGTTTGCAAATCGTTTCCCCCTTCTTATACTCCACGGTAAGTTGATTTTTGCTGACCAGCATTTTTTCTTCATCATTCAACTGGTCAAAGCAGGAAGCTTCCTGGATGAAGTTAGCACATGTATTTATATAACTGTTTGAATTCATTTACTTTCATATATAGATGCCAAAAATACAAAACAAAAGGGATTTTTTTATGATGCAGATCAATTTTTAGATGATTTATTCCATTTTTTTTTAAATCTTATCTCATAATCGCGTCTGTTTACCATAACCAGCTTTAATATAGTTTTGTGAAATAATTAACAAAGATATGTTCAGATACTATACAAGCAAAATTTATTACAAATTAAACTAGACGAATTATGAAAAAATTATTGAATTATTTAATCCTATTGGCACTGGTTCCTACATTACTGATGACAAGTTGTAAAAAAGATCCCCCACCAGTCGTCGAAACTGATTATTATGCTATTATGACTAATTATATGGTAAGCAATAACCTTGATTTATCAAATTTATTAAGTGGATGGGTTGTTCCGGCATCAAGTGTTGTAGATGTTAACAATGGATTTACAGTACCTGATTATCATGTATTTGACCTGAGGTCTGCCACCGACTACGAAAATGGACACATCCCAGGAGCAATCAATGTTACTTTGGGAAATGTTGTAAGTGCTGCAGCTTCTTATTCAGATAAACCCATTTTGATGGTTTGTTATACCGGGCAAACTGCCGGACATGCAGTAATGGCATTGCGCCTTTCTGGATATTCGAATGCAGTGGTTTTAAAATGGGGAATGGCTGGATGGAATCCTGATTTCGTTGGTTCATGGGCTGCTAATTCAGGCCACGAGCATGGAAATATTGCGGTTGGAAATGCCAATTGGGTAACTTCTGCTTCTCCATCAACTTCGACTTTTGGCACTCCTACATGGACAGCTACTGCCACCGATGGTGCCAGTATTCTGGCCGAAAGAGTGAATTCACTTTTGAGTGGTGGATTTAAAGGAATTGCCTCTGCTGACGTATTGGCTTCTCCAGCAAGTTATCAGATTTTTAATTATTGGCCGCTGGCAGATTATACTTCATTGGGTCATTTCGAAGGTGCATTTCAGTACCAGGATTTAAATATCGCTTCAGGTGGTGTTAGAGCCGTTAACCCTGATGCCGAGTCTTTGGTTTATTGCTATACAGGCCAAACATCTTCGATGATAACCGCATGGTTAAATGTTCTTGGATACAATGTAAAAAGTATAAAATTTGGGGTTAACTCCTTAAATTATGATGGCTTATATGCTGCCAATAAAAACCCCTATCACGGTGCAGAAAATTATGGCTACCAAACAGGTGCAGGAACAACTATCGTTGATCATTACGGAATTCTAAAAGATTATATGATTGCAAATGGATTGGATCTTCCTGAAATGCTTACCGGATGGACAATTTCAGCCGCTGATTTTGCAGCAGCAATGCCAAATAATTATTTGTTTGATATCCGAAATGCAACTGATTTTGCTGCCGGACATATTCAGGGAGCTGTTAATGTTGCACTGAAAGATGTTGTTAGTACAGCTGCCAATTATTCTGATAAACCAATTGTTGTAGCTTGTTATACAGGACAAACTGCTGGTCATGCAGTTATGGCATTACGTTTATCGGGCTATACCAATGCAAAAGTATTGCTTTGGGGCATGGCAGGTTGGAATTCAACCTTATCAGGATCATGGGCCAATAGTATTGGAAGCACCGGTGTAGGTCATGCTAACTGGGTTAAAACTGCGAGCCCAACTACTTCAACTTTTGGAAATCCAAGTTGGACCGCCACTGCAAATGATGGAGCCGGGATATTAGCTGAAAGAGTAAATGCAATGCTTGAAGGTGGTCTGGTTGGTGTTAAAACCACAGATATTCTTGCAAACCCATCGGCTTATCCAAATCAAATTTTTAATTACTGGGGCGAAACAGATTATTTAGGATATGGACACTTTGCAGGTGCATTCCAATATAATTCAATAAACCTAAGCGATAATAAAGTTGCGGCTATTGATCCTTCAAATCCTTCAATTGTCTATTGCTATACAGGACAAACATCTTCAATGATCACTGCATGGCTCAATGTTTTGGGATACAACGCATTGAGTGGTAAGTTTGGTGCCAACGGTGTCATCTATGATGGAATGACCGGACATAAATATGTAGTACCAACAACCGATCTTCCACTTGTAACAAATTAAATTAAATAACCAGAGGAGGAGCAATCCTCCTCTATAAAACAAAAGTTATGATAAAAAAATTATTTATTTGTATTGCCTTGGTTCTTTCAGCCACTTATGTAAATGCACAGGGTTGTATGGAAGCAAGTTCAGATGAAGGTGTCCAGGTGATTGGATATATTCAGCCCCAATTTGGGATTAATTTTTTAGGCGATGATGCTGCCGGAAATAGTTTAAATACAAACAGTTTTTATTTCAACCGTGCACGTTTAGGTGTGGTTGGTAATATCCCTTATGATGTTAGTTATTATGTAATGGTTGATTTTAGTACGTTTAAAAACGGACCTTATTTATTGGATGCTTTTATTACCTACAAAGGATTGGGCCCCTGGGCTAAAATTTCATTGGGACAATTCAAAAACCCTTTCGGACTTGAGCTGGGAACCCCATGCCAGGCATTATATACCATCGAACGCTCAATGGTTGTTAATGAATTGGCAAGTCCTTTCCGCGACCTCGGTGTAATGGTATCTGGAGGTACAGATACATTGTCAATTTTTGGATTAACAAACAAAAATATCTTTTCTTATAACCTTGCTTTGATGAATGGTTCAGGAATGAACGTAATGGATCCTGACCGCTACAAAGATTTTATTGGTCGACTGGTTTTTTCACCAACCAGCTTTCTGAGCCTGGGAACAAGTTACCGCACAGGTCAACTTATTAACCCTGATCCGGCAATAGATGTTGCTGATAAACGCACCCGCTTTGGTGCCGACATCTCAATAAATTACAAAAACTTTATTTTACAAGGTGAATATATTAGTGGTAAAGATGAAGGTTCTAAATTAGTTGGTGGTGGTTGTGGCGCAGAGCCAACACCTGTAGCCGGTACTTTTAACTCAAACGGGTTTATGGTTCAGGCTTTGTATATGACTCCCTGGCAATTGCAACCTGTTGTGAAATACGAATCATACGATCCGGATACCGATGTGGATTTTAATAAAAACAGCACAATTACTTTTGGTTTTAACTATTTTATCAACGAATGGACTCGTATCCAGTTGAACTATTTATACAATGTTGAAGAAAGTTCAGATGTTGACTGGGCAAACTATCACGAAATTGCTAACGATGCTCTTTTATTGCAATTACAGGTTATTTTTTAGTTAAGTAATTCTGGTTAATGTTTGATAACATAAAATAATAAAAAAATGAAAAAAGTAATTTTATTCTTAATGATTACCCTTTTTATCGGGGTAAATGCCTTAACGGCACAAGTAACCATCTCGGCCAAGGACTTTGCAAATTTGCAAAAAACGAACAAAGACCTTGTTGTTGTTGATGCGAACACAGCTTCAAATTATGCTACAATGCATATTATGAATGCCATTAGTATTCCTTATGCCGAGTTGAACAAAACCGGCGACATTGCAGGATTAATTAAAAGTCCGGCAGAAATTGCCGAGTATTTAGGTAATAAAGGAATCAGTAACAACAGCGAAATCGTTGTGTATGACGATGGAACCAATAAATATTCAAGCAGGGTTTATTGGGTATTAAAATATGTTGGTGCCGAAAATGTAAAAATTTTACATAAAGACATGGATCAGTGGAAAGGGGCTCGACTTCGTTTGACAAAAACTACAGCCGCTACTGGTAAAGCCACTTTTACAGCCAAAGTAAACCCGGCAATTTTTGCCGATATGGCGGAAGTAAAAGCCGATTTAAACAAGTCAAATGTTGTGATTATTGATTGCCGTGCAGCAAATGAATTCGATGGTTCTGTTGAAACAAGTAAAGGACATTTGCCCGGAGCTGTGAATATGGAATACAAAGAAGTTTTACTGGCCAATGGCGATTTTAAATCGAAAGAATCACTCCAACAATTAGTTAATCAGTACAATTTGGCAAATAAAAAACTCATTTTGTATTGTGCAACATCTGTAAGGGCAGCTGTATCATATGTCGCCTTTAAAGAGATTTTAGGATTATCCGATGTAAAAGTTTATGACGGTGCATATAACGAATGGGTTGTATCGAATGCAGTAGAATAAATTTTGTTTTACAATTACAAAGCCCTGAACCCGTAGCGGGATCAGGGCTTTTTAGTTATAGCTTTGTTTTTATCAGCCTTCGCCATCGTTTCGGATGCCTTTGCGATTGCTTCAGCGGCAGCATGCGGACCTGTCTGTCAGACAAGGCAGGCGAGAAGGCCGGATTTATTAAAGGATTTTTGTAGCGTATTTTATATATTTGCGATTTTCGAACCAGACTCATTGGTTAAAACCTCCTATCAATAAGCATAAACCTTATTTCCGAAGGTCAACCAGCAAATTGTTTACTGGGCATTAAAAAATCAGGAACATTTAATAATTCTGAACAATTGATGATTAAAAAGATTTTTACTTTACTTGGGTTGATTTTGACCGTATTAATTGTTAATGCAGCAGAAGAAGACGAAGACCTCAGATTATTGGGTGGAGAGAGAATGAAAATTATTGGCTGGCTTCAACCGCAATTTAGGGTATTTGAGCACTCTGTTGATGCAAATGATGGGAATTTTGTTGAAAATTCATTTGCCTTTAACAGAATTAGGGTGGGAGTTACAGGAAGTTTGAGCCATAATTTCAGCTATTTTTTAATGACAGATCTCAGTTCTTTTAAAGGTGGCCCCACCGTTGTTAAAGCAATTATTTCGTGGGATGGATTGGGGCATTGGGCAAGGATAACCACCGGTAAATTCAAGCACCCCTTCAGTATCGAATTAAATACATCAACAAGATACTTGCATACAATTTATCGATCAAAAGTTGTGGATGAACTAACAACTCCTTCTGTGGATTACGGGCTGATGATTTCAGGTGGATCATCTAATCTGCCAATATTGGGGTTCAACAATTCTGATATCATAAAATACTCCCTTGCTATTATTAATGGGACGGGTAAAAATGTTTACGATTCTGATGTTTATAAAGATTTGGTATGTAAACTGAATTTCTCGCCGGCCTCATTTCTTAGCTTTGGTGGAAGTTACCGGAACGGGAAAAGAAATCTGATGGCCGATCAACAAAGCCTGACCGGGAAATCGATAAGGTACGGTGCTGATATATCCATTCATTATAAAAACCTGATTTTTCAAAGCGAATACATTGGTGCCGTGGACGAATATCTGGACTTATCTCAGGGAATCATGGATTATAATTTCCTGATCAATACTCGCAAATCAAAAGGGTATTTCGTTCAAACCCTTTATCTGATTCATGCTCATCTACAGCCTGTTTTAAAATACGAATTCTTCAGCCGCAATTATACTGAAAATAGAACAGAAGATCAGGCAGTTACTTTAGGGTTTAATTATTTTTTTAATGACCAGGCAAAAGTACAGATGAATTATATTCATCACCTGACTAATCATCAGTTAAACATATTGAATGAAGATGAAATCACCGATGCTTTGTTGATTCAGTTTCAATACATTTTCTGATTTGGGTCTCAGATTTTATAAAGAACTATTGCAAAATCATTAATTTTGCAGCCGAAAATGAATCAACTGAGCTCCATACTGATAAAAGATTATGATTATCCGCTTCCCGCAGAACGGATTGCAAAATTTCCACTGGCAGACAGGGATCAATCAAAACTATTGATTTATAAAAATGGGAAATTGAGCCAGGATATCTTTTCACAAATACATAAGCATCTTCCCGGAAACAGCCTTATTTTATTCAATGAAACCAAAGTAATCAGGGCACGATTGCCCTTTATTAAAGATACCGGTGCAAAAATTGAAATATTTTGCCTGGAACCGGTTTCACCGGTTTCTGAAATTCAAATGGCTTTTCAGCAAACAAAATGTGTTGTTTGGAAGTGTTTTGTTGGAAATGCAAAAAGATGGAAAACAGGGCAACTCAAATTGAGTATCCCGGATGGAGATTCAACGATGGTTTTATCCGCTGAAAAAGCAGGCACGATGGATCAATCGGTTTTGGTTAAATTATCCTGGTCTCCTCCTGAAAAAACTTTTGCGGAAATACTGGAGAAAGCTGGGCTGGTACCTTTGCCGCCTTACCTCGGACGTGAAGCCGTTGAGGAAGATAAAACACGATATCAAACCATTTATGCACACTATGATGGATCTGTTGCCGCACCAACGGCAGGTTTGCATTTTACCGAAACCGTTCTGCAAAATTTAGCTAAAAAAAATATAAGCACTGATAAACTTATTTTGCACGTCGGAGCCGGAACTTTTAAACCCGTTTCTTCAGATAAAATTATTGATCATGAAATGCATACGGAGAAAATAATCATCCGTAAATCGACGATTGAAAAATTATTGAACAGCAAATCTGAAAAGATTGTGGTTGTGGGTACAACCACCTTGCGCACCCTGGAAAGCCTGTACTGGTATGGCGTTAAATTACTGCTTGATGGATCCTGCAATTTTTTCATCGATCAATGGGATCCTTATCAAAATAAATATCGCGTTAAACTTCCGGTTCATAAAATCCTGGAAGCCATTTTGAATAAAATGGATGCCTGCAAAATAAACGAACTTCAGGGCAAAACCCAGCTAATGATTGCACCGGGCTATGAATTTAAAATTGCAGATATCCTGATCACGAATTTCCATCAACCCAAAAGCACCCTGCTTCTATTGGTTTCTGCCTTTATTGGGAATGACTGGCTGAAAGCTTATCAATATGCGCTTAATAATGATTTCAGGTTTTTAAGCTATGGTGATTCGTGCCTTTTTTTTAAATAAAATTAAGGTGATTTCGCAATTCCCCTAATATTTTTATTTCGGCCTTATTTTCTTTTTACTTTTGTTCCTTCATGAAAACAATTGTCAATATCCGATTTTAAGTTCTGAATTAACTCCCGTTAATTTCCCGGACTTTCATTAAATGTGGTTTACCGCCACGCAATGCTCAATTTATTTCTTAATCAATCAATTAAAAATTCACGGAGGAATTATTATGAAAACAAATGTTCAAACATCAATGAATGCCATTGTCAGAGGCTTTAGCCAGCATTATGAAATTTTTTTAAAAAACAACCTATTAAATGAACAGAAAAAAGAAAAACGAAAATGGAATTACATCATATAAAATCGAATTATATTTATCTTAGAAGCTTGAAAGTTAAGGAAATCTGGAATAATATTAAAGAATCTATTGCCGGCACTGATCAGGATTTTACGACCGGAAGTTTACCAAAGGCCATCTTTTTGCTTTCGGTTCCCATGGTATTGGAAATGATTATGGAATCGGTATTTGCCGTGGTTGATATTTTTTTTGTATCGAGGCTGGGAGCAGATGCAGTGGCCACGGTTGGCATTACTGAATCAATAATGACAGTTGTTTATGCCATTGGATTTGGTTTGGCCATGGCAACAACGGCCATGGTTTCGCGCAGAATTGGAGAACATAAACCTGATGAAGCTTCGAGTACAGCTTTTCAGGCAATTGTGACAGGAATTGTAATTTCAATTCTGATCGCAGTTCCAGGTTTCATCTTTTCGGGTGATATTATGAGACTCATGGGTTCCAACCAGGAGATCGTTCATAATTTATCCGGATATACCAAAATTATGCTCGGCGGGAATGTTGTCATTATGCTGTTGTTTATTATCAATGCAGTATTCAGGAGTGCAGGCGATGCAGCCATCTCTATGCGTGTACTCTGGGTGGCAAATATTCTAAATATTATTTTGGATCCCTGCCTGATTTTTGGCCTGGGTCCTTTCCCCGAACTCGGAATTGAAGGTGCAGCCATTGCAACAAATATTGGTCGCGGAACCGCAGTGATTTATCAATTTTATATCCTATTCAAAGGCAAAAGAAGGATTAAACTTGAGTGGAATCATTTAGTGATCAGATTAAACCTGATATGGCGATTGATCAAGCTTTCGCTGGGTGGAGTTGGTCAAAATATTATCGCAACTTCAAGTTGGATCGGATTGGTGCGGATCATCTCAATTTACGGGAGCGAAGTGGTTGCCGCTTATACCATTGCCATTCGGGTTGTTTTATTTACACTGCTTCCATCGTGGGGGATCAGCAATGCAGCATCTACCCTGGTTGGACAGAATTTGGGGGCCAAACAAGCTGATCGTGCAGAACGATCGGTTTGGTTAACAGGAAGGGTCAATATGATTTTGATGGGATTGATCAGTATTTTATTTATTGCCGTTCCTGAGGTTTTTATCCGCTTGTTTATTTCAGACGACTACGTTGTTGAAGTTGGAAGTAACTGCCTTCGAATTATGAGTTATGGGTTTATTGCTTACGCCATGGGCATGGTGTTAATAAATTCATTCAATGGGGCAGGAGACACCCGCACTCCGACCATGATCAATTTTGTGGCTTTCTGGATCATCGAAATTCCATTGGCCTATTTATTGGCCATTGGGATGAATCTGAGGGAAAATGGCGTATTTATTTCAATTGTTATTTCCGAAACTTTTTTAACAATTTTTGCCTATTATCTCTTCAGAAAAGGAAAGTGGAAATTGATGGAGGTGTAGGGACACTAAAAGGCTTTTAGGAATTTTAATCCTAAAGGCCTTTTATTTTAATTAGGATGAACAAAACAATTAATTTTGCTGAATGGATGATCATAATATTACCGGCATCATTTTAGCCGGCGGTAAAAGCCAGCGCATGGGGCAGGAAAAAGGTTTGGTTGAATTGAATAACAAAGCTTTGATCCAATTTGCTATTGATGCACTTCAACCATTATGTTCGCAGATATTGATCAGCACAAACTCAGAAGCATATGCCCATTTCCCTTTTCCGAAAATTAAGGATATATTCCCAAATTCGGGACCGATGGGAGGAATTTATAGCTGTCTGGAAAAGTCGTCAGCCGAACACAATCTGGTGCTATCATGTGATATGCCTTTGATAAATACAGCTTTTTTAAATGCGCTCCTGCAAAATAGCAACGAATACGACATTGTTGTTCCGTGGCACAAAGGAGATCATTATGAACCCATGTGTGCCTATTATCACAAAAATGTGCTCCGGGTTTTTCAAAATTTTATTGAAAATAACAATTTCAAAATCCCGGATACTTTTAAGCATTTAAAAACCCTTAAATTTGTATCTGAAATAAATGAATCATATTTCTCTAAAGATTTGTTTTATAATGTGAATTCGAAAAATGATCTTTTATTTTTACAAAACAAGATAAGATTGAATGATTTATAATCAGCCAAATATGTTGATGGTTGCCGGTACCGGCAGAAATGTCGGGAAGACAAGCTTGGTGTGTTCCGTGATACATCGTTTGGCAAATAATGAGAAAATAATCGCAATTAAAATATCTCCCCATTTCCATAAAATTTCAAGTGAAGAAAAAATCCTGGCAAATAATGATTCATTCACCATTATTGAAGAATTAAATGCGAATACCACAAAAGATAGTTCCAGGATGCTTAAAGCCGGGGCCGAAAGGGTTTTTTATGTGCAGGCCAAAGATGAGGTTCTGAATGAAGTTTTTTTGGAACTCAGAAAATTCCTGCCACAAAATCATCCAATTGTTTGTGAATCGGGTGGGCTCAGATATATTGTAAATCCGGGTTTGTTTGTTGTTTGTCAAAAGGATGATAAGTCTCAAATGAAGGAATATCTTAGAAAATTAAGCCCATTGGTCGATAAGTTTGTTACCCTTAAGCCTGGGTTTGATGAAGAAGCTTCGCAGGAAATTAATTTTAAGCAGGGTCACTGGAGCTTGAATATTTAAAGCCGGATTTCTAACAAAATGATTTAGCCAAACTGACCTTGAGCTTTTGATATGGATTTTTACAGTTCTATTTTCCGCAACTTGCAGTGGGGATTTTCACCCAGAAAAATTAATGGCTACTCCCAAGACGGTAGAATACAAGCCTTATTCAGATTTTGCAATAAATGGTCAAATTCAGATAAACTTGCCCGCATGATTTTTGAATTTTCATCATGACAGCTCAAACATGCCCCAACCCTTAAAATATTTTGTTGCTCATTTAAGTTAAATGGTCGCATTCCTAAACGTGTCGATCTGCCTGATTCTGGCTCTTCCATAAACCCGATCCACGCATCTTCGGGTAATCCATCAAATTTATTTGGGGCAAAACGGGGCTTGAATTTCCATATTCCTTGCTTCTCAATGATGGTATAAGTTAAGTCTCCTCGTCCATATCCAATGGCAAGCGGATTATTATGACATGATTTACAGCTTCGTCCTTCTGCCATTGTCGTATGCCCCGATGCCGGAGAAAATAATCGATGGAAAATTTCTGCATCGGTGTCCCCATCATAACTTCCTTTGTCGATACTTAAAACCATGCCCGGAATAAAAGTCTGAATGTTGCGTTTGTTGCTATCTTCCGAAATACCTAAAGTAGGAGGGTCGGCATAATATTCTCCGGCATATTCTATCCAGGCGCCGTTAATCATTTTATTGTCGAGTAAATCGTAAGTGGGGGTATTTTTTTCATAATTGTTATGGCAACCAATGCATTGCGGAGCCCATGCCGTATGACAGCTTCCACAGCTCAGGTCGGCATGCACATCGTTTCGCGAACATATGCTGGCCGGTGATTTTAATTCCAGTAATTTACCCTCATTTTTACTGATCAAATGAGCGGTTCCTGTTTCGTCGATATAAGAATTGGTAATGGGTTTGCCGCTTTTGTTTATTTTAAGGAAGGATGGTGATTTAAATGAATAATTACGCAGCTCCAAAATTTTTGCTGATTCAGAATCCAGATCTGATAAACTGATAATTGTAGGATTTCCTGTAAAATGGCAGTCTTCACACTGAATCTGCATTTGCTCTTCTTTGTGTTGGTGCAAAACCGCATCGCCCATGGTTTCGTATGAAGTATGGCAATCAACACAATTCATTCCACGCTGATGATGAATATCATCACTTACTTTTGTAAAAACCCGCTGATCCTCAAGTAAAGTAAACTGTTCCCAATCACTGATCTCCGATGCTTCCAGTTTGGTTTCGTGTAAGCCCTTATAATTGGTCGCTATTCGCCCCGACCTGCTATGGCAACCAAAGCAATGATCATCCGTAATATTTAAAGATAAAGAAGGGTGATGCTGATATTTTATGGAGTCTGGCTGGTTTGTTTGCAGAAAATTTAATTCCGCGATTGCCTCTTCCGAATAATTCAAATGACAGGCATTGCAACCCCCGCCCCTCGATTTTTGATGAATGGCTCCAGGCTCGGTTTTCGGGTTCCCTAAATGACAGGCAGCACATAAATCCCTTAAATGGTTATCAGCTGCGGTTTGTTTTAATTCGTTTACGTGATAAAAACCCGTAGGACTTTCAATTTCATTGAAAACAAATTTATCAACGCTGATAATTCCACTCATGGTCGTAAGTATGCTTTGATGTATTCTGGTCGAAATATCGGGATGGCAGTTAGCTGTTCCACAACTACGATTGGCATCTGCCAGATTGCCTGGGATCAAAATCATGCCACGATGTGCCTGATCTTTAACAATTGTGAACGGATTGCCCTGGTGACAGGAAACACATCCAATAGCCTGAGGGTCGTGCGAAGGACTAAATCCCTTCATTTGATCATGGCAAACCAGGCAGCTTTCGCGTTTATCAATAGTAAGAGGAATTTGATCTGTTTCCGATAATATCTGATCAGTGCGGATCATCTGAATATGAAATGGTGTATGGGCTTCCCAAAACTCCCATCTCCACTTCCAGTCTTCTCCCCTAAAAAAATATCCAATCAAGCTTAATAACATATAAAAGAAGAAGCTGTACAATATTGTGTATCTTATTAATTTTGATCGCTTTACAGAAATATAAGGGAAAAAATAAATCAGCACCAATATGATAAGCAGAATTATTAAAGAATAGGCCGGACGGTTGAACCAATGGAGTATTTCCTGATAACCCACAAAATACCAGGGACCCTTAACAATGGACTCAAAATTATCGTGTAAAGGGGCCTGGAACAAATATGAAAATACAGTGACAAATATTAATGCAAAGAGTATGGTGGGTAATTTAGACCAGATCATTCGCGAATGCTCAAAAGTAATCAGGGCCAGAATGATTGTTGCCGTAGCAATGTGATGTACATAGATTAATTGATAACTATCTTCGGCACCCAAAAAAACAGATGCAATCAGATTTCCGGCCAGTGGTATTGCAGTAATCAGGCTTTCAATAATTCTTCTGGCCTGAATACTATCTGCATCTGCTTTCAGAATAAAGCCTGAGATCATTACATAAATAATGAACAAAATAGATAGCACAAGCCTGAACCAAACCCCGCGCTTGAGCCTGAATTTTTTTTCGAGGTTCAGATAATCCCAGATATGAAGCACCGAAAAAATCAAAAAGAATTGTGCGCTCCAATAATGAATATTTCTGAAAAGCCCGGCTGCAGGATTTGAAATCATTAGCAGGCTGATAGAATCATAAGGGGTGTCTACATCGTAGGGAATAGCAATGATAATACCTGAGATTGCACAGATGATGAAATTTGCCAGACTGATGGCACCAAAAGTGTCGAAGAATAATACCGTTTTTATTTTTGAAATGATCCTGCCCATCGTTATCCCAGTTTAATAATAATTTCGTTGGTGGTTTCATCCCATTGATAAGCAAGCTGTTCCAGGGCTTTAATAGAAGGTCCCTTAACCGGGATTCCGTCACTGTTATAGATAGATCCGTGACACGGGCAAATTATTTCTTCATTTTCTACCTTATTGATCAAACACCCCAGGTGTGTGCATTTTGCAGAAAATATTTTCAGCTCTTCCGCTGTTTTTGAAACGATAACCGGGCCGTTAATACTTAAACCTGTTGGTGGGTTTGTGATCCTGATTTCTTTTCCAGCCGACTTATATTTTCGGTCATCCTTGATCATCTGTCCCAGTAAATAAATAAAAGGGATGATCATCAGGTTTAACAGAAAACTCAGAAACTTCTTTCGGCTGATTTTTGCATTCATTACCAAAACCTCATTTAATGCAAAAATAACGAATCTACCGATAAGAAAAATTCTGTACGAATTATTTGTCGGTAATGTAGGTTTTTCTAACCGTTATCGCTGATTTTTTGTAAACGTTGAAAATCGAGAATTTCAAATTCCTTTCCTTTTATCCGGATGATTTGCTCATCATTAAAATCCTTGATTAGCCTTGATAAACTTTCGATGGACATAGAAGCAAGTTCAGCCAAATCTTTTCTTGAAAAAGGAATATTGAATTTGCTGCTTTTATAAATATTATTTGCAAGATAAATGATCAGATAAGCAAAGCGCCCATGGGTGTTTTTCTGTGAAATTGAGAAAAAATGATCGTAAGATTGAATCGTTGATTCGTTAATAATTTTTATCACTTCTGCCGAAAACCCGGCATTCTCGCTGGTAAATTTCCTGAAAGTATCAATATTCAGTAAACATACAATCGAATCTTCGTAAGTTACCGCAGAATAATGAAATATTGGATCTCCAAAGAGCGAAGGCAGTCCAATTAAATTTCCAGCCGGAACTATGGCAATAATCAGGTTTTTTTCTTTCCCCTCTATATAAAGTTTCAATAAACCTTTTTTTAGGTAAAGTATATTTGAAGCAAAAGAACCCTGTTTACAAACCATTTCTCCAGCTTTGTAATTAATTTCGAGTCGGTTATTATCAATGAGTTCCAGCTCCGGGAGGCTGAGTTTTTTAAAACAGGATGATTTATGTGTACAAACTTTACAACTAGAAGTTTTTATTGGAATTGCCATTAATGATCAATATATTTATTGATAATTATGCAAAAGTAGTTGTTTTATAAATAATGTTAGTAATAGATCAAATAAAATTTGATGTAATACCTTTTTTTTCATGATATGGCCGAATATTTTTTAACAATGTTGTATCTGAATGAAGTCTAAATTTGCCAAAGAATAATATTTATATATTTATATACATTACTATGAAGACCAGAAGAGATTTTATAAAGATATCAGCTCTGGGAACAGCAGGCATTGCAGTAGCAGGAAGTGCATTTTCCTTAATGAAAGGAAAGCCTCTTTTTGCTCAGAACAATGATAAAAAACCATTTGATGATGGTGATTTAGAGCGCACACCTACTTATTGTGAGATATGTTTCTGGAATTGTGCCGGATGGACCTATACCAATAGCGATCGTGAAATAATTAAAATCCTGGGCAATGATGATGATCCGCATTGCAACGGCAGACTTTGCCCAAGAGGTACAGGAGGCGTTGGGATGTATACCGACAAGGATCGCCTTAAAAAGCCATTAATCAGGGTGAAAAAAGAGGATGGAAAATCGACTTTCAGAGAAGCCGAATGGGATGAAGCACTTGATGTGGTAGCTGCCAATATGAAAAAAGTGGCCGAAGAACATGGTGTTGAAAGTATTGCACTATTTAATCATGGTTCCTCGGGTCATCATATGGGGCATTTATTAAAAGCCTTTGGTTCCACAAATATTGTAGCACCTTCGTATGCACAATGCAGGGGCCCAAGAGAAGTTGGTTTTACCGCAACTTTTGGAGCAGGGGTAGGCTCGCCTGAACCCACCGATATCAGAGATACCAGGTGTATGGTTTTGATTGGATCGCATATCGGAGAGAATATGCACAATGGACAGGTACAGGAAATGGCTCAAGCGATTGACAATGGTGCCACCATTATCACAGTCGACCCAAGATATTCAACTGCAGCCAGTAAGTCTAAATTTTGGTTGCCAATTAAACCTGCAACAGATATCGCTTTGTTGCTGGCCTGGATTCATGTTATTATTAATGAGGAGCTATACGACAAGGCATATGTTGAGCAATATACATATGGACTTGATCTTTTAAAGGCACATGTAAAGAACATGACTCCGGAATGGGCTTACGGTATTACAACCATTAAACCGGATGTGATCCGAAAAACTGCCAGGGAAATGGGAAATGCATCTCCTTCAACCATTGTTCATCCCGGAAGACATGCAACATGGTATGGTGATGATACACAGCGATCAAGGGCTATTGCAATCCTGAATGCTTTGTTGGGATCATGGGGCCGTAGAGGAGGCTTTTATTTTAAAGAAGCTTTGCATCTCCCTCATTATCCAACACCACAATATCCGAGCCCGAAATGGTCGTGGAAAGATGCCCTGAATGGGAAATATCCCATGGCGGGCCTATCGGTATCCAATGCATTGATCGATGCCACCATTCCAGCAGAAGATAATAAACATCAGATTCATGCCTGGATCGTTTCAGGAACCAACCTTCCGCTCACCATGCCCGATAAGGATAATTTAAAGAAAGCCATGGATGCGCTTGAGTTTATGGTGGTGGTTGATACCATGCCAATGGAAATTACAGGTTATGCAGATGTTGTTTTACCCGAGTGTACTTACCTGGAAAGATATGATGATTTAAGGGTATCGCCACACAGGGAACCAAATGTTGCCATCCGTATGCCGGCAACAGAACCTATGTATGATTCAAAGCCAAGCTGGTGGATGGCCAAGCAATTAGGCGAAAGACTCGGACTGGGTCATTATTTCCCCTGGGATGATTATAAAGAAGTTATCGAATGGCAGCTAAAAGAGTTGGGAACTTCATTGGATGAAATGAAAAATATTGGTGTGAAAATATTTGACCGTGATTCCGGTGCCTTATACCTGAGAGATGGTGAGGATATGGAATTTAATACCAATACAGGGAAAATTGAACTTTATTCTACCGATTTGGCTCATCATGGATTCGATCCAATGCCAAAATATACGGCACATCCGGAACCACCTGCAGGCTATTACAGGCTGAATTACGGCAGGGCTCCGATGCATACCTTCAGCCGTACGGCCAACAATTTAAACCTGATTGATCTGATGGATGAAAACAAGGTTTGGGTTAATCCTAAAGTGGCAAAACTTTGGGGACTTAAAAAAGATCAATTGGTGTGGTTGAAAAACCAGGATGGTCATGTATCAACCTTCCCGATAAAAGTGAGAATTACGGAGCGGATTAGATGGGATTCGGTTTTTATGGTACACGGATTCGGACACAGCAATAAAAAGCTGACTCAGGCTTATGGGCGTGGTGCCAATGATTCGGAATTAATTACGACTGTTATGATTGACCCAATTATGGGTGGGACAGGATTAAGGGGGAACTTTGTTACCTTTTTAACTGAAGATCCCGGAAAGGAGACTAACTGATGAGATATGCAATGGCAATTGACACCAAAAAATGTGTCGGCTGCAGCGATTGTGTTGTGGCATGTCAAACCGAAAATAATGTTCCGCATGGATATTGTCGCGACTGGGTGGTTGAGGCAATGGACGGAACCTATCCAAACCTTGAAATTGAAATTCGTTCAGAAAGATGTAATCACTGCGATAACTCACCCTGTGTAAGATGTTGCCCCACAGGAGCAAGCCATTACGAAGCAGGCGGAATTGTTACAGTTACAGCGAACGAATGTATCGGATGTGGTGCCTGTATCGAATCGTGCCCATACGATGCAAGATATTCTCATCCGGATGGATATGTGGATAAATGTACATTTTGTCTGCACCGGGTTGAAAAAGGTGAAAAACCCGCCTGTGTTGCGGTTTGCCCGACCAACTGTATGTATTTTGGCGACCTGGAAGATCCTGACAGCGATGTATCAAGAGCATTGAAAAACAGGAAGTACAAAACACTTGCACCCGAAGCAGGTACAAAACCACAGATTTTTTATCTGATCTAAAATTAATATATCAAATACGAAAGATGAGTGTAAATATACTTTCGGATAAAAAAATGATTATAAAAATGAAACATATGATTTAACCATGATGGACATTTACCAATGACAAAGGGTAAAATTAAATATCATGGACATCATATAATCAACAAAATAAATTATTAAGACATGAAATGAGCATGATCATGAGGAACGACAATCAAAATAATTGTTTACTCGTCATGCGAATTTCCTGCCCGTTCGGACAGGCGGGCATCTGACAATTAAAAAAAATAAACAGATGAAAGAAGAAATTTTTGTTAGTGGCCGGCATATTCCAAATATCGATCCATTTTTGCATATCTGGCATTGGCAAATTCCGGTTTATTTGTTCTTAGGCGGATTAGCAGCCGGAATATTATTCTTTGCCTCCTTATATACGATTTTGGGAAAGGAAAAGGAAATGCCAACAACTGTTAAATGGGCAACTTTCCTCGTTCCGGTTGCACTGGTTCTTGGTTTATTTGCATTATTTCTCGATTTAAAACACCAATGGTATTTCTGGCGCTTATACCTGACTGTACGTTTCGAATCACCGATGTCGTGGGGAGCCTGGGTTCTGATGCTCATTACTCCATTATCAATGATGTGGGTGGCAAGCTATATCAAAGAATTATTTCCCAAATGGGACTGGAAATACGAAATATTAAATAAACTGGAGAAAATAATCATCGATAACCGAAAAGCACTGGCATGGGCCATGCTGATTCTGGCTGTAATTCTGGGTATTTATACCGGTATCTTATTATCAGCATTCAATGCCCGTCCGCTCTGGAATACAGCAATCCTGGGACCCTTGTTCCTGGTTTCCGGATTATCTACCGGGGCTGCAACCATTATGTGGATGGCAAAAGATCATTTTGAAAGAACTTTAATGAGCAAAATAGATTTAATCCTGATCGGGATCGAACTTTTCTTTATCGTTCATTTGTTTATGGGATTTTTGGCCAGTACCGCAGTTCAAATTAATGCCGCCGAATTATTTCTTGGCGGACAATTTACCGTTTCATTCTGGGTGTTTGTGGTATTCCTGGGATTGGTATTTCCCGCAATTCTGGAAATACTCGAATTGAGAGGTTATCATATTCCGGTTGCAATTCCTGCTGCATTGATATTGTTTGGCGGACTCATGTTCCGTTTTATCATGGTTGAAGCAGGTCAAATTACGCGTTATCTATATTAAAAATTGAAAGATGAATTCAAAAAAATCAGATAAAAGCAAAAAGTATTTCAATCCATATTTTGGAGGGGTAATGCTTGGGTTGTTATTATTGTTAACATTTTACATTACAGGCAGGGGCCTGGGTGCCAGCGGAGCTGTTAAAAGTACAGTGGTAGCTGCGGTGCATACTGTTACTCCAAAGTTTGCCGAAGATTCTCATTATCTTCAGCAATTTATAAGTGATGACAATCACCCTATGAACAACTGGCTTGTTTTTGAAGCATTGGGAATTCTCGCGGGTGCTTTCTTGTCAGGGGCACTTTCCGGACGCTTGAAACTCAAAGTTGAACATTCACCTAAAATTACGGCCAAACGCAGATTAATATTTGCCGGTTTGGGCGGCTTAATTTTTGGATTTGGTTCGCAATTGGGCAGGGGATGTACAAGTGGTGCCGCACTGAGTGGGATGGCATCAATGGCAACTTCGGGTTTTATCTCGATGATAACCATTTTTGGTACGGCTTATTTGCTGGCCTATTTTGTAAGAAAAAATTGGATATAATCATTTAAAAAATAAGATATTATGGGACCTCTAATTCCTCAAGGAATCATAGCAATGGAATGGAATCTGGTGATCGCCGTTTTAATTGGTTTCGCATTTGGCTTTATTCTTGAATCCTCCGGATTTTCATCTTCACGTAAACTAGCGGGTGTTTTTTACGGCTACGACCTGGTTGTTTTAAAAGTGTTTTTTACCGCGGCCATAACGGCTATGCTGGGCTTGTTATACTTCGATTATCTGGGCTGGGTCGATATCAGCCTAATTTATGTAAACCCGACCTTTATTTATTCGACCATCACAGGGGGCATGATCATGGGAGCAGGGTTTATACTGGGCGGTTATTGCCCCGGAACAAGTTTTACCGGGGTTGCAATCGGTAAAATCGATGCCATGATTTTTACGATCGGGATGTTCATCGGAATTCTTTTGTTTTCCGAAACATTCCCCTGGTTCGAGAAGTTTTATTATAATGGAAACCTGGGACCGATCAAAATCACTGAAACACTCGGAATTTCAGCTCCTTTATTCGTACTGATTGTGATTATTGTGGCCATTCCATTATTTTACTTTGGCAGCATGATCGAAAAAAGAGTAAAAAAAGTTAATTATTAAAAATATTGTGATGAATATTAGATATGTTTTACTGGCAGCATTGGTTTTAATACTCGGGTTAATATTGGTAATTCTGCCCGAAAAAGAAAGGGTGAAAGAAATAAAGCCTGAATTGCTTCTTGCAGAATTACAGACCAAAACACATTATATCAGTACCGACGAAATTGCAGAACGTCTGATCAATCAGGATCCTGCTGTTTTCCTAATCGATGTACGAATGGCTGATAGTTACTTTGAGTATTCATTACCGGGGGCCGAAAATATTCCTCTGGAAGAGATATTGTTTCCCGATTGGGAAGATTATCTGGCTCAGGATGGAAAGGATATCATTTTTTTCTCGAATGATGATATACTGGCCGAACAGGCATGGATGTTCGCCCGGCAAAAAGGTTACAAAAACCTTTATGTGATGAAGGGTGGTTTGAACGAATGGTTTTCAACCATTATTCAGCCAACTCCTCCCGGAGAAACGGCTTCGAATAAGGAATTTGAATTATATGCATTCCGAAAAGGTGCCAAGATTTTCTTTACAGGGGGACAGGTTTTGGCGACTGATGACTCCGCTCCGGATGTTGTTGTTGTGGCCAGGAAAAAGAAAAAGTCGGTTGTTGAAGGAGGTTGTTAAGCCCCTGAAAAAATCACTTAAATAATAAATAAACAGAGAAGAATCGCTCAATATTATATTGAATATGAAAGATACAAATCAACGTACAAACAGGCTAACAATCGCAGCATTATTTTTTGTGGCCATCATTATTATTGGTTTTGTCACTTTAAGAAAACCCGATTTTGAATTTAAATTGAATCCGGAACAAACACTTGAACAGGTTCTTTCTTTCGAGGATGAAATGACCCCCGAAGAAGCAGAAGACATTATCTGGGATTCGAAACCGGGCTATCAATTTGTGGATTTAAGAAATCCCTACGAATTTGCAAAGGGCCATATCGAAAATGCGGTTAATATCCCCGGTAAAAGTATTTTTTCCGATGAAAGCATGGCGTTTTTTAACCAAATGCTCCAGGATTCGATTATTGTGGTGGTTTATGATTATAATCAGAGTATGGCCAATGGTCCATGGATTGTTTTAAAACAATTAGGATTTGAAAACGTAAAGATTTTATTGGGCGGTTATGGTTATTACTCAGGTGAAACTTATGATATGTTTTATGATTCGGAAATACCACAGTACCTCGTTGAAGAACCAAAATTTAGTTTCGCCGAAATAATGGAAACCTTATCAAGTTCGGAAGGAATTGATCAAAGTGATAATGTTCAGACCGAAGTGGTTATTCCCGTTCGAAAGAAGAAGAAATCTGTGGTAGAAGGGGGTTGCTAAACCTTAGAAACTACATTTCAGGAGTAATAACGAGCTAAATTTATAAAGTAAAATTAAAGTTTGACTTGTCAGTCTGAGATTCATGGCAATCGCCGGGGGATTTCATTTTATTAACCCAGTTTACAAACACTCTCCAGTCGGTCAGGATTAAGTATCCTTATTCGCTTCCCGTCAATTTCTATGATTTTATCTTTTCTGAATTCTGATAAAATACGGATTACATTCTCCGTGGTCATTTCAATCAATTCAGCAATTTCGCGCCGCGAAACCGGAAGTTCAAATTCATGATTCTGGTAAATATGATCGGCGAAGAAGAGAAGTATATATGCAATCCTTCCCCTCAGATGTTTCCTGTTAATTTCAAAGCGGGTTTCAATAATGTCATCATACATCTTGCTCATTTTCTTCATGATTTCAATGGCAAAAGCCCCGTTTTTCAAAATGACCTCTTCCAGGGCCTGCATATCAACCGAGCAAACCACAGAATCTTCAATGGCCGCAATTGAATATTTGTAGGTCGATAATGAAAAAATACTTAAAAGTGAAATAAAATCACGTGGTTTGGCAATGCTTATAATCTGATCTTTATTGTTAGGATTATGTTTATAAAGCTTAACCAAACCTTGCTTTAAATATAAGAAAGAGGTGATGTCCTTACCCTCAACATTAATGATCTCCCCTTTTTTAAACAGGATCTCTTTCTTGCTTTTGTTAATTAAATTCAATTCATCTATATTCAGGCTGCCGAAGAGCAGGTTTTTGTAAACGCATGTTTTACAGTGGTTTGAATTGATGGTCTTGGACATTTTGTACTGAATTATGATAACACATCTATAAATATAAATACCATGATATATATCATGTATAGAAACTTGTCTAGGTTTGGGCTGCTCGTTAATTTTGTAACAGAAAAATATAGTGCCCAAATAACTATTTAAATACAAACATACAAATATTATAAATATAAAATAGATGAAGAAATTATTGATACTAGGAGCAGGCACAGGTGGAACCATCATGGCGAATAAAATGCGAAAGGTCCTTGAGCGAACCGAATGGGATATTACCATTGTTGACCAGCATAAAACACATTATTATCAGCCTGGCTTCCTTTTTATCCCATTTGGGATGTACACTAAAAGGGATGTAATCAAACCTAAAAGTGATTTTATACCCGTGGGAACCAATGTTATTTATAGTAAAATTGACAAAATTGAACCCGATAAAAATACGGTCCTGCTGGAAGATGGGGTTGTGCTCAATTATGATTATTTGATCATTGCAACCGGGACAAGAACAGCACCGGAAGAAACACCCGGTTTAAAAGGTGAATTATGGTACAAGGATATTTTTGATTTTTATACCATCGAAGGTGCCGTTGCACTGGCCGATTATTTCAAAACCTGGAAAGGTGGGAAACTGGTCGTGAATATTTCAGAATTGCCATATAAATGTCCGGTGGCTCCACTGGAGTTTGTATTCTTTGCCGATGCATTTTTTACGGAAAGAGGAATGCGCGATAATGTGGAAATCACTTATGTTACCCCATTACCGGGCGCATTTACCAAGCCAAGGGCAACCAAAATGTTGGGTGAACTCTTAAAAGAAAAGAATATCAACATTATTCCCGATTTTAATATCATGGAAGTTGATAATGAAAATAAGAAAATTATCGACTATGCAGGAGTTGAGGTTCCTTTCGATTGCCTGGTATCAGTCCCGACCAATATGGGCGATCCGTTAATAGATCGTAGCGGAATGGGCGATGAACTGTTTTTCGTGCCAACAGATAAGCATACACTTCAATCAAAAAGAGCTGAGAATATTTTTGTGATTGGCGATGCAGCTAATGTTCCAACATCCAAAGCGGGATCGGTGGTTCATTTTGAAGCGGATATTCTGGAGGAAAACCTCTTGTGTGCCATCGAAGGCCGCCCGTTTACGGCCAAATTTGACGGCCACGCAAACTGTTACATCGAAACCGGTTATGGTAAAGGAACATTAATAGACTTTAATTACGACACCGAGCCATTGGCCGGGTCATTCCCATTTCCGGGAATCGGGCCTTTTGGTTTATTAAAGGTTTCACGGATGAACCATTATGGCAAACTGATCTTTAGATGGATATACTGGCATATCCTGCTGAAAGGCAAGGAAATGCCGATTGATTCTGAAATGCAAATGGCCGGGAAAAAATTATAAGCGATTCCCGCATTGGACTTCATAAATAAAAAAAAGAAAATGACAGATCAGGATATTCAAATAAAATTTGATGATATAAACAGGAAACTCGATATCGTTCTGGAGGAGGTAATGGCCCAAAAGCAATCCCGCCAAACGGTAGAAGACCTGGTTACAGATGTTTCGCTTATTGGTACAGATATGTTTAAGGCTTCGGTTGTTGAACTCGACAATGCCGGAATTGAACTGGATGCAGAAGCCCTGAAACAATTGGCTTTCAAATTTATCAGAAACATTAATACCATAAACGAACTTTTCGAAATGCTCGAAAGTGCCAACGATCTATTAAAGGATGTATCTCCGATCATCCATCAGATCGGCCTCGACAGCATACACAAAATGAACGAATTTGAGCAAAAGGGCTATTTTACTTTCATTGCCGAACTGGGGAAAATGATTGACAATATCGTGACCCATTTCAGTGCAAAGGATGTTAAATTATTGGCAGACAATATTGTTCCCATGCTCGAAATGGTTAAGAATCTCACACAGCCCGAAATGCTAAAAGCATTTAATAACGGGATCAATGTATACAAGAGCCTGGATACCGAAAATATCCCTGAATATTCACTCTGGAAAGCGTTTAAAGAGTTGAATTCACCAGAAATGAAAAAAGGACTGGGCTTTATGATCACATTCTTAAAAAATATAGCAAAAGAAAATTAATCACTTATAAAGAAAAATATTATGGCAACAAAAACTATCGCAGGCGTAACACTTGATGTATCAGGTGAAGGTTATTTAAATGACCCCGCTCAATGGACCAAAGAGATTGCAAGCGAGATTGCAAAAGAAGAAGGTATTGAGTTAACAGAAAAACATTTCGAACTAATCGAATGGATCAGAAATAAAGTGGAAAGTGGAGAAGCACTGACCATCAGAGGAATTGGCAAATCAGGCGTTGTTGATATTAAAGGATTCTATCAATTGTTTCCGGGTGCTCCACTGAAAAAAGCAACAAAAATTTCAGGAGTACCAAAACCAGCCAGTTGTATCTAATCATAAAAACTAAAACACTACGATCATGGAAAACAAAAATGAAACTCCCTTAAAAAAAGTATGCCTTATTTGTGCCAAGGGTAGCATCGAAGATGTATATGCAACATTGGTAATGGGCAACGGTGCCGTTATGGAAGGAATTGAAACCAAAATTTTCTTTACTTTCTTCGGACTGGATGCCATTACCAAAAAACAAATGCATAAGCTTCATACGGCAACCGTTGGTAATCCGGCCATGCGCATGCCGGGTGGACTCCCTTTCCCTTCTATTCTGGGAATGTTACCGGGTGTTGAAGCCGGTGTGTCGGCAATGATGAAAAAGCAAATGGAAGCATTGGATATGCCACCGGTTGACGAATTTCTGGACATGATCACCGCTGGGGGCGGAGAAATTTATGCCTGTAAACTGGCCGTTGAAATGTTCAAACTTAAAAAAGAAGATTTTAACGAAAACGTGAAGGATATTATCACCATTGGTGATTTTTACGGAATGTGTGGTGGTGAAAATACCCAGATTATTTTTACCTAAAAGTATAATTCAGGCATTTTGGGGTGACACCCTGTAGGGTGTCACCCCAAATTAATTAATTGAAATATATAGGGATGGCTTACTGACAACAAATCCATCCCTATTTCACAGTTACAAAATAAGTTAACCCTGCGAGCGTTCAAAACTCTCGTAGGGTTTTTTGAATAAAGCAGATTAAGCGCTAAGTAAAGTTTGTAATCCCAAATTTTTTATCATCTTTGTAACTGATTATTCAGGCTTAAGCAAAGATGACAGAAGTTAATTCAAATAAGAAAAAGAAGAAGAACCCTGAAAAGGAGATGACTTTTTGGGAACATCTGGAAGAACTTCGCTGGCATGTAGTCAGATCAATACTGGCCATCATTGTGCTGGCAATTGTGGCCTTTCTGAACAGGAGGCTCATATTTGATGAAATTATACTGGCACCCAAAGATTCGGAATTTATCACCAACCAATTGCTTTGCCGGATTTCAGAATTTTTGTCCCTGCCTTCCCTCTGTATCGATAACCTCTCATTAAAAATTATTAATATCAGCATGTCAGGTCAGTTTATGACCCATATGTATATTTCGATCGTGGCCGGAATTATTGCCGCATTCCCTTATATCATCTATGAAATCTGGAGCTTTATTAACCCGGCCCTTCATATGAAAGAAAAAAAATATTCAGGGGGTGCGGTTGTTTCAAGCTCGTTGCTTTTTATTTTGGGTGTGCTGTTCAGCTATTTTCTGATCGTTCCGCTTACCGTTAATTTTTTGGGCACTTACCAGGTCAGCGATTTTGTTGAGAACAGTATTTCACTGAGTTCATACATCAGTACGGTTGTGTCTGTTACTTTTGCCGTGGGCCTGGTTTTCGAGCTGCCGATCTTTGTTTATTTTCTGACAAAAGTGGGGATCATCACCCCGACTTTTATGAAAAAGAACCGAAAATACATGTTGGTAATTCTGTTGACCATCTCAGCCATTATCACGCCTCCGGATGTGTTTAGCCAGATTTTGGTGGTCATCCCATTGTTCGGGCTTTACGAATTAAGCATTGGTATTTCTAACCGGGTTTATAAAAAAAGAGTGGTGGAAATGGATAATTAATCCTGTTTCTTTAAAAAATCAAATACCAGTTTTGCAAATTTCTCCGGGGCTTCCGCATGCACCCAATGTGTGGCATTTTCGATGGTCACAATTTCTGATTGCGGGAAGTTGTACTTAATGACCGGAAAATCTTCTTCGATAATATAATCCGACAATTCGCCCCGGATAAAAAGTGCCGGTTTGTCAAAACGGTCGATGGTATCGATTCCGTCGAACAATTCATCCAGGTTGTCACAAATCGCTTCGAAATTGATGCGCCAATCAAGCCTGTCCTTCTCTTTCCAGTAAAGGTTTTTAAGGATGAACTGCCGGATACGGAAATTGGGAATTCGCTCGCTAAGCAGCATATCAACTTGTTTACGCGAATGTGCCATATCAAAATTGATCCTTCGCATTCCGTCGATGATTTTTTTGTGGGAACTACGGCCCGGATACGCCCTTAAACTAATATCGACAATAATGACCTTTTTGAGAAGTTCGGGGTTTTCGAGTGCATAGCGGGCAGCTACTTTGCCACCCATGGAGTGTCCGATGATTACGGGTTCCTCAATTTCATGTTCTTCAATAAACTCATTCAGGTCATCGGCCAGGGCCAGGTAATTAAAAACAGGGCTGTGGGGCGACTGGCCATGGTTTCGCTGATCGGGAATATAAACCTGGTATCCCTCTTCGGCCAGTTTTCTGCCAAATGTTACCCAGTTATCCGAAATTCCGAATAAGCCATGCAATATAATTACTGCCGGGCCTTCACCAAATGTGCGAAAAAATAATTTCATCATTTCAAGAATTAAAATTGTAATTCGGTCAGCTTGTTATCCATACGGAAACGCCGTTTAAATAAATATACAATAAAATAAATTATAGGCGTATCGAGCAGGGCAATCACCACCTTAAATAAATAACCATTCAGCAATAAGATGGCAAATAACTCCCATTCAATAACTTTAAATGAACATAATAAAAACAACACTGTAAAGGTATCGATAAACTGTGAAGTGAAGGTTGAGGCATTGTTCCTTAACCATAAGTGCTTACCCTTTGTTTTCCTTTTCCAAAAGTGAAAAAGCTGCACATCGATAAACTGGGCCAGTAAATACGCCATTAATGATGCCGCAACAGCGATAAAAGTAAATCCAAATACTTTTTTAAATTCTTCATTTTGAACCGGCGACCAGTCTGTGGCATTTACCCACGAACTTACGATAATGATCAGCAGCATAAAAGCACTTGCAAACAGCCCGGCCATGACCAACTTATGGGCACGTTTCTTACCGTAAATCTCCGAAATGATATCGGTAATCAGAAAGGTAACCGGATAGGGGAGTATCCCAACAGAAAGTTCGACTGTATGCAAACCAAAAAAATCAAAACTAAAAAACTTTTGAAAGATCAGGTTGCTCGTTACCAGGGAGGCAATAAAAAGGGCACTTAATATCAGATAAATGTTTTCGGCTTCGGATTTGAGTTTAGGGTTCATCAAAGTTGTTGAAGTTCATTGAGTAATTGAGTTATGAATGGGTTTTAAGTTCGCGCAGGTAAAGCTGAATGGTATTGTCGAGCCCGTAATAAAGTGCATCGCTGATCAGTGCATGTCCGATCGAGACTTCCAGCAGGCCCGGAATGTTTTCGGCAAAATACCGGAGGTTTTTCAAATCCAGGTCGTGACCGGCATTGATGCCCAGTCCACAGGCATTTGCAATTTTGGCCGCATTGATAAAAGGCGCAATGGCGGCCTCTTTGTTTTCATGAAAATGATCGGCATAACTTTCGGTATAGAGTTCAATCCGGTCGGTTCCTGTTTTGGCTGCATTTTCGATCATCCGTTTATCGGTTTCAATAAAAATGGAGGTACGGATGCCGTTGCGTTTAAACTCACTGATCACTTCTTTCAGAAAAGCTTCATTTTTAATGGTATCCCAGCCCGCATTTGAGGTAATGGCTCCTGGTGGATCCGGCACAAGGGTAACCTGTGCAGGCTTAACTTCAAGAACCAGATCGATAAATTTTGGAACCGGATTGCCTTCAATGTTGAATTCAACCTTAATTTTTGGCTTAATATCGCGTGCATCCTGGTAGCGGATGTGCCGCTCATCCGGTCGCGGATGAACCGTAATTCCTTCTGCCCCGAAACTTTCACAATCGATGGCTGCTTTTAACACATTCGGGATATCGCCTCCGCGGGCATTGCGGATGGTGGCTATTTTATTGATATTTACGCTGAGCTTTGTCATTGATTTTAATTTTAAACAAAGTTAATAAATTGTTCATTGTTTGAGATTCGCGATTCAGCATTCGGATTTGAAATTCGTAATTCGTAATTCGTAATCCGTAATTCGTAATCCGTAATTCGTAATCCGTAATTCGTAATTCGTAATTCGTAATTCGTAATTCGTAATCCGTAATTCGTAATTTTCATCTCAACCTCAATTTTAACCTTTTTTTTGGTGATGCGATCATGCGGTTATTCGATATTGTGGTCTTAAACAAAGTAAAAAGCTTGAACCTTTTAACAAAATGGAACAAGCTTGAAAGGCTTAAACCCCCATTCCTTAAAAACTAACTGAGTTTTCTTAAAGATTGACCGGGTTTATAAAAAGATTGGCTGAGTTCTTTAAAAAACTGACCGAGTTTTGAGGAAAACTGGCTGAGTTTTGAAAATTACTCCTTTACAAATTCAATTTCTGTCAGTATCCTTCGCATTTCTTTGCCGGGCCTGAACAACAAACGCCGTGTTTTTATATTGTTTACACCTACTTCTTCGGCGGTATCCGAGCCTTCGCTGTTGATCGCAATGCTGAAACTACCCATATCGCCGAGGCGGACGATGGTTCCGTCGGCCACATAACGGCCAATGCGCTGAAGGAGTTCTTCGAGCATACCGTAGGTTTCGCTTGAACTCCAGGTTGAACCGGCTGCGATATCGCGGCTCAGCTGACGTAAATTGATTTCATTGTTACGGACTACTTGTGCATAATACTTGCCCGGCTCTTCGGGGGCCAGGGGATTTCTTTTTTGTAAGGCTTTAAATTTTACTCCCATGATTTAAAGTTTTAATGAATAAATAAAATGAATGTTTCGTATATGTGTTTATACCCATTTTATTAAAATGTCCCACTTTTCGTTCATTTTTTTAGTATATTTATCCTTTGCTCCCCGAAAAGATTAAAACATCCGATGGATGAAAAAATATAATTATAAAGCCTATGCAGTTTATTCAAGCCACAATAAATCACAAATCTTTAAATAATAACATCTTAAACCATTTTAACAATTGTGTAAAAGACGCTGCATAATAAAGAAATATATGCAATATCGTATACACATACGTTATGCCCAATGCTGAAAAGACCAGAAACTAAAGACTAAACAGAGAAACACATTAAATGAAAATCCATCGCACAAATAGCACATTTGGTTTTTGCCAACACACAAAAATGCCAACCCGAAAAAACCAAAAGAGCTATTTCTTGCCACCGCTTTGGAAAATGAAACAGTATCGGTATTTATGAAGGAAATAAGCAAATATATAGAGGTACTAATCGAAATTGCAGAACGAAAACTAAAAGAGCAATTTAAGATAGATAATTTAGATTTCGATAATTTAGGATTAGTCAATTCATATTTGATTTATCAAGCTATTAAGGACAAAAAGTTAAATAAGAATACACTAATTTATTTTCCAGATAAAGACACTAAGTCAGAATTCTATTTACCTGTAATCATTACTCTTTCTTTGCACAGTTTTATTAATAACTATATACTATCCGAAAGCCTTTCTAATACCTATAATGAACTATACAATCATTTTTTCTCATATCAATTTAATGTTGATATTGAAAGTATGCCAATCACCTTCAAATCTAAGTCAGTTATTATAACTGAAAAGGAATATGAAAATAAACTTAAAGGATTTACATCATCATTATTCTATCTATCATTAAAAAAATTAAAGAAATTAATCGATACAAAATCTGCAAATAAATTAAAACCTATTGAATATAGAATTTATGACAATAGCGATGATTTTCTAAATGATATTATAAAAATTCTTGGAAAACGAGACACAAGCTTTTTTAAAGAAGAATTATTGGCTTCAGTTGAGAAGGATATTCACAAGGCTTTTCCATTTCAATATATTACAAAGAGTGGAAGAAAAACAAATAATATTCCTATTGACCCTATGATTTATGTTGTCAATGATTATCAAACTGCAAGAACTCATATTTTGGATAAATTAATTAATATCAAAAATGTAATAATTATTGGAGCAAATAAATACAAAGACCATCACCGAGAAATATCTGAAGATTTAAACAATAAAAGAATTGAAAATTGCTTGTTGATTGGTAGTGCTGATATTTCGGAGAACGCCATCCCGAACTTATTAAAATGGAGATGGACTTTACCTGAATTAGATTTCTTTAATTATTTCACTACTTATCCAATACAAAAGATTGATGTTGAGAATGATGAATTTTCAATCCATTTAGAAAATTTCAATTCTATAATATCTCAGATAGAGAATGACTATGGAATTAACTTAAAAGAACTTTATAAATTTGTTAGAAACCTTTTCCCAATTATTATCACATCAATTGAAAGTAGGTTAATTACTCAACTTGATAACATGCTGGTCTATTTTGAAAAAGAAGGACAAGACATTGTTGAAACTGCATTTTATGAAATAGACGAATATGATTACGAAGAAAATTGGGATGATATTTTAGAAGCCTACTGCAAGTTGGTTGAGTGTAAAAAAGGCAGTCAAGCAAAATTTGAAAAGCTACAGGAATTTTATAGAATCGACTATTTAGTTGCACCAAAAGAATATTTGGGTATTTGGGACGAAGAAGTAAATAAAGATAAAATTAGAAATGTAATCTCTTTTAAGGATTTTGAGAGCCTTGACACTGCAAATAAAACAATCGTTTTTTTGGGCTTTTTCGGATACAATCATTTAAAATCAATGATATACAATCCTAATAAAATAAACATATTATTATATCCTCAGGAAAAAGAGCATTTCGATAGCAGCTTAAACAAATTAAGAAGGGAAACTTATTTTGAATTAAAAAATTCGGACAGAACTGCAATATCTGGCATCTCCTTTAAAGAAACTGAAAAGGTTGAAAACATTTCAGACTTGATTTCAAGGTTATTTGAACAAGATAATAAAGCCAAAATAAATCCCGATTATTCTGATGTTAACTGCTCAAATATCATAAAGGAGTTGACATTCGAAAATGATGATGATATTTTAGAATTAGATGAAAATAAAACGGTTTTAATAAAAATTCAACGTAAAGAACGTTTTGAGAAAGTTAAAAATTTAATTGTAGGTGATATAATCAGAGTTTACGATAATTCAACAAAAGAAGAACTTTATCAAGTTGCATTAGAATATGATACAGATGGAGAGTTTACGAGAATTGAAGAGTTTTCAAAACTATGGAAAAACGAACTAAAAAAATACTCCAAGAAATTTGATTCTATAACCGAATTGCATCAAAGTCTTGTAGAAAATGGATTATCAATAACTAATGAGTTTACATTAAGAAATTGGACGAATGTTAATAGCAACATCAAGTTTCCGCAAAACAAAAAAGATTTATCCGTTCTTAAAAAATCAATAAATTCAGATTTATTAAATGAGAACTTCAATGATATTTTAAAATATCGACTTGGTTACAACAGAATTATGAAGTCATTAGGACGAAGATTTAGTTCTGAAATTTCAGATTATATTCAGAATAAGAAAAAAGGGAAATTATTGATGCGGTTTTCAGAAAATCAGATTCAACAATTTGTTGACCAGAATGCCAAAGAAAGAATTATTAAAACTATAAAAGTGATTGAGAATGAACAATAGTCACGACAGCATTGCAAGAGATATTTTTCAGGAAAGAATTAAAAAAGGTCTTTTGGGACCTGGTTCTGATATTTTCGTTTCTGAAAAAGATGCTAATGAAGAAATAATTGCAGATTATCCCCTGCAAAGATATTACACAGGAGTTCTTTTCCCAGAAAAACAGAAGGTACAGACCTTTGATGAAAAGGCAGATGCAGAACTAAATAATGAGACAGATAAGGAAGAAAATGAAGAACTTGAGCAAGGAGAAGAGAATGCTGAATTTAGTACAAAAGAAAATGGTATTGACAAAAAAAGAAAAGAACCAAATGAAGATGATGAACTTAAAATATCCCAAAATACATTTTTCCCTTCAAATATTGGCTTAACCTTCTGTGTAGACAAAAATGTAAAGGAACTTGATGTGGAATTTAGTTTTGGATTGTATTCTCAAATTGATGAAAAAAACGAAAAAGATTTAAGCGAATGTAAGATATTGTTCTCTGAAAATCTCTATAAAGAAACAATCTTAAACAATGAAAATTTCCCAGATACATTAAAACAAAAATTAGGATATGAAGATGGGTATTTAGTATTAACAAAGAAAATAGAAGGATTTAAAGGCGGAAAAAAGAAACGGTCAGGAGACTATATAATTTTCGATGAATACAAAAGAGAATTTCCCAAAAGAGTGGAAACACAAATGATTGAAAAGCTTTTTGGAAGAAAATGGAAACGAGAAGAAATTGCTATAAAAGAATTAATTCCACTTACAGAAACAACAATCCCTAACCCAATTTTTGAACGAAACCTAAGGAAAGTAAAAGAAGACTATCTAAGAGCTTCCTATACAGTTAGAACTTATAGTTTTTCAAAAAATCCCAATAATATTTACGTAAAAATTCAATTAGCCAATACTTCCGATGCACACCCTGCAAATCAATTTTCAAATGGCAAGGAATTATTAAATCAGAAGTCTATTTTTCAAGCCAATATTAAAGTAAAAACAAATGAGTTAAAACCTTATAAGTCATACCTTGAGTTAAATCCATTAGACAGTGAAGCCGAAGTTTTAAATTATTTGTATAAAGACAAGTTCAGTTATGGTATTGGGCATAATTGCTCGGTATTATGGAACAAATCAGAAGAAACAATACAAACAACTTTTTTACCACTATATGATATTAAAGACACTAAAAACAGCTTTTCTAAAGAAGATTTTAAAGATAAATTAGATGACTTCCTTTCATTAAATGAAAGTTTAGATATTTACAATTTATCACATTTTTCAGGCAAAAACCAATCTCAAATATTGGAGCAATTAAAATCATTTGTTGATTTATATGGGATTTGGATAGATGAACAAAAGAAAAAGCCATCTGTAAACTCGGAAATTGAAGAAACTATCTTTAAAGATTTAGACTACAACTTTAATAGGTTGAAATCCAATATAAATCATTTAAAATCAGATGTTGTATTTAGAGCATTTCAATTAGCAAATACATCGATGCTTATTCAGATAATCATTTCAAATGACAATGATTTCTCCGGGAAAGAAAAGGATTTACAAGACCTAAATAACGAGATAAATTATAAGCAGCTTGGCTTTTTCGAAAATTATGATTTTTCAAGGCTGCCTTTTAAGAGACCCAAATATCGTCCATTTCAATTAGCCTTCCTGTTACTAAATATTGATAGTATTACAGAATTAAATTCTGATTCAAGAAATGAAATTGTTGATTTAATTTGGTTTCCAACAGGTGGTGGAAAAACAGAAGCGTATCTTGCGGTTGCTGCATTTACAATTATTTATCGTAGGCTTATAAATGAAACGGGATTTGAAGGAACTTCAGTAATAATGCGTTATACATTGCGGCTTCTTACGGCACAGCAATTTGAAAGGGCTTCAAGGCTAATTGTTTCATTAGAGTTTTTAAGAAGTTATTTTGAGAGTGAATTAAAACAATCTCCAATAAATATCGGAATGTGGGTTGGTATGTCTTCAACACCAAACACACTAAATGAAACAGAAGAAAAAGTTGAAGAAATCAATGAAGAGTGCAATAAAAAGAATGGCAATCCTGAAAGTAAAAACGTTTTTCAGATAAGCTCTTGTCCATGGTGCGGAACGAAATTAATTACTAAAAATGAATACGGAAATTGGGATTATGGTTTTAAGCTGACTGGAAAAAATAAAAATGCGGAGTTTAAAATAAAATGCTTGAATAAAAATTGCAATTTTCATAATGAGCTACCAATTCAAGTGGTTGACGAAATGCTCTATGAATCCCCACCAACATTACTTTTTGGAACAGTGGATAAGTTTGCAATGTTGGCATGGAAAGCAAACGGACACAAATTTTTCAATTCTTTAGATGATGAAAAATTACCACCTGATTTAATTATTCAGGATGAATTACATTTATTGACAGGTCCCTTGGGTTCAATAACTGGAATTTTTGAAAGCGTCATTGAAATCTTGTGTTCAAAAAATGGACATAGACCCAAAATAATTTCGTCAACTGCTACTACTCGAAACACCAATGAGCAAATTAAGGCTTTGTATGGAACAAAGAGAAAAGTGAATATTTTTCCACCTTCTGGATTAAGTTATAATGATAGTTTTTTTGCAAAAGTTTCAAAAACAGAAAGTAAGAGAAGGTATTTAGGCTTTATCCCAACTGGTAAATCAACTATAGATACTCAATTACAGATGATTGCCAATTTATTTATTGCAAGATTAGAAGCGTATAAGGAACTCATCCAGAATGGTAAAAACGACTATGAAATATTTGATAAATATTGGACAATTGTATCTTACTATAATAGTTTAAAAGATGTAGGAAAAATACACAATAAAGTTGGCGATGAGATTTCAACATTTACGTCAACTTTACAAAATAAGCTATTTGGTGAAAACCCATTTTATAAATTTAACCACGCCTATTTATACAATCGAGACGAAGAACTTACAAGCAGAATTGATAGTTCAAAAATCAAACAAACATTAAAGCGCCTTGAAGAAAACACCTTTAATGAGAACACACTAAAAAAAGATGCAAACGGAAATACTTTTGTGACTGACATCATTGATTTGGTACTTGCAACAAATATGATTTCTGTTGGGATTGATATTGACAGATTCAATATAATGCTTATTAATGGTCAGCCAAGAAATATTGCAGAATACATCCAAGCATCAAGTCGTGTTGGTCGAAAATATAAAGGATTAGTTATTGATTTATTAGACGCAAACAGAGCACGTGATAAATCCCACTTTGAACATTTTATACCATTTCATCAGGCATTTTATAAAAGTGTAGAACCTGTGAGCTTAACTCCTTTTACCGAAAATACTCTTGAGAAAATGCTCACAAGTATTATGATAACATACATTCGACATAAAATTCCGGGAATGGCTTCAAATAATTCAGCCCAATACTTTCAACCAGAAATGCTGAATGGTTTAAGAAATGAAATTCGTAATCGTTTTTCAAATAATTCAAAAATACTTGCTCATTTCGAGCGTAAGTTAGATGAATTAGCTGATGATTGGCTTGAAAAAATTGAAAACCACGATTTGAAAAATTATGAAGCTAACAAAACAGAAATTGGATTGCTTTTAAAACCTGCTGAAAAGAATTTTGACAAAGACAATTTATGGTCTGTTATGCAATCTATGAGAGAAATTGATACAAATTCATTTATTAAAGTTGGACTACCAAAAATCAGTAGAAATGGCTAAATATACAGAACTACAAACCAGAAAATTAATTAGCTCTTATGGTGGAGTTGGTTCAATCATTGAGACAATAGAAGGTGCTTTAATAATTAAGGATTTTGATAAGTGGAAATATTTTTATCTAATTGAAAAGGGGAAAATAGAAGTTCAGGAAAATGAAAACATAAACGATGAACGATTATTAAAACGTCTAAAATATTATTTTCCCGAATTAACACAAATTGTAAAAGTCCCAGCCAACTATTCTGCTTTCTACAACACATCATTACCAAAACTCAAAGACCACATTGTTGATGCTGAATATTTTCCAAAATGGATGTACTGTAACAAATGTAATAGCTTTAAACATATCGATGATTGGTATAAAGGCTGGAAAAACGTTTTTCACAGTAAAGAAATAAATAAAATCAATGATTCATTCACACCCCCAAAGTGCTATAAATGTTATCAAGCAGCCAAGAAGAATAAGGAGAAAAGAAAGTACTATCCTTTAGAGCAGGTTCGCTTCATCTTGACAGCTCCAAATGGAAATATTAAAGATTTGCCTTGGAATTTATGGACAAATTTATCTCGTGAAAAAGATGAGAATTCAGGGCAGCAAAAAATTGTATTTAATGGTAATTGCTGCGACAAACAAGATTTAAAATACTTGCGTTCAGATACTTTCTCTGATTTTTCTGGAGTTAGAATACAATGTAAAAATCCAGAATGCAAAACACAAGGAAAACAAGTTTCGCTGACAGGTCTTTTAGGTCTCAGAGTTCCTGATTTTGATAAGAATGGAGAAATTAAAATCATTACTGATAATGATGGAAACCCTGTTTTAGACAACAAGGGTCATGAACAAAAAATATTATTTAAACCTGTGATACGCACAAGTAACAGCGTTTATTATCCAATTATTACGAATAGCTTATATTTACCACAAAGTGAACTTATTAGTAGTGAGGACAAAAAGAATGTTATAAATCTTTACAAGAACAAAAATAAGTCTCTTGAAGAAATTTCATCCTTCATGGATATCCCGCTTGAATATCTTAAAGAATTATTTCACCCCGAAGATTTTATAAAAGAAGTTGATTATCGTTTAAAAGAATACAATTTTCTGAAAACCAATGATAGCCCAAAAGATAATGACCTCGTTTATGAAGAAGAAAAATCAGAATTGCTTGCCAATTATGGAATAAATACTCTATTAAGAATAAATCGGTTAAAGATGACTTCTGTTCAAACTGGATTTAGCCGTCAAGAACCTATTGATAAAGATTTATTTGCTGAATATTCAATGGACGATTTCATTAGAGTTAGTAAAGAAGCAGTAAAAGCAAAATATACCTCATCTAAAGGAAAAGTAACAAAGTTACTTCCAGGAATTGAAAGTTTTGGTGAAGGAATATTTATTGACTTTGATTTGAGTAAAATTACTTCATGGTTCAATAATCAATTTAAAAACAATGACTTTATAAAACGTGTTGAAATAATTAAAAATAATGCCGAGAACTCTCCTTATAATCTCCCCAAAGAGAAGGATAAAATGATGTCAAACTTAAGCTACTTAGCCAAGTTTATTTTTATTCATACATTTTCGCATATTTTGATTAAGGAATTGGAGTTCTTAACCGGTTATTCTGCATCTTCAATTTCAGAAAGACTTTATGTAAATGAAAATGAGATGCAAGGCGCACTCATTTATACAATGGCAGGTGCGGAAGGAAGTTTTGGGGGATTAGTTTCCCAATCAAATCCTGATAGATTTATTAAAATATTAGAATCTGCATTAGCGAGAGCAAAAGACTGTGCTTCTGACCCAATATGTTATAACTCGGAAGGACAAGGAATAGGTGGATTAAACCTTGCTGCTTGTTACTCTTGCAGTTTACTACCTGAAACCTCGTGTGAAGAATTTAATAGTTATCTGGACAGGGCTTTATTAATAGACAAAGATTATGGATTTTATAACGACTTTTAAATGCCGACCCAGAAGCCATACACATTTGCAATTCGCACAATCCAGCGCTAAACCAAAAATTGCAAAAGAGTATGTCTTGCCGACGCTTTGACCAAACAAAATTCGTAGAAATATGAAAAATAAATTACTGAAAAATAAAAGCCAGTTTGTAACTAAGTGTAAATGTAATGCGGGTTTCAGCGGGTAATTCAACCGCAGTTCTCCGTTGCAACACCGCCAATTTGTCTTTGATAATTGACGGAAAAAAAGAAAATATGAATAAACGAATTGGCTCAGTGGCAGCTTGACAATGAAGTTTTTCAATGTCCCGCACTCCACTTACACCAACTGTTAGCAACAAGCAAAAAAAAGGATTTATGAAAAATTTAATTTTAGGATTATTGATAGTACTTTTAGTTTCATGCAGTGAAAGATCAAAACCTGAATTCTCTTTAAATGGAACTACTAACGGAATTGAAAATGGAACAACAATCTATTTAGATTTCGATCAAAATATAATTGATTCAACAAAAGTTGAAAACAATACTTTTAAATTTCAAACTAAACTTCCAAAATCTCCACTTAATGTTATTTTACGAACAAGCAATTATTCTCATTATCGATTTTTATGGTTAGAAAATAATCCAATGGATTTTGACGCATCAAAAACTGATTTTCGGAATGCTAAAGTTACAGGTTCTGAAACCGAACAGTTAAGTGAAGTTTTAAGACAAAAAACGGATACAATACCGAGTAGCAAAAGGCACAAATACAGAATGGAATTTATACGTTCTAACCCAGATAAATTGTTTAGTGCTTATTTGCTTTCTTTTTACACTACAACCTGGGGAAAAGAAACAACAATTAGCCTATTTGAACAATTATCGGAAGAGAATAAAAAAACCGAATATGGAGAAAGTATATCAAAATATATTAAACTGAATAAAAATCTAAAAATTGGAGATCAATATGTCGACTTTGAAATGGAAGATACGAATGGGAAATTAATAAGGCTCTCTGATTTTAAAGACAAATTAGTCCTATTGGAATTTTGGGCTTCTAATTGTGGACCTTGCAGACAAGAAAATCCTAATTTGGTTAAAACTTATGAAAAATACCACCCCAAAGGTTTTGAAATATTTGCAGTATCAGAAGATACTAAAAAGGAAAATTGGTTAAAGGCAATTGAAAAAGATAAATTACCTTGGATACAAGTAAGTGATTTAAGTAGAAATAATTCAGCTGGAATGATATATGGAATAAATGGAATTCCTGATAATTTTTTAATCGACAAAAATGGTGTAATTATTGGTCGGAATTTGCGCGGAGACAAGCTAAATGAAAAGTTAGAAGAAATTCTAAATTAATGCCAGTTGCTAACAATGTACATATTGCATTGCGGGGAAAAACAATAACGCAACTGCGGATTCTCGCATCTGTGTTCGGTCCTGGCGGACACGAACCCCGCTAAGCGGCATTTGCAATGCTGCTTTTATAATGTATGAATTTGTAATTCAATACGATAACTAAGCTTTGCTGAGCTCTAAGTTCACAATTTATAATTCCTAATTAATAATTCAACCATTCTGCCTAACTTTAACAAAAAATACAATAGCCTGGCATGTCGTTCATCCATTTAACCACTTTTAATTCTTTAAAAAACCGGAATTTCAGATTGTTTTTTATGGGGCAATCCGTTTCACTGATGGGCACCTGGATGCAGAAAACCGCTGTAAGCTGGGTGGTGTATTCTTTAACCCAATCGAAGTTTATGCTCGGGCTGTCGGTTTTTGCCACTCTTTTTCCTACAGCATTGGTTTCGCTTTATGGCGGCATTGTGGCCGACCGCTACAACCGGTATAAAATTCTGCTGGCCACACAGATCGTTTCTTTTTTGCAGGCGGTATCACTAACCCTGGCCGTTTTGTTTTTTAAAGAATATGCGGTTTGGGAAATTATTATTTTAAGTGCCGTGCTGGGCGTCATTAACGGATTTGATATGCCTGTGCGCCAATCCCTGATCAGGGACCTGATCATTAATAAGGATAATCTGCCCAATGCGTTGGCATTAAATTCATCAATGGTTAATCTATCGAAACTCGTCGGCCCTGCCATCGCCGGATTTGTACTTGAAAAGTACAGCAATGAGGCTTGTTTTGGGATCAATGCCCTCAGTTTTATTCCGGTTATTGTTTCGCTGCTTATGATCAGATTGCCGAAACCCGAACTTATGACAAAAAAAGAAAAGAGCCTAAAAAAAGAATTTACCGAGGCTTTGATCTATATAAAAAATACGCCTGTGGTCAGTTCGGTCCTTATTTTTGCGGGAATTATGAGTTTGCTGGTATTGCCTTTTTCTACCCTTACACCGGTATTTGCAAAAGATATTTTTAATGGAACAGCCGCAACCTTAGGAATTATGGACGGTGTTATCGGATTGGGTGCTCTGATCAGTGCCTTATATCTGGCATCATTAAAAGCAGGAACAGATTTAAACAAAGTATTGGCCACAAATACCTTTATATTTGCAATTGGCCTGATACTTTTCTCTCAAACGAATTTTTATCCGCTTGCATTGTTGTTTGTTGCCGTGGGGGCTTTTGGTATGATGCCGGTCAGAACCATAAGCAATACCATCGTACAAATTAATGTGCCCAATCAATTTCGGGGCCGGGTAATCAGTATTTATTTAATGGTATTAACCACCATGTTGCCCATCGGCAGTTTAATCATCAGTGCGGTTTCACATTATATCGGAGTGCAGAAAACTGTGCTGGCCGAAGGAATTGTTGCCGTTATTATTGCTGCACTTTACAGCCGTTATTTGAAGAAGGAAAAACTCAAAAAAGAACAACAATCTTATCTGGAGCGGCAACGCGAAGAGGTTCTGATACAAGCCTGAAATATTTGACAGGGATGATTTTCGAAAGAAATAAAATATGGAGCACAAATTTATGCCTTGCAAAAGCTGTGGAATGCCGCTTGAAAATGACCCTGGCAAGGGTGGAACAAATGTCGATAAAAGTAAAACTGATAAGTATTGCAGTTTCTGTTATAAAAATGGAAAATTCAATGATGAGGGAATTAGTCTGAAAAAAAAGATCGAGAAAAATATTCAGATTAATATGGCAAAAATGAATATTTCAGAAGAGCAAGCCAGGGTTATAGCCGAACGTATTTTGCCAAACCTTGAAAGATGGAAGAATAACGTCTAATGTCTAACATCTAAAATCTAACTTCTTTATAAAAGCATTTTTACTAAATTTGGCTGTATAATTAATTTCATGAAAGCAGTCATTCAACGGGTAAGCCGGTCATCGGTCAAAATAAAAAACCAAACCAGGGCAGAAATAGGGTTGGGTTTGCTTATATTGCTGGGCATCGAAAATGCCGATACGGCAGAAGATGGCCTGTGGCTGAGCCGTAAAATTGCACAACTTCGCATTTTCGATGATGAGGAAGGCGTAATGAATCGCAGCCTGCAGGATATTGACGGAGAAGCCATAGTCGTGAGCCAGTTTACCCTGCATGCCAGCACTAAAAAAGGGAACAGGCCTTCCTATATCTATGCTGCAAAGCCTGAAGTGGCCATTCCGCTTTATGAAGAATTTGTAAAGCAACTGGAAAGTGAACTGGGCAAAAAAGTCGGGACCGGAGAATTTGGTGCCGAAATGGAGGTGGAACTTATAAACGACGGCCCGGTAACCATTATTATAGACACAAAAAATAAAGTATAATGAGTTTAAAAAACATACTCTTATTGGGCGATCCGCGTTTGTACGAAGTTTCGGTGGCTGTTCAACAAAACGAGCTTAAATCTTTGAAACCGGCCATTGAAATTTTGCACCAGGCCTTAATGGAATATCAGGAAAAATATAAGGCAGGCAGGGCCATTGCCGCTCCGCAAATCGGGGTTTTTAAACGGCTTATTTATATGAATATTGATCAACCGCTTGTGTTGATAAATCCGGTGTTGAGCGAGTTCAGTGAAGAGACCATGGAACTCTGGGATGATTGTTTTTCTTTCCCGAATCTGTTTGTGAAAGTTAAAAGGTCGAAACGTATAAAATTAAGTTACAGGGATCAGAACTGGAACGAGCATATCAGGATGCTCGAAGGCGATCTGTCGGAACTCATTCAACACGAATACGATCACCTGGACGGGATACTTGCCACCCAGCGGGCCATTGATAATAAATCGTTTCGAATACGGGTTCCCGAATAAATTACTGGTTCTGAAGTTTCGACATAAATGCTTCCTGCTCAACAATGAAACGGGTATGTGTTCCGTGTCCTATTTCTCCCTGGTCATCCGAAGCATGAACTTCGAATACCAGTTTTTTACGATCCACTTCTATCAGACGGGCGGTGCATTTAACAGGTTTCCCTATTTGGGTAGCTTTGATATGTTGAACCTTTACTTCGGTGCCAACGGTGGTGTATCCTTCAGGTAATAAAAAGTTTACACATCCGAGTGAAGTTTGTTCCATTAAAGCAATCATGGCCGGAGTGGCATAAACTTCAATATGTCCCGATCCATATCTTTTGGCCGAATCACGCGGCAATACAACTTTCTCAATTTTATTATTTAATCCGGGCTTTATATTTTGAAACATCTTATAAGTAATTAAAATGAATATCTTGTTTCAGGTCGGGATGCAGGCTTTGGGCAACAGGGCAGGTAAGAGCCGAGTGCTCAATGATCTTCTTTATTTTATCAGAATAATTGTTAGGCGGGAATGTTATATCAATTTTAACCTCAGAAATTCTGCGTGGATCAGAAGCCATAATTTTGGTGATTTCCCAATGGGCGCCATCAATACTGAAGCCATGGGTGTTTGCGGCAATACCCACGATGGTCATCATACAACTGCCCAAAGCGGTTGCAACAAGGTCGGTGGGTGAAAAAGCTTCCCCTTTCCCCTGGTTATCAATCGGAGCGTCGGTTATGATCTTGTTTCCTGACCGGACATGAACTGCTTCTGTTCTTAAATCTCCAATGTACTTGGTTTTTGCTGTTATCATAATACTACATTTGTTGGTCAAAGATAATGAATTCGATGATGGAAACGAAGGACAAAAAAAAGCCTTCCGACTTTTAGCAGGAAGGCTTTTTTATTAAAACGGGATCATTATTTAATTTTCTTTTTGGCCACTTTTTTGGTGTCGCATGCTTTAGCTGTTTCGCAACAAGCTTTTTTCTCTGCAGGGGCACATTCTTTGGTCTCAGCAGTTTTTGTGGTTGCAACAGTGGTTTCTTTCTTAACCTCTACTTTTTTTGGAGGATCCTGTGTTTGAGAATTTCCGGCTGCTATTGCTCCAACTGTTATAAATGCTACAACAGCCAGGCTCAGTAATAACTTCTTCATAATTTTTATATTTTAAGTTTGAATAGATTTTTAAGCAAATTTAATCCCTGTATACATCTGTTTTGTTAAATGGTTGTTAAAAACTGTTAATGATTTGTTAATTAAAAATTTGTAGTAAATTGATCGTTGTATCTTTATGCGATCATTAAATATTGTAAATTAAACACGCTGATATAGTTGGCTTAGTTTGAGCTGTGATCAAAAATGAGAAAAGAAATATTTAGAACCATTATCATCATTGCTTCCATTTCGATGATTGGTATTATTATTACGCAATTGTATTGGGTAAAAAAGGCAGTCGATTTTAAAAAGGAACAATTCGATAACGGAGTGAGAATTGCCATGAAATCGGTGGTCAATCAATTGCTAAACAATCATACCGATTCTACCCTGATGATGATGCAGGAGAATCCTAATTGTCTAGTTGTTAAAACCCACATCACCGATATCGTTAACCAGCAATCATTGGACGAGCTGATGCGTTTTGAATTGAATTGTATGTTGGTTGGAAACAATTATGAGTATGGAGTTTACGACCGGAATACCGGTAAATTCGAGATGGGAAATTATGAGAACTATCAGCAGGAAATTATTAATTCCAGGCATAATGTTTCATTGAGTTGTTTGTGCGATTCGGATCAGTATTACCTGGGGCTTTATTTCCCCGACCAAACCAGCAGGATATTATTGAATATGATGGGTTGGCTGGTACTTTCTGCCATTTTTATCATCATTGTAATTTTTAGTTTTTGGTATACAGTAGTGAGCATGCTAAGGCAAAAGAAATTATCGGAAATGAAAACGGATTTTGTGAACAATATGACCCACGAACTTAAAACCCCGATATCTACGATTTCATTGGCCAGCGAAATGCTTTTGCGCCCGAATGTTTCCGAATCAGCCGATAAAACCCAGAAATATGCTCAGATCATTTATGATGAAAATGCAAGGCTGGAGAACCAGGTTGAACGTGTATTACAAATTTCAATATTGGATAAAGGTGACATGACCATCAAACCAAAAGAAATAGATTTGCATCATGTAATCCGGAAAGTGGTTGATCATTTTAAATTAGGTCTCAAGAAAAGGAATGGTAAAATCAAAATTGAACTCAAGGCCGAAAATTCAGTTTTACTGGCAGATCGGGTTCATATCTTTAATGTTATTTCAAATTTATTGGATAATGCCAAAAAGTATACGGTACAAAATCCTGAAATTTACCTGAGCACAAAAAATTATAAAAATGGGATCATGGTATCCGTTAAGGACAATGGCATCGGGATTAGCCAGGAGAGCCAGAAACTGATCTTTAAAAAATTGTACCGTGTGCCAACCGGTGATATTCATAATGTAAAAGGTTTCGGGATTGGTTTATATTATGTAAAAACCATGATCGAAGCTCATGGTGGATCTATAAAAATCAATTCAGAACTGGGAAAAGGCAGCACCTTTGAATTTTATTTGCCTTTTGTTCCAAAAAAAATGGAGGAAGCGTATGAGTGAGAAACTAAAAATTTTGCTGGTTGAAGACGATCCGAACCTGAGTTTGGTTTTACAGGATTATCTGGAAATGCTTGATTATGAAATAAAATTATGCAAAGATGGCGAAGAGGGTTTGAAAGCATTTAAACGTCATCATTACGACCTTTGCATATTCGATATCATGATGCCGAAAAAAGACGGATTCAGCCTCGCAGAGGATATCCGTGCGATAAACCAAAATATTCCGATTATTTTTCTTACGGCCAAATCATTAAAGGAAGACCGGGTCAAAGGATTTCTGGTTGGTTGTGATGATTACATTACCAAACCTTTCAGTACCGAAGAACTGAGTTTAAGAATCAGGGCCATTCTTAAAAGATGCCAGATAAGAGCAAGTTACAGTAATGGTTCGGACTCGGTTTATCAATTGGGTATATTTACCTTTGATTCGGTAAATATGACCCTTGTAAGTAAAAATTCAGAGCAGCATCTTACCCGTAAAGAATCCGGATTATTGTATTTGTTGTGTCAGAATCAAAATCAATTGGTATCCAGAGAATATGCCCTGAAACTGGTTTGGGGCGAAAATGATTATTTTATTGGCAGAAGCATGGATGTATTTATCGCCAAACTGCGAAAATACCTGAAAGCAGATCCAAATATTTCCATTACCAATGTGCATGGCACTGGTTTTAAGCTTGAAATCAAGGGAAAAAAATAGTGTTTGACCAAATTACTTTTTTCTCAACCCCTTCATAATCTGGCTCATAAATATCAAAAATATACCGGCGAAAATAAATGGTAACCAGGCTACGATTATCGCATCAGCTTTTGAAAAATTAACAATCATAAAAACAAAAGATGCAATCAAAATAATCAGGCCAAAATAAAGCATGGAAGTGCTGGCAATTAACTTAGAATGATTGATTTTGTGGTTTTGTTTCGCGAAGTATGATCTGTGAAATCCATAATACCTATTTTAGGTGAATTTAAAGAAGGCCGCTTATCAGTTTTAGTATCTTCTGACGGATAAACTTGTCACCGCAGCATCGATGTCGATAAAAACTTTTTTATCAGCATTTTCGAAGTTGGAAGATTGATACAAACCTTTGTCGATTCTGTTAAAGCCGTCGAAGTTTTTTGATGACAGGAAAACATCGGTGCTTAATTCACATCCCAGGCTTTCTGGTATTGAAATCGTAACTGATGAAGCACCTGCCGAAATATTGATATTTGCTTTATCCTGTAGATCTCCAATTTTCAAATGCGTAGAAGAAGCACCACCATCAATATCAATTATTTTGATTTTATGTTTGCTTAAATCCAGATCAATTTTAGCCGCACCATTATCAAGCTTGATGGACCAGATGGGTTCAGGATTAAGTTCAATGGATACTTCATTGATCAGCCTTCGCATCCTGATATTGGCGTTTTTAATACTTAAATCAAGATATTGGTGGTTATCCCGCTTATTTGTAGAAAAAACATAGGGACCCACATTTCCATCCTGTCTGAACTCGAATAATTCATCGGTGACTCCGCGGATATCAAAATTTCCGGCAACGGCTTCAATATCAAGGCTTGCTTCCTGTATATTACGGTCGAAAGGTTCGTAAAAATATTGGTCGCTTCTCTTGAATTCATTTCTTTCTTCAAACCTGTTGCCAAAGTCCCACTTAAAATTCATTGATCTTCCCGAATAAAACGAAGTATTGGTAAAAAGTAAAACGATTGTAATTACCAATATTACCAGGGTAAGTAAAAGTTTGATGGAGTTTTTAATGGGCAATAATGTTACCCCCAGCAGTACCAGTAACATGGGCCATAACCTGAAAATCCCCCACCAGTCGAAGTGTAAAAAATCCAGGTTGTTCAATATAAATAAAACACCAAGGGTTACTAAAATGCCACCCCAAAATAAATTACTGTTTTTCATTTGTTTATTATTGTGATCCATCAGATATGATCTGACAAACGATGTTTTAAAAAATATTAATTATACTAATTCAGTCAAAAATTTAACTGTTTTTTGATTTGCTGTAGCCCGATTTTATCATCACAATTCCTGCAACCAGAAGTATGATGGGCCATAAATCACCGAAGTCAATCCGGGGTAAAAATCTGTCGGCTAAAAAGATTAATCCCAAAGTGATCAGAATAATACCGGCGATTAAACTACCGTCATTTTTAGGGTGATTCCAGTTTTTGTTCGGGTCAAATTGCGGATTTGGGTTCTGTTGATTCTTTTCGTTTTCCATACTTTTAAAATTGTTGGGTTGATTAAATAATGGTGTTTCGCCGGGTGGTAATGCAATCCATAAAATTAAATATATCAAAACGCCACCGCCACCAAAAAGTGCCAACACTACAAATAATATCCTGATGATGGTCGGATCCGTATTCAGATGATCTGCAATACCGGCCGCTACTCCTCCAATCACTTGCTGATTGATGCTTCTATATAAGCCTCTTGGTCGATTTTCCATAATATATAAATTTCTGTAATAACAAATATACAAAATCATTGGAATGAAGAAGGTTAAAGTAATATTCTAAATTGTAAAATGTATAAAATTGTGATTAATGGATGCTTTAATTGGGATATCAGATTGGATTTTCGGAACATATTTGCATAGATTATAACCGGAAAATAGGGCACAAAAAATGGCTTGCATTGCTATTCAAATAACAATGCACCGTCAATTAAGCCATGCCGTGAATTTGTTATAATATACAGTAAAACAATGCCGTACAGGCAGGTAGGATCATTATTTTGTTTTGGATTTAAATTATTCCAAATTCAATTTATCATTTTTTAAATTTGGAAAAAAGTATTAAATTTACTGATAGCAGTTTGATTCACAAAAGAATACTTTATAACAATCAGCATAAAAAAATTATTAAGATGAATGAAGAAAAAATTAGCATTAAAAACGGTAAACTCATAGTTCCGGATCAACCAACAATTCCATTTATAGAAGGTGACGGGACGGGCCCTGATATATGGGCAGCTTCTGTACGTGTTTTTGATGCTGCAATTGAGAAGGCATATCATGGAAAACGTAAAATAAATTGGCTCGAAGTTTATGCAGGTGAAAATTCCTTTAACAGAACAGGGGAGTGGTTACCACAGGAAACGCTGGATGCATTTAATAAATTTTTGGTCGGGATTAAGGGACCATTAACAACCCCGATTGGTGGAGGAATTACGTCATTAAATGTTGCATTACGGCAAAAACTCGACCTTTATGTTTGCCTGAGACCTGTTAAATATATCACAGGAGTTCCGTCCCCGGTTCGAAAGCCTGAGGATGTTGATATGGTTATTTTCAGGGAAAATACAGAAGATATTTATGCCGGAATTGAATGGCCCGAAGGGAGTAAAGAAGTCAAAAAAGTAATCCGCTTTTTACAAGAAGAGATGGGTGTTAGTAATATCCGCTTTCCGGAAACAAGTGGTATTGGAGTAAAACCTGCATCCAGAGAAGGGAGTTATCGTTTGGTAAAGGCTGCCATCGAATATGCGCTTGAAGAAAATCGGAAATCACTTACACTGGTGCACAAGGGAAATATCATGAAATTTACCGAAGGTGCCTTTAAAAAATGGGGTTTCGAAATTGCCGTTAACGAATACAGAGATCAGGTGGTTACCGAAAGAGAAAGTTGGATCATTTCAAATAAAGATAAGAATCAGGGGTTGAGTATAGAAGAGAACGCAATTATGATCGATCCGGGTTATCACATGATGACTGATTCGCAAAAGAAAGAAAAGCAGGCTGAGGTTGAAAAAGCATTAAAATTAATGCCAACACACGGAAACGGAAAATGGAAAAGTAAATTGCTGATCCGTGATGCCATTGCTGATATTACCTTGCAGCAGGTTTTAACCAGGGCCAGCGAATTTGATGTAATCGCCACCATGAACCTAAACGGTGATTATTTATCGGATGCATTGGCAGCACAAGTTGGAGGAATCGGGATTGCGCCGGGTGCAAATATTAATTATTCGACCGGACATGCTATTTTTGAAGCCACTCATGGTACTGCTCCCAAATATGCCGGATTAGATAAAGTGAACCCTGGTTCGGTCATATTATCAGGTGGGATGATGTTAAAATATATGGGTTGGAAAGAAGCTCATGATCTGATTTGGGAAGCCTTGGTGAAAACCATTGAACAAAAGAAGGTAACCTATGATTATCACCGGATGATGGAAGGTGCTGAATTATTAAAATGCTCAGCCTTCGCAGATGCAATTATTAAAAATATGAATTAAAATTTAAGAATATAATTAACACAATAAAATATGGCAAGTTTAAAAGAGAAACTTTATGAGAAAATTCAGGAACACCGCCCGCGGATTGATCGCTTAAATAATGAATATGGTGAGGTAGTTGTAGATAAAGTTACCATTTCACAAATCCTTGGTGGGATGAGGGGGCTGAAAAGTTTAATTACGGATATTTCGTATCTGGATCCCAAAGAAGGAATCCGTTTCAGGGGGTATAAGCTCCACGAAGTGATGGAGAAATTACCGAAACCCAAAGGTGCAGAAATGCCCTATGTTGAAGGATTGTTCTATCTGTTATTAACAGGTGATATCCCAACAATGGCAGAGGTTACAGAGGTTGTTGATGAATTTGCCAAACGACGAATACTGCCCAGGTACATTTATGAGCTTATTGATGCATTTCCTTGTTGCAGCCATCCGATGACGATATTTTCAACGGCCATTCTTTCGATGCACCGTGAATCTTTTTTTACCAAAAAATATACCGCAGGTATTCCCAAAGCGGATTATTGGGACCCAACCTATGAAGATTCGTTGAACCTGCTGGCTAAGTTACCGGAAATTGCAACTTATGTTTATGCAAAATTATACCGCGACGGAAAAAGGATTCAATCAAATCCACATCTGGATTGGGGCGGAAATTTTGCTTTTATGATGGGCAAAGACAAGCCTTACGATGATGTAATGCGTATGCATTTCATTATCCACTCCGACCACGAGGCTGGAAATGTGAGTGCGCATACCGGCCATTTGGTTGCCAGTTCTTTATCCGATGTCTATCTTTCAATCTCCGCAATGATTAATGGCCTCGCAGGCCCATTGCACGGATTGGCCAGCCAGGGCGTTTTACAATGGCTTCAGGATATGGTCGACAGAATGGGAGGGGCCATGCCAAATGAAGAAGAAATGAAACAATTTGTTTGGGATACTTTAAATTCAGGACAGGTAATTCCTGGTTTTGGACACGCAGTTCTGAGAAAAACAGATCCCAGATATTTATTGCAAAGGGAGTTCAGTCTGAAACATATGAAAGATGATACCTTGTTCAAATACGTCGACCTTCTTTATAAAGTAACACCCCCTATTTTGCTGGAACATGGAAAGGCAAAAAATCCATGGCCCAATGTTGATGCCCAATCAGGAATTATTCAATGGCATTATGGATTAAGAGAATATGATTTCTATACAGTTTTGTTTGGAATAGGGAGAGCAATCGGAATTTGTGCAAATATCATTTGGGATCGTGCTTTAGGATATCCACTTGAACGTCCTAAATCATTAACGACAGATATGTTGGAAAAAATTGCCGGAATTAAACCGGCGGATAAAGACGAAGACTAATTATTCTTGAAAAAGAATTAAATAATAAAGCTTGATCAAGCAAATTGAATTTACCCTGCCTGCTTATAGCAGGGGGTATCATCTGATTACAAATGTGGTTCTAGGGATTCTTAAGGAATTGCCTGAAAGCGGGTTTTTGCATCTGTTTATCAAACATACTTCTGCCGGTTTATCCATCAACGAGAATGCCGATACTTCAGTTAGGGTCGATTTTGAAACAATTATGAACCGGATCGTTCCTGAAAATGCGCCGGGATATTTACATAATATGGAAGGCAGTGATGACATGCCAGCGCATGTCAAATCCTCAATCATCGGAAGTTCTGTAAGCATCCCGATTACGGATCATCGATTAAATATGGGTACCTGGCAGGGTATTTATCTGTGTGAGTTCAGAAATTATGGGGGCCCCAGAAAAATGGTGGCCACAATCTATTATTAAAGGAGTTTGTCGATGGATGGGAGCTCGACTATAAAAGCGGCTCCTTTTCCGGACCTGTTTTCACACCATACATGGCCATTCATGGCTGTTACATATTTTTTAACAATGGCCAATCCAAGCCCGGTATTCGATTCTTCACCGGCTTTTGTATTCTGGCGCCGATATATCTCGAAGACTGATTCAAATTCATTATTCTGTATACCAGGTCCTTCATCTACAATTTCAAGCTTTATCCGTCCATTTTTAGCCTTTAAATTTATTTCGATTTCTTTAGATTTTGGGGAGAACCGAAAAGCATTTGAAAGCAGATTGTCAATGATCTGATTCATATAAACTTCATTCAGTTTTGCATGGCATTTATCCAGATTCAGGGTTAAATGAAGATTCTTGCGTTCAATCACCATATTGAAGTTCGAAAGAACTTCTTTGACTATTTTTGAAACTTCAAGGCTTTCTGTTTTTAGGCTGTAAGTTTTTGATTCAATACGGTTTATGTTTAAAAATTCATTGACCATTTTGTTGATACGATGCATCGAATTTTCGATAATGGAAGTATATTCATGCAGCGAATTGCTATACTTCTCATCGTTTTTAAGCAGGTCGATCATGCACATACTGCTTGTCAGGGGATTTTTTATACCATGCACCACAACGGATAATAAATGGTTCTTCTCTTCATTCAAGCTTAAAAGATCATAATTCTGCTCTTCAAGTAAATCTTTTTGTTTCAATATATTCTGATGTTGAATCTCAATTTCATCTTTTTGTTTCTGGATTTTGAGATAGCTTTTTGAAAGTTTCTCTTCAAGCGCATTCATACTTCTGATGCGCTTAACCAATACCTTCAACACTCCTTTTATGATCTCTTTTTTTTCAAAAATGATTTTAAAGAAATCTTCCTGCGATAGTTTGAGAAGATCGCTTGGTTCATCGGCTGTAACTGAAGCCGAACGGGTTTCTTCATCAATTAAGGAATATTCTCCAAAAACACTTCCGGGTCCTAATTTAGTCAGCACATGATTGCCATCATGAATACGAACCTTTCCTTTAACAATTATATACATTGCATTGCCAATATCCCCTTTTCGAAGGATAACTTTTTCGTTTCTCACTTGTTTTTCAACAAGTGCCTTTGCAATTTCTAATAGAACTTCAGGGCCTGTTTCCGAAAAAATGTATGTATTTTTAAGTATACTTATTCTTTCTTTAAGATTTTGGTCGTCGTTAATTTTGGTCATTTGGTGCAAATTGTTGGATAAAATTACTCAGCTTGGCTAATCCATCCAAATATAAGTTAAAGAAATATTTATTTAGGGCTGATAATATGCTGAAGCTCTGGCAAATTTTGTGATGTCAGGCATAAATTGCCTGAATTCGGCCTCAAACATCGAATAATTTTGTTGCAGTTCGATTACGGCTTCATCCATTTTGGAATGGTTGGATGTGCGCCTTGACATCCCGCCAAATACCTTTTTTAGCATTTCAAACTTTGAATAGTTAACGAGCCAGTTTTGTGAAATCATAAAAGGTAAAATCCGTTTCGATCGTGCTGGCAACTGATTAAATTGAAGAATGAGTATCTGGTAGGCCTTGGAAACAAATTTTTTAAGTTCAACCGGATGATATTCATCCCAGTACCTGCACAAAAAGTGATCATAATAGATGTCAACAATAACCCCCGAATACCTTCTATATTTAGGATATAATCGTTGGTAACTGCTTTTAAAAACTGGATGCTGGTCGGTAAATTGATCAATCTGCCGGTGCAAAAGGATGCCGGTTTGTACCCCGGCTGAATAGTCTTCAAACATTTTACCTTTCACCGCATCGGCAATAAAATTTCCCAGGATGATTTCTTTATCCTGAGGCGAAAGATATAAATGTGCTAAGAAATTCATACGATTAAAACTGAGTAAAAGTACAAATTCTGTTTTTATTTTGAATGAATTTATTCTATATCAATATCAGGGACGCTTCAGAAAAAAAAAGTAATTTTGTTGAGTTGGGCTCAATTATTAATATTACATATAAGAATAAGAATTTATGCAGAAATTATTACTATTGGGTGATGAAGCGATTGCCCAGGGAGCTATAGATGCAGGATTATCGGGGATTTACGCATATCCGGGCACCCCTTCAACAGAGATTACCGAGTATGTGCAAAAATCGAAAGAAGCAAAAGAAAAAGGGATCAGAGCCAATTGGTCGGCCAATGAGAAGACTGCGATGGAATCTGCCCTTGGAATGTCTTATGCCGGTAAGCGCGCAATGGTGTGTATGAAACATGTAGGTTTAAATGTTGCTGCTGATGCTTTTATGAACGCTGCAATTACCGGAGCCAACGGAGGTCTGATTTTCGTTTCTGCCGATGACCCGTCGATGCATTCATCTCAAAATGAACAGGATTCACGATATTATGGCAATTTTGCTTTTATTCCGATCCTGGAACCCTCCAATCAACAGGAAGCATACGAAATGGTCAGGTATGGTTTTGATTTATCGGAGGAAATGCAGATACCCGTTTTGTTGCGAATTACCACCAGACTGGCCCATTCGAGAGCGGGTCTTGTTCGTTCAAAAAGTATGGATCAGAATGAACTGAAGCTACCATCAAACTTAAGGCAGTTTGTGCTTTTACCGGTTATCGCACGCAAACAATATAAAGATTTATTGAATAAGCAAGTTGTATTGGAACAGGCATCTGTAAAATCAGGCTTTAATACATATCAGCCCGGCAAAGATAAAAGTCTTGGAATCATCGCCTGTGGAATTGCTTATAACTATCTGTTGGAAAATTTTCGGAAAGGGGATATACCTTATCCGGTTTTAAAAATCGGGCAGTATCCGGTCCCTGAAGAGATGGTGCAAAAAATTTATGAATCTTCAGATGAATTACTCATTCTTGAAGATGGATATCCTCTGATTGAGAGTTCATTGCGAGGGATGTTGAATCATGGCAAAAAAATAAAAGGAAGGCTGGATGGAAGCATTCCAAGAACCGGTGAATTAAACCCGAATATTGTTGCAGTTGGATTGGGAATGGATAAAACAACAGGAGAAAAAATTCCGGAATTCGTAATGGGCAGGCCCCCTTCATTATGCAAAGGGTGCTCACATAATGATTCGTTTCTTGCATTAAACGAAGCTCTTAAGGATTATTCAAAGGGCAGGGTGTTCTCGGATATTGGGTGTTATACACTGAGTGCTTTAAAACCACTTGAAGCAATTAATTCATGCGTGGATATGGGTGCCTCCATCACAATGGCAATTGGTGCCGCTGATGCAGGCCTGATCCCTGCTGTTGCGGCAATTGGAGATTCTACTTTTACACATAGCGGAATGACCGGATTACTGGACGCCGTTAATAATAATTCACCAATTACTGTTCTAATTCTTGATAATTCAACCACAGGGATGACCGGTGGACAAAAATCATCGGCCTTAGGACGGATAGAGGCCATCTGTATCGGATTAGGGGTCGAAAAGGAACACATCAAGGTGATTAAGCCATTGCATAACCGCCATGAAGAAAATGTAAAAATCATTGCAGAAGAACTCGAATACAAAGGAGTTTCGGTAGTGATACCCCAAAGGGAATGTATACAGACCTTGAATAAAAGGATGCGTTTAAAACACCAGGCGAAAAAATTAGAATTATAAATACGGATGATTGAATGAAAAAAGATATTATACTTGCAGGAGTAGGTGGCCAAGGGATCTTATCCATAGCTGCAACAATTGGTACAGCGGCTATAGATTTGAATTTATATTTGAAGCAGGCTGAGGTTCATGGGATGAGCCAAAGGGGAGGAGATGTTCAGTCTCATCTCAGGCTTTCTTCAGATCCGATATATTCGGATCTGATACCCGAAGGTAAAGCTGACCTGATCATCTCCATTGAACCAATGGAATCATTGCGGTACCTGCCCATGTTATCAAAAAGTGCCTGGATCATTACAAATACACAGCCATTCATTAATATCCCCAATTACCCTGATTTGGATCATATTATTCAAAGAATAAAATCAATCCCAAATCATATTGCAATTAATGCGGATGAAATTGCAAAAGAAATTGGCTCTGCACGATCTGCAAATATTGTAATTTTGGGTGCAAGTGCACCTTTTCTGGATATTGCAGCAGAGAATCTTGAAAAGGCAATTATAACGATCTTTAAGAATAAGGGCGAAGAAGTTATTCAGACTAACCTGGATGCATTCCGGGCCGGTCTCAAATTTTCTTTGAGTAATAAATAAGAAAGCTCGTCCGTAAATACAAAAATTGTATTTTAGCCCGAACAATTTTAATCCTGCTGTCATGCGCATATATTTGATGATTCTAAGCATTGTGCTTCCCGCTTTGTACATTAACAATAGTCAATCATCTCAAAATCAATCTACTAATTTGGCACAGATTGATTCCATTCATGCAACCATAAACCGTTGGCATCTGGCGGCGTCAAATGCCGATTTCGATGCATTTTTTAATTGTATGGACTCTGAAGCGGTTTATATCGGAACGGATGAATCGGAGAAATGGAACAGGGATGAATTTATGGCATTCTGTAAACCCTATTTTGATCGGGGTTCGGCCTGGGATTTTAAACCTTTCGACCGGAAGGTATATTTAAATAAACAGGAAGATTTGGCCTGGTTCGATGAAAAGCTGGATACCTGGATGGGAATTTGCAGATCATCAGGGGTGATTGTAAAATTGGGAAATGATTGGAAAATTAAGCACTATCAATTATCGGTAACGGTGCCCAATGAAATCGTAAACGATTTTATTGAAATGATCAAAAATTACAAATCCAACCCTAAAAATAACTGATATTCGGAATGAAAAAAAGACTCGCAGAAATTCTGATCCTGTTTCTGGCAGGTGCAACAATAATCCTGATTAGTGAAGTTTACACGAACAATGCTGTGAATGAGGAGCTGATGATTCAAGAGGATGAATATCAACCTTCACTCAAGTATGGTATCATAATCGATTCGCTGGATATTGTAAAGGGAACGATTCAGAAAAATCAATTTTTAGCAGATTTATTAATGGATTTTAAGGTTGATTATGCTAAAATTGATTTAGCAGTCAAGCGGTCAAAATCAGTTTTTGATGTTCGGCATATCCGAACAGGACATCATTATTCCGTTTTGTTAACAAATGATTCATTACAAAGCGTTCAGTATTTTGTTTATGAAGACAGCCCTACCTCATATATTGTTTTTGATTTAAGAGATTCTGTGCATGTTCATGCCGGAATAAAAGATGTTAAAACAGGAATCAATAAAATTGAAGGCGAAATTACCAGTTCTTTATGGAATTCAATTATTGAACAAAATGGTGATCCGAATTTGGCGAATGAACTTTCTGAAATTTTTGCATGGACCATCGACTTCTTTGGTATTCAAAAGGGGGATTATTACAAAGTTATTTTTGAGGAGCTTTTTGTGGAAGAGCAGAAAATTGGATTGGGAAAAGTGCAGGTGGCCCTTTTTAATCATGTAAATAAGGATCATTATGCGATTTATTTTACACAGGATAGTATTGGTGATTATTTTGATGAAAATGGCGGAAGCCTCCGCCGTGCTTTCTTAAAAGCACCATTGCGCTTTAACAGGATCAGCTCAAGATATTCTACCAGCCGTTTGCATCCCGTACTTAAAATCCGAAGGCCGCACCTGGGTGTTGATTATGCTGCACCGGTCGGTACACCTGTGCATAGTGTGGGTGAAGGTGTAGTTGTGGAAATGAAAAAAACGGTTGAAGGGGGGAATCAAATGAAAATTAAACATAATGGCACATATACCACTGCTTATCTCCATCTTTCGAGCTATGCAAAAGGGATGAAAGTTGGTAAAAGTGTAAAGCAAGGTGATTTGATTGCATACGTGGGGAAAACAGGACTTGTTTCGGGACCCCATCTCGATTTTAGGTTTTATAGAAATAACAAAGCAATTGATCCCCTGAAAGTAGAATCTCCTCCTGTAAATCCTGTTGATTCAGTCTATTTGAATGAATTCATGATCTATAAAGATTCATTGATCAGGCTTCTGAGCGATACTGCATTCATGAAATAATCCGGTATCGATCCATCTTTTTACTTAAATATTCTGGCAGCATTTTTGTTATTCTTTGATATCAATATGTGTATCCATAAATTATTGTATTAACTTTACAGTCAATGATATAAAAATATTTAAGATGAAATCAATTTCTTTAACACTCTTCTTGTCCATTCTTTTTTTAACAGCCATAACCCAAAACTTCACTTCATTTTCTGTAGCAGTTCCTGGTGCTTCCCGAAACCCAACCGGAGGTACCGCCGGTGGATCCAATTCGGCAGTGATTGGCTCGCCTTATCTCGATGAATATTTTTTCGCGGGAAGTATTGAACTCTCAAACGGTGAAATAATTGAAAATGTTCAGTTGCGGTATAATGTAAATGCTGATGTTTTGGAAATTGAAAATGAAGGTACCATCATGGAAATCAATAAACCGGACATGATTAGAAAAGTCGTGTATAACGACCGCCATTTTATTTACAATCCTTATTTGGTTCAAAATTCAAATACAAAAAACGGTTATTTTGAAGTGTTGGCTGAAGGAGCGTTAACCCTTTATTTAAAGCGAACCAATGATATTCAGCAAAATAACGGCTCGCCGAATTATAGTTCGGGAGGCACGGGACAGCAATTTTATAAAATGGAAGATCATTTTTATTTTAAAAATGAAAACAATGAAGTATTTCCCCTGAACAAGAATAAATTTTTGGATAATATACAATCGCACAAATCAGATTTAAAGGATTATATCAAAAAAAGGCGCGTAAAATTCAACGACAAAATGGCCTTAAAAAAAATGATAAGCTATTATAACGGATTGGATTAGTTACTAATGATGAGTTTATATCGTCCTAATAAAAGATTTGCTTTATTCTTAACGAGAACAATATACATTCCTGCTTGCGGTTGATCTAAATGTATCCAGGGATGATTTGATGAAATATCCTGAATTTTAGAAACCAATTCACCGGAAAGATTATAAATTTCAAGTTGTACCGTTTCAATTTCATTCATTTTCATGAAAAAGCTTCCACGATTAGGATTGGGGAAGATCAGGGGTGTACTGTCATCCGCCTCCTCATCTATGCCCAGTAGGGAACCAGTATTAAAATACCCGGCAATGGCAGCGATCTCATTATCAGAATAATCTTCCAAAAGTCTTCTCAGCGAAATATAATAAAGTTGATTATTTGAAAGTAATTCGTTTGGAGTTATCGTAATGATATTTTTATCTGTATTAATATTTGCATTGTATTCAACATTTTCTCCATTTAAATCATTTAATTTAAAATCAAACAGGTCGTCCACATTTGAGTAATTTAATTCTTCATTATTGATGAATCTGATGGACTCGCTAAAACGAAATTGAATTTTAGCATCTAAGGGTACATGTGAAGAATCCGGCGAAATTGTTACGGTCGGGGCTTCTGTATCCTGTTTAGTTCCAATCAAATGTATCTGGCATCCAATGATTTGATTGTCTGATCTTGAATAGATTGTAAGAATATCTTTCATAAAACCTGTTAACGATCCGGAAGCATTGAACGCTACATTAATTGGGATAATGGCCCGTGCCGACAATTCGATTGGAAATGTGTCGATAATTTCAAAGAAATTATTCTGTAAAGTATAGTCAGTTAGTAAAATGCTTGAATCGGTTTTATTTTCAATCAGGATTTTTGCCTGATTAAAACCCGATTCTTCCCAAATTGGAAAAATCAGACTGTCGTTCATGGGTGAGAACCAGGGATTGCTCCAATCATATTTAAAAATGGACGGACTATAACTATGAGATGAAAAATCCATTTCCAAAGCAATGCTTCCGTCCGGGTTATATTCTGTAAATGACGGATATTCATGGCCCCAACCCGCAATGGTATTCCCATTGGGCATCCGTTGTGTAAAACCTAAAAATGAAGAAAAAATATCAGGTTGATGCCTGAATCTGTTGACCAAGCTTACGGTCCTTGATTTTTCATCAATCTGGTATTCAACAATACTAGAAAATATTGAGTCGTGCAGATTTCCATTGTCAAAAAAGAGCAAATTTCCATTGGCCAGTTTATTCAGACTATGTTGATGGGAAAATCCCAATTCATCATTAATAAATTCAAATTCATTGTTTTTACCTCCCAATCGCCAAATTATTTCACCGGTTCTGCGGTCTATTTTGGTAATTTCATCCATATGCCTGCTCGATAACAACATACTTGTATCTGAATCGGCGATAATGCTGTTCGAATGCATATAATCAATAATAGAGGAGGTTAAATCGATATAGATCGATTCGGTATTCACATCTAAAATATTAAAATAATCTTTGCTGTTCCACGAATAAAGTAATTGTTTGTTTTCATCAAATTCCTGGATTATCAAATCCTTTACCGTTGCTGAAGGGTTGCCACCAATAACAATTTCACTCATATCAAGTGTACGTGCATCCCAGGCCATTAAAATAATATGATTATCATCCGTAAGTGCAAATTCATGAATGTCCAGGTCAAAGCCAATGGTTTTGAGGCTGTCATAAACAGTATAAGTTTCATTCATGAAATATAATTTTTTTGGATTTCCGGAAAAGAAAACAAAGTGATTATCCTTGTAGGGAGAGAACTGCCAGGATGGCAAGACCTGTTTTCTGAAAAATATAATATTGCCGTTATTATCGATGATTGACAAATAGGGCCCGCTATTTTCCGCTAGCGAGATAGGTGATGCCAGAAAAAAATAGCCATTCGATGGATTATTGGATTCCAGGGTGTTGAAGGCAGGGAAGTATTCTGATAAATTTGATTGAGCTCTTATGAGAATATTCAGTAAAAGAAAGAGAACCAACAATGGAACGGTCAATTTAGATTTTATAACATTCATTATTTTTTCAGAATCATTTTTTGTGTCATTATTATCTTGTTGTTCTCCGTTTTAACCACCAATAAATAGACCCCATCATCTTGATTAGAGAGATCAAGATTGATGATGGATTGATTTAACGGCTTGATGCCATAAACAAGGTTCCCTAATAAGGAGTAAACCTCTATAGTTTGTTCTTGCTCGGAGTTTAAAACAATTGTAAATTTTCCGGATGACGGGTTTGGGAATGCAAGTATTAAGGAATTATTTTCCATGGATTCAATACCTGTTAATGAGCCCGTATTAAAACTACCTTCAGTTTGGCTAATCAGATTATTGGAATAATCTTCCAGAATAGCATCCAGATAGATATAATACAGTTGGTTCATTTCCAAAGAATCATTCGGTGTTAATATGATCTGGGTTTTGTCTGTATTAATACTTGCATTAAAGGGAACATCAGCACCATTCATATCATCTTTTCTGAAAATAAACAGTTCATCAATATTTTCATAATTAAGTTCAGTATTGTCTGCAAGCCTGACCGGTTCATTAAAACTGATTTTAACCTGGATGTTCAAGGGAACGTTAGATGAATCGGGGCTTATCGTAAGCTGTGGAGAATTATAATCTTCGATTTTACCGAGGAGTTTTACCTGTTGTGCCAGCAGCAGATCCTCACTGAGTGATGTAAGGGTAAGAACATCTGTTATATAACCATGTTGGGCAGTTTCAGGGAAATAGATTACGGTTAATTGTAAATCTCCATTTGCCGGAATTTCAAGTGGGAGTGTTTCTGCAATCGTAAAATGTGGGGTTCTGGTTGAATAATCACTAATGGTAATAGCTTCGTCGGTATTATTATGTAAAGTAAGAATATAGGGGCTTTCGGTATAACCATCCCACATCCCATAATTAATGAGGTCAGTATTCGTGACAAAAACTTCGTGGCTCCATTCAGCTTTTGCAATCCGGTTACTGAAACTATGATCTGAAAAATCAATTTTTATTGCTGTTGTTCCATCGGGATGGAATTCTGTTAAAGAGGGTGCTTCTTCACCCCAGTACACAAGTGTGTTCCCATTTTGAATTCTTTGTTGGCCTCCAACATGAAAGGAAAATACCATGGGAGTATTATAAAACCTGTTTATTAAAGTTGCTTTTTTATTTATTTCATCAATTTCGTATTCAACAACACTACTTTGTTGAACCTTATGTAAATTTCCATTATCGAATAATAAGATGTTTCCATTGTCCAATTTCCTGATAGTATGTTGATGGGAGAATCCAATGGTGTCATTAATGAATTCAAATTCATTATTTTTCCCTCCCAGTCTCCAGATAATTTCCCCGGTTCTCCGGTCTATTTTAGTAATCTCATCAAAATGACGCACTGAAAGCAAAAAAGAAGTGTCAGAATCAAAACAAATCGAATTGGCATGGTTATAATCAACTGTACTGGCAGTAGGGTTAACATAGGGTGAATTTAGATTTGCATCAAGTATATTATAATGATCAATAGATTTCCAGGTATATAGCAGCGAGTCATTGGCGTTAAATTCCTGTACAAGAAAATCTTCAACTGTTGCATATCGATTTCCTCCTTCAATTATTTCACTCATATCAACAACGAGGTTTTCATTGGCCATTAGTAGGTAATTCCCATTTCTATCAATGTCAAAATCGTGTGTGTCCTGAGTGTAGCCCTGAGTGGTGAAAGTATCTATTGGTTGAAGCTGTTTATTCAATTTGATATAAGAATCCAGATATGACCTGTCGCTAAATGTTATTGACCCATCATCCTGAACTTCAAGTCCGGAGAGTTTTCTGTAATACTTCTTGAAATATACCGGTGTACCAGCATTATCGAAAATTGCCATATAATTAAATCCATTCTCATCTGTAAAAGATTTGGTTGCAATAAAAAAGTATCCGGGAGAAGGATCATACGAATCACTGATTTTTAGATCCGGGAAATGATCTAAAAAGTTTGATTGCGTATTTCCTGTAATACTGCTTATTAAAATGAAATTTAATACAAAAATTCGGGTAATTAATCTCAACGTGCTAAAAAATCTTAATGCGTTCATCTTTATTCTGAAACGAAATAATCACAATTAAAACAGTATAGTAGAGGCTGTCTGAAAATAACAGACAGCCTCTAAGATAATGATTTATTTAAAACTAAATCTTATTTGGTAGGCGGATCTAATTTTGTTAAGCCGACAGGAATATCAATTCCTTTAAGCTCATTACCCGGTCTGACCAAAGTAGCTGTAAACCATAGGTTATCTCCATAACCATCATCCCAATGGAAGTAGAATGGAATAATAATGGTTTCTGTACATCCGTCCCAACTTGGTCTGACATCTGAACGAGGACCACAGTAGTAATCCCATACACCATCAGTTTGTAAAATCCATTGATTTTGCAAATCAAAGAAACCATTCGCAACCCAAGTCAGCACTACACGGTTACCGGCAGTTGGTGTTTCACCCCAGTAAGTCGGACCCCATAGTGATTGAGCCAAACCTGAAACTGCTACATGTGTTGCATCGATATAAAATACCTCAAATGAAGCTCCTGAAGCAACGTTAATACCATAAGTATTTAACTCGCTACCTGTGTAAACTCCGGCCATTTCGGCTGTTGTCCATGGACAGAATGGGGCACGTTTAAAAGTATAGGCTGCTGTTGAACCTGTAGGCGCAGCATTAGCATCGTTAATTGTTAAATTGAGCGTTAAAGGTACATTTACAGGCATGTTTTCAGCTCTACTTGTGATGGTTGTAGATGCAGATGTTTTTCCCGCCTGAATCGTCAGATTTAAACCGCCGGCGATGGTATACATATCCGGAGATAGGGTTGAAGAAGCATCAATGGTAATTGGTACTACCAAGTCTGATGATAAAGGGTTACCAATCAGTACAACGCTGATATTGGTGTTAATCTCGACGAAGCCTCCGGCTAGAGAAACACCTGTCTGTAAAGACTGGATATTATCTACAAATTGTAAATAATATGTTGTATTGCTGGGATCCCAATCATTGAACATGGCGTCAAAATTGGTTTCCTTTTTCTCACATGAAACCAGGAAAACCGCCCCAACAACGAATATAAAAATTGTTCTTAATATATTTTTCATAATTTATTTCTTTTAATGATTAATTAAACGAATTAATTATCCCACCATAGACGGTCTGTAATTACTACCGCAGGAACATTGGCTCCATTGTATGTAATTTCACTTTGTGCATAAGGGAACCTCCTGGGAATTTCGTTAAGTTTCGCTCCAGCTGCCAGGCCTAAAACAGGGAATCCTGTCCTTCTCCAGTCGGCATAAGGCTGGTTTGTTGAGTACAAAGCAATATATTTTTGCTCAATGATTTTTTGCAGCGTGAGTGCAGTGCCATTAATGTTGGCAGCTAACCATGCAGTGTTTGCATTTCCGGTTACTCTCAATACTGATGCAGCTACAGCAGCTTCAAAAGCTGTTTGTGCGTTAGCAGTTTGTCCCAGCATGAAATAGCATTCTGCCTGGATAAACTTTAACTCTGCATAAGACATCAAAACAGTGGGTGCGTCAGCAGCGGCATTGTAAGATCCTGGATAAGATGCCCCAGTATTTTCTGATCCGGGAGCACTTCCTCCAGATGCAGGATCATCAAAATAGAATGGAATTCTGGGATCATCCTGGGCATCCATCATATCAAATAATGTTTTACCCATCCTGATGTCGGTACGTTGCTCCATAAATTGGAAAATCGGGTTTTTATTTGCGGTTTCAAATGGCACCTCAAAATCGTCTGCGTTAGAAGTAAATCCGGCATTGGCAGCAGCAAGTGCTTCAGTATAAGCCGTGTTTCCATTTACTTTGGATAATTGCAGTTTATGACGGGCCATAATTGAATTTGCAGCTTTTACCCACTTTCCGGCATTGCCACCATAAATAATATCACCACCAATTCCAATCGGGTCAGTTGCAGCACCTAAAGAGGACGCAGCTTCTGTTAACAGGGTGAAAATATTTTGGTAAATTTCCTGCTGTGAGTCAAAAACAGGGGTCAGATTATTTTCAGAACCCTGAAAAGCTTCGCTAAACGGCATTGAGCCCCATAAGTCTGTTGCCATACCAAGAGTGGTAGCAATAAGAACTTTGCCTACACCTTCATTATGTGGCGACTCTCTTAAAATTGCTTTATCGATTAAAACTTTAGAGTTCATGAACATCTCTGTGTACATCGAATTCCAAAGATTATTAACATCTGCAGGGGTTAATTGATACCTTGCTTCAGTAAATGATTGACGGTCAACGCCATCAAATAATTGCATCCAGATGTTGTTTGTGCGTACAGAGTTATTACCCAACATATTATATCCAATTGATTGTTCAATGGCTGGTAACAACAAGTTCAGTGGCACGTCTGCCGGAGCATCCGGGTCAATGTTTATTTCAGTGTCTACCCACTTGTCACAAGAAGATAGGAATAAGACCAGCACGAGTACCAGGCCTACTGATTTAAAAATGTTATATATATTTTTTTCCATAATGTTATATTTTATTTCATTAACTAAAATGTTACCTTAAGACCAAGTAAATAGCTTTTTGAACCTGGATTGTTAAAGTAATCCATACCCTGACCGTTTGAAGCACCTTGTAAGTTGGTTTCAGGATCGATACCCTGATAAGGTGTGCTCAACCAAAGGTTTTTACCGGTAAAGTAAATTTCAGCATTCTTGATCAGCTTATTTTTAATTGGCAATGTGTAGCTAAATGTTAAATCACGAAGTCTAACCCAGTCTGCAGGTTCCATGGCTGCAACTGATGGACCTCCACCAAAGTTACTTCCGTAACCTTCAAAGAAATCTTCATCAAGAACAACCGGTCTTACGTTTACAACACCTGTTGAGTATGGTGTACCATCAGCATTAACATGACCCATAACACCGTCAAAAACAACCAGGTTCTTAGCAGGCGTGCGGTCAAAATCGATGGTTCCTTCTGACGTGTAATAAACTTCTCGGTTAACAGTTCTGCCAGTCGTACCCATGTAGTTCATTGCAAATGCAGTACCATTGTACAACATACCACCTACTTTGATATCGATCATGAATGATAAACGAAAATCTTTGTAAGTAAAAGTATTTGTTACGTTGGCGGTCCAGTCGGGGTTAACATCTCCGATAGGCACCATTGATCTTTCGTCAGGCATTGGGTAACCATCAGGATGACTGTCTGATGGATCATCATTGATTAACAATCTGCCTTGGTCGTCACGATACCAGTCGAAACCAAATACACTTCTGTATTCATAACCGGCAACTGCACGAACCTGGGGAACTGTAAATCCACCCAGGAATAGGTTTTCAACGCCTTCGGCAAGTTCTTCAACAACGTTTGACATTTTGGTAAAGTTTGCAAAAATGTCCCATCTGAAATCTTTGTTTTGGAGTACAGTAGCATCCATACTGATTTCAATACCTTTTGACGACATACTAGCAGCGTTCATATACAGTGAAGTATATCCTGAAGAAGCTGCAATTGGTACATTCAATAATAAGTCTTCATTCAGGTTGTTAAAATATGAAGCATCGATACCAATTCTGTTTCCAAAGAATCGCAGGTCAACACCCACTTCCCATGATTTCATGGTTTCGTGTTTCAAATCAGGGTTACCCAGTGTGGTACTCAATGAGAATCCGGTTTGGCCCTGGAATGGGAAGCTAACACCATTGGTCCATCCGTCTCCGGTTCCGGCTCCAAAGAAATAGCTTGAAGTATTGTAAGGCCCTGCAATGTTAGCAGTTTTGGCCCAAGATCCACGGATTTTACCAAATGATAAAACGGTATTATCGCTAAACATTGGCAGTTCTGTGAAAACAAAGCCTAAGCTTACTGAAGGATAGAAAGCTGATTTATTTGCTTCCGGCATGGTGGTTGACCAGTCTGTACGTCCGGTGGCACCAAAATAGAGCATGTCTTTATATGAAATATTCAAATCACCAAAAACAGCCATGGTACGGTATTGGTTAGTACCTGCACTTGTTGTGTTTGTGCTGGTATTTGATAATTGATAGAAATCCTGGATTTCCAATCCATCAGCATCACCAAATAATTGTTTGCTATAGGTATGGTATAGGTTATTACCGAGGGTAAATTTAACATTCAGGTCATCAGTAATATCCTTTTGGAAATTCAATAAAAGGTCAGAGTTGAAAATTGACCTGAAATATTGGAATTCACCCATATATCCTGCTGGGAATGCCCTGGAGTTCACTCCAAAACGGTCAACATATCTTCTGTTGTACCAGTCGATACCAGCATTGTAAGATAAACTCAGGTAATCTGTAAAGTGAACATTTAAAATCGTATTACCCGTAAAACGGTTAATATCTTCGTCAAATGCAATTTCATTGGCAGTCCAGTATGGGTTGTCATATCCACCACCATTTCGATAGTTACGTTGTGTTCCGTCAGGGAAACGATATCCTGCACTGTTATCAAATGATGGAGGAGTACGCAGCAATCCTAACATGATACCAGAAACGTTCGAACCTTTCTGAATTTGAACAGCTCTTGAATTGGTATAGTTCATGTTTGTAGAAACAGATATTTTATCCGTCAAATTAGAAGATGCATTTAAACGAACAGTAGTTCTTCCAAAGGTATTATTAGGAACAATACCTTCCTGTTCCAGATTTGAAATGGAGAAGTAATAAGAACCCATATCATTTCCGGCAGAGATACTTAAACGGTTATTTGTATTGATCCCTGTTTGGAAGAAATCATAAGCATCGTACATTTGAACCGGAAGTCCATTGGCACTCGGATCGTTTTTGTCAACAATTCTACCATTGGTAGGATCCCATTTATAATCATGGTCGCCATCGTAAGAAACTGTACTGATATGCGGACCCCATGACCGTTGGAAACCACCGATCCATACACCATTGTTACCTTGTACATATTCGTGTTGCATGGATTGTGTTTGAGAAATCTGATCGAATCCAACAGAAGTGTGGAATTCAATTTTTTTGTTTTGTTTCAAACCTTTACCACTTTTGGTTGTAATAACCAGGGCACCGTTTGCAGCTCTTAAACCATAAAGGGCTGTGGCAGCTCCACCTTTCAGTACGGTTAAAGACTCAATGTCTTCAGGGTTTAGGTCGATTGATCGGCTAGAAGTTGTAACACCATCAACGCCACCTGAACCACCGCCAGAGATAATTGGCATACCATCAACAATCATTAATGGTTGGTTGTTTCCGGTGATTGATGCAGCACCACGAATCGTAATGTAGGTGGATGCACCGGCATCACCTGCAGAACTCGTAATTTGTACACCTGATGTTCTACCTGCGATCGAGTTGATAATGTCTGCATTGGGCGTATTGGCCAATACTTCCTGATCAACCTGTTGGACATTATATCCAAGGGCTTTTTTTTCTTTGGAAATACCAATTGCAGTAACAACTACTTCGTCCATGAGTACAATGTCAGGGTCAAGAACTACATTGATCTGGTTTGAAGATCCAATTGCAATGTCCTTGGTGATCATCCCAACATACTGAAAACGGAGATGAGTGTACTCAGTTCTAATTGAAAGAGTATACTTACCATCGAGATCAGTTGTTGTACCAACTGTTGTACCAGGGACCACGACGGTTACTCCTGGAATTGGCAAACCATCTTCAGAACTGGTAACAGTACCAGTAATTACTTTTGTTTGCGCATTAGCTATTCCTATGCTTGCCAGAAAAAACAAGCATGTTAGCCAAATTGTAAATTTTCTCATAATTAAAAAATTTGGTTAATAAAAAAATTTGGTTCATATATCATTTACTTCATGTTAAGATCTTGCATCCAACGAATTTCAAAACATGTAGTAGTAATTGATAGTGCAAAATAGCAAATAACCAAGTAAATAACAAAAAATTAACAAAAAAAATACGCATATATAACTAATGCACTTAATTATAAGTATTAGTACGATGTGTTAAGCCTTATCTAATTCGTTGATTGAAAGTGCAAAGCGTATTTTGCTATCATGTTTTTAATGACGGAGGCTATAATAAGTAAGTAATTAAAAGTTTAAATAAGGATTTACTTACTGATTATTAATGGAACAAAATCAAATCACTTGCTGAGAAAGTGAACTGAGATCATCTTTAGTTTAAGGATTTAATAAAGAATGAGAAAATGAATATAAAAACGATGTGAATCATAACATTGACAAATGAAATATCCCAGACAAGCATTTTTATGATGAAGTAAATCACGGTTGAAGAAATAAAAAGAATCAGGCCGATTCGCTTCATCTTTCGAAGATAAATCAAGCCTGTTATCGAAATTAAATATGTTGTGACGCCAAAAATACAGAAATACAGTATACTGGACTGGCTAATTTCTGTAGGAAAGTAATCTTGAAGCGCAAGGCTGATGAGTTTATTAAAAAAAATACCAGATGCAAATATCAGCAGAAATACCAGGTGATAAGTGACTGCAATAATGCTGGTTACATTAAAAATGAATGGTCTTTTTATTTGAGTTGTTTTTTCCATGAAACCATAAAAATTTAGTGTTTAATGCATAAATTTCAGGTGCCTGAAGTAAAGCAGTATAAAAACCCCCGTTATCATTATCCCCAGTAATGGAAATTGATCTGTTTTCACATATAAGGTTGGCAATATCAGAAGCAGAATTTGTGAAATGGCATAAACATGAAAACCTGTTTTTCGAAGTTTCCACATCAAATATGCACCCGCTAAGGATGTACTGTAAAATATAAAACTTATAAAATAGAAACTCTTACTAAATGAAAAGATAATATCAGCCCCAGGTAAATTAAGCCCACCTGACGAATAAGTTTCATAAAGCATGTCAAAACTAAAGAAAATCACCAGATTTGAAAATGATGCCAATCCGCTGCCAAAAAAACTTAATACACAGATTATGCTCAAAGATTCTGGCCGTTTGTTCCCGTTCGGTGAAGAAACTTCATTTGTATTCATCATGTGCCAAATTTACGTTTTTATTCGTGAAACTAAAATTTCTAAGCATTGAATTAGTTAAGTAAGCTGAGGATGAATTATTTCATGTTTTTAACGGATTGAAAAAGTATGGAGAGTTGTGAAGTAAGCAGACTTAATGAAATCTATTAGGGAAAATCTGTGAAGAAGTTAGTATTGATCATAAAAAAAGTCCGGCATTGACCGGACTTTTCGTTGAAAGAAAATATACTTTATTTTATTCGAGTTTACCAACCACTGATTCAACAGCTTCAAGGATTTCGCAGGATTCAACCAGTTTTTTCATGGCATTGTGATCGTCAAACAAGGGTCGGTCAACATCCAGAAAATCAACATATTTACGAATGACCTCTTTGGCTTTCGTTACTCCTTTCCCAAATTTGTATTCGCGGAAATCCAATGCTTGTGCAGCCGCCATAAATTCGATGCCTAAAATACCATAAGCATTGTCGAGAATTTGAATGTTCTTTAAAGCGGTGTTCATCCCCATCGAAACAAAATCTTCCTGGTCAGCAGCAGCAGGAATTGATTGAATAAATGCAGGAGCCGATAAAATTCGTTGTTCCACTATTTGCATATCAGCAGTGTATTGGCTCAACATCAGGCCCGAAAACATGCCAGCACCTTTTGTCAAAAATGCAGGTAACCCGACACTAAGCGCGGGATTATTCAAACGGTTCATTCTTCTTTCCGACATCACTGAGACCATGGTTATACATGCACCAGCCATATCCATCGGGATGGCAACCGGAGTGCCTTGGAAATTGGCACCCGAAAGTTGTAAATTTTCATCCGGGAAGAAAATTGGATTATCACCCACACCATTTAATTCGATCTCTACCTGAGAACGTGCATAAACAAGTGCATCATGTGCTCCACCGATTACCTGAGGCGTTGAGCGCATCGAATATGCATCCTGTACTTTACATTTAATTTTTTGTTCTTTTAAGTCACCACCTTCAACCAGCTTGTTAATTGCATTGGCACTTCTGATTGCTCCTTTAAAACCGCGCACTTCGTGAAGTTTCGAAGTATAAGGTTTCATATTGGCTTTTAATGCTTCAAGCGACATGGCTGCGGCAATCTCAGCCTGTTTCAACCATCGGTTCGCATCGTATAAAAAGATGGCACTCATGGCAGTTAATACATTGGATCCATTAATGGTTGCCAGTCCGTCGCGGGCTTGTAAACCCGGAATTTCAATGCCAGCCTTTTGAAGGGCATCTTTCCCACTTAATAATTCACCTTTATAAAAAGCTTTACCTTCACCCATCATAAGCAGGGCAATTTGAGACATAGGGGCCAAATCGCCGGAGGCACCTACGGAACCTTTTTTACAAACATAGGGTGTGACCCCTTTGTTCAACATATCGACCAGGGTTTGTGTTATGGCAAGCCTGACTCCCGAATTTCCATGTGCATGAACATTGATCCGGCCCAGCATGGCCCCGCGCACATGTTCCAGGGGCATGGCCTCTCCAATGCCAGCTGCATGATTATATATCAGGTATTTTTGAAAATCTTTTACCTGGTCGTCATTCAGAACCACCTCTGAAAATTCACCAATTCCGGTATTTACACCATACATAATTTCTCCGGCCTTGATTTTATTTTCGAGCATCGCCCGGCATTTGTTAATTCGCTCTATCGCTTTTGGATCCAGGGATACTTTCTTTCCATGTCGTGCCACTGCAACAACATCTTCGATGGTCAAACCAGATCCGGTAATGATATAAGTCATGGTATTATGTTTTAGGTTAATATATAAAATGTGTTAATGTGCTGATGTATTAAAGTACTAATGTATTTATGTGTTAAAGTGTTAAAGTGCTAATGTGTTTATTTGATTGTATGTTGAATTTTTTTTCGCTTTTTATAATTAAACTTGATCATTTTGCCCAGCTAAACATCTTCCCGCAATGCATCAGGTATATTTAACGGAACAGATTGTAAAAATTGAATGCTGGTATTAATCGCATCGCTCATAATTTGGTCATTCTCAATAAAACCAACAAGTTTTCGGTATGCTGCTACAAACTCTTCTATAAAGGGGGATGATTTTTTGGGTCTCCTGAATTCCAGTGCTTGTGCAGCATTGAATAATTCAATCGCCAGAATACGTTCCAGGTTTTCAACCACACGATAGGCTTTGGTTGCAGCATTTGCGCCCATACTTACATGGTCTTCCTGTCCTTGTGATGATTCTATTGAATCGACAGACGAAGGTGTACATAGTTGTTTGTTTTGATTAACAATGGATGCCGCGGTATATTGTGGAATCATAAAACCTGAATTGAGCCCTGGTTTTGCTACTAAAAATGCCGGAAGATTCCTTTTTCCTGAAAGAAGTTGATAAGTTCTTCGTTCTGAAATATTTCCCCATTCTGCAAGGGCAATTGCTAAATTATCGAGTGCAAGTGCAAGAGGTTGACCGTGAAAATTACCACCCGAAATGATTAAATCTTCATCCGGGAATATGGTTGGATTATCTGTAACGGCATTAATTTCACACGAAAAAACATATGCAACATAGTTTACCGAATCTTTTGATGCCCCATGAACCTGCGGAATGCATCTAAATGAATATGGATCCTGTACATGAGTTTTCGTCTGATTCATTAATTCGCTTCCTTCAAGTAACATTCTGATCCGTTCGGCAGTTTTGATTTGTCCTTTATGGAAGCGAATTTGATGAACGAGATCATTGAAAGGTTCAATCCGGCCATCAAAAGCTTCTAAAGATATGGCACTAATAATATCAGCCAATTGGGAAAGCCTGAATGATTTCAATAAGCTTTTAACCCCGTATGCACTCATAAATTGTGTCCCGTTTAATAAGGCCAATCCTTCTTTTGAACGCAATGAAATAGGTTCCCAGTTCAGTTCCTGATATACCTGCTGCGTGCTTTTCTTATTGCCCTTAAAATAAACTTCACCCAATCCAAGCAATGGCAGCGACAGATGGGCCAGAGGTGCCAAATCGCCTGATGCGCCCAGGGATCCCAGTTGAAAAACAACAGGGATGATATTGTGATTGAAAAAATCGACCAATCGTTGAACGGTGCTTAATTGTACACCCGAATGGCCGTATGAAAGAGATTGAATTTTAAGCAGGATCATCAATTTAACAATCTCTGGTGGGACCTCATCCCCAATGCCGCATGCATGTGATTTTACCAAATTACTTTGCAGTGTTCCAAGCTCCTCTCGTGAAATGCGGTGATCGCATAATGAACCAAAGCCAGTATTGATCCCGTAAATAGGCTCTTCCTGCGATGCCATTTTCTCATCCAGGTATTGCCGGCATTTTAATATCAGTCTCTTCGATTCATCAGAAAGTTCAATTTTATAATTGTCCTTAAAAATGTGATAAATGGATTTAAAAGTCAGTTTCTGAGGACTTATATAATGTATTTTCATACTTTTCAATTAATTAATAATAAACAAGTTTGTTGAGTTATAAACCGGAAATTGTAAATATTCAAAAAGATTGGAGACAGGGATAATCAATCAGGCTTTGGATTATTATCCGGAATTTCCGATTTAAGGCGAACTAAAATTTCGCACGAATATCGGACCTTAGCAGAGCGCGGTACGATTCACTTTTATTTTAAATTTTAAAACCCAGTTCATCGTAATATATTTGAAGATAAAAGTATAAATTATTTAGTTTCAATGCTAAAGAAAATTTATTTTATTTTGTATAAAATTTAAGCAATGGAAAATCATTCATCTGTAAACCCATTAATAAACATCGAAAAACAAGCGGCTGCTCTTGTTTATTTTTATTCCAACAAATGTGCCCCTTGTATCAGCCTCCGTCCGAAAATAACGGAACTCATCAAAGAACATTTCCCCAAAATGAAATTGATTTTTATTGAATCGGAAAAAGTACCTGAACTTTGCGCACAGTACCAGATTTTTGCCAGCCCGACCCTTTTATTGTATTTTGACGGAAAGGAAACCAAACGATTTAGTAAATACATTTCGACGACAGAGCTGGCGCAATACATTGACCGTTATTACAATTTGATTTTTGAAGAATAATGGAGAATTCAAATGCTGAAATATTAAGTAAGTGTTTTCAGGATATTTATCAATGGGGGCTGACCACCTCATCCGGTGGAAATATATCGGCAAAAGAAGACAATCAGCTCATTTGTATTTCCCCTTCCCAAATTGATAAGGCGTATTTGATGGCCAAAGATTTTTCCATTTTGACCCTGGATGGAAAGCAAATGAATGAGAATAAACCTTCGATGGAATACCCGTTTCATTTGGAGGTTTATAATAAATTTCCGCAGGTTTCTGTGATGATCCACATTCACTCACCGGCATTTGTGGCTTTGAGCCTGCTTGCTAAAGAAAATCCTAAACTTATTGAAGTATCCAGGAAATTCAAGCTGGGTTATGCCGAATATGCAATGCCCGGAAGTGATCTGCTTGGATCAAATATTTGTGAAACAATTCAAAAAGGATATGTATCGATAATCATGCAGAATCATGGTTTTTTGGCCGTGGGCAAGAATATTTCTAAGGTTCTGGATCATATCCGTGAGCTGTATCATTCAATTGTTGCGTATTTGAATATTAAACATTTATACGAGGAATTCAGTATTCGGGGAAGGTTTGAGCTGAATAAACAGGAAAATATTTCATTCTATAAAAAAAGGATCAGACATTATTTGTCAATCGCAAAGGATTCAAAAATAATTTATCATCAGGAAAACGGATTCATTTATGCTGCTGTTCAGTTAAGCTCATTGACCCGCATTCCCAGATCAGAATTCTCAACACACATTATTCCCGAAAGTTATTTATTATTGAAAAACCCTTTAATTATTAACGATCAATTCTGCATCAACGATTTTAAAGGCTATCAAAAACTATTTAAACAAGAAGAGGAGGTGATCCTATTTAATGAAGGATGGTCCGTTTTTAAAGCAAAATCCCTTTATGAGATGTATGACAAGATGGAAGTATTGGATTTTACGGCCAAAGTAATTTCATTAGCCCGTGAAGCCGGGGAAGTTGAATTGCTTAGTAATGAGCAAATTATTGAATTAGAAGGCCGGTTTTTTAAGCAGTGAGTTCGGCAATTAAGTCATTCATTGCCAACTTTTGCTGTTCCCCTGTTTCCATGTTTTTTAATGTAATCAGGTTTTCTTTTATTTCAGAAGCACCCACCAGCCCTACAAAAGGTATTTGCTTATTATCGGCATAACTCATTTGTTTTTTCATTTTGGCTGCATCCGGATAAAGTTCAGCATTAATTCCCGTTTTTCTCAATTTGGTAACTGCCTGCAAACAGTATTTTGCTTCATCATTACCGAAATTAACAAACATTATTTTGGTTCCACTTTGCGATTGTTTTGGGAAGAGGTTCAATTCAAGCATCACATCGTAGATGCGATCGGCCCCAAATGAAACGCCAACACCTGAAACTCCCGGTAATCCGAAGATTCCGGTTAGATCGTCATATCGGCCACCACCGCAAATACTTCCGATTTTTGCTTCTTTGGCCTGAACCTCAAAAATGGCACCGGTGTAATAATTTAATCCCCTTGCAAGGGTCAAATCGAGTGTCCAATGCGTTTTAAGATCGAGCTCTTTCAAATGTTTCATCACTTCCATGGTCTCTCCCAAACCTTTTTTCCCGATTTCAGAATCATTCAATATTTCCATCAGTTTCGGAAATTTTTCTTTTAAAATTCCTTCCAATAAAATAATGGGTTGAATTTTATCGATGGCTGCTTTTGAGATCCCTTTTTCTTCCAACTCAGCATTAACGGCTTCTAAACCTATTTTATCAAGCTTGTCAATGGCAATGGTGATATCAACAATTTTATCCGGTTCGCCAATGATTTCAGCAATCCCGGCTAAAATTTTACGGTTGTTTATTTTTACAATGGTTTCAATACCCAATCGTCTGAAAACTTCATCAATGATTAAAACCAGCTCAACTTCGTTCAGTAGCGAATCGCTGCCGATCACATCCACATCGCACTGAAAAAATTCGCGATAACGGCCTTTCTGTGGTCGGTCGGCGCGCCAAACGGGCTGAATCTGGTAACGTTTAAATGGGAAGGTAATTTCATTTTGATGTTGTACCACAAAACGGGCAAAAGGTACTGTTAGATCATATTTTAAACCTTTTTCTGTTATATAGGTCGCAAATTTATTAGAGTCATTTTCCGATTTTTCTTCCTGATTTAATTTGCTTACAAAGTCGCCCGAATTCAAAATTTTGAACAATAATCGGTCCCCTTCTTCCCCATATTTTCCCATCAGGGTTGAAAGGTTTTCCATTGCAGGCGTTTCAATGGGCTGATAGCCATATAATCTGAAAACTTCGCGGATGGTATCGAAAATATAGTTTCTTCTGATCATTACCTCCGGTGAAAAATCACGGGTTCCTTTGGGTATTGAAGGTTTTTGAGCCATGCTGTAATAATTAATTAAAATGCAAAAATAGGGGATTTTGCGGGTTTATAAAAGATTCAATTTTTGAAGCGTTGATTTGTTATATTCCCCACAATGCGGACTCCCTTCTACAGGTGCCCATTTTGCAAAATTTTTATCGTCAGCAGGGTCCCAGGGACCGTCTTTTAATTCGTAAATCAGGCTGTCTTTTTCTAAAGTTATCAGTGTATGCCATGCTTTGGCTGGAATTTCAACGCCATAATTAGCTGTCTTGTGATCCAAAACAATATGATCAATAATTGCTCCGGTTTCTGAAAATTCAATCACAACCACCCGGCCTTTTAATAGAATGAAAGCCTCAATTTTATCAGGATTTTCATGCTTATGGGGCTGTACATAAGTATCGGGATTCGAAGCATGAATCATGCGGTGAACCCGCTCTTCCATATTTTGGTGGAAATTGTGGTTCTTTCGCTTCCGTGCAGCATTTTTTGCCCTTGAAATCAATGGGTCCGTCAATTCTTTATTGATGTGAATCATCATCTTAATTTCCTGTTTTTTTCGGTTTGTGCTCAACATCCAGAGGCAATGCCAAAGGTGTTAATTTTGAAAGCAATAATTGAATATTCGCTTTGCAGGATTCTAAATCATTCAATATCACAGATTTTTTATCTTCAAATTTATCTTTGAGTTCACCAAAGATATCCTGATAATATTTGATTCCTTCATTCAGATTATTGGCAAAGCTTTCAAAATATTTTTCCTGTTTTGCGGTCATTGCTTCCTTGGTTTCTTCAATTTTATTTTTTAAGTAATCGATATAAATGTTCAGTTCCTTAACGAACACATTCGGGCGATCAGTTCTGCTTATAACATTCAGTTTCCCGTAAATATGATCAGAAATTTCCTTCAAACTCATTTTTTTAGAAAAGTAGGCCAGGTTCGGACCCGGACAAACAGAAACGCCTTCCCCTTCAACTTTGGTTCCCAGTTTATTTGATAATAAGGCAGAAGTTCCCAGCCCGACACAAATGCACGATTTTTCGACAATTTTTGAAAAAGCTTTAAAATAATCCTGAGCAGATAATTTTTTTTGTTCGAGTTGCTTTATTTTTTTTTGCTGGTATTGTCGTGAAGCCAGGCAGATAAATTTTTCGGTAAATTCATTGCTTGCTGCCACATACTTTTTGGGGCAGGAACTTCCGGGTTTTCCTTTGTTGATCAGGCTCAGTTTTTCGAAATCTTTGGTATTTCCGCGTAGATTGTTGAAAGGTATTCCCAATGGAGAAATATCGCTCAGATAAAGATCGTCTTCTCGCGCATCAATTAATTTATTCAAGGTATCATCGTCAACGTTGGTAACTTCGGGCACCAATAAAAATGGGGTTCCCCAGCCCACAGAATCCAATTGGTAATGTTCAATTAAAAATTGATGTTCTTCGGCAGTTCCTATTCCTCCCTGGGCAGTAATCTTCAAGGGGAGAGGATTTTCCGGAATATTCATGTTTTTAGCCGAAAGTGCATTGATCAGAATCTCATGGATCGATGTTATCAATTCTGTCCGTTGATCTCTGAACTGTGCCAGTATCGGGCCCAAAAGATGGCCTTCGGTGGCGAAAGCATGTCCGCCACAATTAAGCCCCGATTCAATTCTGTATTCGGAAACCCATAATCCTTTTTTGGCAAAAAACTTGCCCTGTATAAGGGCCGAACGATAATCGCTTACTTTTAAAACAATTTTCTTTTTTATATGCCCTTTTTCATTCGGGTAAAAATCGTTGAATTGCTCAATATAGTTGTACAGTCCAGGGTTCATACCTGCCGATAAAATAATTGAGGAAGATAGATTGCTGTTGGCAAATCCCCGGAGTGCGGCATGGGCATCATTGAATTCGCTGGGCAATTTTTCCTTGCCGATGTAATTATCCTTGTCGACCTTGGTCATGATATTTACATCGATGCTCCCCATCGAAAGATTTTCGTTGAGCCATTTTTTGATTTCAGCAATATTGAAATATTTTGAAGTGAGTTTATCAAATTCTTGCTTCAGGGCTGAAGTGTCGGGGAGCATATTAAAATACTCTTTTAATTCATCAAGTTTATCAGCAGTAATGTTTTTAAATTCCTCAAATTTTTTCTCGGCCAGATTGTTGATCAGGTTGAGATATGATGTAATCCTTTTGGCCCTGAAATCTGAAATTTTTTCTGTAATTTCCTGGTAAGGAATCTCAAATTTCTCGCTGTACATCTTTCTTAGTTTTTCGATAAGGATGTCATCCAAAAGGGAGATTACTGAGTCAATTCCGAACTTAGAAACTTTTAATGGAGTGTCTATCGTAAATCCAATTCCCATAACCGGAATGTGGAAGGAGTGTGTTTTTGTCATGATTTATGTTTCTTTATCGGTTGAGTGGTAAGTTTTGAAGATATTGTAAATCAGTTCTTTTTTAGAATAATTTATATAATCGGGATGATTGACAAGTTGTGATGTTTGTATTAAAACAATGAACCCAAAAAGTGTAAACGGAAGACTTTCTTCCTTAAAAAAATATGACAGTATCATGGAGAGTAAAAGCAGGATTCCAAGGACAAATAACATAATTTTATTAAATCTTTTCTTTTTGCTGTTTTTTAGGATCAGTTTATCAAGCAAATCATGGGGTATCGTTCCGGCTTCTTTGATAATTTTCTGATCCTTATAAGGAAGTGAGCCCAACTCTTTTATTAAAAATTGTTTTAATCCGATTTCGCGTTCCGCTGCGTCGGACGAGAAGGTAGTGGTATAATTCTCATTAGCTTGCTGCGGAATTTTGTTTCCAAAGTTTGCTTTGGGGTTCATCCCATTGACTTGTTCTTCATTCATTTTTTAATACTTAAAATAAACTAGCCTGAATGAATTTCTTTTCGTGATCGAGCAACCATCTTTTTCGCCAGATACCACTGCCAAATCCTGTAAGCGCACCATTGGCTCCTATCACTCTGTGGCAAGGGATTATGATGGATATTTTATTCTTTCCGTTGGCATTTCCAACAGCCCTCAAGGCTTTCCGATTACCCATTGTATGAGCAATATCGAGATAGGACTTGGTTGCACCAAATGGGATTTTTAAGAGTTGATCCCACACTTTTTTTTGAAAATCCGTTCCTTCAGGATGTAAAGGTAAGTCGAAAATGGTCCGCTTTCCTATAAAATATTCATTTAGTTGTTTGATGCTGTTTACTAAAATGAGGGTGTGTTTTTCTGAAAATATTTTTTCTTCGACAAAATTAAGCCCTGTCAATGCTGTTTCATTGGCTTTTAATTCAATGATCCCGATTGGGGATTCAAAATATGCAACATTATTTTCGGGCATTAATCGGCTTTCAGTTTTCGATAGCGGATTCGTTTAGGAGATTCATCACCTAAGCGTTTCTTTTTGTTTTCTTCATAATCAGAATATCCTCCTTCAAAAAAAGTGACCTGCGAGTTTCCTTCAAATGCAAGAATATGAGTTGCTACGCGATCGAGAAACCATCTGTCGTGGGAAATAATTACGGCACATCCCGCGAAATTTTCAAGCCCTTCTTCAAGAGCCCGTAAGGTGTTCACATCAATATCATTGGTAGGTTCGTCGAGCAACAAAACATTGGCTTCCTGTTTTAAGGTCATGGCCAGATGCATACGGTTGCGCTCACCTCCTGAAAGCACACCGGCTTTTTTACCCTGGTCCGTTCCGCTGAAATTAAAACGGGAGACATAGGCCCGCGAATTCATGGTTCTGTTTCCGAGCTGGATATTTTCATTGCCCCCCGAAATGATTTCCCAAACATTTTTTTCAGGATCGATTTCGGCATGTGCCTGGTCGATATAACCGATTTTAACAGTTTCTCCCACATTAAATTCGCCATTATCAGGTTTTTCCATCCCCATAATCAAACGGAAGAGTGTTGTTTTACCGGCTCCGTTCGGCCCAATAATGCCAACAATTCCAGCAGGTGGCAGACTGAAATCAAGATTTTCAAATAGCAGTTTGTCGCCAAAAGATTTTGTGAGTTGTTTGGCTTCAATTACAGAATTACCCAAACGCGGCCCATTTGGAATATACAATTCTAGTTTTTCCTCTTTCTGGCCCACATCCTGGTTCAGCAGTTTTTCGTAGGAAGCCAGTCGGGCTTTTGATTTTGCATGGCGGGCCTTTGGTGCCATTCGCACCCAATCAAGCTCACGCTCAAGGGTCTTGCGCCGTTTACTTTCCGTTTTTTCTTCCATGGCAAGTCTTTTGCTTTTTTGTTCGAGCCAGGATGAGTAATTCCCTTTCCAGGGAATCCCTTCGCCACGATCAAGTTCTAAAATCCATCCGGCCACATTGTCCAGAAAATAACGGTCGTGGGTAACCGCAATTACCGTTCCTTTGTAGTTTTTTAGGTGATTCTCAAGCCATTCAACGGATTCAGCGTCCAGATGGTTGGTTGGCTCGTCAAGCAAAAGAATTTCCGGTTCTGACAGCAAGAGTCTGCAAAGTGCAACCCTGCGGCGTTCGCCTCCTGAAAGATTTTTTATAGGGGTATCACCTTCGGGGCAGCGCAGGGCATCCATCGCCCGTTCTAATTTTGAGTCGAGTTCCCACCCATCTTTTTGTTCAATCAGTTCAGTTATCTTGCCTTGTTCTTCAATCAGTTTATTCATTTCATCGTCACTCATTGGTTCGGCAAAACGCAAATTGATTTCTTCGTATTTTTTTAAAATATCAACAATTTCCTGGGTCCCTTCCTGAACGATCTCCTTCACTGTTTTTGTGTTGTCGAGTTTTGGTTCCTGTTCAAGATAGCCAACCTTATAACCTGGCGAAAACACAACTTCCCCCTGTATCGATTTATCAAGGCCGGCTATGATTTTCAACAAACTCGATTTCCCGGATCCATTCAAACCAATGATTCCGATTTTTGCACCATAAAAAAATGACAGGTATATATTTTTTAATACAGTTTTTGAAGGGGGATAAGTTTTGCTTACCCCAACCATCGAGAAAATTATTTTTTTATCGTCGCTCATATGATTGTTTATATTTTAATTATTTGTTGATAAAATAATTCAACTTCTTTGATAATATTATTTGCATTGTAGTTTTTTTCAATGTTCTTTCGGGCGTTTATTCTAAGCTGTTCCATAAACCCAATATTTGTTAAGCATTTTTTCAGGCTTTGCAAAAATTCATCTTTATGGTTGGCGATCAGTATGTTTTCTCCTTCAATATATTCAATCCCTTCGGCACCTACCGAAGTTGAAATTATAGCTTTTCCCAGCGCCATTCCTTCGATGATTTTAATACGGATGCCACTGCCAGATAGCAAAGGTACGACCATGATCGAGTGGGCAGCGATAAATTCTTTTGCATTTTCAACAGATTCTAAAAGTTTTATCTGTTCAGAAGAAAACTTTCTTAACCATTGAGGAATGTTTTTGCTAGCAATGAAAAAATTAATGTCCGGATAATGTTGCCGGATTTCAGGCCATATATTTTTTAAAAACCAATGCAAACCTTCTGAATTGGGCAACCAGTTAAGGGCTCCAATAAAAGCCAGGGATGGATTCTCATGTTTGTTTTTTGAGCATGAATAGTCATCAATGTTTAATCCAAATGTGGCCGTTAAAGCCGGTATTTCCCCAGCCGTTATATTTTGATAATGGCCGGTGTCAATTTTTGAGATACCAATAATTCCATCGTATTGGGAGATGTGATCGATTTCATATTTTTCAAGGGTGGATGCAAGATGGTTCAGGTAAAATTTTTTGAAAGGATTTTTTGTATTTCCGGCCAGACGTTTCCATATCAGACTTTCTATATTATGAGCTCGCAAAACGATACTTGCCCCTGAATGTTTCCTGATTAATGGGATATAGGGGGTTAAAAAAATGGTTTCAATTTGAATGATATCAAATTGGTTGTTGAGCAATATTTGCTTGAGTTTTTGCTTAAATTCTGTTGATATAAATCGTTGAACATGATACGATTTATTGGTCAAAAGGCATTTTAGGGCTTCTATGAGCCTGGGCGAAAGATCAAGATAGATTGTTTCGAGATGGGTTTTACTGCGATAATCGACCGGTATTTCGTTTTTTTTAAAAAAGTATTTATTTGTATTAATTGCCAAAACATGAACCGAGTGACCTGCTTTCAGCATTCCTTCAATCATCATATTCATAGCCATCGCCCCACCTTCTTTTGAAGGATATGGCAACTTATTGCATAAAAACAGGATTTTCATCATTTTATGCAGATTATCAATCTTTTTTCTCAAATATATTGATCAGGAATTTCAGCCCTTTGCGCCAGGCATCCGCATCGAGTATCGGCGCATCAATGGTAGCCTTATACGTTAGAAGAATACCAATGGGCAGTAAGAGCGCAGAGGCAATCCACATCCCTATTTCCGGGCTTAAAACTCCGGCTAAAACGTATTTTTTCCCCGTTATTGAGGCAATATGAAAGATGATAAAGAAAATTACAGATATAACCACCGGAAACCCCAATCCACCTTTTCGGATAATGGCTCCCATAGGGGCACCGATAAAAAACAAAATCAGGCAGGCAAAGGATAGCGTGAATTTTTCGTGAATGGTAATGATGTGTTTATTCAAATATTCAACATTTTGCTCGTGAATTGTTTTCGAGTAATCGATGGTATTTGTAATGCTTTTTGCGCTCCCTAAAGATTTTGAGATGAGTTCTTCTTTGTCTGCAGAACTCAATGATGCAATAATATCCTTGTCAATTTTTACCGGTTTTGATTTTGTAATTTTTACAGTATCAATGGAATTGTAATATTTTAAATTTGAATTGAATGAACTTACAAAAGCGGCTGATTTTTCATTATCCATTATTCTTAACGAATCAATGGTTTCTTTAAGCTGCTTTATATTCAGCATCATATAATACTTTTTGAAGAGGTCCTCATTGGTCCTGCTTAACTCGAAATCTTTCAAATCAAACTTTTTTTCTTCCTCATCAAAAGCTGATCTTTCGAACGGCCTTTTTTGCCGATGGCCCTGTTCATCAATTTTTTCTTTATAATTATGGCCGTCTATTAAGGTGAAGATCATATATCTGCCATCAGGGGTGGTTTCCATTTTCCCCGATTTGGCTACTGTCACATCAATATTTCCAAGTCCGTCGGTATGATTGTAAATCATGACGTCATGAATATGGATATCATCACTTTCCTTTTTCCCGATCCTGATGGTATACCCATCGAGATCGCTGTAAAAAATACCTTCTTTGATGTTAAATGCCAGCTTTTTCTCCCTTATGTCGTAATACAAGGATTGGAATTTCAAATTGGCAATCGGTAAAATATTATTTGAAAAATAAAAGGCAAGTAAACTGATTAAAATAGATAAAACGATCAGTGGCCTCATTGCTTTTTGCAAGGAAACCCCGGCTGCTTTCATCGAAACAAGTTCGTAGTGTTCGCCCAGGTTACCAAAGGTCATGAGCGACGATAATAAAATGGCCAGGGGCAATGCAAGGGGGACAAATGTTGCCGAAGCATAAAAAAGGAGTTTCGCAATTAAATACCATTCCAGCCCTTTGCCAACCAGGTCATCAATATACTTCCATAAAAATTGCATCACCAGTATGAATAAGGCAATGAAAAATGTCATGACCAGGGGCCCCAGGTATGATTTAATGATGAGCAGGTATATTTTTTTCACGCGGTAATTAACTTGTTAGTGCAAATATAATTAGAAAATACTTGGAAATAACGGATTCCTGTGATCTGAATTGAATTTCCGATTCTATTTAATTAATTTTAAATTTGTATCGATTATTTCCCTAGAAAGACCGTTAGATGTTAAAAATGTTTAAATTTTGATGGTCAGGGGAAATTAGCTTTTAAATTTTCAATGTCTTAAAGTAAACCTTATGAAACTGATTGAAGTTAACAATAAATCATTGGCCAAAAAGTTTATCCAGGTTGCCCATATTATTTATAAAAATGACCCATATTGGGTTTGTCCGCTCGATAATATGATCAATTCGGTGTTTGACCCGAACAAGAATGTTTTTTATACACATGGTGATGCAATCCGCTGGATACTAACAGATGAGAATGATCAGCTGATCGGAAGGGTTGCTGCTTTTGTGAATGAAAAGAAGGCATATAATTTTGACCAGCCAACAGGAGGGATGGGATTTTTTGAGTGTATTGATGATGAAAAAGCTGCTTTTATGATGTTCGATAAGTGTGTCGAATGGCTTAAAAGTAAAGGAATGGAGGCAATGGATGGCCCGATAAATTTTGGTGAAAATGATAACTTTTGGGGCCTGCTGGTTGAGGGATTTATGCATCCCAGTTTTGGAATGAATTATCATTTGCCTTATTACAAGAAGTTTTTTGAAGATTATGGTTTCGAATCATATTTTGAGCAGGTAACCAATCATCTTGACCTAACGGTTCCTTTTCCTGAAAGATTCTGGAAAATTGCAAATTGGGTCAGGCAAAAACCGGCTTATGAATTCAGGCATTTTGAAATGAAAAAGGCCGACAAGTATATTACGGATTTGAAACAAATTTATGATAATGCCTGGCAGTTTCACGAAAACTTTACACCCATCAGCAAAGAAGATTTATGGCAATCGCTCCGAGAAGCCAAAGCGATTATTGAAGATGAGTTTATATGGTTCGTATATAACGAAAACCGCCCCATTGCATTTTTGGTCATGTTCCCCGATGCCAATCAGGTATTGAAAAAGCTTAAAGGTAAAATGCATTTCATTAATAAATTACGCTTTTTGTGGTATGTGAAAAGAAAAATGATCACTCGTACCCGAATTACAATTATGGGCGTAATTCCCGAGTTTCAGCGATCAGGTGTCGAATCTGGAATATTTTGGCACATGGATAAGGTGATGAAGAAAAAACCTCACTATACCGAAGTTGAACTTTCGTGGGTTGGCGATTTTAACCCTAAAATGAAAGCATTGCACGAAGCGGTCGGTGGAAAATTTGCTAAAAGACATATCACATATCGAAAACTATTCAGCAATAAAAAACTTGAAAAACGCTCGAAGGTAATTCCTGTTGATACAAAGGAACAAGCTGCTATGGATAACTAAAATCGTAAGTTTTGTAAAAAGATTGCTATTCTTACATCCAAAGCCCAATGGGTTGAAATGTATTTTTGGATAAAATAAAGGGGATTATTTAACTACTTTTGTACTATAAAATTAATTAAAATGAAGAAATATTTTTTAATAATAATGGCCATTTTTATGGCCTCCGGTTTAAATGTAATTGCACAAAAAAGCTCTAATGCCGAAATTAATATATCAGAGCTGAAAGAACATATTGCTTATCTGGCTTCCGACGAATTAAAAGGCAGGCTTTCGGGCAGTCCTGAAGGTTTGTTGGCCGCAAAATATATCCGCGATCAGATCAAAGCTTTTGCAAAATTATTAGGCGATAAAGGTTTTCAGTATTTTGAGGTAGTTACCGACGTAAAACTGGGCGATAATAACAACTTCCAATTCAATGATTTTGTCGGGACCGTGAATGAAGATTTTGCACCCTATTCATTTAGCCGCTCAACCAAGGTGGAAGCTCCTGTTGTGTTTGCAGGATATGGATTGGAAATCGATACCGACAGTCTTCAATGGAATGATTATAAAAACATTGATGCAGCGGGTAAATGGGTTATGATATTGCGAGGCGACCCGGAAAACGAAAAAGAAGACAGCCGGTTTTTACTTTTTTCCGATGACCGGGATAAAGTTTTGACGGCGAGAGATAAAGGTGCCGCAGGGGTCATTTTTGTTTCCGGTAAAACTTTTGATGCAGAAGATAAACTTGTATCCCTTTATTTTGATAAAACATCCTCCGATGCCGGTTTGGCGGTCCTAAATATAAAAAGAACAATTGCCGATCAATTGCTAAAATCAATGGATGAAAGTGTTGAAAGTTTAGAAGCTGAAATTAATGGCTCAATGCAATCCAAAAGCCTGCAATTGGGTACCACGATCTCAGCTTCAACAGAAATTATACAGCAGCGGGTGAGAACACAGAATGTAGTTGCAATGATTGAGGGTAATGACCCCAAACTAAAGAATGAATATGTTGTGATAGGAGCGCATTACGATCATTTGGGTATGGGTGGACAGGAATCCGGATCACGAGCACCGGATGTTGAGGATGTACATAATGGTGCCGACGATAATGCTTCAGGTATTGCAGGGATGATAGAGATCGGAGAGAAGCTTGCTAGTCTTAAAAAGCAGTTGAAAAGGAGCGTAATTTTAATTGCTTTCGATGCAGAAGAAATGGGACTGCTTGGGTCAACTTATTTTGTTAAAAACAGTCCGGTTGATTTAAAAAACATCATTGCCATGTTCAATTTCGATATGATCGGTCGGTTGGATGATGAATCAAAAAAATTGCTGATTAACGGAACCGGAACTTCTGCCGAAGCAGAAAGCATTTTAAATAAGTATAAATCAGATTTTAATCTTGAACTTGCCTTTTCGCCCGAAGGTTACGGACCCTCTGACCATGCTGCTTTTTATGGGGAAGACATACCGGTATTTTTCTTTACCACCGGTGCTCATCCCGACTATCATACGCCCCAGGACGATTTGGAACTCATAAACTTTGAAGGAGAAAAACTGGTTTCTGATTATGCTTTTGAGGTCATGCTTGATGTGATCAATCGTCAGGATGAACTTAGTTTTCAGATCGCCGGCCCCAAAAAACAAGTACGCTATGGTCGTGCGCTCAAAGTTACACTGGGTATCATGCCTGATTTTACTTCAACAGAAGAAAACGGTTTAGGGGTAGGGGCCGTTACTCCTGATCGCCCTGCTGCTAAAGCCGGAATTTTAAAAAATGACCGCATCATTGCACTGGATGGAAAGGAAGTAAAAAATATTTACGACTATATGAACCGGTTAAAAAAACTGGAAGCCGGCCAGGTTGTTGCAGTTGATATTATCCGGGATGGGAAAAAGATCGTTTTGCTGGTGCAACTATAATCGAATTTATGTCTGATTTTTTTTCAAGGGCTTTTTTTGTAAAATTTCTGAAATTCGGACTGGTCGGATTTTCCGGCTTATTTATTGATTTTGGATTCACCTATTTATTTAAGGAGAAATTTAAGGTCCAAAAATACATCGCCAATGCCATCGGTTTTACCCTTGCAGCCACAAGTAATTATGTATTAAACAGAAACTGGACCTTTCAAAGTACAAATCCTGATATTGCCCTCGAATACGGTGAATTTATTATTATTTCGATGATCGGCCTGGGTATCAATACACTGATTTTATGGTTGCTGGTTAGCCGCTTTAAATTAAATTTTTATTTCGCAAAAGTGTTTGCCATTGGAGTGGTGACCGTTTGGAACTTTCTGGCAAATGCATTTTTTACATTTTCATAAAAGAAAGCAGAATAAGTAATCGTATTTAATGAATCTAAGCTTATTCTGATTCGATAATCAATAATCAGTAATCAATACTCAATAATAAGTTTTGGTCATTGATTGCGGGATTGCCAGGATAAAATTGGCCAGATTTTTATTCTCGGGAACCAGTGTTTTGATCGATTCCTGTTCAACCGATGCAATGGTTATAATCTTGAATGTTGGATCTGCCTGTTGCAAATACCAGATGATCCCTTCAAAATTGTTTGAATGATAGGTGCCGTTATAATGGATAAATGTTTGGCCCGCTGTCCTGTTTTTAAGAATGAAATAAGCCATTGTTGCATCCTTAATGGCCTGTGCTTTTGGCAGATTTTCTGATACATGTTCCATTCCGCTCATCATTTCCAGCATGTTTTTATATCCTTTTAACTCAGGGTCATATTTTATGGGTAGGGGTGCGATAAAGGCTTTTTCTCCCACGGAAAGTGTATCGAGTCCTTCAAATCCTTTTTTGTTCACCAAAGCAGCGTATTTTCGTGGAATATTTGTTGCTACGAAATTGAGTTTATGTTCCCGGGCAAATTCAACAAGCGGCTTGTAATCGGTTTTGTAATTTTTCCACAAATCAGCTTCTTCTTCAAAAATTTCTGCATCTACTTCTTCTTTCAGGTATTCATCCAACACATCCTGGTCGTTTGCTTCAATCATTTCGGCCCCTAAAACCAGTTGCGATTTTTTTATATCATAGAGGTCGCGCGTAAGTTCCAGCTGAAGCCAATGGCAAATCGGGTTGTTATGGAGCTCACCGAAAAAAACGAAATCAGCTTCCTGGCTTGCTTTTAACAGTTTTTTGTATTTTACTTCCTTTCCTGCTGAATTGAATAATTTATAGGCGGGCATGTCTGTTTTCATAGAAAGCAACAAGAGTATTAAAGGTAAAAAAAAGAGATGTCTTTTATTCATTGGGTTTTTCTTTAGATTGTATTCGTAATTTTTCGCAAATTTCAGGATTAATAGGAGAAGCTTTTCCAAAATCATCAATTTTTACAAAAAGCATTTTAGTCGAACAAACCACCGATTCATCATGTAAGTCAAAATCAAATCTGCGAGCTTCCATCCGAAGTGAGATGGAGGTCCTTCCAATGTGATTCACTTCTCCATAAATACGGATATGTTGGTTTACTTTAACAGGTTTCTTAAACACAACTTCATCCATTTTTAGCGTAATCATATTGGGGGTACAGCAGGTTGAGGCGGCCATGGCCCCGGCTGCTTCGTCGATCCATTGGAGCATCATCCCTCCGAACAAATTATCGTTAATTCCGATATCGCTGGTTTTACAGATTTTGGTTGAGATTAATTGCATGGCATCAGGTTTATCTGTTTGGAGTAAAACTACATAAAAATAATTAAAAGGGAATAGGGCTTTTAATTATTTTACATGCTTACGATTAAAAAACTGCGAAATGCATTTACTTATTTATTTTCAGCTCCATTGTGAGAATAATAAAGGTTACCTCCATAAAATAAAAATAATCCTTTAAAGGCTAAACTCGTCGCCTGGAGCAGTAGCAATATGTATTTCAGATTTTACTCCGTGATTCTTCAATAGTTTTGCGAATATCTCGTAGCCATTTTCCTTATTAATGCTGTGCATCGGAAAGAAATGTTTTACCTCAAATTTGTCGAGCATAAACTGACATTGGGTAAATAACTGTGTATTTTCAATACGTACAGAATTAGAAAAAGAAATATCTATTTTATCGGTTTTAGAAGCAAGGTATTTGAAATCATTTACATAATCTCCTTTGTAATCGCCATTATGATAGATTGTAAGTCCGTCAATCTTAATAAGAAAAGCTGATTCAGGCACTCCTGAATGATGAGAGTTAATCGTAAAAATTTCAATATGGTCGTCTTTATAGCCTGAGCGTGGAGCTTTTAAACAGTGATAATTGGGATTGTCGGAAGCTTCCCACCCAAAAAAATATTTTATGTGTTCAATTTCTTTTTCCCAATTGAATATAACTGAATCGTAATGGTCGGAATGTTCATGTGAAACAAATACATAGACATTAAAATCCTTTATTTCATCAGGAACAATATATCCTGAAGCTAAGTTCTTTATAGGTTGTTTATCCCATTTGAAATCGTAATTCTTCTGATAATCGAAAATAATGAAATTATTCTTGTGTTTTATAGCCCAACCCGATTGACCAAGATAGGTAACCGATACTTTATTTTGAGCCATGATTAGTTTGTTCCCGAACTGAGATAAGATCAGTAAGAAGATGATTAATGATGCTTTTTTCATAATTTGTTTTTTAGGGTGTTATTCTAAATCATTGGTTTGTTTGAAACTTTCATTTTCCAGTAAGTAAAAGCAAATAAAACTGCAACAATCCCTGTTATAATACCATTTTCAGAAACAAAATAAGAAGCCGTTTTAGTTTTTACCGTAAGATCAAAAAAGATTCCCATGCTAATCACATTGTGGCTTACATGAAGCAGCGTTCCTGTCCATAAGCTTTTGGATTTTGACACCAAATATGTTCTGAAGAATGAAAGACCGATGAGTACCATCGTAAAGCCGGGTAAAGAAATCCATAATGGTGCACCATAACCATACACCCCTCCTTCAATAATTGCCGGATAATGCCAAACGGCCCAGTATGTTCCTACAATAATTGAGGTGTTGGGGATGGAAGTGATCTTTAACAATTTAGGGGTTAAAAACCCGCTCCAGCCAATTTCTTCGCCCAGTGCAAATAAGATTGTCATCAGTGAAGCTAATGATAGTTTTGAAAGTAAACCGGTCCAGACCGGTGCCGGGGTTTCTATTCCAAGCATTCGAACCCATTTGTAATTACTGGCCTCATCGCCATAGAAATCTATCCAACCAAAAATCCAGGCCAGTCCATAAGCTATTAATCCGATAAGAATTGGAAATAAATAAGCATATCCCAGGTATTTTGCTTTGCCCGGTTTCCATCCGAAATCCCGGAATTTATCTTTATAAATCAACGCAGTTATGATCGCTGTTATCCCTGGGGTCCACATCATCAAAGCCGACCAGCTCATATCCATATGGCCGGCACCTGCTTTAAACATCATTATAAAAATGATTGTAGTGATGACGCTGAGAATCATTAAAAATGTAATGATTTGTTTAAGGGTTTGTTTTTTCGTGTTCATGATATTTATAATTTTAATTGTTTTCAAAATGAACTTCTGGTGCATTAGCATCAAGTAAAATTTTCTGAATATTGTTTTTCGGAATTTCGATTCTATGGGTCTTTTCACCTGATTTCCAGACATTCATTTTTTCATGGAAAGTTTCTTCTGTTCCGTCATTATATTTTACAATCAGATTTATGGGAATTGGAAACCCACCATGATTAATAACTTCGACAACGGTCTTATTTTCAAGTTTTTTAATATCTCCAATGCCAATGTCAGCATAGCCAAGTTCAAAAAACCAGGGTTTCCAGAACCAGGCCAAATCCTCGCCTGCTGTTTTATTAAACGTATGAAACAAATCATAAGGAATGGGATGCTTCCCTTCCCAACGCTTTGCAAAGTCTCTGATGGCTTTATAAAAAATTTCATTACCAAGGTATTCAAGCAATAAATTAAAAGCAGCAATTGGCCGGACGTAAGTTGAAAAACCACTGGTAAAATCGCCTAAATGATGTGTTCCGGACATCAGGGGAATATCAACAGCAAGCGAAGCGCCCTGATCTGCATATTTTTGATTTGCCATTTTGAAAATTTCAGATTCTTTAATGCCAGCAAAATTTGCCAATGCAGAGATGCCGATAACCGAAGCCAAACCTTCATCCATCCAGGCGTATTCCTGTTCGTTGGTGCCTACCAAAAAAGGGAAATATGCATGGGCAATTTCGTGTGTTGTTATCAGCAAAGTTTCAAGCATATCCTTCTCTTCCTGATCGTTTATCATGCCAGGGAATTCCATTCCCCTTCTTTCCCCGTTAAAGGCTGTTAAAGTCAAATATGGATAGGGTATAGCAGGGGTTATATCTGAGTAAAAACGAAGGGTTTTTCGGCAAATGTCTGCTACCGAACGAAAATTTTCAGAATTTGGGTTATATACAGAATTAATTAGAACTCTTTTTCCGTTTATTTGTATGCTTGTTGCATCCCATAAGTATTTATCGCTTACGGCAAAAGCAAAATCTGGCAAATTTTCAGCTTTGAATTTCCAGCAATGTTTTTGAGCCTGTTTGGTAATTTTATTTTCCTGGCGGTCTATAATACCAATTATATGAATTATGGTATCGGATTTTGCAGCCATTTTTAGTAAGGCTAAATATTTTTCGCTGAGAATTTGTTCGGCATTTTGAAGCAAACCCGATGACCAAACCTGATAATTTGCCGGAACAGTTATATCTACATCATAATTGCCGTAGTCATTGTAAAATTCGGCATTACCGGTAAAGCCGAATGTGTTCCAGCCCACAATGTCATCATAAACATTTACTTTGGGGTACCAGTAACCTATAAATGAACTTGTTTGGTCGTAGGTGCCAATCCTGAACATGCCTGTTTTTGGCATGCTTTGTTCCCATTCTATGTCAATATTTATCACCCCTTCCGGAATCAGGTATTCGGGTAATCGAAATGTCAGTAGCGTTGAAAAATAAACACATTTATTTAAATCAATAGATACACCATTCACTTTTATGTTTTTGATTTTTACCCCATTGTGAATGTTTAAAGTGTCGATATAACCGTCGCGTGCTTCGCCTTTTTTGAAAATGTTCTGATAGAGATTTATAAAAATTTGCGATAAGGTGTCGGGACTATTGTTTTTGTAAGTAATGGTTTCACGGCCAACCAATAATTTAGGTTCCGGAAAAAATTCTGCATTGATTTTATAATCGGCTGTGTTCTGAAAATAATTTTTTCCGGCTGTTCCTTCGTGTGAGCGGGTTTCGTTTCTATATGCTTTTTGGTATTCGCGGGGCATATATAAATCTTTTGTGCTCTGGGCAAAAGCTGAAATAGAACAGAGCGCCCCAAAAATTAATATTATCTTTCTCATAATTAAATTATACACAGTTTTAAGTTTAATTTTTTACACTTTCCCAGCCATATTCCTTGGCAATGGCAGGAATTATTTGCATTACTAGATATAGCCCCTGCATCCCATTAGTCATAATAGCTGCACCTTTTCCTGTTTTAGGATGGCAAATTAGTATCGCATTAGCCCCAGGAGGACTATTGTTCCCATGATGAAAAAAATATTTATTTTCGCCTTCTCCTAAAAGGAAGCAACCTAATCCTTGTTGTCTGATCCCTCCTTCAAAATTCTCATCAATAATTTCAGTATGTAACATTTTTTGCATTGATGCCTTAGAAATAATTTTGTTGGATCTTCCATGCCAGGCTTTCATAAGCTCAATACCAAATTCTGCCATATCAGTTGGTGTTGTCATCCATCCTGCTTGTGCAAGTGCATTCGGGTCAAGGCCATCATCGACAGAAACAGTTCCATCCGAACCATGACCCTTGATAAATTCTTTTTCAAGTTTTTTAGGCAGCGGATATTCTATACAACTTGATTTTAAACCCATAGGCTTAAAAATCTGTTTTGTAACAATCTCGGGATAGCTTGTATTATAATAATCTTCAAGGATCTGTTGAAGGATCAGGTAGCCATGATTAGAGTATTGATGAACAGTTCCGGGTTCATGTTCGAATTTAACACCTTCACTGGTTACAGGATATTCTCCGTTTAAATATTGAATAAGTGTTGGAAATATTTTGCCTTCGAACCAAGTACCGTCTCCAGGCCGGTTGATTCCTGAAGTATGGGAAAGTAACATGCGAAGGGTAACTTTCCGGCCTGACGAATGTTCGGGCATTTTCCATGATTTTAGATAATTGTTCACATCTTCATCCAGCTCAAAAATACCTTTTTCTGCTAAATCTAAAATTAAGACGCCTGCCAATAATTTGGTTGTTGAAGCCGACTGAAAAACCGTTTTTTCAGTGACCCATCTTTCGGTTCCTGATTCAGCAAGGCCATATTGTTTGGTCCAGGCAATTTCAAAATTGTCGATTAAAGCAATACTTAAACCTGGGATTTTCAGGTCTTCCATTTGCTTCTGCAGATTTAAACGATTCAGTGTATCGGTATGGCTTTTGTTTAGCCAGTTTTTTACCGAAATGATTTGTACAAGCCCGTTTTCAATTCTTTGTATTCGTTCGTTACTGGTCACTTTGTGACCCTTTTTCTCATATTGGGTGGTTAAAGACAGAAAAGCTGAAATAATAATCAGCATAATTGAATGTTTCATTTTTTTTGCATTTTAATTGTTTTTGAATGGAGACTTTTCTTATAAAGCACAATAAATAAAATGATTAAGGTTGAAATAGCGAGTATGGAATTTTCGATGCCCGAGGCACCCCCCGTTATAAGATCTGAGCCTGATAAATTCAATTTAAAGAGATAAAGATTAGAAAATTCATCACCACCCGATAACCCAAAACCCAATAATACCTGCGTTAAATTCCATCCAAAGTGAAATGCGATGGGTACCAACAGGCTTTTGGTGTATGTAAATAAAATTCCTAAAACTGCCCCCCCTGAAATCACACTCAAAAAGCTTAATAAAGTCGTATTTTCATTCGGGAGGTGCATCAACCCGAAGAGCAGGGCGGAAGAAATTAAAGCTATCATTGTTCCCCAGCGGTTTTCTATGATACGGTAGAAAATGCCCCTGAAAAATACTTCTTCTGTTATTACAAGGCCCAGGATCAATATTATATTTACGACCATGGCTTTCGGTGAATGAATCGTCGATATCTCAATAAATCCTGTTATCAGAAGCAAACTGAAACTTAACCCGATTATAAAAACAGCCAATATGAAACCGTATAAAAGCCAGGTGCCTGAAACTTCCATTTTAAGTTCTGTGATTTTTCTGTTTTCGAGCTTTTTAAATAATAGGTAGTAACATAAGGGCATTAATAAAATGGTGGTAATAAATACCCTGACCGATCTGTTTAAATCTTCATTAAATCCCAATAGCTGAAATAAATGATCCAAAAGCAGCTTATTGATTAAAGCGGGTAACAAAACACAGATTAATCCACCAATTACAATTTTCATAATCGGAGCGTGAATAATATTATTTTCCGGCTTTTTCATGCTGCATAAAATTTTTATTGATTGTGAATTTTGAAATGATATTCATTATCCTCTTTAATTAGGTTCATTATTTGTATCTTAAGGCATAATAACAAGACGACTTAAATAATAGGCAGTTACATTATTTAACTTCATCAAAATTACAATACAAGTTATGATGCAAAAAGCGCATTAAAAATCCTACATTTGTAGTGTTTTAATTATCCTGAATCATCTTCTTTCAAATGATTGAAATCGCACACTTCGTTCAGTTTTTTAGTTTGAGTTTCGGACTCGTGGCCATTTATATCGGCATAAGCTTGTTCAATAAATACCGATCCGAAGCACTGAAATCATTTCTATATGTTCTGGCCGGAATTAATGTGATCGTTTTTGTGCACGTAATGGAAGCCTTCTTCAAATTAATAACAACAGATGAAATATACAATCTAAGGTTCCGTAACTTTTTTTTGTATTTGATTGTCCCGTTGGCGGCCTTAAGACTTTTTATTTCCATCAAATTTCTAATGTTCTGCAGGCAGCTGATCAATAAAAAATTGGCTACTGTTTTTAACTATACTGCCATCGCTATATTTGGCATTTTTTTACTGTTTGCATTAGTGCTGGATTTTGATCCTGAAATTAGTTTAATAATGGGCGGAATAACAGTACAAAGTATTCATCTGGTTTTATTTATGGCTTATATTACAGGTTCCTTATGGGTGTTATGGAATACAAAAAAAATAAAGGAAATAAAGACCACTTACCTTAAACCTGTTTTCTGGTTTATTATATTTTATGCTACAGTTGGTTTGATGCTCCGCTTAATAAATTTCCCTTATCACCGGATACATGAAGATGACCAAATGCTTTATCTTGGTTTTATGGCCCTTCTGTTTAATTTGGCAAATGTTTTATTTCTTAAAAAAGCTTTTGTAAATAATTCTAAATCTGAATTGATAGATACAGAGAGGGATTTTAAAAAATACAATATCACCAAAAGGGAAAAAGAGATTATACAACTCATTTGTGAAGGAAAAACCAATAAGGAGATTGCAGAAAAATTGTTTATTACGCCGGTTACGGTCAGGGACCATTGTTCTAATATCTTCAGAAAAACTAAGGTGAACAACCGAACCGAACTGGCCGCAATTTTTCATAAGCACTATAAAGTAAAATAAGTGCTGTAGCAGATAATTTTTATTTCTTTAACTCTTCTGCATGAAACATAAAGGGTAGGATATCATCAACACTTGAAACAAGCCTGATTTTTCCGCTCTCTCCCCTCATGATAATCTTAATTGGGCTTTTTTGTTTTGTTTGATATTCAGCCATTACCTGACGACAAGCTCCACATGGGGCCACGGGCTTTTTTATTTTAAAGTTAGCTGCTTTGGCTGTAATCGCGATGCTGGTAATTCTTTTATCCGGATAATGCGATGAAGCATAAAATAAGGCAACCCTTTCGGCACATAAACCAGATGGGTATGCAACATTCTCCTGGTTGTTGCCGGTAATGATGCTGCCATCTTCCATTCGCAAGGCTGCTCCTACAAAGTATTGAGAATAGGGCGCGTATGCATTTGATACAGCTTTTTCTGCCGCAGTCAGCAGTTCCCGATCCTGATCGTTTAACTCATCCTCTCCATCAAACTCAGTGTAATTGATGTTAAGTGCAATTTTTTGCATATTCAGTAAATTAAAGAGCTAATATACGAAATTCGGCTTTATTTCATTTTTTTGTCCGCCCTGGGCTTGTGCAAAAGGAACAACGAATTAAAAAATGCAAAGAATGTTACACCTGTTTGGGTTTCAAGCGTATCTTCAGTGATCATCGATAACAGGATGATGATTAAAAAGGAAAAATAACGTAAATCATAAACAGCCTTTGTTTTTATGGCCGGAAATAAGAGGGCATATAAAAACCATGCGAATCCAAAAATGCCAAATGAAATAAGTATTAGAAAGTACTGATTGTGTGATTCCATTTTGTTTTTTTCGAGTAGTTTCGAATTTGTAACCTCATACTGGTTTTTAAAAGCAATCGGAATATTTCCCGTGCCTACTCCCATCCAAAAATTATTTTTAATAATTAAAAGCGAGTTTTTCCAATATTCAAGTCGCTGGGCCAGTGAATTCCCATTCGGATCTCCGGTCTTTCTATAAATTTCGTAACCCAAAAGAATTTTAGAGATACGTGTTCTGATACCCGGATTATAAATATAATTCTTATTGGCTATCCCTTGTTCAATAAAGGCAATTTCTTCGGTGCTTAATTTGCTCACGCCTTCATCATCTTTAGGTAAATCCATAGAAGTAAGGAACCGTGAAAGGGTTGATCGGAGAGCTTGTCCCTTCTGATCCTGTCCATCGTATGAAAAATGACTTCTGGTGTTCCAGGCTTCTCTCATCTCTGCTTCACATAGGTACAATCCGGTATACCGTCCATTTTCAATAATCGAATAGAGCGTATCATGAACATATGGGTTGCCAAGTGCCGTTGTTTGTTTTAGTTCTCCAATTTGAATATTTTCTGTTCTGTAAAAGTTAGTTGCTTCTTTTCTAATGAAAAAAAAGATAAAAATTAAAAAAATGCATGCGGCAATGCCGCTTAAAAACTTTATAGTAATGTTTTTTAAATAATAGATTTTTTGAAAGATATAAATGAAGCCAAGTATCAGTAAAATCAATAATCCCGTTATTGATTCAAGTTTTAAAAGAATAAAGACGAACCATAGGATAAGCCCCCAGAGCATGATATAATAAATGGTTTTTAATTTTGTTTTCGTCAGATAATCAAAGACGATGACAATGGAAAAACAGATTTGCAAAGCAAAACGAACCGGCGAGATAAACCAGGATATTTCGCGGATATCTGTAAAATCATAAGTTAGCAAGCGAAAGGAACTGAATATGGTTCCAATAAAAACAGCCGCTGTAAATGACCAGAGAATCATGTTGAGTTTTCGATCGGAAAGAGGTTTCATGGCTGCAACAATGAAAGGCAATGCCAGCAGGGGTAATTTAATTCGAAGGTCTGTTAGCAGGTAATCTTTATCGCCGCCCCGGAATATGGATGTTAAAAACAGAAGATAAATTGAAATTAATAAAAGTGCCGTTTTATTTTGGCAAACTGCCCTGCATTTTTGAATGAATTTTGAGATTAATTTTCGAGAATTGTATAAAATTTGTTTTCCCGGCAAAGATTCTGCTTTTAGGCTTGTTGTTCCATCAAAAATCAATGTAAACAATAAAAAAAAATGAAATAAGCCCGTGGTATATTTTGATAAGGGTAAACTCATTCCCAACAGTATAAGGCCCATAAAGTAGAGCTTGTTATCCGTTGTTTTTTGCCCGTTCAACATACATTAAAAGTAATGTTTATTTTTTAACCAATGCTTTTTGTTGATCGGGTTCTAATAAAGTGTGATATTCGGTTTGGTTGATTAGGACATGAATAGCGGCATCGATTTCCGAATCATTATCAAGCGACGACTCAACTTTTCCCGAAATATAATAATACCTCGAGGCAATTTCCATTTTCAAAATTCGCTTGATTTCATTGCCATATTTGGCAAACTCCGTTGTTTTATTTTCTTCAATAGCCATTTTTAATGAGTTATAGGCATCCTGTATTGCTTCAAATGAATGGTCCTTTATAGATTCTTGTTTTAACTCTTCAAGCGTGTTTTCGTGTTCCGATACATAACTGTAATTTCTCAGTTTCAAAAAATTCATAAAATCACTGTAAATTTCATCCGTTATTTCAAATTTATCAGGGCTTGCAATGTTTTTATGCTCGTGGTAAAACTTTGTGGCATAATCGAAAATAAAAAAGCGGGCATATAAGTCGGTGGTAAGTTGGCTGTATATATTGGGCTTGAGTTTAATATCCGGATCAATTCCGCCACCGTCATAAACTTTTCGACCTGTTTTTGTTTTATATTCGGTAATTAATGAATCAGGGATTTTTGTAAAATGGCCGTATTCATCTTTTAATGAATAATCGATGGCCTGGATGCATCTGCCACTGGGGATATAATATTTTGCAATGGTAATTTTTGCACGTGTATTATAACTTAACCTGAGCACATTTTGCACCAATCCTTTTCCAAACGAACGTTGACCGACAATAACTGCACGGTCGAGGTCCTGTAAGGCACCGGCAACAATCTCGGCTGCCGAGGCAGAATTATTATTGATTAAAACAGCCAGCGGAATTTCCATGTCAACCGGCGAAAATCTGGTTTTATAAACCGTATTCAGTTCTTCAATTTTACCTTTGGTACTTACGACTTCCACATTTTGTTCGACAAATAAATTAACAATATCAATGGCTTCATTCATCAGCCCTCCGCCATTTCCCCGCAAGTCGATGATCAGGCCCTTGAGGCCCTTTTTCTTTTTTAAATCAAGCAAGGCATTTTTTACTTCATTGGCTGCATTATTCGAAAACCCAACCAGTTTTATATATCCGATATCATCTTTTAAGAGGGCATAATAAGGAACATTTTCAATTTTAATGATTTCACGATTCAGCGTAAATTCGAGGGGTTGATCAGTGCCCGGTCTTTTGACAGATATGTTAATTGATGTGCTTGCAGGGCCCTTTATCATCTTACTTACCTCTGAATTGGCTTTTTTATAAATATTTTCCTCATTGATGGATAAAATTTCATCCCCAACTTTTAGTCCTGTTTTTTCAGCCGGAAAACCTTCATAAACTTCTGAAATAAATGTTCTGCCATTTAATTGATGAATCAAAACACCGATTCCGCCATACGATCCGGTGGTGATGGTTTCAAAATCTTCTATTTCAGATTCTGGAATAAAAACGGTATAAGGATCCAATTCCTGTAACATGGCATCAATGCTGACTTTCATCAGTTTTTCCGGATAGATTTGGTCCACATAGCTTATGTTCAATTCCTTGATCAGGTTGGAATATATGTCAAGGCTTTTGGCAATTTCAAAATTATTCTGGTTTTGGGCATATAAAGAATGTCCCGTTATTAATAATACAGAAACTGTTATAATTTGTAAATAATGGTTTAATTTTTTCATTTTTTTCAATCAATTAATTCTTTAAGGAACAGGATCGTGTCCATGTCCACCCCAGGGATGGCACGATAAAAATCTTTTCAAAGTTAACCATCCCCCTTTAAATGGTCCGTATTTTCGCAGCGCCTGAATTCCATACTCCGAACAACTTGGGGTATACCGGCATGAGGGAGCCAAATAGGGAGAGATCGCTCCCTGATAAAATTTAATGAGCAATATAAATATGTTAGCCAGTAACTTTTTCATGTTCTTTGATCAAACGACTAATTAGCTGAATTATTTTTTCTTCAAGTTCGCGGTAATTTAAAACCTCTTTTGCAGTATAAATCAAGGCAAAATTTATTTCAGTGTTATGTGATAAAAGATGCTGGTATAAGCCTGATTTGTGCTTGCGGTAAACTTCTTTAATTAAGCGTCTGATCCGGTTGCGAACAACTGCTTTTTTAAAATTTCGCTTTGGAACGCTGATTAAAATACGAGCCGGATTTCCTTGCATTTCTTTTGCAATCATCCAGGTAATTTTAAAAGGATAAGTATAAAACACAGCACCATCTATGAATACTTCATCTATGGATTTTTTTTGAAACAGGCGCTCATACTTCCTGAAAGTTTGCATGATAACAAGATAAAATAGGCAACGGAAAATTAATTGAAAGAAATTAAAAGAGATTTGAATCTTCTATTTTTTCTTTTTACTTTCTTTCAAAATATATTCTTCGATAGCCATGGTCATCGAAGGCGATGTTTTTGTAGGAGCAGCAATGTCAAGTTTTAATCCAGCCTCGGTTACTGCAGATGAGGTTGTTGGCCCAAATGCAGCAATTAGGGCACCATTCTGAGTGTAATCAGGGAAGTTTTTAAATAATGATGCCACCCCTGAAGGGCTGAAAAAGATCAGCATATCATATTTGCCAATTTCAACTTTTGATAAATTGCTGGCAACTGTTTTATAAATTACCGCCTTATTATATTTTATTTCATTGCTGTCCAATAAATTCGAAATGCTTGCCTTGTGGATGTCCGAACACGGGAGAAGAAATTTTTCATCTTTATGTTTTCTGATAATATCAATCAGGTCGGCAAAGTTTTGTTTACCGTGAAATATTTTGCGTTTTCGGTATTGAACGTATTTCTGGAGATAAAAGGCAGTGGATTCAGAAATACAAAAATATTTCATCGAATCAGGGACTTCCAGCCTGAGTTCTTTGGCGATTCTGAAGAAATGGTCAACAGCACTTCTACTGGTAAAAATTACGGCAGTATGATCTAAAATATTTACCCGGTCTTTCCGGAAATCTTTTGAAGAAATACCTTCTATCTTAATGAATTTTTGAAACTCGATATTAAGTTTGTATTTCTTTGCTAAATCTCCGTAAGGTGATTTCTCAAGATCAAGTGGCTTTGGTTGAGAAACAAGAATGTTCTTAATTTTCAATTTTCCAGCGTTTTAAGTTCAAGTTCAATATTTACCCCTAAATCATATAAGTATTAATAACTAATTTCCCAATGATAACAACAGGTATAAATTCCAGCGTGCAAAGATATAAAAATAAATGCAGAATTGAAAAAATAGAACTTGACATGCCGACCACTAATTCTCTATATATTCTCATCATCATTCCTATGGCATAAACAGAACAGGCCAATAAAAGGAAAATATCCATTTGTGTATAGAAATATAAACTGATAAACGGCAACACAAGTATGCCAATTACAAGGTTGAAAATGAGGATATTGGAAAGTAGTTCGAAGGATTGTTTCTGGGTTTTAAATAAGGCAGATGTAAATTGAATGAAAATTGTTTTGTATATAAAAAAGCCGGTAAGAACCGCAGCCAGTAAGGCATAGCGTGTAAAACCGAACTCAATGTTCATCTCATCCGTCGAATAGTGCTCGATTGCGGCATAAAACATTAAAGGGATTGAGATCAGATAAATAAATGAACTCAGAAGGAAAGATCTTTTTTTAAATGGGTTTCCTTCCCTGATTAGTTGGTGTGCGTGATTTTTCCCAAATACGGCCCTAAAATTCTGAAACAAACTTTTTTGAAATATAAAATTGACAATTGCCAAAAAAATAAAACCACCGATCAGCAATATGGTGATCCATTCAGATACGATGATTTGGTCTTTATGCTCGGGCATATATTTTACGATTCCTTTCTCGGTAATGAATCGTTTTGGTAATTGAGCACCTGAGTCAGAACTCCTGCTTTCAATCGTGTCCATTACAGAATTTAAAAGTTGGTAGTTTGAAGTATCGATTGAAACAGATGGGTTTTGGAGCATATGCAGCACAGAGTCTTGGTTCATTAGCGCAACGAATATGTTTATTTAAAAGTATTCTAAGCTGTAAAATTAATCATTAATTTTCTATAACAATAAATGCCTATTTGTTATATTTGTTAAAATCAATTATGAATGATTGATTTCAATTTTCACTTAATCCTAAATAATCTTTTATTATGTTCAATTTAATTATTTTTGGCCCCCCCGGTTCGGGTAAAGGGACACAATCTGTAAAGTTAGCCGAAAAATATAAGCTGAAGCACATCTCCACTGGGGATATTCTCAGGAATGAAGTAAAGATGCAAACAGAGCTTGGAAAAAAGGCGAAGGCAATTATGAACAAAGGCGAATTGGTGCCCGACGAGCTTTTAATACAGATTTTACATTCAGTAATTGAAAATAATAAGATGGTTAAAGGTTTTATCTTTGACGGATTCCCAAGAACCACTGTTCAGGCAGAGGCACTCGATCAATTAATGAATAAGGTGAATTCAAAAATCAGTTGTGTGGTTTCTTTGGAAGTTGAAGATGATGAGGTTGTAAAACGCTTACTTAAACGTGCAGAAATCGAAGGGCGCAAGGATGATAATGCCGAAACAATCCAGAATCGATTGAACGTATATAAAACCCAAACAGCACCCTTGCTCAATTATTATGAAGCGCAAAAAAAATTGCATATAGTTGAAGGTAAGGGAACAATTGATGATATTTTCGAAAACATTTGTTTAAAATTGGGATAGTTTTTAAACGGTTTATTTGCCTAAAGGTATAAGTAGGTTGCTATTTTTTCCATAATTTCAGAGGCTTTCCCTTTGATGAAAACATCTGTGATGGTATCTGTAAAATGTGATTCCTGAATATTGATCTCGATAATAATTGCACCGTTTTCTTTCGCTTTTACAGGAATATCAGCCGCCGGCAATACTTCGGCATTTGTCCCGATAATGATAAAAACATCTGCTTTTAAGGATTCTTCGGTGGATCTTTTTAAAGCAAACGCCGGTATCTTTTCATTAAAAAATACGATGTCGGGTTTAAGTATTCCTTTGCAAATATAACAGGTAGGGGGTAGGAAATTCAAATCGACAAAGTTTAGCTCATATTCGGTGGAACATTCAATACAGGATAAAGTTCTGCTGGTTCCATGAAGTTCATAAACATATTTTGAACCAGCCTTTTGGTGAAGGTTGTCTATGTTTTGGGTAATGATGGATTCAATAAACCCCCTCTTTTCCATCTTGGCCAGGGCGATATGTGCCGGATTGGGTTGTGCCTGGTCAAACATATCGTAGAAAACGTGTTTGATTTTTTTCCAGGATTCGAGGGGCTTTTTATGAAAATATTCAATTTCAACAAAAATCGGATCATGCTTGTTCCATAAACCGTTGGCTCCCCTGAATGGAGGGATTCCGCTTTCTACTGAAATCCCGGCACCTGTAAAAGCAACCGCATACTTTGCCGTTCTTATTAATTCGGCTGCTTTTTCTATCTTTTCAAGTTTAAGCATAATTTGATCCATGCATATGCAATGCAGCAATTTTCAACAATTAGTTTTTCTTTATGTTTTAGACGAGGTCGGTCGAAACATCAACTGTTGAATCAGCATTAAATTTGATTTTGAATTTCATTTTCCTAAAAACACCAATCATTGCCTGGTTATCCTTGGTCGTTTGGGCATAAAACAGTTTTAATCCCCAATTTTTAGCCAAATCCAGACAATATTGAGTTAACATGATCCCCAGTTCTTTACGCTGCCAGTCGTCGGTTATTAAAATGGCATATTCAGCTGATTCATGATCCGGATCCGCTATTAATCTTCCAACACCAATGAGTTTGCGCTTTCCTTCGTGCATAATTTCGGCAACAATGGCAATTTCGCGTGCATAATCGATATAGCAAAATTGTGTGGCAATTTCGTGTGAATCATAGTGGAAATTATACCTGAATCTCGAATAAATCGATTCTTTTGAACAACTGTTTAATAACTCGAGCCACATAGGTTCATCTTCCGGCTTTATCGGCCTCAGAATAACATGTGTGCCATCGTTTAAACGATTTGAGGTTACATATTTTTCAGGATATGGGTGCAATACCAGATGTGAATATTTAGGTACCGGATTTTCAATCAGTTTTTGATCAATGATTACATGTGCATCCAGGGCAATAACTTCTTTTTCACTGACGAGTATAGGGTTGATGTCCAGTTCTTCAATTTCCGGATAATCTGCTGCAAGATAGGATAAACGGATCATGGTTTCTATCAATTTATCCACATTTTTGGGTTTTGCTCCCCGATAGCCTTTAAGAAGGGGATATATCTTCAGATCCTCAAGCATTAATCGGGCCAGGCGTTCGTTGAGCGGCGGGAAACCAAGCGATTTGTCTTCATATAATTCGGCTCCAACACCTCCCATACCGGCCATAATAACGGTTCCGAATATGGGATCTTTTTTAATTCCCAATATCATTTCAACCCCATTTTTTGAGTTGACCATCGTTTGAACTGTTACCCCTTCAATTTTAGCATCCGGCTTATAATCTTCAACATTTCTGATGATGGTGCGGTACGATATTTTTACATCCTTTTCACTCCCGACGTTCAGGATTACACCTCCGGCTGCAGTTTTATGCGGAATATCGGCAGATAATATTTTCATGACAACCGGATAACCCAATTCTTCCGCTATTTTGATTGCTTCTCTTTCATTGGTGGCAATATGTGGGCTTGCGGTAGTAATTCCGTATGTTTCCAAAAAGCTTTTCGAATCATTTTCACTCAAAACTTTGCCTTTTGTTCTCATTTTTTGGTTAAATTCTTCGCGAAGTTTATGACGGTCGTAAGTGAATCGGACGGGAACATCTTTAGGCGTTTCGAACAGAGCCTCCAGGTTTCTCGAATAACCCACAAGTGTCATAAATGCTTTAATGGCTTGCTCGGGAGTAGGGTAAACTGCAACTCCGGCATTGTTAAAAATGGAGATTCCATCCAGCATCCTTTTTCCGCCAAGCCATGCTGCCATAATAGGTTTAGAGTGGTCTTCCGATAATTTCGAGACAGCACGTGCAGTCTCTGTGGGATCGGTCATGGCTTGTGGGGTTAGAATTACCAAAACGGCATTTACATTGGGGTCGTCGAGTACGATTCTTGTAGCTTCTGCAAATCTTTCCGGTGTTGCATCTCCCAATACATCCACTGGGTTGCCATGCGACCAGTAATTGGGGAGAAAACCATTGAGCTTGTCCATGGTTTCATCCGACAAACTAACCAATTGACCTTTATTGTGAATTAATGAATCTGTTGCCATTACGCCCGGTCCACCGGCATTGGTAACAATACCCAAATTAGGGCCCTTAGGTATTCTTTTTCGGCTGATCAGATCTGTAAAATCAAAGATGTTGCCGATATCGTATACACGTGCAATACCAGCTCTTCTGAATACTGCATCGTAAATATTGTCTTCGGATGCCATGGCCCCGGTATGTGAGGCAGCGGCCTGGGCCGACTCCGGATATCGTCCCGCTTTGTAAACAATAATGGGTTTTTTGCGTGCAAATGCACGGGCTGCGGTCATAAATTTGTTAGCATTGATAATCGACTCAACATAAAGAATGATGGATTTGGTATTGGCATCCTGGCCAAAAAAATCGATTAAATCACCAAAATTCACATCCATGGCATTCCCGATCGAAACAAAATATGAGAATCCAATTTTTTCTTCCTGGGCCCAGTCTAATACCGCCGTACCAAGTGCCCCTGATTGCGATATAAATGCCACATGGCCTTTTTGTGGCATAGAACATGCGAAACTTGCATTCAGGTTTAATCCCGGAACAATAAATCCCAGACAGTTGGGACCGATAACCCGCATCCCTTTATATTTTTTTATAATCTGTTTAAGCTCATCTTCGAGTTTTTTCCCCTCTTTTCCAATTTCCTTAAATCCGGCAGATTGGATGACGATCCCGAGAATTCCTGCTTCTCCACATTCTTCAACCAACTGAGGGACCAATTTGGCATTTGTACTTATAATTGCCAAATCGGGAATTTTTGGAAGGCTTTTAACATTGGGGTAACAAGGGATCCCAAGTACAGCTTCATGTTTGGGATTCACGGGGTAAACAACTCCGCGAAAACCTCCTCCTACCAAATTGCTTAAGGTCATTCCTCCTACACTGTTCGGATCTGTTGGTACACCTACCAGGGCAATTCTTTTTGGCCTGAAAATGTTGTTTAAGGTTCGAATACTCATAGTACTTACAGTTTTTATTTGTTAATCTATTCACAAAAATACTAAACAATAGCCAATAAAAAACCCCGTTAGGACTAATTTTTGGGTTATTCAAACAAAAGAATAGATATAATTTTCTTAAGGTAGATTTTGCGTAAAAGCAAAAAAACCCCTGAAAAATATCTCAGGGGTTTGATTTCATAAAAATGTTTTAGGCTTTCTTTGGGGCTTTTGTGAATAGAATAATAAATGCTCCAATAAGACATGCTACTCCAGCAATAATAAATGGAGTAAGCCATGCAGCCGGGGTGGTTGCTCCAGCTGCAGCATCTTTAAAATACCCTGCAATCTGTGGGCCTGCTATTCCGGCAATTCCATAAGCGAAAAATACGAGTCCATAATTTCTTCCAACAGTTTTGTTGCCAAAGAAGTCGGCTGTAGCTGCTGGGAATAAAGCAAAGTTACCGCCAAAATTGAATCCAATAATTGCTGCAGCTCCTATAAACCCAACTACTGTTCCTCCCAATTTAAACAACAGGAGCATAATGATTCCCTGAATTAAACACATTAAGAAAATCGATAATTTTCTTCCAATTTTATCAGATACCACACCCCAGGCAATACGTCCTAATCCGTTTAGAATTGCATATGTAGCCATGGCTGTTCCTGCAATTGCGCTTGCCCATTCTTTGGTTGAAAGGAATTCTGCATTTGAAGGGTCTAGCGATCCTAATTTTGTATATGTTAGGGCATCAATCCCAAATAATTTAATACAATAAATTACCATAAGTCCTGCAAGGGCAGAAAAAACGAATGTTATAAACAATATATAATACTGAGGCGTTCTGATCATTTCAGCGGAGTCAAATTCGACCACACCTGATGGCGAATCGCTAGTTTTTGTTGGAGGAGTGTATCCCTTAGGCAACCATCCTTGTGGAGGATCTTTCATTACCAAGCTACCAAGAATTACCATCAGTGCAAAAATAATACCGTAAAGTATAAAAACGCTGCGTACGCCATCAAAACCGGCAATTTCTAAATTATTGAGAAGTCCACCTCCCCATGATCCAGCCCATTTCACCCAAATTGTGGCACCGAAACCAAAACCTGCAACTGCCAATCCGGTTAACATCCCTTTTTTATCAGGGAACCATTTAACACCAACTGCTATTGGTACCACATATGCCAGACCAATTCCGGATCCACCAATAATTCCTATAAATACTAATTGTGTTATAAAAGAGCTCCCAAAGAATCCAGCCAGAATGTAGCCAATTCCTAAAACAACCCCACCAGCGATTGCTAATTTCTGGGGTCCAATAGAATTTAGTTTTCTTCCAGCCCAAATCATTACGAGGGCAAAGAAGAATAGTCCGGCTGAAAATATCCAGGCTGCTTGTCCGGCTGTAAATTGATAAGCACCATCGGCAGCAGTTAATTGTGGTGTAAATACAGACCATGCGTAAATGGCACCAAGGGCAAGTTGAATCAGAATTGCTCCAATAACAACTAACCAACGGTTCATAACTTTCTTTTCCATTTTATCGAGTTATTAGGTTAATATAATGTTAGTTAATAGGTAATAAAAAAAGGCACCCCGGAAAAATCCAAAGTGCCTTTATATATTTAATCAGTGAAGATCATTATCTTTTTACTTCAACTTTAGCACCTTCGATAATCTCTTCAACAACACCCGGATCGAGTAGGGTTGAAGTATCACCAAGGTTAGTGGCATCACCTTCACCAATCTTACGCAAAATTCTACGCATGATTTTTCCTGAACGTGTTTTCGGTAATCCGGTTACCAATTGAATCATATCAGGTTTGGCTATCGGCCCAATAAATTTAGTAACAGTATCCCTGATTTCTTTCTCAATGGTTGCTCTTTCAGCATCTGTTAATTCTTCGCAGGTAACATAAGCGTAAATACCCGAACCTTTAATTGCGTGTGGATAACCAACAACCGCTGATTCATTCACTTTTGGATGCTGATTGATGGCATCTTCAACTTCGGCTGTTCCGATTCGGTGGCCTGAAACATTGATTACATCATCAACACGTCCCATAATTCTGTAATATCCTTCTTCGTCGCGTTTGGCACCGTCACCCGTGAAGTATAAGCCTGGATAAGTTGAAAAATATGTTTGACGGCATCTTTCATGATCGCCCCAAGTTGAACGGATCATTCCCGGCCATGGGAATTTGATACATAGATTACCTTCAACACTATTTCCTTTCAGTTCCTTACCTTCATTGTCAACCAAAATTGGCTGAACACCCGGTAATGGCAATGTTGCGAAGGATGGTTTGGTAGGAGTTATTCCTGCAAGTGGTGTAATCATGATGCCACCTGTTTCGGTTTGCCACCAGGTATCAACAATGGGACATTTACCGCCACCAACTACATCATGGTACCAGCGCCATGCTTCTTCATTAATAGGTTCACCAACGGTTCCTAATACTTTTAATGAACTGAGGTCATGTTTTGTAACAAAATCATTGCCTTGTGCTACCAATGCCCTGATTGCAGTTGGTGCAGTATAGAATTGAGTAACTTTGTATTTTTCAACAACTTCCCAGAAACGACCAGCATCAGGCCAGGTAGGAACACCTTCAAACATAATTGAGGTTCCTCCGGTCAATAATGGACCATAAACGATGTAAGAATGGCCGGTTACCCATCCGATGTCAGCAGTACACCACCAAATATCCCCATCACTATATTGGAATACATTTTTGAAAGTATATTCGGCCCATGCCATATATCCTGCAATGGTATGCTGAACCCCTTTTGGTTTTCCGGTTGATCCCGAAGTATAAAGAATGAATAAAGTGTCTTCAGAATCCATTACTTCTGCTTTATTTTCTTTGCTTGTATTTGCAATGGCATCGTCCCACCAAATATCTCGACCTGCTTTCATGGTAATTTCTTCGCCGGTACGTTTAAAAACAATAACCGTTTTAACCGTTGGGCAGGATTCCAAAGCTTCATCAACAATTCCTTTTAAAGGAATGCTTTTTGTTCCGCGATAGCCTCCATCTGAGGTAACAACAATATTTGAAGTGCCATCGATGATACGATCTGCCAGTGCATTTGCAGAAAATCCGGCAAATACGATTGAATGGATCGCACCTATTCTTGCACAAGCTAACATGGCTATGGCAAGCTCAGGAATCATCGGTAAGTAAAGGGTTACACGATCACCTTTTTTTATGCCCTGTGCTTTTAATGCATTTGCAAACTGATTTACTTTTTCAAAAAGTTCAAAATAGGTCAATACAACATTGTCTTCTTTCGGATCGTTAGGCTCCCAAATAATGGCAGGCTGATCCTTCCGCATAAACATATTTCTTTCGAAAATATTTTCAGTTATATTTAATTTACCTCCTGTAAACCATTTAACATCCGGACCATTGAAATCCCATTCGAGAACCCTGTCCCATTTTTTGTGCCAGTAATAATCTTCTGCTATTTTTCCCCAAAATGCTTCCGGGTCGGCTACACTTTCCTTATATGCCTGTAAGTATTCACTAAAGGATGTAATTTTGTTTGTCATAATGCAAGTTTGTTTAATTAGACTATAGTTATTTTTTTAATGATTTGGTTTTTAATCGTATCCAATTGTTAAAACATTAACAATTGATGTAAAAAAAATTATGTTGTTATTGTGAATATTTATTAAAACCCCAAATATAAGATAATTTTTTTTAAACTTTAGCTAAATTCACTCTAAATAGGACATCATTATAAAACAGTTTTTTGAAGAATTAAAAGCATTAATTGAAACATACACACATTTGTAACAAACCCGCTCAATAATTCCTTTCCGCTTATTATTTAAAAATAATTTAGAGCAATTATATTTAAAAAAACAGGCTAAAATATATCTGATTATATGGGCAGGGTTGAAGTTTTCTGCGTAATTTTGCAGTCTCTAAAAATCAGCTTGTTTTTATGAAACAAAAGCTCTTTTATTTGATGGTAATGAATTATTGTTAGAAGATAAACAGTTATTTAAATATGGAATGAAAGCAGTTTTTATTTTACTCCTGACAAGCATTAAAAATAATTAATAAAGAATGAAAATTTTAGTTTTGAATTGTGGTAGTTCATCAATAAAATATCAATTATTTAATATTGAGAATGAAGAATTACTCGCGAAAGGGATCATTGAAAAAATTGGATTGGAAAATTCGATCGTTAAGAATGAACGCAATGATGGTAAAAAAATTAAGCTTGAACTGAAAATTGACGACCATAAGGCGGGCATCGAAAAAGTATTAAGCATATTAACCAGTAAGGATAACGGTTCTTTGCTTGATTTGAACGAAATTTCAGCGGTGGGGCACCGGGTGGTTCATGGAGGTGAGAAATTTAATTCAAGTGTGCTGATTACCGAAGAAGTGATTGATAAAATGGAGGAACTTATTGATTTGGCACCTTTGCATAACCCTCCAAATTTGATAGGTATTCATGCAATGAAAACATTATTGCCGCAAATTCCTCAAGTGGGCGTTTTCGATACCGCTTTTCACCAAAGTTTGCCAGCCCGGGCTTTTCATTACGCAATACCCTATGATCTTTATGAAAAATACGGGATTCGACGATATGGTTTTCATGGTACAAGCCATCGATATGTATCCAAACGGGCTTGTGAGTTCCTGAATATGGACTATGGAAAACAAAAAATAATCACCTGTCATTTGGGTAATGGTGCTTCAATTGCTGCTGTTATGAATGGCAAATCTATTGACACTTCGATGGGTTTAACACCCGTTGAAGGTTTAATGATGGGAACGCGCACCGGGGATTTGGATATCGGAGCTTTGTTCTATATTATGGATAAAGAAAAACTCGGAATTGCCGAGGCAAATAACCTGGTGAACAAAAAAAGCGGTGTATTGGGAATTTCCGGTATTTCTTCAGATATGAGAGAAATAGAAACTGAAAGGGACCAAGGAAATGAAAGGGCTGAACTTGCCCTCGATATGTATCACTACCGTGTAATAAAATATATAGGTGCTTATGCCGCAGCAATGGGTGGTATTGATATTATTGTGTTTACAGGAGGAATTGGAGAAAATGGACCAGAAACAAGGGAAGAAGTTTGTAAAGATCTTGGATTTATGGGAGTTAAATTCGATGCGAGCTTAAACAATAATAAAAGAGGGGTGGAAGTTGAAATCAGTGCCCCTGATTCTAAAGTAAAAGTTGTCGTAATCCCAACCAATGAAGAATTGGTTATTGCCCAGGATACTTACAGAATTATTTCAGAATAATGACTCTAGTGGTAACAAAAAAGAGGCATTTACGCCTCTTTTTTGTTTGATCTCTTCTTACATTTCTTCCATCAACTCATCTGTTATTTCCAGGTTATGGAAAACATTTTGTACATCATCGTCTTCCTCAAAAATCTCAATCACTTTCATAATTTTTTGGGCGTCTTCTAATTCAAGCTTTATGGTTTCGTGAGGGATGCGCTGAAGCTCTGCATTTTCGGGTTCAATTCCCAATGACTCAAGTTTTTTCATCATGGATCCGAAATTTTCCAATGAAGTTGTCACTGAGAAAAATTCATCTTCAGATTGAATATCTTCTGCTCCGCCGTCAATCATTTCCAATTCAAATTCATCCTGATCCAGATCTCCTTTTGGAATGGTAAATATTCCTTTTCGTTCAAATAAAAAACTTAATGAACCGTTGGTGCCAAGATTACCGCTGTATTTATTAAAAATAGCACGTATATTACTCACGGTTCTTTGTTGATTATCAGTTGTACATTCGATATATACAGCAATACCGTGTGCCAAATAACCTTCAAAAGTTTGCTCAATAAAATTTGCAGCATTTTTGTCAGAACCTTTATTTATGGCTCTTTGCATGGTATCCTTAGGCATACTTACTCCCTTGGCATTTGCAATGGCTACTCTTAATCTCGGATTTCCATCCGGATCCGGTCCTCCTCCGTCTTTTACAGCTACGGTTATCTCTTTGATAATCTTCGAAAACATTTTCGATCTTTTGGCGTCCAAAGCACCTTTTTTTCGCTTAATTGTTGACCATTTACTGTGACCTGACATATATAAAATTTTAGGTTAATCTTTTACAAAAACGTGTGTAAAATTAAGAAATTCTTTGTTTCAAAAACCTGACCCATATTCATTTATTAAAAATTTTAATTGTTCAAAAAAAAAGCTTCCCATCGGGAAGCTTTTAAATGATCATGATAAAAATTACCATTTTAACAGAGACAGACCAATTGAAAATGGATAAAGTTCGGGCCCCTGATCTTCTTTAAATAATGTTGTGATTGAGTAGGTGGCATACAAATTAATCCATCCCCAACCTATCATAAACATGGCATCTGCTTTAAAAGGATTTAAATGATAAGAGCCAAATTCTTTAAACCTTTTACGATCCGGTGAGGTTTTAACATAAGCAGGATTACCGCTAACCGGATCAATTAATGCATATTCTTTATTTTTTTCCTCAAATTTGATTTTGGTATGTGATCCGATTCTTAAGCCGAATACCATACCTGCCGAAATATGAAAACTGTCGCGATTGCTATAACTATTGGTTTGGTATTCCAGGATAAAAGGCAGGTTTAAGTATGTTGCCACCAATTTACTTTTACTGATATAAATACCTTCGTTATAGTAACCCTCAATACTTGGTTCGGTGCCAATTAAGCTCACGCTTCTATCGAAATGGTAACTTCTGATTTCAAACCCCAGCCCGGTAGCCATCCCAAAACGGTTATCTCTTGTGAACCTTATATTCTGTTCAAAAATATTAATATCAACCCTGATGGATTTGGCCAGGTTCAGATCCAGATAATCGTATTCCTGGGGGAAATCCATATTATGATCAGGGGTTAAATAACCATTTATTCCTAATAAAACCCCTGCCCAGTTACTGTTAAATTTGTCCCTGTACATTCTTCGGTAACGGGCATTTCCATATTCATCAACGATAAACCAATGCCGTCCGATTTTTACGGTAGTAGAGTCCCGTGTATCATTAAATTGCACATTAAATCTGCCCAGGTCGAGCCTTGCCTCGTCTCTCTCATCCAGCGTTAATTTATATTCTCGATAAACTTTTTCTGCGTTTTTTCTGTTCACCTGTGCAGGAATATTCTGATACTCAACTTTACTGTTGTCGTTAGAAGTGATGTTTAATTCATTCTTTGTATTAACGAAAGCATTTGTTAATGCATTGGTTTCAATGCTTGTGTTTTCAACAATCAGTTTAGAAGCAATTAGTTTAGAGGCTCCATGCAGAACGGCTAGGTGCTCAACTGCCTTTCCGTCCAGAATGATCTCGGAAGCGCCGTGAGACTCGGTTTCCAAATTATCAACATCCAGATTAAGCGATAAAATGGCGGTTCCATAAGTTTCCAATACCAGTTTGCTTGCTTCAATCATCCCTTTGGATTTAAGGCTCGAGTTTCCATTTAAAACTATTTTCCCGATTTCAGGCGTTGTAATATAAAGGTTTAACACCTTGAATTTAGAATGTGGCAATGTTCCCAGGTTTAAAACTCCATTGGTTACATTTAACTTTATTGCATCCTGAAATTCGGGTTCCGTTTCGACAACAACTTTTGTTTCATTTGCCTGCTCAAGAATGATGTTAAAATAATCGGCTGCTTCGATACTTGTAAAAGGTGCTACAACTCTGTTTTCCTTTGTTGTTTCGAACACTCCCAATTGCTGCGAATTTGCTGTTGCTAAAAATCCGGCAACAAACCATATCATTGCTGTAAGAATATAAAATTTGTGCGTTTTCATTATGTTAGAGATTAATTAATATACTTTTTCAATACGACGGAAAAAGGATTTGATTTGTTACATTTCCGATTTAATGATTTGGTTGATCGACGGTTTCGAGATCACTATTTGCATTTACCAAAATGTATTTGGACTTCTCACCTTCTTTGTTTGGTTTGCGCTCAATATTTACATTTGATCCTGTGATCACATTAAAACTTTCAATTCCGATACTGGCCAGGGTCCATAAATTTACTTTCGATCTTTTATTTTCATCGCTGAATACTTCTGCCTGATTGTTCCTTCGTTTTAATTTTCTTACCGATTGTTCCCACAATGCCTTTTCCAATTTGTTACCGGTTGATGGATCACTTTTCCCGAATGAGGCCAATAAAAGTTCTTCTTTGATGATCATTTCTTTAAAAATTTGATCATAATTATCCACGGGTAAAAGAAAATCGATAGGTTGAATGTGCTGTTCCAAATTAGCGATGTATGTTTGAATGGGAGCCTGAATGGAACTCATTTTTGTCAGGCTTTCGACGGGTAATATTTCAGTGCTATGGTCAATGGCATATTGATAAGTCCTGGAACTTACTACCGGTAGTGTTATTTCGGCTTGAAAAGCTTCGATCGGCCTGCTTTTTATTTGTGCGGGCACTTCAGCTCTTGGCGTGGGTTCGGTAGAAGTTTTAATTGGGTTTAAAATATTTATAACACCTAACAACAACAAAATACCTGCAGCAATGCCAATGGGTTTATACCAGCTCTTTACAAAGGCGAAAGGATATTTTTTTAAAGCCTGTTTATCTGTGAAAACAATGGTTGTATCCGGATTTACACTGGAAATTCCAAATAAATCAAATTCGGATTGAAGTTGGGGGTTTAATTTCAGGAAAGAATTTACCTCCTCTTGCTCGGATGTGCTTAAATCACCTTCAAATGCTGCAATAAAATAATCGTTATAATTATCATAATTAATAAGATCAGTAGCTTTGATGGCAATTTTTTTCAATTGCTCTTTTTCGTTATAAGGATCAGAATCTTTAAAATTGACATCGATGATTTCAAAATTTTCAAGCTCTTCTTTCAGATCCGGATTTTCTTTAAGAAATCGTGCAAATTCATCATTCAATGAAGCATCCAGCCGCCCATCCATATGGTCGATGAAAAATTGTTCGTAATTGTTGCGGTTGATCTTCATTTTAAATTAAATTACTACATCCAGGCTAACCAGGTATTTTTTTAAAAATAAACGGGCGCGATAAATGTAAACTTTTACCTGTGCTTCATTAAGGCCCGTAATTTCACCAATTTCTTTATATGAATAACCTTCATAATCTCTTAATAGAACAACCGATCTTTGAATTTCGGGAAGTTTATCAACAGCTTCATTTATAATTTCTTTATGGTCCGAAAAAGCATTCATTTCCGAATGATGGCTGATCCCAACATTTTCTATCGAAGTGGTTCGTTGATCTCTTCGGATTGTGTCGATAAAACAATGATAGGCAATGGTAAAAAGATACGATTTTGCTTTTTCATATTTAACTTCTGAAACACGGTCCCATAACCTTACAAATGATTCCTGTACAACATCTTTTGCCTTATCGGTATCCTTAATATTTTTAAGAATAAAACGATAAACACCATCCGAATATGCGTCCACACATTTATTGTACTCAAAAACGGTCATTCAATTGGTTTTGCTCTGTTAATAGCTTAGACGGGCCAGGCACTAAATTTGTTACAGGAAATAAAATTAATCTAGTTTTAGAACTGCCAGAAAAGCTTGCTGTGGAACTTCGACATTCCCTACCTGGCGCATCCGTTTTTTACCTTTCTTTTGTTTTTCAAGCAATTTTCGTTTACGTGTAATATCCCCACCATAACATTTGGCCGTCACATCTTTACGGACGGCTTTAACGGTTTCGCGGGCAATAATTTTAGCTCCGATGGCTGCCTGAATGGCAATATCAAACTGCTGCCGGGGTATTAGTTCCTTTAATTTGGAACACATCCTGCGCCCAAAATCATAGGCATTGTCGCGGTGGATCAATGTTGAGAGTGCATCCACTGATTCGCCATTCAGCAAAATATCTAATTTTACCAGGTTTGCGGGCTTATAACTCGACTGGTAATAATCAAAGGAAGCATAGCCTTTTGAAATACTTTTGAGCTTATCATAAAAATCGAAAACAATTTCGCCCAGCGGCATTTCAAAGGTTACTTCTACCCGGTCGCTTGTCAGGTAAACCTGATTTTTTAAGGTCCCCCGTTTATCAATGCACAAATTCATCACCGAACCCAAATAACCCGATTTGGAAATAATCTGAGCAGTAATATAGGGCTCTTCGATGTGATCAATATATTTCTGGTCGGGAAGGCCCGAAGGATTGTGCACCTCAATGACTTCTTTTTTATGGGTTACAACTTTATACGATACATTGGGCACCGTTGTAATCACATTCATATCAAATTCCCGGTCGAGCCGTTCCTGAATAATTTCCATGTGAAGCAGACCCAGAAAACCGCATCTGAATCCAAATCCCAAAGCAACAGAAGACTCCGGCTCATAAGTCAACGATGCATCGTTCAATTGAAGTTTTTCCATCGCTGCCCTTAACTCTTCATATTCATCGGCATCTACCGGATAGATACCGGCAAAAACCATCGGTTTTACATCTTCGAATCCGGAAATTGCTTTGGCACAGGGACGCTGAACATGGGTAATTGTATCTCCAACCTTCACCTCTTTTGAAGTTTTTATCCCTGAAATAATATAACCCACATCTCCGGCAGTTAGCACATTGTGGGGCTCCCTTTCCAATACAAGGGCACCTATTTCATCTGCGTGATATTCTTTCCCGGTATTAACGAACTTAACGTAATCGCCTTTTTTTAATGTTCCGTTAACGATTTTAAAATAGGCGATGATCCCCCTGAAACTGTTAAACACGGAATCGAAGATCAATGCTTGCAAAGGGGCTTCCGGATCTCCCTTTGGGGCAGGCACATCTGTAATGATCCGGTCTAAAACTTTATCGATCCCAAATCCTGTTTTTCCGCTTGCTTCAATGATGCTTTCCCTGGAGCAGCCAATCAGGTCAACAATCTGATCTTTTACCTCTTCAGGCATCGCATTCTCTAAATCCATTTTGTTCAGTACCGGGATGATCTCCAGGTCATGTTCAATGGCCAGATAAAGATTTGAAATGGTTTGGGCCTGAATACCCTGGGTGGCATCAACAATGAGCAATGCACCTTCGCAGGCTGCAATGGATCTGGAAACTTCGTACGAAAAATCAACGTGGCCCGGTGTATCAATCAGGTTGAGTTTGTAAACTTCATTTGCTGTTTTATACACCATTTTTATAGCATGGCTTTTTATGGTGATCCCTCTTTCTCTTTCAAGATCCATGTCGTCAAGTACCTGTGCCTGTTGATCCCGTTCAGATATCGTATTGGTAAATTGTAGTAAACGATCAGCAATGGTACTCTTACCATGATCGATATGCGCTATAATACAGAAGTTTCTGGTGTTTTTCATCAAATGCAAAAATAAGACTAAAATTAATATTCCAATCAGATTTATTGTAACTTTAGACCACATTCTGAAATTAATTTACCTTCTGTTATAAATTTGGGTTAATTTTTTCAGAATGATTTTATTTGATTATCAAAGGAAAGGAAATGAGATATGCGTAAAATAAGAGTTGGCTTGATGGGATTTGGCGAAATTCCGCGCCATATTTACCGATTATGTCTGAAAAGAAACGACATCGAGATTGTTGCAATTGCTGATTTGGGCCGGCCCGAACTATTGCATTATTTATTGGTTGCCGAAACCAAGGGGGGTATAGAAGTGGAATTGGAAGGAAACTTTTTGGTTTCAAAAAATGGCAGGGCCCGAATTGTAATGGGAGGAGAACCCGGTGACATTCCCTGGGATATCTTTAATGTTGATTTGGTTGTGGATGGTACCGGTAAATATAAATCGCGCGAATGGATGCTGAAGCATTATCAGGCCGGCGCTAAACGGGTCATTTTGTCAAATTTGCCAACGAATGATTTAGACCGGGTTGTTGTTATGGGGGTGAACGATCATACCATAAAAAAGTCAGACAAACTTATTTCGGCAGGATCGGCAACAACAAATGCAGCTGCTATTTTATTAAAAATATTCAATCATGAATTCGGGATTGATTATGCCATGCTCACCACCGTTCATTCATATACTTCCGATCAGCCATTGCGCGATAAAGTTGGTGATGATTACCGAAGGAGCAGGTCTGCCGCAGAAAACATCATTCCTAATACCACCCCGTCGCCATATTGGATACAAAAAATTATGCCTGAACTTGAAGGAAGAGTAGAAGGGTCGGCTTTAAACGTCCCCATTCCGAACGGATCCTTACTGGATTTAACAACCATTATGAAATCGGGAGAGGTGGGAATCGAGCAGATTCATAAATCGGTGGAGAAATATGCAAAAAAACTACCTGATATTATTGAACTTGTTAATGATCCGATCGTTAGTACCGATGTGATTGGCAACAAACATTCAGTGGTTTTTGATACCAGGGCCAGTTTAAAATCAAAAGGGAAAATGATTAAAACCTTAACCTGGTATCATGCTGCAATGGCGATGGCGGCAAGAATTATTGACTTAATCATGGCCTATGAAAAATTAAATGAAGAAGGAGGTGCAGTATGAGAGTAGCAATTAATGGATTTGGCAGAATAGGGAGATCGGTATTCCGGATTCTGAACAGTCGAAAAGATATTGATGTTGTTGCAATTAATGATCTTTATGATAACGAAGTGCTTGCTTATCTGCTAAAGTATGACACTGTTATGAAGGGCTTCGGTCAGGATATAAGAATTGAAGGGGATAACCTGATAACCCCCAATGAAAATGTGAAGATGCTCAGTATTAAGGATCCCACCCAATTGCCCTGGGGAGATTTAAAAGTGGATGTAGTGATTGAGGCAACCGGGATTTTCCGTACAAGGGAGAAACTTGAACCACACCTGAAAGCAGGAGCAAAAAGAGTAATTCTGACTGTTCCGGCCAAAGATGAAATCGATTATACCATTGTAATCGGAGTTAATGATGAGGGTTTAAAACCTGAGCACAGGATTATTTCCAATGCAAGTTGTACCACAAACTGTTTGGCACCCATGGCCAAAGTAATGAACGATGCTTTTGGCATCGTTGAAGGTTTAATGACCACCACCCATGCTTATACCAACGATCAACGACTTGCTGATGTGCCACATGTTGATTGGCGAAGAGGTCGTGCTGCCGCCGAAAATATTATTCCTACAACCACCGGTGCTGCCAAGGCTGTCGGAAAAGTAATCCCGGAATTGAAAGGGAAACTGGATGGGATGGCCTCAAGGGTTCCGGTTCCTGACGGTTCAGTGGTCGATTTTGTTTTCGAAGTTGCAAGAGATGTAACGGTGGAAGATGTTAATGCTGCTGTCAGGATTGCAGCAAAATCGAAATCAATGCAGAATGTATTGTTGTATTCGGAGAAAAAAATTGTTTCTTCCGATATCGTTGGAAATCCATATTCCAGTATTTATGATGCTGAGTTTACACATGTGTTGGGTAAAAGGATCGTTAAAACCCTGAACTGGTATGATAATGAATGGGGATATTCAAACAGGGTCGTTGATTTGATCGGAATAATAAGAGAACTGGGAGATTAACAAGGATTTGTGGAACTATTGTATTAATAAATATATCTGTTTATATATTTAAACGGATTTGCTAGTGGATCATGCCAAAATGTTTAATTTTGTAGAAGGTAGTAAGAAGGTTAATTTATGTACATACCTGACGAAGTAGCAGAAAATAAGGAAATTGTAAGGCGATATAGAACCCTGTTGAGGGTTTGGTATACCCGCAAAACTCCTGCCGATAAAAAAATGGTGAGGAAAGCCTTTAATTTTGCGGTCAAGGCACATGAAAATGTCAGGCGCAGATCGGGAGTTCCTTATGTTTATCATCCGTTGGAAGTAGCAACAATCGCTGCAGGGGAGATAGGGCTGGGAACAACCTCAATTATTTGTGCGCTGATCCACGATGTGGTTGAGGATACAAAATACACCCTAAAAGATATTCAAAACGAATTTGGTGATCAAGTAGCAAAAATAGTTGACGGTCTTACAAAAATCGAAGAAATCTTTGATTCACAAACCACCTCGATTCAGGCCGAAAATTTTAAAAAAATTCTTTTAACCCTATCGGAAGATGTCCGGGTTATATTGATTAAATTGGCCGACAGGCTTCATAATATGCGCACGCTTGATGCGATGCCTAAAGAAAAACAATTAAAAATTGCCTCAGAAACCCATTACCTTTATGCCCCGCTTGCTTATCGTTTGGGATTATACAGTATCAAAAGCGAACTGGAAGATTTATCATTAAAATATATTGAGCCCGATATTTACAATGCGATTACCAAAAAATTGGTTCAAGCCAAGGCTGAGCGAACAAAATTTATTCGAAAGTTCGTAAGCCCTTTAAGAAAAGGCCTCAACAAACAAAAAATCGATTACCAGATCTTTGCCATTGAAAAACCAATTAATTCGATCTGGGAAAAAATGCGCGAACATGAAATCCCATTCGAAGAAGTGTATGATGCTTTTGCAGTAAAAATCGTGGTTAACACAACCGCTGAAAACGAAAAAATCGATTGTTGGAAAGTTTATTCGATCATTACCGACCATTATCGTCCGAAAATCGACCAGCTGCGCGACCGGATGTCTATTCCAAAAGCAAATGGATATGAGGCATTGCATGCCACCGTAATGAGCCATATCGGAAATTGGGTGGATGTTCAGATACAGTCTACACGGATGTACGAAATCGGTATGAAAGGATATGCCGCCTATTGGAAATACCGATCGACCGACGATGAAGACAGTGGAATCGAAGATTGGCTGAAAAAAATAAGGGAGTTGCTCCAAAGTGGGGATGAAAATGCATTGAATTTTTTGAGCGACTTTAAGATGAATTTATTTTCGGATGAAATTTCGGTTTTTACCCCCAAAGGCGATATAAAAACATTGCCATTTGGTTCTACCGTGCTTGATTTTGCATACAATATACACAGCCAGATAGGCAATACAAGCATTGGTGCAAAAGTGAATCGAAAGCTCGTACCACTGGATTACAAACTTCAAAATGGCGATCAGATAGAAATGCTTACCTCGCCTAAGCAAAAGCCGAAAAATACCTGGTTGCAATTTGTCGTAACTTCAAGGGCAAAGTCAGTCATTAAGCAGTCAATCAGGGATGAACGCAAATCATTTAAAGAAAAAGGATCTCAAATTCTTAAAGAGTATTTCGATCAGATAAACCTGGAGTTTACCCCGCATAACCTGAATATTTTGCAAAATAAAACCGGCTATCAGGGAGCGATTGACTTATTCTTTTTTACCGCTAAAGGTAAACTCGGTCTCAAGGACCTTAAAGAGGCATTTCCTGATTATGATAAGGGAAGTTGGATGAAATATATAAACATTCCATTTCTTCGTTCAAAAAATGTGGCACCCGATACTTTATCAAAAAAAATCAGGGAAACCATCAGGTCAAAACCTGAAGAAATGGTTATTGGTGGAACCGTAAATGATTTGAATTATACCATTTTGAGTTGTTGCAACCCGATCCCGGGTGATGATGTGATCGGACTGATTTCTGAGGATGAAATGATCCGTATTCATAGGGTTAATTGCCCGATCGCCATTCAGGAAATGTCAAAATATGGTAACCGCATCGTAAAAGCTAAATGGAATAAAAAGGAATCCATATCATTTTTAGCCGGAATAAAAATAAGAAGTATCGACAGTATAGGTCTTATTAACCACATTACGAGCGTTATTTCGAATGTATACAAACTCAATATACGTTCTTTTAGTCTTGAAACTTCAGAAGGTATTACAGATGCATTAATCACGCTCTATGTGAACGACCTCCAGAATTTATACGATTTGATTGATGAACTTAAAAAAATTAAAGAGATCAAAAAAATCAGCCGTGTCAACCGATTTCCGAAATCAAAATAAAAAATTGCAATACATTATAAATAAGGCTGTTAAAAAAAAGAATTAATTATTCTTATTTATACCAAATATTAATAAATAAATTTTCCGTATTTTTATGGCGAGATAAAATGTTGCATTCATGAAAGACAATGATAAGGATACTTTTGAAACTGTAAAACAGATATTTACTGAATATCTGGAACAAAGAGGCCATCGCAAAACCCCCGAAAGATATACAATTTTAAAAGAGATATATGCCACCGAAGGACATTTTGATATTGAAACATTATATATCAGAATGAAAAATAATAAGTACAGGGTTAGCCGAGCAACTTTGTACAATACAATTGAATTGCTTCTGGACTGTAATTTGGTTACAAGGCATCAGTTTGGTAATAATTGTGCCCAATTCGAACGTTCGTTCAAGTTCAAACAACATGATCATTTTATCAGCATCGATGATGGTAAAGTTCTGGAATTTTGCGATCCGCGTCTGCAGGAAATACAATCCTCGGTCGAAAAATTGTTGAACGTAAAAATAAGCCACCACTCACTTACCTTTTATGGTTATATCAATGATGATAAGAAATCATAAGAATTGAGTGCCCCTGCAAATGCTTATTTGTTTATAAAAAATCATAAAAAATATTTTTTAACAGGCTTTATGTTTGTAAAATTGCATTCATAAAGCCTGTTCGAATTATTTTCTGAACTCAAAAGTTGAGACTAAAATGAGGTATCAGAAAGAGACATATAAATGATAAGCAGGTGCAAGAGCGATGCAATTACTCAGTTATCTTTAAAAAGTTGATCAGATGAAAGTTGATGTTTTACTAGGGCTGCAATGGGGTGATGAGGGAAAAGGCAAGATTGTAGATGTATTGACCCCGAAATATGATATTGTTGCCAGGTTTCAGGGAGGACCGAATGCCGGTCATACCATCGAATTTGATGGCCATAAATTTATATTGCACACCATTCCTTCGGGTATTTTTAATCAAAAAACAATTAATATCATTGGAAATGGAGTGATTATTGACCCGTGTATTTTCCAAAAAGAAATTAAGAATCTGATCAATCATCAGATTGAAGTGAAAAGCCATTTATTTATTTCCAAAAAAGCCCACTTGATTTTACCAACCCATCGATTATTGGATGCTGCCTACGAAAAATCAAAAGGGAAGCTTAAAATTGGTTCTACGCTTAAAGGTATTGGGCCGACTTATACCGATAAGGTTGCCAGAAATGGTTTAAGGGTTGGTGATATTATTGCCCCGGATTTTGAAGAAAAATATAAAACCCTTAAAAACAAGCATCTCGAAATTTTAAATTTTTATAAGTTTGACCATTCAGTCCATGAGTTGGATGGCATATTGTTCAGCGAGTATGAAAAACAATGGTTCGCGGCACTTGGAGAATTGAAAAGTTTTAATTTGATAGACAGTGAATATTATATCAATCAGGCACTGAAAGACGGAAAAAGTATCCTGGCTGAAGGAGCACAAGGATCACTTTTGGATATTGATTTCGGATCCTATCCTTTTGTTACATCCTCAAATACCATTACGGCAGGTGTTTGCTCCGGGCTCGGAATTTCACCCAAAAAAGTCGGTAAAGTATATGGTATTTTTAAAGCCTATTGCACCCGTGTTGGTAGCGGACCCTTCCCAACAGAATTGGATGATCAGGATGGCCAAACCCTCAGAGATGTTGGGCGAGAATATGGATCAACAACCGGCAGACCCAGAAGATGCGGATGGTTAGACATTCCGGCACTAAAATATTCAATCATGCTCAATGGGGTTGATGAATTGCTGATGATGAAAGCCGATGTACTTAGTCCGTTTAAAAATATTAAAGTCTGCACCTCCTACGAATTTGAGCACAAAACGATCGAGCAGATCCCTTTTGATTCATCGAGTGGGTTAAAACCAAATTATATGGAAGTTAAAGGTTGGGATACTGAAATTACGGCCCTTAAAGATATTAAGAATGCCCCTGATGATTTGGTCAATTATGTAAAACTGATCGAAAAACTCGTTGATACACCAGTCAGTGTAGTATCTGTGGGGCCTGACAGAACCCAGACCCTTTTCAGATAAATTTTATCAGGAAAGCAATATTTTTTTTATAAATGTCGCTTGACTTCAATTTGTTCGTATCCTTCAATAATATCGCCTGCTTTTATATCATTGAAATTTTCGATGTTCAATCCGCACTCATATCCTGACTGAACTTCTTTTACATCGTCTTTGAATCTCTTCAATGATCCCAATCCGCCTGTGTAAACCACAATTCCATCACGAATTACGCGAACCTGTGTATTTCTGGTAATTTTCCCATCCAATACCATACATCCGGCAATGGTTCCAACTTTTGTGACTTTAAATACATCTCGTACTTCAAGGTTACAAACAATTTTTTCTTCAATATCAGGAGATAACATCCCTTCTATGGCAGATTTAAGTTCGTCGATGGCCTGGTAAATAATCGAGTAAAGCCTGATATCAATTTGTTCAGATTCAGCCAGTTTTCGTGCACCCATTGAAGGACGTACCTGGAATCCGATAATAACTGCATCGGAAGCAGAGGCAAGCAAGACATCGGATTCGGTAATCGCACCCACCGATTTATGAATGATATTTACCTGAACTTCTTCTGTTCCTAATTTGATCAACGAATCTGATAATGCTTCAACAGAACCATCCACATCACCTTTAACAATCACATTAAGTTCTTTAAAGTCACCAATGGCGATACGTCGGCCAATTTCATCCAGGGTAATATGTTTTTGTGTTCTGATTCCCTGTTCTCTTTGCAATTGCATCCTTTTGTTGGCGATGGCTTTGGCTTCCCGTTCATCTTTCATGACATTAAATCCATCACCGGCCTGTGGTGCGCCATTTAAACCAAGCAATAAAACCGGTGCAGAAGGGCCTGCTTCTTTTATCAATTGGTTTCGTTCGTTGTACATGGCTTTTACTTTACCGTAAGTGGCCCCTGCCAAAATAAAATCTCCTATTTTGATGGTGCCATTCTGAACCAGTAATTTAGCTACATAACCGCGGCCCTTATCCAGTGAAGATTCAATAACCGTTCCAATGGCAGGTTTATTTGGATTTCCTTTTAAATCGAGTAATTCGGCTTCCAGAAGAACCTTATCCAGGAGTTGGTCAATGTTTAATCCTTTTTTGGCTGAAATTTCCTGACTTTGATACTTACCGCCCCAGTCTTCGACCAGTATATTCATTTGCGAAAGTTCTTCTTTAATTTTCTCAGGATTAGCCGTGGGCTTATCTATTTTATTAATCGCAAAAACGATCGGTACACCTGCTGCAAGTGCGTGATTTATCGCCTCTTTTGTTTGGGGCATCACATTGTCGTCAGCCGCAATAATTACAATTGCAACGTCAGTAACTTTGGCACCACGGGCACGCATGGCTGTAAAAGCTTCGTGGCCCGGCGTATCGAGAAATGTAATATTTTTTCCGCCATCAAGCGTAACTTCATAGGCTCCGATGTGCTGGGTGATTCCTCCGGCCTCACCTGCAACCACATTTGATTTTCGAATATGGTCAAGTAAGAGCGTTTTACCGTGATCAACATGCCCCATTACCGTTACGATAGGAGATCGGCTGATTAAATTTGCAGGATCATCATCTTCTTCAGCTTCCAGAATGGCCTCTTGAACATCGACACTTACAAATTCCACATCATATCCGAATTCCTCAGCTACCAGCGATAGTGTTTCAGCATCAAGACGTTGATTGATGGATAAAAAGATACCAAGTGACATACAAGTTGCAATGATTTCATTCACCTGTACGTTCATCATTGTAGCCAGTTCATTTGCTGTTACAAATTCGGTAACTTTTATGATGTTCTTTTCTTCTTCTTTTTTCTTTAACTGGTCGTGTAAAGTTTGACTGACAGCTTCACGTTTGTGTTTTCTGTGTTTAGAGGCTTTCGATTTCCCCGGAGAACTTAAACGCGCAAGTGTTTCTTTGATTTGCTTTTCAATTTCCTCGGGTGTTGGTTCGTGTTTTAAACTGGGTTTAAAAGTTTTTCCTTTTGAACCTTTTTGCGCTTTTTGAGACTGGTTAGTAGGTTTTTCATTCGCATCAGTTTTTGTCTGTTGCAAATGTTTCTTGATTCGTTTTCTTTTTTTCTTAGGTTCAATTTTGGCCTGTTTTGAAGATGCAACCGGTTTCTTGGCCTCCGGCAGATCAATCTTATCAAGTATTTTTGGCCCGGTTAATTTTTTGAATTCAGTAGGAATGAAATTATCCTGCACATCTTCTTCTTTTGCAGGTTCTTTGGGATCATCTTTTTTACTTTCAGTAAGTTCGGCTTTACTCTCAGTTAGTTCTGCTTCAACTTTTGTTTCTGCTTCAACAGCTTTAATTTCAGGAGCTTCGGTCTTTGCTTCTTTTACTTCTTTAACTTCCTTTTCTTTTTTGGCATCTGCTTTGGCCTTTTCACGTGCAACTGCTTTTTCTTCCGCCTCTTTAGCTTTTTCCTCTTTTGTTTTGCGCCTTGGTTTCGTTTTGGTATTCAACGAATCCAAATCAATTTTTCCAAGAACTTTTAATTCATTATCAGATGTTTCAGGTGCAGAAGTTTTTGGCTCCGGTTCTTTTACTTTCTTTTCTTCTTCTACTTCAACCTTTATGGTTTCCTTAACTTTCAACTCCTCCGAAATTTTCTTTTCTGGTATTATAACTTTTTCTTCAACTTTTTCAGTTTTTGGCAATTCTTTACTTGGCGTAACTGGTTCAGCTTTTTTAGGAGGTTGTTCTTTTTCAGATGATGAAGCATGTGAACTGATCATTAATTCTTCATCCTGATCCTGATCTTCATCTTCAATTGTTTTAGTTTTTGGAGCTTTGGTATCTTCAATGGAGATGGTTTCATGCTGTGTAAATTCCAAGCCGATCTTTTTTGATTCCTCTTTTACGTGTTTTTCAGACTGGAATTCCTGAACAAGAATTTCATAAATCTCAGCTGAAAGCTTTGTATTGGGCTTTGCTTCAATTTTATATCCTTTTTTGGAAAGAAAATCGACGATGGTTGATATTCCAACATTAAATTCTCTTGCCGCTTTACTTAATCTTGTAGTTATTCGCTCTTCCATACTCCTTATTAATTGGTAATTCTCTGATTTTGAATATTTAAAATTGATTTAAATTTAATATTATTATTCAAATTCAGCTTTTATAATTCGCACGACTTCATTAATGGTTTCTAATTCCAAATCGGTACGGGTCACCAAATCTTCAATGGAAATATCCAACACACTTTTAGCCGTATCACATCCGATACTTTTTAATTCATCAATGATCCACTGATCAATTTCATCTGAAAATTCTTGGATATCAACATCTTCATTGTCAGTATCAGTGTCTCTGTAAACATCAATTTCGTAACCGGTGAGTTTGCCGGCCAGTTTAATATTGAATCCTCCTTTACCAATGGCCAACGAAACCTGGTCGGGTTTCATGTAAACTTCAGCTCGTTTATTTTCTTCATCAATCTTAATAGAAGTCATTTTTGCAGGACTTAGTGCCCTCGAAATAAATAAGCTTGGATTCGTTGTATAATTGATTACATCAATATTTTCATTTTTAAGTTCACGAACAATACCATGGATACGAGAACCTTTCATTCCAACACATGCGCCAACCGGGTCAATTCGGTCGTCATAAGATTCAACAGCAATTTTGGCTCTTTCGCCCGGAACCCGGACAATGTTTTTAATAGTGATCAATCCGTCATAAACTTCAGGAACCTCTTGTTCAAAAAGACGCTCAAGAAAAACCGGAGATGTTCGTGATAAGATAATTACGGGACTGTTATTCTTCATCTCAACCCTCGAAACCACTGCCCTGATGCTGTCTCCTTTTCGGTAAAAATCGGAAGGTATCTGCTCTGATTTGGGCAGTAAAAGTTCGATATAATCATCGTCCAAAACCAGGACTTCTTTTTTCCAAACCTGATAAACTTCACCGGTTACTATTTCGCCGATCTTGTCTTTATAAACCCTGTAAACGTTATCTTTTTCATATTCCTGAATTTTCGAGATCAGGTTCTGACGGATGGTCAATATTTCTCTTCGTCCAAAATCAATGAGTTTCATTTCCTCTGAAACTTCTTCACCTACCTCAAAGTCGGGTTCTATTTTAATGGCTTCAGAGAGTGCAATCTGGGTGTTTTCATCCTCAACTTCATTGTCTTCGACAATTTCGCGGTTTCTCCAAATTTCCAAATCTCCCTTATCAATATTCACAATGATGTCGAAATTTTCGTCTGAGCCAAATCGTTTTGCAAGCATGTGCCTGAAAATATCTTCAATGATACGCATCATTGTTTCACGATCGATATTTTTAAATTCCTTGAACTCTGAAAAAGTTTCAACTAAATTAATGTGTTCCATCGCTTTAATTTATTGCTTTATTTTTTAAATGATATAATTCCTTTTGTTTCTTTGATGTCATTGAACCTTATTTCCATTTTTTGTTCAATGGTTTTCTTCTTTTTGTTGGCAGGGATCAGCAATTCGATATACTCTTTTTGAATACTGTTCAATAAGCCCTTAATTTTCCTGCCCTCATTTGTCAGTACTGAAATTTCTTTGTTCAGATATTTTCGATACTGGCGCATTAGCTTTAATGGTTGATCCAAACCGGCCGATGAAACATTTAATTCAAAATCTTCCATATCTCGGTTTAAACCCGATTCAACATGCCTGCTAATTTGTATGCAATCATCAATTTTAACAGATGAATCGCTATCAATCGTAATTGAAATCTTATTCCCATGATCAACCATTACTGATACAAGAAATTGATCCGTTCCCTTCAGTTTATCGTTAACCAGGTCTGTTATTTGTTGTTTCTCAATCATTTTTTATAAAAAGAGGGGACATTAGTCCCCTCAAAAATCTTTTCTTTATTTGAATTCCGCGGCAAAGATACAAAATTATTTTATAATTCAATAAATTTAAATGGCTTAAATAGTTTTCTCCGATTCCATTCGATTGTCCTTAGACATTAGTTATTAGACGCTGGATTTTTGATACAAAACGGAAGAAAAGTGATGAATTATGAATGATGAATTATAAATTATGAATGATGAATTATAAATTATGAATGATGAATTATCAATAATCATTAGCACATCGGCACATTTTCAAATTATCAAATTGAATTAATTTCAGTATACTTTTAAGACACAAGACGCAAGAAGAATTATGAATTATGAATGATAAATGATAAATGATGAATTATCAATAATCATTAGCACATTGGCACATTTTCAAATTGTCACATTGTCTAGCGGGACAGGCTTCTCGCCCTGAAACTGAAATCGTATCAAAAAACAAAGCCCACAATTTTATTTGCGGGCTCTAATTTGTTGTCCGACCAGGGCTTCCCGCTATCGCTTTGCTCTGCGGGACAGGCTTCTCGCCCTGAAACTGAAATCGTATCAAAAAACAAAGCCCACAATTTTATTTGCGGGCTCTAATTTGTTGTCCGACCAGGGCTCGAACCTGGACTCTTCTGAACCAAAATCAGACGTGTTGCCAGTTACACCATCGGACAAACTATATGATGTTTGTTGAGGCTGCAAAATTAGAAAATATTTTATTATTACAAATGTTTTTTTTAAAAAATTGAACTTCCCCAATTAGGACCACAACCCTCATTTTCTGTGATCGTTTTGTAAAAAAAGTTAATTATTGTTAATTAAAGATTTATATATTGAACCAAAATTTATACTTTCGCTTAGAGATAAATCAGTCAACATTAATCATATTCCGATGATAAGCTACCGTAAAATCAATAACTTAACAGGATGGGTCATATTTGCCATAGCCACACTTGTGTATATGTTAACCATCGAACCAACCGCAAGTTGGTGGGATTGTGGAGAATATATTGCCACTGCGTATAAACTTCAAGTCGGACACCCGCCAGGGGCACCCTTCTTTCAAATAATAGGAAGGTTTTTCTCGCTGTTTGCCTTTGGTGATGTGACCCATGTTGCGCTCATGATAAACATTATGTCGGCACTGAGTAGTAGTTTTACCATCCTTTTCTTGTTTTGGAGCATTACAATGCTGGCCAAGAAAATTGCTTTGCAAAACGGTGAAATGACTGATGGAAAAATGTTTATGATCATGGGTAGCGCTGTTGTTGGTGCCCTGGCTTATACTTTTTCCGATTCGTTCTGGTTTTCAGCCGTTGAAGGTGAAGTATATGCCATGTCTTCTTTTTTTACGGCACTGGTATTTTGGGCGATTTTAAAATGGGAAGAAAATGCAGATCAGAAAAGCAGTAACCGATGGTTAATACTGATTGCCTATTTAATGGGCTTATCCATTGGAGTTCACTTATTGAATTTGCTGGCAATTCCTGCTATTGCATTTGTATTTTACTATAAAAAATATAAAACAAGTACCAAAGGTTTTATTGTTACCGGTATCGTTTCACTGCTAATTTTGGCTACCATCATGTATTTGATCATACCGGGAATTGTTAGTTTATCCTCCGCTTTTGAGCTGTTCTTTGTAAACTCAATTGGGTTGCCCTTCAATACAGGAACGGTAATCTACTTTATAATTCTAATCTCTTTAATTGTATGGGGATTAAGATATTCAACCCGTAAACAAAAATTAATACTGAATACGGTCATTTTAGGTTTTACATTTATTCTGATTGGTTATTCTTCATTTTTTATGTTGGTGGTGAGAGCAAATGCCAATACACCCATTAACGAAAACAGTCCGGAGGATTCAATCTCTTTGCTTTCTTTCTTAAATCGTGAGCAATATGGCGATTGGCCGATCTTTTACGGGGCCTATTACAATGCACCGGTGACCGGAACTAAAACAACCGGTAATGTTTACATAAAGAGTAAAGAGAAAGGGAAATATGTGGTAGCTGATACCAAATTTGAGCGCATTTATGATCCCAGGTTTACTACGATATTCCCAAGATTATGGAGCGATCGTGAACCATCTCATATTCAAAAATATAAGGAATATATCAAGGGCACTCCGGTTCGTGTAGAAGATCAGATGAGTAATGATAAGAACAAAATTGTGATCAAGCCCACATTTCTGGACAACCTCAATTACTTTATTTCATACCAGATCGGGCATATGTATGTCCGCTATCTGATGTGGAACTTCGTTGGACGACAAAACGATCTGGAAAGTCAGGGCGATTTGCGGATGGGAAACTGGATCAGCGGAATACCTTTTATTGATACGTGGAGGTTAGGCGACCAAAACCTGTTGCCTGATGCGTTTAAAAATGATGCCACCAATAAATTTTATTTCCTGCCTTTAATTCTTGGGTTCCTTGGAATTTTATACCATGTTAAGCGGAGCAATAAGGATGCCTGGGTGGTCTTTCTGTTATTCCTAATGACAGGACTGGCCATTGTTGTTTATCTGAATCAGTATCCTTATCAACCCCGCGAAAGGGATTATGCCTATGCCGGATCATTCTATGCATTCGCCATTTGGATGGGTTTGGGCGTGATGTCAATTGCAGAAAAAACTGAGAAATATCTTAAGAATGCTAAAATAAATGCCATCGCTGTTACAGCGGTATGCTTTCTGGCCGTTCCTGTAATTATGGCCAGCGAAGGTTGGGATGACCACGACAGATCGGGTAAATATGCAGCACGGGATTTTGCGTCGAACTACCTTAATCATTGTGATCAGAATGGAGTGATCTACACTGTTGGAGATAACGATACATTCCCCTTATGGTATGCACAGGAAGTTGAAGGTATCCGTACAGATGTCAGGGTCGTGAATTATATGTTATCATCAGGATATTGGTACGTACATCAAATGGCCAGAAAAATTTATGATGCGGAACCCCTGCCACTTACACTTAGTTTTGAGCAGTACGAAAAAGGATCCAATAAATTTGTACCATTCGTTGATATGAAAATTCAGGGACATCAGGAATTAATCGATATTATTCGTGTTATTGCAAGTGAAAACGATCGTACAAAAGTGAATTATGGAAGCGAAAAGGTAAATTTCTTCCCGACTAAAAAAGTAAAATTAACGGTTGATTCAGCAGCTTGCGTTGATAATGGTATTGTTCCACGGGAACTGGCCCATTTAATTGTTCCAGAAGTTGAGTGGGAAATCAGCACCAATACGCTTTATAAAAACGATCTTGCCTTCCTCGATTTTTTGGCCAATAACAACTGGAAGCGCCCGATTTATTTTTCAAGCCCGAAAGTAGTTGAGAGTGTTTTCGATGTACCCGAATATATTCATCTGGACGGAATGGTTTATAAGTTTATGCCAATTAAAGCCACCACTAAAGTGGATAAAGATTTGGGCAGTATTTTGGTTGATGAAACCTATGATAAACTCCTGCACAAATCAAGCTGGGGTAATTTAAAAGATCCGGGTGTGACCGTCGACAGGGAAAGTGCCAGGAATACGGCAATTGTCAGAAACAGTTTTATCAGGCTTGCCAGGGAACTGACTAATGCGAACAAACTGGATTCAGCAGCTAAATTGGTCGATTACTTTATGGAAGAATTTCCGGTCAGTAAATTTCCACCTGATATTTTCGCAATCACCTTTGTTGAAACTTATTACAAAGCGGCTGAATATGAAAAAGCGAATGATTTATCCCGAATACTCATCACCAGATTTTCTCAGGAATTCGATTTCTATTCCTCATTACCGAATGGATTTGATGCCTATAAAGATGAAATTCAACAATCGGTTACTTTTATCAGGTACCTGAATCAGATGGCCGACCAGTACAATCAAAAAGAATACTCAAAAGAGATTGAAGCTGTATTTCAGGAAAAGCTGAATAGATTATAAACCAAATGGCCCCGCTTTTATTCGGGGCTATTTTTTTATGGGTTTTTTTCTGTTGATAAAATATATTACGAAAACACCAATTAAAATTAAGGGTATACTTAAAAGTTGTCCCATATTCAGGGTCATACCTTGTTCGAAACTAACCTGGGGGACTTTTAAAAATTCGATCAGAAAACGCATTCCAAATACCAGTATCAAAAAGTATCCGAATAATTGTCCGTTTTCGAATTTTCCGAGTCTCTTTTTATAATATCTAAAAAGAATAATAAAAATAGTCAGGTACGACAGTGCTTCGTATAGCTGGGTGGGATGCCTGGGATCAAGGCCCATCTGTGGGTCATAATATCTAATAAAGTAAAATCCCCAGGGAAGACTGGTTATTTCGCCAAAAATTTCAGAGTTCATCAAGTTTCCGAGCCGGATAAAAGTCCCGGCAAAAGCTGTAAAAATAACCACCCGGTCGAGATACCACAACATGGGTATCTTGGTTTTGCGCGCATAAATATAAATGCCTAATATAATGGCTATAGCAGCTCCATGACTGGCCAATCCACCTTCCCAGATTTTTAAAATTTCGATTGGGTTTTTTAAATATTTATCCGGTTCATAAAACAGGCAATGACCAAGTCTCGCTCCGATAACAGTAGCAATAATCATGGTAGTGGTCAATCCATCCAGGATATTGATTGATACTTTTTCTTGTTTAAAAAGTTTTATGAGCCAAAGATAACTGATTAGAAATGAGCCGGAAAATAAAACTCCATACCATCGTATAGAGAAAGGTCCAAGGTTGAAAAGAACAGGATCGACATTCCAGGTGATGTATTGTAAAATCATAATAAAATATTTGTAACAAAAGTAATTATAAATTAATATTTCGTTCCCAGGATGCTTAAAAAATAAATTTAAAATTTGTTTAAATTTGATTGTCAATTTGTTAAAATGGAACTTCGTTATCAAATAGGGATCAACCTTCTTCCCGGAATAAGTGATATTAACGGGAAAAAACTTATTGCCTACTGTGGGGGTGCAGAGGCTGTTTTTAAAGAAAAAAAGTCAAGTTTGCTGAAAATCCCCGGACTGGGAGAGGCAACTGTAAACAAAATTCTTAATGCTGAAGTTTTAAAAAGAGCTGATCAGGAAATAGCATTTATTCAGCAAAAAAAAATTAAAACTTTTTACTTTCTGGATGATGAATACCCGGAACGATTAAAGCATTGCATTGACGGGCCCATTATGATTTATTTTAAGGGAGATGCCGATTTAAACGCAAAGCGGGTGTTGTCCATCGTTGGAACCAGGAAAGCATCAACTTATGGAAGAGATATTTGCATTTCTATCGTAAATGAGTTGAAGGATCAGGGAGTATTGATTGTAAGTGGCCTGGCTTACGGCATTGATACCATCGCACATAAGGCGGCGATTGATTCAAAATTGGAAACCCTGGGTATTTTGGCCCACGGATTGGATCGGATTTATCCGGCTGCAAACAGGGGCCTGGCTGAAAAAATGATTAATCAAGGAGGCCTGCTTACCGAATTTATCAGCAACACAAACCCCGATCGCGAAAATTTCCCGAAACGTAACCGCATTGTTGCAGGTCTGTCGGATGCGGTTCTTGTGATTGAGTCGGCTCAAAAAGGGGGTGCACTGATTACCGCAGACATTGCAAATTCATATAACAGGGATGTTTTTTCAATTCCGGGGAGGGTTACAGATACGTATTCAGAAGGCTGTAATTATCTGATAAAAACAAACCGGGCCAGCCTTGTTAACAACGCAAACGATATTCTTTACTTTTTGGGTTGGGATCAGTCCAGAAAGAACAGATCGGTTCAGAAAAAAATATTTGTTCAGTTATCGGAAGATGAACAGAAAATACTTCAGATTATTGAGAAACATAAGAAAATGAGTATCGACCGCATTTGCCTGGAGGCACAAATGCCAACCAGTAAAATTGCTTCAATCCTGTTAAATTTGGAATTTGAAGGGGTGGTTGAATGTATGCCCGGAAAAGTTTTCAGGAGGATATAATATTATTGCCTGCCTTATTCATGGGATCATTCGTAATAGAAAGTGCCCGAATGCCAAAAATGACGGCTATGATTGTTGAAACAACACCAAACAAGCCAAGCAGCATATAATCTTCTGTGAAAAAACAAAACATATAAATGCCATGAAAAAAAGTGGCCGCAGAAACGCCGGTTAACGAATCAATGATTCTGTTTTTTCTCATTTTTTCGAGGCCCGTAAAAAAGCCGAGTATAACGGCAAAAATAATACTTGCGATGCTATAAGTATAAATGAATATCAAATTTGGCAGTGCTATCACCAGGTCCAGATTATATAAAATAGAGGCAGTAATTGTAAAACCTGAACTGATAAAAAGTGAATAAACAATCCCATCAACAGGGCCGGTGAAATCTCTGTTAGGATAAAAAAACAACCTTAAAATAATGAATTTAATCAATTCAGAGCCAAATCCAATGATGATGAAAGAATAGAAAATGGTTCTTCTTAAACTTCTGGCCGATGCAAGATCAAGCCGTGTGGCAATATAATTTAAGGCGGCAAAAACCATAAACCCGATGATGCCTAAAAAAACAGCACCCATAATCCGTTTATAACTTTTTATCCTAAATTTGAAATGCATATAAAATAAAAACAAAAACAGAAAAATCGGGGCAATCAGGCTTGCGATAATTTGATCTGTATTCATGTGAAATGTGCATTAGGTTTTTCAAATGTAGTAAATTGTTAGTAGATTTACAATCGAAAGTGTTTTAAGAAATAAAATATTGATTATGAATAAAGTAAAGCTTGTCAAATTAAGTACGGAACAAATCAAAAATCTGGATGTTAAAAATTGGCCGGTCTGGGAAAAAGAAGTTTCCCGCTTTGACTGGGAATACGACCAGGAAGAGGATTGCTTTATCATTGAAGGCGAAATTATCGTGGAAACACCCCATGAAAAAGTACGGATTCAACCAGGTGATTTTGTAACTTTTGAGAAAGGATTAAAATGTACCTGGGACATAAAGCAGCCGGTTAAAAAACACTATCGTTTTAATGAATAAAAACTTCCCATTGAAAGGAATTGTGATAAAATCGACCGGAAGCTGGCATACGGTGCTTGATGAGAACCATCAACGCATAGAATGCCGCATTAAAGGGCATTTTCGGACGAAGGGCATAAAAACGACAAACCCTATCGCCATCGGTGATCATGTTCGATTTCAGCTCCAGCCGAACGAAAATATAGGCGTTATCGAACATATATACGAGCGCAAAAATTATATTATCCGAAAGGCCACAAAATTGTCGAAGCTTTCTCACATCATTGCTTCAAACCTGGATCAGGCAATTGTAATAGTAACCCTGGCCCATCCCAGAACCTCTACCGGTTTTATTGATCGGTTTTTGGTAACGGCTGAAGCTTATCATATTCCGGCCTGCATCATCTTCAACAAAATTGATTTGTATCAAGAAAAATTATGGGATCTGCATCGAAATATAAAATCGATGTATGAAGATATCGGATATCCCTGCCTGGAGATTTCTGTTAAAACAGAAACCAATATTGATCAGGTAGAAAAGTTACTGGGACAAAAAACAACTTTATTTGCAGGCCATTCAGGTGTTGGAAAATCAGCCCTGATCAATAAATTGGAGGCAGATATCAATATAAAAATCGGGAATATTTCCGATTATCATCAAAAAGGGAAACATACCACTACCTTTGCTGAAATGCATGAATTGTCGAATGGCGGATTTATTGTGGATACGCCGGGAATTAAAGAATTCGGGCTCATCGATTTCAAAATTGAAGAAGTGGCCGAACGTTTTCCGGAAATGAGAAAATATATGCACGAGTGCAGGTTCAATAACTGTACCCATGTGCATGAACCGGGTTGTGGCGTAATTAAGGCACTGCAAGCGGGAGAAATTAGTTTGTCGCGATACGAAAATTACCTGAATATTATCAGCGATGATTATTTTAATGAAAAGCAATATCAATAATATAAAATTATGCTGGCAAAACATTTGATGACCGATGCGGTAATACCATTGAAGACATCTGATACAGGATCGGATGCGCTTAGCCGTATGGATGATTATAAACTTTCGCATCTTCCGATCGTAAATAATGAAGAATTTTTGGGGCTGATTTCCGATGAGGATGTTTATACCATGAACGATTATGACGAGCCTTTGGGGGGTTATAAGCTTTCGTTGGCGTTGGCGCATATTTACCATGATCAGCACATCTTCGACATCATCAAGCAGTTCGTTGATTTAAAACTCAGCCTTGTTCCGGTGCTCGATCATAACAATAAATACCTGGGCTGTATTACAAATAATCATTTGATTGAAAGTTTCGCAAAAATTGCAGCCATCGAAAATCCGGGTGGGGTTATTGTTTTGGAAGTCAGTCAGAACGACTATATGCTGAGCGAAATCTCCCAAATTATCGAATCGAATGACGCTAAGGTATTGAGTCTTTGTGTTGTATCTGATCCCGATTCAACAAAACTGGATATCACGGTTAAAATAAATAAAATTGATATCCGCTCGATTCTGCAAACATTTAACCGTTACAATTATCTTGTAAAAGCTTCTTTTTCCGAAAGTGATGATTATGAAGATTTAAAGGATCGTTATGATTCATTCATGAATTATCTGAACATCTGACAGAACATCAAGCGCAGGAGAAATATTTTGAAAGCCATCAGTTTTATCTGAAAGCCGATATCTCAGGCATTCAAATTATTAATATATGTTAAAAATTAAGAAGCTGAAACCATTAATTTTGTATCCTTGTAAATAATTAATCTGACATAGCAAGCTATGAAAATTGCTCTTTTCGGTAAATCACCCACAGAGGCATCCATGCCTTATATCCAGCAATTGATCCGGAAACTGGAGGAGGTGAATTGTGGAATCTTGATTTACGAGCCATTTTTTAAAATGATAGAATCTGCGGTAAGTTTTAACTTATCTTATCAATTGTTCAATACACATGAAGAGCTAAAATCGAATGCCGATTATATGATCTCAGTGGGTGGAGATGGAACCTTGCTGGATACTGTAAGTTTAATACAGGATTCAGGTATTCCGGTTCTGGGGATCAACCTGGGGCGCCTGGGTTTCTTATCGAGTATTTCGAAAGATGAAATTGCAATGGCGATCGATTCTTTGTCAAACAAAGATTTTAAACTTATTCCGAGAATTTTGATAAAACTGATCACCCGGGAAAAACTTTTTGGTGAGATGAATTATGCCCTCAACGAAGTCTCAATCCGGCGAAATGATTCATCATCGATGATGTTGTTGCATGTTTTCATTGACGGAATGATGTTAAATTCATATTGGGCCGATGGATTGGTTGTCGCAACCCCAACCGGATCCACAGCATATTCGCTGAGTTGCGGGGGGCCAATTATTACGCCCGGATCAAAAAACTTTGTAATTACACCCATTGCAACGCACAATTTAACCGTGCGGCCCATCGTTATTCCAGACGACAGCAAAATCAGGATAGAACTTGAAGGCAGGGAAGATCAGTTTCTGATCAGCCTTGATTCAAGAACGGAATCCATCAGCAAAAAAGTCGTTTTAAACCTGGAGAAAGAATTATTTAGTATCAATCTGATCCAAATGTCCAACAAGAACTTCTTTTCAACTATTAGGGAGAAGCTGAAATGGGGGCAGGATATGAGAAATTAATATGTGTGGATGGCCTGATTTTCAAAAAAAAATGTAATTTTGCAGGCTCAAAATTTTATGAAAAAAACAGCAGTTTTAATAACAATTATTTTGCTTATTCAGGCAGAAATTCATTCTCAAACAATGGAAGTGGGTTTGTTTGGTGGAGCTTCGTATTACCTGGGAGATATTAATCCGGGGGTGCATTTTCAACAAATAAAACCGGCTGCTGGTGTAATTGCACGGTATAATTTCGATACCAGGTGGTCGGTTCGCCTGAGTGCCTTAATGGGTAAGGTAGCAGGTTCCGATTTGATTAGCCAAAAAGTCTTAAACCGGGATCTACAGTTTGAATCCCCCTTAACGGAAGTGGCTTCGGTTGTTGAATTCAATTTTTTCCCTTATGTGAACGGCAGTATGAGCAATTATTTTACGCCTTATATTTTTGGGGGAGTGTCGTTGTTTTTGTTTGATCCACAGTATGATGGTATTAAACTTGCCTCTCTTCGTTACGAAGGAATGGTAAGCGAGAATGTATACTATGGTACAGAAAATGTGAATTATAGCCGTCAGGGCTTTGCCATCCCTTTCGGAATCGGGGTAAAATACAGCGTGAGCCAGCGTGTTGGATTGGCATTTGAATGGGGCATGCGCAAAACATTCACGGATTATATTGATGATATCAGTACATCCTATCCCTTGGTTGCAGAATTAACAGATCCAATATACAGATCAGATTTAACCGATCCAACAGGAACACATTTGGCAGGCGAACAACGTGGAAATCCGAAAACCATGGATTGGTTCAATTTTGTCGGAATATCAATCACGGTAGAGTTTGATGTTTTTAAACGCACTACCTGCGTTGACTTTCAATATGGAAACCGCTAATAATAAAAATTGACTTATGAGTTTAAAAGACCGGATAAACCTTGATAATCTTCCCCAGCATATTGGCATCATCATGGATGGGAATGGGCGTTGGGCCAAAAAATTTGGGAAGCAAAGGATATTCGGCCATCAAAATGGGGTTAAAGCCGTTAGGGAAGCCTCTGAAACCGCAGCAGAATTAGGGGTTAGCTTTTTGACGCTTTATGCTTTTTCAACCGAAAACTGGAACCGCCCAAAAAATGAAATTGACGCATTGATGAAATTGCTGGTTGAATCCATCGAAAAAGAAACCCCGACCCTCAACAAAAATAATATCCGGCTGAATGCCATCGGCGATATCAAGAGTTTACCCGAACAAAGTTATGATCGTTTGCTTAAGGCCATTGACGAAACTTCAAAAAACGACCGAATGACACTCACGTTAGCCTTAAGCTATAGTTCGAGATGGGAAATTGTGGAGGCGGTTAAACGAATATCAGAAAAAGTAAAAAATAATAAATTAAATATTGAGGAAATTGATCAGCAGCTTTTTGCTTCATTTTTAAATACCTCATCAATGCCTGATCCGGAGCTATTGATCCGAACCAGTGGAGAACAGCGTATCAGTAATTTCCTTCTTTGGCAAATTGCTTACGCGGAATTGTATTTTACACCCAAATTGTGGCCCGAATTTGATAAAGAAGAATTGTACAGGGCCATCATTGAATATCAAAGCCGCGAACGGAGATTCGGAAAGACTAGTGAACAAATTTTAAAGCATACGGAAGAATGATAAAGAAGGAAGCATTATATAAGCCTTTGATTGCAATCGTCGTCATGATCGTGATGATAAATTTACCTGTAATTTCAAAGGCACAGGTTTCAAGTAACCTGGAAAATTTTAAATTGGAATACAACAGTCCTGCCATTTATGAAATCGGAGACATTAATTTTATTGGGATCTCATATCTTGAGCCTAATGTGTTGCTGATGTTATCCGGCCTTAATATCGGAGATAAAATTCAGATACCTGGTGAAGACATTGCAGTGGCGATCAAAAAATTATGGAAACAGGGCCTTGCCGAAAATATTAAAGTTGAAATTATAGATATACAGGATGATAAAGTTTTCCTGAATTTCATTTTTACCGAAAAACCACGATTGTCTGATTTTAGTTTTGTTGGAATTAACAGGTCAGAAACTACAACCATAACCGATAAGATTAACTTAACCCGGGGTTCTGTTGTAACAGATTATCTGTTGTCGAGGGTTAAAAACGCAATTATTAAACATTATATCGAAAAAGGATTTTTGGATGTTGATGTCGATTTTAAAAAGGTACAGGATACAACCCTTAAAAATGCGATCACCCTTCAAATAATTGTTGACAAATCCGAAAAAGTAAAAATTTATAAAATCAATGTAATTGGTAACGAAAAATTATCTGATAATAAAGCCTTAAGGGCCTTAAAAGAAACCAAAGAGAAAGGCAATTTTAATCCGTTGGGGAATATTGAAGATTTAATATTTGATGTGATCGGAAATGCAACCCGATTTGATTTTGCGGGTATGGTCGACAGCCTGAGTGCCTATGCGGATAAAAACTTAAAAATGAGGATATTCAAGGCTTCAAAATTTATCAAGGAAAATTATGCCGAAGACAAAATAGCCCTGATCGAAAAATATAACTCATTGGGTTTCAGGGATGCAAAAATTATTAAAGATTCAATCTATAAAAGTGAAGATCATGGCATTAATATAGATATCAATGTTTATGAGGGCCCGCAATATTATTTCAGAAATATTACCTGGAGCGGGAATACCATTTATAGTTCTGACTTCCTGAGTGCCGTCTTAAGTATTCGGAAGGGTGATATTTATAATAAAGAATTACTGGGGAAAAACTTAACCTATAATCCGAATGGAATCGATGTAAGTGCCTTGTACATGAACAATGGTTATTTATTTTTTCAGGCAGACCCGGTGGAGGTATTGATTGATAATGATTCGATTGATATCGAAATCAGGATCAGGGAAGGGAAGCAGGCTCGTATCAAAAACGTAACCATTAAAGGGAATACACGAACCAACGATCATGTGGCCATGCGCGAAATCCGAACCCGGCCAGGTCAGCTTTTTGATCGTGAATTGCTGATACGTACACAACGTGAACTTGCACAACTCCGGTATTTCGACCCTGAAACACTGAGCCCGAATGTGATGCCGAATCCTTCAGATAATACGGTTGATATTGAGTATAAAGTTGATGAAACCTCTTCTGATCAGTTTGAACTATCGGGTGGCTGGGGCTACGGAAGGGTTATTGGTACCTTTGGCTTAAGTTTTAACAACTTCTCTATACGAAATGTTTTTAAGAAAAATGCCTGGCGGCCGGTCCCATCGGGCGATGGACAAAAACTTGCCCTGCGATTTCAAACTTATGGCCGGGGTTATTTCAATTACAGTGCCTCGTTCACCGAACCCTGGTTTGGCGGTAAAAAACCAAATTCATTCAGCATTTCTTACTACCATTCGATGTATTCGAACGGATTAAAAAAAGGTGATGAAGACCGTTCATCCTTTGCAACAGATGGGATGACCTTCGGATTGGGAAAAAGACTCACCTGGCCCGACGACTTCTTTACCTTAATGCAGGCCGTTAATATGCAACTCTATAAGCTCGATAATTACGGGCAGATATTTATGTTTGGAAGCGGAAACGGAACTTTTAACAACTTCAATTATAGCATCACCCTTGGAAGAAATTCAGTGAGTGCCCCCATTTATCCCAGAAGCGGTTCAGAGCTTTCGCTTAGTTTGGAGCTAACACCTCCATATTCACTTCTGAATAATAAAGATTATTCAATTCTTGATGAGGATGAGAAATTTAAATGGATCGAATATTATAAATGGAAATTTAGCTCGAACTGGTATATTGAAATATTCGATAAGCTGGTTCTGAGTACCAGGGTAAAATTTGGATTTCTTGAAACATACAATAAATCAGAGCTTGATGTGACGCCTTTCGGAAGATTTTATCTGGGTGGCGACGGATTATCAAATCAGTACAACCTGGATGGCCGCGAAATTATTGCCATGAGAGGTTATACCAATGAATCCGTAACACCTGATTATTACAAGGATAAAAATATTGGCGGAACCATTTATTCAAAGTACACCCTCGAATTACGTTACCCATTATCCTTAAACCCCAGTGCAACCATTTATGGTATGGTATTTCTGGAGGCCGGTAATGCATGGAACAGTTTCAAAACTTTTGACCCGTTTAATGTAAAACGATCAGCAGGGGTGGGAATCAGGTTCTTTATGCCTATGTTCGGATTGCTTGGCCTTGATTGGGGATATGGCTTTGATGAAATCCCGGGCTTGCCGGATGCAAGTGGTTCACAGTTCCATTTTTCAATTAATCAGTCAATCGATTAGTTTTTGGCAGGCTTTTTGGATTAAGAGCCTGTAAATTGACAAAATACGAATCAAATATTAAAGGAGATAAAAAAATGAAAAAGTTAAGCTTAACCATTTTAATGGTTTTATTCATGATGACAGGGGCTTTTGCCCAACGTTATGCCTATGTGGATACAGAATATATTCTTTTCAATATCCCGGAATACAATGATGCCCAAAATTACCTTGATGAATTATCTCAAAGCTGGCAGGATGAAATCGAGGCCCAATTTGCTGAAGTCTCCAGGTTGTATGAAAATTATCAGCAGGAAGCGGTTCTGCTACCGCAGGAATTAAAGCAAAAACGCGAAGATGAGATTGTTGCAAAGGAACAACAGATCAGGGATATGCAGCGTACAAAATTTGGACCCGACGGAGAACTGGATCAGAAGCGCAGTGAACTGGTACAACCTATACAGGAAAAAGTTTTCAATGCCATTGAAAAAATAGCCGCCGAAAAAAATTATGATTTTGTATTCGATCTGGCTGCCGGGATGTCAATCCTGTATTCAAACCCGAACCTGGACATCAGTGACGATATTTTGGATGAGGTGGGTACGGTGATCCAAACCATCAGAAGAGAAGATCGAAAACGATAAACAGGATATTTTGATTGACGGAGAATTTAAGATTTATTAATAAATTAAATTTGACAATTTTAAAGATATTTGTATAAATTTGCCCATTAATCTGGTTATGAACTTTAATCTAAAAAAATGAAAAAATTATTAGTTGTTATAAGCTTGGTGTTAATGGTTGGCTGCTCTGGTTTATTTGCACAAACAAATGCTAAGTTGGGATATATAAATTCTGCTGAATTAATGCAAATGATGCCGGGTAAAGATACTGTAGAAGCTAGACTGACTGAATATCGAAGCTCATTGGAAACAACCATGCAGGTGATGTACCAGGAATATCAAAGTAAAATACAGGATTATCAAAATAATGTGGCCACCATGTCACAAATAATTAAACAAACAAAAGAAAGAGAATTACAAGATCTCGAAACCAGAATTCAGGCATTTCAGCAATCAGCAGATAGTGATTTCCAGAATAAACAAGCTGAACTATTTGCGCCTCTTACTACACGGGCAAAAAATGCCATCAATGCAGTTGCAAAAGAGCAAGGCTATACCTATATCTTCGATCTGAGTGTAGGTTCCATCATTTATTACGAAAAAGGTGATAATATCATGACCCTTGTTAAAGCTAAATTGGGAATTTAATAGGTTTATAAAAAAATAAAAACCCGGATCATAAGATTCGGGTTTTTTTGTTTCATGACCGACAGTATTCAGTGAATTAATTTATTTATACCAACTGGCATAAAGTGAATAGCTTTTAGCAATTCGTTCTATTTCTCCTTCTACCAATTTCTGGTCTGTTTTTTTAATCATTTTGGCAGGAATGCCTCCATACACGCTCCCTGATTGAACATGTGTGTTTTTTGAAACGATTGCGCCGGCTGCAATAATTGAATTGGATTCAATGATTGCATCATCCATTATGATGGCTCCCATTCCTATTAAAACATGATCATGAATGGTGCAACCATGAATGATAGCCCCATGGGCAATGGAAACGTAATTTCCAATATTTACAGGCGCCTTTTGATAGGTGCAATGAATGATTGCCCCATCCTGGATGTTCACGTGGTTTCCGATTCGGATATAATGAACATCTCCTCTGATAACGGAACTAAACCAAATACTGCAATGATCGCCGATTATAACATCCCCGACTATGGTTGCATTATCAGCGATGAAACTATCTTTGCCGATTTGAGGTATATTGCCATTTACTTCCTTGATAAGTGCCATAATGAATGATTAATTCTTTTTCCGGATGGTTTTTGGATAATCGATTGAGTAGTGAAGTCCCCTGCTTTCTTTTCGTTTCATCGCCATTTTGATGATCAGGTAGGCGACGTTGATCAGATTTCTGAGTTCACAAATCTGGGTGGTTAGAATGGATTTTGTATATAATTCTTCAGTTTCAATATAAATGGTTGAAAGCCTTGTTAAGGCCCGGTTTAGCCTTAAATCAGATCGTACGATACCAACATAGTTCGTCATAATGGATTGCAGCTCCCTGTAAGTTTGAGTGATCAGCACCATCTCCTCATTCAGTACCGTTCCCGACGAATCCCAATCAGGTATATTGTCGCAGTATGGTACGTTTTTAAATTGTTTGATGGCATCAATACTTGCTCGATGCGAAAATACAGCAGCTTCGAGCAAAGAGTTAGAAGCAAGTCTGTTGGCACCATGAAGCCCGGTTGAGGCACATTCGCCGGAAGCATATAAGTTTACAATTGAGGTGCGGGCGTATTCGTCAACTTTGATGCCACCACATGAATAATGTGCCGCCGGAACGACCGGGATCATTTCTTTTGTGATATCAATACCGATGCTTAAACATTTTGCATAGATGGTTGGAAATTCCTCGATCAGTTTATTTTTATCCAAATGTGTACAATCCAAAAATACATAATCGTCGCCACTTAGTTTCATTTCCGAATCGATCGCCCTGGCCACAATATCCCGGGGTGCCAATGATCCCCGTTCATCATATTTGTTCATAAACTTAACTCCTTTTTGGGTTTTTAATATACCTCCAAAACCACGCATGGCTTCAGTAATCAAAAAGGAAGGTGTTTCTCCGGGATTGTATAAAGAGGTGGGATGAAACTGAATGAATTCCATATTTTCAATAATTCCCTTGGCCCGATAAACCATGGCAATGCCATCTCCGGTTGCTAATTTCGGATTCGTGGTTGTACTATAGGTATTTCCCAGTCCTCCTGTTGCCAATAAGGTAAGTTTTGACAATATGGTATGAATTTTATTCGTTTTTGTATTTAAAGCATAAACACCAAAACATTTGATGTCTTTTGATTGTTTATTAAGTTCAATCCCCAAATGGTGCTGGGTGATAAGGTCGATGGTAAAATAATCTTCGAGTAAAGTTATGTTTGGGTGAAGCTTTATTTGATGTAGCAGGGCCCGCTGAATTTCCTGTCCGGTACTGTCTTTATGATGCAGTACACGATATTCGGAATGGCCGCCTTCTCTGGCCAGATCATATTTTCCAGAATCTTTTTGGTCAAAATGGGTGCCCCATTCTATTAATTCCTTCACACGTTCGGTAGATTCTGTAATGGTTAAGCGCACAATTTCTGGATTGCTTAATTCATCGCCTGCAATCATGGTATCTTTTATATGCTTTTCGTAGGTATCGGGCGAATACATTACCGCTGCAATTCCTCCCTGTGCATATTTGGTGGCGGTTTCTTCTGCTTTTTCTTTGGTAATTACACAAACTTTGCCATGATCAGCCACTTTTAGGGCAAAACTCATGCCTGCAATTCCTGAACCAATTACCAAAAAATCAAATTTTTTTCTCATTTTTTTTCGAAACTTATAAACCCAGCAAAGTCTTCATCGGATCTTTACCGGCAAACAGCATCTTCGTCGGGTCTTCAATCAGTTCTTTAATTTTCACCAAAAAACTAACAGAATCTTTACCGTCAACGATGCGGTGATCATACGAAAGCGCCACATACATAATCGGCCTGATTTCTATTTTCCCATTGATAACAACCGGGCGCTCTACAATATTATGCATGCCGAGTATGGCACTTTGGGGCGGATTGATGATCGGGGTCGAAAGCATTGATCCGAATACCCCCCCGTTGGTTATTGTAAAGGTTCCACCCGTCATATCGTCGAGGGTAATCTTATGATCCCTGGCTTTGATGGCCAATTCCTTGATGTTCATCTCAATTTCTGCAAGGCTCATCCCTTCAGCATTTCTCAATACAGGAACTACCAGACCTTTAGGCGCACTAACGGCGATTCCTATATCGGCATACTTAAATTGTACAATTTCGTCTCCATCAATTTGGGCATTGATCTGTGGAAAAAGAATGAGCGCCTCTGCTACGGCTTTGGTAAAAAATGACATGAATCCAAGGCCCACGCCGTGGGTTTCTTTAAACAAATCTTTATATTGATTTCTGATATCGATTACCGGGCCCATGTTTACTTCGTTAAAGGTGGTAAGCATGGCCGTTTCATTTTTAACGGCTACCAATCGTTTGGCAAGTTTCAAACGAAGGGTCGACATTTTGGTTTTTTCAAAATCTCGGCTCAGGGTTTTTGCGGATTCTTTCATCGAACCGCTTTGTTGATCCTTATTGTTCAAGTAAAATTCGACATCCTTTTTTGATAAGCGTTGCTGTTTAAAAAACCCAATCAGCTGTTTTTCATCCAGGTGGTTTTCTTTCATAAGTTTCTGAGCCAAAGGCGAAATATGTGCAAAACTTCCCACTGAAGCAGATTTTGAAGTTTCACCGGCTGGTTTTTCGTCAGGCACTTCTTTTATTACCGCTACTTCTTCAGGTTCATCTTTCTTTTTTTCCTGCTTAGGAGTTAGATTTTCAGGAGCTTCGGCACTGCTGTCAATAATAGCAATAATGGCTCCCACTTCAACGGTTTCACCTGTTTCAACTTTTAGTTTGATACTTCCTGCTGCTTCAGCTGCAATGCTTAATGTAGCTTTATCCGAATCTATTTCTGCAATTTCCTGATCTTTGTCTACATATGCACCATCTTCAACAAGCCAATTTGCCAGTTGAACTTCTGAGATTGATTCTCCCGGACTGGGGACTTTTATTTCAATTTTCATTTTTATTAAAGCTTTTTAAGGGCCGAATAAGTATGGCTGTCCAAATCTTTTTTTGCATTCTTAAGTTCATTCTCAAAGGTACGCCATTTATTCCCAATACAAACCATTTCACAATTTTTCATCAAATTCGGGCAATCGCATTCTTCAAAAGTTTTATCTATTATTTTTTGCTGTCTGATTTGATGAAATTTTGAAGATCCCGTAGCCGGTGATCCACTTGCGGGCCTTGCAATTACCTTTAACGATAGTTCTTTTAGATGCTGATGGATAAAGGTCCATGCACCCATATTAACCGGTTCTTCCTGCACCCATATCATATTTTCAGCATGTTTGTATTTTTCAACAATTGCCAATATTTTCTTTTTGGGTAGCGGATGAATTTGTTCCAGTCTGATCAGTGCAATATTTTTTTTGTTCAGTTTAAGTTTCTCTTCCAGCAAATCATAATAGATTTTCCCACTGCAAAAAACCAATTTTGTAACCTGATCAACTTCGGCAAGTTCATCATCAAAAACTTCCACAAAACTCTTTTCAGTGAAATCTTCTAAACTTGATGTACACCTTGGATGCCTTAACAGACTTTTTGGGGTAAAGATAACCAGTGGCTTTCTGAAATCACGTTTGAACTGTCGTCGCAACACATGGAAAAAATTAGCCGGTGTTGTACAATTAATGATTTGCATATTATTCTCACCACATAGGGTCAGAAATCTTTCCAGGCGCGCACTCGAATGTTCAGGGCCCTGACCTTCGTAACCGTGGGGCAGAAATAATACCAGATCATTCATTACGTTCCATTTATCTTCTGCACTACTTAAAAATTGGTCGATGATGATCTGTGCGCCATTGTTGAAATCCCCAAATTGTGCTTCCCAAATTGTAAGGCTGTGAGGCGATGTCAGTGAGTAACCATATTCAAACCCAAGTACACCATATTCCGATAAGGGAGAATTATAGATTTCGATTGAAGCCTTTTTGTTTTTGATACTGTTCAAGGGGACGTATTCTTCTTCCGAATCTTCGAGCCTCAAAACCGCATGGCGGTGGCTAAATGTTCCCCTGGCGACATCCTGTCCGCTAAGGCGCACCGGAATTCCTTCCATCATGAGGCTGCCGTAAGCAAGCAATTCACCCATGGCCCAATCCAGTGCCGAACCTTCATCAAGCATTTTCTGCCGGTCCTGTTGTAATTTAATGGTTTTTCGGAATAACTTAATGTTTTCCGGAATCGCTGTTATTTGTTGACCGATTTCCAGTAAAAGAGTTTTGGGAATATTGGTCGGGGGCGACGATTCAAAGTCTTCATCCGTTGCTTTGCGGATACCTTTCCAGGTTTCTTTCAGGAAGAAAGAAATATGTGATTTCTCAATTTTTTTTGAATCTTCAAAATTTTGTTCCAGATGCTTATTAATCTGTTGTTCAATTTCTTCGATTTCATTAGCGGTGATTTCTCCTTTGTCCAATAGTTTTTGCTTGTATATGGCCTGTGGATCAGGATGTTTTTCAATCGTTTTATAAAGCAGAGGTTGGGTAAAGCGTGGTTCATCACCTTCGTTATGGCCGTATTTGCGATAGCACAATAAATCGATATAAACATCTTTATGGAATTTGGTATGAAATTCCATGGCAAGTAATACTGAATATACCACTGCTTCCACATCGTCGCCATTTACATGAAAAACAGGAGATTGGGTTATTTTTGCCACATCGGTACAATAGGTACTAGTTCTTGCATCAAGGTAATTTGTTGTAAATCCGATCTGGTTGTTAATAACCAGATGAATGGTTCCTCCGGTATGGTATCCGTTCAATCCAGCCATTTGTGCCACTTCATATACGATTCCCTGGCCTGCAATGGAAGCATCTCCGTGAATGAGGATGGGTGTGATTTTATCGGTGTTGCCCTGGTAATCGTGATCCATCTTGGCCCTTACGATTCCTTCAACAACCGGATTTACTGCCTCAAGATGAGATGGGTTGGGAGAGAGGGTTAATTGAACATCGTTGCCCTTGATTGTTTTTTGATTGGATGTATATCCGAGATGGTACTTAACATCTCCAAGCAAGGTTTCATCATCATATTCTTTACCTTCAAATTCGCTGAAAATCTGACCAATCGGTTTCCTCAAAATATTGGCCAGAATATTTAACCGTCCCCGATGGGCAAGGCCAATTACAAATTCCTTATTGCCGAATTCTGCACCTTTTTCAATAATGGCATCTAAAGCCGGAATGAGTGACTCGGCACCTTCGAGGGAGAATCGTTTCTGACCCGGATAGCGCTTATGGATGAATTTTTCAAAGTCGACGGCTTCAGTCAGTTTCTTAAGGATGTATTTTTTATCGTCAGCTTTAAAATCATGGGCGTTTTGAGTTGATTCCATCTTCTCCTGAAGCCACTGATGAATTTCTGTATTCCTGATGTAGGCATATTCGGCACCTATCGACTGGCAGTAAGTTTTATTCAGGTGATTCAGGATCTCCTGAAGTGTGTTTCTCCCGATTCCGATCTCTTTTCCAGCCTGAAAACTTCTCTGGAGGTCTGATTTGGTCAGTCCAAAATTTTCAATGTCGAGGGTCGGACTATATTTTCTGCGGGTACGAACCGGATTCGTTTTTGTGAACAAATGCCCCCTTTGCCGATAAGCATTTATCAGGTTAATAACCTTAAATTCATCGGGATAAACTCTTGTATCCGTTGCTTCTTCAGCATAATTGGTTCTCGAAAATTCAAATCCCTCAAAAAACATTCTCCAGCTTGAATCAACCGATTCCGGATTTTGTTTAAAATTATGATACAGATCTTCAATAACATCCGGATCAATATTGTGTAAATAGGAAAATTTGTCCATTGGCAATAAACGCTTTTAAAATGCAAAAGTAATAATAATTAACCATCTTGTTTACTTGTACTTACAGTTAATTGTTTCACAAATTACCAAAAAAAAAGTCCATCCATTTGGATGAACTTTTAAACAATTCTTTGCAATAGCTTTATTTTATTCGGGTGCAATTGCTTCAACCGGACAAACATCTGCACAAGAACCACAGTCAGTACAGATGTCAGGGTCAATTACATAAATGTCACCTTCGGAAATTGCATCAACCGGACATTCGTCGATACAGGTACCGCATGCTGTACAATCGTCACTTATTTTATAAGCCATGATCTTTTATTTTATGTTAATAATTGATAAATATGATTGTGCAAATATAATGAGATTCTATGAATCAAACCTCCATTAATTAATTTATATGCATTCTAAATAACGGGTATTGAAGACGTTAAACACTCCGTACACGCTGATTCATAAACACTTCAAAAAATGTCAATTCTTATTTATAATCAGTCAAAAATAAGAACTTGCGTTTTTTTTATGCAAAAAAATAGCAGTAAAAATCAGTAATACAGGTAGATATATGCACTAAAAGCTTTTGTTAATTAAATAACAGAGTTCACGAAAAAAGTGAGTGTCAAGTTGGATTTAACAGAAATAAATGATTTAACTTTGCCCTGTTTTACAAACATCAAATGATGGATAATACGAAAAAGAATCCAATTGTAGAGTTAGACAATGTCGTACTAAGATTTGCAGGTGATTCCGGTGACGGGATGCAACTCACAGGCGCATTGTTTTCAGATTCAGCGGCTTTCGCTGGTAATGATTTTGCCACATTCCCGGATTACCCTGCAGAGATCAGGGCCCCACAAGGAACAGTGGCTGGTGTTTCCGGGTTTCAAATTCATTTTGGGCATACCAATATTCACACTTCCGGTGATTTGGCCGATGTGTTGGTTGCCATGAACCCGGCCTCTCTAAAAGCCACTTTAAAGTGGACAAAACCAAATGCCACAATTATTGTGGATACGGATACTTTTATTGAAAAAGGTTTCCTCAAAGCAGGTTATGAAAATAATCCGCTCGAAGATGATACATTAAACGGTTTTAATGTGATCAAGGCACCGGTTTCTACCATGACTAAAAAAGCCGTGGAAGAGCTCGATCTGGATACCAAAGTTGCGCTTAAAAGTAAAAATATGTTTGCTTTGGGAATCGTTCTTTACCTGTTTAACAGGGAACTCGATAAAACCAATGCCTTTTTTGAAAGAAAGTTCAAGAAAAACCCGATCATTGTTGAGGCTAATAAACGGGTATTAAGGGCTGGTTATAACTTCGGTGAAAATATCGAAGCCATCAGTCAAACCTATAATGTTCAGCCTGCTGCCCTTGAAAAGGGTGTTTACCGGAACATCACCGGAAACATTGCTACAGCATGGGGTTTTCTGGCTGCAGCCGAAAAATCAGGCCTGCAATTATTTTTGGGATCGTATCCAATTACTCCTGCTTCAGAAATTCTGCAGGAGCTCACGAAATATAAAGAATTCGACAGTAAAGCTTTTCAGGCCGAGGACGAAATAGCAGGTATATGTTCTGCCATTGGAGCCAGTTATACCGGATCTTTGGCTTTGACTACAACTTCCGGTCCGGGTTTGTCGCTGAAAAGTGAAGCCATTGGTTTAGCAGTAATGACAGAACTCCCATTGGTGATTGTAGATGTTCAACGCGGAGGCCCGTCAACCGGATTGCCTACAAAATCGGAGCAATCTGATTTAATGCAGGCACTGTTCGGAAGAAACGGAGAAGCACCGGTGATTGTTGTTGCAGCAATTACTTCGGAAGACTGCTTTTACTCAGCTTTTGAAGCCTCAAAACTTGCTGTTGAACATATGACACCTGTAATTTTACTTACCGATGGTGCACTTGCCAATGGATCAGAAGTTTTCAAAATTCCAAAACTTTCTAACCTGCCAAAAATTATACCCCCGCTAGCAAAAGCAAATGATGAAAATTTCAAGCCTTATAAAAGAGATGCTGAAAAACTGAATCGGATGTGGGCAGTTCCGGGGACCGAAGGATTAAGACACAGAATTGGAGGATTGGAAAAAGAAAATATCAGTGGTAATGTTTCGCACGACCCATTGAATCATCAATTGATGACACAAATCAGGGAAGAAAAAGTGCAGCGTGTTGCTAATTACATTCCCGAACAACATTTAATAGGAGCGGATGAAGGAGATTTATTGGTGGTAAGCTGGGGCGGAACCTATGGCGTAATGTTAACTGCGGTTGAGAAAATGCAGGCCGAAGGGAAAAAAATCAGTCTTGCTCACTTTAAATATATTAATCCATTACCAAAAAATACAGCTGAGATATTCAAAAAATTTAAAAGAATTCTTGTTTGCGAATTGAATAACGGTCAGTTTGTAAATTATTTAAGAATGAAACATCCCGGCTTCATTTATCAGCAATACAATAAAATTCAGGGATTGCCATTTATGGTTTCCGAATTAGAAGAAAAATTTATTTCCATTTTAAATGAGCAAACATCATGAATGAAGAGCAACACATAGACATGCAAAACATTCCGCAGCTTACCAGCGATGATTTTGTTAGCGATCAGATGGTGAAATGGTGCCCGGGTTGTGGAGACCATGCCATCTTAAAAGCAATGGAAAAAGTATTTCCGCAGCTTGGTGTCAGGAAAGAGGATTTTATGGTTGTATCGGGTATTGGTTGTTCTTCCCGTTTCCCATATTATATGAATACCTATGGAATTCATGGGATTCATGGTCGCGCAGCAGCCATTGCCTCGGGAGTTAAAATTGCAAACCCAAAGCTGAGCGTATGGATGATTACCGGTGACGGTGATAGCATGGCCATTGGAGGGAACCATTTTATACATGTCGTTAGGCGAAATATTGATATCAATATTGTTCTTTTTAATAATAAAATTTACGGACTTACCAAAGGTCAGTATTCACCAACAACACCCAAAGGAAGCATTACAAAAACTTCTCCACAGGGTACTTTTGATGAACCATTCAACCCCGGTGAATTAATTATCGGGGCCCAGGGTAAATTTTATGCAAGGGCAGTGGATACCAATCCGAAAATGATGACCGAGATTTTAGTGGAATCAGCCAAACATAAAGGGACTTCTGTAGTTGAAATCCTTCAAAACTGTGTTATTTTTAATAATAAAGTACATGCCCTGGTGACCGGAAGAGAAACAAAAGATGACAATCAGTTGTTGCTTGAAGCCGGAAAACCAATGATTTACGGTAAAAATCGGGACAAAGGAATCGTTTTAAAGGGTACAAAACTTGAAACGGTGGTGATCGGAGAAAACGGTGTTACAGAAGATGATCTGTTGGTTCATGACCCCACAACCCCTGATCCGGGAATACATGTAATGTTATCAAAAATGCAGGTTCCCGAATTCCCGGTTGCATTGGGAATTATCAGGGCCGTTCCTGCCGATACTTACGAAGACCTGATGACCGAATCAATAAAGGTTGCAAAACAAAAATCACCTTTTAAATGCGTGGATGATCTTTTGATGAGTGGAAGCACCTGGGAAATTTAACACTGAAACCCGAAATATTTTAAGACCCCTTGTCAGTTATTGATAAGGGGTTTTTTAATGATCAAATGATACAATTGCTTAAATTTGCCAACATGATTGCGCAGTTTTTAAAATTTATTAAGGACAAAAACTTATTAAGCAAAGATGAAACAACTTTACTGACGGTTAGTGGAGGTGTTGATTCGGTTGTGATGTGTGAGCTTTTTCATCAGGCTGGTCTGAAATTTGGTGTGGCCCATTGCAATTTTAAACTGAGGGGCGAAGAATCTGATGGAGATGCCCGCTTTGTTGAGGGCCTCGCAAAGAAGTACGGTGTGCCTTTATATCAGGTTGAATTTGAAACAGCCCAAATTGCGAAAGATTTGAAAATATCTACCCAAATGGCTGCACGCGATTTGCGTTATGAATGGTTCGAAAAAATTCGCGCCGAAAATAAATATGATTTTATTGCCACCGCGCATCATAAAGACGACCAGGTGGAGACCTTTTTTATTAATCTTTTAAGAGGAACCGGTATTTCGGGACTGCATGGAATCTTACCCAAAAATGGGAATATTATTCGTCCGCTCTTATTTGTAAATCGAAAAGAAATTGTTGAGTTTCAGCAGAAATATAAGTTGCAATTCAGAGAAGATTCATCCAATGCTGCCACTAAATATTTACGCAATAAAATCAGGCATAAATTATTACCTGCAATGGAGGATATTGATGCTGATTATGCCAACATTTTTGAAGCAAATATCCAGCGTTTTGCAGAAGCCGAACAAATTTATAATCAGCAAATCTTAAAAAGCAGGGAAGCATTACTGATCCTAAAAGATGCTTCAGTTCAAATTGAGATTGAAAAGCTTAAAAAGCTGCATCCGATATCAACATACCTTTTTGAACTCATCAGGGAATTTGGATTTAGTTTCACAGCTTGCGAAGATATAATTGAAAGCCTTGATGGTGATCCTGGTAAGCAATTTTATACAGAAACCCATCGATTGTTGAAAGACCGTGAATTTTTAATCATCAGAAAGATTAAAACCGAGACACCTAAAATATATTTCATCGATATGGGAACTGAAAAAATTTCGGAACCTATTCAACTACTTTTTAAAAGCTTTAATAGGGAGCCGGATTTTAAATTTTCTACAGATAAAAAAATGGCCAGTCTCGACCGGTCAAAACTTAGTTTTCCTTTGAGTATCAGAAAATGGAAAGAAGGAGATTATTTTTATCCTTTGGGAAGTAATTTTAAAAAGAAATTAAGTGATTATTTTATCGACCAAAAGTTTTCTTTATTCGAAAAAGAGGATTGTTGGTTGCTGTGTTCCGGTGAGGAGGTGGTTTGGATTATTGGGCATCAGATGGATAACCGCTTTAAAATCACTAATCAAACATTTGAAGTTCTTCAAATAGAGCACATTGCCAGATTTTAAAATCTAATTTTTTTAATTGTTCCACTGATCAAAAAAAAGGCCCACAAAATAACGGATGTAACCTTAAGTTGTGAGCCAGGGTGATTCTATGAAATACGAACACTATTTTGTTTCCTTGTCGATGAGATTAATTAATGCTTTGGCATCTTCTTCACGATATCCCTGTTTCTGGTAAATAATTTTACCATTTTTATCCAGGAGGACATTTCGCGGAATATATTGTGTGAAGAATTTACTGTAAATCTTTTTTTCTGGATCCGGTCCGATCGGAAATGAAAATTGTTTTTTCTCATTAAACGTAACGATTTCATCCATTGAATGATCTCTGCCTAAGGCAATAAGCATAAAATTACGGTCCTTATATGGTTCCCAAATTTCTTTTTCAATCAGCGGCAATTCTTTCATACAAGGCGCGCACCATGTTGCAAAAAATACCAGGAGTACGGTTTTACCTTTTAATTCTGAAATTTGATATGATTTCCCATCTATGGTAGTAAATGAAAAATCAGGAACATCCTGCCCAACTTTTGTAACATCAAAAGATTCAAAATCAGGTAACGCTTTTTCCTGTGTAAATGAATTGAAAGATAAGCCGGTTAAGATCACGAGTATAAATAATTTTTTAAGCATAGGTTTAAGAATTAATGAGTGAAATTTTTATCAGTCTGTCGATTTAAGAATTTATATTCAATAAACAGGCAAAATCGAAAAGAGGACTAGTGAAGCTTAAAATTCTTTTTTTTATTAATTCTTTGATAAAAATTAATAAATGAATTCGAGATAAAATAAAGTCATTCCAAATTTGCAGCCAGTATAATAATAAATGTAATTATCTATATTTGTAACCTTATATCGAAAAATGAACGCCAAAGTTCTCATTAAAATAAGCCAGGGTGATAAACATGCTTTTAAGCAGGTTTTTAATTTGTATTATGGTAGCTTGTGTTTATTTATTCGAAAATATATCATCTCGGTTGAACATGCCGAAGATATTGCACAGGAAGTTTTTATAAAAATTTGGGAAAAGAAACTACATTTCCCTAACGAAATTGCCTTTAAATCATACCTTTACAGGACGGCTAAAAATATGGCACTGAATGCCATAGCGCATGAAGATGTCAAAAAACGATATCAGGAAAATAATTTGGCGGATAAAGAATCGGATGATTTTTTTTATGAGAATTATATCGAACAGGAAACCCATCGGTTGATTTTGCAAACGATCGACAACTTACCTTCGCGGGCAAAAGAAGTATTGAACCTAAATTTATGTGGGTTTAAAAATCAGGAAATTGCAAAAAAACTAAATATTTCAATTAATACGGTTAAGAATCATAAAGCTTCCGCCTATAAATTTTTGAAAGAAAACTTAAAGGATGTATTCCCATTATTGGCACTTTTCCTGGCCGGGCTTAAGTAGTTTCCTTAATCAATCAGGCGTGATTTTAAAAATTATTTGAAATAAACTAGTCCCATTTTAATTTATAACTGTTTAATAAGTATCTAATAAGAAAATGGAAAAAGAAAAGTACTTGCGTATTCCCGATATCATCTTAAAAGAGCTTAAGCGGGAAACCAACTTAGAAGAGAAGGAAATTCTTCAGAGCTGGCTATCAGAGTCATCTAATAATAAATTATTATTTGAGAAAATCAGGCAACAAAAAAATTTTGCAAATATAATCAATGATCATCAGTCAATAAACAAAGAGTTGGCTTGGGAGAAAATTAGTGAAAAAATAAAGGAAGCACCAAAACCAATAAGACTGGTTATTTTTTCTGCACTTAAATATGCGGCAATTCTGGCCATTCCTTTATTAATAGGGGCCTATTTGTTATTTCTGAGAACACCAGATCCAGACTTGCATGTTTCATTTAATACCCTTGAAGAGCAAATTGAGAAATTGCAAGAATCATCATTAATAATGGCAAATGGGGAAATAGTGAACCTTTCAGCGGAAATACAAGCGGATTCTATTGTTGAGATTGATGGGACCCAAATAACAAAAGATAAGTCAGAAATTTTATACACTAACAATAATCCAAAAATACCTCAAGAAATTAAGTTTAATACCTTAATTACTCCCAAAAGCAAGGTTTTTAATGTTACACTGTCGGATGGTACCAAAGTATGGCTAAATGCTTCTTCGGCTATAAAATACCCAACACAATTTACGGCAGATGTAAGAAAAGTGTACCTAACAGGCGAAGCTTTTTTTGAGGTTAATAAGGATGAAAACAGACCATTTATCGTATCGACCAGCGAAATGGATGTGGAGGTATTCGGTACTTCTTTCAATGTAATGGCATACCCTGATGATAATTCAGTTGAAACCACACTGGTTGAAGGATCGGTAATGGTAAAAGCCGCAAAATTTAATATCGTGCTTGAACCCGGAAATCAGGCAAAATTCAATAAATCATCAAAAAACCTCGAAGAACATAAGGTGAATACCGAATTATATACCTCCTGGAAATCTGGGAAATATATTTTCGTTTATGAAAACCTTGAAAATGTAATGACAAAATTATCGAGATGGTATGATGTTGAAATATCCTTCAAAAGGAATAACAACAAAAATTTACATTTTTCGGGAACTTTATATAAATATAATGATATCAAACAAACCTTACACATTATTGAGTTAGCAACAAATGTAAAATTTGAATTGAATAACAATACAGTTTTGGTTAGTAAAAATTAAGCAATTAAAAACGGAGGGTGCTGTAACATCCTCCGTTTGCTTAAGCCTAACTGCATATTCTTAAAACCGATACGAAAACGAAGTTAAACCTAATGAAACAAAGTTATGAAAAAATTACTTTCGAATTTCTCACCTCATGTGAGGAAAAATTTCTTTCTAATTATGAAACTAAAAATTTTCTTCATCCTACTCACAGCTTTTCAGATTTCAGCAAATGCGTATTCGCAAGAGCCCTTGTTAAACTTGAGCCTTAAAAATACCAGTATTGAAAATGTGTTGAAAGAAATTCAAAGTCAATGTGATTATGAATTTTTCTATGCGCACGAAGAAATCGACTCTAAGAGACTGGTCAGTGTTGATCTTGAGAATGCAACCATTGATGAGGTACTTCAGGAATGTTTAAGGGGCTCAAATATAGACTATCAGATCGTTGATAAAGTTATTGTTCTTAAACCTTCAGCAATTCCTCAAATTGAAGATCTGCAAACACAGGTCCCAAAAATTAAAATAACGGGTAAGGTAACGAGTGAAGAAGATGGACTTGGCATGCCAGGAGTTACCATACTTATTAAGGGAACCACAACAGGAATTACTTCCGATATCGATGGTAACTATGTGTTGGATGTCCCGAATAAAAATGCTGTTTTGGTGTTTTCATTTATTGGATTTCAGGCGAAGGAAGTGATCGTTGGAGAGCAAACTGTAATCAATGTTGTTCTAAGTACCAGTATAAGTGAGCTTGATGAAGTAATTGTAACAGCAATCGGAACAACCGTTAAAGTTGACCAATCTGCTACAACAAGTTCAGTAGTAAAAGCCGACGAAATGGAAAAATCTGGTGAAGCAGGTGTGATCAATGCACTATCAGGTAAAGCATCAGGTGTTCAAATCAGAAGGTCGAATGGTGACCCGGGCGCTGGTTCTGCAATTCAAATCAGAGGAGCCAATACCATTTATGGCGACAGTCAACCCTTAATTATCATTGATGGCACACCCGTCAGCAACGACAATATCGCCTACGGTGCGGAACTCAGCCAGCAATCTCGTTTAGATGATATAAACTCAAGCGATATAGAATCCGTTCAGGTATTAAAAGGTGCCTCAGCGGCCGCAATATGGGGGTCAAGAGCTGCCAATGGTGTAATCGTTATCACTACCAAAAATGGAAAACTTGAACAAAAACCGAGTGTACAATACTCCTTTACAAAATCATATGATATGATCAGTGTGAAAATGCCTTTACAAAACTCGTATGGTCAAGGAAGGGGCGGAAAATGGAGTACAAGTTATGGTGAGTCATGGGGCGATAAAATTTCCGATCGTTCTGGCCAGGCTGATGTAGTAAATAACAACGGAGCATATTTTGTAGGCGGGGTAACAGGAACGGTATATTATCCGGTGATTACTAAAAATTCGACAGGTGCATTTACAGATAGCAACTACGATCAGGTGTTCCAAACCGGAGGTTTTAACCAACATAATATTTCCATCACCGGGGGCGGGGAAAATACCTCTTATTACTTCGGGTTCGAAAGACTGGATCAGCATGGAATCATTAAAAATTATACTTATGAAAGAGATAATGTTAGGCTGAATACCCAAACACACCTCTATGATTGGTTAAAGTTTAACAATAAATTTAGCTATTCATATATTAAATCAAACAGGGTGCAGCAGGCAGGAGATAATACAAACGGAGCTGTTTTGGGATTATATCGTAACGCTCCTGACTTTGACATTACTGACTACAAAGGTCAATATGTTGATGCGAGCGGTGAGGTTTTCGATCGTCAGCGATCGTACAGGAGACATCTTGGGGAAAATATTAACCCAACATATAACAATCCTTTATGGTCCATTTACGAACAAAAAATGCCCAATAAAGTTGACCACTTTACCCTTGCACCTGAATTCATGGTTTACCCGGCAAACTGGATTAAGTTTATAGTCAGGGCAGGCCTGGATTATTATAAAGATAACAGGCTGGAATTCTTCCCGGTAGGTTCTGCCAGTGGTAGTAACGCTAACGGAAGAATGGAACAACAGGATATAACAAGTAAAGAAGTAAACCTTGACGCTATTGCAATCATCGACCACAAATTCAATGATGATATAAGTTTTACTGCAACATTAGGTGCTAATTTCAACGACAGGTATCGTACCATAGACGTAACTAATATTTCACCCTTTGCAGTAAATTCAGATCTTCAATCGACTGCTCTTGGTGGTGGTTCCCCTGAGGTTTCAGAATGGAGCAAATCAATAAATAATATTCGTTCAAACAGGGGATATGGCGTATTTGCATTCAGCTTGTTCGATCAGTTATTTATTACCACCTCTGGTACCCTTGAAGCAGCATCAACAATTAAAGGAAATTTCTTTTACCCTTCGGCTGATTTGGCATGGCAGTTTACAGATTTATTGAACCTGGATTTTGTAAGTTTTGGTAAACTCAGGGCTTCATGGGGTAAGGTAGGTATTCAACCTGCACCTTATAAATTTCAAACCCTTGCTGCAACAGGATTATCTGAATTTGGTGGAGCCTATTTATTTGATAGTGAAAGAGGAAGCGAAGACCTGGCTCCTGAAATTAAAACTGAATGGGAAATCGGAACAAACCTCCGATTCCTGAAAAACAAGATATCTTTGGATTTAACCTATTACCAAAACAGAACCACGGGTATTCTTTTTGCGGTTAAAACAAACCCAAGTTCAGGATATACTTTTAATTACAAAAATGCAGCAACAATGTCAAATAGAGGGTTTGAAATTGATTTAAGTGGTTTGGTTGTGGATGCAAAAGACTTAAAAGTATCATTTTTTACCAACTTTAACCGTAACAAAAACAATGTAGATGATATTGCAGGTGCAGAAACAGTTGATACTGGAGGTACCTCGAAGATTGTAAAAGGATACCCGGTTAGTTCGTTTTATTTGCCAGGAACTTTACGGGATGATAATGGAGACATGATACTGGATGCAAATGGATTCCCACAGTTGGATCCAAACAACAGGGTGCTTGGAGATCCGAACCCGGACTGGAGAGGCGGACTCGGATTTGAAGTGAATTATAAGAATTTCGATTTAAGTGTGTTATTTGAACATTCTCATGGTGGCGAATACATTAACCGAACAAATATTGTACTCTATGGTTTTGGAACACACGAAGACGTTTCTCATGAAATCACCCTGACAGAGGATCTTGTTAATGCTAAAGGTAATATTATTCCAGCCGGATCTACCGTCAGGGGAAATATTGCAAACTTTGGTGCCGGCAATGTATTGTTGGATGAAGCATGGTACCGCGAATCAATAGGGGGCGGATTAGGTTTTAGCAAAGCCAATGATTTATTTATGGATGATGCCACCTGGACCAAACTCCGTAATGTTACCATTGGATATACCTTCAATAAAGTAAAATTATCTTCAAAGTTTGCCTTTAAATCATTAAGGGTTTCTATTACGGGAAGAGATTTGATTCTATGGACAAAAGTAAGAGATGTTGACCCAGAAACCAATAACTACGGAGTAAGTGTCGTTTCGGGAATGAACTACTTTAACAACCCTGGAACCCGCTCTGTTTTGTTTAACCTGCAATTGAACTTTTAATTAAAAAATTTGAAATATGAAAACAAAATATCTAAAATATATACTTGCTATCACAATTATTATTTCTACTTCCAGTTGCCAGAAAATGGTTGACGGTATTAATGATAATCCGAATCAGCTTACCGTTGATGCCATTGATGCAGGACTTTTTCTGAAAGGAGCCGAAATACAAAATATGTTGATCCAACTAGGTTTATTAAACCGTACTGCTAGTTTCTATTCGGGACAGTTAATAGGCTATGAACAAGTAGAACAAGAGCGATATAGTTACATTTTTACAGATAGAACCTTCGACTGGGAAGGATATCAAAGTGTACTAACGCCCTTACATAAAATAAGGGAACAAAAGGAAAATAATAGCCTATACCTGGGAATTGCCAAAGTAGTTGAGGCAAATTTGGTTGGTACGTACGCATCATTATTTGGAGATATTCCGTATACTGAAGCTTTAACGTTGATTGAAAACCCGGTGTTTGATAATCAACTAAATATCTTTGCCGAATTACAAACACTTCTTTCAAGTGCCATTAACGATTTGGAAAGTGTCACTTCATCCGATCTGGTAATAGGAGATTATATCTTTAATGGAAATAAAACCAAATGGTTGCAATCGGCCTATACGCTCAAGGCACGTTATTATATGCTTACAAAACAATACGCCGAAGCATATACAGCAGCACAAAGTGGAATTTCATCTGTAGCTAATAATATGATGTTTGTTCCATATACCGGAGTATCTGACCCTAATTCGAAAAATACAATCTACGAGCGATTGCAACAGGGTGGTGTACAGATAGGTGTTATACCAGATGCCACTCATCCCAGTTATTTACTTGAGCTTCTTGATTTACGTGCCAATTCAAAAACAAACGAACAAGCAAGAAAACAATATTATACAATAAATAACCAAAATGCAGATGGGAATACGGGTATAGCTGCCCAGTTTGAACCACAGGCAATTATTACCTATCAGGAGAATTTATTGATACTTGCCGAAGCTGGTGCAAGAACCCAGAGTTTTGCCACTGGTCTGAACCATTTAAATACATTGAGAAACTTGTTAAGTAGCGGTGCCCTTTTCAATTCAAGTGTTGCTTCCTTAACCAAGAAATATGATGCTTATGTGGCCATAGATTTTGAAGCAGGTGGAATAGAGAATGCAAACGGAAATTTGACCCCAACAAGGGCTTTATTAAGAGAAATTGTTGAGGAGAGATATCTTACAGGTTTTCTGACTTATATGCCATTTGACGATACCAGAAGACTCAGGAAAGAAGATTCGGATCTGCAAGTGCCATTTGGATTGAATACCCCAACTCAGACTGTAAATGTTGAACGATTTTTATATCCGAATGATGAGACAGAATCGAATACTTCTGCTCCAACTGATCCGGGTGCTTATGCACCAACGGCTGTAAACCTTTAAAAATTTGGTTTCTATTTAATAATAGGGAGGGCACAAAATTAGCCCTCCCTTCTGTTAAAATCCCGGAATTAAATTGTCCGGTTCTTTAATGCTTCAAATAATAATTAATACTTTTAGGCAATGGCTATAAATCTGGTATTCATATTAAGGCTGTTGCATTCATCAATCAGATATTTTAACAAATTAAAAACCATATAAAATGAAAAAAATTATCGTCTTCGGCATTTTATGTTTTTTTATCATTTTTAATGATCAGGCCAAAGCCTGTACTTCATTCATTATTTCCGGCAAGTACACTGCTGATGGAAAAGCCATCCTGTTTAAAAATAGAGATACAGGTGAAATGAAAAATTCACTGGCCATATTTAACGATGGCAAGTATAAATACATGGGAGTTGTTAATGGTACAGAAAAAGGTTGGAACAAAGCAATTTGGGGTGGCTATAATGAGGCCGGATTTGCCATTATAAATACTGCGGCCTATAATAATAACATCGGGGATACAACAAGCTTAAATGGTCATGATGGTATTTTAATGAAAATGGCACTGATGGTTTGTGGATCACTCGAAGATTTTGAATATTTTCTGGATACGATCACAAAGCCAATGGGCGTTAACTCTAATTATGGAGTTATTGATGCCAATGGAGGAGCTGCCTATTATGAAACAGGAAATTTTAAATACATAAAATGGGATGCCAATGATCCTGAAGTTGCGCCCAATGGTATTTTAATCAGAACAAACCACTCGATGAGTGCGGACTTAAACCAGGGTTTTGGGTTTAACAGGTATGATAATGCCAATCGTATTTTAAACCTGGCATTGAAACAAAAGAACTTAAGTCCGGAATTTCTTTTTAAGGTGCTTCCACGCAGTCTTTATCACCCAAGAACTGACAGAGATTTGGCACTGAATTTGGCAGCAAATAAAAACTTCCCTAAATATGAATTTTTTGTTGATTTCATTCCCAGAATTTCAACTGCATCAACGTGCATGATTGTGGGTGCAAAAGACAGAGAACATACCGAGGATGCCATGATGTGGACCATCTTAGGTTTTCCTATAACTTCCGTAGCGATTCCTGCCTGGTTATCATCAGGAGAAGTCCCGCAGGCACTGGCAATGGACAAAGATTATAAGTCACCCATCTGTACAGCAGCATTAACTTTTAAGGACGAATGTTTTCCAATAAAAATAGACCATGGTGAAAACTATATTAACATCGCTGCGGTTATTAACCAGGAAGGTGATGGTTATCTGCAATTGCTCCAACCCATCGAGAAAGAAATTTTTACCAAAGCAAATATTTTGATCAATGAAATGGAAAATGGTTCCAAATCAAAAAAGGATATTAAATCTTATTATGAGTGGGTCGATAAATATTTGTCAGAAACTTATCAGGATAACTTTAATTATAACTTATTCGGGAAATAAAAGTATCATACAGGCCGTTAATTTATTTTGATTTAACCCTTTGATTATTCGAAGGACCTTTAATTTGAAATCAAACTATTCATTGAGGAAATAATTCAAATAGAGTGTGTTAAAAAATAGTTAATTGGCTAAATCGCATCTGTTTTTTTGCATTTTTTTTAGTAAATTTGCGGCCTTATTCTACGAATCTTTTAAAACTACTAATGAAAAATTTGATGAAAAAAACATACATTTTAACCCTTTTGCTCGCGTTGATTTCAATATCCGGAATCGGTCAGATATTTGAACCCGTTCAATGGAGTTTTTCCAGCAAGGATTTAGGGAACAATGAGTATGAACTTATATTTAAAGCCGAAATTGATGAGCCCTGGCATCTGTACTCACAAAAAATTGAGATGCAGCCTCCGGCAACACTCTTTACCTTTGAAGAAAATCCTGCGGTAGAATTTATCGGTATCGTTGAAGAATCGGAATCAATCGAAATATTTGATCCCAATTTTGAAATAATGATCCGGTATTTTTCGCATGAAGCGGTTTTTACCCAAAAAATTAAGATTGCTGAAAATGCACTTGTAAACGTAAAGGGAAGTATTGAATTTATGAGCTGCGATGATGCCCAATGCCTGCCACCAACCGACATTGAATTTGAGTTTAAAGATTTGGGTAACGGAACAGCAAGCGATGCAGCAAATGTACCGACGGCAGATGATGCCACTGAAACAAGCAATTCAGAAACACAAGACAATTCCTTATGGGTTTTCTTTTTTATTGCCTTGATGTCGGGTTTTGTGGGGGTGTTAACACCCTGTGTTTATCCCATGATCCCGATGACGGTTACTTTTTTCATGAACAGCAGCAAAAATAAAATCCAGGCTAAAACCAATGCCATGGTTTATGGACTGTCCATCATCGTAATTTATACGTTTATTGGGGTTTTGGTATCTGTTTTATTTGGCTCCGATTCGATAAAAAGTGTGAGTAGTCACTGGATCACAAATACGATTTTCTTCTTATTATTTGCGGTATTTGCGGCTTCCTTTTTCGGCTTATTCGAATTTGTTTTGCCATCAAAGCTGACCAATAAATCTGATCAGCAAGCAGATAAAGGTGGAATTATCGGAGCCTTTTTTATGGCGTTAACATTGGTACTGGTTTCATTTTCGTGTACAGCACCTTTCGTTGGCGGAATATTGGTTGAAGCTTCAACCGGAAGCATCATTATGCCTGCCGTTGGGATGTTCGGATTCTCCCTGGCTTTTGCATTGCCTTTTACATTATTGGCACTCTTCCCTTCATGGTTGGGGAAATTACCAAAGTCGGGTGGCTGGCTGAATGCAGTAAAAGTTGTGCTTGGTTTTATCATTCTGGCCCTGGGATTAAAATTCCTGTTGGTTCCAAATCAGGCACTGGGCTGGGGATTAACCCGCGAATTTTTCGTCGCCATCTGGATCGTATTGTTTACATTGATGGGTTTCTATCTGTTGGGTAAGATAAAATTCTCGCACGACAGTGATGTAAATCATATCAGTGTGCCCCGTTTATTTTTGGTCATTGCAACTTTCACATTTGTGGTTTATTTAATCCCCGGAATGATCGGAGCCCCATTAAAAGCAATTTCGGGATTCTTACCAACAGAATCTTCATTTGATTTAGTGGAATTGATTGGGAAAAATCAGACCGTTGTTACAAAGGCAAATCCCAAATCAGAAATTTGTGAAGAACCCAGGTACAATGATATTTTTGAACTCCCTCATGGCTTACAGGGATATTTTGATTATGAGCAGGGAATGGCTTGTGCCAAAAAACTGAATAAGCCAATAATGCTCGATTTTAAAGGGCATTCGTGTACCAACTGCAAAGTGATGGAAAAAAACGTATGGTCAGATCCGGAAGTATTGAAACGATTAAGTGAGGATTATGTGATCATAGCCTTGTACGTGGATGACCGCACCGATTTGGCAGAAGCAGACTGGGTAACCTCAAAAGTGGACGGGAAAGTGAAAAAAACCATCGGCAAAAAAAATGCGGATTTTCAGGTTGAAAAATACAGGGTAAATGCCCAGCCATATTATGTGTTGATTGATCATGAAGGAAACCAATTGGTTGAACCACGTGCCTTTGATTTGAGTGTAAGCGGATTTGTTGATTTTCTGGACCGCGGAAAAGCTGAGTTTGAGAAAAGATAATAAGTTTCAAATACAAAGAAAAGACCGGTTTTAAGCCGGTCTTTTTTTTTGTGTTAATCCTTCTTCTTCTTTTTCATCGTAATAATTATTACCCCAATTTCTGTATCATATTTTTTATTTGCTTCTTCAGATTTCAAAACATTTATCGATTCGATATCTTCAGGAGATATTGCTTTCAAGGCTTGTTGATTTGATCTTTTGCCATCAATAATAACAACAGGGTATTGGGATTCATCCTTACCATCCGTTTTTAGATCTTTAGTCGTTATTTTTATTCCCCCCTTATTTTTAATTTCCGTTTCCTGCACTCCTTCGATTTCTTTAATGGATTTAATAAGCACAACATTATCTACTCCGTAAGTATTGATAGCCTCTTCACCTTTGAGCACCTGTATCGATTCAATTTTATTAACATCAATTATTTTCAATATTTCATGGTCGTATTTTTTGCCGTCAATATAAATGGTGGCATCCTTATGATCTTTTATATTCACAACAACGCCTTTGTTTTTTTCAACTTTCAGGACTGATTCAGTGTTCTCCTGGGCTTTATTGATTGTTGTGAATAAGCATAAGATCAGGATTGTAAAAATTATTTTTTTCATGGTTTCTGATTTTCGGTATAAATTATTATTGATTCATCTTCATATAAGATTTCTTTAACATTTGTTTGTTTTTCAGCTGAGGAAAACATGACCAATACTTCTGTTAGTATAGCCGACTTTTCTTCATCGCTCATCGCATCATGTTTTAAGAAAGGAAGTGGGAGCCAGAGAATTGTAATAATAAGTGCTGCGGAAGCCGCAATTGTTAACGTACGTAAAATAAACCTTGTTTTTTTCTGCTCCTTTGCCTGAATCGCTGACCATATTTGGTTTTCAAAGTGATCAGGTTTATGAATTTTATGATGGTGCAGATATTTAAACCATAAATGGTTTCCATTCTCCTTTCTGCCCAAATGCTTCCTAAGTAAGGCTTCTTGTTCAGAAGAAGTCAGACCTTGCTCATATAATTCGAGCAGTTTATTAATTTCTTCCTGGTTCATAGCTGTAAATTTTTTCTAATTCAATTCGTACATATTTTCGGGCACGTGACAATAAAACCCGAATATGTTCTATTTTAAGCTTTGTCACTTCAATAATTTCTTCAAATTCCAAACCATCAAAATCACGCAATTGTATTACTTCTTTTTGGTTTTCAGGCAAGGTCTCAATTATTTGTAACACAATTTTAGAAAGTTCCTTAAAATCATTAATACCCTGATCTTCGTAGACATCTGCTATAAGTTCCTGATAAGCCAGGTTAGCTTCGGCAATATTTTTTTTCCTTAATTGATCGAGGCAATAATTACGGGCAGTAAGAAAAACAAAACCCGGCAAATTGGGATGTTTTTCTAATTGTTTCCTGTGATTCCATAGTTTGATCATGATTTCTTGAACAGCATCTTGTGCTTCTTCAGTATCCTGAAGCATCCGGGCGGCCATCGGAAAAATCCGTTGTGATAAAGGAAGAATTTGATTTTTAAATACTTTACTGTTCATATAATAATAACGAAGAGTGGGGGATAAACATAACAGCTTAAGTGGATTTTTATGAAAATAATTTTTGCTATAAGTTGATCCGATAAATATAAACGTCCAAATTAAAGTATTTAACTTGAGATTCTTTGTGCATCCCTATTTTTTTTGCCACATTTTGGGAGGCGAGATTTCTGATGTCGATCACAGAAATTAATGAATTGCATAGCTTATTTTGAAAAGCGTAATCCCGGAATTTCAAGGCAGCTTCGGTGGCATACCCATGTCCCCAGAATTTTGGTAAGATATGATAGCCAATTTCAATCTCCTTGCGGTCTTCCAATTTTTGAGTAAGCAATCCACATTGGCCAATAAATTCTTGTGTCTCTTTGTTTATCAGCGCATGATGGCCGAATTCTTTAGCCGCATATCTTTCCAGTTGTCGTTTGATCCAGGCACGGGATAGCTTTTTATTATTGAGCGATAAATCTAAGCCAAGATATTCCAAAGATGGATTATCCTCAAAAAAGGATGTCCAGATTTTAATATCCGCAACTTCAAGTTTACGGATTAATAATCGATTGGTTTCGGCTCCGTGCAAGTACATAAATTAAAAGATAAGAGGGATAAACATCTTGGTATTTTTCATATAGCTTTCATATTCTTCCCCAAAGTAATTTATACATTCATTTTCATCCGCTTTTGCTGTCAGGTATAAAAAAATACCCGAAGCAAAAGTAATTATAAATAGTACGAGGCTCGTTTGTTTAAAATAGATTCCCCATCCCAAAAAAAGTAAAGATGCATACATCGGATGCCTGATCCATTTAAAAATGCCTGTCGTTATTAGGCTTGATGTTTTCTCGAAATTATAGAGTGATGGATCTTTCCTGTTCCGTTCTTTTATTCCTGGTTTCCTGAATTGAACAACTGCGGCAATGATCAGGTACAATGACAACAATAGCAGCAACCATGAAACCAATTGTAAGGGGCCGAATGGATCAACCATCCAATATTTATAATTGGACGCAAAAAGCCATGCAATACACTCCCAGCTTAGAAAACGGTAAAACCCATGGGTATGTGGCCTTAAGATATTCTTTCGGGAAAAATAAAGGATAAAAATGCTTAAAGCGCCAAAAATGATCAATTTTTCCATCGTAAATTTAATTCGTCATCCCCATATACATTCCGCCAAAATAAGGAATTAACCAGATTATCCAAACAAAAAGACTGTAACGGTGAAAGTTTAGTAGCATTTTCCTGCTTCCCCTTTTAACCGCCCATGTAGCCCAAATGGCATGAGCCAGCATCAACCAAAGTGCAATCTGGCCCGTTAATGTATGAGGCTCCAGGATGTTGAACGGCCCATCTGCCAGTTTATGCATTGCCAACGTACCCGAAACATCAAATACAAAACCAGCCCAGAAAGCAACCACATGCCAGGGTTTAAGATAACGTGCCAGGCGTTCGGCCCAAACTCCGATTGAATAAAAGATTAAAGCAAGGCTGATCAAAGTTGAAGCGAGAATTTCGGGAGAACTCATCTATACATTTTTTAATCTAAGATAATGTTAAAAAAACAGATTTAAAAATGAGCCCGTACTTTCTGCTTGGTTTATGTTGAAACAATATGCCAATAATAAGTCGTATTTTTGCTATGAAGAAATTAACTTATCAGCAAAAATTATATCATTTATAAATGGAAGCAATTTACGTAAAGGATGCCCCGGGCGCAATTGGCCCTTACTGTCATGCAATGAAAACAGGAAACCTGGTTTTTTGTTCGGGACAAACACCCCTCGATCCGAAAACCATGAAATTGGTTGGAGCAAATATTGAAGAACAAACCGAAAGGGTATTTGATAATATTACCATCGTGCTTGAAGCCATGGGATTGAGTCTGAAAAATATTGTAAAATGTAATGTTTTTCTTAAAAGTATGGATGATTTCCAGGGCATGAACAAAGTTTATGAAAAACGCTTTGAAGGTCATAAGCCCGCACGTTCGGCCATTGCGGTAAAACAAAACCCTTTGGATGCAATGGTAGAAATTGAGTGTATTGCAGAATTGGTTTGAAAATAAAAATGAAGCCACTTTTTAAGTGGCTCCCTGATTTTTGTGCTTCGCTTATCTTCTTCTGTCCATTCTTATTACCATGCCTTTGTTGCCGCTATCGAACTTGTTTAAGCGGTATTTAAAAGTTAGCATCAGGTATCGACCTAAAACGTTTGTTTGTCGTTCGAGCAGGTAATTCATTTCGCTGATGCGCTCCAAACCTTTGTTTTTATCTAACAAATCATAGGCTGCAAGGGTAAGCGTTCCCCTGTTGGATTTGAGAAAATAATGACTGATTTCTGCCCGTAATATAGGGATGTTTACTGCTTCTCCAAAAGTCTGTTCAGAATATCGGGTCAGATCAGCCGAGAATGAAAAATACCATTTATCATTTGGCGTTACACTGATATCTGAATACGCACTCATATTTACATACCGGTTATTTAACGATTGTTGTATCGAGTATTTAGCATCTGAAATTTCAATTCGTCCGCCAAGCATCAAATCCCAAATTTCCTTTTTGCGGTTATTAAAATAAACACTAATCGTATGATTGAAATTGGTGTTTATATTCTCAACTCCATTAACATAGCTTATTCCCCGATTCCAGCTTTCGCTAAATCTTAAATTAATATCGATCCCGAGTTTTTTGATGGGGGTTGTAAAGTCCAGATTACCTCCGGCCCTGTAATCATCATCTCCATTAATCAGGTTAATTTGTTGTGACAGATTTTCGCTGATCGTTCTTGAGAAAACAATTTTATCACGGGTATAAGTGGCGTTGGCACTCGCAAAAATGGATGTGGCCGAAAACTGATCAAAAAACAGCCAGCCAAATCGAACATTGTGCCTATACTCGGGCTTTAATTCGCTGTTTCCAACATACAGTTGCAATGCATTGGTTGTGTTTGCAACCGGGAGCAGTTGCCTGGCCGATGGAGCATTCAGACTGGTATTATAGTTGAACGACAACCTTTTACCCGTACTGTATTCATATTGCCACGACAAACTTGGCATAAAATACAGATAATTTTCAGTTTCGAGTAATTCATTGTTGAGGGTATTTTCCAATCGGGCATTTTCAATATTGGCCGAAAAATTAAGCTGTGTTTTTTGGGTGTTTCGGTTTAATGAGATGCCTGCTCTTGCTGAAATATGCTGGCTGTTAAAATCAGGGCTGAGCGAATCGATTGAGGTGACAGCATTATTGAGTTTCAGCTCCCGCAATAATGATTCTTCACTAACTCCCGCTGAAATAGCAGGAACCAGGTATAAAAATCTACTGATTTTAAAAGTGGCTGAAGTATTTGCATTATAACTCAAAGAGGCACTTTCATCTTCCTGAAAATTCTCTTTGAAGATTTGTTCGCCGATGGGCAGGAAGCGGGTCAGGTCTTCCCATTCTGCTTCGGATAGGCTTTTTGAATAAGAAACATTGGCGTTGACCTTGAAAAGTTTAAGGTTCCCTTTGCCGGTTTTTAAATAGGTGGCACGCGAATTTAAACTATAAGCATTCGATTTATCATTGCTTAAACTATATAAATCATTCATTAATGCATCATTTGCAAAGCTTTCGGTGAACGAAGTTTTGTTACTTGACCCATTGCTCAGGCTTGCTCCCCCGAACATATTCAGGTTTTGTGTAGAATCGATACGGTTTCTCCATGTATAATTAATTCTGTGGGTGCGGTTTTTCGATTCCTGTTCAACTTCTTTATCCTGCGTAAAACTTCCTTCTTCCGAAAAATTTTGTGTGTTCGTTGTTTCCAATATGGTTTTATTCGAGCCATTGCCCAGATAACTGATGTTAAAACGGTTATTCTCCCTTACTTCACGGGTAAAGTTTAAGCCGGCAGCTCCCGTACTTACCAATCCGTTCACGCTTTGACCAAAATCAACGGGCATATTACTGTCGTCATCCAGTCCGATATGGGCCGAGCCGCCGCCACCTGCCATCAGGCTTTGCAGCCCCCCCTGAAAATCCAGATAATCCTGGAAAGAGAAGCCTGATTTATTGATATTATTGAGCATGCCCAATGCGGCAAACTGATGCGTTTTTGTAAATCTGAACAATTTGGCCCCAAGCTGGTATCGGTCATCAGTTCCATATCCGGCAGTCATATCACCAAAATAGGCCGATTTCTGGCCTTCTTTTAAGATCATATTGATGGTTTTGGAATAACTGCCATCCTCAATGCCTGTGAGTTCAGCTTCATCCGACTTTTTATTGTAAACCTGTACCTTGTCGATGGAATTGGCCGGTAAGTTTTTAGTGGCCACAGTTGGATCGCTGCTAAAAAATTCTTTGCCGTCAACCAAAACCCTTTGTACCGATTCGCCTTGTGCCTTTATATTACCTGCCCTGTCAACTTCAACTCCGGGAAGCTTTTTTAAGAGCTCTTCTGCCGATCCGTCGGTTTTGGTTTTAAAAGCATTGGCAATGTATTCGACGGTATCATTTTTAACCAATAAGGGGATACGGGCAGCATTGACCTCAATTTCGTCGAGCGTGTTCAGTTTGGGCTGCATACTGATAACGCCAATATGGTTCCCCTTAGCCAGTGGTATATCGATCACTTTAAAATAAGATAGATAACCAACAAATCCACTTTGAAATATATAAGATCCACTCTTAATATCGTTAATCGAAAAATCACCATTCGAATCTGTAATTCCGTAGTAGGCCATTGTTGAGTCTTCCGGATTTAGTAATACAGCGGTTGCATAAATTAAGGCTTTGCCTTCTTCATCTACCAGATTTCCATGGAGCGTATTTTTTTGTGCCATCGAGATGGTGGCACTTATCAAAAATAGGATGGTAATTAATATTCTCATTTAGGTAATTTTTTAAATAATAAATCTTGTTAACTATGGGTAGAACCAGCTTTTTATTAATTGTTTTAGTATGAGCTTAACGACGAATTCTGATGATGGCCTGGTTTCCGCCCCTGACTTCGCCCCCCATTTCTTTAACCTTTTCTTCAACAATCTTATCGAATTCTTCCTGACTGACTTTCTTCCCTTTTTTAGGTTGGCTTATAAGATCTTTGTCAATTTCTTTGAGATCAATATTTTGGGCGGAAATAATCCGGTTCCCATGATTTATATCTACCTCAAGAACCAATCCGGGTAGGTTTACATGGTTTCCAGGGCCTGCTGAAACCGGTATGGCAGGAGTGAACCATGCAGAAACAGTGTCGTTTTCTGTGATCCTGGTAGCTTCCTGACAGGGATATTCCTTAATCATCTTTTGTTTGCCGGTAAGCTTCCAGTTGCCTTGTTCCAATTCTCCGGTGATCAAAAAAATACGAGTCATAAATTCGCGTTGTTCAACCCTCAATTTATCATTAAAATTGATGTATACCTTATCGTCAGGCTGGCTCATCATTATTCTAAAACCACCGCCATGACCGCCACCAGGTACATTCTCATCAGACTGTTCTTTTGAGGCCTGGTAACTTGATGCTTCTTCGTTGAAGTAAAGAATTTTAGTGATTTTACGTTCCCTGGGCATTCTGTTGCGCATTTGCTCCGGCATGCCCTCGATGCTGAAATTTAATTTTACCGTTTCTTCGTAAATTACCTCGCCCTGTTTTATGGTTTGTTGAGCCATCATTGATAAACCCAAAACAAAGGCAAAAATTGAAAGTATTGCTTTTTTCATGATTGTAAAGTTTAATGAATAAATCTGCTCCCAAAATTAGTACAGAAGTCATTTTGGGAGGTTAATGAAACCCTAATTAAGGTTAATTAAGGTTAATTTGAAACTATTGTTTTTTCAATTAGTTTAATTTTGTTGTTAACAGAAATAAAATGAAGAATATAAAGCATAATGCAGTTATTGTTCTGAGAATTGTAAGCCAGTTGTTGTTGGTATTGTTTGTGATATATTGGCTCATGGGCGAATATCAGGGGAAGAAAAAATTCCTTAAGGAAGAATTGGAAAGGGGATTTATAATTGCAGAACGTATGATGATTGATTCGGTATTGAATACGCACCTCATCGAACCCATTCTTCATGATACCTTAAAAAATTTCGATATTCATATTTCTTCAGATTCCTCAAAATTTGATACCATTAAAGTTATCGGATCATTTAATCAGGGAAACCCCAGGGATAGGCGCAGAATGAGTTTTTTTAGTTTCAGCAGCGATTCACTGAATTTGAATGATTCTGTAAATCTGCGTTCCTCATTTATCAGGGACAGTTCGAATTCTTATTTATATTCCGGTGTCCGTCTCTTTGTGAATCAATTAGGACGAATCGATCATAATCCTTTTAGCCGGGGATCATTTATCCGGGCCAATGCTGATACACTCATATTACAGCAATCATTTCGCGAATTCTTACAAAAATATGATGATGGACTCAGGGCTGATTGGATTTCTAAAAAAGATACAGCCAACAATTCTGTTAAAGGAATATTGTTAATGGGCAGAATATTTGAAGATGAATTTCTGGCCGATGTTACGAATTATAAAGCTTACCTGTTCAGGGCTATTTTTTCACAGATATTATTTGCCCTGTTTTTATTGATTGTAACCTTTACGACCTTTCGAATTTCATATTTGAATACCAAAAAACAGCAAAAACTCTTGCAAATAAAAAACGAATTTATCAGCAATATTACCCACGAATTAAAAACTCCTGTCACTACAGTAAAAGTGGCACTCGAATCCCTGATCGAATTTGAAATGAATAAAAACCCCAAAGTGGTTCAGGAGTATCTCGAAATGTCGGTGCTTGAATTAAACCGGCTGGATACACTGGTGAACAAGGTATTGAATAATTCGATGCTTGAAGATGGGAAAGAAATGTTTGTAAGAGAAGAGGCTGACTTAAAAGTTATTATTAAGGAGGTGATTACATCCCAGCAATACCGTATCCATAAAGATGAGGCAGGCATTGTATTTACTACTGAATTAAGTTCTGCCATTACGATGATCGATAAAGTTCATATCCAGGGCGTTTTGATCAATTTAATCGACAACAGTTTGAAATATGGCGGGTCAAAAGTTCAGGTTGAAGTGAATTTGTTTCAGAAATCAAATGATTTTATCGTATGTGTTAAAGATAACGGCCCTTGTATTCCGGAAGAATACCTGAATAAAGTGTTTGATAAATTTTTCAGGGTGCCATCCAACAACAGGCACAATGTAAAAGGTTACGGTTTGGGGCTTCATTATGCAAAACAGGTAATGGACCATCATCATGGAAAAATTGAAGTCAGAAACCTGCCCGAAGGTGGCTGTGAATTTGCATTAACAATTCCGATCATTGAAATATGAAATTAAGAATATTATACGTTGAAGATGAGCCTTTTTTGGGCAAGATTGTAAAGGAGGCACTCGAAAGCCAGGGCTTTGAAGTTTTGTGGATCAATGACGGCGCCCTTGTTATCAATGCTTTTTCAACTTTTGTGCCCGATATATGTGTACTCGATATAATGCTCCCCAATGTAGATGGATTGAGTTTAGGCAGACAACTTCGAAACCTTTCCCCTGATTTGCCCATTATTTTCCTGACTGCCAAAATTACCACCGATGACCTGGTAAAAGGTTTTGAATACGGAGGTACCGACTATATCAAAAAACCCTTCAGTGTAAAGGAGTTGATTGTGCGGATTAAAAATCAAATGGACTTAAAAAAGACCATCGATAGCCACAGGCAGGGAAGTAATTTTGAGATTAAGTTGGGCGATTTCCGTTTTTTGCCGGCCAAATTTGAGTTGCTCTTCAAAGATCAACAAATGAAACTCTCCTCCCGCGAATCGCAGGTGTTGAACATTCTGGCTGCACATCCAAACCAAACTGTCGAAAGGAAAAAACTACTGCTGAGTGTTTGGGGCGACGATTCCTATTTCAACTCACGTAATCTGGACGTCTATATCCGAAAGCTCAGGGAACACTTCTTGCCAGATCCACGAATAGAAATTCTAACCCTTAAAGGCGTGGGTTATCAATTCATCATCCCGGAATAATTTACAAAACTGAATTTTAGTAAACTGCATTAATAGCAGTTAAATAACTTTCGATTCAGGGAAATTAATTTTTCTTGGCCTTTTTTTCCCTTTTTTCAGCTTTCTTTTCTTTAGCACTTTTTTGAGGTGCTTTCTTGGTTTCTTTTTTTACTTCTTGAGATTTTGACATAATGATTGATTTTAAGTTGATTGACTATTGTTTTTATTTGTTTTCTTGGGTGCCGTTCGCATAGTTTGCAAACCTGCCTTTGCCTTTTGGATGGACGTTATCGTGTCTTTCCCAGGGCCAGCCGCCAAATTGTGTTCGGTTATAGTCGGCGATTGCTTGTTGAATTTCCGTATGTGTGTTCATTACAAAAGGTCCATGTTGTACAACGGGCTCATTCAGTGGTTTCCCTTGTAAAACCAAAAGAAAGCCTTCCTCAGTACCATTTTCTAGGAGTACTGGCCGATCTGCCTGAATTCGACCTGAATGGTAAGCTTTAAGATCGATTCCGCCAATTTTGAGATCGGAACCTTTATAAAAATATAAGCTTCTGTTAACATTTGCCGATGCTGTGGGAAGTGTCCATTTTGCATTCTTTGTCATCCGAATCAACCAAATTCCTACTTCATTTTCAGCATTTGCAGCCCATGAATCTGGTGCGGGTGGAGGAGCAATTGCTTGATCTATTTTCCCTGCAATAACTCTCACTTCAGTTAAATTGCCATCTTCGTCTGCAACTGAAACGATCGGAACATTTTCCGACCAGAGCATTGCATAATGAGGCTGAACAAATTTACTTGCTTGTGGCAAATTGAGCCAAATCTGGAAAAGTTCAAGTAAATTCTCCTGATCCTTTTTGAGAAGCGGAAACATTTCAGCATGTTGTAAACCGGAACCGGCGGTCATCCATTGTACATCTCCTTCACCATATCTTCCTGCTGCACCATGTGAGTCGGAATGATCAACAAATCCATTTAATACAATAGTTACCGTCTCAAATCCACGATGCGGATGAGCCGGAAAACCCGGTATTCGTTCTCCATGGTACATGCGCCAACCATCTTTGGTTGTAAAATCATTTCCAAGATTTCTGCCGGATAATGATGCTGCCGGACCCAACTCATCATTTCCTTTTGGATAAAGATCGAGATGATGAACACAAAACAGAAAGGGATCAACGGTTTCCCAGTTAAATCCCATCGGTCTTATATCGAATATTAAATCTTGCATATCCTTTTATTAATTGGAGATAAAATTAATCAATATTTCATTGGTTGAAAATCTTCAATCGAATTGAATATGAATCAAAGTTGAAGCATTTTAAATATTTTATAACTTGTACGGTATAAAATTTAAAATTATGAAAAGAGTTAGTTTGCTTATAGTGCTTGCTATTGCAGCAGTTACAATGTTTTCGCAGAGTAAATATGATCCCGGTATTCTTACAAAAAGTGATTACGACCGGGCGGTTAAATTTATGTATGGAACCGGCGAACAATTGGAATTCAATACCAGAGTAGATATAAACTGGATCAACGAATCCGAATTTTATTACAGCCTTAATGCTGACGGAGGCACCAAATATTATCGGGTGGATGCCAAAAAGAGAAAAAAATCAGAAATATCCAAAGCGGATACGAAAAAACTTAAAGTTGAAAAACCTACCCTTAAAGATGCCGTGCTTTCTCCCGATGGTTTGAAAGCTGCATTTATCAGGGATTATAATTTGTGGATGAAAATTATTGCCACGAATGAAGAAATTCAGCTCACCAGCGATGGAATCGAAGATTTTGGTTATGCTACCGATAATGCCGGCTGGACAAAGAGCGACCGGCCCATCCTGAACTGGTCGCCAGATTCAAAAATGATTGCCACTTTTCAGCACGATGGCCGTGGAGTGGGAGAGATGTACATCGCATCAACAAATGTGGGGCATCCGAAACTGCAAGCCTGGAAATATCCGCTCCCGGGCGATAGCCTCATTTTTAGGGTCGAAAGGGTGATCATTCACGTGGACGAGCCAAAAGTGGTGCGCCTGAAAATGGAGCCTGATCAACATCGTTCAAGCATTACCGACCATATTGCTTCAGGAGGCGGAATTGCCGATCTCCAATGGAGCGACGATAGCAAACAACTGGCATTTTTATCCAATTCGCGCGACCATAAGGAAGCCTGGCTCAGGCTTGCTGATCCGAATACGGGTGAGGTGAAAACCGTATTTTATGAAAAAGAAGAAACTTTTTTTGAATCGGGTCACCGCCAATGGAACTGGTTTGTGATGAAGGAAAGCAATGAATTTATCTGGTTTTCGCAGGCAAGCGATTGGGGGCATTTGTATTTATATGACCTCAGCACAGGGCAACTAAAAAATCAGATCACCAAAGGCGAATGGCGCGTATTGCAGCTGCTAAATGTCGATGAAAAAACCCGTACCATTTATTTTTCGGGTGGATGCCGCGAAGCAGGCGATCCCTATTATCAATACTATTATTCGGTAAAGATGGATGGTTCGGATCTTAGGTTGCTTACTCCGGAACAGGCCAATCACGATTGGGAACTGGCACCGGGAGGAAATTATTTCGTCGATTCGTATTCAACACCTCAAACAGCGCCGATTACCGTATTAAGGGATAAAAAGGGTAAACTGATGATGGAGCTTGAACAGGGAGACATTTCCAGGCTTATTGCTACCGGATGGCAGGCACCCGAAAGCTTTACCGTAAAGGCCCGCGATGGTAAAACCGATTTGTACGGCATGCTTTTCAAACCAACAAATCTTGATCCCAATAAGAAATACCCCATCATCAATTCGATTTATCCGGGGCCGCAATCTGGCAGTGTGGGCAGCCGGAGCTTTGCAGCCTACCGAGGCGATAAACAGGCACTTGCCGAACTTGGATTTATCGTGATATCGCTGGATGCGATGGGTACGCCCATGCGTTCAAAATCGTTTCACGATGCTTATTATGGAAATATGGGCGACAATGGATTGCCCGATCAAATAGCCGGAATGAAACAACTGGCCGAACGCTTTGAATGGATCGACCTGGAGCGTGTGGGTATTTATGGCCATTCGGGCGGAGGTTTTGCCTCAACAGATGCCATTCTGCGTTATCCCGATTTCTTTGATGTGGCCGTAAGCGGAGCCGGTAACCACGACCAGCGCAATTATGAAGACGACTGGGGCGAAAAATGGCAGGGACTGCTTGAAACAAATATGGATGGTACCAGCAACTATGATGACCAGGCTAACCAGAACCTGGCAAAAAACCTGAAAGGGAAATTGCTGATCACACATGGGACCATGGATTCGAATGTGCCATTTTATAATTCGCTTTTATTGGTGAATGAATTGATCGCCGCCAATAAGGATTTCGATTTGGTGCTTTTTCCCAACCGCAACCATGGTTTTGGACGCGAGCCTTATATGATCCGTAAACGCTGGGATTATTTTGTGGAAAATTTGCTGGGAGCCGAACACCCGAAAGAATATGAGATTGTGAATCCGGATAAATAAAATATGAAGGATGACACCCCTGATTAGTCAGGGGTGTCACCCTTCAATACGGAACAAGGTAGTTAGCTTTGCAAAAACTGCGGAACTCGCCTGTTCTTTCTTTTTTGCCCATATACGGCCTTTTTTTCTGATTTTTAATCAATGCAAATCTTGTCAAATGCAAAAGCGGGCAGAAAAGAAAAAGCCCTCAAAAGGGCTTATTTTAATTCCGAACTTCTAAGAATATAGAAAATGGATCTTATTTATAGGGTTGTGCAACGGTTAACATTGTTACCACACGTTAAATTGTTTTAGTCGTAATGAAATCTACATTTTGCGATCAAGATTTCGTCTTCTTTAATTTGATAAATTAGTCGATGTTCCCCATCGATTCTACGTGACCAAAAGCCTTTGTATTTGTATTTTAATGCTTCTGGTTTTCCTAATCCAGAAAATGGATTGCGGGAAATATCTTTTAATAATTCATTTATTTTCTTAACTATTTTTTTATCGACTTTCTGCCAATATAAATAGTCTTCCCAAGATTCATCTACGAAAATATATTTCATTCCTCTATTATTTCTTTTTGAAATGAATCACTTTTTCTCAATTTTTCGATAGCAGAGTCCAACCTGCTTTCATTAGCTTTGGAAGATAATTCATGCTGTGTGGCACTTAAAGAATTATACTCGTCTAAAGAAATAATTACGACTGCATTGTCTTTGCCTCTATTTATGATTAAAGTTTCGAAATTTTTGGTAACACTATCGAGGTACTTTTTGATGTCTTTTCGGAAGTCCGAGATTGTAGTTGTTAGCATTGTCTTAATTTTTTAAGTGTACATAATAAAGTACAAAAATATGTACAATAAATTGATTTATCAAGAATAACCCACCGTTTTTTTTTAATGTGTGGTAACGGATGGGTATATGAAACGTTTGGCAATTCAAAGCACTTTCCTATCAATCCGTTGCAATGTTTATTAAATGTACTCATATGAAGGGTGACACCCCTGATTAGTCAGGGGTGTCACCCTTCAATACGGAACTAGGTAGTTAGCTTTGCAAAAACTGCGGAACTCACCTGTTCTTTCTTTTTTGCTCATATAAGGGGCTTCTTTTACTGATTTTTGGTCAATGCAAATCTTGTCAAATGCAAAAGCGGGCAGAAAAGAAAAAGCCCTCAAAAGGGCTTATTTTAATTCCTAATTTCTAAAAATATAGAAAATGGCTCTTATTTATAGGGTTGTGCAACGGTTAACGTTGTTGTGTGTTCGGCATTTATTTTTATTTCTTTTATATCTCTTAAACCTTATTTCTACCAATTCAATGTTTTAGTATAAAGTGTTTTATTACCTTTAAAATCATTTGGGAATAAATTATTTTCAATTCCATAGTCTATTAAATATTGAAAGGAAGAAGTTGTCTTATTTTTTATCGAGAAGTTATACAAATTCCATAAGTAACTTTTTGTAGAACCTGAAATACAAATTCTGTTTATTTCATATTGAAAAATTTTAAATTCTGTTTTTGAAATGTTTCTTGTTGACTTCAAATAGCAGATATAATCTACATAGGAAAATAATTTGTCTATTGAGTTTTCTAATTCGCTTGTGTGAAATGAACTATCGTACCAATTTTGATTATAATCTATGGTATACATTGTTTTTGTTAAATCATGGTCAAATCTTAGTTTTTCAAGTATCTGATTAATAAATTCAGCGCGTTTAGTTTTCAAACTTTTTTGCCATTGCCAAAAAATGAAAACACCACCAATTGCAGCAAATCCAAGTGAAATTATTGTAAGCCAATTCTCAGTAGTTAAATTCACATATAAAATCATAATATCTTTTTTTTAATTTACCAATTGTTTTTTATCTGTAATAAGTATTCATGAAGTTCTTTTTATGCTGACACACAACTAGTTTATATGTTCACCTTTTATAAACAATACATACCATAATTGTATATATTGTTCAGGTTTTAAGTGTTTTATATCTCAAATCCATCCATCGGATGTTTTTTGTTTTTCGGGGAGCAGAAAGTCAAATATAAGAAAAAATATAATATGTTATTGATGGTTAATAGGTTATTTGTTGATGTTGTGGCAAGGAGCGGTGAGCAAGGAGCATGGAGCATGGAGCAAGGAGCATGGAGCAAGGAGCATGGAGCTTGGGGCATGGAGCTTGGAGCAAGGCGTTTAGTATTGTTCCCTTTGTTCAAATCATTTACTGTTTATTTTCTATGGTCAGATATTAATAAAGTTACAAAATATGCTTCTGAAATGCATTCCTGATGCGGCCTTCAGGAGATGCGCATCTCCGGCTTTTTTTTACCACATTTCCGGCTTTTTTTTACCGCATCTCCCGGGCAAAAAATGCGCATCTCTTTTCAGAAATGCGCATACAATCATTTATTCACCAAAATTAAATTATGCCTGTTTCCCCTTTACCAACAGAGGAGTAATTTGTCCTTTATACCTAAAAAATCAAAATGTCGCACTTTTATAAAAAAAAAGGTAAAAATTTTTCAATATCTTTTTGGAATGGAATGAGATTCAGGCATTTCAGGACAAGCTCAACATGTCATTTATTTGGCAATTTTCAGACTTTTTGCTCCCCCTTAAATATTACATTCATTAGTTCCGGAATATTTGTTTATTATTATTTTAATGGCCTTTTCTTAATCATTCCACCTTTTGCATCTTTAATACTATGCATTACAATAAAAGCATCTTTATCAATTTTGTCCAATTCTGTTTGCAATTTAGATAATTCCAATCGAGTAAGCAGTGTATATACAATGTCAGTCTTTTTTAATGCTTCACCTTTTTTTGCAAATCCTTTTTTCCCATAATATAAAGTGCATCCCCTTCCCAGTTTTTCAATTATTGCGATTCTAATTTCTTCTGATTTATCTGATATTATTGTAACTCCAACATATTCTTCAACCCCGGTAACTACAAAGTCAACTGTTTTAGACGCTGCCAAATAAGTCAGAATAGCATACAATGCGATTTCTATTGAAAACACATATGCGGCAAAAGAAAAGATAATGATATTAAAAATCAAAATTATATCACCTATTGTTAAAGATGTTCTTCGACTAATAAAAACGGCTAATACTTCTGTTCCATCAATGACAGAACCTCCTCGAATAGCTAATCCTATTCCTAATCCAAGAAAAAAACCACCGAAAACAGAAATCAATAATTTATCATCTGTGATGGAAGTAAAAGGGATTAAATAAATCGAAAGAGCGAGCAAAATAATTGCAATAATACTTTTAATGGCAAATTGTTTACTTATTGTTGAGAATGCTAATAACATGAAAGGAATATTAATAATTACAATTAAAACAGATAATGAGATTCCTGTCAATTCAGTAGCAATAAGTGATATTCCTGTTACACCTCCATCAAGAAATGAATTTGGTAATAAAAATGCTTTTAATCCGAAAGTTGCCGCTAAAATTCCTAAGAAAATAAAAAAGCTGTCATTAAGAAGATGTGTAAGTTCAACTTTTGTACTTTTTATTACTTTATCAAATTGCTTTGAAGTTGGTTCCTTATATTTCTTTCTAAGTTGTCGCTTTACCGTTTCTGTGATAATATATTGAAAAATTGGGTTCATTTTGTACCATTAAGTTTTTATTTTCAAAGCTAAACAAGAGTGTCTTTTGAACAAGCTCCATTATATTGATTAAAAGTAGTTAAAATATCTTGTTTTTATGAATGTGGGCTTTTCAGGATTTATTAACAAACGCTTAAGTAATTTGTGTGAATACGCGCAAAATAATTAAATAAATCCAAGATATTAAAAGTCTATTAACCAGATATTGAATGAATAAAAAAACATCGTATCGTATTACCAGGGTTTAACGATTGTATGTCCACATAATGTCCATGAATGTCGTTGCTTAACATCACTGTTTATTTTAACAAATCAATATTTGCCAATACCCAAACATGCAGGAAGCCAAGTCGAATAATATCTGTCATCTTTGCCAGATTTGCACGGTCCGAATGATCAGTAGGTTTATGATAATCTTTATGCATACCTGTTTCAAAATTAAGGATTGGAATATTTTTTTCGGCAAAGCTATCAGAATCAGTTCCATCTGAAGGTGTTTCTTCAGGACTATATTCTATTTCAAGTGCTAAATTATTTTCATCTATAAAAAATTCGGTGTTTGTCCGAAAAACTTCATAAGGTTTTGTATAAACAACTTTACAATAATCCTGAATTGATGAATTGGAGGGATTTCTGGAAATCATATCAAAATTGACATATGCCTTAATATTTTTATGAGTTTGATGTTTTAAATAATAATTTGAACCATACATACCCTTTTCTTCAGCATCCCAGGCAGCAAATAAAATAGTTTTTTTAGGCTTAACGCCTGTAGCCAGGCAGGCTTTTGCAATTTCTAAAACAGCAACAGTTCCCGATGCATTATCATCTGAACCATTCCAAATGGTTCCCTGATATTTACCCCAATGATCGTAATGTGCTCCTACTATAATGATATCATCGGGATTTTCACCTTCAATCATTCCAATAATATTCTTACATCCGATGATATCCCAATCTGTTTTGCTATTTATTTTGATAAGTTTATTTTTCAATTCTTTTGATGCGGGCAGCAGCTGGGTTTTAACAGTATTTTCAAAATTAAAAATATTAACTCCAGTTTCGTTCGTTAGCTCATTCGCCAGTCTTTGACTGATTGTATAACCGACTATGTTTTTTTCGAGGCTATCTTTAAGCAAAAAATCAAAACTGTAAAAGTTATTCTCCGACTGATCATCGCTTTCAAATGATCCCTGATTGTATCTGAAAATATTAATAGGATGATAGGTTAACGCTTCGTTTTCTGTATTTAATTCGAGGCAGCCGATAGCACCTCGTTGAATAGCAAATTCGTTCTTTTTATATTCATAATTCAGATACTGGTAAACATTTTTTCTAACTATATGAAATTCTTTATAAGCAATTGAACTCGTATCGGAATGCCCGGGATAGCCTCTTAAACGCAGAATGATTTTTCCTTTAACATCAATTCCTTTAAAATCATTATATCCTGTTTTTTCATCCACTAAACCATAACCCACAAAAACAACCGGAAATGTACCAATAATACAGCGTGTTGGGATACCCAGAAAATCTGAGGTTACAAAATCAGATTTATAATCAAATTGTTCTTCAAATGATCTGGAACCTATTTGATTAACAATACTTAATTGATGATCGTCTGAAGGGTTCAACTTGATTATAGAAAAATTTTGAAAAAATACATTATCATGGAAATTCATATTTTCGACCCGCACGTATGGATCAATTAATTTATCAACGGGTTTCAAACCATAAAGCTGAAACATGCTTGCCAGGTAATCGGCAGCAATTTCATGTCCTTTGTTGCCTGGTTGGCGTCCTTCCATCCAATCAGATGCAAGATAGGTCAAAATGGCTTGTGAACTTTGTTTTGAAATAACGCTCAAACCTTTTTTAACAGGATCAGTTTGGCTAAATAAACATGTTATCCCCATAAAATATAGAATAACAAGGAATCCATTTTTTTTATTCATGGTATTTTCGAATTAACAAATTCATATTAGAAATATCTCTGATTCACCCATCAGAAGTTTCTGTTTTTCAGGGATAATCAAGAATAACAAAAATATAATTGTATGAGGTTATTGAATGTTAATGAGAGGTTAATGAATGGTTAAGGTTTCTTTATTCGCTACACTTCAAGTGACAAAAAGAATCAGTTAATTTTCTCGTATCCCAATTACCAATCACTATCAATAACGAAGTATTACCTATTACAACGTATCACCATCATAGGTCTGCTGTATGACCAACAAATAACTATGGTAGCGTGTAAACGTGCTAGAGTGTTAGAGTGTTAAAGTGTTAAAGTGCTAGAGTGTTAAAGTGTTAAAGTGCTAGAGTGTTAAAGTGTTAAAGTGTTAAAGTGTAAGACTCCCTAAAAACCGAAGCGTTTAAAATTAGAAAAACGTTTAAATTTAGGGGTATGAAAAAGACACGATTTACCGAATCACAGATTATTAAAATCCTAAGGGAACAAGATCAAGGCAAAGTTGTAAATGACATCTGTCGTGATCACGGCATTAGCCAGGCCACATTCTATAACTGGAAGAGCAAATATGGCGGCATGGATGTGAACCAGTTAAAAAAGATGAAAGAGCTGGAGGCTGAACTAACGGACTTTAAAAAGATGTATGCAGACCTTGCATATGAAAACCAAGCTTTAAAAAACCTGATCGAAAAAAAGCTTTAGGGCCGTCTGACAAACGGGATGCTGCAAAATTTTTAATTGAAGAGGGAAGTTTGAGATCAGACGGGCTTGCATTATTTTACAATTAAGTTTGAGTGTTTATTATTATAAACCAAAACAAAATCCACAAGATATTATGATCATAAAACTATTGGAGGAACTAGCGGAGAAGTATCCAACTTACGGTTTTAAAAAGATGTTCCATTTGCTTCGTTCAATGGGCCATAAATGGAACCATAAGCGTGTTAGAAGGGTTTATGTAATGATGGCCTTAAATATCCGCAGGAAACGCAAAAGAAGGCTTCCTGCCAGGGTAAAAGTGCCTCATATCTTACCCATTGATTGTAATATTACCTGGAGCATGGATTTTATGCAGGATACACTTATAAGTGGTAAAACCTTCAGGACATTGAATGTAATAGATGACCATAACAGGGAAGCCCTGATGGTCACAATTGATACAAGCTTAAGTGCAAGGCGCATAACAAGGGAGTTGGACCGCCTTATTGAGTGGAGAGGGGAACCGGAAGCAATCAGGGTTGATAATGGCCCGGAGTTTACTTCGGCTGTATTTGAATCCTGGGCAAAGAACCATCATATAAGAATATGTTTCATTCAACCCGGGAAACCAACGCAAAATACATTAATTGAACGGTTTAATGGCATATACAGAAAAGAGGTGTTAAATGCACATTTGTTTAACGACCTGAACCAGGTGAGAGACCAAACTCAGCAATGGATATGGGAATACAACAATGTTCGGCCACATGAATCATTGGGGAATAAACCACCAATAAAATTTATGTCCGAACGAAGGAAAACTAGTTTTCCTTCGTTAACAATTGATGATTATTTAAAGAAAGATATTACATTTATGACTGCTTCTATTTAGGGGAGTCTTACAAAAGTGTTAAAGTGTTAGAGTGTTAGAGTGTTAGAGTGTTAGAGTGTTCCTTAACTTAATAACCTTTTATTACAACGTATTACTATGTATTACAACGAATTACTATGTATTACTATCATATTGCTATTGTAAATCATAAAAAAACTGCACCCCTAATTGGAATGCAGCTTGTTTATTGTAAATCCGCTAACTCCTTATCTCATAATCTCAGCATAATGCTTGTAAAAATGAGTAATGGTTTCAATGCCATTGTAGAATTGTTCCAGTGGGAAATTTTCGTTGGGTGAGTGAATGGCATCACTTTCCAGCCCAAATCCCATCAGCACCGATTTTAATCCGAGGATATCCTCGAAAGTGGAAATAATTGGGATACTTCCGCCTGAACGAACCGGAACCGGCATTTTATTATATACGTCAGTGTATGCCTTTTCAGCAGCTTTGTATGCCGGAATATCGATCGGGCAAACATAAGCCTGTCCGCCGTGCAGGCATTCCACCTTCACTTTTACATATTTTGGGGCAACGCTTTCAAAATGTTTTTTGAACAATTGCATGATCTTTTCGTTGTTTTGGTTTGGTACCAAACGGCTCGAAATTTTGGCATAGGCCTTGCCCGGTAATACGGTTTTGGCACCTTCGCCTGTATAACCACCCCAGATACCGCAAACATCAAAAGAGCAGCGGATTCCGGTATGTTCGCTCGGCGTATATCCTTTTTCACCAAAGAGTTCTTCAACATCAAGGGCCTTTTTATAAGCTTCCACATTAAAAGGAGCTTTGGCCATCAATGCACGTTCTTCTTTGCTTACTTCAAGAACATCATCATAAAACCCGGGGATGGTAATATGACCGTCTTCATCTACCATTTGAGTGATCATTTTGGCCAGCACATTAATCGGGTTGGCAACGGCACCACCAAATAAACCTGAGTGCAAATCTTTGTTGGGCCCGGTAACTTCTACCTGCCAGTAGGCCAGTCCGCGCAATCCGGTGGTGATCGAAGGAATGTCACGTGCAATCATACTGGTATCTGAAACCAGGATCACATCAGCTTTAAGCATTTCTTTATGTTCGCTGCACCATTTGCCTAAATTTGGCGAACCGATCTCTTCCTCACCTTCAATCATAAATTTTACATTGCAGGGCAGGCTGTTTGTTTTTACCATGGCTTCAAAAGCTTTGGCATGCATAAAGGCCTGTCCTTTGTCGTCGTCGGCACCACGTGCCCAGATTTTTCCATCCTTAACGGTAGGTTCGAAAGGTGGTATCTTCCAAAGTTCGATTGGATCGACAGGCATCACATCATAATGCCCGTAAACCAATACGGTAGGTGCTTTAGGGTCGATCATTTTTTCGCCATAAACAACCGGGTTGCCGTCAGAAGGCATAACCACTGCTTTATCCGCTCCGGCTTTCAGCATGCTTTCTTTCCAGTATTCGGCAGCTTTAACCATGTCTTCCTTATGATCTGAAATAGAGCTTATGGAAGGAATCCGGATTAATCCGAACAATTCATCCAGGAATCTGTCTTTGTTTTCTTCAATATATTTCTTCGCAAGTTTCATAATAAATTGATGGGTTAATATTTTAATAAAGCATAAAGGTAAGAAATTTACGTTTTTAAGTACTGTTTATATCTGAATTATTTCACAAAATGCAGAAAGCTTATTTATAGAGGAAATCTGTCTGAAACCGCTGGATTTTTCATAATTTAGCGGCAATAAAAAATATATTTAAAGCATGAAAAATATCAGGGTTGCAATTAATGGTTTTGGGCGGATTGGCCGTATTACATTGCGTCAGCTTATGAAGAACAAGCGTATGGAAGTGGTGGCAATTAACGATTTGACGAATACGAAAACGCTGGCACATTTGTTTAAATACGATTCGGTGCACCGCCAATACAAAGGGACCGTTGAATTTGATAAAACCCACCTGATTATCGATGGGCATCCCATCCGCATTCTCAGCGAAAAAAATCCTTCAAAATTGCCCTGGAAAAACCTGGATATTGATGTGGTGATTGAGTCGACCGGAAATTTTGTAACCAAAAGCAAAGCCATCAGGCATGTGAACGATGCAGGTGCACGGAAGGTTATTATTTCGGCACCGGCAAAGGGGCAAAGCAATGGCGTAAAATATATTGTGCTGGGGGTAAACGATCATTTAATCGACAAGAATGAGGTGATCATTTCAAACTCCAGTTGCACCACTAACAATGTGGCTCCATTAATCATGATTTTGGATGAACTGTGGGGTGTTGAAAAAGGATTTATCACGACGGTGCACTCTTACACCAAGGACCAGAATTTACTGGATGGCCCACATAAAGATTTGCGCAGGGGAAGGGCAGCCGCCTATTCTATCGTTCCGACTACCACAGGTGCCGCCAAAGCAGCTACGAAAATATTCCCTCATTTAAAAAATAACCTCGGTGGGGCAGGGATCCGAGTTCCGGTGCCGGATGCTTCTTTGACTGACCTAACCTGCACATTGCGAAAACCTGCCAGCATCGAAGAAATTAATGCTGCATTCAAAAAAGCCGCAGAAGGACGTTTGAAAGGTATCCTGGAATATACCGAGGACCCGATCGTATCAATGGACATCATCGGAAATACGCATTCTGCCGTATTTGATGCCGGATTGACCAGTGTTTTGGGTGATAAGAACCGGCTTGTGAAAGTGGTTGCCTGGTACGATAATGAAATGGGTTACTCGACCCGCCTCGTAGAGTTAATTGAAAAGTTTGTGTGAGCTAAGTGTCATTCGATCGACATTCAGTAGATATACAATAGTAATACAATAGTAATACGATGGTAATACATTGTTATTTATTGTTATTGGGTTATTGAACTTTTGAACAAACTGGAACATATAAAATCCATGCTCCTTGCTCATCGCTATTAGCTTTAGCCTTTTATGTTCATTAACCCCAACATAAAGAAATAATGAAACATTAAGATATTGGAACTTATTGAACCTTTGAACGATTGAGCCATTTTGAACATTAAACTAATTTGAACACACACATTCAACATTCAGAAAAGCTAAATCAAAAAAATATCCAATTCAGCAATTTTCAAATTAGCTCATTTTCAAATTTCCAAATTATTTTAGGTTTTTCAACTGAGCTTCCAACACCTGAATCCTGGCTTCGGCATCTGATTTTTTCTTGCGTTCCAGTTCAACCACCTTTGCGGGGGCATTGTTTACAAATCGTTCGTTCGATAGTTTTTTATCAATAGATTGGATAAAACCCTGCGTATATTTAAGTTCTGATTCCAGTTTTTCTATTTCTGCATCAACGTCGATATTTGCCGATAATGGCACGTAAAATTCGGTTGATTTGAGGGTGAAAGAATTGGCTCCTTCTATCTTTTCGCTCACGTATTCAATGCTTTCCAAATTACAAAGCTTGGCCACGATATCATCAAAAGTAAGATCGGCCTTTGTATCGTTTTTCTTAACAAATAACTTAAGACTTTCTTTATTCGGGATGTTTTGCTGGTTACGGATGCTACGCAACGCGATAATGGCTTCCTTTGCAAAATCAAATTGTTCCAGTATTTTATGATCGATGCGCATTCTTTCGGGCATCAGGCTCACCATTAAATCTTTTTCCCGCTTTTCGTTTGTGAGTTGGTGCCATATTTCTTCGGTAATAAACGGAATGAACGGATGTGCAACTTTCATCAGCGATTCAAAAAAAGCAATGGTTTTCTGATATGTTTCCGCATCAATCGGTTTTTGATAAGCCGGCTTCACCATTTCGAGATACCAGGAGCAGAAATCGTCCCAAATTAATCGATAGGTTGTCATTAAAGCATCCGAAATTCGATACTTTAAAAAATGATCATCTAAAGTTTTAAGGGCCGAATTGAGTCTGGCCTCAAACCATTTTATTGAAACCTTGGAAGAATCAGGTTGTTTAAGTTGAGTATCAATTTCCCATCCTTTTACCAGTCGGAGGGCATTCCAGATTTTATTGCTGAAATTACGTCCTTGCTCACACAACACTTCATCAAATGGTAAATCATTTCCGGCAGGGGAGGTAAGGAGCATTCCAACCCTTACACCATCAGCACCATAGGTTTTGATCAAACCGATGGGGTCGGGCGAATTGCCAAGTGATTTCGACATCTTACGCCCCAGCTTATCACGAACGATTCCGGTGAGATAAACGTTCTTAAACGGAATTTCATTACGGTACTCCAGCCCGGAAATGATCATTCGTGCAACCCAGAAGAATAAAATTTCGGGTGCCGTAATCAAATCATTGGTTGGATAATAATACTGAATATCCTTGTTGTCCGGATTTCTGATGCCATCGAAAACAGAAATGGGCCACAGCCATGATGAAAACCAGGTGTCCAGAACATCTTCGTCCTGTTTCAAATCTTCAAGTTTCAGATCGGGCAAATCAAATTTTTGTTTTGCCTGGATTAAGGCTTCTTCTGCCGATTTAGCAACGATCATCTCATTATTTGGCAGATAGTAAACCGGAATTCGTTGTCCCCACCACAGTTGCCTTGAAATGCACCAGTCTTTCACATTTTCCATCCAGTGACGATAGGTATTTTTAAATTTTTTCGGATGGAATTCAATGGTATCGTTCATTACGACTTCAAGTGCAGGTTTGGCAAGGTCTTCCATCTTCAGAAACCATTGCAGCGAAAGTTTGGGCTCAATCACCTCATCGGTTCTTTCTGAAAATCCAACTTTATTTACATAATCTTCTGTTTTTACCAGGTATTTTTTTGCATCCAGATCTTTTACAATTTCTTTGCGAACAGCAAAACGATCTTTGCCAATATAAAGTTCAGCTTTTTCGTTCAGCGTTCCGTCGTCGTTGAAAATATCAATGGTATCGAGTTTGTATTTGAGTCCCAGGTTATAATCGTTAATATCGTGTGCAGGTGTAATTTTCAGTGCTCCCGTACCGAATTCTTTGTCGACATATTCATCAAAAATTACCGGTATCGAACGTTCAACTAATGGAACGATCACCCTTTTTCCTTTCAGGTGACTGTACCTCTCATCTTCAGGATGCACACAGAGGGCGGTATCTCCCAGTATGGTTTCCGGACGCGTGGTAGCAATGGTGACCCATTCATCTTTCGTTCCGTCAACCTGGTATCTCAGGTAATATAATTTTGAATTAACCTCTTTATGAATAACCTCTTCGTCGGAAAGGGCTGTCAGTGCTTTCGGATCCCAGTTTACCATTCGAACGCCGCGGTAAATGAGGCCTTTATTGTACAAATCGATAAAGACATCAATAACTGATTTGTAGAGGGCTTCGTCCATGGTAAAACGTGTGCGGTCCCAATCGCAGGATGCACCTAGTTTTTTGAGTTGCTCAAGGATAATGCCCCCGTGCTTTTCTTTCCACTCCCAGGCATGTTCCATGAATTGTTCACGGCTAATATTGCTTTTTTTAATTCCATCATCTTTTAATTTTGCAACCACTTTGGCTTCAGTGGCAATAGAGGCATGATCGGTACCAGGCACCCAACAGGCATTTTTACCAAGCATGCGTGCCCGGCGAACCAACACATCCTGAATCGTATTGTTTAGCATATGGCCCATATGCAGAACTCCGGTCACATTTGGGGGTGGTATAACGATACAATATGGTTCACGATTATCAGGCTCGGAATGAAAATATCCTGCTTCCATCCATTTTTTATACCATTTATCTTCAGTGTTTTGAGGATTATATTTGCTGGGTATTTCGGTCATTATTCAGTTTTTGCAAAATTAAGGTGCAAAATTAGTAAAAAATTGCCTACTCGCACTTGTAATTTCTGAGCATAAAAAAAGGATCTGCGAACAGATCCTTTTTGAAAACGCAAAGTTATAAGCTTTAAAAATGAAAAGATTTATTTGAGTGATGTCGCTGGTAGAATAATGGCATTCCATGTTTCATGGCTATAAAATCTGAAGGATTCATATTGCCCCGAACCGAAATAATGGTTGCTTCTTCTCCATCCTGAGCAATGATGAGCCCTTCTTTAATCAGCTCATTATCCCCTTCAATGATGTAGATTCCGACATTTTCATCTTTACTTCTAATATCAACCAGTTGTTCATAATCGTTTTTTTCAATAATGGCATTCATTTCTTTCATAAAATCAGAATCCCTGAATGATTTGTAATGGTTTTCAAAAGCAATGATATTGACCTTATCGACCTGCTTGAATAAATGATTCAGTTCTTCTTCGCCGCTTCCGAAATTGAAGTGGATCGCATTCATTGAGATAGAGATTGAAGTTACATCATCGCTATCCTGGTATTTTTCAAAAATGTCGTCAAAAGGACCTTTTTGGCCCATGAGGGCGATTGGCATCAGTAGCGCAGTTATTAAGATAAGCTTTATTGTTTTCATATGTTTGAATTTTAATGAGTTATCTGATAAATAATTGCGTTAGTTAAATAGAAACAGATCGGATACTTCAATGGTGCAGTAGAAGTAATCCGTTTATTTGTTTTTATATTTATCCAATCCTTCCAGTTTATCCATGCCGTTTATTTTTACGGTTTTTGAGAGCCTGGAAATGGCTTCCAAATCGATAATACCAAAGAAACTGATTACAGCAACGTCATCCGCTTCACTGGCGATCAACAAAAGTTCAACAATGTCCTTGCCCACATTTCGGGTCATGAACCTGACTTCATTGCCATTTTCTTTCATCACCATCAATTCTTCAAACTTGTTATTTTTGAGCATGCTGTTTACACCACTTCGGAATTCTTCGAGTCTGCGGCTGTCTTTTGCTTCACACGATAAAATTTTCAGTCCGTCAAGATTATCAATAACACTCTGCATCTTGTTAAAGTCATCGTCCTCAACCCCTTCCATTTTAGCAAAAAAGGCAAACATCGATTTTGAAATATTTACCGATGTAAATCCATCCTGACCGGAGTATTTATCGAATAGCTTATCGATAGAACTCTGGGCACTGGCTATGATCGGAAACATAATCAAAGCGAGGATCAAACTTTTAGTTATTAGCTTTTTCATGATTGTATATATTAAATTATTTATTAATTATTTTTTGTTGTGTGTCGTAAAATTTTGAAATTTTTTCAAATTCACTCATTCCTGTTCCCAGGCTTTTCATTTTAGAGATTTGTTCCATCCCGTCTTCAAATTTTGAAATATTGTCGATGGGTTTAACTCCCCGGTTTAGTGCTTCGGAGACCATTAAAAGAGCTCTCTTGGTTTCTTCATAAGCCGTTTGCGGATTGTCGAAAGTGTCTTTTAATCTGGAGGTGAACGGATCGAGATTGGTAAATATACTGATGATAATCAGGATACTGGCGGCGATTCCTGAGATGTAATAAAGCAATCGTCGGCGCGAATGTTTCTTTTCTTGTTTTTCCTGTTGTTCAATTTTAGTGAGTAATTCATGATCAAAGTTTTCATCCAGAAACTCTTTTTTATTTTCATTTAAAAAATAATTAAAAGGTTCCTTTAAAGATGATAGATGTGCCGGTATTTCTTTTCCTTTGAAAAATTCCTTCAGAAATTTTTCGTCTTCCAGCGAAGTATTTCCATCGAAATACTTCTCAAGTAATTTTTCAGTTCGATGAAAATTCATAGTTGTGTATTTTAATGAGTGTGTCGCGAACTTTTTTTCTTGCCCTCGAAAGATTAACCCTAATCGTATTCAGGCTTAATTTGGTGATTTCGGCAATTTCTTCAAATTCGTAATTTTCAATGTCGCGTAAATGAATAATCAGTCTTTGCTGCTCAGGGAGCTCATTAATGATGTGATGTATTTTTTGCACCGTATCCTTGAGCTTTGTTATTTGATATGGACTGGTTTCATTCATTTCTATTTCCTGGTTCGTTAATTCTTTTGTTCTGTTTCTGGCCGATTTAATTTTATCCAGACAAAGATTTTTTGTAATTACCATCGCAAATGCTTCAATACTTCTGTACTCTTTTAGTTTTTCTTTTTTCGACCACAGTCTAAGAAACACTTCCTGCACGGTATCCTCTGCTTCAGCCGAATCGTTTAGCATTCTGTTTGCCACTCGATAAAGCTTGTTCTTTATAGGCAGTACTTCGCTTTTAAAATTTTCGATGGTCATTAATTTATATTCTTTACAAACAAGACGATTCAATCCTTAAAACATTACAGCAGATGGATTAATATGAAAAAATAATTCATATGAAGCAATTCTGCTGATTTGGAATACTTGTATTTTTAATTATTTTTGTATGCTTTGATGCGAATATACAAAGAGATTAAAGATTTGATAATATAAAGTAAGTATTAACCTAAAATTAAAATTATGTTTAAAGGACATCCAAAAGGATTGATGATTGCCTTCTTTGCCAATATGGGCGAAAGATTTGGCTTTTATACCATGATGGCTTGTTTGGTATTTTTCCTTCAGGCCAGATATAATTTATCAGCTGATGGAGCCGGTGAATATTACAGCTGGTTTTATTTCGCTATTTATGCATTGGCACTGTTTGGTGGGTTTTTAGCCGACAAAACCCAAAAGTATAAATCGGTAATTATGGCAGGTATTGTTTTGATGTTTGTAGGATACATCATTATGGCAATTCCTGGTTTAACACTCTACGCAACCGTTGGTGGATTATTTGTAATTGCATTTGGGAATGGATTATTTAAAGGTAATCTACAGGCATTGGTTGGACAGATGTACGACGATCCGCAATATGCTCATTTAAGAGACCGTGCTTATAGCTGGTTTTATATGGGGATCAACGTGGGTGCCCTTTTTGCACCACATGCTGCCAATGGAATCAGAAACTGGTATTTAAAATCTCAGGGATTTATTTACGACCAGGATTTGGCAACTTTAAGTAACCGTGTTTTGGCCGGTGAAACCGTTGATATGGATCAATTTAGTCAACTGGCGACTGCTGCAAGCGCAAATCCTATTGGAACAGATCTTCAGGCCTTTGCTCAGAGCTATATAGATGTATTTTCTCAAGGATATAATTATGCATTTGGCGTTGCCGCAATTTCAATGGTTATCAGTTTAGTCGTATATATTTTCTGGAAAAAAATGCTACCTGACGGATCAACAGGTACGAAAGCTGCCGAAGCCCAAAGACTGGCTCAGGAAGGTGCACCTAAAAAACCATTGGCTATATTTTGGGCACTTGGAATTGGTGTAGCTGCCGCTCTTGGAATTTATTACGGAATGGGAGCACTTGGTGAGGATGGATTCAGCCTTGCATTTGCAGCCGGACTGTTCATCATTTTTGTTGCATGGCTGCTTCAAATTGCAACTAAAGAAGAAAAACCGCGTATCTCAGCACTCCTGCTGGTATTTGTGGTGGTGATCTTTTTCTGGATGGCATTCCATCAGAATGGATTAACAATGACCTTGTTTGCCAGGGATTATACTGTTAAAACCGTTAGTGAATTCTCAATGATCTTTTTTAATGTTTGGTCGCTATTGGCATTTGGAGCTGCATTGACCGGTTTAGGATATGCATTAAGCAATAAATCAACCGCCAAACAAAAAATGATTGGTGGAATCGTTGCAGTAGTAGGTGCAATTATTGTTTATATATCGTATATAAATTTTGATGTTGAAAACAGAATTCAACCCGAAATCTTCCAGCACTTCAATCCATTTTATATTGTGTTCTTAACACCACTGGTAATTGGTTTCTTTGCATGGCTGAACAAAAAAGGGAAAGAACCTTCTACCCCACGAAAAATTGGGATTGGTATGATTCTGGCCGCAGCAGCATTTGCAATATTGCTCATCGGATCCTTAAACCTGGCAGCACCCAGAGAATTTAACCTGTCTGGTGAAACCATTGCTGATAGTGCAAGAGTTTCGCATTGGTGGTTGATAAGTACCTATTTTGTGATTACGATTGCGGAATTATTCCTGAGTCCGATGGGGCTTTCATTTGTATCAAAAGTATCTCCGGTAAGATTCCAGGGATTGATGCAGGGTGGATGGTTAGCAGCCACTGCGGTTGGTAATAAACTGTTATTTGTAGGATCAAAAATGTGGGATAAAATAGATCTATGGCAATTGTGGCTGATCTTTATCGTACTCTGTATTTTATCTGCCGCTTTCATTTTCTCAATTATGAAGAGACTGGAAAAAGCAACAAAATAAATTACAAAACAGACATAAGCAAAAGGCTGGCTTTATAGCCGGCCTTTTTTTTCAAGATGGAATTTGTTTGGGGACATAAAAGGCGGTTTAATGCGTATTCAAATTATTTTAAAAAAGAATTTGGAGAACGTGTTCAAAAATTAAGCATTGATGCAGGTTTCACCTGTCCCAACCGCGACGGAACTGTGGGTAGGGGTGGATGTACCTTTTGCGATAATAATGCATTTAATCCGTCCTATTGCGAAGCAAAAAAGCCGGTTGGACAGCAGATCAGCGAAGGCATTGAATTTCATTCGAACCGATACCGAAGGGCACATAAATACCTGGCTTACTTTCAGGCATATTCAAATACCTATGCCGATCTTGACCGCTTAAAGCAGATTTATAGTCAGGCATTATCCTTCAGCGAAATACGCGGTTTGGTAATCGGCACGAGGCCAGATTGTGTAAACCCTGAAATTTTAAAGTATTTAGGGGAGCTGGCCCAGAATCATTACATCATTGTGGAATACGGGATAGAATCGTGTTACGATAAAACCCTTAAAAGGATAAATCGAGGGCATACGTATCAACAGGCAGTTGATGCCATTCATCTAACAGCCGAATATGGAATTAAGACAGGTGCCCATATGATTATCGGGCTACCGGGCGAAAGCAGAAAAGAAATTCTGGATGAGGCTCATATATTGTCAAAACTTCCTTTAAATAATATTAAATTCCATCAGCTTCAAATTATTAAGTCTACAATCATGGAGAAAGAGTACCATGAACACCCGGAACAATTTGAATTTTTTGAGTTGAACGAATACATCGATTTTATGATTGATTTCCTGGAAAGATTGAACCCTTTATTTGTTGTTGAAAGATTTGCCGGAGAAGTACCCCCCCGTTTTTTGGCAGGACCCGGATGGGGCCTGATTCGTAACGAACAAATATTAAATTTATTCGAGAAACGACTTGCCGAACGGGATACCTGGCAAGGGAAGTTGTTTGTCTCTTAAAATTATCTGCCTGCATGTGAACCGGCAGCCGTTGCCGCAATTGCAAAGGATATGGCCACCCGAATTTGCCGGATCGTAACTTTTAGAATTTCTGAAATAGGGCTGTCTTTTAGTACTGCATTCATTTCTTTTTTGATCAGTTTTCGTTTGCTTCTGTCAGGGGCTATTGTTCTGTACATACTGCAGGCAGCAATTAAGCCCATCATTGCGATGTCTTCTTCGCTTTTATTTTTTTTATACAGTAAAATTTCCCAAAGCTTATAAATGATCTGATCTCTGGTTTTTGTTTCATTTAAATAAGTCTTGCGATAAGGAATAAATAAAAAACGCGCATGTTTAATCCGGATTAATCTCTTCTTTTCCATTCCGATCAAAAATGCTCTTTTTATTTTTCTTGACCTTCGGCCAAATTTCTGTATCCAGTATCTTGGTCTGTGCTCCCTTCTCGATTGACCGATGGTTTTTGTAATTTCCGATAAAATCGGGTAAGCTTCATCGGCAGAGACAAACTTCTCATTTAATATAATTCGGTTGTTTTGCAATTCGATGCTCTTTTTTAGGGAAAGCTCCAGCAAAAGGGCTCCGGCAAGACCATAATTGAGTTGAATAGAAGGGGTTTTAAACCTGGCCTTTGTCGGATGGTGCGCCAAAATCAAAAATTTTTCAATTGTATTCAGTTCCATTTTTAACCGATTTTTTATGAATCAATGATTGAGCTAAAAGCATTTGCTTTAAGTTGCATTATTTTTGGTTATATCTTTCGGATAACGTCCGGCCTCCTTCAAGGCTTTGCTTAATATCCATTCGATCTGGCCATTGGTGCTTCGGAATTCATCAGCCGACCATTTTTCAATCGCCTTCATAACTTCAGGACTAATACGTAAAGCAAATGCTTTTTTGGCCATGATTATTTTTTTAATTCTTTCTGATTAAATTTAGCAGCTTGCTTCCATCCTCCAAAAACAGCTTTAATTCCTTTTCTTCTAAAATCCATCTATTTGTTTGAATTCCGACAATTGAAGCCCATTCTAGATCAGGATTGTAATCCAAATAATTATTATCAACAATTAATTCAATTGGAGCTATTTTTTTACTAAGTTTTAAAAAATCCATACCAACTTTAGGATTTACTACATCTTTCACAATTTTATCACTGTCACAACTAATGTTTAATTTTTTATCTAATTCTGAAATTCCGGTCTTTCTTTTTCTTTGAAATGAAAGTTTGTCAAACCAGAATTTAGGGCTCACTTTTAATTCGGGAACCTTCTGCTTCGAATAGTTTACAAACAAACCGGAATAGACATCTCTGTATCCTGAATCAAAAGCACAAAAATAATAGGAACTAGAATTTTTGATGTATTCAAGGACAAAAAACTTAATATTAATTAGTGATCCCCGGTGTTGAATTATTCCTTTTGTAGATTGAATACTTGAACTACATCTTAGGTTGTTTTTTTTTGCAAAATCAGTTAATATGTCAATAGACGATTTTTCCATTATTCGCAATTTATTGGTGCAGGGTTCCGGTATTAATAACAGGAGACGCATCTTTATCAGAACACAGAACAACCATGAGGTTACTAACCATTGAAGCTTTTTTCTCATCGTCAAATTCAATAATTTCTTTTTGAGATAATTGTTCAAGTGCCATTTCAACCATACTTACAGCTCCTTCTACAATTTTATAACGGGCTGCAACGATGGCTGTTGCCTGCTGGCGTCGAAGCATGGCACCGGCTATTTCAGAAGCATATGCAAGATAGGAGATGCGAGCTTCCATTACATGAATTCCTGCTATGGCAAGCCTTTCTCTGAGCTCTTCTTCAAGCTTTTCATTTACATCTTCGCCTCCTGAACGCAGCGTGATTTCAGCTTGTGCATCATCAAAATTATCATAGGGATAATGGCCGGCAAGCTTACGAATGGCAGCTTCGCTTTGAATGTTCACAAAGTGGGTGTAATCATCAACCTCAAAAGCGGCTTTATAGGTGTTTTCAACTTTCCAAACCAGCACGATACCGATCATAATTGGATTCCCGATTTTATCATTGACTTTAATGGGCTCGCTATCGAGGTTTAATGCTCTTAATGAAATTTTCTTTCGGCTGAAAAAGGGATTCACCCAAAAGAAACCGTTCTTTTTAATGGTCCCTTTATAGGCTCCGAACAAAACTAAAACACTCGATTCATTGGGATTGACAATCACAAAGCCCCCGGTGCAAAATACAGCGATGCCCACAATGATAAAAAGCAGGAACATTTTTGTGATGATAATACCTAATACAGGTATGATAATGAATAACAGAACTAAAAAGAGGGCTGCATAGCCTGATGATGGATTATACGATTTTTCTTCTTTCATGATATTAGGGTTTAGATGTGATATTAAAATGATATCACAATGATACAAAAAAATAAATAGCTTGTCAAGTATTTTTTTTATTTCGTTTCAGTGTGGGATCGATTGATTAATTTTAACACATGAAAATTATTGAAAAAAAATATAAACATTTGTTTATTGATCTCGATCGCACTTTATGGGATTTCGAGAAAAGTGCCCAGCAGACTTTTGAGGAGATTTACCAGAAGTACCATCTGAAAGAATTGGGAATCTCAAGTTTGAAAGAATTTGACATACATTACACACTGCATAACGATTTGTTGTGGTCGTATTATCGTAAAGGGGAGATAAAAAAAGAAGTATTAAGTGTTGAAAGGTTTGAACGCACCCTGAAGGATTTTAACATCAATAATAACGGCCTGGCACAAAAAATCGCGAAGGATTATGTAACAATAAGCCCCTTAAAAGTAAATTTATTTCCACATACCCATGAAGTGTTGAAATATTTAAAGTCGAAATATACCCTTCATATCATTACCAACGGATTTGAAGAAGTACAACAAAAAAAGCTCGATTCTGCTACACTTCGACCATATTTCACCCATATTATTACTTCTGAAATGGCCGGGGCCAAAAAACCTGAACCTGAAATATTTGACTATTCATTTAAAAAAACCGGAGCCAAAATTGAAGAAAGCCTGATGATTGGTGATGATTTAAAAGTGGATATACTGGGAGCTGAAGCAGTGGGAATGGATCAGATTTATGTAAACTACCAGCGCACTGAGCATACCGAAAACCCCACTTATGAAGTGCATAGCCTGAAAGAAATTGAACAAATTTTATAGTTATTTAAAATAGGCGATTGTATCAAAACCTGCTTTAACGTTTTGAAATAGCTTTACATTTAACTTTACATCCAGAGGTAGAAACAAGTCGACCCTGGAGCCAAATTTGATAATTCCCAGCTCATCAAATTGTTCGATTTGTTGTTCTTTTTTCGAATGAAAAACAATGCGCCTGGCCAGGCTTCCGGCTATCTGCCTGATCATTATTTCCGTTCCGTTTTTATTTTCAATCACAATTGAACTGTGTTCGTTTTCTGATGAGGACTTGGGTAAAAAGGCAGGATAATGCTTACCCGAATGGTGCTTTGTATATTTAACAACCCCCGAAACAGGATACCAGTTAACATGAACATTCAAGGGCGACATAAACACCGAAACCTGTATCCGTTTGTCTTTAAAATATTCATCGACAAAAACTTCTTCGATGGCTACTACTTTTCCATCAGCAGCGCATATAATTTTATGGTCATCTTTTTGTACTTTCCTGTTTGGAACCCTGAAGAAACGAATGAGCAGGAAATAAAACAGGATTTCGAACCCAAACAATACATAATGAAAATTTCCTCTTTCCGGATAAAGATAGTTGATCAGATAATTAAGTATAACAAGTAGGAAGCCAATGATCAAGATGATATTGTGGCCCGCTTTATGAATTTTCATGTCAGTTAATCATAGTTAAATATAGATAGACCGCTGGTGCCGCTAACAGCAGCCCGTCAAAACGGTCCAAAACTCCACCGTGCCCCGGCATAATATTTCCCGAATCTTTGATATTAGCCTGTCGCTTGAACATTGATTCGGTTAAATCGCCAAGTGTTGCAAAAATACTTATAATTAATCCAATAACAAGCCAGTTGGTCAAGTTTAAGGATAAAAAGAGAGTGGAGATGAAATAGGCAGAAAGCACTGAGAGCACCATACCTCCGATGGTGCCTTCCCATGTTTTTTTTGGAGATACTTTTTCAAATAATTTTGTCCGACCCAAGAATGATCCAACCAGGTAGGCGAAAACATCATTAAACCATAAAATGACGAAAAAACCGATCAATAATTCGGGCAAACCGCTTGGGGTGTCATTTTGGTAAAATTCAGTCATGATAAAGAACGGAACCACAATATATATCAATCCAAAAATTGTTTCGGCTATTTTAGTAACAGAGCCCGCCGGATTTTTTAAAAGTGTGATCAGGATGATTGCTAATACTACAATTATCAAAAGATAGATTGAATTGGGATCCAATAATTTGGTTTGCACAAGATTAAATATTGTGAACACGAAAAACCCACATACCAATAAAAACCTGTGATCGAATGAATTTGTAAAAGTTTGGGGGCGGAAATTTGTAAATTCTTTTAATCCCAATAAGCTAAATGCCAACATTAATAACTGGAATACAGTAGATCCGATAAAAACAGAACCTAATACGATCACTAAAAAAACAATACCTGACAATGATCGAACTAACAAATTTTTCAATTTATGAATTTTTAGGATGCTGCGATAGCATCATCAATTAAAAATAAAAACAGTTCTTTTGGCCCATGGGCACCCTTTACAATGGTTTTCTCAATATCAGCGGTTCGGCTGGGACCGGTAATAATGGAGATCATTGAGGGCAGATTGTTCTGGTATCTTTTTTGAATGCCATTGAGTGCATCTTTTAAATCATTTACGAGTTGCGAAGTAAAACCCAGCACAATATGGATTTCCGGATAAGCATTCAGCCTTCTTCCCTCCACTTGTTTTGAACTGACCATAATACTGCCCAGCCTCGAAATTAAAAACTCACAACGGGTTAACCCGACTTTCATTTGCAATAAATCTTCTTCAGCAAATTTGAAGGGTATTTTTACATTTTCAAGGGCCAAATGGATACTTTTATCCGGACAAAAAACTTCCGTCCAGCCTCTTTGTTCCATGAGGAGCTTCAGATTTTTCGGGAAATCAGCCGACGTTTCGCAATAAACAAATTGTCCGTCGGCTTCAGTAAATGATTTTGCAAAGCTTATATCCAGCGGATCCACTGTTTTTTGATAGATATTTGAATCAAACTCTGTGGATTGAAAAGGGTTTTCATGCTTACTGATCAAAGCATTTCTAACCTTTTTCAATATTTTTTCCCTTGAAGTACTTTCTTCCATTTAGCTCAGGCGTTTATTCCCCGGTTTTACCCTGTCCTGTTTTGGGCTTAGGTTTTGTTTTTGTTGTTTTGCTGGCCGCAGGCAATACTTTTTTCACAACCTTCTTTTTGGGTTTTGGTTCAACAAAAATTTCCTGGCTGACATTGGCTGATTCAAAGGGTCTTTTGCCAAAAATAATTTCAAGATCCTCACTGAAAATAACTTCTTTCTCGAGCAGTAAATTTGCAAGTTTGGTAAGATTTTCTTTATTATCCGAAAGCACATTTTTAGCCCTCTGATAGGCTTCTTCCACAAGCTTCTTTATCTCTTTATCAATGGTTTCGGCGGTTTTTTCACTATAAGGTTTGTGAAAAGAATATTCTTGCTGACCTGTTGAATCATAAAAACTGATATTGCCAATTTCTTTGTTGAGGCCAAAATAGGTAACCATTGCAAATGCTTGTTTGGTTACTTTTTCCAGATCGTTAAGTGCCCCGGTTGAGACTTTCCCGAAATTGATTTCTTCGGAAGCTCTTCCCCCAAGGGCCGCGGTCATTTCGTCGAACATTTGTTCAAAGGTGGTGATCTGGCGTTCTTCCGGCAAATACCAGGCTGCGCCTAAAGCTTTACCTCTCGGAACAATGGTTACTTTAACCAATGGATGTGCATACTCGAGCAACCAACTTACTGCAGCATGTCCTGCCTCATGAAATGCGATTACTTTCTTTTCCGACTGAGAAATAATTTTATTTCGTTTTTCCAATCCACCGATTATTCGATCGATGGCATCCATAAAGTCTTGTTTGTCAATTATTTTTTTATTTTTTCGCGCACCTATCAATGCTGATTCATTACAAACATTTGCAATGTCGGCACCCGAGAAGCCCGGAGTTTGTTTGGCCAAAAAATCAATATTAACCGTTTGGTTGAATTTTAACGGTTTCATATGAACTTTAAAAATGGCTTTTCTTTCTTCAAGGTCGGGCAATTCAACATGGATTTGTCGATCGAAACGTCCTGCCCTTAGCAGTGCCCTGTCGAGGATATCGGCACGGTTTGTTGCGGCGATAATAATTACGCCCGTATTGGTTGCAAAACCATCCATTTCGGTTAACAACTGATTAAGGGTATTTTCCCTTTCGTCGTTGGCACCGGTAATGGCATTTCTACCCCTGGCACGACCAATGGCATCAATTTCGTCGATGAAAATGATACAAGGTGCTTTTTCTTTGGCTTGTTTAAACAAATCTCGCACCCTTGAAGCTCCAACACCCACAAACATTTCAACAAAGTCAGATCCTGAAATTGAGAAAAACGGCACTTTGGCTTCTCCGGCAACTGCTTTTGCCAAAAGGGTTTTTCCGGTACCGGGAGGGCCTACAAGTAAGGCTCCTTTTGGGATTTTTCCACCCAATTGTGTGTATTTGGTTGGTGTTTTCAGGAAGTCAACAATTTCCATCACCTCAACTTTGGCCTCTTCCAATCCGGCTACATCATTAAAATTGAGATTTACACTTGTGCTTTTATCAAATAATTGTGCCTTGGATTTTCCGATGTTAAATATCTGACCACCGGCTCCACCTGAATTTTTACTCATCATCCGCATGATAAAAAACCAGGCACCGACCAATATTAAAATGGGAAGTATCCAACCCAGAATTTCACCCCCCCAGTTTTTACGGGTTTCATTTTCGATGTATATGGGATCAGAACTATCGGTTTGGGCTTCACTTACTTTCTCTTCAAATTTATCGGGTGAAGTAATATTATAATAATATTGCGGACCGGAAGATCCAAAATTTCCGCTCCTTACCTTTTCATATTTAGGTTTTGTTAATTGTTCTTTTTTGATATAAATCTCTGCCTGTTCACGATTTACTAATACAATTCTATCAACATCCCCATCGTTGAGCATGGTTTTGAGATCGCCCCAGTTAATTTTTTCGGAACCACTGTCCCAGCTCATTACCTGAAGTAAAATAAAAATAACTGCTAAGATTCCGTAAATCCAATAAAAATTAAATTTTGGCTTTTTAATTTTGGGATTGGTAGGTTGGGGCTCTTGTGGTTTTTTTTCTGCCATTATGTCTTAAACTTATTTTATCTAAATTTCTAAATAATTAATCGTCGCTTTCAATATGCTGAATTTCAGCATCTGCCCATAATTCTTCCAGTTTATAATGCTTTCTGCTTGTTTCCTGAAAAATATGAACAACAACATCAGCATAGTCTATCAAAATCCATTCCGCATTTTCAAAACCTTCTTTGTTCCAGGCCTTGAAACCTGTTTTTTCCCTTACATGCTCTTCAATTGCATCGGCAATTGCTGAAAGCTGTGGGCGGGAAGTACCATGGCAGATAATAAAAAAAGAGGCCACGGCATTTTTAATATTTTGCAGGTCCATTACAATAATTTGTTTGCCTTTTTTAGATAAGATACCATCAACAACGGCTTTAACTGTTTTGTTTCGAATATTTTTTTCAGATTTCCTGGGCATATTTACATGAATGAATCGGTGACAAAAATAGTTAATTTTGAGCATTATTATACAATTTACATTTTGTGCCCTTAATTCTTTTTGAATTACTTAGATTTGTTAATTTATTCAATAGAAGCCCCCAATAAAGCCTGATAAATGATCGGAAATAAAATTATATCTTACGGTATTGTTGAATCAACCAATAAAACTGCCACCGAACTGCTTGCTAAAGGAGGATTAGAGGAAGGATCGGTTGTCGTGGCTTCTTTTCAGGAAGCCGGTAAAGGGCAGCCTGGAAACCATTGGGAAAGTGAAGCTGGCAAGAACCTGACCATCAGTGTAATATTGTATCCTGCTTTTTTATTGCCCGAAAAGCAATTTATGCTGAATAAAATTATTTCGCTCGGAGTGGTGGATTTTATCAGAATAATGTTGCCAGAATTGGTCGTAAAAATCAAGTGGCCGAATGACATCTACATTGAACAAAAAAAAGTGGCCGGGATTTTAATTAACAATGTAATTCAGGGCCATTCGCTCGAGCAAACAATTGTTGGTATTGGTGTGAATATAAATCAAAACACATTCAGGAGCGATACCCCCAACCCAGTTTCCTTATTCCAGTTGAGTGGCATTCAGTACGATTTGAAAAAGAGCCTGGCATGTCTTTGTAAGGCCCTTGATAAATGGTACGAAATACTTAAAAATGGAAATTATGAACGTATTGACGAACAATATTTAAATTCATTGTATCAGTTCGATATATTTAAAAAGTATCGCGTTTTTGGTCAAGAAATGATGGCTAAAATAACAGGTGTAACAAATTATGGCAAGTTGTTGCTGGAAGGTAAGGATCAAAAAAGAATGGAGTGTGATTTAAAAGAGGTCGTGTTTGTTTTGGGTTCCTGAAATCTAATTTTCCAGGTATGATTTTAATTTACTACCCATAATTTCCACCAGGTTCTCGAGTGGCTTTTTTACCATCATGCTAAGCATGGGGTTTACCTGGGCGTCAATTTCAAAACTAAAAAGAGTTTCATTCATTCCAAGCGATTCTAAATTCGAACTTAATTGAAATGGAAAGGGACTTTTTCCTTCAGCGTCCATAACAATCAAAGTATTTTCCTGCCTGTTTGTAATACGGAGCTCGATGGTTGCCAAGTTATTGATTTCAAATGAACAGCTATCGTTGTCTGATTTCCAGTTTGTAATCTGTTCGGGCATCAAATTTTGGAAATTATTAAAATCATTCAGGAATTCATAGATGCGATCGGCTGAATTTTTTATAATAATCGGATCATTTTTTATTCGCATAATAATTTATTTAGCCCCCCATTTTTTGGGATTTTCGCGCCATTTTATCAACGAATGAATGTCGTTGTCTGAAATATAATTGCTTTCTACGGCTTTCTTGATTAAGGTATCGTAATTGGCAAGTGTAATCAACGGGCATTTGGCATCTTCAAAATTTTTTTTGGCAATATCCAGATCGTAGGTAAAAATAGCTACCATTCCTTTTACGGTGCAGCCTGCATCACGAAGTGCCTGAACGGCTTCCAGACTGCTTTTCCCGGTTGAAACCAGATCCTCGACCACCACCACTGATTGTCCAGATTCCACAACTCCTTCAATTTGATTGGACAGCCCATGGTCTTTTTGGGAAGAACGCACATAAACAAATGGAAGGCCCAGTTCCTGGGCAACCAAAACACCCTGTGCTATGGCGCCGGTGGCAACGCCTGCAATCAGGTCAATGGTCCCAAATTCATTGTTAATCAATTCAGAGAGTTGTTGACGGATATAATTTCTTATCTTCGGATAAGATAATGTAATCCTGTTGTCACAATAAATGGGTGATTTTAATCCCGAAGCCCATGTAAACGGATTAGCAATATTTAGTTTAATTGCTTTAATTTGTAATAAGGATTCGGAAACACTTTTTGCTACTTCTTCATTAATTTTCATTTTGCAAATGTATAAAGTTTTTTATCTGGCTAAAGAAATAATTTTTGCTCAAAGCATAAAAGACCTGGATGTAAAGGCAGGTGATATGGTTTTTGAAAACCCGGATAAAGAAGTAATTACTGCTATTTGCAAGGAGTTTATCAGTCAACAAGAAACGAGTGGAAGAATTATTTATTTATCAGAAAAAGGTGCTGATTTCATCTTTAAATTATTTAACGAAGCTTTTGAAAATATTGATGCGGCAGGCGGACTGGTCATAAATCAGCAAAACTTATTGCTGATGATCAATAGATTTGGCAAATGGGACCTGCCGAAAGGTAAAATTGAACAAAATGAATTACCGCCCGTGGCAGCGCTTAGGGAAGTGATTGAGGAAACCGGAATCAATGATTTGAAAATCATCTCCTCCCTGCCATCGACTTATCATTTATTTCACCTACATGAAAAACTCATATTGAAGAAAACGCAATGGTACGAAATGTCGTGTAATGATGAAAAGACACCTGTACCGCAAAGTAGTGAAGGGATCAGGGAGGCAAGGTGGATGAACAAGGAAGAAGTTAAAAGTATTTTGGACAACACTTATGATTCTTTATTGAATCTGCTTGAATGGTATTTACAAAAATGAATATTCAGAATTCGTATATTTGTTAAATTAAGTATGAGATCATGAAAGGCGGATCCTTTAAAAGCGGGATAGAAAGAATAAAAAACTCATATTTGGATTCGATCCTGAGATTCTAATATAATTATTTAAGCATGAAGAAGGTAGCTGTTTTTCCCGGGTCATTTGATCCTATTACAAGAGGTCATGAGAATGTGATCAAAAGGGCCGTTCCACTTTTTGATGAAATTATTGTTGCCATTGGCAAGAATTCTGAAAAATCAAACTATTTCGACCTTAACCAAAGGGTAAACTGGATCAAAAAAGTTTTTAAAGACTCGCCGAACATAAGTGTTCAGACATATTCGGGGCTTACAATTGATTTTTGCAGAGAGGCAGGAGCCGGGTATTTGTTGAGGGGTTTGCGTACCTCTGCCGATTTTGAGTTTGAAAGAAGTATCGGCCATGTAAATAAAAGATTATTTCCCGAAATTGAAACTGTATTTATGCTTACGGCACCTGAACTTACACCCATTACATCTTCTATTGTAAGGGATGTTCATCGTCATCATGGAAGTATATTACAATTTATTCCCGAAGCTATACATTCAGATTTTCAGTGATTTAGAATTTATTAATACGGCATCGAATGATTAAAAAATATGTGGTTTTTACCGCTTTGTTTTTATTGGTTACAATTGTGCTTCCTGCTGAGGTTATAACCCTTTTCGGAAAAGCTGAAAATGCCGGGTCTTATACCATCAAACTTAAAATCTATCAGGATTATTTATCAATGCTTGAAGAAAGCGTGGATGAATGTGTAGTTCATCCGGATGGAACATTTCGTTTGAGTGCTGAATTAAATGAAACTCGCCTGGCCTTGCTGAGTATAGGATTTCAAGAAGCTCTGATTTATCTTGAGCCAGGGAAATCATACGAATTATTAGTTAATTATGATAAAACCAGGGAACAAATTACGTTTGTAAATAAACCTTATTTGCAGTTACAGTTCAGAAATCTGCCTTCGGATGATTTAAACATGCAAATGGCCGAATTTAATAACAGGGCAGATCAGTTTTTAATTGCAAATTTTAATCGCATTTTTAAAAGTAAAAATCGTATGGTGATCAATGAATTTCGAAAAGAACTGGAAGAGACTTTTCAAAATCCATCACCCTACCTGAATGCATCCATTCATTACCGTTTGGCTTCGATCGAATATTCGTCAGGGCTCATAGAAAAGGCTGCATTATATGAATCTTATTTTAAGAATCATACAATACTTTATCATCACGATGAGTATATGGCATTCTTTAGGCAGTTTTTTGAAAACTATTTAAGTGAGCCCAATATCTATTTTAACAATCAGGAACTTCTGAATGCGATTTATAAAGGCGCCGGATTAAAGGCCGTAAAATCACTTTTAGCAAAGGATGTGGCTGTGGACGATCCAATATTAAAGGAATTGGTATTGATAAATGGCCTGCGTGGATTGTATTTTAAGGCCATCAAATATCAGGCAGAAATTTTATCGCTACTCATTGAAATTTCAAAAGAATCAGCCATTGCGGCCAATAAAAATATTGCTGAAAACCTGGTTTATCAATTGAGTTATTTAAAACCCGGAACCATAGCTCCAAATATTGAATTGAGCGATTTAAATGGGAATACATTCCAGCTTAATGCAGAAAATCAAAAAGCCACTTTTTTGCATTTTTTTACCTTCCCATGCGCTAGCTGCGATCAGGAAATGGATAGTATCTCAGTTTTGTATGAGATGTACAAAGATCGGGTAGATTTTGTAGGTGTGGCGATAAATGCGACTGTTTCCAATCTTAAAAACTTCCTCTCCGAAAAAGGATATCAGTGGAGCTTTGTTTTATCAGAAAACCCTTTCGAACTTGCTGAAATATTTCAGTTAAATGTATTGCCTTCATATATTTTGGTAGATGAAAAAGGGATCATTAAAAAGAATCCGGCACTTGTGCCATGGGAGGGATTTCAAGGTGCTTTTAAGTTGGAGTTCAGATAGGCCTGGCCCGAAAAAATCCCCAATCATCAAATATTAATTATTAAGAATTTTAACCTACTTTTGTTAAAACATCAATCAAAGGCTTATTGTGAGGTGCAAAGCCATTAAAGATTAATTTTTGCTGACGATCTGTCATAATTTATGAAGAAATTGTTCAGGAATGATTATTGATTGTTCAGTATCTTAAAAATATTATTTTCTATTATGCTAAGTGCAATAAAAAATTTACTTGGAACCAAATCAGACAGGGACTTAAAGGAAGTATCACCTTATCTTAAAAAAATCAAGGATGTTTATCAGGATATTTCCAAATTATCGAATGATGAACTCAGGGCCAAAACGGTCGAATTCAGGAACAGGATCAGGGAATATATTGAACCCGAAGAAAAGCAGATTGCTGAATTAAAGCAAATGATTGAGAAAGGCGGATCAACAATTCATGAGAAAGAAAAAATCTATGAAAATATTGATAAACTTGAAAGCCTGAGCTATCAAAAAAGTCAGGAAATACTGAACGAAATTCTACCTGAAGCATTTGCGGTTATTAAAGAAACTGCCCAGCGGTTTAAAGATAATGATAAAATTGAGGTAACGGCTACACAGATGGACCGGGATATGGCAGCCAAACGTGAAAATGTCAACATAAAAGGTGATAAAGCCATTTTTAACAATAAATGGATGGCCGGTGGAAACATGATTACCTGGGATATGGTTCACTATGATGTTCAGTTGATCGGAGGTGTTATATTGCATCAGGGCAAAATAGCTGAGATGGCAACGGGTGAAGGTAAAACCCTGGTGGCCACTTTACCTGTTTATCTGAATGCGCTTCCCGGCAAAGGGGTTCATCTTGTAACGGTAAATGATTACCTGGCAAAACGTGACTCCGAATGGATGGGTGTTTTATATGAGTTTCATGGTCTTAAAGTCGATTGTATTGATAAGCATCAGCCAAATTCGGAAGAACGAAGAAAAGCATATCTGGCCGACATTACTTTTGGAACAAACAATGAATTTGGCTTTGATTATTTGCGTGATAATATGACCAGCAATCCTGCCGAATTAGTACAAAGGCCGCATAATTTCTCTATTGTGGATGAGGTCGACTCCGTTTTAATCGACGATGCCAGAACGCCTTTGATCATCTCGGGGCCGACTCCGAGAGGAGATATACAGGAATTTGACGAATTAAAACCGCCTGTGCAAAAACTATATAATGCCCAACGCACACTGGTTACAAAAATTCTGGCTGAAGCCAAAAACCTCTTGACCGGCGAACCCAAAGCCGAAGATGAAAAAAAAGGTGGGGAACTACTCTTCAGGGCATACCGCGGATTGCCTAAAAACAAAGCGCTTATAAAATTTTTAAGCGAACCCGGAATGCGTGCTTTGATGCAAAAAACAGAGAACTTCTATTTACAGGAACAAGCCAAACACATGCACCTGATCGATGATGAACTTTTCTTTGTAATTGATGAGAAACAAAATTCAATCGATATTACAGAAAAAGGGATTGATGTGATGACGGAATCATATCAGGATGAAGATTTCTACTTATTGCCCGATATTGGTTCTGAAATAGCGGAGATCGAAAAACTGGATGTTACTGAAAATAAGAAACGTAATAAGAAAGATAAGCTTTTACGGGATTATGCCATAAAATCGGACCGGGTTCATACCGTGAACCAGTTATTGAAAGCATATGCACTGTTCGAGAAGGATATTGAATATGTAATTATTGATAACAAAATAAAAATCGTTGATGAACAAACGGGCCGTATTATGGAAGGCAGACGGTATTCGGATGGTTTGCACCAGGCCCTCGAAGCAAAGGAAAATGTAAAAGTTGAGGCTGCAACCCAAACCTATGCAACCATTACTTTGCAAAATTACTTCAGGATGTATCAGAAACTTTCGGGTATGACAGGTACTGCAGAAACAGAAGCCGGTGAGTTTTGGGACATCTATAAATTGGATGTGGTAGTTATCCCAACTAATAAGCCGATTGTACGCGACGATCGTGAAGATTTGGTTTATAAAACCAAGCGTGAAAAGTTTAATGCGGTTATTGATGAAATTGTAGATCTCAAAGAAAAGGGCAGGCCAGTTTTGGTGGGAACAACTTCTGTTGAAACATCAGAACTTTTAAGCAGGATGCTTAACCGTAAAAATATTAAGCATAATGTATTAAATGCAAAGCTTCACCAAAAAGAAGCAGATATTGTTGCAGAAGCGGGTTTGCCGGGTACGGTTACCATTGCGACCAACATGGCAGGTCGGGGTACGGATATTAAACTGGGTCCCAATGTTAAAGAGTCGGGTGGATTGGCAATTATTGGTACTGAACGTCATGATTCTCGTCGTGTTGACAGACAGTTGCGGGGTAGGGCAGGAAGGCAGGGTGATCCGGGAAGTTCCCAGTTTTTTGTTTCGCTCGAAGATGATCTGATGAGAATGTTTGGCTCGGGACGTATCGCAAATATTATGGACCGCCTGGGCTTGAAAGAAGGTGAAGTTATCCAGCATGCGATGATTACCAAATCGATAGAAAGAGCGCAGAAAAAAGTTGAAGAAAATAACTTTGGTATTCGTAAGCGATTATTGGAATACGACGATGTGATGAACAGCCAGCGGGAAGTTATCTATAAGAAAAGAAAACATGCCTTGTTTGGAGAACGATTGAGCGTCGATATTTCAAATATGATTTACGATGTGGGCGAACAATTGATTGCTGAATTTCAGGCTGAAGGAGATCATGAAGGATTTGAAATGGCGTTGATGAAAACTTTTGCCTGCGAATCTCCATTTGAAGAAAAAGAATTTTTATCCATAAAAAGTGATGAGGCAAGCATGCGACTTTTTGAAAAAGTCAGTGCCTCCTATCAGGAAAAATCAAAACAAATTGGGGAAAAAGCATATCCGGTTATCAAAGACGTTTATGAAAAGAATACCCATTATCAAAACATCGCCATCCCAATATCCGACGGCAGAAAAACAATGAACGTCATCGCCAATTTGAAAAAGGCTTATGAAGATCACGGACAGGAAGTTGTTCTTTCGATGGAAAAAGGAATTTCGCTTGCCATGATCGATAATGCCTGGAAAGATCATTTGAGGGAGATGGACGACTTAAAACAATCTGTTCAAAATGCCACCTATGAGCAAAAAGATCCATTATTGATTTACAAATTTGAGTCCTTCGAATTATTCAAAACCCTGATTCAAAAAATCAATAATGATATTGTATCATTTTTGGCAAAGGGTGATATTCCGTTAGTCGATTCGTCTGGTGTACGTGAAGCTCAAATACGAAAATCGGATATGAGCAAATATAAGGAAGAACGTAAAGATTTACTGTCTGAAGCACATAGCAATACGCAACAGGAACAGACAACTCAACCCATAAAGGTCGAGAAAAAAGTAGGCCGAAATGAAGCTTGTCCTTGTGGTAGTGGGAAAAAATTTAAACATTGTCACGGGAAAAATGCTTAAATTAGTATTTTTATAAACAGATGACAAGAATCGTAAAAATAACAATTCTGTTTTTCATTGTTTTTGCAATGACGAGTAGCACCTGTTATAAGAATTTACCTGCTGAAGATGAAATTCCTATTTATTCAAGCGTAATTGACATTATCAATCCCCCTGATGAATTTCAGGTCTTGTTTCGTTTAAGGACTTCAAATAATTACGAAGGGATCATTGTGTTTGAAACAAATTCAGTATGGGAAATTGAAAAACTTACTTCATTAAGTTCAATGTTTTGGATCGAACATATTTACCCTGACAGGGTTGAAAAAATTGATTTTGGGGAACTGGCTGTTAATAAGTACCAAATTGGTTTTGCCGCTGATACTACTTATTACTTTTGGGCCAATAACAATGAGAGCCTGGAACCTCGCAATTTATTTGTTAGGTTTAAAAGACTGGATAACCCTTACTCAAGCTTTGAGCCAAAACTTTAATCTGAAATCTTAGGCCAGGTGTTATTAAATGCAATTGAAAAGATCATATTTCAAATACAAACTTATATATGAAATATAACCGAATTCTTTTAAAATTGAGCGGAGAATCGCTGATGGGAAGCCAACAATATGGCATCGACCAGAACAGATTAAAAACCTATGCGAATGATATTTCGGAAGCGGTCAAATCGGGCATCCAGATTGCCATTGTGATCGGAGGAGGTAATATATACCGAGGACTGCAAGGGGCGGCCAAAGGATTTGACCGGGTACAGGGAGATTATATGGGAATGCTGGCTACTGTCATCAACAGTCTGGCCCTACAAACTGCATTAGAGGAGGTTGGATTGAATACCAAACTGCTCTCTGGCTTAGCTATAAACCCAATTGCAGAACCCATGTCGGGAAGGATTGCACAAGCTTATTTGCAAGAAGGAAAGGTTGTTATTATTAGTGGAGGAACCGGAAATCCTTATTTTACTACGGATACTGCGGCAGCACTCAGGGCTGTAGAAATAAAAGCCGATGCAATTTTTAAAGGAACCCGTGTGGACGGAGTGTACGATGCAGACCCGGAAAACAACCCTCAAGCGAAAAAATTCACCACGCTTAGTTTTGATGAAGCATATTCCAGGCAACTAAAAATTTTGGATTTAACAGCTTTTACCCTCTGTAAAGAAAATAATATGCCCATTTATGTTTTTGATATGAATGCGAAAGGGAATTTGGGAAGGGCATTAAAAGGTGAAAATATCGGAACAATTGTAAAAAATTAATCACATCAAAGATTTTCTTAAATTTGGCACAAAAAAATAATTAAACTATGGATGAAGAAGTTCAGTTTTGTCTAGATGAAGCAAAAGAGAGTATGCAAAATGCAATGGTGCATCTTGAGCGGGAATTTCAGAAAATAAGGGCAGGAAAAGCCAGTCCGCAAATGCTTGATGGGGTGATGGTGAATTATTATGGTGTTCCTACACCCATTGCACAAACGGCAAATATAAATACCCCCGATCCACGACAAATTATCGTTCAGCCCTGGGATAAGACAATTTTGCATGATATTGAAAAAGCAATTTTAGCAGCCAATTTGGGATTTAACCCTTCAAACGAAGGTGAAGTTTTAAGAATACAGGTTCCGGCCATTACTGAACAAAGAAGATTGGAACTGGTTAAGCAGGCAAAAGCCGAAGCGGAAAAATCAAAAATTAGCATTCGTAATTCCAGACGGTCGGCCAATGAATATGTAAAACAACTCGAAAAAGATGGACTGCCTGAAGATGAGGCAAAAAAAACCCAGGACAAAGTTCAGGATCTTACCAATGAGTATATCGATAAAATTGATAAACTCATTGAGACTAAGGAAAATGATATTATGAAAGTTTAATTTGCCAATCAGGTACTTTCTAAATTCTCTCTGTAATTTTTTTCACCAATCTCGACTGACTTAGAAATTCTTTCGCTACAATACGTATGACCGTATAAGAAGGGATTGCTAAAATCATTCCGGGTATCCCGGCCAAACTACCGGCCATGATGATCACTATAAAGATTTCGATGGGCCGTGATTTAACGCTGTTTGAATAAATCAAAGGCTGAAGCAATAAGTTGTCGATTAAATTGGCAAATGCAAAAACACCAATAATCCCAAAAGTTAGATAACCTATTTTATCATAGATGCCAAGGTCGAGTGCAGTTGTAACTCCAAATAAAACCCCCATACTGGCACCTATAATTGGCCCGAGATATGGAATAATGTTCATGAGTCCGCCTAAAAATCCAATGATCATTGCCCCTTTTATTCCAAGGATGGTAAGCCCGATTGTTATGAGCGTCATCATCGATAATACTTCGATCATCAGTCCAATAAAATACCTTGATAACAAGTAACGAGTCTGGTATAAGATTCTTCTCACCTTATCGGTATAGGCTTCGGGGCTTAGCAGAATCACAAGGTTTTCGAACATTTTCTCCTCACGTAAGAAAAAGAAAGTGATGAACAATATCGAAAATAAGGCCATGAACAAAGTTCCCGTTGTGCTTAATAAATGTTGGGCCAGGCTTGAAAAGGTGGCTAAACTTACCATCGATTCCAATTGCTGTTGAACGGCTCCTTCGATGGTCCTGCTATCGGATAAAACATTGTATTTATTAAGAAATTCGGTAAGCGAAGCGATGGGTTGTTTATATTGTTCCATCAGTTTGGCAACATCCAGGCCGGAAATGACCTGGGCCTGTGACATAATTAAAGGCGTAATAAACCAAAGGAACCCGATAAATGCGGCTAATATTGTAAGTAGAGCAATCAAGGCACTTAAGGAGTGAGGCATGGTAAATTTCCATAACCTGATTTTATCGAGCCGTTTTACCATAGGATGCCCGATCATGGATAGCACGGCTGAGATAATCACATAAACGACAATATTGGAAAAATACCAAATCATAAAGATGGTAAACAAAAAACCCAGTGCTGCGAAAAAAATCCGATATTTATTGTTCATATAGAAATATTATATTTGAATTGAAGTCGTACTTCGTGTAAAGTTAAAATAATTTTTTGTATGGAATTCTTACATTTTTAAAACATACTCGAACCATGGAAAACCGAAATCATTTTATTGAAAAATTGAAAAAGCGCTGGGGTATTAAATCAGCCTATCAGGTGATTGTTATTTTAATCGTTTTTGCCTGTACGGGTTTTTCTGTTCTGTACGTAGAAGACCTGCTTTTAAAATACTTGCATATCAGCAAGTCCAATTCCTGGTGGGCCGCCGTTTTGATATTTGTTTTTCTGACTTTACCCATATACAATATATTGCTTCTGATATACGGTTTTATTTTTGGGCAGTTTAAATTTTTCTGGAATTTTGAAAAGAAATTTTTTGGACGTATACTGAATCCTCGCAAAAAGTCAGATTAATTTGATTTGTAATACTTTAGGTGTAACTCCTCTCCGTCAAAAACCGCATAACTGAAGTTTGTGATCCAGTCGCCGAGTACGATTAATTCACATTTTTCTGTTAATGGGTGCTTTGTGGGAATGTGCATGTGCCCGAATATAAAATAATTGATATCCGGTATTGTTTTTAATTTTTCAACACTGAAAATATATAAAGGTTCTTTTTCGAGTGGGCGCTGATTTTCCGGTTTTCCTTCACTGGCTACGTGTGCGATCCTGCTTTTTTTCGAAAAATACAATCCGAGCCTTGTTCCGATATCCGGATGAAGCCACTTAAATAAAAATTGATTGGGTTTAAACTCAAATATATTTTTCAAAAATTTATAACCATAATCTCCGGGTCCGAGTCCATCGCCATGGGCAAGATAAAATTTCTTGGAACCGAGTTGAGTTACCAAGGGTTTACGGTGCAATGTAATATTGAATTCCTGGTTTAGGTAATCGAAGGCCCAGATATCGTGATTGCCTTTAAAAAGATGTATTTGAATGCCGGCATCTGTCAATTCGGCTATTTTGCCCAACAATCTTGCATAACCCTTCGGAACTACGGTTTTGTATTCATACCAGAAATCGAATACATCGCCCATTAGAAAAATCACAGCGGCATCCTGTCTGATTTCTTCAAGCCACGAAACCAATAATTTTTCGCGTACCAGGCTTTTGCTGTAATTTGGTACCCCTAAATGAAAATCAGAAGCAAAATAAATTTTGCCATTATTTTTTATCGGGATATTCTCGGTAATTTCCAAAGCGTCAAATTTTATTGCAATGATAATAATTTATGCTGAGTTGATATGCTAATTATTCTGATAAAAACTTCGGTATAATTACATGAAGGCAAGAAGTTCCTTGATGATGATTGTCATTTTTGGCTCCACAAAACTGGCGGCATCAATCACTTCCTGATGCGAAATTTCAACGATTTTCCCTTCTATACCCAGGTCTGAAATTACAGAAACAGCGAAACAAGTAAGGCCCATATGCCTTGCAACGATTACCTCTGGAATTGTAGACATCCCAACAGCATCTGCTCCTAATCTGTGAATATATCTGTACTCAGCCGGTGTTTCGAAGGTTGGCCCCGAAACGCCTGCATAAATTCCATGTTGGTACTTTATGTTATGATGTCGGGCAATTTTTGCGGCTTCTTTAATAAGACGCTTGTCATAAGCTTCGCTCATATCAGGAAAGCGGGGCCCCAGTTCATTGTCGTTTTTACCAATTAATGGATTGGGCATCAGATTGATATGATCTGTTATTAACATGATGTCACCCACTTCAAAATTTGGATTAACACCACCGCTTGCATTTGAAAGTACAAGTGTTTTGATGCCGAGGAATTTTAATACGCGCACCGGAAAAGTAAGCTCGTCCATTTTATAGCCTTCATAATAGTGAAATCGGCCCTGTAGGGCAACCACTTTTTTCCCGCCTAATGTTCCAAATATTAACCTTCCCTGATGACCTTCGACCGTAGCTACCGGGAAATGAGGAATGGACTGATAAAGTATACTGTGTTCAATTTTGATTTCATTAACCAGTCCGCCCAGGCCGGTACCAAGAATGATCCCAACCTCAGGTTTATAATTTTTTATATTTTGATTAATATAATCAACTGTTTCTAGGATGTGCTTTAACATATTCTATAATTTGTTCATTAAATTCTTTTTCACCGCCCATATGGAATTTAATTTCGATGGGAGAATAGAATACAGGAAGATCTGCAATTTGTTTTATTAAATCGGTTTTGATGATCCTCATTGCATCTTTTTCGGTCGTAACAATTATTTTATTTCTTGAATAGATTTGTGCAAATTCTTCTTTTATCCGTTCAATGTCCTTTGGTAAATATTTATGGTGATCCGGAAAATCCAGGGTGATCAGTTCACTGCACATTGTTTTCAGGTATTCCTGTAGTGGATATGAATTTGCGATTCCGGCGAAAAGCAGGATGGTATTATACCTGTTCTTTTCGAGTACAGTTTTTATGCCGGGAAGCGGCACCAAATCACCATTTTTAACGTATGAAAAATACAATTTTTGATCTTTGTCCGGGTTTATTTTTTCAGTCAATCTGCGTCTTGTAATCGGAGAGAATACCGAAAAAGTTTTTGTTATGATGATGATATCTGCACGTTTAACGCCTGATCTGAATTCGCGCAGGGTCCCGCTCGGAATGGGATAATCATTAAGGTACAGGTTGTGAAAGTCGGTGAGCAAAATGGATAAGCCGGGTTTGATAAAACGATGCTGAAAAGCATCATCCAATAAAATACAAGCAAGTTTAGGAAATAAATTACTCAGGATTTTTACGCCCCTTCGACGGTAGGCATCAACACTCACTTCAATTTTGTCGAATTTTTGTTTGTACTGAAGCGATTCATCGCCAATATCAAAATAGGTTGAGTTTTTATCGGCCAAAATAAAACCTTTGGAAGTCCTGCCATAGCCGCGACTCAAAGTGGCCACTTTATATTTATCGCTCAGTAAACGAATCAGGTATTCAATATGTGGTGTCTTCCCTGTTCCCCCATACGAGAGGTTTCCCACCGATATTATAGGAATCTTAAAACTTTCTGAGGGTAAAATTCCCCAATCAAAAAGTTTGTTGCGCAGGGCCATAAATAAGCCATACAGCCAAGCAACCGGAAATAAAATAATCCGTAAAATGTTCACAATATAAAAATACAAAGTAAAATTTAAATAACAATATTAATAAAAATATTAGGTTATACGAACATTGTGGCTTGTGGTTTGCGTAATTTTTGTTTTTATCTTTGTTAAAAATGAGATTGTTAAATCAAATACTGTTTGGGGTTTCCGATCAGTTTTAAAATTAAATGGAATGAAAATTGCCAAACTGGTTCAAATAATCGAAGATTTTGCCCCTCTTAGCCTGCAAGAAAACTATGACAATTCAGGCCTGATTATCGGAAATCCTGAAGATGAAATAAATGGGACCTTAATTTGCCTGGATGTTACCCACGAAATAATTGAGGAAGCAGTTCAAAAGAAATTGAACATGATTATTTCGCACCATCCCCTTATTTTTAAAGGCATCACTAAAATCAACCAAAAAAATGAAGTAGAGCGACTGGTTGTTAAGGCCATCAAAAATAATATCGCTGTTTATGCCATGCATACCAATGCTGACAACTTAATGAGCGGGGTGAATGGAATGATTGCAGAAAAAATAGGATTGAGAAATTCCAGGGCTCTTGAGCCCGGTAAAGATTTATTTCGCAAACTGGTTACATTTTGCCCAAACAATCATGCCGAAAGCATTCGTGAGGCTTTGTTTCAGGCAGGTGCGGGCCAAATCGGAGACTATGATCAATGTTCATTTAATATCGAAGGAAACGGTACCTTCAGAGCCAATGATCATGCAAATCCCTTTGTGGGCAAAATAAATGAACTACATACGGAACCAGAAACGCGCATTGAAACCATTTATCCGGCCTTTAAAGAAAAAGAACTGTTAAAAGCTTTGATGGCAGCTCATCCATACGAAGAAGTTGCATATGATATTTATAAACTGGAAAATAAGTATTATGGGTTTGGATCAGGGCTGATCGGAAAACTGAGTTCCGAAATATCGGAAAAGGATTTTTTTGAGATGTTGAAGGACAAATTTAAAACAGGGCTTATCAGGCACAGCAGTTTAAGGGGGAAACCCATAAAAAATGTTGCTGTTTGCGGTGGTGCAGGCAGCTTCCTGATCAACAAGGCAAAAGCATCCGGAGCCGATATATTTATAAGCGGAGATATTAAGTATCATGAATTTTTTGAAGGAGATAAAAACTTTATCATTGCCGACATTGGACATTATGAAAGTGAACAATTTACAAAAGAATTAATCCTTTCAATACTTATTAAAAAAATTCCTAACTTTGCACTCCAAATTTCAGCATTAAATACGAACCCCATAAATTACTTTAAATAAACGATATTATGGCAAAAGCAGAAGCTAAAAATAGTAAAGCAGAAAAAGAAACAACTGTTGCCAGTGAAGAGCTCAAACAACCGATTTCAACTGTTGATACAGAAGAAAATATTCAGGTTACAATCGAAAAAAAGCTAAAAGCCTTATATCATCTTCAACTCATTGATTCACATATTGATAGAATTCGAATTGTAAGAGGAGAGTTGCCTTTGGAGGTGCAGGACCTGGAAGATGAAATCGCGGGTTTGGAAACCAGGATCGAAAAATATGTGATTGAAACAGATAGCCTGAATAATCAGATTCTTGAGAAAGAAAATTCAATTAAGGACAGCCAGGCCTTAATCAAGAAGTATGAGGAACAACAAATGAATGTTAGGAATAACAGGGAGTATGATTCAATCAGTAAAGAATTGGAGTTCCAAAACCTCGAAATTCAATTAAGTGAAAAAAGAATAAAAGAATTTTCATTTAAACTTGAAACGATTAAAACGGAAATAGAAAAATCGCAAGCAATTCTGGAAGAACGAAAGAATGATCTGGAAATCAAGAAAAATGAGCTTGAAGATATTATTGTTGATACAGAAAATGAAGAGCAGGAACTGATTGATAAATCAAAAACAAATCAAAAATTTATTGAGGACAGGCTTGTTGTTGCTTACCAGCGAATCAGGAAAAATGCAAGAAACGGACTGGCCGTTGTTAAAATTGAACGTGACGCCTGCGGAGGATGTTTTAATAAGATTCCGCCACAGCATCAGTTGGATATCAGGATGCATAAAAAAATTATTGTGTGTGAATATTGTGGTAGGATATTGGTTGATGATGACATTGCCGATGGCATAAAACTTTAAAAAAAAGGGCTGAGAAATCAGCCCTTTTTTTTTAAATTAAATATTTTCCTTAGAAATTTAAGCCGTAAGTAATCATGAAATTAGAATGCTTTGAATCGATGGTTGCTTTATTTGCATTAACATTCCCATAACCATACATATAATAATCTTCACTGATTTCGGTTAAAACCCAGGCAATATCAAAATAGAATTTTCGTTCTTTAAAACCAAAGCCCAGAGAATATGATTTAATTGAACCTTCGTTTATATCATTTTTATAAGGACTCCCATAGAGGCTGAATCCTCCCCGGAAACTTAAATTCTGATAGCGCCACTCTGTTCCCAACCTGATATTTGAGGTGGTCTTGTAAGTATTGCTGATTTCTTCATTTTCAGTCTGAAAGGCATAATGTGGCGAATCCAAACTGGCAGAAGCATAGTCAATCAATTCGTAATCAACACTGACAAGGCCGTAGTTTTTAAAGATAAAAGCAAAACTTGTAACCGTGCGAAATGGGGTATTCAGGCTGTATTCATAACTTCCCAGTGGAGAGGAACTACTTTCATCATCATAAGTATCCCAGAATGATTTGATGGTCATATCCCAATTGTCTTGTATCTGCGTATAAAAAGTGGGTGTATGTAATGCCAATCCAAATCGAAACCATTCGATGGGCCTGTAAATGGCACCCAATTTTAGATTTACACCGGTTCCGCTGGCATTCAAATTTTCATATACAACGGCAGATCGATAAGTTTCTTCCGGAATTGTTGTTTGAATGGCATATTCCGTAAGGGTATTTCTTTCTTTATAATTAAAATATGGTATGTTCAGGCTTGCTCCGATATAAAGTTTATCATCGTAATTTCCGCCAAATGCGAAGGTTAATTCATTCATTGAACCCCATGTTTCGATAAATTTTTCCTGAATGATACCGCCGGGTGGTGTGGTTCCATAATATTGATTTGTATTTTCAATATTATTAATTAAAAAAGTCCACCAGGCTGGGGCAACATCATATGAATAATCCCCATACACATCTTCTTCAATATCTGTGATACTCGATCCGTTTGCAAGTGCCGCATAAAAATCGGCGATTGAATTCGAATTATTTCGCCCATTTATTAATATTCGATTGTTAAAATTCTTTAGCTGATTTACGCCTAATCCGAATTGAATATTTTTCCATTTTCCCCTGGTCTGGATATTTAAATAATCATTTGTAAGCACGACCCCTACATTTTGTATGCCGGCATTTAATCTCGAATCGGATGCCAAATCTCCGTTATAGGTTGATTCTGCATTCGAATATAAAATGGATGTAGAAATATTAAAATCTGAACGGGAAAAGAATCCGATTCCTGCTGGATTAGTACTGAATACCGATGAATTGGCACCCAGGGCACCAAAAGCCCCACCCATGCTCATATACCTGGCGTTACCTCCAAAATGAACGAATGAATATCTTAATGCGTCTACAGATCCTTGTGAATAGGCATATGCTATTGTTAAGGATAATAAGAGACTCAGTATAATTTTTTTCATAACAATTTAAAATTATAGAATTAAACAAGTGCTAAAAAAATACTAACGCTTTCTGCTTCCAGAACCAGATGAGGATGATCCGGAACCTGATGAACTGGAAGAAGACCTGACTGTTCCCGAAGAAGAAGATCTGGATCCTGTGGAAATTACAGAAGAACCCCTTGAACCAGAGCTTGATCTGATGGGTGTTGAGACACTTCGGCTACTCGATCTAACAGGTGCTGAGTAAGAATTGTTTGATCGTGCCGGAGAAGTAATGACCCTCCTTATAGAATTAATTACATTGTTCGAACGGTTATTTGTCGGAGTCCGGTTTATGTTCGTACCTGATGATTCAATGCTTTTGTTTGTATTTAATTGTCTTAATGTTGAACTTCTGGTGTTCGGCGCATTGTAGGTGTTCGGACTGCTGAATTGCTGAACCGGTTTCTGGTATTTTCGGATAACATTCGAATTCTGAACATTTGTTTCTCTCGAATTTAATGATTTCAGATTACTGTTTGTAACCGGTTTGGTATATGTTTTACGTTCCTGGCTAACAGTCCTTTGTTGTGATCCTGAAACCGCACTGCTATTATTTAATCTTCCGTAAGGAGAATTGGTAAAAGTACCGCCGGCTGAACCATTTGTAATGGTTGTGTTGCTTCGGCTCCGGCCTGTTTCAGGAGTTCCGACCGATAATGAATTATTTGAAAATGAACGCGTTGACTTTGTGCTCATTTGGTTGTTTGTTGCTGCATTTCTGTCGCGACGCTGAGATACATTGTTTTGACGGGCATCACCATAAAGACCATTGTTATAATTTGGCCTGTTCGTAACCCTACCCAATGTTGGCCTGTGGTTATCTCCCCTGTAAATTGAACTACTGTAATATCCTGAACCATGGTAATAGCCATAGTATGATGGATAATAACCAAAACCGAAACCAAAGTAATTATAGCCATAATAAGGCCATCCACCATAATAGTATGGATAAGCAGAATAATAATATGGCCATCCCATATTGAATCCCCCCATTCCCCAATAAATGTCAGAATAAAAATTTCCTGACCAGCCGTAATATGGGAACATCCAGTTTGAGTTCAGATAAATACTGGTCCCCCACAAATAAGGATTTAATTCGTACCAGTACATATTGGTGAAGTAATCATTATAATAGCCAAAACTATAATAAGGTCGGTGAAACCTTCTTAATCTGGATGAAAACAAGTAGTTATAATAGAAGTCGAAATCATTATAATAGACCGGATGATCTATTTTATTTTGAACAGTTTCTTCTTCGGCATATTCAGGGTCATACTCTCCTTCGTAAACCTCAACTTCTTTGTAATCAGCGTTGTTTACCTGATCCTCTGTGATTCTGGCAGGACCATTATAATAAACATCATCGTAAGGGATAGAGCTATAATAAGTGGTAGAGCAGGCAGACAGGAAAAGGATCGGTATGATTAGAAGTGCTAATTTGGTTTTCATTTTAATTCCCTCCTTTAATATTGTTGTAATAAGTTTGTTAATGTTAATGTACGCAAATATTTTACTATTTTTGCCTTTTAGTTTTACTATCAAATTTAAGCAAATACTATACCAAAATAAACAATGGCTAAAAATTTTTCGACAAGAGCAGAAAATTATTCTCAGTGGTATAACGAACTGGTTGTTAAAGCAGATTTAGCTGAAAATTCAGCGGTTCGTGGCTGCATGGTTATTAAACCATATGGTTACGCTATCTGGGAAAAAATGCAGGCAGCATTAGATAAAATGTTTAAAGATACCGGACATGAGAATGCTTATTTCCCCTTATTTATCCCAAAATCGTTTTTTAATAAAGAAGCCAGTCATGTAGAAGGATTTGCCAAAGAATGTGCCGTTGTTACCCATTATCGTTTAAAAACATCGGATGATGGAAAAGATATTGTGGTGGATGAGGATGCCAAACTTGAGGAGGAACTCATTATCAGGCCAACCTCTGAAACCATCATCTGGGATACTTATAAAAAATGGATACAATCTTATCGCGATTTACCGATTCTTGTTAATCAGTGGGCCAATGTGGTGAGGTGGGAAATGCGTACCCGCCTATTTTTACGTACTGCCGAATTTCTTTGGCAGGAAGGACATACCGCACATGAAACAAGCGATCAGGCTGTTGAAGAAACATTAAAGATTTTGGATATTTATGCCACTTTTGTTGAAAACTGGATGGCCGTGCCGGTTTTGAAAGGTTTAAAATCAACCAACGAAAAATTTGCCGGTGCCGTCGATACTTATTGTATTGAGGCCCTGATGCAGGATGGAAAAGCTTTACAGTCCGGAACTTCTCATTTCCTCGGACAAAATTTTGCCAAAGCATTTGATGTTAAATTTTTATCCAAAGAAAATAAACTTGAATATGTTTGGGCCACCAGTTGGGGCGTTTCAACACGGCTTATGGGTGCCCTGGTTATGTCGCATTCGGATGATCAAGGATTGGTCCTGCCGCCAAAACTTGCACCAATTCAGGTTGTTATTATTCCGATTTATAAAAAAGAAGAACAACTTAGTGTAATTAGTGAAAAAGTACTACAGATTAAGAAAAGCCTGGAAAATAAAGGAATATCGGTAAAATACGATGATCGTGATACTTATAAACCTGGCTGGAAATTTTCTGAATATGAATTTAAAGGTGTTCCATTAAGGATTGCAATTGGGCCGCGCGATCTGGAAAACAATACCGTGGAAGTTGCAAGGCGCGATACGCTCACAAAGGAAATTTTACCGATTGACGGATTGGATGTTGTGATTGAAAAATTGCTTGAAGATATTCAGTTGAATCTGTATCAAAAAGCACTCAAATTCAGAACCGAGAATACTTATCGGGTCGACAATTGGGAAGATTTCAAAATCCGGGTCGAAAAAGGCGGTTTCGTTTTGGCGCATTGGGACGGGACCGGTGAAACCGAGCAAAAAATTAAAGAAGAAACAAAGGCAACCATAAGAACAATACCTTTGAACAATCCTCAGGAAGAAGGGAAATGTATTTATACCGGAAAACCTTCTAAAGAAAGGGTGGTATTTGCCAAAGCCTATTGATTTGGCTCCAAAAAATAATAATATGGATAAAAGATTGCAAGCCTTTAAACATCTGCTGGATATCATGGATGAATTAAGGGCAAAATGCCCATGGGACAAAGAGCAAACGCTCGAAAGCCTCAGATATCTGACCATTGAAGAAACTTATGAACTTTCTGAGGCTATTTTAGATCATGATTTGACTGAAATTAAAAAGGAACTGGGGGATTTGATGCTCCACCTTGTTTTTTATGCCAAAATTGGTGAAGAACACGGTGCTTTTAATATTACGGATGTCCTTGAGACCATTTCTGAAAAATTGATATACAGGCATCCGCATATATTTGGAGAAACCAAAGTTCAGAATGCTGAAGAAGTGAAGGACAACTGGGAAAAATTGAAGCTAAAAGGAGGTAATAAGTCGGTACTGGAAGGTGTGCCCCTTGCATTGCCCCCCTTGGTGAAAGCTTACCGGATGCAGGAAAAAGCAAGAGGAGTTGGTTTCGATTGGGAACAGCCTGAGCAGGTTTGGCAAAAGGTAATTGAAGAATTAAATGAATTAAAATCGGAAGTTGATAATAATGCCGGTAAGGAAAAGGTAGAAAGCGAATTGGGCGACTTATTGTTTGCCTTGGTAAATTATGCCCGTTTTTTAAATATTAACCCTGAAGATGCATTGGAACGGACCAATAAAAAATTTAAATCGCGTTTTCAGTACCTGGAAAAAAATGCCAGGGAAATTGGCAAATCATTGCATGAAATGAGCCTTGATGAGATGGATCACTTTTGGGAGGAAGCCAAAAAGAAGGAATAAAAAAAAGCCCGGTAAAGGGCTTTTTTTATTTTATGATTGTAATTAATGTTTCGAAAGATAATTTGCAACACCTTCGGCATTTGCCTTCATGGCTTCTTCGCCCTTATGCCAATCGGCCGGGCAAACTTCACCATTTTCTTCAAAATATTGGAGCGCATCTACCATCCGCAGGGTTTCGGTTACGCTTCGGCCCAAAGGCAGGTCGTTTACCACCTGGTGGCGCACAATGCCCTGTTTGTCGATTAAAAATAAACCACGATATGCAACCGCATCTCCGTCAAATTCCAGTTCGCCTTCTTCATTGTAGCCATATTCTCCGGCTAAAACATCATAATTTTCTGATATGGTTTTTGATAAATCTGATACCAATGGGAATTTAACACCTTTGATACCGCCCTGGTTTTTATCGGTGTTGAGCCATGCCCAGTGCGAAAATTTCGAATCAATTGAACAGCCTACAACAGCAACGTTCCTTTGCTCAAATTCTTCAATTCTATCCTGAAATGCAATGATTTCAGTTGGACAAACAAATGTAAAATCAAGGGGATAAAAGAAAAATACAACATGTTTTTTCCCGATATATTGCTCGAGTGAAAATTTTTCGATGAATTCACCACCGTTCACTACTGCATCAGCTTCAAATAAAGGTGCTTTTTTACCTACTAATACTGCCATTTTAAATAATTTAGTTTATGAGTTTAAATCAGAATGCAAATATATAAAATAATTTTTATTTAAAATACTTCTAAATTATAATTTTTAACGGCTAACTTACTCAATTTCATTGATGTTAAACTCAATTCTTTTATTCTCCTTGAAATCGAATAAAGTAAGTTTTCTTAAGGTATAATAATTGTTCCAGTATGTTTGCAATGATTGATAATATGCTTTTTTAGCATTGTCATTATCAATTTGGGCATTATTTAATTCTAAAACATCATTAACTTTTCCAATCAGATATCGTTGCTGCGTTACTTCATATCTTTTTTGAGCAACCGTATCAGATTTGGCGGCTATCATCAACTGGTTCTTCTGCATCGCAAACTGTTTGACTTTCAAATAAATATTTTGTTCAAAGTCAATTTTTTCCTGTTCGATGGAGGTGCGTGTGAGTTCGGCACTTGATTCAGCCATTTTTATTTGCCCGCGTGCACGTCCCCAATCAAGTATCGGGACAGTGATGCCCAGGGATAATTGTTTTTGTTCCAAGGGACTTATATATGAACCTTTAATATCTGCAGCTGTTTGGGTCAAACCATAAACAGCAAAGAGTTCAGCATCAATCCGTCCGTCCATTTTTGCCTGGTTTACGGAACTTTCCGCCTCAAGTAATCTTCGTTCAAATCCCAGGGCTGTTGATGAATTTTCTTTGGCCTGCTTAATGGCTTCCTCAACACTTATATCAAAGTGAAAAGTTTCAGCCGGTGGAACAAGTTCAATGGGTTGATCAGTCGTGATCCGTAAATATGATTTGAGAATGAAGAGTACATTTTCATAATCAAGCTGTGCATTTTCTTCTGCTGCTTGTGCCTTCAGGTAATTTAGTTCAAGTTGAAGGAGTTCGTTTTCAGCAATCTTTCCTAATTGATACCTTCCTTCTGCAATATGATAAAGTGTATCGTAACTGTGCAAATTTTTCTTTGCAATTTCTTTTTGTATTTGTGCCGCCAGCAGATTGAAAAAATGGTTGGTTGCGGTTAATGCCACATCTTCAACATTTTCGATATAAGTCCGGCTGGCCTCTTCGTACTTCAGTGGTTCAATCTTGCGATCCCACTTGAACGAATTATATTGAAAAATCGGCTGGCTGTAACCGATGTTAATGGGTGTAGAATTATATGCAGTGCTTTTATTATCACCAATGATATTGTCATTTCTTCTTAAACCGGAAGTCATGAATAACTGCCCGCCCGTAAGTCCGATTCGTTGTCTGAGCGACAGATCCAACGAATATTTTGTAAAATTTTGATTTACATACTCTTCGGTTCCATCAGGTAAAGTGATTTCGTTGATTGAGTTATTAATGTTGGGGAGGGTACCGCTTAAACTTAACGAAGGCAGGTAAGAGGCCTTATATGAACGATATTCCCAAAAGCTTCTTCGAAACCTGTGTTTGGCGATCATCGCGTCCGGAGATTGTTGTTTGGCAATATAAATTACATCATCTAGTGTGAGGCGATTGACTTCGTACTGGCCAAACACGACCAGTGATTGAATGCTTATTAAAACAATGAAGAAATATTTCATCTTTAATCTTTTTTAATCATTAGTAATTATTTTTTGTTCAATTGTAATTCTCAATATTTTTTTAAGCAAGCAAACAAACAGATTATAAAGGCTTAATGCTTTTACATTAAGCCTTTATAAATTTATTTTCTTTCGTTTTTACTGGGTGTCATTTTAAATTCCCGGCTCATTTCAAAAATGTCGGTGCTAATTGAATAATCGCCAATTAAATACTGGCAGAAATAGTCGCCTTTTAACCAGAAAAAATATTCCGTTTCATCTCCATAACCGTGACGTTGTCCCGGCATCAGGAAGAAATCGAATCTTTTATTTGCTTTAATTAATGCATTGGCCATTCGTATGGTATTTCCCGGATGAACATTGTTGTCAATATCTCCGGTTGTAAGTAAAAGCTTTCCTTTGAGGTTTTTGGCCAAATCCGAGTTTTTCTCGATTTCATAAATAAATTTGGTTTCATTTTCTTTCTCAATCAGTTCTTTTACCCCATGATGCTTTTCGCTCCACCAGCGGTTATAAATGTTATTTTCATGATTTCCCGAAGAAGAAACGGCAACTTTAAAGAAATCAGGATATTGGCAGAGGGCCGCAGTTGACATAAATCCGCCGCCTGAATGCCCTGTAATTCCAACCTTGTTGATATCCATATAATCGTATTTGTCGGCCAGTTGTTCTGCCACATATTTTTTATCGGCCAAACCATAATCCCGTAAGTTACCATATCCATAGTTATGGTACCATTTTGAACGGGCGGGATGACCACCTCTGTTTCCAAGGGTTATGACCACAAATCCAAGTTGTGCAAGCCTGTCGGTGCGATCCATATTGGCCGAGAACGAAGTGTTTACAGCTTCCGTTTGCGGGCCAGGATATACATACTCAATAATGGGATATTTGATGTTGGGGTCAAAATCAAAAGGTTTGTAAATAACACCGTAAATATCTGTAATACCATCGGCTGCTTTGGCTTTAAATGGTTCCGGAAATTGATAACCGGCAGCAAATAAATTGCTTAAATCTGCGGTTTCAAGTTCGAGAATCAATCGTCCATAGTTATCCCTGATTTCTGATTTTGGAACGGTATTAACACGCGAATAATTATTGATGAAATATTTATATGAATCACTCATCAGGTTTGTTCCCCTGAAGCCTCCCAATCCGACACTTGTATAATCTCCCTTGTTCAGAATCTGTAAACCCGATCCATCGAAATTAACCTTGTAAAGATGCTGATAATAAGGATTTTCATCAGTTTCTCTTCCATTGGCTGTAAAATAAATGATTCGATTGTTCTCATCAACTTTTACAATATCTTCGCAATGCCATGCGCCGGTGGTAATTTGATTTTTGAGATTTCCTTCACCGTCGTATAAATAAAAATGAGCCCATCCATCTCTTTCGGACCAATGGATGATTTCTTTTCCGTTATCCACAAGATAGGGAGCTTTGGTATCGATATACGTATTTAATCTTTCTTCAATTAAAACTTTTACTTCACCGGTGTTCAGGTCAAGTACACAAATATCGTTTTTGTGCAAGTCGCGGCTGATCCTGCTAAAATACACTTTATCGGATGATTTTGATAACCATTTGGTTGGAACATAATCGGGGATACGTTCTTTATTTGTGTAGTTTGCACCTTCTATGCTAACTGTTTGGTCAACAAATCTTTCAACATCGTATTTTTTGCCTGATTTCTGGGCCATATCGAAAACCCAGATTTCATCCTGGGGTGCATCTGCCTCGCCGGGCATTTGGTATTTATAGGTTTCCAGCTTTGGTCGTGGATTGGCCAGCACATCGATCACCCATAATGCTTTAACTTTACGCATATCGGTACGTTCCAAAGCAAATTTTTGTGAGTCGGGCGACCAAAAAACACGGGCTCTTCTTCTTTTTTCTGATTCTTCTTTGGTCTTTTTCTCATCATCATTCATATCTACAGTATAACCACCGCCATATGCATAAAATTCTTCACCATCAGTTGTCAGTTGCTGCTCAACAATGGTTGAATCTTTCTCGTCTTTTCTTGCTTTCAGATAATTTTCTTTATCCATCCAATAAAGATTATAATCCCTGGCAAAAATTACATATTCACCATCCGGTGAAATACTGGCCCATGAAGGATCTTCTTTTTCTTCGATCCAGTCTTTTATTTCGTATAATTCAGCTGTTGCAAGATTGTATTCCAGGTGAAAGATTTTCTTTTCAGGTTTTTTAGCTTTTTCATCCTTTTTTGCATCTTTCTTAGCTTCATCTTCCTTTTTTTCTTCATCCTGAGAGCTGGTAACATCAAACTGGAACACAGCATCGTTATTTTTAAATTTTGGTTTGATCACCGGCAAGTGTTGCCAATCGTATGGGTCTTTGGTGATAAGTGTCAGCATTCTTGCCATTTTATGATTATCAAACAATGGTGTTTTTGTTTTTTTATCAAGATCAACCAAATAATAGCTTATTCCATTGGATGTTTCATAAGAATACCAAAAGCGGTCACCTGTACTCAGCCAGTTCGGATTTACGGTTGTGCTGAAAACCATACGTTTTAATTTTTCAGGAGAAAACCGTTCTGCGAGCTGATAATTTGCTTTGGTTAAGGGCATTGGTTGTGCAAACATTTTGGTAACCGGCAAAACCAGAAACAAAATGAGCAGTTGAAGTGCAAGAATTTTTTTGTTCATAATTATAGCGTGTTTAATTTCCAGATAGTGAATTATTTTTATTCGAATACAAAAAATATATAATTAAGTTTGGTCAAATTCTCAAATCCCTAATCGTGTCTTAGCGAGGTAACAGGATCCTGATCTGCGGCTTTTTTTGCCGGCATATATCCAAATAAAATCCCGACAGAAGCAGAAACCCCAAATGAGATCAGAATTGAATCCCATGAAATAATGGTCAGGATATCAGTAGCTTGCATGACTCCTTTTGACAAGAGTACCCCCAATAAAATTCCGATTAAACCGCCGCTTACACTTATTATTGTTGCTTCCGATAAAAATTGAAAGATGATATCTTTTTTCCTGGCACCGGTGGCCATACGTACACCAATTTCCCGTATCCGCTCCATCACGGATGCCAACATAATATTCATGATGCCAATACCCCCAACAATTAGCGAAATACTTGCAATGGCTCCAAGAACAATATTAAAAATATCTTTTGTGCGTTGTTCCTGTTTTAATAACAACTCAGGAACTTTCAGTTCAAAATCAGTTACATTTTGATGTCTTCTCAGCAATAGTTTCTTAATAATCTTTGTGGTTAATTCCAATTGTTCAGATTCTTCAACCTGGACAATTAGTTTATCCAGTTGGTTTGTATTGGCTTCGCTATTTCCACCTGAAGACGAAGTAATTGTTACCGAACCGCCTCCATGTCCGCGACCGCCTCCGCCCATTGATATAACAGAAGTTGTTGCCTGTCCTTTCAACGCAATACTTCTATCCTGGTATCGAAGTAATAAGGTTTGCAAGGGAGCATAGATATTTTCGTTGTAATCCGAAATCCCAAGATCTTTTGAAGTGTTTTGATTAAATTTTTGGGTTTCAAGGATGCCAATAACCGTTAGCCATAATTCCCCGCATTTCAGGCTTTTACCGATTGGGTTTTCCTGGGGGAAAAAGCGTGCTTTTATCGATGGCCCAATGATGCAAACTGATGCACCGGTAATATAATGTTCTTCACTAAAGGTACTCCCCTCCTGAATATTTAGATTATAGACATGAAAAAAATCAGCAGTGACCCCATTCAGCAGGGCGGATGTTTTTTTCCCGTTTTTCACTATATCGGTTTCATACGTAACCTCCGGGCTAATTCTCTGAATGGTTGGAATAATCTGTTTTATACTTTCAGCATCTTTAAGGGTTAAACCTGGCGAAAATTGTTTCTTCGCTGATTTTCCTTCTTCTTCAGAATCATCTGCAGTTGAGTAATCAATGATGGGTGTTATAACAATATTGTTTACACCAACCATTTTTATCTGGTCAAGAATTTCCTGCCTTGCTCCATTTCCAATACTCATCATTGTAATTACGGCAGCAACTCCGAAGATAATACCCAATGCTGTGAGTATAGACCTGAACTTATTCGCCATTACAGCTTCAAAGGCAATAATTAGTATTTGAATATATCGTTCCAAAACTTTATGTTTTAATGATTGATGTTACCTTTGTGTTTGTGTTCCGGTTCCTTCAGGACGCTCTCCTCCAGGTCTTTGGCCGCGCCCACCGCCTGGTCTTGAGTTGAGATCCATTTTGGTTGGATCCATTCCTCTTTCTTTAAGCCGGTCGAACATCTGGCGGAGTTCTTCATCGCTTCTATTCTTCATCTCTTCCGGAAGTCGGCTTTTAAACAATTCGAACTCGCTATCCGCAGAAGTCCCTGAATTTTGCATTTTTTGCAATTCGGCGTCCTTTCGTTTTATTTGGTTAACAATTGAAGTATCCAATTTAACGAGTTTATAGGAATCTGCATCTTCTGGTGGAATGAGATAAACTTCGTCATTCTCATCCAATCCCGCACGGATGACAATCTCATTTTCATTTGAAGGTCCGATGATGACTTGCTGTTTGGTTTTTCTGGTATAAACAAAAGTCATACTATCCTGATTTTGAATAGCTTCAATTGGAATAAAGTAAACACTGTCGATAATATCTGTAATAATTTTATTTTTGGTTGTCATTGCCGGACGAAGGATGGTATCATATTCGTTAACTTCAATCATAACTTCGAATACCTTGGCATTGGTGTTTCTTAATTGTTCACCGATATTGGCAACATCAACCACTTTCCCTGTATAGCTTTTATCCGGGAAAGCATCAACGCCAATGACTACGGCTTGGTTCTTTTTAACCTTGCTAATATCAATTTCGTTCACATAAGTTTTAGTGTTGAACTTGGTAAGGTTTGGCAAAGTGGCCACAACCGGATCCCAACCATTAATCTGTGCTCCAACTCCTTGCTTTGTGCCATCCCAGCTTCTTTTGTATATAACCATCCCTGACTTGGGAGCGGTTACTGTAAATTGGTCCAAAATATCCAGCATTTCCTGGTAATCCCTTCTGCTTTTGGCACGTTCTGCCGAAACTTCCGACATAGTGGCTTTGGCCCTTTCATAGATTAATTTATAATTTTCAAGGGCTTGATCATATGCTCTTTGTGCTTTATCAAGGTTGATGTTCAACTGGCGAATCGTTGAAGGAGGTTCATAAATGGATAATTCGAGTTCGATTTTGATCTCCTCCATATTGTATCTTAAATTAATAATCTCATTTCTGGCATTTCGCAACTCTAATGAAGTGTCGAGTTGTGTTTTGATATAATTTGATTCCAATGTTTCCAAATCCGTTTCACGATCTTGTATTCTTCCTTCCAGCTCGGTCCTGTCAAGGGTAGCTACCCAGTCGCCTGAATCCACTACAGTTCCATCCGGTACAATATCTTCAATACTTACACTAAATACCCTGACATTTCTTAAATTTTGAGGGCCCATGATTTTTTCACTGTTTTTGGCTTCCAGCTCACCGGTTGTGGATACACTTATTTCGAATGATCCAAATGAAACAGGTACCTTTGTGATATCTGCCGTAACTGTATCTGAGCCTGCAGCTGTCCAGATAATCACAATAATGATCACTGCTGCAACTAAAAGAAAAATAATATTATTTTTTTTCATACTAATTTGATTGTTTTTCGTCTGAAAGAATTCGAGAACTAATTAATGTGTTTTTTTAACATAACATTAGGACACGAAATTATGGATATTCTTTCTTAAGATATGTTAATATAGATAAAGCCCTTTGATAATTCTATGAATGCGATATTTATAACCATTTGTTCTGGAATTTGCAACCCAGAAATTCATCATTAATGCGAATATAAGTGGTCGAAATACGATCTTTTATCCATTCTGTAATTATTCCTTCATTTTTGTCCTGAAGTGCCCATTTTTGAATAAGATTATAATCGGTCTCCAGACTGGCTTGATGGGGGGCTGATTTTGATTTGAGCCGGATAATTTTGAAAGCATCTTTCCCATCTTCTGTTTTGTGCGAAATAGGGGCCGAAACATCGCCAACTTCCATTTTTTCAATGGCAAATGCTACAGCTGGTTCCAGTTCCTCCATACTAAAAGTATTGGATAAAGTGTTTGGATTAACCACTGCTCCCAGGTTGATTCGGTTTGGATCATCTGAAAAACGGATGACTGCATGTTCAAAATCAATGGAATCATTTTTTATGAGGGTGGCAATACTGTCGATATAACTGGCTGCATCTGCAAGGTCCTCGGGAGAGGGTTTCACCATGAGTAAAATATGCCTGACATTTACGTATTCGCCCCTTCGCCCAATAAATTGAAGAATGTGATATCCTGCCTCGGTTTCAATAATTTCTGAAACTTCACCCGGTTTTAATGAAAATGCGGTGGCTTCAAACTCGGGATACCACGAACCGCGTTTCGTGAGTCCTAATTCTCCTCCTTTTTTGGCAGATCCGGGATCTTCCGAATACAAAATAGCCAATGTTTCAAAATTTTCTCCTTTCAGGATTCGTTCACGAAAACCTTTGAGCTTGTCATAGATGGCTTTTTTTACCTCTTTGCTGATCGGCGGAATCCGAACCAATTGATTGTATTCAACAACCGAACTTACTTCAGGGATAGAATCTTTAGGTATGGACCTGAAAAAAGATCTTACCTCAGAAGGCGTTATGGTGATATCGCCGGTGATATTACTGTTCACTTCCTGCGTTATCATTTGTTCTTTAACAATTTCTTTAAGTTCTTCTTTTATTTTTTCTATTGGTTTCCGGTAATATTCAGCCATTTTATCTTCCGATCCAAATTGATTGACATAATATCGCAAACGCATATCCAGGCTTTGTTCAACCTGCGAATCGGTTACTTCTACACTGTCAATCTCTCCCGCATGCAACATTAACTTGTCGAACAATAAATTTTCGAGTATGCTGCATTTAATATTTGATTCCGAACCAGTGATCCCGTTCTGTAATCTGTATTGCATGTATTGGGTTTCAATATTTGACCTGAGAACGACATTCTTACCAACAACGGCCACCACTTCATCCAGGGTTATTCCTTCCTGTGCAATAACATTTGCTGAGATCAATAAAAAAATTGTCAGCATTATTTGATTAAATCCTCTGATTATATGTTTCTTCACTTTTGAAATTTTTGTCATTATCCTTATTCTTTTGGGTGCAAATGTAATTAATATATTTCTACGATATCACTATTTAACGCATCTTCAAATAATTGATTATGCATCTTATTGATCAGGTCAATCTTTCTTTTGTTCAGGATGATCCTGCGTATATTTTCACGTTCAAAACCTAGAGGCGAAATATTGTCTTTTACACTAAATTCTAAAAATTTAACGAAATATTGATAGGAGGCCTGCGTAAACTCATAAAATCGGTTATCTTTAAGAAATGCCTCCTGATCGTAGGTTTGAATTGGAATAACACTCAATATATCGTTAAATGGCATCCACTGGTCTTCATTGATAAAATACCGTTCAGCATAAAGTTCACAATAGGTTTCAAGCGAATCAATTAGGTTATAATCATCGGATTTAAGGTAATTTTTTATTTTATTGATATATAGCGAATTTTTGTCGATGATTACATAATCGGCTTTGACGATATTTTGGGTGAGTGCAAAATTTTGCCGGTTTTTATCATAATAATCTTCAATTTCGGCATCACTAACTTCTGTGTCCATTTGCTGGCTAATCAGCAAAGATTCATACTGGTATATAATGAGAGAATTCCGGTAGGTTTCCAATTGTTTCGTAAAATCCATTTGTTCGTCACTCAGGTTTTTCTCGGCCTGGATGAGCAATAACTTTTCGCGTATCCAGGTGTTTATAAAGTTCCTGGCGATTACCAGACTATCTTTGGCCGGCGTATTTGCAGGGATAACACCTTGCATGTCAGATTCATATAGATAGTAAGTGCCTACACGTGCAACAACAGTTCCATTTGTGTCGACATTTCTGATATTACATGCCGACAAAAACAAAACGATAACGAAGAGGAGTGTAGCGAGAATTTTGTTCATTTATTGAAGTTTATTTAATGTTTTTTTATTGATCTTCACCTTATAAATTGATCTTAATTCCTTAAGCCACTCATTCTCAAGAAAATTTTGGTAATCAGAAATTACGAGCCCTTTGATCGCATTAAAATCTTTCGATGAATATTTAGATTGATGTATTTGATAAAAGTTGGCGAGTCCCAATTTATCTTCCATCGATTTTTTCCAAACTTTTTGTTCACTCAGTTCAAATAACAAAATACCATTTTCGTATTCTTTCGTTATTTCTTTAAATTCTGGATACAGATCAACAAGATTATCCAGATAGAATGCACTACATGTTTCGTTAACAAAGGTTTCGTAAAGATAATCATAATAGGCCTTTAGTGTGAAGAAATTATTTCTGCTTTGTCTTTTCTCAATAAAATCTGCAAAATCTTTTTGAGTGAACCCTTGTTTTCCAATTTTGAAAAGATCAGCCTCATATGCTGCTGCATTTTCCAAATCCCAATTTGCCGTTAAGAGATTGATGTCGATGGCTTCAAAAAGTTTTTCCTTAGCGATGGGGTATGATTTGAAACCAAATTGTTTTTTGATTTTATCGATTTTAACCTTTTTGCTTATTTCAGATCGTGCATCATTTTTAAACTTTTTATTTAAGAAGTCTAATTCATCCTGATAATTGCCCGGTATCCGGCGGTTAATTAGTTTTATAATGTGCCAGCCATAGGGAGTCCGGACGGGTTCTGAGAAAGCTCCTGTTTTATCGATTCCGAAAATTGCCAGGTAAAATTCTGGTACCAGGTCGTTGGCAACAAATGGCTCCATCACCCCCTGATTTGCTTTAGAGCTTTGATCTTCGGAATATAATTTTACGTGCTCTTCAAAATTGGCACCAGCTTCCAGCATCTTATAAATTTCAAAGATTTTTTTTCTCGAATTTTCTTCTGTCGGATTTAAGTTGTCGTGGGCCAAAAATATCTGTGAAACTGTAACTTCTCCAATGGCCTGATGGCGATCAGTGATTTTTAGCAGGTGATAACCGAGTTCTGTTTTTAAGGGTTGACTTATAGAATCTAAGGGGGTTTTATAGGCCATGTTTTCAAATGGATACGCCATGTCGAAGACTGAGAAATAGCCCAAATCACCGGCATTTCCCTTGATAATATTTCCACGAGCATCCGTCTGATCCCGGGCAGATAAATCTTCTGAAAATTGGAGTGCCAGATTTGAAAATGATTCGCCTTCAAGTGCCTTTTTTCGGATATCCTGTATTTTAGAATATGCTTCCAGCGTATCTTCAGGACTTGCATTTTCCGGACACCTAATCAGGATATGGCTTGCCCGGATATCTGTAAAAAGCCTGTCGTGAGCTTCTTTCAGTAATTGTTCGTCGGTTTCCTGATCAAAAAAATAAGTTTCAGCAAGCAGTTTCCGATATCCATCGAGTTCGGCTTTTAACCGCTGAATGGTATCTAATTTAAGATCTTTGGCCTGCTTTATTTTTAACCTGAAATTGATGTATAAATCCAGGTATTCATCAAGGTTTGCTGTATCTTTATTATGAATTGCTGCATTGCTTTTACGATATGCCCTGATAAACTCATCTGCCCTTATTTTTTCATGATCGATCCTGAGCAATACATGCCGATTTCTTTTCTGCGCATTTGCATTAAAGAGAAAAAAGAACGACAAAAAAATCGCAATATATTTATATGATCTCATTTGTTTATCATCAGTTCCCGTTTTTATCTGCTGTAATTAGGTGCTTCACGGGTAATTGTGATATCGTGCGGATGACTTTCTATAACACTCGCCGGAGTAATTTTAATAAATTTTGCTTCTCTTAATTTTTCAATGGATTTGGAACCGGTATATCCCATTCCGGCCTTTAATCCACCAACCATTTGATGTATAACTTCCGACAGGTAACCTTTGTAAGGAACACGTCCGACGATCCCTTCTGGCACCAATTTACTGATATCATCTTCATTGTCCTGGAAATACCGGTCTTTCGAACCTTTTTGCATGGCTTCAATAGAACCCATCCCACGATATGTTTTATATTTTCTTCCTTCAAAAATAATTGTTTCTCCCGGCGATTCATCAACTCCGGCAAACAAGGAGCCTGCCATGATGGTATGTGCTCCGGCAGCAATGGCTTTCACAATATCTCCCGTAAACCGAATTCCGCCATCAGCAATAACCGGAATTCCGGATCCTTTAAGCGCATTGGCTACATTGTAAATGGCTGATAATTGAGGAACTCCAACACCTGCAATGATTCTGGTGGTGCAGATAGATCCCGGCCCGATACCAACTTTTATCCCATCAACACCTGCCTTTTTTAAAGCTAATGCAGCCTCAGCAGTGGCAATATTTCCGGCGATGACATCCACATTCGGAAATTTCTTTTTGATGGTTTTTGCCATATTGATCACATTGATTGAATGACCATGGGCCGTATCAACCACGATGGCATCCACACCTGCTCTGACCAGCTCGGCAACACGGTCGATTGTGTCTGACGAAGTACCTACTGCAGCGGCAACCCTTAACCTCCCCCTTTCGTCTTTATAAGCATTTGGTTTGGCTTTTATTTTAATAATATCTTTATAGGTGATGAGGCCAACCAAACGATAGTTATCATCAACTACGGGCAATTTCTCGATCCGGTGCTCCTGAAGGATATCGGCAGCTTTCTCGAAATCAGTAAATTCTTTGGTTGTAACCAGGTTTTCTTTGGTCATCACTTCAGAAATACTTCTTTGCAAATTACGCTCAAAACGAAGATCCCGATTGGTTACGATTCCCACCAGTTCATTTTTCTTATTCACCACCGGTATCCCGCCAATTTTATATTCTTTCATTAAATTGAGGGCATCAAGCACCTTCGCACGGGCATCGATGGTTATCGGGTCAAGTATCATACCGTTTTCTGCACGCTTAACCTTTTTAACTTCTGTGGCCTGATCTTCGATCGACATATTTTTATGCAAAACCCCGATTCCACCTTCCTGAGCAATTCCTATTGCCATCGTTGATTCGGTTACTGTATCCATGGCAGCCGATACAATTGGAATATTCAGTTTAATGTTTCTTGAGAAACTTGTTGTAATGTCAACTTCGCGGGGTAAAATTTCGGAATAAGAGGGTACCAGCAAGACATCGTCATAAGTCAAACCTTCGCCTATAAATTTATTTGAATCAAATGGCATGATTTTATAGATTTAGAGTTGTGCAAATTTATAAAAAAATGACAAACCCGGCTCTTAAATAATGTTAATAAGCAGAGGTTTGGATCGGGATGGTAACTTAGCTATTTCCCCACTATCAGTTCAATAAGACTGTTTTGTTGAAGATGCTTAATTGCCAACTTTTGTAACGTTTCTGGCGTAATTGAAATGACCGTTTCGATAAATTCTTGATAGTAGCTCAGGTCATTACCGAATAAAACAGCTGCTTTTAATTTATCATGAACGGCAAATGGTCCGTCAAGCCCCCTTATTAATTGACCGGTCAGATAATTTTTAATGAGTGAAAGTTCTTCATTTCCAACCAAATGATTTTGAAGTAGTTCAATTTCATGATAAATTTCTGTAAGCGTTGCATCGGTATGATCACTTCCGACTTCAGTTTGAATTGAAAAAAGCCCATCATGTTTATAACTGTAAAGTGATGAACCTATTCCATAAGTGAAACCTTTTTCTTCGCGAATATTCGACATTAGGCGCGAACCAAAATAGCCACCCAAAATGCTGCTTAAAACCTGCATCCCGATAAAATCGGGGTGGTGTTTATTAAACATTTTTTTTCCAACAAAAATGGCCGATTGAAGTGCATCGTCAATTTTAATTTTATGATGTTTCCTGGTACTAAAATCAACAGAAAAGTCAGGTTCTGCAAGCTGATGCTTTTGATGGGTCTCGATTCGCTCAAAGGCATGATTTATTTTTCGGAGAATTTGTTGATCTGTTTTCCCTGAAACAAATATTTTACTTTGCTCGCTCAAATAAAAATTTTCGTAAAATGAAAGTAAATCATTTCGGTTGAGCTTGTCAAAATCTTCAACTTCAGCCTTTTGTCCATAGGGATGCCCATTCCCGAAAATTAATGGTGGATAACTGATCTGCGCCAGCGATTTTACTTTTTTAAGGTTGATTTGGAATTCCTGTTTCGACTTATTCAGCAACGTTTGCAATTCGTTTTCAGGGAAAATCGGGGCACTGATTATTTCAGTAAGAACAGGTAAAATATGATCAAGATATTTGGTTAAGCAATAAACTGCAACATAGGCAAAGTCTTTATCGATATTGGTACTTAGGTATGCCCCGTAACGATCAAATACCTCTGCAATTTCAAAAGCGGAGTATGAAGTAGTACCTTCCGAAAGCATTTTATTGGTGAAGGAAGCCAGCAGTGTTTTTGTCTGATATGCCAACCCTGCTTCAAATACCCATTCTATCTTAACTAAATCCTGAGTCCCTAAATTAAGCGTAAAAACCTGAAATCCATTCTCAAGTCGATATTTTTCGGTCATCGTTAAATCGACCGATTTAACGGGCTTAATATCAGGTTGTATTTTACGGTTGGGTGTAAAATTCATTATGAATTATTTGTTAGATAATAAAGTGTTGAACAGTTTCCCTGCCTGAATATTTGTTGTGCTATTTTCTGTATCTTGTCAACATTAATTTGCCTGTATTTTTCAACTTCTTTATCAATCATTGCTGCATCGCCCAGAAGTTCATAATAAGCCAGATTCATCGCTTTGTTAAGAATATTGACCTCGGAGAAAATAAGGGATGATTCGACCTTATTTTTAACCTTAGTTAATTCGTCTTCCGAAACAGTTTCGTTGCAAATTAATTCCAATTCTTGTTTAATGGCTCTTTCAGCATCATTTATTTCAACGCCTTCAAGTATTTTTCCAATAATGATAAACAATCCGTTGTCGATTTCTCCGGTTAAAAATGCATTTATTTCTCCAAATAGTTTCCGGCCTTTTACTAATTTTTGATAAAATCTGGAAGAGTCCCCGTTTGATAAAATATCAGACAATAAATCGCTTGCATAATAATCTTCATGCTTCCTTTCACTCATATGATAGGCCATGTATATCGCATTGGCAGGAACCTCTCTTTTAACTGTGAGTTTTCTTTCTTTTGTTTGTTGAGGTTCCGAAGGTAATTCCCTCCGAATATTTTCTCCCGCCGGTATGGAACCAAACCATTTATCCACCAATGCTTTTATTTCATTTGTTTCTACATCACCTGCAATAACCAATATTGCATTGTTCGGGTTGTAATAACGGTTGTAAAATGCTTTAACATCATCCATAACCGCATTTTCGATATGTGAAATATCTTTGCCGATGGTCGACCATTGATATGGATGCACTTTGTAGGCGAGTGGCTTTAACAAGAGCCATGCATCTCCATAAGGCTGGTTTAAGTAAACCTGTTTAAATTCCTCAATAACGACATTTCGCTGAACATCCAGGCTCTTTGGCGAAAAGGCCAGGTTCAGCATGCGGTCAGATTCCAGCCATAATGCTGTTTCAAGGTTTTCCTTTGGAAGTGTTAAGTAATAATTGGTGATATCGCTATTGGTAAAAGCATTGTTTTCTCCACCTGCTTTTTGTAATGGCTCATCATATTTTGGAATATTTATTGAGCCACCAAACATAAGGTGCTCAAAAAGGTGTGCGAAACCTGTCTTGTCCGGGTTTTCGTCACGAGAACCAACATTGTACAGGGTATTCACCGCAACAATGGGGGTTGATGGATCATGGTGAACGATGACACGAAGTCCGTTTTCAAGAGAAAATTTATCGAATTTTATCATCCTTGTATTTTACTTCATCACATGCTGACAAGAGGGGCTCTAAATTAAGGCATTTTATCCAAACTTTCTTAAAAAAATATAAGCGAATAATCTTAAAAAGGATTGATTGCACTTTGTGAGAGCTGAAAATTAATTTTAACTTTGTATCCGATTATATATCATTATAAAAAATATTACCTAATAATCAGCAGTTTATGAAAAAAGATAAATTAGTTTTCGATTTGATCAAAGATGAAGAAGATCGTCAGAAATATGGTATTGAGTTAATCGCCTCCGAAAATTTTGTAAGCGATCAGGTGCTTAAGGCAATGGGATCTGTTCTGACCAATAAATATGCCGAGGGATATCCCGGCAAAAGATATTATGGCGGATGCGAAGTTGTTGATCAAACCGAACAAATTGCAATTGATCGGGCAAAGGCGCTTTATGGAGCAGAATATGCCAATGTTCAACCGCATTCAGGTGCCCAGGCAAATATGGCCGTATTTCTGGCCTGCCTTAAACCAGGAGATACTTTTATGGGAATGGACCTATCACATGGCGGTCACCTTTCACATGGTTCGCCGGTGAATTCTTCAGGTATATTATATAACCCGGTCGCTTATAAAGTTTCTGAAGAAACCGGATTGGTGGATTATGACAATATGGAAGAAGTTGCCCTGATTGAAAAACCCAAATTAATTGTTGCAGGAGCTTCAGCTTATTCACGTGACTGGGATTATAAACGCATGCGTGAGATTGCCGATAAAATAGGTGCCTTATTAATGTGTGATATGGCTCATCCTGCCGGATTGATCGCCAAAGGATTCCTGAACGATCCTTTGCCGCATTGCCATATCGCTACTACAACAACACATAAAACGCTTCGAGGACCGCGTGGCGGAATGATTTTGATGGGAAAAGATTTTGAAAATCCTTGGGGTCTTGCCACTCCAAAAGGAGAAATTAAAATGATGTCAACCATTTTAAACTCTGCTGTTTTTCCAGGCATACAGGGAGGCCCGCTCGAACATGTGATTGCTTCAAAAGCTGTTGCTTTTGGTGAAGCACTTACGGATGAGTACCTTGAATACGTGAAACAGGTTAAAAAGAATGCTGAAGTGATGGCAAAAGCATTTGTCGACAAAGGCTATCATGTAATTTCTGGTGGAACCGACAACCATTTAATGCTCATTGATTTGCGGACAAAATACCCAAATATCACCGGTAAACTGGTAGAAAATACCCTGGTGAAAGCCGATATTACCGTTAATAAAAATATGGTTCCTTTCGATAGCCGGTCGCCATTCCAAACTTCAGGTTTAAGGGTTGGAACACCTGCAATAACCACCCGTGGATTAAAAGAAGAACATATGGCTCCGATTGTTGATTTGATTGATGAAGTGATCAGTGATATCGAAAATGAAAAAGTGATCGAATCTGTGAAAGAACGGGTTAATAAAATGATGGGCGAATTTCCGATGTTTGCTTGGTAAAACTTAATGGATATAACTATATTTAAGAAGCGGCCAAATCGGTCGCTTTTTTTTGTTAATATTTTGATTGATTTTTTTTAAATGAATAGTTAAAATTTAATATTGTCACTTCGAGCTTAGTCGAGAAGTGGCCCTTTCACATATCAAAATATCAGTTCTCAGCATTTATTCGACTTTGGTGAAGTTCGAACTTAAAAAATATGCAGATTTTTTTGAGCAAATTATGTTGAGTTATTTAAAAATCAAACTAAAAACCGTTTCATTTTTATCATTCCGCTTATAATTAATTGAGCCGCCGTGCAACTGCATAATTTGCCTTGACAGGCTCAATCCAATTCCGCTTCCTTTATCTTTTGTAGTAAAAAACGGGATAAAAATTTTGTCTCTGATCTCATCATTAATTCCATTTCCATTGTCCTTTATATGGATGATGACATCCTGGCCGTTTTGTTCCAGCTTTACTGTTATTTTTTTCCTATCAAGGCCCGCGCTTGCCTGAATTGCATTTTGGATCAGGTTGATCAAAACCTGCTCGATCATTGATTTGTCAATATTCAGTAATATCTCAGGGTTTGTTTGCTCAAGGCAGGGATCAATCCCCTCTCTTTTTAATTCTGCTTCGAGCAACTTAAACACATCCTTTACCAGTTTATTTAAATTGGTAGGTTCCAGTTTTGGAACAGGCATCCTGGTGAGCTTGCGGTAATTGTTAATGAACTCGAGCAAGCCGATAGAGCGACGGTTGATGGTTTTCAGTGCGCTTCTTATTTTGATTAAATTCTGATCGGTAAGTTCAGATAAAGCGCGGGGTGTTTGGTCAGGTTTTTCCAATAACATAATACTGGTTTCCGTCATGGAGGAAATGGGGGTGACGGAATTTAAAATTTCATGTCCGAGCGTTCTGATGAGCTGATGCCAGGCTTCCATTTGCTTATATTCAATTTGTGCCCTGATATCCTGAAAGCTGATGAGTTTCATACGGTGTTCCTGCACTTTAATGATACTTAGCTGTATCGTCAGAGTTTGGGTTCTTTCACCTTTCGAAATTTCGATGGTTTGGGCTCTGTTTGCAATTGGGCGGCTGATTGCATCGTAAAATTCAGGGTGTTTGTTTTTGATTTGCCCAAGATTAATCAGGTTTTCAAATCCTAATATATCCATGGCTTCCTGATTGCTCAGCTTTATATTTTCATCTTCGGTACACGAAATGATCCCCGTTTTGATGTGCTTTAACAGCTCTGCCATAAAGAGCAATTGTGCCTCGTTTTCTGATTTCTTTTTTTCGATGAAATCCAAAATCCTATTTAACGATTTATAAAAACCCTCAATTTGTTTGGGAAGTTTTTTGTTTAGATGGGCCGGTTTATATTCAAATTCGAATGAACTCAGGATGTTGTCGAGGGTTCGGAAGCTTCTGGTTTCAAACCGGATGAGTTCTGTAATCTGAATGCCTAAAATAATAAGCAGTATGAGGATGCTGAATAATCGGTCCGGATTAAAAAGGATCAACGACAAAAGAGCCATATTGATCAAAATCAATAGAAGCCTGATGATTAAATGAATATATTTTTTATAAGCCATATTTTTCGAGTCGTCGGTACAAAGCATTACGGTGGATTCCGAGTTCCAGGGCCGATTTTGAAAGGTTGCCACCATTGTTTTTCAACACCTTTAAAATCGTTCTTTTTTCGAGCTCATCCAAATTTGTGATCTCGGGCAAATCCTTTTTCTCAGGCTTGCCGGAAATGAAAAAGTGATTGTAATCAAGAACAGGAGCATTTGTTAAAATACAAGCTCTTTCCACTGCGTTTTGAAGTTCTCGAATGTTTCCGGGCCATTCCATCTCCATCAATTTTTGAAATGTACGGTTTGAGATTTTTGGAATGGGTTTTCGGTATTTTTTGCTAAATCGTTCCACAAAATATTGCACCAATTCCGGAATATCCTCTTTTCTTTCACGCAACGGAGGCACTGTAATTTCAAAGGTGTTTAAGCGATAGAATAAATCCTTGCGAAAATGACCGGAATCAACCATTTGCATGAGCGGTTCGTTGGTTGCGCAAATAAGGCGAATATCAACCGGAATGGCTTTTGAAGAACCCAGGCGGTATATGAGCCTGTTTTGCAATACCGTAAGTAGTTTGGCCTGTAGGTTTAGGCCAAGATTTGCCAGTTCGTCTAAAAAAATAGTGCCACCCGAGGCCAGTTCAAAACGCCCTGCTTTATCTGCCAGAGCATCTGTAAAAGCACCTTTGTTGTATCCGAAAATTTCACTTTCAAACAAGCTTTCGGGCAGGGATGCCAGGTCAACGCGTATAAAGCTTTCATTATTTCTGTTGGATAAGCGATGAATCTCACGTGCCACCAAATCTTTTCCGCTTCCATTTTCCCCTAATATTAAAATATTTGCATCGGTGGGTGCAATTTTTGTTATTACTTCCTTTAAGCGGATAACGGGATCAGAATTGCCTATAAAATGGTCCGGGCTCCCCCCGGTTTCTTCGCTCAGTATTTTGTTGGCTGCTCTCGTTTTTCGCAATTCATTTTTTGATTTCCTGAGTTTCATGGCTGCAGAAACTGTGGCCAGGAGTTTTGAATTGTTCCAGGGTTTCTGAATAAAATCGAAGGCCCCAAGTTTCATCACTTCAACGGCCAGATTGATATCACCAAATGCAGTCATTAAAATGATCACGATTTCGGGATTTATTTCACGAATATAATTGAGCCAGTAAATCCCTTCTTTTCCGTCGTTGGCCCCTTTTTGAAAATTCATGTCGAGCAGAATAACATCAAGGTTTTGGTTTTTTAAAAGATTGTGAATTTGCTGCGGGGATCTTATGGTGGTAGATTGGGTAAAATATTCGTCCAAAAACATTTTGGCCGATTCCAATACATCCGGGTCATCATCAATTATTAAAATATTTCCTTCATATTTAAGCATTGAAAACGGATTTTAAGCGAAGGTAATATAAATTGCCTTTAAACGAACAATTGCTTGCCCCAAAACGAACAGTTTGTTTTATAACCAAATATTCAGTGAGTTTTAAAATACAGTAAATCAATTTTTTAAAAATCGTGGCATAGGTTTGGTCTGTCCTATTTGCGAAAATATTAAATTTGAATCTATGATCCGTAACAGTTTAAAAATCGCCATCAGAAATTTTTATAATAAGCCTGCATTTTCCATTATCAACCTGCTTGGTCTTGCGATCGGTTTGGCTTGCTTTGTCTTAACAATGGTTTATGTTAATTACGAGCTGAGCTACGATTCGGTCCATAAAAAAAAGGACCGTATATACCTGGCAACGGTTACCATAAATTTTGCGGATTATTTTATTGAAAACCAAGAGTCCACCACTGCCACTTTTGCCGAAACTGTTAAAAGTTTATATCCGGAGGTTGAAACCGCCACGCAAACTCTATTTGGGATTTCGAATTATGTTCGAATTGGGGATACTTATTTTAAGGAGGGCAGTATCGCCGGAGCGGATTCTTGTTTTTTCGAAGTGTTTACACATGAATTTATTGCCGGTGATCCGAAAAAAGCCTTGGTTGAGCCTAAATCAGTCTTACTTACAGAAAGAACGGCTAAAAAGTATTTCGGAGAAAAAAATGCTTTTGGTGAAACTTTGCATTTAATGGATGAGAATTTTAAAGTAACAGGTATTATCAAAGATATCCCTGAAAATTCAAGTTTTGGTTTCGATTTATTAGTTTCTGTATATAATTGGGATGGATGGTATAACAGTCCCCAATGGCAAAACAACAATTTCTATAACTTCCTGGTATTAAAAGAAGGGGCAGACCCAATGGAGTTGGAAGCCAAATTCCCTGATCTTTTAAAGCATAAAATCCAAACTATCAAAGGAAAAGATTTTGAAAGCTGGTTAGCCGAGGGGAATCGATGGGAATATCACTTGTTTTCGCTCCACGATGTTTATCTGAATTTGTGGGGAAACGGGATTTATCTCGTTGGTTTTGGCATTGTATCGGTCTTTCTTTTAATTATTGCTGCCATAAATTATATGAACCTGCATACAGCCAAGGCTTTGCAAAGAGCAAAAGAAGTCGGGGTCAGGAAGGTTTTAGGAGCCTACAAATTGACCCTTGTAAGGCAATTTATCGGCGAATCAATGTTGATGAGTTTTTTGTCGCTCATTATTGCAATGGGTATTGTGGAAGCAGTTTTACCATTCTTGTCGGCATTTGTGGATGCAAAATTAAGTATCCATTATTTCGATAATTTTACAGTGTTACCGGCCTTGTTTACTTTGGGCCTGTTCATCGGATTTGTATCTGGTTTGTACCCGGCATTTGTGCTATCCTCATTCATTCCGGTTAAGGTTCTCAAAGGAAACATCAGCAAAAAAGGGAAAGGATTGAATTTGCGAAACGCATTGGTATTCGTTCAGTTTACGATGTCGATCGCCTTAATAATAAGCCTGATTATCGTGGTTAAACAAACAGATTTGCTCTATACAAAAAAGCTGGGTTTTGATAAAGAGAATTTAATGGTGGTAACCCTTGCCGAGAGTATTAAAAATAAAGAGTTGTTTAAAACCGAATTGAAGAAATTACCGGATATTGAAAATGCGGCTTTTACCAGCCGAATGCCGAGTCGGGGTTCCGGGCCATCTAATCAATGGTCGCCCGAAGGTAAAGAAACCACTTTGTTTAATACGATGATGGCCGATGAGGATTTTTTAGAAACAATGAAAATCAAGTTACACGCGGGGCGTTTCTTTAGTAAGGAATTTCTGACGGATTCAAATGCGGTGGTCCTAAACGTAAGAGCAACAGAATTTTTGAATTGGGGTGATAGCCTGAATCTTAAAATGGGCATTAATAATCTTAATTTTCATGTCATTGGTATTATTGAAGATTATCATTCGCAGACGCTGCATGAAAAAATTAATCCGATGGTCATTTGTTTGAGCGGAGGAAATTACCCCATGTCATCACAATATTTAGTGATCAGGTATCGATCAGGGACACAACCACCGATCGACCAGATAGAGAAAATATGGAATAATAACACATGGGAACGGAATACGCCTTTTGAATATTATTTCTATGCAGAACGTTATAAAGCCTATTATAAACAGGAAGCTCAAACCCGCCAACTCATGATGATTTTAACAGCATTGATACTTTTCGTGACTGCGTTAGGATTATATGGATTGGCATCATATACCGCTCAGGAAAGAATGAAAGAAATGGCCATCCGAAAAGCAATAGGTTCATCGGTTTCGCAGATCATCTTCAAAATGACCTGGAGCTTTAGCAAACTGGTTTTGTTTGCAAATATAGTTGCCTGGCCTTTGGCCTGGTATTTTATGAATGACTGGCTGAGCAATTTTGCAACCAGGGTGAATTTGTCCTGGTGGATTTTTATACTGGCAGCATTTTTATCATACCTCTTGGCAATGGCCACCATTATTTTCCAGGCTTATTATGCCGCCCGCAGAAATCCCGTGGAAGTGTTGAGGTATGAGTGATCCGTTGTAAAATCTATAATTCCGATTAATAAAATGAATATCGCATTAAAAATCTTTTTACGAAAATTAAAACGTCCTGAATTTCAAGTAATCATTGCTATTATTGGATTAACACTTTGTATTACAAATGTTTTGCTTTTCTTTAAGTACTTCCAAAGTGAAATGTCGTACGATCATTTTCATAAAAATGAGAAAAATATATTTCGTGTTTTAAGGGTCATTTATGCCGATGGTGAGAAAAATACACGATACAGAGGCGCAGAATATCCACTGGCTCTGGGACCAACTTTACCAACTTATTTTGATGAAATTAAATATCAAACAAGGCTCACAAGCAGAGTTACGACAGTAATTCATGGGGAATCTGTTTTTAACGAAGAAGTAAGTTTAGCCGATGCCGATTTTTTTAAGATATTTTCATTTCCGTTGAAAAATTCAAATTTTGATGATCCCATCAGAAACCTTAATCAGGTGGTGATCAGTTCCAAAATGAGTACAAAGTATTTTGGAGATGTTGATCCTGTTGGGAAAACGATCCAGATGAAAGTTGGGGAAAATATAAAACCCTTTATTGTTTCAGGGGTGATTGAGGATATTCCCACAAACTCTTCTATTAAATTTGAGATGATGATCAATATCTTAAATTTTGAGGATTTTATTGGAAGAAAAGGAATTTTGAATGACTGGATGGGACAATGGCCCGTACCGGTATTTGTATTGTTGAAGGACCAGGGAAATGCCACGAAGCTAAATGAACGATTTGAAATTTATACCTCCCAGTATTTTGGAGAAGATATCAAAAGATGGCGCGCAAATAATGACTGGAAAGAAAAGATCAACCCTTTTTCTTTTCAAATACAGCCTTTAAGCGAAGTTCACTTGGGGGTCGACGTATATCAAGGTAAGGGCTATACAGTCATCATGCTTTTTTCAACACTTGTTTTTTTTACGCTCCTCATTGCATCAATTAGTTATGGCAATGTGTTGTTTATAAATCTTTCTAAAAGAACAAGGGAAATTTCACTTAAGAAAATATTGGGATCTTCTTCAAAAGCTATAAGCCTGTCCATTTATTCTGAGTCCGCATTTTTTGTAATTATTTCGCTGATCCTAAGTTTTGGAATCATTGAATCTATCATACCTGCCTATAAAGTCATTACCGGGGTTGATTTTTCATACACCACTTTTTATGATGTTCCAACGATTGGGGTAATATTAATGTGTTTAATTGTAATTGGTGTTGTCCCGGCTATCTACCCAAACTTTCAAATTAAAAGATTAATATCAAAAAGTATTGTTCGATCGAAGTATCAGTTGACATACAAAAATAATTTTGTGAAATTTCTGGTCATCTTCCAGTTTTTAATTTCAGTCATACTTATAGTATCATCAGTATTGATCGGCAAACAAATTAAGCTTTATGCCAATAAAGATCTGGGATATCAGGTAGAGGGATTGATTACAATTCCAACCCAGGATCGTAATTCTGAGAAAACCCGTCATTTGTTAAAAGTATTCAGGGATGAGTCCGAAGTAAACCCGGATATAATGAATGTCTCATCTTGCAGTTCAGCATTTGGATTGAGTGTTGGCCCGCGGGATGACAGTGAAAATTTCTCCTGTCATTATAATGCGGTGGATTATAACTTTTTTAATACCATTGGCGCAAAACTTACTCTTGGAAGAGATTTTTATGGTCAAAGCCAGTATGAATCAAATTATGCAATCATTAATAAAGCATATGCTGAAAAATACGGGCTTAATTCACCCATCGGGAAACGTATTTCTGAAACGGTCAGAGATCCAAAATGGATCGGAAATAGCGATGTAATTGATCTGGAAATTATTGGGGTGGTCGACGATTTTAACTACGGACCTTTGACTTACGAGGTTTTACCGGCTATATTTTATAACAGCAGTACTGTTCCCTATTCAAGATTGTTGGTTAAAACAACAGGCAAAAATGTTCAATCGACCATTGATTTTCTGGAACAGATATGGAAACAAAACAATCCGGGGGTACCTTTCGAATATTATTTTCTAAAAGATAGAATAAGTGCAACATACTCTATGCAAGCGAACCAGCAAAAAATAATCGTGATCGAAACATGGATCGCTGTGATTATTTCTGTTTTTGGGATGCTGGCTTTCTTTTCTGCAATATTTACAAGTAAAATCAGAGATTTGGTGATCAGAAGGGTATATGGCGGTTCAATTATCGACATTATGAAAAACGAAATAAAGTATTTCATAATGTTAGCTGTTATCGCAAATATCATTGCGCTGCCAATTGGTTATTATTTTCTGAACCGCATATTTGAGAATTTTGCAGAACGAATCAGCTTCGATTTGGGAATCGTTTTAATCTCACTTTTATTTTCGCTTATGATTGTTTTAATGGTCATTTTTTACAATGCGATTAAAACTTATTATATCGATATTATTAAAACCCTGAAAGTGAATTAGTATTCTCTTAAATTATTCGTTGCAGTTTGATTTCTTGTTTTCATATATTTACCCTATGAAAACAATTTACATCATCCGGCATGGAAAGTCTTCCTGGGACAATCCGGAATTAAAGGATCATGACCGTATATTATTGAATCAAGGTATCCGGCGCACTGAGAAAGTTGCCAGATTCTTGGCTTCTAAAAATATTAAACCTGATCTCATTATTTCAAGTTCTGCAGTCCGGGCTCTTGAAACTGCAAAAATAATAGCCGGTCATCTTAATTTTCCCGAGCATAACATCCGCACCGATTCAAATATCTATTACCAGGGAACAGATTACCTGATGGAGCTGCTTTACGGTCTGTCGAATGATATCAATTCGGTGATGCTTTTTGGACATAACCCAACCTTTACTTATTTTGCCAATAAATTTCTGGATAAAAGAATCGACGGATTGCCCACAACAGGAACTGTTTCAGTGTCTTTCAATACCGATACATGGGAGGATATCAATCTGGCAGATAAAAATACTAACTTTGTGATTGCACCCAAGATGCTGTAAATTAATTGAATTAAAGATGTTAAAAAATCCTGATAATTATATTGATAGGGAAATAAGCTGGCTCGATTTCAATGAAAGAGTGCTACAGGAAGCAACGGATACTTCTACGCCATTGCTCGAAAGGGCAAGGTTTTTAGGAATTTATTCGAACAACCGCGATGAATTTTTCAGAGTCCGTGTGGCAACTTTACGCAGATTACTGAAGTACGAAACTGATCATCAGATTCAAGGTAAAACAACCGGGATCATTCTGGATCAGATCATCAAAAATGTGAATGATCAGGAAAAAAGATTTACCGCGGCATACCAGAAAGTTGTGCATGATCTGGCAAAAAAAAATATTCATTTGTTGAATGAGCTTGAATTGAATGAGGAGCAGGGAAATTATTTGCGGCAGTATTTTCGCGAACATGTAAGGCCCTTTTTATTTCCTCTGATGATGAAAAATGTAAAAACCCTGAGTGGCCTAAAAGATGATTCGTTTTATTTGGGGGTATATTTACATAATAAGGAAAGTGGCGGTGAATATGCCCTTGTTCAGGTGCCTATTGGTAAGGTGCCGCGATTTATTGAACTGCCCGGAGATCAGCGTAAATATTTTTTTATTATGCTGGATGATGTGATCCGATATTGTTTAAATGAAGTTTTTTCTGTTTTTGGTTATGAAAAATTTGAGGCATTTACCATTAAATTCACCCGTGATGCCGAGATTGAGATGGACGATGATGTTTCGAAAAGTTTTATGGAAATTATGTCGGAAAGTGTGAAACGAAGGTTAAAAGGTGAACCGGTTCGTTTTGTGTACGATAAAAAAATGCCTGAAGAATTGCTCAAAATTCTGATCAAAAAATTTAATATTACCAAACGCGATAATATTCGTGCAGGTGGCCGTTATCACAATATGAAGGACTTTATGGAATTCCCACGTGTGGGCCCGGAAAACCTTCGTTATCCTGAAATGCCACCTATTCCGCATCCCGGCCTGCCTTCTAATGTAAGCATGTTCGAGTCGATTCAAAAAAGAGACATCATGCTGCATTTTCCTTACCACTCTTTTCAATATATCCTTGAATTGCTGAGAGAAGCTTCAATCGATCCAAAGGTCCGGTCGATAAAAATGACCTTTTACCGCGCCGCCCGCGATTCGAAAGTGATGAACGCTTTGATCAATGCCGCACGAAATGGCAAATATGTAACAGTTTTTATGGAAATCCAGGCACGTTTTGATGAAGAAGCCAATATATACTGGACCAATAAACTACAGGATGAAGGGGTAAAGGTTATTAAAACGATTCCCGGTTTTAAGGTGCATGCCAAACTCATCATGATCAGGCGATCCGAAAACAATGTGAACAGGTATTATGCGAATATCAGTACCGGAAATTATAACGAATCAACGGCTAAAGTATATTCCGACGACAGTTTATTGACTGCAAATCAGGACATCGCCGCTGAAGTAAATGATGTATTTCATCTGTTTGAATCCAAATTTATCGTTCCGGAATTTAAAACACTGATTGTTGCTCCTTTTCGAATTCGGAAATTTTTCATAGAAATGCTGGAAAATGAGATGGAAAATGCCCGGGCCGGCAAAGAAGCCTGGATCGTATTGCGCATAAACAGCCTGGTTGATAAAAAAGCGATCAGAAAGTTATATGCAGCCAGTACGGCCGGGGTAAAAATCATATTGATCGTTCGGGGTATTTGTATGCTGAAAGCCGGGGTTGAAGGCCTGAGTGAAAACATCACTGCTTTTAGCATTGTTGACCGTTATCTGGAGCATTCACGAAATTATATTTTTTGCAATGGAGGTAAGCCTGCCTATTACATGGGTTCAGCTGACTGGATGCAACGAAACTTCGACCACAGGGTCGAAGTAATCAGCCCCGTTTTTGATAAGCATATCCAGCATGAAATGTGGGATATCATTCAAATTCAAATCAGGGATAATGTGAAAGCCCGATGGCTGGATCCTGAAAAACTGAATAGTTACCGACGAAACGAAGATGATAAGCAGCACCGGTCACAATTTGAAATCTATGAATATCTGAAAGAGAAATCTGAAAATGCCGATAAACACACTGATAATTAAGTTCCTGATTGAAAAATTATAAATAAAAGCAATGATAAATAACGACGTATTCAAAAAGCTGAGAATCGCCCTTGAATTAAAAGATGAAGACATTATCGAAATTTTGAACCTGGTTGATTTTAAAATTACCAAAACTGAACTGAGCGCATTTTTCCGCCGCGAGGACCATCCCAATTATAAAATCTGTGGCGACCAGGTGATGCGTAACTTCTTGAACGGTTTGATCATTTACAAAAGAGGAAAAAAGGAGTGATTAATTATGAATGATAAGTAGTATCAGCTAATGGCTTAAAGATACAAGCCAATTGAACCTTAACACCTTAATGCCCAAACACAATTTCCCAGCATCGAATCATCTAGGAATTTCGATATGTTTTTCTGAACAAATCCCCCCACAATTCGATATTGATTCGTATTTTTGTTATCTAAAATTTTACTTATGATCACAATTGAGCAAGCATTGGCAATCGTGAACGAGGCCGTGTTTTATGAGGTGGATACAGAAGTGGTTCCATTGGATAAATCGCTGAACCGTGTTCTGGCCAAAAATATACTATCCGATATCGACATGCCGCCATTCAACAAATCGGCCATGGATGGATATGCCTGTAAAAAGGAAGATATTTTTAAACAACTCGAAGTGTTGGAAGTGATACCGGCAGGCAGTCAGCCCACAAAGAAAATTGAATCGGGGCAGTGTTCAAAAATTATGACAGGTGCCATGATGCCTGAAGGGACCGATTGCGTATTGAAAGTTGAGGAAACAACCGAAATAACTGAAAATCTGATTCAATTTACCGGGAAGCAGACAAAAAGTAATTTTGTTGAAAAAGCATATGATGTAAAAGTTGGTGAACTTGTTCTGAAAAAGGGTACCATTATCAATGCACAGCACATGGCTATTTCAGCCGCTGTTGGCTATGATAATCCCCGGGTTTATAAAAAAGTAAGGGTTGGTGTAATTTCAACCGGCGATGAATTGGTGGAACCACAGGTAAAACCTTCCTTATCACAAATCAGAAACAGCAATGCCTATCAGTTGATCGGCCAATTGCAAAAAATGAATGTAACCCCCTATTATTTTGGAATTGCCAGGGACAATGAAGAATCAACCAAGCGTGTGATTAGAAAGGCGGTCGAAGAAACGGATGTTATTTTACTTTCGGGAGGTGTTTCGATGGGCGATTTCGATTTTATTCCTAAAATATTTGATGAACTCGGGGTTAAAATAATGTTTAAAACCATTGCTGTGCAACCGGGAAAACCAACAGTTTTCGGGGTTCTTGACAATAAATTTATTTTTGGCCTCCCCGGAAACCCGGTTTCTTCATTCAATCTTTTTGAATTATTGGCCAAGCCCTTAATTTATAAGCTGATGGGGCATCTTTATCATCCGCTTACTTTTAAAATGCCGATGGGTCAAATTTATAGCCGGAAAAAATCAAGCCGCAAATCTTTTGTTCCGGTTAAAATTGAAAATGGTAAATTGTGGCCCATCGAATACCATGGATCTGCCCATATAAATTCTTTGAACGAAGCTCATGGGTTCATCTCAATACCAATCGGAAGCACAGAACTTAAAGAAGGGGAATTGGTTGATGTTCGACAATTTTAACAGAAAAATAAATTATTTACGTATTTCGGTTACCGACCGATGCAATTTGCGTTGTACCTATTGTATGCCAGCCGAGGGAATTAAACTCCTGGAGCATAAAGACATCTTATCTTTTGATGAAATCGTAAAAGTTGTACAAATCGCTGTTGAGTACGGCATTGATAAGGTAAGGATCACCGGTGGAGAACCTTTGGTCAGGAAGGGGATCGTTGACCTGGTTGGAATGATATGGGATGTTCTGGGGGTGAAAGATTTATCGATGACGACCAATGGTGTTTTACTCGAAAAATATGCGAAAGATTTGAAGGAAGCCGGACTGCAACGCGTAAATGTAAGCCTGGATACAATTGATCCAAAGAAGTTTAGAGAAATTACAAGAATCGGTGAAATCGGGCATGTGCTGGCCGGAATAAAAGCAGCCAAAAAAGCCGGACTTAATCCGATTAAAGTAAATTGTGTGGTTTGGAAATCCTCGGATGAAGAAGATGCACGTGCTGTTGCAAAGTATTGTCTTGAGAATGATCTTCAGGTGAGGTTTATTCACCAAATGAATTTAAAAACCGGCGAATTTTCGGTTGTTGAAGGAGGAGAAGGGGGTAATTGCAAAAACTGCAATCGCCTGCGATTAACAGCAGATGGAAACATAAAGCCTTGTTTGTTTAGCGATCTGGCATACAATGTCAGGGAATTGGGTGCAGAAGAAGCCATTTTACAGGCGGTTGGTAATAAACCAAAATCCGGAACATATAACAAAAGCGGGGATTTTTATAATATTGGAGGCTGAAGGTGAATGATTATTTTTGGGTGATTATTTTTGATTGACTATTGATGATCGATAAGTTGTAAAGATTAAATTGAATTTATACAGCGATAATATAAATATTGATTATCATAAAAATTGAAAATAAGCAATCAACAATAAAAAATAAGCAATAAGCAATAAGCGATAAAAAAAAAGTAAATGAAAAAGTTTTCTCACATCGACGACGAAGGTAAGGCCAAAATGGTGGATGTAAGCCACAAGCCGGATCAAGTAAGGGTAGCCCGGGCTGCGGGATTTATCAAACTTCAATCATCCACACTTGATTTGATCAGGGAAAATAAAATGAAAAAAGGGGATGTTTTGACTGTGGCTGAAATTGCGGGAATACTCGGGGCCAAAAAAAACAGCGATCTGATTCCGCTTTGTCATCCATTGCCTTTATCAAAAGTCGAGGTAAAAACGAGGTTTACCGAAAAAGGTATTGAGGTGGAAGCGATGGCTAAATGCATTGGCCAAACCGGGGTGGAAATGGAAGCACTAATGGCAACCAGTGTTGCTTTGCTTACCATTTATGATATGTGCAAAGCGGTGGATAAAGAAATGGTTTTGGGCGATATCCGATTGATTGAAAAAACTAAAACTGATTTGAGCATTTGATGATTAATTATGATGTGATTGTAGTCGGGGGAGGGGCAGCCGGAATGATGGCTGCCGGCGTTGCAGCCAATCAGGGTTCAAGTGTTCTTTTACTTGAAAAAATGTTTCGACCCGGACGAAAATTGCGCATTACCGGAAAAGGAAGATGTAATCTAACCAACCTTTGTTCTACCGACGAATTTTTCGAACATGTTGGGGAACAAGCAGGTTTTTTAAATAAAGCTTTCTCTGTTTTTTTCGCTGAGGATCTGATTAAATTCTTTCGTTCCATTCATATTAAAACTAAAATTGAACGCGGCAAAAGGGTATTTCCACAATCCGACAAAGCACAGGATGTAGTGGATGGAATGCATCGTTGGTTGCAGAAATCAAAAGTCAGGATGGAGAATAATGCCAGGGTTCATCAACTTCTGATTCAGGGTAATAATATCATTGGGGTTAAACTGATAAACGGGAAAGAGTACCATTCCAAATCTGTAATCCTTTGCACCGGGGGTGCCTCTTATCCTGCCACCGGATCAACCGGCGATGGTTATAAGCTGGCAAAACAGGCCGGGCATAACATTAATGCCATCCGACCCGCACTTGTGCCGTTGAACCTGAAGGAAACAATCCCGGCTGAACTTAACGGGCTGATGTTGAAAAACATCAATGTGCGAGTTTATCAGCAGGAAAAAATGCTTGTTGAACGGTTCGGGGAACTGCAATTTTTGAGGCATCAAATTTCGGGGCCCGTTGTTTTGTCGCTGAGCCGGGAGCTTGGGCCGATGCTCGAAAAAAAAGGACTGCTCAAATTCTCCATTGATTTGAAACCGGCCCTTAGCGAACTCAAAATAAAAAACCGCATTCAGCGCGAATTGGATGCAAACCCGAATTTGCTGGTCAGGGATTTGTTAAGAAAACTATTGCCGGCTAAATTGATAGGCTTTTTTGTAATAAAAGCTAAATTAACTCCCTTAAAACCTGTAAAGGAACTTAAAAAGGAAGACATCGAAAAAATAATTTTAAATTTGAAAAATTTTAACCTGATCGTGAACGGCCTTGGGGCTTTTTCGGAGGCTATTATCACGGCAGGTGGCGTTGATCTGAACCAAATTGATTCAGCCACAATGGAGTCTAAAAAAATAAAAAACCTATTTTTTGCGGGCGAATTAATTGATCTTGATGCGGATACAGGCGGATATAATTTACAGATCGCATTTTCAACCGCTCATCTGGCCGGATTGTCGGCTGCCAAAAACAGAAATTAATGAAAGAAAAATCCATAGAAGTATTATCAGTAAATGTTTCCGAAAAAAAGGGAACCGTTAAGCATAGTGTTGATGAAATTTTACTCAACGATAAAGGAGTGCAAAATGATGCACATGCCGGGAGCTGGCATCGGCAGGTAAGCATGCTGGCCATCGAAAGTGTAGAGAAGTTTGAAAAAAAAGCGGGACGAAAAATAAAATTTGGGGAGTTTGCCGAAAATATTACCACCAAAGGGATGGAGCTTTATCATGCCAAACCATTCGACAGGTTTATAAGTGAAAATATTGAGCTTGAGGTTACTCAAATCGGAAAAAAATGCCATGGTGATAATTGCGCCATTTACCGGGAAGTTGGGAATTGTGTTATGCCGAAAGAAGGAATTTTTGTGCGGGTAAAAAAGGGGGCTAAGTTAAAGGCCGGTGAAGTTTTTACTTATGTCCCAAAAGTTTTTAAAATGAGGGTAATTACATTGAGCGATCGTGCAAGTTCAGGAGAGTATGAAGACAGGAGCGGTCCTGAAATTACAAATATTCTGAATGAATATTTTGAAAAGATAGGCTGGAGGCACGAAGTTGATAATATCATTATTGCTGATGATCCTGAGCAACTGGAATTATTGATGGAAGATGCAGCTCGCAGGAAAACGGATATTATCATTACAACCGGCGGAACAGGAATCGGCCCAAAGGATTTTACGCCTGAGGTTGTCCGACCGATGCTGGACAAAGAAATTCCCGGAATCATGGAGCATATCCGATTAAAATATGGGACAGAAAAACCAAATGCCTTATTGAGTCGGGGCATTGCCGGTGTGATGGACGATAGCCTGGTATATGTGCTTCCTGGTAGCGTTAAAGCGGTTAAGGAATATATGTCGGAGATCACAAAAACATTGCAGCATCTCATTTTTATGCTGCATGCATTGGATGTACATTAATTTGATAATTTGAAAATGTGCTAATTTGAAAATGTATAGGATATTAAACAATTGTATTGCAATGTATAACTACCGTATTACTATTGTATAACAACCGAATGTCAACCATATAAGAATTTAACAATTTAACCTTTTATCAAATGAACCGAGAAAGCGCCCTAAAACTTTTACACGAATACATTGAGAACCCAAGAATGATTAATCATTGTTTAGCCTCCGAGGTGGTAATGAAAGCGTTGGCAAAAAGGCTGGGCAGGGATGAAGAAAAATGGGGCCTGGCAGGATTGCTCCACGATCTGGATGTTGAAAAAGTAAATGCGGATTCAAAAATTCATGGACTTGAAACTGCAAGAATATTAACAGAAATGGGTGTGGATGAAGAAATTGTGGATGCAATCAGAATGCATAACGAGATGGCAACAGGCCTCGAACGTACTACCGAATTTCAACATGCGCTGGCCTGTGGTGAAACCATAACCGGAATGATCACGGCTACAACCATGGTGTATCCCGATAAAAAAATTGCAAGCATCAAACCAAAATCAGTCACTAAACGCATGAAACAAGCTGCATTTGCCGCCTCTGTCAACCGCGATAATATCATGGAATGTGAACTGATTGGTATCCCGCTCAACGAATTTGCAGATCTGAGCATTGAAGCAATGAAAACCATTAGTGACGAAATAGGACTCTAAGCCCCAATCAATATGGTTTTAATAAAAACAATCTCAGAAGCAAGATATCAACAGATTTCTGTATAACTTTATAGGTTTATAATTGCACCATGTTTCAAAAAATATTCAGGAAAATAAATAATAAGTATTTTTATGCACTTGTCGGATTTATTGTCTGGATTGCTTTTTTTGATAATAATAACCTGGTGTCACGTTTTAAAATGAAACGTACGCTCAAGAGTTCGAGACAACAAAAGGAATTCTTTTTGGAAGAAATACGGAAAGATTCCCAAATGATTCATGAATTGATATATGATTCGGCAGCACTTGAAAAATTTGGCCGTGAACAATATCTGATGAAGAAAGATAATGAGGATATCTTTTTGGTTGTAAAACAGAATGCAGAAAAAAAATAGTCAGAGGTCTTAATATAAAGGCTTCTCAAAAATTCGGAAACGTTTATACACCCTGCCGCCAACTTTTTCCATTTCGGCCCGAACCTTATGGTTGTGTTCCAGTTCCAGATGTGAATCGATAACTGTTTTCCCGGCCCGTCGGGCTGAATCAAACATTTTGATTCCCATAATTACATCCAGGCCCTTGCCCTGATAATCGGGATGGATCGCACCCAATAACAGATTTAACTGCTTACTTTTTTTGCCTGCTTTTAAAATATGAATAAAACCAAATGGCAGCAAATAACCTCTGGCTTTTTGAATTCCCTTGCTGATGTCAGACATCCCGATCACGAATGCAACAACTTCATTCTGATTATTGACCATGAGTTTGATAAACCGTGGGTTGATGAGGTATAAGTAACGATTGGCAAAATCATCCATTTCATCTTCAGTAAAGGGCCAGAATCCATAAATGCCAGCAAAGGTTTGGTTAACCAAATTGAGTACCGGCCTGATGTAAGGTTTTACTTTTCGTCGGGAGCTAAATTCCAAAACTTTAAGCTGATGATTTTGTTGTTCAAATCGAACCCGAATTTTTTTATAGAATATGGGTTCTTCCTGAGGTATCGGTATTTTATATACGACAAGATCTACCTTCTTTGTAAAACCTTCATTTTCGGTCAGGTTTATCATATAAGGGAAGCTGCAATTGGTTGCAATAACGGTAGGCTCCTCATAACCTTCTGCCAAAAAACCCTGGGGATCTTTATCAGTAAATCCAAGCGGTCCGACCATCTTCTGCATTCCCTTCGATTTTCCCCATTGGGCAATGTAATCAATTAAAGTGTGGTATGTTTCCTGATCATCCCAACATTCAATAAACGAAAACCTGACATCCTTCTCATGGTGCTGTTTGTTGTACTTATGATTGATAATGCCCATTGCCCTGCCCACAACTTCCTGCTCCCGCAACGCTAAAATTAAAATGGTATCGCAATAAGAAAATGCCTTGTTTTTTTTCGGATTGAAGAATTCCCTGTCATCCATGTAAATAGGCGGCACCCAATTCTGATGTTCTTTGTGAATAATGGCAGGAAGATGAATAAAAGTGTGTAATAGCTTTTTTGAGTTAACAATCTTGATTGTCGGTTTCATTAGCAGCTTCTTCAATTATATTGCAAGATAATTAAAGAATCGTGAATTAAAAGTGAAAATTTTTTGAGTATCGTTAAACGCTCGGATTGCAAATCCAAGCAGGGATGTCTCGACGGGCTCGACATGACTAATAGCTGGCAATTTTCAGATTTTTTGTATAGATCGAGAAATATTATTCTAATCCCAACGCTTTAATTAGGTCAACCGGCAAAATGGGTCGGCCCTGAACATTTATGGAAGTCCCAATCACCAGTGCTTTTACAATCAATTTTTTATCCGGCAGGCGGTAAATATTTTGGTAAAATCCAAACCTGAGTGGAGAAATTCTTTCAATCTTTACCGTAACGGCAAATTTATCTCCGCTCCTGAGTGGATGCTGATAATCAATTTCCACCCTTTTAACAATTAAATGGATTCCCTTAGCCGTTAATTCGGCAAAATCTATATTGATGGATTTTAAATATTGATGGCGCGCATGTTCGAGATAATTCTGGTAAACGGAATTATTCACAATTCCTTCCATGTCGCATTCATAATCGCGAACATCCATTTCGTGCATAAATTCGAATTCTTCCATAAGCAAATTATTGGGGGTCAACATCAATGATAATGTAAACTCCGGTAAATGATCTGTTCTTTTTAAACCGATCCAGTATGAGTTGAAGTTCATTTTTGGCCACACTCAACTGATTGTTTTTTTCTGTTTTTAACAGGATGGTTTTTATGAATAAATTTTTAATTCTGGATACAATCGGATATTCAGGCCCCAGCACCCGATTCCCGAATTTTGCCCGCATCTGTTTAGCCAGTTCCGCAGAAGCGGAATTCAGCATTTTAAAATCCTTGTGTTTCAATCTAATCTCGATCAGCCGGTAAAAGGGGGGGTATTTAAAATTAATGCGTTCAATCAGTATGTCTTTATAGGTTTTAAAATAATTATTATCAATTACATTTCTGATAATGGAATGATAAGGATTATAAGTTTGAATGATCACTTTTCCGCGTTTGTTCTTACGGCCCGCGCGTCCACTCACCTGTGCCATCAGTTGATAACTCCTTTCGGGTGAACGAAAATCAGGATAACTCAACATATTGTCGGCATTTAAAATACCGACAACACTTACATTATCAAAATCCAATCCCTTGGTCACCATTTGGGTGCCGATCAGGATATCGATTGATTTATTTTCAAAGTCGTTGATGATTTTCTGGTATGCAAATTTCGATCGGGTGGTATCCAGATCCATTCTTTCAATGCGAAGTTTAGGATATAGGATCGAAAGTTCTTCTTCAACTTTTTCGGTGCCAAAGCCTTTCATCAAAACCTTTGGGTTTCCACATTGCGGGCATTTTTCAGGTATTTGGGTCGAATATCCGCAATAATGGCAACGCAAATGGTTGCTGCTTTTATGGTAAGTTAAAGTCACGTCGCAATTCACGCATTCCGGAATCCAGTTACAGATGTCACATTCGAGCCTGAGCGAAAAACCGCGCCGGTTCTGAAATAGTATAATCTGCTCCTTATTTTCAATGGCCTCATCAATATGTTTTAATAAAAATGAAGAAAAATGAGAATGCATCTGTTTTTTCCTGCTTTCCTCTTTGATGTCAGCAACCAGTATTTCGGGCATGCTGATGTTCAGATATCTTTCATTGAGTTCAACGAGGCCGTATTTTTGATGTTCGGCATTGTAATAGGATTCAATGGATGGGGTGGCCGATCCGAGCAAAGTTTTTGCATTATGCAATTGTGCAAGGTAAATGGCCGAATCGCGGGCATTATATCGTGGTGCCGGATCGAATTGTTTGTATGAATTATCGTGTTCCTCATCCACGATGATCAGGCCCAGGTTGTCGAATGGCAGAAAAAGTGCAGAACGCGGGCCAATAATGATTTTATATTCTTTTTCCGTGCCCTGGTTTTCACTTGAATTTACCTTGTTCCAGATTTCAACCCTTTCGTGTTTATTGTATCTGGAGTGATAGACCCCGACCTGTTCGCCAAAATACTTTTGCAATCTTTTAATGATTTGGGTAGTCAGGGCAATTTCGGGCAACAAATAAAGAACCTGCTTTCCCTGTTGAATATTTTCTTCGATGAGCTTGATATAAAGCTCGGTTTTACCGCTTGACGTAACTCCATGCAAAAGCACCACATCTTTTTCCTTAAATAAATCATTGATTTGCTGATAGGCGAGTTGTTGTTTTTCACTCAGTTCGATTGAAGCGGGTTTTGCAATGGCCTTTGTATCGATAATCCTGCTGCTCAGTTTTTGATATTTTTCAAGAATGCCCTTGCTGATCAGTGCATTGATCTGTGCAATATTTGCATCGGCATTATTAAGGATTTCTTTCTGCGAAACTTCCTGGTTTTTATCTGCCTGATTTTGCGTGAGATTATAAACCGTCATCAATAATTGAAGCTGCTTAAATGCCCTTTTATTTAATTGGTCAAATACTTCCCGGAGCTTCTGCTCATCCTCAAGATAAGTTTTTGAAATTCTTAAATAAGTAAGCATTTTAGGCTTAAATTCTTCGTTTAACTCTTCAACAACATTGATCAGTTTTTTATCGATCATCGTCTTGATCAGGGGAATTGTTTTTTGCAGTCCGGTCAATTCAACAACTTCGGAAATTGTTATTTTTTTTCTGTTCAACAGTGTTTCTGTGACCAGAAATTCATTTTCAGATAATACCTGCTGATCGGGCACAAAAGCAGGATCCAGAATGATTTGTGATTCGCTCACCAATTTTAATCCCTGGGGCAAAGCAGCATTCATTACTTCACCAAAGGTGCATAAATAATAATGGGCGATCCATTCCCAAAAAATAAATTGTTGCCGAGTAACGATTGGTTCATCGTCAAGTATCGATAAAATATATTTTGGTGGATGTTCAGGTGGTTTTTGGCTTAATTCACGAACAAGGGCCGTATAAATTTTTTTCCGGCCAAACTGAACCACAACCCTTTGCCCGCACTTAATATCCTTATTCAGTTCGTAGGGAACCCTGTAGGTAAAATACCCCGGAACCGGTAATGGCAAAAGCACATGGGCAAAAAGTGTGAGCCTTTCCATGGATGTCTAGAATAAACGATCCAGAACAGCAATTAAGCGATCAACTTCTTCCATTGTATTATAATGAACCATACTTACCCTGATTACGCCATCTTTCTCAATAAGCCCTAAATCAGTGATGAGTCTTCGTGCATAAAAATCACCAAAGCGGATTCCAATTTTGTAGGCATCAACTTTCTCGGTGATGCTGCTGCTAACAACGCCATCAATCACAAAAGAGATGGTTGCAAGCCTTTTGTGCTGATCTGCATCGGATCGACCGATAATTTTAACTCCTTTCTTTTTTGTTAAAAAATCAAGAAGTCGTTGCGCCAGTTTTTCTTCATGATCAGCAAAAAGCTGATAAATTTTCTCGTATGCCGCTCGTGAATAAATATCAGTGATTTCAGGAAAATGTTCATTCACAAGGGCTCCTAAATAATCGCGGTAACCCAGGTAGCCATAACTCAGTTCATAATTTGCACTGCCCGGCTGAAATTTATAAGGGATATCACTTTCTGCAATAAAAAAGTGGTTGATATTGGGCAATTTTTCCAGAATTTCTTTTCGTCCGTAAAGTGCTGAATAATGAGGGCCATAAACTTTGTAAAATGAGAATACATAAAAATCCACATCCATCGCCTGAACATCGGGCAATTTGTGAGGCGCATATGCAACCGCATCAACACATAAATATGCCTGGTTTTCGTGGACCACTTTGGCGATTTCCCTGATTGGATTAATCGTTCCCAAAATATTTGATGCATTGGTAAGTGAAACAAAACGGGTTCTTGGGGTGATCAGCTTTTTTAAATCTTCAATATCAAATTCCAGGCTTTCCTGATTTATTTTCCAGAATTTGATTTTCATCCCCGATTTTTCCAGATTCACCCAGGGACCAACATTGGCCTCATGATCGCAATTGGTAACAATGATCTCGTCTCCAGCTTTCAGTGTTTGCACCAGACTGTATGATAATTGTCGGAGCAACATGGTGGTTGAAGGGCCAAAAATTACTTCTGCAACTTCACGCGCATTGATCAGTTCGGCAACAAAACGATAAGATTCCTGAAGGCGTCGGCCAGCTATTTGAGAGGGTTCATAAGTGGCCCCCAACTGAACATCCGAAGTGCTTAGGTATTCGCTGATCCTGTCGATGACCGGTTTCACTGTTTGCGAACCGCCTGCATTATCAAAATAAGTCCATTCGCCTTTTAGGGCCGGAAATTGTTCTCTGACAAAATTTATATTTAATTCCATATCTTAATTAGTTAGATAATACCCGTGCTATTTCGAGTAAACTTTTGTTAATGGTTTGATGTTGTTTGATTGCTTTTTCAAAAGGTATAAAGGATGTTTTATTGTTTAACTGGCCGACCATTACATTGTGTTTTCCTTTTAGCAATGAAATTACTGCTTCGTAACCAAGTGTACTGGCCAAAACGCGATCGTTGCAAGTCGGAGAACCACCCCGTTGAATATGCCCCAGAATGGTCACCCGTGTTTTAAAATCCGGAACACTTTTTTCAATATGATTTGCCAGCTCAATGGCTCCACCTGAATCATCTCCTTCTGAAACAATGATGATCCCTGTTCTCTTGTTTCTTCTCCAATCGTGTTTAAGTTTTTGAAGAATAGAGTTGTAATAGGTTTTTGTTTCCGGAATCAGGATATCTTCGGCCCCACTGGCCAACCCACTTGTCAGGGCTATGAATCCTGCATCCCTTCCCATCACTTCTACAATAAAAAGCCGGTTGTGCGAATCGGCGGTATCCCTGATTTTATCCACGGCTTGAACAACCGTATTTACAGCCGTATCGAAGCCAATGGTAAAATCTGTGCCAAAGAGGTCATTATCGATGGTACCTGGCAGTCCGATCATTGGGAATCCAAATTCCTTATTAAAAATATGTGCACCCGTAAAAGTACCATCACCTCCAATGGCCACAGCGGCATCAATTTTTTCTTTCTTCAGAAATGCATATGCTTTGGCCCGGCCTTCATGGGTTCTGAATGCATCACTTCTGGCAGTTTTTAGTATGGTGCCGCCCCGTTGAATAATATTTGAAACATCAGTGGTTGCCATTGGGCGCACATTTCCGTTAATCATTCCGTCATACCCATTGATGATCCCGACCACTTCAAGATCATTTGAAATGCCGGTGCGCACAACTGCCCTAATGGCTGCATTCATCCCCGGAGAATCGCCCCCGGAAGTAAAAACCCCAATTTTTTTTATCGGTAACATATGCTTAGTTTGATATAAACAAATTTAAGTTTTTTTCTGTTTCCTAAACCCTGCGAGGGTTTTAAACCCTCGCAGGGTATGGCTAACTATTTTTTTGATTGGTTCGATTTGGAAAATTTTCGACTTCCTTCGTATACCTCAAATTTGGCAAAACGGCATTCGATGGCTCCGTTAAAAACGGTAATTTTTTTTGAGGGCCGCAGACCTACAAATTTCAATGCATCCAGATTTCCACTTAAAACCCATGCCGTATAACCCCCGTATTTTGTTTTAAGCTGATCGCCAATCATTTTATACAAGGCAATGATGTCGCTTTCTTCCAATCGCTCGCCATAGGGCGGGTTGGTAATAATGGTTCCATTTTTAAATGGGGTTTTTAGTTCTTCGAATGAAGTATGCCGTAATTCGATATCCTTATGAAAGCGGGCACTTTTTATATTTTCTTTAGCGATTGAAACCGCTTTAAACGAATGATCAACCCCCAGTATTTTACATTCCGGCTCTTTTTGTAAGTCAAGTGACTCATCACGAACCTTTTCCCATAGCTTTTGATCAAAATCTTTCCAGCCCATAAAACCGAAATAATCACGATAATAGCCCGCCGGAATTCCATAAGCCTGCATGGCAGCTTCAATTAATAAAGTCCCAGATCCACACATCGGATCAATCAAATCTGTTTTGCCTTGCCATCCGCTTAATTTAATAAGTCCAGCAGCCAGCACTTCATTCAATGGTGCTTTATCGACCTGCGAACGGTAACCTCTTTTATGCAAAGAAGTGCCGGAGCTATCGAGTGAAACCGAACAATTTTCTTTGAAGATATGGATATTGATCCTCAAATCAGGGTTTTCGACATCAACTGATGGTCGTTTATTAAATTTATTACGGAAACTGTCAACAATGGCATCTTTGCTTTTTAAGGCTGCAAATTTCGAATGTGTGATATTGGATTTATTTACAACCGCATCAATGGCGAGGGTTTGATCGACATCCATATAATTCCACCACTCAATATTGAGTAGCTCATTGTACAGCTCATCCTCATTTTGAACCGTAAAAGCTGCAATTGGTTTTAAAATGCGGATGGCGGTGTAGCATAAATAATTAGCCTTGTACATTATGCCTAAATCACCCTCAAAGCTTACGGCTCGGTTTACTGATTCAATTTCAGTGGCACCGATTGATGCTAATTCTTCTGCCAATACTGACTCCAGACCAAAAAAGGTCTTGGCAATCATTTTGTATTTATCGTTTTTATTTTTCAATTGAAAATGATTCAAATTTGTATACCCGGATCAGCTTTTTATGCATGAGTGCCTAAAGTTTTGATTGCATGGAGTGCTTCAAGTCTTTAATTTATAAAACCTTATACTCTCCTAAATTTAGCTCCCCTTAAGCATTTCTAAACTAAAAAACAAAAGTAGTAATTATTTAACAAGTGTTTTTGCTATTTTTGAGATTCTAAACCTTAAACAATGACAATACAAGAAGCACAAAAAGCCGTTGATGACTGGATTAAAAGCAAGGGGGTCAGATATTTTAATGAATTAACTAATATGGCCATTCTCACCGAGGAAGTGGGGGAGGTCGCACGCATCATTGCAAGGCAATACGGAGAGCAGTCGTTTAAACAGGATGAAGCGGAAAATAGTTTGGCCAATGAATTAGCCGATGTATTGTTTGTATTGATCTGTCTGGCCAATCAAACAGGAGTGGAGTTAACGGAAGCACTCAAAATTAATTTGGATAAGAAGACAAAAAGAGATAAATTTCGGCACATTAATAATCCGAAATTAAAATAAATATTTTGTAATAAATACAAATTATTCAACTCTAATACTTCCAAACAATAAATACTCATTAATCAATAAAATTATGCTTATAAAATGGTTTATTAAACACCAGTGGAAGCAAACAACGCGTTCAACGATCTTTCAAAAAAATATAGCGGTAAATATTTTTCTGGGGCTCATTGTTTTGTTGTTGTTTGTAGAATTATTGGCTGCAGGTTTATTTCTTGGCGATAAATGGCATACGCTTTTCCCGGAGGCTGACCCTGTTACTAAATTTAATGGCATCTTATTGTATTATTTTGCATTTGATTTGATTATTCGGCTTATGATGCAAAATGTGCCGGTAATGGCCGTTCAGCCCTATTTACATCTTCCGATAAAAAAATCAACCCTCGTAAATTATATGCTTTCAAAGGCATTGTTGAGTGTTTTTAACTATTTCCCCTTGCTTGTTTTTATCCCGATTGCCATTTTTCAGATTGCCCCTGCCTATGGCTCAAATATTGCGTTAATCTGGATTGTATCTGTTTTTCTGCTGATGCTGAACAATAACTATTTATTGGTTTATTTGAAAAAGCAGATGGTTGGAAATGCTAAAATTGTCGGAATTAGTGGATTGTTTTTGATTGCCGTTCTGGTGGGCGACAATTACGGGCTCATCTCATTATCAAATGTATCAGCATTGATTTTTGATAAACTGATTTTAAATCCAATCGGAATTCTGATCCCGATTGCATTGCTGGCTTTTACCTATATTCTGAATTTTAATCATCTGCTAGGAAAATTATACCCCGAGGAATTAAGGGTGGGAAAAGATAAAAAGATAGATACGGTTTCTGATATCAAATATCTGAAACGATTGGGGCAGATTGGTGAAATTGTCGGGGTTGAAATTAAATTGTTCATTCGACACAAACGCACCAAGTCTATCATGTATATGACCCCGCTTTTTTTGCTGTATGGCTTATTTTTCTATCCACAACCCGAATTCCAAAGTATGTCATTTTTGAAAATTTTTATCGGATGGTTCATCACAGGTGGTCTGATGTACAATTACCTGAATTTTGCTTTTTCTTACGAAAGCAATTATTTTGATGCCATCCTTACCCACGATATTGATATGCGTCGGTATTTCAGAATGAAGTTTATTGTGGCATTGTTAATAAGCTCCTTTTGTTTTATTGTTACAATTCCGTATGTGTTTTTTGGGGCTGATATTTTATTGTTCCACATGGTGATGTACTTATTCAACATAGGAGTGTTAAGTTTTGCACTTTTATATTTGGCAACATACAACACCAACAGGATGGATTTGAGCAAAAGTGCAACTTTTAATTATCAGGGAATGGGAGCATCGAATTGGTTATCAATGATACCAGCCATGTTGATTCCCGTTTTAATATTTGTTTTGTTCAATTCGCTGGGATGGCCTTACATTGGTTTGGGCGTGTTGAGTTTACTCGGAATTTTAGGATTGTTATTCAATCGTACAATTATTGATTATCTCGTAAAACAATTTTTAAGTCGAAAATATAAAATGGCCGAAGGATTTCGGAAACGTTAAAAAAATAAGATCATGATAGAATTAAAAAATATTACCAAAGTATATAATGGAGTAACCGTTTTAAATGTTCCTGAATTAAAGATTAAGAAAGGTGAGAGTTTTGGCCTTGTAGGGAATAACGGTGCAGGCAAAACCACCATGTTTCGTTGCCTGTTGGATTTGATCCGCACCAATAGCGGGGAAGTTATTTCTGAAAATGTGAATGTGGCCAAATCTGCCGCCTGGAAATCATATACCGGATCGTATCTGGATGAGGGATTTGTGATCGATTTTTTGACCCCCGACGAATATTTCCAGTTTCTGGCAAATATCAACGGGCTCTCAAAAGGCGATCTGGACGATTTTCATGCATATTTTAAAGAGTTTTTTAGTGGTGAAATTTTGGGAAAGAAGAAATATATCCGGGATTTATCGAGCGGTAACCAAAAAAAGGTTGGTATTGCAGCTGCTTTAATGGGAAAACCCAGTGTGTTGATACTGGACGAACCTTTTAACAGCCTGGACCCAACCACCCAAATTCGCCTTAAAAATATTTTAAAAACTTTGCAAAAAGACAAGGATGTTACCATGCTGATCTCGAGCCACGATCTGAACCACGTGACGGAAGTTTGTGAGCGAATTGTGGTGTTGCATGAAGGTGAGATTGCACACGACATTCAAACAAAAAGCGACACCCTCAAAGTGCTTGAGGAATATTTTGCTGTTTAGGAGGTATTTTCAGTTAACATCTTTAGGCGTATTCCGTCTTAGTTTAGTAACCAAGACTTATGCACATGAAGTTCCGATATTGGCTTGTATTTTGTTTCCAGGCAATAATTCTGGTATCATTTTCTCAAAATAACATTAAAGGAAAGGTTATTGACGATAAGAGCCATGAACCCCTTGCTTTTGTAAATATTGTTGCAAACGATGGAAGGTTTGGGACGGTTTCAAATATTGATGGTGAATTTGAAATCAATGCACTCACTGAAATTGAAACACTTACTTTTAGCTATGTGGGTTACGAACCTTTGGTAATTCAGAAGGGCGAGTTTACAAAAGTATTCAGGCTGAAAGCCAAAACCATTCAACTTTCCGAAGTTACAATCTTTGCAGGCGAAAATCCGGCACACCGGATTATACGAAATGCCATTGCCAACAGAAGCATTAATAATCCTGAAAAACTGGAATCATTCTCCTACACCTCATACGATAAAATGGTGATCACTTCGGATGTAGATTCGATGCTGATTCATCGCGATTCTTTAAAGAGAGATACTGCTTCTGAAAGGGCCAGAGACTTTTTTGAAAAACAGGATCTTTTTCTGATGGAAACGGTTACGGATCGGAAATTCATGAAACCCGACCGGAATTACAATAAAGTGATTGCACAGCGGATTTCCGGTTTCCAGGATCCGGTTTTTACGTTTCTGGCTTCACAAATTCAATCCACTACTTTTTACGAACCCCTCATCCATATTGCTGATAAATATTATGTTAATCCCGTTAGCCCGGGCAGTATTTCCAAATATTTTTTCAATATTGAAGATACGGTTTATACAGAGCGGTCAGATACGGTCTTTATTATATCGTACCACCCGCGGAAAGGTGCCAATTTCGACGGCTTGAAAGGTGTACTGTCAATCAATAGTTATAAATGGGCCATTCAAAATGTTCGGGCGGAACCTGCCCAAAATTCTGGAATTTTCACCATCAAAATTCAACAATTGTACGATTTGATCGACAATGAGCTGTGGTTTCCGGTTCAATTGAATACCGATATTATTTTTAACCCTGAGATGTTTCAGGCTACTGCTGATAGCACGAGCCTCGGAATTAAAGCCGTTGGAAAAAGTTATATCAAAAATATTGTGTTGAATCCGGATTTGATCAGGCGTGAATTTAATAATATCGAAATTGAAATCGATCCCAAGGCAACAAAACGTGATTCGGTGTATTGGAACAGATACCGGAACGACAGTCTGACTGCGAAAGATCGTGAGACATACCGTGTTCTCGACAGCATAGGCCAGGCCGAACATTTCGACCGGATTGTTAATACCGCAAAGGTGGTTGTTACCGGAAAAATCCCTCTTGGGTTTGTGAACCTAGATGCCAATCAATTTTTAAATTACAGCGATTATGAAGGTCTGCATATTGGCCTGGGATTGCATACAAACGAACGACTGTCTAGAGTTTTTAATGCTGGCGGATTTGTTGGATACGGAACAAAAGATAAAAAAATAAAATATCGGGCAGAAATGAATGTAATGCTTGATAAATTGCATGAAGTTGAATCGGGCTTCGCAATATATTCAGACAATTACGAAAGCGGAGGGGTTCATTTTTTCGATGATGAGAAAAAACTGCTGGAGCTGTCAAATATCAGAAATCTGCTGGTCAAACAAATGAACCTGACAGATGGGACTTCTGCTTATTTACGTTTCAGGGCATTGCGCAATTTTAAATTCAATCTAGAATTCAATAATTATTCAAAAGTAGCAAACAAGGGAATTGAGTTTAATCTGGTAAATCAGCCCTATCAATTTACTGAAGCAGCTTTCGGCTTTAGGTGGGCTTATAAGGAGAAATTCTTTAAAAAAGATGATTCAAAAATTTCATTGGGGACAAAATTTCCTACCCTTTGGTTTAATTATACCAAAGGCTTTGACCATATTTTGGATGGTGAATTTGATTATCAGCGCTATGATCTAAGGATCGAAAAATCTTTTTATTTGAAATATATAGGTAAATCGAGTATTCGCATTGTTGCAGGTTATATTGACGGAGAAATCCCATACTGTAATTTGTTTAATGGCAATGGCAGTTATCGAAAATTTACCTTATATGCACCCTATAGTTTTGCCACCATGCGAATGAATGAGTTTTTATCAAGCAAATACCTGGCGATTTATTATGAGCATAACTTTGGGAAATTGCTTATAAATTCAAAAAAGTTTGCCCCGGAAATTGCAATTGCCACCAACCTGGCATTTGGCACTCTTGAGCATCCAGAAAATATAAGAAATGTCGCATTCAACACCCTCGAAAAAGGGTATTATGAAAGCGGGTTATTAATCAATAAATTGATCGATCTTAAAATTTATAAACTGGGATTGGGCGTGTTTTACAGGTATGGCCCATACTCATTCGATGCTCCTGTCGATAATTTTGCCTTCAAGCTTTCGCTCACTTTTGGATTTAGATAAACGCTCGAAAGTATCATTAATAGTGGGTTAGCAGCGTTAAATTAAGTTAAAAATTCTTAAAAGCCTTGATTGATTTAAATGTGCAATTTAATTTTGAATCATTGTTCATTAAAATATTAAGGTATGAAAGGTCAGATAAATTCTCACTGGGTTTTTAGCCTGATCATTGCGGTGCTCATTCCGGGCTTCGGAAGTTTAAAGGCACAGAATAAAGAGGCCGAAAAACCCAAAATAGAAATTAAAGTGAATAAGGAAAAGGATGAAAATGGCAATGTCATCCGTTTCGATTCTACTTACTCATTTTCGTGGCAGGGCGAAAACCTGAGCCGCGAACAAATGGATTCAATTTTTCAGAATTTTGGCATGGATCATCATTTCGGCGATTTTTTTAGGAATGATTTCTTCAATCGGGATTATTTTAAGGATGATTTCTTTGGAAATGATTCATTGTTTTCAAGGTTTATGGATCCATTTATGAATCGTGATTTTTTTGACAACCATCCGTCAGATTCCCTAAAACCAGGTATTTATGATGGTTTTTTTCCAAAATCATTCATGGATCATTCATCTTTCGACAGAATGCGTGAAATGATGGAGAATCATCAGAAAGAAATGATGGAATATTTTAATCAATTTAAGAGTCAGAGGGATTCATCAACGATTGAGAAGCCTGAGATCAGGAAACAAAACGGAAAATCAACGGTTAGGCCCGCAAAAATTATTAAAACCTGATACGGTTGATTAATCATTTATCAGGTTAAAGGTATGACAGGCGGCAATGGCAGCAGTTTCTGTACGCAGGCGACTGCTGCCAAGGCTGACCGGTATAAAACCTGCCTTTTCAGCCAAACCAACTTCTTCAGGGCTGAAATCTCCTTCTGGACCAATTAAAATCAATGCATTATTACCCGCTTTGTAAACTTGCTTTAAAAGCTTTGTTTCCCCTTCGCAATAGGCAATAAATTTCTGTCCCTCGAAATCCTTCTTTAGAAGCTCATTAAATTTTGTGGCCTCATCAATAACCGGCATATAAGCTTTCAACGATTGTTTTAGGGCAGCAAGCACCACACGCTCCAGTCGATTGACTTTTACTTCCTTGCGTTCCGAATGTTCACAAATAATGGGGGTGATGTGGTTAATGCCAATTTCGGTAGCTTTTTCCAGAAACCATTCGTAACGGCTGATGTTTTTTGTGGGTGCCACTGCCATATGTAAATTAAAATTACGTTTCCCATATTCAGATTTCGTTTCCAGAATTTCTACCGTGCAATGTTTCGGATGATCATCGATTAAAGTCGTTCTGAAAAGTTTTCCTTTCCCGTCCGTTAAATGAATGATATCTCTCTTTTGCAGTCGTAATACCCGGATGCAATGTTTGGATTCATCCTCGTTCAGGGTGTAAAGATGATCACTGATGTCAGGGCAATAAAATAGATGCATGGTTTTGTAAAATGGATGACAAGATATTAAAATTTTTGGTTGTTCAGCAAGGCTGGCGAAGATTTGTAATACATAAGGACGAAATAAAATTTCGTCCTTATGATATTATATTCCAGCTGGCGCGGATTTGTAATCCGTGCCGTAAATCTTTTGCTTTTTATTTAACGCTAGCTAGCGCAGATTTGCCTGCCAGACTGCAGGCTGGTAATCCGCATGCCGTAAAGTTGCTTTCTATCAAACGCCCGGATTGCAAATCCGAGCGAGCTGGTTAATTGTTTTTTTCTCTTTTAAAATCCCAAAGTTCAATAATCATTATTAATATAAATAAAAAGAATATTATAATTCCTAAAACAACAACAATAACGATAGGAAGAAAACTTGAAAACAGAGTAATAATAGCTACTACGATTCCTGTTGTGTATAAATGATTTTTATTCTTTCTTAATACTTTAAATTTTGTTTTAAGAAAATTATTAGTTAATATTCTCATCTTCCGATTTCTTTTTTCCTCGCTATCGCGGATTTGCCAGCCAGACCGCAGGCTGGTAATCCGTGCCGTAAAGTTGCTTTCTATCAAACGCCCGGATTGCAAATCCGAGCGAGCTAATCGAATTGGCATTCCTATTTAATAATTATCATTCATTTTTAGAGAAAAACCTAGCTGGCACTAATTTATAATCCGTGCCATTCAAAATAGCATCTTAAAATGATAACTTACAAACTTAACTATTTCCTACCTCCAGTTTTTAATTAAGGGTTTATGTCCTGCAACAACTATTTCTAAATAATTATCCAAACCTGCATAATTTCTAGCAGAGCTAAAAATATAATCTTCCGCTTTTTCCACTATCAAATCTTTTACGGGGTTTTGATGAATATAATCCAGTTTTTCATAAAAAAATGCCGTACTATAAATCTCCTTTGCCTGGTTTCCATCCTGCCAGACTTTAAAATGTTGATTACGTTTAAGGTGTTTGCATTCTTCCGAGAATAATTTAAGCATCCATTCTTTCCGGCTTTCAGACGCATCATCATTAATTAATTCTATTATTTTCTTCGACGTAAATTTTTTCAAATCTCTTAAAATGTCAGACAGAGAATCACTTCCATCTGCCCTACAGATCATGTGAATATGGCTTGGCATGATGACATAAGCAAAAATCGAAAGTTTTTTGTTTTTAATGCAATGTTTCAGTGAGTCAATGATGGCTAACTTTTGATTTTTTCTCGTAAATACGTCTATCCAGCTTACAATTGTCATTGTTATAAAGTAAGCTTTTGACGGGTTTTGAATTTTGTACTTGTCTGACATAGAGTAAAGTTAATAAAAATATTCTAATACCCTGAATGGGTGGGGAGTACAAATCTTTTATAGATAAGGCACGGATTATAAATCCGCGCCAGCAAATTCTAATACGTTGAATTGATAGGGAGTATAAATCTTATTAGTCGAGGCACGGATTACCAGCCTGCGGTCTGGCAGGCAAATCCGCGCCAGCTAAGTTCTTTCCTGAATATGGATTGCTAAATTTTATCTTCAAATTTCTTTAAAGCATATAAAACAATCCGGTACGAAAGATAAATGAAAACCGGCCATGTGGCCAACCATATTATTGATGCAGTATACATTTTCGATTGATTATTTTTGAATGATTATTGATTAATGATAATTTTAATTGTTAATTTTTGATCGGGTGCTTTAATTCAATTGACAATAAGCAATAAGCAATTATCAATAAGAATGACTGTCTTCTTCTACTTCTTTTTCCGAAATATTGGTTTTGTTCATGGCCCGCCATGCCCACCAGATATAAGCGATTACAAAGGGAACCATCAGCGACACATAGCTCATGGCCGTTAAGGTATAATGGCTCGATGATGCATTTTCGATGGTAAGCGAACTTTGCAGATCAAATATGGACGGATAAAACGCAGTATGGTTAAATCCGGCAACCAGAAAGAGTGAAAATACCGTTAAAATAGTTCCTGTGCCTGACAGCCAGATTCCGAATCGACTGCATTTTTCAAAACAAAATATGGTTCTGCCAATACCCAGTAAAACCAGTGCAACACCAATCAATAAAAGGATTAATACCACAGGCATCTGAAGCAGGTTATGCAGGTATTTGAATGATTCGTATGATACTGTTCCGCTTTCGGGATCGTAGGCAAAACCTTTCATGAGTAAAAGATTGACCAAAAAGAATAAAAAGAAGACCAGGAATGGAATGGCATTCCGGGGGAGTTGTTTTAGCGATCTTTCAATAATTTTTCCATGCGACACGCTGTTGATAAAATACAAATTGGCCAGTACCCTCGAAAGAAAGAAAACAGCCAGTCCCAGCGATAAATTTACAAAAGTTGCATAACGACCAAAGTTAAATGCAAGTTCCAAACCATTAAACGGGCCTTCCCATTTGGACTGATTCATTTCATTAACTGAAAATTCCGATCCTGTAAAAAAGGTTGCTACGGCAGTTCCGATTAAGATGGTTCCCAGCAGCCCGTTTATAAATAAAAATGTTTCGTAGGTACGTTTTCCCAGGAAATTATTTGGTTTAGTTCGAAATTCGTAGGCAATGGCCTGAATGATAAAACAGAACAGAATTAACATCCAAACCCAGTAGGCACCTCCGAAACTGGTCGAATAAAATAAGGGGAAGGAAGCGAAAAATGCGCCACCAAAGGTAACCAGGGTTGTAAAAGTAAATTCCCATTTTCGCCCGAGTGCATTTACAATAATTTTTCGTTCCATTTCCGTTTTTCCAAGGGCGTAAATCATGGTTTGTCCACCCTGAACAAACATCAGAAAAACCAAAATAGCGGCCAGTAATGAGATAATTACCCACCAATATTGCTGTAGTGCTAAATGTGATAATGTTTCAAACATGATTATTGTCCTCCATCTTTAGGTCCTTTTTTTATTTGGCTCAACATAATTTTGATCTCGGCAATCAATAAAGCGGTAAAGGTGAGTGCAAACAGCCAGAAGGTAATCTGCACCGACGATTTATCAATTTGCGAGACGGCTGAAAGCGTAGGCATCAAATCCTGTATTACCCAGGGTTGCCGCCCGACTTCTGCCACAATCCATCCGGCCTGTGAAGCGATATAGGCCAGTGGAATGGTCCAGAGTGCAACATAGAGTACCCAACGTCTCTGTTCAAGTTTTTTTCGGTATAGAAGGAAGAGAATAACGATAAAAAGTATTCCGAAATGAGCACCCAGTATTACCATGATGTGAAATGAATAAAAACTAAGTGGAACACTGGGAATCAAGTCGATTGGATTGTCGTAATATCCATATCCGAAGTATTTATAATGTTTTTCGAATAATGCCAATTGTTCTGCTGCCAATTCTTCATCATTTATTTTTTGGGCAGCCTTATATTCTTTCAGGGCCTGAATGGCAATTTTACCCTGCCTGATTTTTTCGTAAATGGATGGGATGCCCTGTTTAGCGTTTCCATTTACCAGGTCATTGATACCCGGTACAAATGCTCTTGGAGATAAGAATGCCATATATGAAAGCGCATTGGGGATTTCAATCTTATAATAAAATTCTCGTGGATGTGGATTGTTTGGATCCTGGGGTTTCTCCATAATTCCAATGGCTATGAGCGGTGCATTGGTTTGCCCATCGTACAGCGCTTCCATGGCTGCAAATTTCATGGGTTGTATTTTGGCCATATGCCGGGCCGATTCATCGCCAGTACCAACTAAAAATATGGTCGAAAGTAATCCGAAAGTTGCTGCAACCACCATGCTTTTTTTGGCAAAAACAACTTCCTTGCGCTTTAACAGGAACCAGGCACTGACTCCAACCACAAATATGGCTGCCAGTACATAACCCGAAGTAATGGTGTGCAGAAATTTATTGATAGCAGTTGGCGATAATAAAACATCCCAAAAATTCTGCATTTCGTTACGTGCCGTATCGGGATTAAATTTCATGCCAACAGGATTCTGCATCCAGGCATTGGCAACCAAAATCCACAGTGCTGATAAATTGGCCCCGAATGCCACGAGCCACGACGACATTAAGTGAATTTTTTTACTCACCTTGTTCCAACCAAAAAACATAATGGCGATAAAAGTTGATTCCATAAAAAATGCCATGATGCCCTCTACGGCCAGTGGTGCGCCAAAAATATCACCAACGAACCAGGAGTAATTCGACCAGTTGGTTCCGAATTCAAATTCGAGAATGATCCCGGTTGCCACACCAATGGCAAAGTTGATCCCGAATAATTTCATCCAGAACTTAGTGGTTTTTTTCCATTGTTCATCCCCGGTTTTAACATAAATGCTTTCCATAATGGCCACGATAAAGGCCAATCCGAGGGTTAAGGGTACGAAAATCCAGTGGTACATGGCCGTAAGTGCAAACTGTGCCCTCGACCAATCAACCAATCCAAAATCAATATTTTCCATGCTAATTTATTTTGTGAGTTGTTCAACTACATAATTGCTCCGATCCTGATCGGAATCGAATTTTGAATCTAAAAAGTTTCTGAAAAAAAATAATTTGAAAATAAAGAAGATAATGAACAGCTTGATTAAAATAATCACCCAAAGACTTTTTCCATAAGTCATCTGTTTAAAACCGTGGTAATAGAACTGCAAAACCCGTCGGATAAGCTTAAACTTCATGAGGATGATAATTTGATGCAAGCAGGTACTTTAATGCTAATTTATATGATCAAATATAATTAAAAAAAAAGATTTACCCTAAAATCCAAACTGAAAATAAAGTTAATCTACTGAAAAAAGTTGTAACTTGCTCTGATACATAATATATGAGCTGGTGAAAAAAATGTTACCGAAAGAAGTGCGGCAAAAAATCCGTAAAGGACAATTTAAAGAAATGACCAGCGGACTTTGCCGTGGTTTTATACAGGGGAACCTTGTGATCCTGCCTAAAAAGTATGCTGAAGATTTTAAATTGTTTTGTGAGCGGAACCCGGCCCCTTGTCCGCTTTTAAGTATTTCTGAACCCGGAGATCCATTCATTTCTCAGCTAGGTGATGATATTGATATCAGGACGGATGTGCCCGAATACCATATTTTTATAAATGGGAAATTGGCAGATACCGTTACACAGATTAAAAATTACTGGCAGGATGATTTTGTTACTTTCATATTGGGTTGTTCATTTTCTTTCGAGGATGCCTTAATTGAAAATGGGATTAACATCAGGAATGTAGAGTTAAAGAAAAATGTTTCGATGTATCAGACAAAGCTGAAAACCATAAGTACTAAATATTTTTCGGGTAATTATGTGGTATCAATGAGGCCGCTTTTAAGTAAGGATATAGATCGTGCCATTGAAATTACATCACGTTATCCAAAGGCGCATGGAGCACCGGTTCATATTGGAAGCCCGGATAAAATTGGAATTAGCAATCTGGCAAAACCGGATTTTGGAGATGAAGTATATGTGTTCAATGATGAGGTGCCGGTTTTCTGGGCCTGTGGCGTAACTCCGCAATTGGCTATCAGGGAAGCCAAAATTCCCATTGCCATCACCCATGTACCGGGGAAAATGCTGATTACAGATAAACATTATGAAGATCTGTAATAATCTATTGGGTTGATTTGATTATTTATAAAACTTTTAGCAAGTTAAAATTCAGCAGTTGTAATGCTGCATTATATCAATTATTTCTTAGTGAGAGGTTTTAAAAGGTTTTAAAAATGGAATTGTTGGAAAGCCGTGATTTTAGCCGCGAATTTACATTTAGTGCTTCAAGAAGCGGGGGGCCAGGTGGCCAGCATGTGAATAAGGTAAATACCAGGGTTGAACTCAGGTTTTCAATCATTGGCTCCGACTTGTTAAGCGAGGACGAAAAAAAGCTGCTCATTTATAAACTGGGTTCTAAGTTAAACGCTGAATTTGAGTTGGTGATTGTTTCAGGATCAACCAGAAGTCAGTTGGCGAACAAGCAATTATGTATCAAAAAATTCTATGCTATACTGAATAAAGCATTTACAATTGACAAAAAAAGGATCGCATCGAAACCAAGTCGCGCATCAAAAGAAAAAAGAATCGAGAAGAAAAAGTTAATTTCTAAAAAGAAAGAATTACGCAGACCTCCTTTAAAAGAATAAGAATATTAACCCAGGTCTAAATATTCTAATGGTTTGATTCAATGATGAAGATTATTCCGTTAAATCAAATGATCGATTGCTAAAAAGATCATGACTGCCAGTACAAAATAATTGATCCGCATAAAATAATAGAAGGGATTGAATTTCTGTTGCCCGCCAAACAATAATTTTGTGAAGATTACGATCAGCCAGATACTCGCCAGTAACAAGCCGATGCTTGTTGCAGTTGATTGTATAATGCCAAAGAATGGAATCATTAAAGCAGTTACTGCTGTGGCAAAAGTCCAGACAAAAGTGGTGTTTTTAAGTTGACGTGGACTATAAATACTGGTAATCGAAGGATAACCTGCTTTTTTGTATTCTTCGCCATATTTAAGCATGAGCAGCCAGAAGTGGGGAACCTGCCAGATAAAGAAGAAAAATGCAATGATCATGGCACGAGGGTCGGCTAAACTACTGCCACCGGCTACCCAACCCACCAAAGGGGGAAGTGAACCAATCACCGATCCGGGAATTACAGCAAAGGCTGTTTTACGTTTTAAAGGGGTGTAAATACCATTGTACCAAAGCATTGCCAATAAACCAAGCTGTAAGCCCAAGAAATTTGATCCGGCGTAAATCAGCCACGAACCCAAAATGGTCATTGCCATGGCAAAAAGCAGGGCATGTGTTGAACTGATCCTGCCCGAGGGAATCGGGCGGAATTTTGTACGAGTCATTTTTTGATCTGCTTCAGATTCCTGGTAATGGTTCAGGGCCGATGAGGCGCAAGCCAGAATAAAAATTCCGATGGTCGGGATTATCATGCCGGTATCAAAAACCCCATTGGCCAACACATAACCGGTAATGGTTGTGAGTGCTACGGCAAAGGTGATTTTCACTTTGCTAAGTTCGAGATATATTTTTAAAAGAGACATTAGTTGAGGGTCTTAAGATATTCAATAATTTTGTCTAAATCTTCATCGCTAATTGTACTTTGATAGGAGATCATCAGCCCAGCATTAAAACCTTTGGTAATATCTGCATTGGGCTCATTCAGTGATTTCCTGATAAAATCGCGGTCAACGGTTATCGTCCGCTCTTCACCATTTGTAATTACAATTTCTTCACGATTCCATAAGCCTTTGAAGGTGGGGCCAATAATTTTCGATCCATCGGTTGAATGACAGCTGATACATGCATTTTGTTTTAAAATTGCCAGGCCGGGATGATCAATTATGACTCCCAGTTCGTTTGCATACCAGTTATTGTATTTTTCTTCTGAATAAACCTCAAGCTTCGACATCATATAGGAGTGTCGTTCTCCACAATATTCGGCGCATAATATGTCATAAACCCCTTCTTTTTCGGGCCGGAACCACATAAAATTTTCTTTTCCCGGAACCATATCTTCTTTGATCCTGAAAGCGGGAATATACAGACTGTGAAGAACATCTTTAGAGATCAGTTCAAGCTTTACTGCCCGGTTAACAGGTACAATCAGGTTTTCTGAATACTTCCCATTTTCGTACTCAAACGACCAAGCCCACATTTGTGCGTGTGCCCTGATAAGCATGGCATCATCCGGAACCTGACGCATGGGTTTAAAGCCTGCCCAACCATAGTAAAACATGATCATTACAAGAATGGTTGGAATTACGGTCCATAAAATTTCAAGTTTGGTGTTATGTTCAATATTAGTAGCAACCGGATTCCTTTTTTTATTGTAACGGATCACAAAATAAATCATTACAGCCGTAATTGAAATCAGGAAAAATATTGAAATTCCAAGAACGACTGAGAGTGAAGTATCAACCCCTTTAACAAAATTTGATGCTTGTAGGAACATATTTTTTAATTTATTACTTCTTTAATTCGTTAATATTTTATCTCGAAAGATAGTCGGTGATTGTTAAAATCATAAAACTGCTGAATAACAGCATAATTATCAAGAACATGATCCGGTAGATCTTATGATCGAATTTGAGGTGCATAAAATAATATGCAACCAGTAATGCTTTTGTAGTTGCGATAATCAATGCTGTTACAACAGTGAGTGTTACCAAACTTGCATTGGTAACCGATACGATTACAGTAAGGGCCGTAAGCAACATCAATCCGAGCCATGTGCTGAAATTTTCGGCATAACTGACAATATGTGGTTTATCCTGTGATTGTTTTTTCATCATTCAACATTTCTATTAGTTAATCAGGTAAAAAAGTGGGAATAAATAGATCCAGATCAGATCAACCAGATGCCAGTACAATCCACTGTTTTCCAATAATGAAATCCGACCCTGATGTACTTTTCCATCCTGTATTTTTTTAATTACCACACCTATAAATATTGCACCCACAATAATATGGACGGCATGTAAGCCTGTCATGAAATAGTATAAAAAGAAAAAGAGCTTTTCTCCATTTGGCAAACCATTGTAGTGTTCCATACCAGGGAAGATTCCATGTTCAATTTTAAAGCTCCATTCAAAATATTTATTGATCAAAAATGTGATTGCGAATAAAAGCGTGATCCATAATAAATTAATTGATAATTTTTCTTTACCAAGTTGCAATGCCGTGATCGACATCGCAACAGTGAGGCTGGATGTGATCAGGACAACGGTATTAACTGTTCCCAGTGTGATGTTCAATTCATAGGAAGCCTGAAGAAAAGCCTCTGTATTGAGCTTTCGATAAACGAAATATACCAGGAATAGACCGCCAAACAGTAAAATTTCAGTAAACAAAAACAACCACATTCCCAGTTTGGATGCTTCCGGATCGAAATTGTGGCCTGAATTGGGTAACATTATTTTTGCCATTTTTTACTTGTTTTGATAATGATATGGGCCACCTTCGTTGAGTTTGGGTTGTTTGTCGAAATTTTCGAGGGGTGGCGGTGATTTGGTTTGCCATTCCAGACTGATTGAATTCCACGGATTTCGTCCCGCAGGTTTTCCATTGAAATATGCGACAATCAGATTTGTCAACATCATGATCAGTCCAATAATCAGTATCCAGGAGCCAACAGTCGAAACAACATTTAAATCCGTGAATTGGGGCAGATAATCATAGTATCGCCGTGGCATCCCGAGTAAACCCAAAATCAACATCGGGAAATACAGCATATTAAATCCGATGATCAGGATGGTAAAAGCAATGTTTGCCATTCTGATGTTGTACATTTTGCCCCAGATTTTCGGGAACCAATAATGTAAGCCGCCAAATAAGGCAAAACCGGTTCCACCAAACATCACATAGTGGAAATGCCCAACAACAAAATATGTGTCGTGAACATGAATGTCGGCTGCAAGTGCTGCGAGTACCAGTCCGGTTAAGCCGCCAACCATAAACTGGAATATAAAAGCCAGTGCATAAAGCAGTGGAGGTTGCAGATCAATGGAGCCCTTATATAAAGTTGCCACCCAGTTAAAAACTTTAATAGCGGTTGGAATCGCTACCAGAAATGTGAGTACCGAAAAGATAATTCTTGCCGGGCCGCTCATTCCTGAGGTAAACATATGATGGCCCCAAACAAAATACCCAACAAATGCTATCGCCATACTTGAGTAGGCGATGGCTTTATATCCAAAAATAGTTCGTTTGGCAAATGTCGGGATGATATCTGAAATGATACCCATGGCCGGCAGAGCCATAATATAAACAGCCGGATGCGAATAAATCCAGAATAAATGCTGATACAGGATCGGGTCGCCGCCAATGGAGGGGTCAAATAATCCGATTCCGAAAAATCGTTCAGCAACAATCATTAATAAAGTGATCCCAACAATGGGGGTTGCGAGTAACTGTATCCAGGAGGTTGCATAAAGCGACCAGGCAAATAAAGGCATCTGGAACCAACCCATCCCGGGAGCCCTCAAACGGTGAATGGTTACAATAAAATTTAATCCGGTGAGTATGGACGAAAATCCAAGAATGAAAGCTGCTAGAACAGATAAAGTTACATTGGTTCCGGTTTGCACACTGTATGGTGCATAAAATGTCCAGCCTGTATCTGCCGGGCCATCGCCAATCACCAGGGTCAGTAATGCAAAAACAGCACCTACAATGTAAAGCCACCAGGATAATAAGTTTAATTTAGGTAAAGCAACATCATCCGTTCCCAACATAATTGGAAGAAAGAAATTTCCGAAGATGGCCGGAATACTGGGAATGATAAAAAGAAAGATCATGATAACCCCATGAAGTGTAAAAACCTGGTTATAGGTTTTAGCTTTCATGATTGTTTCACCGGGAGCAATGAGTTCAAGCCGCATTAAAACACCAAGGGTTGCACCAATCAGGAAAAAAGCAAGAATGGCATAAAAATACATGAGTGCGATCCGCTTATGGTCGAGGGTGAACAGCCAGGAACGGATTCCTTTTTTTACCTGAAAAAAATTCAGGTCGGTTGCAATTGTTTCAGACATATAGATCAGGCGTTTTCAGTTTTGTTTTTTTTATTTCTAAGGATCATGGCCCCAAATAGCGATAAAGCAAGGATCAAAATGATGCTTCCGGATATTTTGGTAATGTTAAAGACATATTTTTTGCCCTCAGCATCATAACTAAAACAAAACTGGAGGACTTTATTGATGGTTGGGCCGGATTTACCCTGCATCGCTTCAACAACAGCCATTTTTAAATCAAAAGGCAAGAAATAAGTACCGTGGAGGTAACGCGTAATTTTTTCGTCGGGGCTGACAACCATAATGGCGGCCGGATGTATGTATTCCGAGCCTTCTTTTTTAACTTTGTAACCAAAGCTGTCCAGGAGCTTATCAATATTTTGCTGGTCACCGGTAAAGTATTTCCAGCCATTTTTCACATCTTTATTTTCAACCAGTTTTGAGTAGGTTGCTTTTTTAGCAACCGCCAAATCGGTGTCTTCAGATGGATCAAAGCTTATGGTAAGTACCTGGTATTCGGTTCCAAGATCGATTTTAGCTCTGCTAATAACTTCTGCAACACCTTCGAGTAAAGGACTGCAAAGGCCGGGGCATTCATAATATACCAATGAGATCACAGTTGGTTTATTGATGATGTTTTTGAGTAAAACGGTTTGCCCATACTCATCGATTAATTCAATATCAGCAGGCAGATAAGTATCCAGTTTCTCGTAAAGTCCCAATTCTTCACTGTATAACCTCAAATCAGATAGGAAAAGTAGTGTAAAACTTAACAGTATCAGTATTTGTTTCTTTTTCATTTATAGATTATTAAGGTAAGTTACTGTTTGTCAAAAAATAATGTCGCTAATTTAGAATAATTATAAATAGAATGCAAACATTCACAAATTTTTGTTAAGATTTGGCTTAGAAAATATAGCAAAGTTGCACGCATACAGTTAGTTATTATTTTGGTGGTGGAATGCTTTGAAAAAACACCGAAATTAATAACATCATCAAACCCTGAGATGCAGAAATAAGTTAGAATGCTTTACTTGCGTTGTACAAGATGGATCCCATATTTTTCTTCAATATAAAGGAAGTAATGGTATAACTTAAAATTAAGTTCAAGGCCGTAATCAACATTCGACTGGTAATCAATCTGGTTTTCGTAAAAAGTTCCGAATCGGGCCGGATTCAAAGCGCGTATATTCCATTCCGTTACATACCTGATATTCCAGTTTTTGTAATAATCAGCAGAATAAAACTCCATTGAATAAGGGAGTTGGGCCAGGAAAGTTTCAAAACCCGAATCAAAAACAAGTAATTCATACTCAATACTATCGTTTAGTTGTTTTATTTCTGCCTGGTGTTTAAGCTTTTTATCCTGATCTTGTGCAAAACTGTGGGTACTAATGAAGCCAAATGTAATGGCGAGGGTTAATATGATTGTTTTCATGACCTTAGATTTTAGAGATGTAAAGTGTATTGTTAGAATGATAATCAAATAAAAGTACAGATACTGCTATAAAGATACAATCATTGGGGGCGGACTGTCAAATAAGAAATGTTAAAATTGAAGTCAAAAAAAATCCCGCCGGAGCGGGATTTTGAAAAATTAAACTTGTTAATTCGGTGCATAAATATAGGTATCATCTCTGTATCCTTCTTTATCCTGATACCAGTCCAGATAAACAGTTCCTTCACTCTCTGCCCAGTCTGCAAATTTTAAATAAGCCCTGACAATCTCACGTTTTTCATAAGGATATTCAAACACTTCGGGTATATTGATTGCCCAAGGCAAATTATTGTTTGCAGTTTTATAATATCTTCCAGTTGCCGGATCACTGTCATCATTGAAAGTTCCAAGGTAATCAGTATTGATGAGTGAAGTTGGGGCAAAGTCAGGCAGGTGAACTTCGCGGCCCCTTACCTGGTTTATAACAATAAACGGATTAAAATTACCAATGTCCAGATCATCATATGTAATAGCACCTCCAGCAGCAAAGGATCCATTTTCGTAGAAAACAATTTCAACCACTAAGGTATCCGGAGTTACAAATGGGGCACCTTCAACGGTATTGACGCCGATACCAGCTCCGGGATGCGCCATTAATCGATACGAGTCGTCATAAACAATGATGGTTGCATTGCTTTGACCCTGTTCCAGACCATTTGAAGCGATTGAGAAAATACTTCCGGAGGCTATATCATAGCCTTCAACACTGATAATCTGATTATTGCTTACATTTGGGAATTGAAAACCGAACGAATTATGGAATGAAGCTCCGAAAGCGTGCACAATGAAAGTTGAAGTGATCCGCTGAATACGGTCCTGATTATCCTTCAGAATTGAAAAGTTATAATCTATTACCAGGTCATTAAAATCGTAGTCACCTTTTGATGGCCATAAATCTTCAAAGGCGAGCGTTCCATCCAGCGATGAAGTGGTTGTGCTGTTACCTCCTCCACCAGCTCCTCCTCCTGAGCCAGGCACATCGTCGATTTCTCCGCAGAGCGACAAATTGTTTTTGTTATATCCTTCTACAATTCTAAAACTACCATAGGTATCTCCAATTTCAATATCTACAGAACAACTCACATGAATGGTGGTGTTTTCATCATTGTTGACATAAACATAGAGTTGGTTTTTCAATCGTCCGTCTTTTTCATCTCCGGTAAAACTGAACTCCTCATTTTGTTCGAGGTTATTATTATAATAAGTAACCCAATTATTGCCTTGTTTGGCCATTACTTTTACGTTGGCAGTTGATGTGCCGGTATATCTTAATTTGAGGTACACCAAACCTCCATCGCATCCACATTCAGTGCTTTCTTCACATAAGGGCGTTTCATTCTTGCTGATGCCTTCAATAATTGTGAAACTACCAAAGGTATCACCTTTGTAAAGATTGTATTTACAATCAACCTGAATGCTTGTATTCTTACTGCCATTTACATAAAAGTGGATTGTTTTATCCATTTTCCCATTACTACTCGAACCGGTAAAACTAAAAGTACCTCCGGGTTGAACTGTATTGGAGAAAATAACTTCATCTTTTTTGTCTTCCTGAACCCTGATAACAGCTGAAGTACTTCCATTATATTTCATGGTCAGGGTTATTAACCCATCCTCACAACCACATTCATCCGCATTGGCACTTTTTAAATCAAGGTTGAAATCATAGCTCAGAACTTCATCAAATCCCAGCAAGACAGGCAAATATCGATTGTTATAGCCATAATAAATAACTGCGGTAGTCAGGTAAGTAGGTACCGTTATTTTTGTACTTACAAGATATGTTGTCGCATCACCGTAGCCGATATATAGAAGTTCTGAAAGGTCTTCCGTATAAATCCTTACAACTTCTGCCGGATCATTTTCAGGGAGTTTGACCGAAATACTTACTGTTTTTGTTGTTTTCCAGTCGAAACTTTGACCAACAACAAGATTTTCCATCAGAGTTGCATCATCGTTTTCATCTGTTGGGCTGGGCCACTTTTTACAAGAACCAAAAGCAATGATTAATATAATTGTTAATCCCCATAAATAGCTTAAACGCTTCATATTAAATAGTTTTTTAGTTTCAGTAATACAGTCAATAAACGGTCCAAAATTTAACAAGGACATTAAGTCCCTAAAATTTAATCACTTAATATATTATCGCAAACTATTTTTATTTTAATTTTTATCCACAACAGGAAAATAGTTCCCAAATTGGGAAGCCTGTATGGGATCGCTTTCGAGCAAAAATAATAAATAAAACCCCTTAATCCATAGGTGTTTTACCTAATTTATGAGAAATGTATTGTTAATTATCTGGGATTGATTTTTACATCTTTCACATCTTCCAAAGTAACGGTTCCTCCCTTGTTGCCCCATGCGTTCAAAACATAATTTATTACGGCAACTGCATCTTCTTTATTATCTACCTGGGGTGTCATTGGGGCCCTATAGGTTACCCCGTTAACAACCATGGGTTGATTTGATCCGTTTAAGGTTTGGGCAACTGCTCTTACTTTGTCTGCGAACAGGTAATCAGAATTCTTGAGGGGAGGAAAGGCTCCGGTGATCCCTTCTCCATTTGCCATGTGGCAAATGATACATTTTTCTTTATAAATTTTGGCTCCTTTCGGATATTTTGCATCTGCCGGATCCGCCTGCTGTGTTGTTATGCTCATGTCTTCTGATATTGCATCTTTATTAATTTTTGCAAACGATTGCACAGCACCGAAGCCTATGGTTAGGGTGAGTATGAGGATACTAATTTTTGTTTTCATATGTTTATTATTTTATCATTTATTAAATTGGTTAAATTGTTTGTCCCGCTAAAACAGGATTGTATGCTATGAAATAATGATCCAATTTTGTGAAATTTAATGATGCATGGTCATTTCAGTATGGTTTGTTTTATTCAGTTTCGGACTAATATATTTAATCCCAAGGTTCATTCCTCTTAATATAAACAGGATTCCAATAATTATAATAAAAACCGGGATCAATTTTTGGATTTGTTTCCTGAATTTACCACTGATTAAATGACCCAAAAGCGAAACACTCAACATAATAGGTAAAGTGCCAAGTCCAAATACGATCATGTACAATGATCCATTAATGATTTCTCCGCTCGCAATTGCACCTGCTAAGGCAACATAAACCAGCCCGCATGGCAAAAAGCCGTTGAGCAGTCCGATGGTTAACAGCGAATAATATGAACTGTTTTTAAAGAGCTTTCCAAATGCAAGTTTCAGTTTACCGATAAATCGATTAACGACGCCGTCGAAAATAGTTTTGTGCCTGAATAAAATCGGAAAAAGTATCGAAAGTATCATGATGATTCCCATGGCAATGGAGACCCATTGCTGTAGCCCTGCAAGTTTAAATCCTTTTCCCAGAGATCCAAAAATTGCGCCCATGATTCCATAGGTTATTGCGCGCCCGATATTGTAAATCGAAGCACCGGCAATCTTTTGGGTCCAGTTTGTATGTTTTAGAGGTAAAGCAATGGCAATGGGGCCGCACATTCCAATGCAATGAAAACTTCCGATCAATCCTAAAGTTAATGCTGCTAATAATTCCATTTTATAAAATAATTATGAGTTCCTGGTAAAATGCTTGATTGTTGTATGACCAGTCAACTTTTACGATATACTTGCCATGGAGTAGATTGTCAGCTTTTATAGTTTGTTGATTTAGTGAATCAGTTTCAATTTTAAATTTGGTATCGGCACGCGCATCCGAGGGCCTGTAAATTAAGATTTCCCCTTCAATATTCCCTGGGTTTTGGCTTGCCGGAAAAATCAGGGTGAATACATTATTGTATTGTATTAATCTGATTTCTTCACCTAAATTTTTTAAGTTCCGTTTTTTGATAATTTGTTCTTCATACTGAAGTTCTTTTGGATAATAATCATCTTCGACAAGATCAACATCCTGGTTAAAAGCAAAAAACACGAACCAAAATATGGCTATAAAAAAAAGGATCAGAAAAATGAAAATACCGGTACCCCAATTAAATTTTAGTTTCATGTGCTTATTTGTTTGGGCCGATGAAGGTCGACTTAATTTTATCGATGAGTTGATCACCACTGTAGATGCCTATTTCTATGATTGTTTCAGCCTGCTTTATTTCGTTTTTATCGAACATGATAAAAAATACGGATTCACCCATTGTTTGGGCTTTTACTTCTGTTAAATTTCCAATCATTTTAATTTCGGCATTTGCCGATAAAAGACGAAGCTCAACAGCTAAGTCATCATCGGTTTTGTTCAATAACTTGATATTATAAAGATTACTGATGCGGCCATCGGGTTGCTCCTGAAACAGCATTCCCGGTGCCCTTAGAATTGTTGTTTCGATGCTTGAACGATTACCGAAAAAAAAGACGATCAGTGAGAGTAAAATGATCAATACTACAGAATAAGCAATGGAGCGAGGGCTGAATTTCCACTTCTTTGATTCAGCGATCATTTTTTCTGAAGCATAACGGATCAATCCACGGGCTTGTCCAACGGCATCCATCATCCCGTTACAAGCATCAATGCATGCGGTGCAATTGATACATTCAAGTTGGGTGCCATTCCTGATATCAATACCGGTCGGACAAACCTGAACACATTGGGTGCAGTTGATGCAATCGCCTTTATTATTTTTTGTGCGATCTTCTCCTTTAAAAAAAGTTCCTTTGGGTTCGCCGCGTTTATAATCATAGGCCACAACGATTGAATCCTGATCGAGAAGTACCCCTTGCAAACGTCCATACGGACATACGGCCGTGCAAACCTGTTCTCTGAAAAAAGCAAAAATAAAATAGAATACGCCTGAAAATATCAACATAGCTGCCAAACCACCTATTTGATTGGTGGGATGATCCGTTACAATCATTTTTAGTTGATCGATACCAATGATATATGCCAGAAAGGTATTGCCAATAATAAACGAGATCAGATAAAAGATCAGGTGTTTCAATCCTTTTTTCAGTACTTTTTCAATGTTCCAGTTCTGTTCGGCCAGCATTCTCTGATTTCGTGCATTTCCTTCAATCAAATATTCGATTCGTCGAAAAATAAACTCCATGAAAATTGTTTGCGGGCAGGTCCATCCGCACCAGAAACGCCCATAAATGGTAGTAAATAAGATGATAAAAACAAACAGTGAAAGCATGGCCAAAAAAAACAAATGAAAATCCTGTGGCCAGAACTGCATCCCGAGTATAAAAATTTTGCGTTCAATAAAATTCAGCAGCAGAACAGGGTTTCCGTTAATTTTCAGAAAGGGACCACTGAATAAAAAGAGTAGAAGTAGATAAGCGACCAATGAGCGATAGTTGGTAAGTTTGCCTTTAGGTTTTTTCGCATAAACCCATAAACGTTTACCTTTATTGTCAATGGTAGCCAGGTGGTCCCTAAACGAAACCGGATCGGCTTCTTCCCTTTTGAATTGTACCATATTTTATTCTTTAGCGAACATATATTTCACCTTGTGGAGCCTTTGCATTTGGTGGGTTTGTACCTGCGAGTGTATAGATAAAACTTGAGACCTGCTGCATTTGTAAAGGCGTTAGCTGATCTTTCCAGGAGATCATTCCCATGGATGGATTCCCGACTTTAATAATTTTAAAAATATCGCCAATGCTGCCTCCATGAAGCCAGTATTCATCCGTTAAGTTCGGGCCAACCAGGCCTTCACCCTTTGCTAAGTGACAAACCAAGCAATGTGTGTCGTATATAACCTTTCCTTCAGCCAGGCTGGCTTCATCCGTTAAAACCGTAACATTGGTTTCATCCAGAACCTTCGTAGCCGGAGAACTTAATTTGCGGGCTGCTTCAATCATTTCATTCTGGTATTCTTCTTCCTGCAAAGCACCCGTATACATCACATGATATCGAACATAATACACAACTGCAAACACAATGGTTATATAAAAGAGCCATAACCACCATTTGGGCAATGCGTTGTTTAATTCCTTGATACCATCATATTCGTGGCCATCAATAATTTCATCACCGGTTAATTCATCTTTTTGAGGTTCCTGATCTTTATTGCTTTTCATCTGTTGGTTTTTTTAATGAATTGAATCATTATAATTGTTGTTGTCATCAAGCGGCATATGGCTCATTGTTTGAATATCTTTTTTATCAATATTTAATGCCCAGATTGAAATGCCGATAAACAAGCCAAGAAAAATGATCAGGCTTATGATTGGATAAATGGATACACCATCAATCGATTGTAAATAATGACTAACAATTTTCATGATCTTATTTTTTATAAATATCTGTGCCGAGCCTTTGAAGATATGCAATCAATGCAACAATTTCTTTATTGTTTTCAACTTCAATACCTCCGTTTTTCAGGTTTAAAACAATCTTGTCGGCTTGCGCCAATAAATCATCAGTTGCGATTTCAGCATATCCATCGGGATAGGGAACACCTAACTTCTGCATGACTTTTATTTTTTTCGACATCGACGATAAATCCAGATCGTTTGTGATTAACCACGGATAAGTGGGCATAATTGATTGGGGGCTCACCAGCCTTGGATCTTTCATGTGATTGAAATGCCAGGAGGCGGGCTTGTAAATTTTCCCGGTAACGACCCCTTCGCGTGCCAGATCAGGTCCGGTACGTTTTGAACCCCATTGGAATGGATGATCATACACAAACTCACCCGCTTTCGAATACTCTCCATATCGTTCAGTTTCGGATCTGAATGGCCTGATCATTTGCGAATGGCAGGTATAGCATCCCTCTCTGACATAAATGTCACGGCCTTGCAGTTCGAGCGGCGTATAAGGTTCAACACTGGCGATGGAAGGAATATTTGATTTTATCAGGTAGGTTGGTACGATTTCAACAATCCCGCCAATCAGAATGGCGATGGTTGCCAATATCATAAATTGTACCGGTCTTCTTTCGAGCCAGCGATGGAATCCTTCGCCACGCTGCCTCCTGAGAGCTACTTTCTCTCTTGCAGGGGCTTCTGCAGCTTCTTCTTTGATAAAATTACCAATCCTTACGGTTTTTATAATGTTATAAATAAATAAGATAACGCCAATAACATAGAGGCTTCCACCCAATACGCGCGCATGATACATCGGCAGGATTTGGGTGATTGTTTCAAGAAAATTCGGATATTTTAAAAATCCATCGGGTGTAAATTCTTTCCACATCAGGGCTTGTGTTACTGCACCCCAATAGAGCGGTATGGCATAAAAGAGGATGCCAAGCGTACCAAGCCAGAAATGCGTATTGGCAAGTTTTCGGGAGTAAAGCTTAGTGTTAAAGATTCTTGGCATCAGCCAGTATAGCATCCCAAAAGTCATAAATCCGTTCCATCCCAAAGCTCCGATATGCACATGTGCAATGGTCCAGTCGGTGAAATGGGTGATGGCGTTTACTGATTTAAGGGACATCATGGGCCCCTCGAAAGTTGAGAGTCCGTAAGCGGTAACTGCTACAACCATAAATTTCAGAATGGGATCTTCCCTTACCCTGTCCCATGCACCCCGAAGGGTTAAGAGTCCATTGAGCATTCCTCCCCAGGATGGAGCGATCAACATGATTGAGAAAACAACGCCGAGTGCCTGGGTCCAATCTGGTAATGCCGAATACAACAAATGGTGCGGCCCTGCCCAGATATATAAAAATATTAATGCCCAGAAGTGGATGATGGATAATTTGTAGGAGTAAATGGGCCGATTGGCTGCTTTCGGCAGAAAATAGTACATTAAACCCAGATAAGGTGTTGTCAGGAAAAAAGCAACAGCATTATGCCCGTACCACCATTGAACGAGTGCATCCTGTACACCTGCAAAAAGGGTGTAGCTTTTCCAGAATGTAACCGGAATGGCCAGCGAATTAACGATATGCAAAACAGCAACGGTTACAAATGTTGCGATGTAAAACCAGATCGCAACATAAATATGTCCCGTTCTTCGTTTGATGATGGTCCCAAACATATTCCAACCAAAAACAACCCAAATAATGGTGATGAGAATATCTAATGGCCATTCAAGTTCTGCATATTCTTTGCTTGTGGTGAATCCTAAAACAAGGGTAATTGCAGCAAGTAAAATGATAATCTGCCAGCCCCAAAAATGAAGGTAACTTAGAAAATCACTGTACATCCTTGCTTTGGTGAGCCTTTGGAGCGAATAGTAAACACCCGTGAATATGGCATTTCCGACAAATGCAAAAATGACGGCATTGGTATGAACAGGTCTTATTCGGCCAAAGGTATTTTGAGCGAGATCATAAGATAATGAAGGCCAAACCAATTGCATTGCTGCCCACAATCCGACAAGCATACCTATAATGCCCCAAAGAATTGTTGCCTGGGCGAAATATTTTACAATACGATTGTCGTAATAGAATTTTTCAATTTCCATGATTGGATTTTTTAGTTTTTGTTTCCGATTTTTCTTCCTTGTTTTTATCCTCTTTGGGTTTATCATCAAATAATATCCGAACCGATGGGGTATAGTCATCTTCATATTGGCCACTTTTTACAGACCAGATGAATGCCACCAAAAAACCAATTGCTACAGAAAGACTTACTCCGATTAAAACGAATATTACACTCATATTTTATTCATTAACAAAAATATCAGGCATTTTGGATTTATCAAAAAAGTAATCAGGTAAATATTTACTCAAATATCAATTTATATTAATTCTAATTAAGAAGATAAATGGATTTGATTTAAATAGGTTCATTTAAAATCTGATTACAAAATTGTTATCATAAAGATAATCAATTCGCAATTGATTTTCCAATTATTAAATGTAATAAAACCGAGCTCTTTTGTTCGGCACTTTGGTGCTGAAGTTAGAGCCCAAGTGCCCAAAGTGAACAGCATAGGCGAATTAAGGGTAGAAGTTTAAATTCGTATTGATTTAGGTCGGTTTAAATAAACTATTCCAAAATATGCCTGAATTTGGCTAATGACCTGGTTGTAAGTGTAATAAAAGCAACAACGGTGACCGAACTAAGTGGCATCAGAATGGCTGAAATGATTGGGGTTAATAATCCTTCAGCCGCAAATGTGATACCGATGATATTATAGAGGAATGAGATAACAAAACTGAATTTAATTACAGTCATGGTTGTTTTCGAAAAGCTTAAAAATTTAAAAAGCCCTGAAAATTTCTTTGCTTCAAGAATGGCATCACAGGCAGGGGAGAAGTGATAGATATTATCGGCTATAGAAATTCCGACCTGGCTTTCGTGCAATGCGCCGGCATCATTTAAGCCATCACCGATCATCAAAATTTGCTTTTTTTTCGATTTCAGATCTTTAATATAATTCAACTTATCTGAAGGTGATTGATCGAAATGAAGTCGGTCTTCGTGCTTAAAAAGTTTTATCAAATTTTCTTTTTCAGCATCATTGTCGCCCGATAATAAATGTAATTCGTAATTATTACTTAAAAGCCCGATCACTTCATCGAGTCCTTCCCGATACTTATTATTAATCTGAAAATAACCTTTATAAACCCCGTCAATTGATATAAAAACCCTGCTAGAATAAGCTGATTCCATTTTTGTTTTTCCCGTCACAAAAGCTTCTGATCCGATTTTTATTTCTTTATTGTCAATAGTGGCCTTAATCCCTTCTGCAGGAATTTCTTCAAAAAATGAAATATCACCTTCAATCGGTTGATTTATACTTTTATAAATAGCCAAGCTTAAGGGATGTGATGATTGCCGGACAATTGACTTCAGAATGGATTCCTCCCCTTCATCAACCTTTAAAAATTTCCGGCTGACCATAAATTCATCATTTCTTGTAATGGTTCCTGTTTTATCGAAAACGATGGTATCGATGCGTGACAAATGCTCCACTACTTCTGTTTTTTTGAGGTAAAATCCTGCCCTTCCAAAAATTCGCATACTTCCACCAAAGGCAAAGGGCAATGTTAATGCTAGGGCACATGGGCAGGCAACAATTAAAACCGAAGTAAATGCATTCATTGCAATATCCGGGTCAACAATGAGCCAAAACACAGCACTTAGGCTTGCAATCAGAATTATGGCAATTGTGAAATAACGGCTCACATTATCAATCAATGAATTTAAGCGGGAATAATCCTTTTTTTCGCCGATTTCCTGGTTCCATAATTCCGTTAAATAACTTTGGGAGACTTCTTTTTCAACCATTAATTCAATGGCTTCGCCTACCTGGCGGCCACCGGCAAAAATCAAACTTTTAAGGCTTTTTGAAATAGGGGTTGATTCGCCGCTTACGAAGCTATAATCGATATTGGCTTTACCTTTTAATAAAATTGCATCGGCGGGGATGATCTCTTTGTTTCTGATAATCATGCGCTGGCCAATCTTCAATTCTTTTAATTGTACCGAAGACTCGGTTCCGTCTTCTTCCAATACAGTCACCGCTACCGGAAAGTATGACTGATAATCCCGTTCGAACGAAAGTGCCTGATAGGTTTTATTCTGATACCATTTTCCAATTAACAGAAAAAATACCAGGCCCGAAAGCGAATCGAGGTAACCGACATCGGTTTGGCTCAATATTTCATAGGCACTTCTGATGAATAACACTGTAATCCCAAGTGCAATCGGAATGTCAATGTTTACAATCTTTTTCTTAAGGCTCTTGTATGAGGATGTAAAATAGTCCGTTGCGGCATAAAATACTACCGGTAACGAAAGCAACAGGCTGATCCATGCAAAAGAATTTCGAAAATTTTGTTCAAGGGTTTGGTTAAAATTCAGGTATTCGGGAAAACTCAACAGCATAATATTCCCAAAGGCGAAGCCGGCCACCCCAAGTTTGTAATATATTTTTTTTCCGGCCGACTTTTCGGTCTTTTTCTGCAAATCGCCCAAAGTTATCCGGGGTTCATAATTGATTGATGCCATCAGCTCCACCAATTGCCTTAAACTGATATCGGATTCTTTATAGGTGATTCGGGCTTCTTTTTTTATAAAATTTACTGCTGACAAAATAACACCTTGATTGAACCTGTTTAAGTTTTCAAGAAGCCAGATACATGAACTGCAGTGAATAGAAGGAATGTAAAAAGTTATTTTACTGATCCCTGAATCAGAAAAATCGAGGAGTTGTTTTTTGATATCTTCCTGATCGAGGTAAGCGTATTTATTTCCTAATTCAGGATTTATATTTTTTGACCCTGCTTTTTCATCAATGCTGTAATATTCACAGGCATCATTGTCTTTGAGTATTTCATAAACCGATTTGCACCCATTACAGCAAAATGGTTTTTCTTCATAGATGACCGGATGCAGTCCGCAGTCATCGCCGCAATGAAAACATTTAGGGCCTTCGTTTTTTGTCAATGTAATGCTGCTTTGAATGAGATATTCAAAGTTAGCGAATTATTCTGTGATCAGATAATATCTGTTACAGAAGTTTGGGAGTCAAAGTTAGCTACATCTACAGCTTCCAATTCCTTTGCCCTGATCTTCAGGAGCGTTTCCGCAGGTCGGGCAGCTTTCATCTTTCGCCTGTGCATGATCATGATCATGATTGTGTGATCCACAGCCACAACTTCCGTGTGATTCTTTTTTTCCTTCGCCACTTCCACAACCACAGCTGTTGCCACAGCCACACGAATGATTCAATGAATCCAGCTCTTCCCGGGTAGCTTCTCTAACTTCAATAACCTTGCCCTTAAAGTGGAGCTCTTTGCCTGCAAGTGGATGATTGAAATCCATGACCACATTGTCTTCATTGATGTCAACAACGACCCCAATATGTTTATTTCCGTGGTTGTCCATCATGGGGATTTCATTACCGATCAATAAAACATTTTTATCAATGGTTCCATTCACTTCAAAGGTGTCTTTTGGAATATCTAAAACAGCAAAAACATCGCGGGGCCCGTATGCTTGTTCAGGATCCAGTTTAAACTCGAACGAATCACCGGCACTTAAGCCTATCATTTTAGATTCGAAGCCCTCTAACAAAACATTGGCCCCAAAAATAAATGCACGGGGATGCTCATTTCTGATCAACTCAATTATTTTTTTGCCATCATCTGTGGTAAGTGTATAGGCAAGTATAGCGACATTATTTTCAGCAATCTTCATTTTAGTATATTTAGAATTGGTTTCAGAATATATTTAAAACCTTCGGCAAATTTAGTATAAATATTTTATTATTATAATTTAGACCTAATAAAAATAAATATAAAATAAAACCCGGAAAATTTAATTCTCCGGGTTTTTTATTTTAATTTCAGAAATATTTATTCAGACTTTATTTCCCTGTTTTGTTTATTCTCCTTTATAAATGCCCATAGCGACACGATAAGGATAATGGCGACTGTATAATAAACAAAGACCGGAACCGGAACCGGATCACCTTTGGCATAGGAGTGCATTCCGGATAGGTAGTAATTAACGCCGAAATAAGTCATCAGAACTGAGCTAAAACTGATGAGGGCCGCGAAATTAAAAGCATAGCTACCTTTTAGCCCTGGAGTTAACCTCATATGAACAACAAAGGCATAAACGACCACAGTTACCAGTGCCCAGGTTTCTTTTGGATCCCAGCCCCAGTATCTTCCCCATGATTCGTTGGCCCACACCGCACCTAAAAAGGTTCCGATAGTAAGCAAGAATCCTCCAATGATCAAATTCATTTCATTGATGTTTGTCAGCTCTTTGATCGTTTTATTGATGCGGTCCTTATTGAATTTATTTTTAAAGAGCATCAGAATAAGGTTTAAGAATCCGAGCAGGGCTCCAATAGCAAGAAAGCTATAACTGGCAGTAATCACCGCAACATGAATAACGAGCCAATATGATTTCAATACGGGCACCAGGTTTGTAATTTCCGGATCCATCCAACTCATGTTGGCAACCATTAAAGTTAATGAGGATAAAACGGCTGTTGTTGCAACGGTGATCTTAGAATTTTTCATGAAAAATAATCCGGCCAATACAGTGGCCCAGGAAATATAGATCATAGACTCGTAGCCATTGCTCCAGGGAGCGTGTCCGGAAATATACCATCTTACCGCCAGCCCCAGGGTGTGAAAAACAAATCCGATGACAATCAATATCAATCCGTAACGGATAAATTTTTCAAATTTATATTTAGGCTTGAGCAGGCTCACAAATAACATGATTAGCATTACAAAACCAATCAGGCTGTAGAATGGAAACAACCGTTTAAATATGTTGAGGTTATTGTACAAAATTTCGATATTGGTGCGGGTTTTGGAAGGCATGATCTGGCTTCCAAATTTTGCCTGAAAAGTTTTGATATAAGTTAGGCTCTGGTCGGCTTCATTCCACATTCCTGTATTCAACCCCTTTTGGATGGCCCCGTAATACATGGGGAGAATATTTTTTACAAATGCCCGGTCTTCAACATCAAACCTGAGTGAATCCTGTGCAGTATACCATCCATTATTTTCGTCGTTTTTAAGTGGGAAAATCTGTAAGAAGCTGCCCGAATAAACCATATAACAGATGTTCACCCGCTCATCAACCTTGATGATTTCCTTATCAAAACCGGTTCGCATGGCAGGTTTCTTTTTGTAAGCAGCATCTACATAGCCAGATAGTTTGTAAGTTCCTCCTTTATTATAATCAATAAAATTGTTGAATGAGGCACGGTTTCCTCTAACGCCAAGCATTCGTTGAAGCTCAGTATCCGACACCTTGATCATAGGAACAGATTGCCAGGTTCCGGCATCGGCTATCATTCCCAAAAATACCTGATCGGCAGTCAGGCCCATAAAAGTGCCCTTTTTGGTTACTTTCCTCAGAATTTCGGATGACAGTGTATTGATGGGTTCCACCCTGCCTTTTTGGTCAAGAATTAATAACTTCCCAAAATCTTTGGCATGATCCTTATCAATATAATTTCCCGGATTAATGGTAGTGTATTGTGCCTGTGCATGATTTGAACTTAAGATGCCGATTGCCAGGAATAAGGCAAAAATCCCTGCTTGTTTGACTTTGGAAGATTGACGCATCAAATTTCTGAAACGGCTGTCCTTGTGGAAGAAATTCAAAATCATACCCAGGGCCATGATAAAGTAGCCGATATAGGTAACAAATGTTCCCCAATAATCGTGGTTCACTGATAAAATTGTTCCCCTTTCGTCCTGATCGTAAGAAGATTGAAAAAATCGATAACCATCATAATTCAGAACATTATTCATAAATATCCTTCGTTGTTCTTCGAGATTTGTTCTTTCGTCGATGAGTGTTACTTCACTGGCAAAAGAAGAAGGGCTCATAGAACCGGGATAACGTTCCAGTTGAAAATCCCTCAGGTAAAGTGAAAAGGGAAGTTCGATTAATTTTGAACCATAACTTAATTCAAAATCAACCCCATCAATGGTTTTTGTATCAGATTCACCCAAAACACCGGCTCCACCAAAAACCGTAAACTGTTCATTTTTATTGTTATATTCCAGGTTGAAAATGGCAGCATCATTATAGTTTCCTTCTTTTGATGCAGGTCCTTCAACCAGCCTTGTTGAAGCATGTTCAAAAATATTTCTGACAACAATCCGGGTAGATCCAAATGAATATAATCTCATAGGCTCAAAAGGATGCTCCATATTAGCATCCAGCATTACAGTTGATTGGTCGGCCATCTGGGTTATGCCAACTGCGATTGGGGCGATGAAAGTATAACTTTGCTCTTTTTTGCTGATATAAACATGCAATGGGTTTATATCAGGGGTGTCGAACGAAAAATATACACCGCCAATGAGAACGGATTCCCCTTTTTTGATAAACCTGGCAATTTGTCCGCTGCTATTGGTGGTCACCAGTGAAATAATGGCATCTCCATTTGGATCTTCCACGATGGTCTCAGCTGCATTGGGAATATATCTGGCCAGCGAAAGATGTGCCTTCTGATTGTTAAAATTTAGCGTACGACTGTATGAATTGCTTTTATATGGATTAAAGAGTTTCTTGTCGCTAAACGAAAACTGATTGGTGCCATCATTTACCGCTAACTGAATATAGGCATGTTGGGAAATAATTTGCCTGGATGACTGTCCTTCCCTAATACGCATCATGCCTTCTTCTCCTGCGTAGCGTGTTATGGCGGAACCAATTAATATGATGATAAATGAAATGTGAAAAACAAGTACTGTAAATTTTTTCCGTTGATAAAGTTTGTATTTAAAAATGCTGCCAAACATGCTGATTGACATGATAAGCAGAAGAACCTCAAACCAACGTGAATCATATACGATGATACGGGCTGCAAGTGTTCCCAAATCATTTTCAACAAAAGTTGCAGCACCAATTACTCCGGCAAAAATGAGCATCAATGTACCGGAGAATTGCATCGAAAACAGAAAATCAAAGAATTTTTTCATACGTATTTATAGTTTAAATAGAATCAAATAGTTCGCAAATTTAGTAATTTAAACAGCGCAACAAATTTAGATAAAGCTGTTATTAATCATATTTTTAATCAGAGATAATCTTAAGCATGATGTTGAAGTGATTCTTCCAGATATGGATGGTCTCGGGCAACCAGCGGAGCTCTTTTCAGCGAAAATGCCAGAATCAAGGCAAAAAGGCCGATATAACCAATAAAACTTCCTATTTCGACAAACCCAATATGCAAATGGTGCAATGTACCTACAGTTACCTGCATATAAACATCAACCCACTGTCCCAGCATCAAAATAATGGCAACAGCGAGAACAGCATTTTTGTTTGTTGCAACCTTTGACGACATAAGTGCTAAAAATGGGAATAACCAGTTTACGATTAATTCGGTATAAAACAGGGGTTTAAATTCTCCCATTGTTCTTGGCACATAGTATATTGTTTCTTCTGGAATATTGGCATACCAAATTAAGATGTACTGGCTAAACCATGTATAACCCCAAATAATACTGAGAATAAAAATATATTTGGAAAAATCTCTCAGGTGATATTTTGTAAGGAAAGGGAAATGCCCCAACTTATTCAAAACAATAACGATAATGGTGATCAGAACCACAGCGTGATAAAATGCCATTGCAAAATTCCGTATGGCAAAAATGGTGCTGAACCAATGCGCATCAATCGACATGATCCAGTCGAAAGTAGCAAGTGAAAAAGTTAATGCAAGCGAAAAAATATAAACTTTAGAATAAAATTCACTTTTTTCAAAATATTTTAACCCACCTAATTTGTCTTCTTTAAGCGAAAATTTTCTAAGTAATTGCGTTAAACCGATCCACACAGCGAAGTATATGAAAAACCGGATGATAAAAAATGGAACATTCAGGTAAGGTGCCTTATGCTGTAAGATTGCGTCCTGTGCCACTTCTTCGGCATGGCTCCAGTGATAAAAATGATGTATCCCAAATAAAACCGGGATCATCAGAATAAAAAGCACTGGAAAAAAATTTGCTATGGCTTGCGGTATTCTTACAAATCCTGATGACCAACCACTTTGTGTGATATATTGCAATGCCATAAAAAAAGTAGCACCAATTGTCAAAGCAATAAAGTAATAATTGTTGATCAATAAACTGACCCAAGTACGATCCGGAAGTTTAACAAAACCGTACACATAAGTGATAACGCCAATTCCAATTAATACAATTGCAGTATTTTTAAATTTTGATGAGATCGTTAATTCTTTATCCATTGGTTTCAAATTATCAGTGTTAGTTTACTTGTTAGCCAAATCGTGTCGAATGTAATTGATGATTTTCCATCGATTTTCTGCTTTAATCTGGCTGCCATGGGCACCCATCAATCCGGAAAGGGATCCGGTAGTTATCACGTGAAAAATTTCTCCGTCTTTTTTATCCAGCACATAGGATTCGATCAGGGAAGTGGGTTTAACCGGGAATAATTTACTGGTATATAAAAATCCGTTACCATCGCCATTTTGTCCATGACAGTCCATACAAAAAATCTCATATTGTGCCTTACCATCGGCGAGTGTTTGTAGATCTGCTTCAATGGGATTTACCAATTCATCTCCTGCTGCAATCTGATCGAAATAATTTTTGGCCTGGTAAGGATAAGGCATATGTCCGCGGGCTATGGTTCCCGGAACAGGCATCTGATTGGTAATTTTATTTCGAAACACCGGATTTTCTGAATTGGCATTATATGCCTCAGAATAATACATGTCGGGCATATATGCATAACCGGGTTCCGTTTTATCGTGGTTACATGAGCCCAGTATAAACATAAGGACGATGAATAAAATTGGCTTTACTATTTGATGTTTCAGCTTATTCATTTTCAAAGTATTACAGATTAATGGTTTTCAGTAATTTCCTGTTCGGCTTCATTAATTTCAGAGGCCCCGCTTTCTTTTAATGCATTTTTAATTATTTCAATTTCCTGTTTTGTCATTTGTTCTTCTTTTTCAATAATGATCAGGAATTTGTCGTCGGTTGATCGGGGATCAATCACCTGGGCTTTTTTGCCAGGCCCCAGTTTTTCACGAATGAAAAAGGTCATAAATGTTAAAAAGGTGGCAACAAAAATGGTGGCCACAAACATGATGATAATGAATGAAAGTGAATTTAGGGGCTTCCCACCGAATTTTAAAGGATAGCTTACCACTGATGTCCAGTACAAAAAACTAAAAATGATAATGACGCCGATAACTCCGTAAATGAAAGTAGCCAAAGGCAGCCGGGTTTTTAGTTTCAGAGCCTCAAAAACTCCATGTATCGGAAAAGGGGTGTACACATCTTTTACTTTTATTCCCTTGTCCTGAACCTGATGAATGGCGTTTAACAAAACATCTTCATCATCATAAACTCCGATTATATTTGTTGTTTGCATAGCCGATTATTTACTGGTTTTTTTCAAAATACCCTTTACTTCACTGATAGCAATCATTGGGATGTATCTAAAGAACATCAATACCCCCATTAAAAATATGCCTAATGTCCCCACGAAAATTGCAATTTCTACATGCGTAGGCGAGTAAGTTGCCCAGCTTGAAGGAAGAAAATCTTTAGAAAGGGATGTCACAACGATCACATAGCGTTCAAACCACATTCCGATATTGATAAAAATAGAAATGATAAATACGATTGTTATATTTTTTCTGATTTTTTTGAACCAGAAAAGTTGAGGAATAATGGCATTACAGGTTACCATGGTCCAGAAAGCCATCGTATAATCACCTGTCACCCTGTTTTTCATAAAGGTGAACATTTCATATTCAGCTCCGCTATACCAGGCAATAAAGAGTTCGGTTGTGTAAGCCGTTGCCATAATTAAACTGATAAAGGTCAGAATCCGGGCAATGGCATCGAAATGCGATTGGGTTACAAAATCCTGAAATTTAAATACTTTCCGAACGATGATCATTAAGGTTAGTACCATTCCGAATCCAGAGAAAATAGCTCCGACTACAAAATAGGGTGGAAAGATGGTGGTGTGCCATCCAGGCATAACCGAGGTTGCAAAATCCATCGAAACGATTGAGTGAACTGCTACAACAAGTGGAGCGGCAAGACCACCCAACAAAAGAGATGCAGTTTCAAATCGTAACCATCCCCGGGCGTTACCGATCCAACCAAAACTCAAAAATCCGTAAACGCGTTTTTTTACCTTGGAAGTTGTATTATCCCTAATGGTTGCAAAATCGGGGATCATCCCAATAAACCAAAAAACTGCAGATGCCATTAAGTAAGTACTGATGGCAACTACATCCCAAAATAAAGGTGAATTAAAATTGTCCCATAGCGGGCCTCTTGTATTCCAATAAGGTAAAATAAAAAAGGCATTCCAGATGCGGCCCATGTGCAGCATCGGAAACATACCGGCACAAATAACTGCTACCACTGTCATGGCCTCTGCTGCGCGGTTGATGGAAGTTCTCCATTTTTGGCGCAAAATTAACAGGAAAATTGAAAAAGCAGTTCCGGCATGGCCGATACCAACCCACCACACAAAGTTAATGATTCCCCATCCCCAGGCAACATTGTTGTTTACACCCCAGGTTCCAATTCCGGTTGATACGGTTGTGTATATGCCCCAAACACCTACCAGAATGGCAATGGAAGAAACGGATGCAGCAATGTACCACCATAAGGGTGTTTTTGCATACAAGGGCATGGTGATGTCGCGGGTGATTTGCCCGTAAGTTTTGTTTCCCTCAACTAATATTCCTCTAACTTCTTTTTTATACATATTGAAAAGGTTAGTTTAGCTTTTTTTATTTCTGATTTTTGTCAAATAACTTGTTGATGGCAAGGTATGTAATTGTTCAAGCAGATGATAGAACCGTGGATTTTGATTGATTTTCGAAATTTCACTGTTCGGATCCAATAAATTGCCAAAGGTAATGGCGTCAGCCGGGCAGCTAGCCTGACAAGCCGTTTTAATCTCACCATCTGCCAATTGCCTGTTTTCACGTTTAGCCAAAAGTTTCTTCTCCTGAATCCTTTGCACACATAGTGAGCATTTTTCAACAACCCCTCTTGATCGGACCACAACATCCGGATTTAATACCAGTTTACCCACATCATTGCCCATATTGTAGTCAAAGTTTTTATTGTTCGCATATTCGAACCAGTTAAACCTTCTAACACGGTACGGACAATTATTCATGCAATAGCGGGTTCCGATACATCGGTTGTAAGCCATTTGATTGAGTCCTTCACTACTGTGTGGTGTTGCGGCAACGGGACACACATTTTCGCAGGGAGCATTGTCGCAATGTTGACACATAACCGGTTGATGAAAAACTTCAGGGTTTTCAGATTCTTCGGAATAGTAACGATCGATTCTGATCCAGTGCATGATTCGTCTGTTCTTAACTTCTTCTTTGCCAATAACTGCCACATTGTTTTCGGCCTGGCAACTGATAACACAGTTTCCGCAACCAATACATGAATTCAGGTTGATGGCCATCCCCCAATGAAATCCTGTAAATTCAGGTTCTGTGTAAAGGGTGGTATTTTTTTCAGCATCGATGGCATGTTGTTCATTTCCTGAGGCCGGGTTTTCTATGAATTTCTCCAGGGTGGATTCCCTGACCAGGCTTCGGCCCTCCATGGTGTGATGCTCCTGGGTTAATGCCAACGGATAAGATTTTCTGCTCACTTTTTCAATTTGAACAAAGTTTCCGCTCAGTTTCTTAAGGCCATTCTTAGTAAACAGATAAGGATAAAAATTTGTTCCAACATTGTTTCCAACATTACCGGCGGTTGTTCGTCCATAGCCCAGGGCAACTGCTACAGTGTTTTTTTCCAGGCCGGGTTGCACAAGTACCGGCATCTCGAATGTTTGATTGATCAGGGCGACACTCTCTGTTTTAAATCCCAATTGTTCAGCCATCGCAGGTGAAACGCATAAATAATTATCCCAGGTAGCCATTGAGATCGGATCCGGTAGTTCCTGAAGCCATGGATTATTGGCAAAGTTACCGGAACCGATTCCGGCTTTCTCATAAAGGAAAAGTTCAATTCCTTCAACATCGACAGGAGTAAATTCGAGATCAAATTCTTTAAAATCAGCTGTCTTGGTCTTTACATCTTCGGCCTTAAAAACACCATCATGTACGGTTTGATTCCAGAATGCTTTAAAATTGCTGAATTTTGTTTGCCGTGGGTACATGTTTTTTTCCCAGTGTTTTTCAATAAAACCAAGGTAAGTATCTTCCGAGCCCATCCATTTTAATAAACTATCCTGTGCCTGGCGGGTATCAAAAATATTTCGGATCGTAGGTTGGGACATACTGAAATATCCCAATTTGGGTTCAAGGTCATTCCATGATTCCAAATAATTATGGTCGGGTGCAACATAATTGCATAATTCGCTTGTTTCATCCGGTGATTCTGCAAAAGAAATTTTTAATGCTACATTTTGAAGAGCTTCTTTAAATTTTTCAGCATCCGGATAGTTATAAGCGGGGTTTGCATTATAATGAATAATGGCACCAACATTACCTTCAATCATTCGCCCGATTAGTTCTTCCATTGCCTGATCATCTCCTTGTCTAAGCATAAAATGATGGGTCAGGTCGATGGTTTTTCCATAGTTTCCGAGTATGTAATTGATGGCATTTACAATGAGTTGGGTTTCTTCATCATTATTGCCTGAGATGATGATGGATTGCTCCCGGTTCTCGATGAGTTCAGTTGCCAGCTCGTCCATTTTAACAGGGCTGGATGGAGCCGGATATGCTTTATAACCAAGTGTTTCAGCCAGGGTGTTGTAAAGATTTAAAAGGATGTTTTTCTCATCAGATGCTTTTATCGGGTAGCGGTTATCTGCAGCTCCTCCGGTGATGGTCAGGGTGGTTTCGTACTGAACATGGCGAAGCATTGTAGTCTCACCATTAATCAATCTGCGAGCGGCAGAATATTGTTTAGTGAATTCAACCGGAGAAAGCCAGGTACCCAGAAAATCAGCGTTAAATCCTACAATGAGCTTTGCTTTCGAAATTTCATAAGAGGGGATTATTGCTTCACCAAATTGTTTTTGATGTGCCAGTCTGATGGCCTGATAGGAGATGGCATCGTAAGTAATCCATTTTGTATTTGGATATATGGCCTTAAACTCTTCAATTAATTGTTTGGTAGATGGGCTGATGATGGTTCCACTCAGGATTACAATTTCCTTCCCTTCTTTATTTAAATTTTTTAGTTGTGTTGAGATATCAGCGTCTAAAGTTGCCCAGTCGGTATCCTGATTGTCTTTTTTCGGTCCTTTATATCGGGCATTGTCGTATAAATTCAGTACTGAAGCCTGAACCCTGGCAGTTGTTCCTCCTTTAGAAATGGGAGACAAATCGTTGCCTTCAATCTTGATGGGGCGTCCTTCTCTTGTTTTTACCAGAATGCTGCAATATTCATTCCCGTCAAAAAAAGATGATGCATAAAAATTTGGAATGCCGGGCGTGATCTCTTCTGGTTGGTTCAGGAATGGAATTGCCTTACGAACAGGTGTTTCGCAACTGGCTGCGATAACTGCACCCCCAACCGTAAAGCCCAGCATTTTGAGAAAATCACGGCGATTGGTACCGCCTTTCACTTCTTCTGCTGTCATGCCCTCAATTGAAAATTCGGCTTGGGGTTCAGTAGCGTCTTTCTGATTGTTAATGATTTTATTATAATCTTCTATGCTTTGCCAGTATTTCTTCATCTGGATAAAATTTTATGATGATCGCTATATTTTAGTAATGACATTTTTGACAATCCTCGCCACCAACCAGGTCAACGGTGATCCTGCTGCGTTTTCCAGCATTGAGTTCTTCGTGTAATTTAGTATAGTCTTTATAAAAATTGTTCTCAAAATTCACTTCTTTGGTCCGGTGACAATCAATGCACCAACCCATGCTCAAATCGTTAACCTGCATGATACGATCCATGGTTTCAACAGGCCCGTGGCATTCGTTACAATCTATTTGACCTACACTTACATGTTGCGCATGACTGAAGAAGACATGATCGGGAACATTGTGTACCTTGATCCACTCGATGGGGGTTTGGGTTTCGATGGCCTGGTATATTTTCGCAATTTCTTCGGTCCCTGTCAATTTCCCTGATTTTACAACGGTATGACAGTTCATGCACAATTGTGGTGAAGGAATCCCTGCATGCATACTTTCTGTTGCCGTTGTATGACAATACATACAGTCGATTTGATTTTGACCGGCATGTACCTTATGCGAAAATTCGATGGGTTGAACAGGTTCATAATATTGTTGACGCCCCAGCCCCTGTGCCTCCAAAATCACAATTTCACCCATGATAAAAACCGATATCAGCATCACAATGATGTGAACAAATTTTGCTTTGATCAAGCGGGTAAAGATCAGGTCGGCAATGGCCAGAACAAATAAAAATAAAGCGATAAAAAATGTGGTGCCGAAATTCCGGGCATTGGCTTTTCTTACATATGCAGGTTCCCCATAAGTTTGAACTTCCGGTACTGATTGAATTTCTTCTGTTGGCGCAGTAGTTTCAGTTGTTGCGGCTTCAGGATTATAATCTTTAATATAGGCAAGTAATGTGCGCACCTGATCATCGGTAAGATCATTAGGTGGCATTGGAATATTGTTGTATTCAGCAAAAAGTGCCACTGCTTTTTCATCTCCCGATTGGATAACTGCCTGTGAATTCTGGATAAATTTAATGAGCCAGGCTTCATCATGCCTTTCATTAACTCCTTTTAAATCCGGCCCGATCAGCCGGCCACCTCCGATGGTATGACAGGCTGAACAAACTGCATATAAATCTTTTCCTTCTTGGGCCTGCAAACTGCGATTTGGATTGATCAGCAATAGGAGGGATACAAATGCGAAAATGAGGGATTTGATAAATTTCATTCTAATCTTGTGTTTGGTGCACATATGATAAAAATAATTTAAATTTCATGAGGCAGTACATTTCGAATGTTGAGCAATGTACTTTGCCAAAAAAACAGGCAATTAAGCTATTAAATATAGTCAGAAATTTGATTAAATTCAAATTAATTGCGAACTAGGCAAATATAAAAAAGAATTTTTTTAAAAAAACTATTGAGGTAACGAAATACCGTAAATTTTTATAAAAGTTCTTTATTCTAAGCTGACATTCGCCAGCTTGTTCGGGAATCAACCATTTGTCAGGTAAACGCTACGAGGATTTATAAACCCTCGTAGCGTTAAACTAAAAAGGCTTCCCACAGGGGGAAGCCTTTACTTTTAAGACCTTAATCGGCACATTGGCTTATTATCAAATTATCACATCAAGTGTACTACCAGCTCCCGCTGGCGCCTCCGCCACCGAAACCGCCTCCGCCGAAGCCGCCGAATCCGCCGCCACCAAAGCCACCGGAACCGCCGGAAAAATTCCCCCAGCTTCCATGATGGCTGCCACGGCCCATGGCACTGCCTAAAAAGAACATCGTCCATAAAGGAATCCCGCTTTTTCGGCCAAAAGTCTGGTTGCCTGAACGGCCCCTTCTGGTCACAATTATAAAGAAAATAATGGCAATAATCGGCACTAAGATTCCAAATGGACTGCCCTCAGTTTTTTGCCGGTATTCATCAGAGCTGTATTCTCCTCGGGCCAAATCCATAACCACATTGGTTCCTTTATCCAGGGCTGTGTAATAATCGTTTTGCTGAAATGAAGGGATCATTTCATGATCGATGATCCTGTTTGTGATGGCATCAGGTATTGCACCATCCAGGCCATAACCGACCGAAATACGAACCTCTCCTTTTGAACCTGAGGTTTTTGGCTTAACTACAATCACCACCCCATTATTGAATTCTTTTTGCCCGACACCCCACTTATCTCCAAGCAGATCGGCATATTCAACAATATCATAGCCCATTAAATCATCGGTGATCATTACCACAATTTGATTAGATGTTGTATTGCTGAAATTTTCCAGTTTTTGCTCCAGACTATTAATTTCTGAACGATTCAGGGTTTGGGTAAAATCGTTTACAAGTCTTGGGGGAACAGGCCTTGCCGGAATATCGCTTTGGGCGTTTAAGCTTGTAGCGCTTAATAAAAGTACGATCGATAATAATCTGATATATATAAGTTTCTTCACTTGCTTAATCTTTACCGAATGAAATTTCATCCGAAAGTTCGTTGATATCATTAGAATGGCGTGGGAAGAATTTCTTTAAATGGCTCCCGGCTTGTTGAATCCCGCTCGAAAGCCCTTGTGTAAACTCCCCTTTGGCAAAATAACCTGCCATTTCTTCTTTTATATCATCCCAGAAATTTTCAGGAACTTTCTCATTAATGCCTACATCTCCAATTATAGCGAATCGTTTGCTTTTAACAGCCAGGTAGAATAGTACGCCATTTCGAAGCTCCGTATTGTTCATTTTTAATTTTCCGAACCAATAAGCGGCACGGTCCAGCACTGCTTCATCACAATTATTTTCAATATGAACTTTTATTTCGCCCGAAGTATCCAATTCGGCCATTAAAATTGCTTTTTTAATTTCTGCTTTTTGTTCTTTGTTAAAAAAATTCTGTGCTGACGCCATAATGGTAGATTTAATTAAAATTAGAACGCTACTTCAGGTGCTTTTTCTGCGCCTTCTTCTGCCTGGAAATAAGGTTTAGATTCAAACCCAAAAATACTTGCATAAATGTTTTTTGGGAATGTTTTGATGTAGGTATTGTACATCTGGGTTGATTCGTTGAATTTCCTTCTTGAATTGGCGATTCTGTTCTCGGTTCCTTCCAGTTGTGCTTGCAGGTCCAGAAAACTTTGATTGGCTTTCAGATCGGGATATTTTTCGATGGTAACCAATAAACGGCTCAACGAAGAACTTAATCCTTGTTGTGCTGCCTGAAATTGTTCGAACATAGCCGGATCCAGATTGTCGGCAGAAACATTTACTGAAGTTGCTTTTGCTCTGGCTTCAACCACGGCAGTTAAGGTTTCTTGCTCAAAATCAGCGTAACCTTTAACTGTATTTACCAGGTTTGGAATCAGATCGGAACGGCGTTGATAATCGGTCGTAACCTGCGACCATTTGCCATTGATGTCCTCACCATAAGTAACCATTTTATTGTAAGTCCCCTTTACGGAGCTGTATATTAGAATTATCACAATTGCAACAATCCCGATTATAATCCACGATTTTTTCATTTTTTTTGTTTTATTTCATTGTTTGGCTAAAAATACACTAAAACTTAAATAAGAACAACGACAATAGCGTTTTATTGCCGTTGTCCTGGTTTTTATTTAATAATCTCTACACTTCTTTTAATGAAGTTTGTGAGAGATTCGCCTTTCAGCAGATTTTGTGAAAGCAGGGCCAGATCATAAAGTTGTTTAACGATCGAATCTTGTTTTTCAGCTTCTTTTTCTTCAATAATCTGACTAAAGATTGGATTGTTTGAATTGGCTATGAGGTTGTAGCTGTCAGGCATATCGCCCATAAACATTCCGGCTCCGCCACCTAATTGCTGCATGTCTTTCATCCGGCGCATAAATTCATTTTGCGTAATCAGGAAAGGCATATCTGTTTCGCTTAGATTTTCAAATGATAAATTGAAGGTTTTGCCATCAATGTTTCTTTCGATCACTTTTTTGAGCTCTTCTTTTTGCTTATCATCAAGTTTGGATGGCAATGCTTCTTCTTTGGCGATTAATTTATCGATTGAATCGGCATCAACACGTTTGAAAAATGAATCGGCAAATTTTTGCTCAAGCGTATTGATAAAATGATTATCAAGCACGCCATCCATTAACAATACATCATATTCACGGCTTTTTGCGGCTTCAATAAATGCATGTTGGGCTATCTTGTCGCTGGTGTACAGATAATTCAGTTTTTTGTCTTTATCCTTCTGGTTTTTCTCAATGTGTTTTTTGTATTCGTCAAAAGTGAAGTATTTGTTTTCAATGTTTTTAAACAAAGAAAACTTTTCGGCACGTTCGTAAAATTTAGGTTCCGAAATCATACCATATTGAATAAACACTTTGATGTCGTCCCATTTTTTCTCAAATGCTTCACGATCTTTTTTGAAAAGTTCTTCCAATTTATCAGCCACTTTTCGCATGATGTAATTAGAGATTTTCTTCACATTCGAATCGCTTTGCAGGTATGAACGCGAAACATTCAAGGGAATATCCGGCGAATCGATTGTACCATGCAACAGGGTTAAAAACTCAGGAACAATACCTTCTACTGAATCGGTTACAAATACCTGATTACTGTACAATTGAATTTTATCTTTCTGAACTTCAAGGTTCTTTTTAACTTTCGGGAAATACAAAATCCCGGTCAGGTTAAACGGATAGTCAACGTTTAAGTGAATGTGGAACAATGGCTCCTCAAAAGTCATGGGGTAAAGCTCGCGGTAGAAGGATTTATAATCTTCGTCTGTACAATCTGTTGGTTTCTTTTTCCAAAGAGGGGCCACATTATTGATGATCCGTGCTTTTTCAACTTCAACATACTTATCATTGCCATCTTTGTCTTTTTCTCCTTCAACCTTTTCACTTATTTTTTCGGTGCCAAACTGAATGGGTACCGGTAAAAATTTACTGTATTTTTTGAGCAGGTTGAGGATGCGGTATTCTTCCAGAAATTCTTTCGATTCCTTATCAATATGAAGAACAATCTCTGTTCCGCGATCTTGTTTGTCGCACTCACTTACCGTATATTCAGGACTGCCATCGCATTCCCATTTCATGGCTTTGGTCGCGCCGCCTTTTTTATAGGTTTTGGTAAGGATTTCAACTTTATCCGATACCATAAATGAAGAATAAAATCCCAGGCCGAAATGACCGATGATGGCATTGGCTTCTGCCTCACTCTTTGTTTTAAATTTCTTGACGAATTCCTCGGCACTCGAAAAGGCGATTTCATTGATATATTTATCAATTTCTTCGGCAGTCATTCCGATTCCACGGTCCTTAACGGTAAGGGTTTTGGCTTTTTTATCCAGAATTACCTGTATGGTAAGGTCACCTAATTCATCCTTGTATTTACCAAGCGAAGCCAGGGTTTTTAATTTTTGCGTAGCATCAACTGCATTCGATACGATTTCGCGTAAAAATATTTCGTGGTCTGAATATAAAAACTTCTTAATAATCGGAAAGATATTTTCCGTCTGTACATTTATTTTTCCTTTTTGCATTTTCCGTTAAATTTTTTTGTTCGATTAAGCTTATCAAACAAAATGCCATCGGTATATATCTGCCAAATTGACCGGGTAGGAGAATTGTAGATTTGTAAATCCATAGATTGGATGATAGATTGATCAGGAAGCGTGTAAAAGGTTCAGAAAAGAATTAAAAATTAAATACCTTTGGTTATCTGATTTAATTGGAAAAATATGGATGCAGCTGTGGATAAATTTTTGATTCAATTCGGGAGCTCGGTGGAGCAGAATACTTTTGTTAAAATGACATTGGGAAAAGCTCGAAATAAATCGCAGAACCTAAAAAATATTTATGTCCGTTTGGTTGAAATTAAAAATGAAGAAAAACTGTCGTTTACCTATCGATATAAAAACAGGGATGAGGTTAAAAATTATGGGATTGCCGAAGCCAGATTAGAACTCGAAAAATTTCTGGGCTCTGAAATGATGCATGCCCATCTTTTCACGACCAAATCTAATTTATCACTTTCCATAAACAAAAAAGGAAAAGGTCATCTGATCACAGGAAATCCGACCCTGAGCCAGGTTGAAGACAAACAGCACGATCGCAGTAAAAAACGATTTGTTAACAAATCGGCGCTCTATTTAAAAGAATTGGGAGTAACAGATCAAAAAGGTGAAGTGAGACCGAAAATGATTGACAAATACAAACAAATCAATAAATATATAGAGTTATTAAACCCAATTCTTCAGTCCCAGAAAAATAAGAAAAAATTAAAAATTGTGGATATGGGTGCCGGTAAAGGGTACCTCACTTTTGCCCTATACGATTACCTGAAAACAGAGGTCGGTATCGAGGTGGAAATCACAGGGGTGGAACAAAGAGAAGAACTGGTTGATTTCTGTAATAAACTGGCTGCTGAAAATGGATTTACAGGCCTGCATTTCGAAAAAGGATCCATTGAAAAATTCAACTTCAAAAAGCTCGATGTTTTAATTGCACTGCATGCCTGCGATACTGCTACCGACGATGCCATTTTTCATGGCATTAAATCGGATGCTTCTGTTATTGTTTGCGCCCCATGCTGCCATAAGCAGATCAGGCAACAAATGAAACCGGATGTTGAACAGCTGCCATTTCTGAAATATGGAATCCTGATGGAGCGTCAGGCTGAGATGCTGACCGACACCATACGGGCGCTGATCATGGAACAAATGGGTTATGAATCCAAAATCTTTGAATTTATTTCCAACGAACATACTGCTAAAAATCTGATGATCGTTGGACAAAAAAGCAATAAAGAAATTGACAAAGCGCAAATTCAGGACAAAATAGACAGCCTAAAAAACAGGTATGGAATCGAATATCATTATCTTGAAAAAAGAATTTTAAACGATTAGTTTTAGTAGAAAAATAAATTTGAATAAAAACCAACTGACTAAAAAATGCTCGGAACCATTGTCAATGTAGCTGCGATTATCGCCGGAACTGTGATTGGAATTGTTATTCAAACGAAGTTGCCCAAAAAAGTGATCGAAATTGTTTTTCAGGCCATGGGCCTGTTCACCATTTTGCTGGGCGTGATGATGGCCCTTAAAATGCAGCATTTTCTGATCGGGATCGGCAGCCTGGTGTTGGGAGCAATAATTGGCGAGTTGATTGGATTGGAAAAATATATGAACCGCTTCAGCGATTGGATAAAAGGAAAGGTACGATTAAAAAACGATAAATTCTCCGACGGGCTGATCACCGCATTTTTACTGTATTGTATGGGTTCATTAACCATATTGGGTGCCATTGAAGAAGGTCTCAATAACAATCCCGATCTGCTATTAATGAAATCACTGATGGATGGTGTTTCATCGGTTGCCCTTTCTTCGGCCTTGGGTTTGGGTGTGGGATTTTCGGCGATTCCGCTCTTAATTTACCAGGGAGGACTTACTTTACTGGCCGGCAGTATCGGTAGTTTTTTCACCGACGTAATTGTCACCGAATTATCGGCAGTAGGGGGAATTTTATTGATCGGACTCGGTTTAAACATCCTTGAAATTAAAAAGTTAAGGATACTCAATATGTTGCCTGCATTAATCATTGTTGTGATACTGGTGTACCTCTTTGTTTAAGCCACAAATTGGCCGTTGTCATTCAATCATAAAGTTGTTTGATTTATTAGTAAAATCAAATAAAACAAAGTGTTTAATTATTGCGTTTATACAGTCCTGGTTTCGAATTTTTTTCGTAGTTTTATCCTCGTAAAAAATAATTAATGATATAAACCTCAAAGCAAGCTTTGGATACAAAATTCTACAGCCAGAAATGGGGAATTATATCACTGACTTCTCGTCCGACGAAGCGGAACGCGAAGGCGGTTTAAAATCTTATAAAATTTAATAATCTATGGAAAATTTAGACTGGGGTAATTTACCTTTCGGATATTATAAAACGGATTTCAATGTTCGGTCTGTTTATAAAAATGGTTCATGGAGTAAATTAGAGGTATCTGACTCCGAGTATATCAATGTGCATATGGCTGCTACAGGCCTGCACTATGGACAGGAAGCTTTCGAAGGAATGAAGGCTTTCAGGGGCAAAGACGGGAAGGTAAGATTGTTCAGATGGCAGGAAAATGCCAAAAGGATGAGAAATTCCGCGCACGGAATTATGATGGCAGAAGTACCCGACGAACTTTTTTTCGAAGCAATTACCACCGTTGTTAAATTGAATCAAAAATACATTCCGCCCTACGGGAAGGGAGCTTCTTTATACATCAGGCCCTTATTGTTTGGTTCGGGTGCAGAGGTGGGTGTAAAGCCTGCGAACGAATACATGTTTATGGTATTTTGCGGACCCGTTGGCCCATATTTTAAAGAAGGATTTAAACCCGTAAAAATTCAACTGGTATCCGATTTCGACCGTACAGCACCACAGGGAACAGGAAATATTAAAGTTGGTGGAAATTATGCTGCCAGTCTGCGCCCTGCCTACCGTGCCAAGAGTGAAGGTTATTCATCAGTGCTTTTTTCAGATGCAAAAGAGCATAAATACATTGATGAAGCAGGACCTGCAAATTTCTTCGGAATAAAAAACAATACCTATATTACACCACGATCAAAAACCATTTTGCCATCCATTACCAATATGAGCCTTGAGCAAATTGCAGCTGATTTGGGACTAAAAGTGGAACGCCGACCCGTTCATATCAGCGAACTTGATACTTTCGAAGAAGCTGGTGCCTGCGGTACGGCTGCCATTATTTCACCCATTGGCCTGATCCACGATCGCGATAATGATATTAAAATTACATACGGAAGTATGGATGAACCCGGTCCTGTTTCAACAAAACTGTACAAAACCTTAAGGGGAATACAGGAAGGAGAAATTGAAGACAAACACGGATGGAATCACATCGTTGAGCTATAAATTGAAGCGATCTGAAAAGGTCGCTTTTTTTTAAACAGAAAAAATGAAATCAATTAATATTATTAAAAAATTAGATCAAATTCACGATCACTGGAATCCGCGCATTGTTGCTGAACTTAACGGTCAGCAGGTAAGGCTGGTAAAAGCACAGGGGGAATTTCCTTTCCACAAACATGAGCATGAAGATGAAATGTTTTTTGTGGTTAAGGGCCAAGTAAAAATTGAGTTTGAAGATCATTCGGAAATCATCAGCGAAAATGAATTTCTGGTGGTTCCGGCCGGAACATTGCATCGCCCGGTGGCTGAAAAAGAAGTTCATTTGATGATGTTCGTAACTGCCCAAAATGTAAATACAGGCAATTTAAAGGATCACGCAAAAAAGAAGGACAGCAATAAACTGGAACGGATTTAAGTCAATAACAATCAATAAAAATAATGGAACTGAAGTTTTTATCGAATGTTGAAGTGATTCCGCGAAGTCATTGTTGTACGCGGGATTTTAAATCATATGCCACATCGCCCCAGCGGTGATATTAAAAATAATTTATCTTTTCTTAAACATGCACGCAACCTTTATGTGTTTATATCATCATTATTGTGATGTGATACATTATCATTTCCGGAAAAGCATCATAAAATAGAAGTGTTAAATAAAATTATAAACAGATGAAAGCATTAATCAATATAAGCATAAAGCTGATGCTCACTGCATTGATCATTACCGCATGTACAAAAGATGATACCGAACCTCCTGCAAATAATCCCGATCCAATGGCCTATTTAAAGTTTGGATCAACAACAGATCAAAATAATTACGGACTTACATGCACCATTGATGCAAATGAAACCACGATTGCTAACGGAGATGACTTTAGCATAAACTATACTATTGAAAATACTTCAGATATCGATTTTGATGAAAAAATCTATATCAGCCTTGACCTGATTTACAATCAGCCTGATTTCCCAATGGGTGAATCTATGGGCGATTATTATTCTTTGTTGTGGTGGAATCAAACGGATTGGGGTCGTAGCACAAAAACTTTTGAATTGCCCCAAAATGACACCTATAGCAATTCGGTAAATATTGCAGATATCGGCTGGATCAGCTATCTGTCATCGGCCATCCAACCCGGTGATCCCAATTTTTATGAATTGATTGATACAGGAGCCATCAAATTTCAGATTTCTGTTTTGATTGATGATAGCAACGACAACGATCCAGAAACTGCCCCAACAATCGTTTATTCGAATGTACTCGATTTAACAATCGGGTAAATATAATCCCGCATGCTTTGTTCGGCCACTGAATTCTTTGTTCAGTGGCCTTTTTTTAGGAAAATATTTATTTGTTGTTATTTATTGTGTATTGGGTTATTGATGAAATATACAGCATCAATGGAGAAAGATTCGAGTTCCGTGATTCGAGTTTCGTGATTCGTGTTTCGTGATTCGTGTTTCGTGATTCGTGTTTCCTGATACCTGACAACCAAACAACCCAACCACATACTTAACCCTTGTCAGATTTTTTTGAATGAAGAACCTAATAACAATAAATTACAATTCATAACCCTGTACATATTCAAATAATTAGTATATTTGATTCTCCCCTTAAATTTAATAATCATCCGATGGATGGATTAAAAATATAATGAACATAAAAAGTGCACAATATATCTCTAAATTGTCCGCATCAGGCGGATGGGTGGATAAAGCTAACAAAAGTGTACATTTAAATAAGTTATAGTTTAAATTTAAAATATCTTAATATGAAACAGAATATCAGGCATATAACCGAAATGCCACTATTAATTAACTTTATAATAATAGGAATATTGATATTTTTCTCTCAATGCAAAGAAGGTTATAGAATTGAGTTAATGGAAAAAGCTGGCACTATCGAAGGTGAAATTGAGAACTATGATGGAGAATCTAAAAGTGGCAAATTAACATATTTTGATGGAATTGGCAGAATTATTAAGAATGAAATATTCGCAATTGACAGTACTGGTAAATTTATAGTCTTATTTGATGTTCCAAGCCCAATTTATGATGCTGCATATTTGGATTTAAACGGAAAAATGTACTTTCCATTTCTTGAGCCAGGCAAAAAACTTAAAGTAAAAATCAAAAATAATTCGATTGAATATCTTGGTGAGAGTGGTATCTCAAATATTCAAATTAAGCAGGTAAACGATACCCTCTATAAAAAGCTAAAGAATGAAATTGATCATTGTAGGATGTTACATACAACAGATATAGAATACAAAGACTATTTGCAGCAACAAATAAATTTATCAAACAAAAAGATAGCCTTTATCAATGAGTATGAAAAAACGAATTTTATCAATCCCTGCGTCATTAATGCAATAAAAAAGGAGGCTCTTTATTCAGCAGCACATTCTTGGATAACGTTTAGGTTTGATTATTCAAATGGCAGACCTCAAGAGAGAGATACTTTATTTAATAATTTTTATGAAGACTTGTTTATAGCTTATCCGATTAACGATATAGATGCAGTAGTATCTAGAAAGTACATGGACTATATTTCCAATATTAAAGACGTTTTATCTGAGAGCAAATCAATAGGAACGAGAATTGAATTTATTAAAAAATCAGGAATGTTTTCAGACAATGAATTGAAATTAATTCAAGGTTTATACAATCAAGATACTACTATTAGAAATTCAGAAGAATATCTGCAATTTAGAAATTCTGATAGTTTTACAAAATGGATAGATTTAGGGAATAAATACTTGTTTCACTGTGTTCTAAATTCATGTAAAAATCTCCCAAAAGGAATTGGAAGAGACTTAGTCATTTCTCAGGCTATGTGCGATTTTTACTTTACGTATTCTTATATCCAACCCACTAAAGATGAGTGGGATCAAGCCAAAGACCTAATTGATTCAGAATTCGTTTTAGAATACTTACTCAACATAGATAATAGTTATAAAGCTAAATCATCTAAAAAAATTGGTTCACCCGAAATTCCAGAAAGTGTTAGAGTTTCAGCTCAAAATCTAAACGATAAAATCGTTGGCAAATACCTTGGGAAAGTAGTATATGTTGACTTTTATGCAACATGGTGCAGTCCTTGCAAAGATGAAGTTCCTTATTCAAAAATGCTAATAGAAAAGTTTAAAAACGAAGATGTGGTTTTTTTGTTTCTATGTTGCCAATCAAGTAAAAAATCTTGGGAAAAATTAGTTGAACATGACAATCTTAATGGCGAACATTACTTCGTCAGTAATTCGGAGTACACCCAACTTTCAATATTTTATGAAGTAAATGGATTCCCCACCTACGTATTAATTGATAAAAAGGGGAATATTGTGAGTAAGCAAGCATCACGGCCTAGTATGGGAGAAGTTGTAGCTAAAGAAATTGAAAAATTACTTTAATAAAAATTCAAATTTAACAACAGCTATTTGTGCATGTTGCTATGATCGCTAAAAAAACATCACTGTTACTGGATGTCTCCTGTCCTTCGGGGGAGAGGAGTGCTTGTGGGCATTCCATAACCACGACCATTATAACCCATCGTGAAAAAGAAGTAAAACCCTGAATAATATTTTGTTTAATTTTAAATATCAAAATGTTTACAAATTTGTTAACTTTGCAGAAATGACACGCGAAATAGAATTTTATAAAAACTATTTTATTGACTTCTATATTTCACTTGATTCATCAGTTCAGGAAAAAATAGAATATGTGTTTAAATTGATAAAAACGGTGGATATGATTCCACAAAAATTTTTAAAGCTTGTTGAAAGTACCGATGGACTTTATGAAATAAGAATAAAAACCGGTTCGGACATTTATCGGGTGTTTTGCTGTTTTGACTCCGGTCGGATTGTTGTTTTATTTAACGGATTTCATAAAAAAAGTCAGAAAACCCCAAAAAAAGAAATTGAAAAAGCACTAAAAATTAAAGCGGATTATTTCAAAAATAAAAAAGGAGAAGGAGAAATAAAATGAAATCGATAAAAGATGTAACAAATTTTGATGAATTACTTGATATCAAATACGGAAAACCGGGAACAGAAAAACGTGATGAATTTGAGATAAAAGCAAAAGCTTTTATTGTAGGAGAAATGATAAAAGAAGAAAGAAAAAAAGCTCATCTCACGCAAGAAGACCTGGCAAAAAGAACAGGGACTAAAAAAAGTTATATCTCCCGACTTGAAAACGGGAAAATTGACATTCAAATTTCTACCTTGTTTAAGATATTTGAAGAAGGTTTAGGAAAAAAATTGGGTTTGACAATAAACTAAAACTATAATTTAAGGATCTCTGCCATCTCCTCCTGCAATTTCCTTGCTTCCTGTCCGGCCACTTCGGCAAAATCTTTTTCCGCAGATTTGAAAATAATCCCCCTTGAAGAGTTAACCAGCAATCCACATTCTTTAGTTAAGCCATATTTTGCCACTTCCTGCAAGCTTCCGCCCTGGGCACCCACACCCGGTACCAGTAAAAAATGATCAGGCACAATCTGACGGATATCGGCCAGCATCTCGGCTTTGGTGGCACCCACCACATACATCATGTTTTCGGTTGTTCCCCACTTTTGTGAAGTTTCCAGCACTTCTTCAAATAATCTTTTGCCCGTAGCTTTATTCTCGATCAATTGAAAATCGAATGCGCCTTTATTGGAAGTAAGTGCCAGCAAAATCACCCATTTATTTTTAATTGTTAAAAAGGGGCTCACCGAGTCTTCGCCCATATATGGAGCCACTGTAATGGCATCGAAGCCGTAACATTCGAGAAAGGTTTTGGCATATTGTGCCGAAGTGTTGCCAATATCGCCGCGCTTGGCATCGGCAATGGTAAACACCTGATCGCCGTATTTTGCCAGATAAGCTATGGTTTTTTCAAGGCTTCGAATCCCTATTGAACCCCGGCTTTCGTAGAATGCAAGGTTTGGTTTATAAGCCACTGTATAATCGATGGTGGCATCAATAATCGCTTTGTTAAATTCAAAAACAGGGTCTTCGTTATTTAGCAGGTGTTTTGGTATTTTGTCGATGTCCGAATCGAGTCCCACGCATAAAAATGATTTTTTTTGTTTGATGAGTTTAATCAGCGATTGTTTGTTCATGGTGAATGAATTTAATTCTCAGGTTAAAGCTTAAGTCCTGCAATTTTATCAGAGATACTTTAGTTCTAATTAATTTCAAAAAAAAATTACAAATTTTAATTTCCAATTTCCAAATAAATTTCAATGCAAAAAGATCAAAGTTTAGCTGTAAATCATTTAAATTCAGTATTGATTATTAATGTTTTGATTTTGATATTTCGAACATTGAATATTGTTTGTTATTTGATCATTTTTTTGGTGCTTGCTTCATAAAATTTAAAACCAAACCACTGAATTATCAATCTCAAATGGATTGGTTATTCAATATCGGCCTTCAATCTTTCGGCATTTTCGGCCAGTTGCAGTTGGTCTATTAATTCCTGGATGTCACCGTCGATGATGTTGGGCAAATTATACAAGGTTAGCCCGATACGGTGATCGGTCACCCTGCCCTGTGGCCAGTTATAAGTTCTGATCTTGGCCGAGCGGTCGCCGGTCGAAACCATGGTTTTTCTTTTCGAGGTAACCTCGTCCAGGTATTTTTTGTACTCTACCTCATATAATCGGGTACGAAGTACGATCATGGCTTTGGCCAGATTTTTAATTTGCGATTTTTGATCCTGGCAGGTGGCCACAATACCGGTCGGGATATGTGTTAAACGAACTGCGGAATAAGTTGTATTTACCGATTGTCCGCCAGGTCCCGAGCTGCAATAGGTATCTTTTTTGATATCTGACTCTTTCAGTTCCACATCAAATTCTTCGGCTTCGGGCAATACAACCACCGAAGCAGCTGAAGTATGCACCCTGCCCTGGGTTTCTGTTTTGGGAACCCTTTGCACGCGGTGAACACCTGATTCGTATTTTAACTGACCATACACATTTTCGCCGCTTACATTCAGGATCAACTCTTTATAACCGCCAACGGTGCCTTCTGTTTCATCCACCATTTCAACTTTCCAACCCTTAGTTTCGGCAAATTTGAGGTACATGCGGTAAAGGTCGCCGGCAAAAATACTGGCTTCATCGCCACCGGTACCTGCGCGAATTTCAAGGATGGCATTTTTACTGTCCTGCGGATCGGCGGGGATCAACATGATGCGGATCTCTTCTTCCATTTCATCACGTTTTTCGATCAACTCATTTAGTTCTTCTTTCGCCATGCTGCGAAATTCTTCATCTTTTTCCGTTTTCAGGAGTTCTTTGGTTGAATCGATATTGTCAAGCACATTTTTGTAAACTTCATATGCCTGTACAATGGGTTCCAGTTCCTTATAGTCTTTGTTGAGCTTGATATATTTTTTCATATCCGACATCACATTCGGATCATTCATTTCTTTACCAATGTTTTCCCATCGATTTTTGATGGCTTTCAATTTGTCTAACATGCATCCTAAAATTTGGACTGCAAAGGTACGATATTTCTTAATTTTAACGTATTCAGCCAAAACTATAATTGTATCTTTACAATCGCAAATAAAAAGACTTCTTCCTCTATGGGTAAATTCATAAAAATTCTGATTTTTCTTTTAACCTTTTCCTGGTTCGGCGGTCAGTGCCTGGCAGGGGTGCATCACATTGCCACTACTTCGGTATTTGCTGATGGGGGAGGTATGGGTGTTCAGCCTGGGGATACTGTTTACCTCGAAGCGGGTTTAAAGCCGTACCTGATGTTGCGAAATTTTCAGGGTTCACCCGATAGCATCATCACCATTATCAATCACAATGGCCTGGTTGAGATTTCAAATGATGACTTTGTGTATGGTTTGGTAACTTATAATTGCAGGTATTTCAGACTTACCGGCACCGGCGATTCAACGATAAAATACGGGATAAAAATAACGGCTTCAAACGGAGAATCGAACGGATTGAGCCTGGATGAATTCAGTTCCGATTTTGAAGTGGATCACCTTGAAATTTATAATACCGGATTTGCAGGGATTATGAGCAAAACAAACCCTAAATGTGATCTTTCGGCAAATCGGGGCAATTTCACGCAATATAATACCCTCTTTCATGATAATTTTGTTCATAAAACAGGGGGCGAAGGATTTTATATCGGCCATTCTTATTATAATGGTTACCGCAAAGAATGTGAAGGGGTGATAGATACCTTATATCCCCATGATATTATCAATGCAAAAATTTATAACAATATTATCGACAGTACCGGATATGACGGAATTCAGGTTGGTTGCATCATCGAAGGGTGTGAAGTATACGGAAATGTAATTACAAATGCAGGGTATACGGATAATGCGCTTGGCTTATATTACGGTATGTCGGGCATTGTGATGGGAGGAGGTACCACTGGTTTATGTTATAATAATATGATTTATAACGGTTACGGGACGGGCATTTCGGTATTCGGATTGGGCGATCTTTGGATATTCAATAACCTGATTGTTAATGCCGGAAGAAATTCAAAACTGGCCATCGGGCCACCTGATAATCATCACCCCTATGGAATATTTTGTGACGACCGTACCACCATCGAAGGTGAATCGTTTAACTTTATCAATAACACCATTTTGAATCCGCGGGATATTGGCATTCGTATTTGGTCGCTGCAAAGCAAAAACAACCGGATGTACAACAATCTGATCATTAACCCGGGTGTGAAGGAATGGAATTTTAACCGCTCGATGATTGATGTAATTACCCCATCACTGGTTAATGCAGATACCTTGTCGGGTGGTAATTTTTTCGACTCCACAGCCTATGTGTCTGATTCAACACCTTATTTCATGAATGTGAATGAACTGGATTTTCATCCGAAAGCATGGGCTCCCAATATCGATCAGGGAATAAGCCTTGATTCATTGCCTCATATTTTATTTGACTTTGATTATAAACCAAGATCGTTGGGTAAAAAAACCGATGCCGGGGTTTATGAATTTCTTTCACTTCCCGATTCTATCTCATTAGTTCCGATATCTGCCGAACATTGTGTGGGTGATAGCGTCATTTTTTTGATCGAAACAGTTTTTGCCGACAGCCTCTATACCTTTAACTGGATTTTTAACGATTCGATTTTGGACAGTATCCCCGGTTTTTTTTTGAGCATTGATTCAGTCAGTGTTGAAGATGAAGGATTTTATAAACTTTTATTGTCGAATGGTTTTGATACCTTATACAGTAATTTGTCGCAATTGACGGTTGAATACAGGCCATTTGTATTTGCTGGAAACGATACCACCATCTGCCTGAATTATCAGGGCTTGATGATCCAGGCTCTGGCCGAAAATTATGATCATGTTTTATGGGAAACCAATGGGGATGGTTATTTCAGTTTTTCCGATTCGCTCCATACATTCTACACTCCGGGCAACGAAGATAAAGCAAATGGTGAGCTTGAGCTTCAGCTGACAGCTTTTTCTCCCGGCCCCTGCGATTCGGTTCAGGATGCCCTTGTTTTAACACTTGATGCCTGCACGGGAATTGAAGAAGAAGGCTTTTTACTGAAAATCTATCCAAACCCGGCCGGCAATAAGGTTCAGATAACTTCATCGGATCAAATTTTGAAATTTAGCTTAAGTGATATGCATGGAAAGATGATTTTGGAGCGAGAGATCTCTGATCATTCGGAAACCTTAAATATGTCCGGCCTCGTTCCCGGAATTTATGTGCTTCAAGTACATTTTAAGAACAGGATCGAAGTCAGGAAAATTATTCATTATTAAAGTGAGTTCGACATAAGGAGCAAAGTTATATTGGGATTTAAGTTATTTGGGTATAAAGCCATTAGACTTTTGATGTTAGACTAAAAAGATTTATTAAAATCTGCAATCAGGCATCTGGTTTCTTAAGCTTAAAAAGCTGAATTTCTGATATTTTGGGTAATGTTTTGTGTAGCATCCTTAGATCAAATTCAGAAATAGATTATTTATAGTCGAAAACCCCAAATTCAGATTCAATCCGTAAGGATTTTCCTTGACCTTCTTCGCATCGTCCAACAATTTGAGCCCTGATTCCAAAGGATTCGGAAATATTGATCAATTCCCCGGCAATTTCCTGAGGAACATAAAGTTCCATGCGATGCCCCATATTAAATACTTTGTACATTTCGGCCCATGAAGTTCCGGATTGTTCGTGGATCATTTTAAAAAGTTCAGGAATCGGAAACAGATGGTCCTTTACAATGTGCAGATCGTCAACAAAGTGCAGAACTTTGGTTTGGGCTCCTCCGCTGCAATGAACCATCCCATGAATCTGTTTTCTGTAATTATCCAAGATTCTTTTGATGACAGGAGCATAAGTACGTGTTGGGGAGAGCACCAGTTTTCCGGCATCCATATTTTTAATTTCTGTGGGATCGGTCAATTTTAATGCGCCGGAATAAACCAGTGCTTTCGGGATATTCGGATCGTAACTTTCAGGATACTTTTCGGCCAGGTATTTACCGAATACATCATGCCGTGCAGAAGTCAGCCCGTTGCTGCCCATCCCGCCATTATAAACCTTCTCATACGTAGCCTGTCCGTCCGAAGCCAGCCCTACAATCACATCGCCCTTTTGGATGCGGTGGTTCGAAATAATCTCATCCCGTTTAATTCGTGCAGTAACTGTTGAATCAACAATAATGGTACGCACCAGATCACCGACATCAGCAGTTTCACCTCCGGTTGAATAAATGCCAATGCCATATTGGCGCATTTCTTGCAAAAATTCTTCCGTGCCATTGATAATAGCAGCAATCACTTCACCCGGAATGCGTTGTTTATTTCGTCCGATGGTCGAAGATAATAGAATATGATCAGTAATACCCACACAGAGCAGATCATCCAGGTTCATGACAATGGCATCTTGTGCAATTCCTTTCCAAACCGACAAATCACCCGTTTCTTTCCAATACAAATAGGCCAGCGAAGATTTGGTTCCGGCTCCATCGGCATGCATCACATTGCAGTAAGCTTCATCCTGCCCGATAATATCCGGGATCACTTTACAAAATGCTTTCGGAAAAATTCCCTTGTCAATGTTTTTGATGGCATTATGAACATCTTCTTTCCCTGCGGAAACACCTCGCTGCTGATATCTTGATTCAATGGGCATATTATATGTTTTATTGGAAGATGATTTTAGCTGCTTCTTTATCAATGGTAAATTTACCAAACTTTGATAAGATTGAAGAACCAATTTGCAATTGATTTTTCAGTCGGTTGTTAACGGTAAACTCTATATTTTCAACACTCTTATCCGCGATCGAAATCTTTTGTATCAATAGGCGTGATTGGTTGGCAATGGTTCCGTTGGCCAATGCCTTTTCGGCATCTCCCAGAAAATCTTTTTTGGTGATCTCACCATTATTTAACATTCTTAATGCCTGGCGTAACGAAATTTCGGCTTTAAGATGTTCACTAAATGCCAGTGTTGCAGCATGATCATTTAAAGTGCAGGCAATCAGCATTGCACCCGATGTTTTGTCCAGTTCAAATGGCACTTCATTGGTAACCGGATTTAAGCTGATATCCACTTTTTCAGGGTTCAGGGCAACCTTTGAAGTTTTGGGTTTAAAATCTTTATTCAGAATCCTGAATTCGGTACGGCGGTTAAGTTCATGGGCTGCTTCTTTTTCGGCATTGGTTCTGAGGGCATTGATAAAGCTTTCATTAAGCACCGTCCCATTTGCAAAACGGATGCCATTTTTAACAATGTTTTGTTTTAACACCCTGGGTTGCCTTTCGCCATAACCTTTGGCTGTAAGCCTGTCGGGATCGATTCCTCTTAAAATTAAATAATCAACCACCGAACGTGCACGGCGCTGCGATAGAATATCATTTCGTTCTTCAGTATCGCGCGAATCGGTATGGGCAGCCAGTTCAATCACCAGGTTTTTATTTTCATCCATGGTTTTGATTAATCCCTGCAGCGAATCCTGGTATTGGGGCCTCAGCTCCCATTTTCCAAGCTCATATAAAATTTCGGGTAAAAGTATCGGTTCCGTTGGAAAAGGAATCATTTTCAAATCAAGCTTCAGATTTTCTTGAGATAATAGCTCATCGGAAGAAATGGGTTTTTTTAGCAGAAAATAATTCTCTTTGTTTGCTGAGAGTTCATAATTAAGGGTTGATTTAACCTGTTTTGAGTCAAAAAGGAATTTGCCCTGGCTGTTGGATTGGGTAGAATAGGTGGCACCGGATGATGAGGCCAGCTCAATTTTTGCCCCTTCAATAAACAGCATGGTGTTTTCATCTTTAACCGTTCCTTCGATGCTGTATTCAATGACCGGCAAATAAAAAGAGTATATATCATCTTTACGCGCTCCTTTTCGGTTCGAACTAAAATAACCTTCTTCTTTTTCAGGATTGAAAACAATGCCGAAATCATCGCCATTGGAGTTAAACGGCAGCTTTAAATTTTCAACATTTTTCCATTCGTTATCATAAACAGCCACAAAAATATCGAGTCCGCCCATTCCGATATGACCGTTTGATGCAAAATACAAAGTTGTATCATTTCTTAAAAAAGGAAACATTTCATCGCCTGGTGTATTTATTTCAGGCCCCAGATTAATTGGCCGGCCAAAATTTTCGCTTTTACTTTTACGTTTGGCCACCCATATGTCTTTTCCACCCATTCCACCGTTTCTGTCGCTTGCGAAATAAATGGTCAGCTCGTCCCGGCTGATGGCCGGATGGCCGACAACCCCTGTAGTATCATTCCCAAATTGGAGCGGTTTTGGCCTTGACCAGTTTTGGCCGTTTCTGCTTGAGGTGAATATCTTACAGCCCTGTTTTGCAGTATTATTCGCGGAGCATCGCGTAAAATAAATATTTGTGAAGTTTGAATTCAGTATGGGCGTTCCTTCATTTCCAGCGGTATTTATATAAAGTTCGCTGTCGGTTTGCCCGTCTTCATTATCGAAAATTACCGGAGGGGTAAAATTCCCTTTTCTGTCGATACGGGTAATAAACAGATCGCTGAAATTTTGTCCGGTCCATTCATCCTTTTGGCTTCCAACCGCTGCATCACGGCCCGAAGTAAAAACAATCGTATTGAGGGCTGTATTTGCATAGGCCGGTGAAAAGTCATCATCCCGTGTATTTATTTTTTTCAGGTTACTGATGATATAATTTCCGGGGTTTTTTTCCCACTCAACGGATTTGGTGCACGAAATGATTCCGTTTTCACCCCTGATATCTTCAGGTACCAATTGCTGATAAGCTTTATAATAATTAAGGGCTTCCGAATATTTACCGCCTGATTTCAGCGCATCTGCCAGATATAGAAGAATCAGGGGTTCTTTTTCCTGGTATTTAATTTTTTCGAGTCGTTTGTATTGTATCTCTGCCCTGCGGACATTGTTGGTTAGCCGGTAACATTCTGCAAGCTGGTAATTAATGCGGTTTTTTTCTTCAGGATCCTTTTTTACTTTGGTATATGCTTTTTGATAATTGGTAATGGCAGTGGCGTACTTTTTTGCATTGAATGCATCGTCGGCTGCTTTGGTATGTTTTTTTTGTGCCGTTGCAGGAATGCTTAAAACAAAAACAAATATAATGACTGAAAACAATTTATTCATTCGACCGAAATTAGCTTTGATATGTTGTAGAACGATCAAAAATAAGATTTATTTGTCCTTTTTGGTTTGAGGAGGTGATTTTTTTTGGGGCTTGGTGCTCGAATTTTCTTTTGAACCGGGTTCCACTTTTGCTTTCGGCTTTTTAACCGGAGGTTCATCCTTTGGGATCATTTTATCGAGGTCAACCTCCCGTTCGAGTTTTCGCACCTCCGTATCAATTTCCCGTTTAATTTCGTTCGAGGCCCTTTTGATTTCATAAATGCCACGACCGATTTTTTTCGAAAGTTCAGGTATTTTGCTGGGGCCAAATACGATAAATACCACAATCAGGATGATTAAAATTTCTCCTGTGCTGATATCGAAAAATAAAAAAGTAAGTCCGGGCATCTTTTTAAAATTGTGCAACAAATATAATGAACAGATTTAATACTTGCACTTAATTAAATTGTTCTTTTTATAACGGGAGTGAAAATTAAGGGATTGAGCCAACTTTATTTAGATAAAATATCAACGGATGCCTTTTGAGCATCCGTTGGGCAATGAAACGAACAAGAATTTAAGGCAATCTATTTTATTCCTTCATCATGAATACCGTAATGATTTACGGTATTTAATCTAAGACTGCCATATAAAACTTCAATAACATCCTCAATTGGGATAGGAATGCTTATAATGCCATCATCTTCCATATTGCTTACTGATTGACTGTATGGACCTCCTGAAGCTTGTGAATATAGCGTGAGTGTTTCAGCTTTTGGGTCATTTGGGTATCTTAAATCAAGTGTAATAAGCTCATTTAATGGTTCTTGGCTCGTTTGTATTTCAAGCTGGAAAGTATAAATACCACGTAAATCACCTTCTTTACCAGAATCTGTGTTTAGATTTTGAATAAACTGGGTGGGAATGTTTACGATAATATAGTTCGTTTTTTTGCTTTTTTTACCTCCGGTATTTAACTTTTGAGGTTTTGCAAATTTATATTCACCCGATTTGTTTGTTGTTATTTGCGAAATCGGGTTCACTTTTTTTGGATTATACTCTTCATTATTAAAAGCAAAATGATCCACAGAAGAGAAGAACCTGTCGTTATTTCTTTTACCATCCGAAGTAAATTCGAATTGTGTAAGAATGATTTCAGCGTTTGGGACTGATTTTGCATTTTTACTCATAAACTGATTAATACTAAGTCCTGTATTTGATGAGATCTGTGACGGACCAGGTGTTCTTGATGGTATATTAGAAATTGAAGCAATTTTTGAATTAATATAAAATATCTTGGAAGATTGACAATTCTGATAACCACTAAACCCAGAACAATCCCAATGTGCAACACAAGAATATAATCCAATATCACTAAAGTGGTAGTTAATAATATTTCCAGGGTAAGTGTCAATGAGTCCATTAGGTCTGGTAATTTCCCAAAAGAATGATGGCTCTCCACAAAAGTCAGGAGGCGAGCAATTACCATCAAATTCTAATAGTGTTGCACTTGAAGTCGTACTGGTTGAAAGGTCACGTGTATCGCCAACAGAAATATTCGAATTATTTACCTTCATATCTGTTATGCTGCATTCACAAAAAAGCGGATCGTTTCCGGGTTTAATAACAACCGTAAAACTTTTTTGGCAAATGGTTCCTCCACAATCAATCATAGCGACGCAGGTATAAGTCCCGGATTGAGTAAACTGGTAAGATGTATTCCAGTCGTAAATTGCCCCACTTGAGTTTCCTGCCGGATCGAAAATTTCCCAGTAATACTTCATATTACAGTTATTAGGACATGATCCCGAGAAATTAAGAGCCCCGTTATGACCAATACTAACCTGTATTTGCCCCCCATCATTTATAGGGTTTCCATCAAAATTCATCATGCTTATATTACACCTGCATGACGGATTCAGACTATCTTTTCCAAAATCAACTACATGCGGTGTCCTATTACTTCTACTTGTATTATGATTCCCTGAGGCTGCAATATTCAATGAAACCCCAACCCCAATGGTAAAATTGCCGGGCATTAGTTTTTCATTATGGGTAGTGGTTCCAGCTACGCCCATTAAATCGGGATCAATGCTGCCATCCGGTAGAATAACCCCTTCCAGGTTGCGGGAAGTAATTTTATATTCTTTAATTCCTACGGCCATATTGTAAGCGGCTTCTGCAAAAAACTGGAGTGGCTTATTGGCCTTGCCAAGAATGGCTCGGATATTAGGCGAAAGCATTACGGCAGAGCGGTCGAGGGTACCGGTGGTGGCATCTAATACAGCCCCGTCGGGGAGGCCATCGTAGGAAGCCGATAAATCTGCCCCTTTCTGCATTAAATAATGAATACCCAATGAAGGTTGTAAAGTAAAACCGCGTAGCGAAAGATTGAAATATGGGCTGAGGCCAAACATCGTATTTGAGTTCTGATCGGTACCTTTTTGTGTGATTGAGCCACTGATGGGCGCCAGATATGCTCCCATATCAAATTCAGGGCTTGTTTTAAAGAATTGCCCGGAAGCCCTGAGGCCAAAAGAGCCGAAATTGAAATCCAGTCCAACTTGTGGGATAATGGCAGAACTGTTGGCCGGAAGGTCAAAAGGTGCTACTGCCCCAACTTGCAGGTTTAGATTAAATGGATTTCCGGTTGAAACGATTCCTGCCATCGCTGAATTGGCACGAGATGATTTATATCCATTATACGATGCCTGTGGATAACCCGAAAAGGCAATTAAGGCAAGAATGGCCAGGATGATAAGTTTTGTGTCTTTGAATTTCATAAGGTCATGATTTTGGTTAAAATGATTTATTATTTGCTAAAAAAATTATCGCACATTTTAAATATGATCTATGGGGAATCGACCATTTGTTAATTAAGATTGCAAAATAATACTAACCAAATAGCAATTTTGTGCTAATTGTCAAGAGGTTAATGATACATGATGAATGGATGCAATGGTTTATTAATCGGTAAATATTTTAAAGGAGAACCCAAATGGTATTCTTCAACTATTAAATCGCATAATCAATTTTCGGGAAGGCTTGCCGGAATAGTTAATATGACTTTTGTACCAGGATTGATATTCCCAGGATTTAATTCCTGCAGACGGAATTTGCATTTTGCACCATATTTTTTGCCAAGGATGATCAATCTTTTTCTGACCAGATTCATACCCATGTGCAAGCCGGTACTTTGCCCTTTATAAGTTTTGGCAGTTTTTAATCCAATTCCATTATCTTCGATCAGAATATGAATTAATTTTTTCTTTGGTCGTTTAAACCTGATATTGATTTCACCATTGTATTCCAAAGGAGAGATGCCATGCCAGATTGCATTTTCAACAAATGGTTGAATTATCATTGATGGTATCATATCTTCTTCCGGGTCAATATCTTCATCAATTTCTATGTGATAATCAAATTTATTATTCATTCTGAATTTTTCAAGATCCAGGTAATTTCTCAGTCGGTCTGATTCGTCTTCGATGCTAATAAAATTTGATTTCAATGAATTCATATTCTGCCTGATCAATCGGGCAAATTGCGATAAATACAGAGCAGCTTCGCTTGATTTGTTTTGGAGTAGGTAACTTTGGATTGAGCTCAATGAATTAAAAATAAAGTGAGGGTTCATCATCGATTGTAAAGCCTTGTGCTCAAGGGATACCAACTGATGTTCCATCTCATGCTGTTTTAGTTGGTAATTTTTTATATAAACACGAATCGAGAAAATAAATAGTAACAATAAAGACACAATTCCGATCCAGGTGATATACCGTTGGAAAATACTTGGTATTACTTTAATCAATAATTTTGTGATTGGGCCGTCGCCCGTATTATCTAACTTCGATTTTAAATTGAACACGTAATTACCTGGCGGTAAATTCTGATAAACTACATTTAACTCATTACCTTCTATCCAATCATCATCAATTCCTTCCATCTTATAAAAGTATTGCAATGGGTATGAGGAATAATTAATCCCTGAATAATGAACACTCAATTTATTATTTCCTTTATATGATATTGATTTGGATGCAATATTTACCTCTTGGTCATTGATCAATATTTTATTTATATATGATTTGGGAGGACAGACTTCATGCTTTATAAGTATGTTAATTGGAATTATTGTGAGTCCATCATTTGAAGCTATGAACAGCGTATCATGATTAATTAAAATGTCGTTAATATTATCGAATTCAATATCCAAAGATTCTAAAATAATTTTATCTCCATTAATTATGGATAAGGGATTATTAATAAAATATATTTTTTTGGTTGTGTGAAGAAATAATTTAGAATTGTAACTCACAAGTTGTTTGTAAGGATAAGGGGGAGTATAACTTAATTTGGAACTCAGGTCGTATAGTTTTTCATTATACTGTAAAAGAATATGGTTTCCACCGATATTAAGAAACTCGCATGAGTCATTATATATGCTCTGAGAAGAGATTATTTGACCGTTAATTTGTTGAAGAGGTTTATATGGAATGATCGTATCAATTAGTAAAATATAATTAATATGTGAGTTGATAATTAGTTCATTGTGGGTGTTAAAATAAATATTATTGATACGTCCATCTGTTTTAGCAATATGTATTCTATTTAAATCAGAGTGTGGATACTCATATATAAACCTTGTAGAATAACCGCAGAGAATCGTTTGATTTTTGTTGGTGATAATTTTTTTGTTAATGTAATCAGATTGAGTGATAACCCTTTTGTAAGTGATATTATTTGTAAATTGTGATATGCTAATATCGTTAATATACGAAAGGCAATGAATATCTCCATTAATAATTAGTTTCCCATCCTGCAACTGAAGAATATTTCCAATATTTTGACATCCGCATCCATAAGGGAGAGTTATTATTTCATTTCTCCTGACTAAATAAATTTCATCGCCATCAGTACACCAGATACCATTTAGATTACTTTTCTCAATTGCAGTTATTGCTTTCTCTGAAAAATTTGATGTGCTAATATGGGTGATTGAAGAATAATTGGGATTAATTTTGAATATTCCACTTTTCATGGATGTAATCCAGATGTTTCCCCATATATCCTGAAAAATGGATTGTGCCTCTTCAATATTAAAGTGATTTGTTATTTTTTTATTTTGTACGCAAAAAACTCCTTGATCGTAAGTAACAATCCAAATAACTTCATCCTTGTCAATGAATATATCATTAATAAGCTCTGTTCCGATATTCAGCTTAAATTTATCCTCAACAGATGTTTCATTATAAATTATAAGTTCGTTTAATCTATTGAATACAAAACATCTTTTCGTATCAGTTGGAAATATCCTACGAGTTTTATCAATATAAGCTTCTATAGAAGGTTCTGAATTCAAATCATCATATTTAAACAATAATGATTCGGTCCATACTAAGAATTCATTTGAAGTTGATTTATTGAAATATAGCAAACTTCTACCCATATACGAACTAAAATCTAAAGGGTTATTGGCCTGGTTTTGGCGAAGTCCTTTCAGATATTTTATATCTTTGCTCATGAGTTCTAAAGATATTGTATCAACTGAATGATCAGGATTTACAATATAAAAATCATGCATTAAATTATAGAAATACAATCTTGAATCCTTATCTTCAAAAAAGCTATGAATTTGATAATCGCTATGAATTTGCTTTAATAGATCTGAGTTATGCTCGTTGAATATGGTGTTATTAAAAAAATAATTAAGACTTCCATTCAAGTTGAAAAACCATATACGACCCATGCTGTCTTGTTTGATCCTGATTACCTCGTTATCGTTTAGTCCATCTTTTATTGTATAGTTTTTGAACTCATTTCCATCATACCTTACAACACCTGCATCTGTAGCGAACCATATGAAATTTTTAGTATCCCCATAAGCATAATAGATTGTATTGGTTGGTAGGCCATCTTTAATAGTGTAATTTTTAATTAAGGGATTTTGTGAGTATGAGAATTGCAGGGTAATTAAAAGAATGCATAATATACCGGGGATTTTTTTCACTAATCAATACTTTTCGAAAAATAATTTACGGCTTGTTTAAATTCAATAATTCGTCGTCTGGAAACTGAAAGTTTTGTATTGTCGTCGATAATGGCAAAATTCCCCTGATATGTTGAATATGCCTTTAGATAATTCATATTGATAATTGTCGATTTGTGTATTCTGAAAAATACAGGCTGGTCAAGTATTTTTTCAAATTCTCCCAGTGATTTACAAGATACAATTTTCTCCAAACCGGATAAATGCAAAATGGTATAGTTGCTATCAGCCTCAAGATATCGGATCGATTTCACTTCAACTATTCTAAATCCAAATTGTTCAACAACCGTTATTTTATTTATTGGTCCAACATTCTTAATTTGATTGCTTAAATTCATCAAGGATTCATTATATACCTTGCGGACATCATTTTTATGAATACGTTGGTTAAAATATGAAATAGCTTTGGCGACAGCTTCTTTTAGTTCATTCGGGTTGATAGGTTTGATTAAATAATCAATTGCATTTGCCTTTATGGCTTTTAATGCAAATTCTTCATAGGCCGTAGAGAAAATGATGGAATAATTATCTTGTGGAATGCTTGCCAAAAAATCAAATCCATCTTCTTTTGGCATCATGATATCCAGAAAGATAAGATCGACTTTATGTTCTTGTAATAATTGACGGCCTGCTTCTGCAGAATCACAACTTCCAGAGAGTTTTATATTAGGGCAGTTTTGCTGAATCATTACTTCCAATGCCCTACGAACATTGAGTTCATCATCAATTATTATTGCATTATATTTACTCATTATCACAAAGATAGCTTATTTGGAATATTAATCAAGCCATTTATGTGAGATGACAATTGTAATGATTAAATGGATGGAATTATTAAGTGAATGGAAAAAATGTTATAATAAATTCAGCACCATCCTCAAATAAATTGAAAATAGTGCTGAATGAAATACTGCTAAAAAGTTGTATTGTTATTTTTTGTTGTTCTTATTTTTTGCTTCTTCTGGTTTAGCTGCAATTTTGCTTTGTCGTTTCTCACCAATCAAATCGTAAGCAATCGGGCTGGCAATAAACAATGAAGAATAGGTACCTACCACAATACCGATCAATAATGCAAAGGTAAACCCTCGGATAACTTCACCTCCAAATAAAAAGATGGTTAAAAGTACAACGATGGTTGTTCCTGAAGTATTGATGGTTCGTGCCAAGGTACTGTTCAAGGCATTATTGATATTGTCGATAAATGCTTTTTTAGGATACAATCCGCTGTATTCACGGATACGGTCGAAGATAATTACCGTATCGTTAATCGAGTATCCGATGATGGTCAGAATGGCTGCGATAAATGCCTGGTCAATTTCAAGGTTGAACGGCATGATTGTATACAATAAGGAGAACATCGAGATGGTAATCAGGGTGTCGTGGAAAAGTGCAACAACACCACCCAAACCGAATTGCCATTTTTTAAACCTGACTGCCACATAAATGAAGATTACAATTAGTGCAAAAGTAATTGCCATTATGGCTTTGTTCCTGATATCATCAGCAATGGTCGGCCCTACTTTTTGTGAACTTAAAATACCAACGAGTTTATCGTCCGATTCAACATCGGTGCTGAATTTGGTATAGGTTATGTTTTGATTTACATAAAACTGTTTCAGGCCGTTAAATAATTTGTTCTGGATAATTCCATCCACTTCATCGCCCGGATCATCAATCATGTATTTGGTGGTGATTTTCACCTGTTTGGCAGGTCCGAAAGTTTTTACTTCCGGTGCCGAATCACCGAATTCGGTGGTCAGTGCCTGGCGAATGTCATTGGTTGAAACATCCTGATCGAAACGAACTACATAGGTACGTCCTCCTGAAAAATCTACCCCGTAGTTCAGCCCCCTTACAATCAGTGAACCAATTCCGACAATGATGATAACTGTTGAAAGAACATATGTTATTTTTCGAACTCCGATGAAGTTGAATTTTGTATCTGTCAATACATTTTCTGTAAACTTATTGGCAAAATTCAGTTTCAGGTTTTTGTTCATCATCCAGTTAAAGATCAACCTTGAAATAAAGATGGCTGTAAAGAGTGATGAAATAATACCGATGATCAGTGTGGTTGCAAAACCCTGTACCGGACCTGAACCGAAAATATACAATACAATACCCGTCAATAAAGTGGTTACGTTACCATCAATAATAGCTGAATATGCATTTTTATAACCGTCCTGAATGGCCAGTCGCAATCCTTTCCCTGCCCTTACTTCTTCTTTGATACGTTCATAGATGATTACGTTTGCATCAACGGCCATACCAAGGGTAAGAACGATACCTGCAATACCCGGAAGTGTAAGCACCGCTCCTAATGATGCCAGCACACCGAAGAGAAAGAAGATGTTTGTTAAGAGTGCCAGGTCGGAGATCATACCTGCTTTATTGTAATATATGATCATATAAAATAAAACAAGTGTAAAAGCAATAACAAATGACCATAAACCAGCATTAATGGCTTCATTTCCAAGTGAAGGTCCAACAACGGCTTCTTCGAGAATTCTGGCAGGGGCAGGGAGCTTTCCTGCTTTCAGAATATTTGCAAGATCCTTGGCTTCTTCGATGGTCATATTTCCACCTGAGATTTCAGTACGTCCGCCTGCAATTTCATTGCTCACATTGGGGTGGGTGTATACATAATTATCGAGTACAACAGAAACCTGGCGGCCAACATTTTCACCCGTTAATCGTCGCCATTCCCTGGCTCCGTCCGAGTTCATTCCCAGGGTAACACTGGGCTGTCCGTTTTGGGTGTAATCCTGACGGGCATCAACAACCACATCTCCCATCATGGCTGCGCCACCATCCCTTGAAGCTTTTAAAGCAATAAGTTCGAGCATATTGGGGCGATAATCTTCAGGTTTAACTGTCCAAACCAATCTTAAATCTCTTGGAAAAATATTTCGAACTTTTGATAAAAGATTGTTCACGCGGGCTGTGTCTTTGATATATGCATAACCTACTGCAGCTCCATCACTTGCAACATATTGTCCCTGCTGATTTCTGAAATAGGCAGGTGTTAAATATGCATAAAGCGGGTTTTCTTTTTCGTATTCGGCAAAAGTTTGTTCCTGGCTCGATTGTTCGGTGCTTGCCGAATCTGAGGTAAGTTGTTGAAGCAAAGATGAAGCTGAGTCTGCAGTCGTTGTTTCAGCTTTAACTTCGGGAATCGTTGTTTGTCCGGCCTCAGCAGATTGATGTTCACTCAGTACTGCTTCGGTTTCCAGTATATTTACCAGTCTGTTGTTGGCATCTGTGAAGAAAGTGGTCAATTCGTTAAAACGATAGTTTTCCCAAAATTCCAACTGAGCGGTACCTTGTAACAATTTACGTACCCTGTCCGGATCTTTGATCCCGGGCAGTTCCACTAAAATCCTACCGGTATTCGGGATGCGTTGGATATTGGGCTGGGCCACACCAAAACGGTTAACACGTGTATTTAAAATATTAAAGGCCCTGTCGATTGCTCCGTCTGTTTCTTCGCGGATCACGGCCATAACTTCTTCATTGGTCGAATTATATTTGATCCGGTCGCGGAATTCTACTTTGGTAAAAATAGCTGAAAGTTGAGCGTTGGGATCCACTTCTGAAAAAGCCTCGCCAAACAAAGTCACATAATCCCTTTGGCTGTCGAGCTGTTTCTCGCTGGTCCTTTGCAATGCTGCCAGGAAAACCGGATCATCGCTGTTTCCGGATAAGGCTTTAATAATATCTTCAACTTTTACTTCAAGGGTAACATTCATCCCTCCTTTTAAATCCAGTCCCAGGTTAATTTCCCTTTCTTTACATTCACCGAATGTATATTTTCTGAGTAAGATGTTGAATACTTCTTCACTGGAAATTGAATCGAGGTAATAATTTTCCCTTGCTTTGGTAATTGAATCAATTAATCTACCTTCTTCGAGTGCGTTACCTTTGGCCAGTGAGGCGGCCAATTGACGACTAATATCCTGATTGGCATATTCCCGGGCATCTTTTTCTACCTTATTGGTCACAAATGTGAACGATAGCTGGAATAAACATACCAGCGCAAATGCAATGGCGAAAAATTTGATTGCTCCTTTGTTTTGCATGTGTTTAGATTTTATAGGTTTTAATTCCGTTTTTGAGGGTGCAAAAATAGAATATTATATTTAATTTAACAATAGATGGTGCAATTTAGCAATTTATCGTTAAAGCATCAGAATGAATTCGTTTAATTGTGTAAGGAAAAACTCAAACTTGCTCTGCGGAATACGATTTTTGACTTGGATGCTGATTTACGGATCTTAGTGTTAATTCATCTGATTGGAATAAAGCAGCGCTATCAGGGAGGAGCATAAAAGCTTGATAATGATATTTAAAATTATTATTTAAGGAGGCGGCATTAAAATTTTAATTATTTTTGTCGACGAATTTTTTTCTTACCTAAATAACTGATTAAAATTAAAACAAATAATCTGAGTCACTAAATGTATTTAATTTAATATCAAATAGAATTTTACACCAAAATTAAGAAATGCATAATCGCGCTAAATATAGTGATCCTGATCTTCAGCGCAGTAAGGATCAAAAGTTTGTTTATAAGTTCGATGCTGAATCCGGGATTCTTTATAAATATTATTATGGGGAAATCAGCATTTATGATATTACTTCTTCGTGGAATGAAGCTTTTAGTAAGAATTTGATTCCCAAAGAAACGAAAGGATTTATTTTGGATTACCAGGGTGCAAGCTTCCATTTTAAGATTGAAGAGCATATTAAAATCGCTGAATTTTACCGGTCTAATTTAGAAGTCTTTGGTGGTTTTAAAATTGCCATTATAACGACAAACCCCAAAGATGTGATTGTTCCAACCATGGTCGAAAAGAAAGATAATGGTTATTTTTCAAAACCCTTTAGCACCCTACCGGCAGCAATCGGCTGGGTTTTGAGTTAAATTAAAATCTGCTAGCTGTCAATCAAACGCATGCCCGCATCATTTTTCCGCCTACCTTTTACCAGTTTAGAGATATGATCAATCTGATCTGATTCTTCTGCGCTCATTACAATATTTAAGGACACAATATCTTCAAATTGTTTAAAAATTTTACCCTTTAGTAATAAAATTATATACCCATTAATTTGATAAACCGGATATTGTTGACTTTCATCCTAATTTATAAATTTTACTTTCCGATTAATCAATATATATAATTTTTATATATTACATTTTTTTATATATTTACATATGAAATTCTGACTTGCCTATTTCTATTGATTAATTCATCAGAACTTCATCTCCCCAAAATTAAGCCTATAAACTGATGGATATCAGTTACTATTTAAAAAGTGTAGCATTGAGAAGAAGATAGAAATATATTATTAAATAATAATTATGATTAATAAATCATTGAATTTAAATTTATTAACCCTTAAAAAATAGTATTATGAAAAGGCATTTCATGTTTATATTCTTTGTTTTGTGTTTTTTTTCAGTATTGGTGGCTCAGAAACCACCGGTAAAATATGGCGATATTGAGAATTCTGATATCAAGATGAGCAGTTATGCAAATGATACAACTGCATCTGCTGTAATACTTTGTGATTACGGTAACTCGTATTTTACTTACGATGAGAATAGTGGATTTCAGATAAAATTCGAACATCACCGTCGAATAAAAATACTTAATAAAAATGGATATAAATGGGCAGATATATCCATCCCTTTCTATCATGAAGGCAGTTCAAACGAGAAAATTACAGGCCTTAAAGCCTCAACATTCAATTTTGAAAATGGAAAAATCAAACAAGACAAGCTTTCGAATAACTCAAAATTTATTGAAGAAATTAATGATAACTGGTCGAGCCTGAAATTTACAATGCCTAATGTTAAGGATGGTTCAGTCATTGAATATAAGTATATAATAAATTCAGACTTTATTTTTAATTATAGAGATTGGCAGTTCCAATATTCCGTTCCGGTTAAATGGAGTGAATATATATCAAATATACCCGAATATTTCAATTATAATAAAACTTTCAAAGGTTATTTACCTTTATTTGTAAATGATATTGAAAACAAAAATGATTATATTTCGATAACAACTAAAACAAGGTCTGGTGGTGATGGTTTTAATCAAGTAAGTACCACATTTGACAATCATAGAGTGGAATTCCTGAGCAGCTATAACAGAATGGTCATGAAAGAAATTCCTGCTTTTGAATCAGAAGCGTTTCTTACATCCAGTAGTAACTATATTTCAATGATTGAATTTGAGTTGGCTAGTGTTAAGTTTCCCAACAATCCAATAAAAAATTATACAAGTAGTTGGGAATCTGTCAATAAAGAGTTACTTGACAGCGAAAGTTTTGGATATCAGATTTCTGATGCTAACTTTTTATCTGGAGGAGGGTTTATCAAGGAAGAAGTTGAAAAAATAAAAAATGAATATAGCCAACCTATAGAAAGAATGCAGGCTGGATTTGAATATGTTAAGAGTTTTATGAAATGGAATGGTTCATATGGCAAATATGTAAATGGTAGTTTGAGAAAAGCATACAAAGAAAAATCAGGCAATTCGGGAGATATAAATTTACTTCTGACATTAATGCTAAAAAAATTAGATTTAAATGCTGAGCCTGTTGTTCTCAGTACCAGAGATAACGGGGTGATTCATCCGGTTCACCCTTCAATTAGTCAATTTAATTATGTGGTTGCCATGGTTAATCTTGACAACAAACAGATATTATTGGATGCAACAGACCCATTTAACCCGATTGACATGTTACCGTATAGATGTTTAAACGATAAGGGAAGAATAATTAGTCCAGAAAAAACAGACTGGATAGATCTATATACCTATAAACCGAAAATAACAAAGTCATTAAATGATTTTATGATTATGGAAGATGGTGTTATAAAGGGGAGCTACCGTTCATCACGTGAAAACTATGATGCTTTATCATACAGGCAAGCTATTACTGCCTCAGTAAGTCAGGATGATTTCATTAAGAATATGGAAAAGAATAATCATGGACTAAAAATTGAAAAGTATACCATTGAAAATTTGGATAATATTAAAGAGGCAGTGAAAGAGAATTTTGATGTTACGATTAGTGATCAGGCAATAGCGATGGGAGATATGATTTATTTTAACCCGCTCTTGTATGATCAGATTCTGGAGAACCCTTTTAAACTTGAAGAGAGAAAATACCCGGTTGATTATGGATATCAGATCGTGGAATCAAATATTTATAGTTATACTCTGCCTGATGGTTATGAAGTTGAAGAAATCCCTGAAAGCATTTCATATTCTTTACCAGAAGATGCAGCAAAATATGTGTACAATATAGGCTGTTACGGAAATAAGCTTCAGATTGTCAGTAACTTTAATATTAATAAAACGCAGTTTCTTCCAGAGGAATATTTAGCCCTTAAAAATTTCTATAACCAGGTTATAGCAAAGCAGGCTGAGCAAATTATATTAAAAAGAAATTCTGAATAAAATTAGTAATGATGATAAGATTGCAATTTATAATACTTCTGGTTTTGTTTTGTAATGGGATACATGCAGCTGAAATTAAGTATAGTGTGAACACCATCCCTGATAGTTTATATGATAATGCCAAAGTAATTGTAAGAACCGATGAAACTGTTTTTGAAATATCGGCAATAAATAAAGCTCAAAAAAGCATAAAATTTGCAATTACTATACTTAATAAAAATGGGGATTCTTTTGGAATATTTTCAGGTTTTTATAACCGATTACAGGAAATTAGCAATATGAAAATTTGTATTTATGATAGGAACGGAGAACTGATAAAAAAGGTTAAGAATTCAGATATTGAAGATTATAGTGCCGCCTCAGGTTATGCATTATTTGAAGATATCAGGGTAAAATATTATAAGCCCCTTATAAATGACTATCCGTATACAATAGAGTATGAGTACGAGATTAATTATAAAGGTTTATTAAATTATCCAGTCTGGCAACCACTTCATGCATATAACTATTCGGTAGAAAAATCTTCTTTTCAGGTAATTACACCAAACTATCTTGCATTCAGATTTAAAGAATCTAACATACCGAAGCCTCCTGAAATAACTGAAACTGAAAATGAAATAACTTATTGTTGGTCGGTTCATCAGCTAAAGTCTCTTCAGGAAGAACCCAATAGCCCTAATCTATATGAATATTCACCGGTACTTTATACTGCACCAAAGGATTTTGAAATAGAAGGCTATACCGGAAATATGGAAAGTTGGGAGAATTTTGGTGAATGGATAAGGGATTTAAATACTGGATTGGATGAGCTTCCTGATAATGCGAAAGTATTCTTAATTCAACTGGTAGAAAATGAAACATCTGAAATTGAAAAAATTAAAAAAGTGTATGAATATTTTCAAGAGAAGACAAGATATGTAAGTATTCAGGTTGGAATTGGAAGCTGGCGACCATTTTCGGCGCAAACGGTTCATGAGTTTGGTTATGGTGATTGTAAAGCATTGTCAAATTACATGAAAGCCCTTTTAAAATCAATTGGTATAGGATCATTTTATACGCTGGTCAAAGCCGGGAATGATCGTTCAATACTATCAGACTTTCCGAGCAACCAGTTCAATCATGTTATACTATGTGTTCCGCTGGAACAAGATACCATATGGCTGGAATGCACAAATCAGACAATTCCATTCGGATATCTGGGCAACTTCACAGACGATAGAGATGTTCTTCTAATAACGGCTAAGGGGGGTGTAATGGCGCATACGCAGGTTTACTGCCAAACGAACAATACCCAATTCAGAAAGGCTATGATTGAATTAGATACAGAAGGGAATGCCTCAGCTAATATTAACACAATTTATTCAGGACTGCAATATGATAATGTTAGAGATTTATTATTAAAGGAAGAAGAAGATCAAAGAATGCTATTAATAAAGTCGAATCCGATTCCAAATGCTAGCATCGAAGATCATAGTATTTCTGCAACAAAATCAAGAATCCCGTCTGCAACTTTAACCGAGCAAATTACAATATCAAAGTATGCACCAATGGTTGGCACGAGAATGTTTGTTCCACTTAATATATTGAATAAAACAGAATATATACCTGAATTGCTTGAAAACAGAGAATGTGAAATAAAATTAAATTTTGCTTTCCATGATGCCGATACAATTATTTACAAAATACCCTTTGGTTTCAAGGTAGAAAATTGGCCTGAATTAGTCAAAAGTCATACCATATTCGGAATTTTTGAAGCTCAAGCAATTATTGAAGGTGAAAATATCGTATATACACGGACCCGAAAAATGAACAAAGGGACATTCCCTCCTGAAAATTATAATGAATTTATTGAATTTTATCGCCAAATATCCAATTCTGATAAGATGAAACTTGTATTGGTCAAAGAGTAATTAGATAATTACTTGTCAATCAGCCGCATGCCCGCATCATTTTTACGTGCGCCTTTTACACTTCCGGAAACGGTTTCGATCTGTTCCAGTTCTTTCGATGTTAATTTAATGTCCAGTGAATCTATATTTTCTTTGAGATAGGTTCTGCGTTTGGTACCCGGAATCGGAAAAATATCATGACCCTGTGCTTTGATCCAGGCCAGTGCAAGCTGGCCGGCTTTACAGGCTTTCGATTCAGCCATTTTTTCAAGGGTGTTAACAATCTGCATATTGTGTTTAAAATTTTCACCCTGAAACATTGGAATATCGGAACGGTAATCCCGCTCACCAAATTGCGCAGGGCTCTTTATGTTCCCTGTTAAAAATCCCCTGCCCAAGGGGCTGTAAGGAACAATTGCCACATCAAGTTCACGGCAGGCAGGGATGATTTCTTTTTCGATATCGCGAACCCATATGGAATATTCAGACTGAAGTGCAGTTATGGGATGAATGGCAAATGCCCTTTTAAGGCTTTTTACGGAAACTTCCGACAAACCGAGGTAGCGAACTTTGCCAGCCTGAACCAAATCGGCCATGGCACCCACACTTTCTTCAAGCGGCACTTCCGGATCGATTCGGTGTAAATAATACAAATCGATATAATCAGTACCCAATCTTTTTAAGCTCGCATCACATGCTTTTTTAATATATTCAGGCCGGCCATTCAATCCGCCCTCGTTTGGGAGAAAGCCAAATTTGCTGGCCAGTACGATCTTTTTACGGACGTTTATTAGTGCTTTTCCAACAAAAGTTTCATTATGCCCATTTCCATATACATCGGCCGTATCGAAGAAATTAAGCCCCATCTCAAGTGCCAGTTCAATGGTAGCCATCGACTCCTTGTCATCTGTCGGCCCATACCATTCCGACATCCCCATGCATCCCAGGCCAATTCCCGAAACCATCAATTCGCTATTTCCTAAATTGTACTGTTTCATTGTTTTAGAAAGATGGTAAAATTTAATAAATGAAAAAATCTGAAATTTGAAATATGGAATCCTCAATTTCGCACCTCAACACCCTAACACTCAAACACCCTAACACCTCAACCTTTATACGTAATCCATTTCCATAATTCTTTATACGTTGCTTTTTTGCCGTACATCAAAATACCCGTACGATAAATCCTGCCTGCCATCCATGTTGTGAATAGAAAACCCAGTATGAGCAAAGCCATCGAAAGGGCAAGTTCGCCATATGGAACCCCAAAAGGAATGCGCACCATCATTACAATAGGGGAGGTGAGGGGGATCATCGACAGCCAAAAAGCAACGGGCCCGTCAGGGTTTTGCATGATAAATTGTGCCATGATCATGGAAAAAATAAGCGGGATCGTAATGGGCAACATAAATTGCTGGGTGTCAGCCTCGCTATCTACGGCTGAACCGACGGCAGCAAATAAGGCTGCGTATAATAAGTAACCGGTGAGGAAAAAGAAAATAAAGGATAAAATGATGACCCCGAAGTTGATGGAAGAAATGGCCTCGAAAACCATTTCCAGATCACTCTGATCCTCAGAAAGATCAGGGACTGCCGTTGACGAAATGATTTGATTGCCGGTCATTAATTCTTTTTTAGGAGTCGGCATCTGATCCTTAAATGCAATTTGAAAGACACCTACGATGCTAAATGTGAGGATGATCCAGAGCGTTAACTGGGTCAGCCCGACCAGCCCGATGCCAATAATTTTTCCCAGCATCAATTGAAAGGGCTTTACGGATGAAATGATCACTTCAATAATACGGCTGGTTTTTTCTTCAATTACCCCCCGCAATACCTGTGCCCCGAAAAAGAAAATGAAGAAATAGATGAGTACGCCCGAAAAAATACCCGCAACCATCGCAATTTCCGTAAAAGTTTTTTCTTCTTCTTCGCCTTCGGCCAGCTTATATGTTGTGAGATTTATGTTCGTTTTTATTGATTCCGGAATATCCATGGCAATCTCACGGTCGCCTCCATCGAGTTTTAGTTTGTTGATTTGCAATAAAAGTTTTTGTTCTTCAATTTCCTTGGCCATCATCCTTTTGATGTAACTTTTCAAATCCAGGTTGGGTTGTTTTTCTGAATAAATGATGGCAGAGGTTGGAAGTGCAATCTCAGTTTTTGGTATATATAATAGCGCATAATCGCCGCTTTGCTGCAAGTTTAATTTAGCGGTTTCCAAATCCGTATAAACATGGTAAAACTCCAAATGCTCGTCGTTTTGCAGTTTATTATGAAACAGGCCTGTTTCGTCAAGCACTGCAATTTTACGGTCGCTGGTATCGCCCATAGTGGCTAAAAATACCGGAACGATCATCATGGCGGCCATCAGTATCGGGCCCAAGATTGTCATTACGATGAACGACTTTTTACGAACCCGGGTCAAATATTCTCGTTGTATAATGAGCTTGATTTTGTTCATATTTCTATATCCTAATATTATTTTGTGGCATTTGATTCGGCAACCCTGCTGATAAAAATATCATTCATGCTGGGGATGACTTCATTAAACGAATGAATTTTTAAATGAGGAATGAGCAATGCAAGTAACTGATTTGCATCGTCATTGTTGAGTTTAATGGTAGCCTGGTGCCAATTTTGTTTATGAATCTCATTCCTGATTTCAAACCGACCGTTGGTAAGATTTTTTAATCCACCTTCATAATCGCTGTATTCAAGCACATAAGTGCTTGTTTTGTATCTTGTTTTTATCTCATTAACCTTTCCTTCCAGTATTTTTTCCGACTTATTGATCAATGCGATGTGGTCGCAGAGCTCTTCCACCGAAGCCATATTATGGGTCGAAAAAATGATGGTTGCACCTTCATCTCTCAGCTTTAAAATTTCTTCTTTTAGTAAATTTACATTGATGGGATCGAAGCCGCTGAACGGTTCATCAAAAATCAGTAGTTCGGGCTGGTGCAAAATCGTGACTATAAACTGAACTTTCTGTTGCATCCCTTTTGAGAGTTCTTCAACTTTACGGTTCCACCAGTTTCCAATCTCAAATTTTTCGAACCAGTATTTCAATTTTTTGATGGCATCAGCCCGGCTCAGGCCTTTTAACTGTGCGAGATAAATGGCTTGTTCGCCGACCTTCATTTTTTTATAGAGCCCTCTTTCTTCAGGCAGGTAGCCAATTTTATAGATATGTTTCGGCTGAAGTTTTTCTGAATTAAATAAGAGGGTACCTTCATCAGGACCGGTAATCTGGTTCATAATCCGGATGAGGGTGGTTTTTCCGGCTCCGTTTGGGCCCAGAAGCCCAAAAATGCTTTGTTTCGGAACATCAATACTCACCGACTTTAAGGCCGTGTGGTTTGAAAAATGTTTGCTGACTTTCTCTGCTTTAAATAACGACAAGGGCTTTATATTTAATTTTTAATGATCAATAATTCTTGACAAAAGATATAGTCAAAGTTAAGGTTTGTAAATTTAATTAAATTTTAAATGATCCAGTAGCGATAAAGATTGAATAATTTATGGGCTTATGTTATTTGGTGGGCTTCAGATTAATATTAAAGGCTCTATCGAATCTCTTTTTTAGCTTTTTAAAAGAACGATCAATTTGCCTTTTGTTACGATAAGTAAGTATCTTTACATCATCTTTGAATGAAATCTTTTTTGAGAATCTGTCCGTTGGCTCATGTAATGCATCATTCTAAAGAAAGAATGTGAATATGCTTAAATAAAAAGATTTTGAATCCAGGAAAAAAAAATAAGCGGCCCGGAAAAGCCCAGATGTTCTGGTATCCACTTGATAATGCTGCAAAGATTTATCCGGCGACCATTAGCAATGAGAGCCCCGCTGTTTTCAGATTGTCGGCAATTCTTGCAAATCCGGTTAAAATAAAGTCATTCCTGAAGGCGGTCTCAAAAGCACAAAAGCGTTTTCCTTATTTTAAGGTTCAGCTCAAAAAAGGTTTTTTTTGGTATTACCTCGAACATAAACCTTTTCGTTTTCCTGTTGAAGCGGATCGTGCTGAATTTTGCAGGAAGTTTTCAAATGCTGAGTTATTAATGCGCATTTTAGTGAGGGAAAATCAGATCAGTGTTGAGTTTTCGCACGTTTTGACAGATGGTGTTGGTGCATTTGAATTTTTAAAAACCATTTTGGTTCTATATTCATTGGAACTCGGAGTTCAGATCCCTCTTGATTTCGAATATTTAAAACCGGGCGATCCAATTCAGGAAGTTGAATACCAGGATTCATATTTGCATTATTTCAAAGAAGAGATTCCGCCAATGGTGAAAAGATCAAAGTCTTTTCATTTGCCCTGGCCCCTTAAATCTTTGCCGCGGCTTAGGGTTAAGAATTTTTTCGTTTCCGTGGATGAAGTAAAGAATCTGGCCGCTGACAAGGCTGTCAGCATTAATGATTATCTGGTTTCGGTTTATTTGTATTTGCTTCAGGAAATTTATGAGGAGTGCAAAATTCCAAAGCGGTCAAAGAAATTTAAACATATTCGGATTCAGGTGCCCATAAATTTGCGAAATATTTTTCCTTCAAAAACAATGCGCAATTTTTCATTGTTTGTGATGCCGGAAATAGATTTGCGATTGGGGCATTATTCATTCGATGAGATCATTAAAACCGTTTATCATCAGATTCGACTCGAAAGCGATGAAAAATTGATCAATAAAAACATTTCCAGAAATGTTGGCAGCGAAAAGAAATTATATGTAAAAAGCATGCCCTTATTTTTGAAAAGTTTCATCCTCAAGATGATTTATTATTCGCTGGGAACCAAACAGTATAGCGGTGTGATAACCAATTTGGGAAGGGTAGACCTCCCTTCTGAAATGGCCGGATTGATCGATCATTTTATTTTTACGCCACCTCCGCCAAATAAAATGCTGAAGGTATGTTGTGGCATCATTGGCTTCGGTGACCAATTGGTTTTAAGTTTCGGAAATATTACAAAATCAACCAAACTGGAAGAGAAATTTATTCAGTTTTTTAAAGAACAAGGGGTTCAGGTCAGTGACGAACCTGTCAAAAAACAATAAAATGAAAATTTGTCCCAACTGTGGTGTAGAACTTGATAAAAGCATGAATTTCTGTCCGTTATGCGGCGAGGCCGTTATGGATGGAAACAATGAAAATATTGAATATATCCGCCTGAGAAAACAAAAACAGAATGAGGTTCTGTCGAATCCCTACCAAAAATTGAGCAGTAAACAGAAGCGTAAACTGTTTTGGGAAATTTCTGCAATTGTGCTTGTTTCAGGCATCATTATTACTTTAATGATTGATCTGATACAGGGCGGGGGCGTTTCCTGGTCCAAATATTCGATGATGGTTATCGCCGTATTATTTGCCAATATCAGTGTGTTTTGCTTTTGGTTGAAAAGAATTAATTTATTGATTATAGGCAGCCTTTTCTCAACTTCATTATTATTTATTCTGCTCGATATCTTTAATCATAACATTGGCTGGGGAATTGAGCTCGGAATCCCGTTGCTCTTTTTTGTATACCTGATTGTTTATACCCTTTTACTGTTAATAAGAAGAACCGGGGAACGTGAGCTTAATTTGCTTACCTATTCACTCATCGCAACAGGATTACTTTGTGTATGTATCGAAGGAGTCATTTCTCTTTACATTAATCATGTTTTTAAATTGCATTGGAGTTTAATAGTGATTGCCTGTATTGTCCCGGTGTCTTCTTTATTACTTTATATTCAATATCGCCTGAAAAAGGGAACCGATTTAAAACGGTTTTTTCATATCTGATCCTTCTTTACTCAACTTTTTATAAACTCTTCACTTACTGAAAAATGATCAGTAATTCATTCCATAAATCCCTTTTCATCACAAAAAACAAAAATAAACTGGATACCCAGCCGTGAAAAATTCCGGGTATCCATAAATTTTGATACCGAAAATAGGTAAGGATAAATATAAGTTCCATGGCAAATGCATAAATCATGAGCCTGATATCCGGAAAGTGGATGATGGCAAATAAGAAACTTACGATGATCAAAATTTGCCAATCGGCGATTTTTACTGTGCTAAGTCTTTTTAAATTTCCGGCCACAAGCCCAACCACAATAAACTGCTGAATAATCCCCCACATTGGATAAATAAAAAAGATGGGTATGATATGCCAGTTCAGAAAAAAAGTATGGGTGCTTAGACCGTAAATGAGGATCAAAATGGAGAAAGGCAGGGCAAATGGCAACAAAAACCAAAATGAATGACGGAGGTACTTTTTTTGGAAGCCCCATTCTTGAATCACAGAAGGATCGTTTTTATATTTGACCCTGATAAAAATAAGCCAGAACAAACAGGCCGACACAATATAGAATACCCTTAATGCCAGCCAGTCGACCAATATGAATTTTAATAAACCCGTAATTACAACGGCGGTTATTTGCAGCCATTTGTCTTTATCGGGGTTCGCTTTTATTAATAAATTCATGATGGTCTCTGATTGAGATGACGGTTATAGGCTTTATTCAAAAAATCGATTCGGCCGGTGATCCAATTGTGTTTAAAAAGGCTGTTAGCTGGTTCCTGTCTGATAATCTTTAAGGCTTTTAATTGCGTTGTGACGGCCAATTTCAACCAATTCTTCTGCTTTGAAGAAATCGTAGGTTCCACAAGATTCGCGTGAGATGTTGATCAGAATGTCTGGTGCATGGTTTTCCAGCATCAGTTGAACAACACGGGCGGTCATGAGGCTTAAAGTTTTATTGATGATGTTGAAATAACCAAAATTTTCCTCATTGCTTTTTGGACTGATGTGATACAAATGACTGTAAAATTCGTTTAATTTCTTTTGATAAACAGAAAGTTTATCTGCTTTTTCTTTTTTAGAAATTCTGGGCCTGTACAATGGAACATCTGCATTCACATTAACAGCAATTACAATATCCCCCTCAACCCGTTTCACATGATTGATCGGAATATTATTGATAACCCCTCCATCTACCAGAAGTCCTGAATCTGTTTTTACGGGCGTGAGAACAGTTGGTATGGCCACAGAAGCACGAATCGCATCCAATAAGGGTCCACTTGTAAATACCACTTCTTTTTTACGAAGGATATCAGAGGCAACTGCCAGGTATGGAATTTTTAAATCTTCAATATTGATATCAGGAACAAAATCCTTCATTTTCTGAAAAACCTTATCGCCTTTTACAAAGCCCTGTTTACTGAAAGTAAAATCGATCAGGGAAAAGGTTTTTCTTTTGTCAAGAGAATAAAGCCAGTTTTTAAGTTCATCAATTTTACCTACGGCATAAACACCACCCACAAGCGCCCCCATTGAAGTTCCGGCCAGAGATGCTATTTCATAGCCTTGTTTTTCCAGCTCTTCAATTACACCGATATGGGCCATGCCCCTTGCACCACCTCCCGAAAGCACCAGCGATACTTTTTGTTTCATTCCTTTTTGTTTGCAAATAAATACCAGTCAAAAATTTATAAAAATTTGTGGTTCTCTGCTTAGAACCTGCCAACAGACACCATGGGTTCTCCTTTCGACATAGGCGGTGTTGCTATGATGTACAGAATGATGCCGTCGAAAGGCGCTTTTACATCCTGAAGCCGGTTGCCGAAATAATCGGTTAAATAGCCAACGAGCTCACCTTCCTGAACATGGTCGCCTCTTGATACCAGCGGGTAATATAAGCCCTGTTCGTGTTCGGAAGTGATAATTTTGTATTCCTCTACCCATACCGATTCGAAATCCATTTTAGGTTTCCCTTCCATCATCCCGAGTCCTTTTAAAATATTATAACTGCCCTTTAAAATCGCCTGAATATCTTCTTCGGCGGTACCTCCCAATTTCCCGGCTTCAATAGATATAGCCGGTTTTCCGCGGAGCAATGCCGTATTACTGACATAAAGCGAATTGGCTATATCTTTTGTTCGTCCGCTTTCATGAACAATCACCTTGAGGTTGAAATCAATGGCAAGCTGTCTCGTTTTTTTATCAACTTCCGTGTTGCCGGTTTCAGTACAGTATAAATATTGCATCAAATCTTCATTACCGTCGCCACAATGATTGTCGATGAGATAGTCACACTGATCAATTACTTCTTTTGTAATTTGATAAGCCATGCGTTCTGTATTGCTACCATCTTCTTTGCCCGGGAAAACACGGTTGAAATTTTTCCAGTCGTACGGATTATAATAAACGGTTCTTTTTAAGAAGGAAGGAACATTGGCAACATGTACGATAATCACTTTACCGGAAATCTTGTTTGGATCCAACTCCTGGGCCAGCCTTACCATGGCAAGTATGGGCGGGTACTCGTAGCCATGAACTCCGGCTGTTAATGCGAGTGTCGGGCCATCGTTTATGCCGTTGATTACCGTAACCGGAATTCTTGTAACCCCACTGTCTTCACCAGCAGGCACATTGATGTATCCCGATGCTTTTTCGCCGGGTTTTGCAGTTACTTCTCCTACAGTTAAAGCTTTTTGTGCATTGGTCGAAAGGCTAATTCCTGCCATAAAAACCAAAGCTAAAATCAGATGTTTTTTTAATTTCATGTTCGTACATTAAAGGTTAATACAAGCGTAAATGTAAGAAAATAATATGGTTTTATCACGATATGAAATCAGGGTTCTAAGTCTGATCGTAAAAACGTATTCGAGTGTGTGTTTCTCAGGAAACCAGTGGGCCATTCTTTTTTAAATCCCTGACTGTTATGTGAATATTGCCGTTTTTTTATGCATCATTTTAACAAATATCTTCAAAATTGTGTGTAACTATTTAAGTGCTTCTTAGGATTTTTTAACGAATGATGGTAAATTACATTCTTGAAATAAATGTCCGATCATGAAAAATATTGCAATCTTATGCTTTGCACTATTATTCTTAAGTGCTTGCAACCGAAACCCGGAAACATTTAAGGATTATCCGGTCCAACCAGTCTCTTTTGCAGATGTTCAATTAACAGATCAATTTTGGCTCCCAAGGCTGGAAACAAATCGAAAAATTACCATCCCATACGATTTTCAAAAGTGCGAGGAAACGAGCCGTATCGATAATTTCGCGGTGGCCGGGGGAATAAAAAAGGGTTCTTTCAAAGGGATTAGATACAATGATTCTGATGTTTACAAAGTGATGGAAGGTGCGGCTTATTCATTAAGCACTTATCCTGATCCGGTTCTTGAACATTATTTGGATAGCATTATAGCACTAATATGGGCTGCTCAGGAATCGGACGGTTATTTATATACGGCCCGAACCATCAATCCGGACACATTGATCACGAATGCCGGAGAATCACGCTGGTCAATGCTGAAACAAAGTCATGAATTATATAATGTCGGTCATATGTACGAAGCTGCTGTTGCTCATTTTGAGGCAACCGGTAAAAGATCCTTTTTAAATATTGCCCTTAAAAATGCAGATTTAATCTGTGAAATTTTTGGGCCGGGAAAAGATCAGTTGCATGATGTTCCGGGGCATCAGGAAATTGAAATTGGTTTGGTTAAATTATACCGCATAAGCGGAGATGATAAATACCTGAAAATGGCCAAATATTTTCTCAGTCAGCGGGGAGACACCATTACGCGAACTCCATATACCTACAATTATGGCGGCAGCAGTCCGATTTATACACAGGATCATCAATCAGTGACCAAACAATGTGAAGCAGTCGGACATGCGGTAAGGGCCGCATATATGTACACAGGCATGGCTGATATAGCTGCCCTCACCAATGATCAGGATTACCTCAAAGCCATTGATACCCTATGGAAAAATGTGGTTTATAAAAAAACATATATCACCGGAGGTATTGGAGCCATGCACGATGGCGAAGCTTTTGGCCCGGATTATTATTTGCCGAATTTATCGGCCTACAATGAAACCTGTGCCGCTATTGCCAATATGTTGTGGAACCAGCGAATGTTTCTGTTGTCAGGAGAATCAAAATATGTGGATGTGCTTGAACGTACCCTGTACAATGGATTTCTGTCGGGGGTAAGCCTGCCGGGAGATAAGTTTTTTTATCCGAATCCACTGGAATCTGATGGCAGCCACCAACGGGCACCCTGGTTCGATTGCTCTTGTTGCCCGACCAATGTGGCGCGTTTCCTGCCTTCACTTCCTGCTTATATTTATGCGAAACAAGGCAAAAAACTGTATGTGAATTTATACATCGGAAGTGAAACAACAATGGAAATCGAAGGAACCCAGATTTATATTGAACAACAAACAGCTTATCCCTGGCAGGGAGATATTCATTTGAAGATAGATCCTGATAAAGAAGCAAATTTTGTTGTGGCTCTCAGGATACCCGGATGGTCGCAAAACCAGCCAATGCCAGGCGATCTTTATTCTTTTACTGAAAAACCCACAGAAGAAATTGAAATTTCTGTGAACGGAGAAATTGATGCGTACCGGATAGAAGCAGGTTATGCATTGATAGAAAGAAATTGGAAAAAAGGGGATGAGGTTCAGTTGCACCTCCCGATGCCGGTAAAAAAGATATTGGCAAATAATAAAGTTACCGAAGATATCGGAAAAATTGCGATTAATCGCGGCCCGCTGGTTTATTGTGCCGAAGGGATTGACAATGGTGGCAGGGCCAGAAACCTGATGATTGATCCGGATGCGCAATTTACAATCATTGAAGAACCTGGTTTATTAAACGGAATTACAAGCCTGCAATCAGAAGCTTTCCAGGTATCACTGGATAAAAACAAGAAGGTTGTTAAAAAACCAGCTCCGTTGCGAATGATCCCCTATTATGCCTGGGCACATCGTGGAAATGGGGAGATGATGGTTTGGCTGCCATTTGCAGATGCTGCTTCCAACCCCACACCCCCTCCAACGGTAGCTTCAGAAAGTAAGGTTTCTGCTTCTTATGTCTATGACCAGATTTCAGCCCTGAATGATCAGGTAAACCCAAAAAATTCAAATGATCAGGAAATTCCACGATTGACTTTCTGGAGCCATAAAGGAACCACAGAATGGGTGCAATATGATTTTAAAAAAGAAACGGTGGTATCGTTCATTCATGTTTATTGGTTCGATGATGGCCCTGATGGCGGTTGTAGAATTCCTGCAGACTGGAAAGCTTTTTACCGGATGAACAATCAATGGGTGGAAGTCTGGAAGCATGGAGATTATCCGCTCTTAAAAGATGCCCTGAATACCATCGAAATAGTACCTGTAAAAACATCAGCCATGCGACTTGAGATTAAGCTGCAAAATGATTTTTCGGGTGGAATTCTTGAATGGAAGCTTGAATAAATGATCAAACAAATGAAAACAAATTTAATTTTAGGGGGCTTACTGCTTTTGAGCATGATTGCCTGTGCGCCTAAAAATCAAAAAAACAAAGTTGATCGAATGGATAAGAATTTTAAAATGATTGAATTGAGCAATGCCAAAGGAATGAAAGTGAAGATTACCAATTTTGGCGGAAAAATTATGTCGATATTGGTTCCCGACAAAACCGGCAATCCGGGTGAAGTAGTGCTGGGTTATGATACGCCCGAAGAATATCAGGATGGCAATTTGTATTTTGGCGCATTGATTGGCAGATACGCAAACCGAATAGCCAAGGGTAAATTTAGCCTTAACGGACATGAATATTCCCTGGCCTGTAATAATGGAGACAATCACCTGCACGGGGGCATCATTGGCTATAATAATGTTTTTTGGGATGTGATTGAAACCAATCGGCAAATGCTAAAGTTACATTATTTGAGCCACGACGGAGAAGAAAATTACCCGGGTAACCTGGATATTTTTGTCACTTACACACTTACAGATGATAACAGCATTGAAATTGATTACCTGGCTGAAACCGATAAACCAACCATTGTCAATCTGACCCATCATTCATTCTTCAATTTAAAAGATGGCGGTAAAAGTTCTGTCCTCGATCACCAATTATTGATTAATGCGGATTCATTTACACCTGTTGATCATGGTTTGATTCCAACAGGAGAAATCCTAATCGTAGGAAATACACCCATGGATTTCAGGCAAATAACCGGTATCGGAAAACGAATTAATGATGACGATGAACAACTGAAACGAGGGAACGGATATGATCATAATTGGGTGCTGAACAAAAGTGACGAAACACTACAATTAGCAGCAAAAGTTTATGAACCGGAATCAGGTAGAACCATGGAATTATATACCACCGAACCCGGATTGCAGTTCTATTCGGGTAACTTTTTGGATGGCAGCGACAGCGGGCATGATGGGGTATGTTATCAATTCAGGTCGGCATTTTGCCTGGAAGCGCAGCATTTTCCTGACTCGCCTAACCAAGCTGATTTTCCGTCAACCATCTTAAATCCGGGCGAAAAATATATCCAGAAAACAATCTATAAATTTGGAATCGTTCATTAAAATATGATGAAAAAAATTTTACTGATCTTCTGTATTGTTGGCTTATACTTCCCATCTTGTATTGCTCAGGAATTGAATATCTGGTTATACAACGGTGAACTCATGTTTGTGCATGATACGGTTTCGAAAATGGTTCCTTTGTTCAGTGCCGAAATCAACGGAGAAACCGTTTTTTCATCTGCAAATGGATATACAGGAAAAACCAACAGCCAAATAAAAAATTTACCGGAATATAAATATGAGATGTTTGAGGATCCAATAGGAGGAAAAATATTCAGGATCAGTTTTATTAACAACGGAAAGGATACTTTAGATATTTCCAATATTGTTCCTTTTGGCGAAAGTAAGGAAAGAATTTATATTACGGCAAAAGGGCCGAGTGCATTGGCGAGGGCCAAACTTTTCAGGCCCTATCACGGGCCGGTGGATGTAACCCTTCCCGATAATGCCTGGGAACTTGGATATTCCTCCTTCTCTTTGGTTTGGGATGTTTCTGTCTGTGCATTATCAAGGCGTTTGGAAATTAATGGTGGTACCAAATCAAGATACAGCAGTAAGCTGTATCCGGGTGGTGAGTTAAAATATGCGATCCATATTGATCAATTTAAGGGCAACTGGCAGAACGGACTAAAAAAAATGTTTCAGGAAAGGTGGCTGTATGATTTAGAAGATTTCGATCTGACCCTTTATGAGCGCGATGATTTGAAGTGGATTCGTTCGGCTTATCTGATCAATCTGCAATTTGCCTGGGATCATCACTTTTACGATGATCGAACCGGAAGTTTTTATATCGAAAAATTTCTGGATCACCCTAAATATTTTGGATTTTACGATGTTTACGGAATTTGGCCAACCTGGCCCAGACTGGGTATAGATCAGCGGAACCAGTGGGATCATTATCGCGACCTGCCTGGAGGTTTAGGCAAGTTAAGGGAAATATCTGCCTTAAAGGATACGATGGGCACCCGTTTTTTTATCGCATACAATCCCTGGGATCAAAGCACCAGGGCAGAAGATCCGTATGAGGGAATGGCCAAAATTATCAGGGAGGTGGATGCTGATGGTGTTGTGCTTGATTGTCAGGGAAACAGCAGTTATCAGCTGCAGGCTGCTGCCGATGGGGTAAAAAAAGGGGTGGTCATGTATAGCGAAGGGATGGCCATACCAAAAGATATGCCGGGTATTGTCAGCGGCAGGGTACACGATGCCATCTATTACCAGCCATTACTTAACCTGAATAAATTGATCAAACCCGATTTTGCGATTTTCAGGGTTTGCCAGTTATCGCAAGGACGAATCCATCGGGAAACCGCAGTTTCTTTTTTCAATGGATATGGCACAGAGATCAATACTTTTGCACCCGGTCGTCCTGAATGGATGGATGAAGAATATGCTTTTTTGGGAAGAACCACAAAAATACTTAGAGAAAATACCGACGTATTCAATTCGTATCAGTACACTCCGCTGATCACTTCTTTTAAAGACAGTATCTGGGTAAATGAATGGAAAGCTAACAATAAAAGTATTTATACCATTTTGAGCTTTAACCATCGTGGTCACGATGGGCCATTGTTTGCCATTGAACCTGAAGAAAAGGTGCATTATATCGATCTTTGGAATCATCAAGAAATAGTACCGGTTTATAAAAATGAGAAAGTATTTCTTACCGCAGAAATTCAGCCTTATCTGGCAAAGCTTAATGGAACCCGCTCTGAAGGACAAATTGGATGCATTGCCGTTTTTCAGGAACATATAAAATTATCATATGAGGCCGATCGTTTGATTTTGAATGCTGCCAAGGGCGATCACTACAAAATCTGGATGGGATATCCCGATTATGAAAAGGTGCCCTGGGTTTCAGGAAAATTAAGGGATAGCTTGCAACTTACTGGGATAGCCGGAAGATATGAAGGAAAAATAGTCATCCAATTATTCGAAAACAATGTACTGATCGACGAACGAATTATCGACGGCAGGGCAGGCCGGGCTGTGCTAATATCAAAAACTGAAACGACCGAATTTAATCAGAAATTATCCCATTCAATGAGATATATTCCAGGCGGTACCTTCCATTTCTATGCCCATAATGATGATCAGTTTATACCTTATCCCGAAAATGCCGACTCATCGGTCGTCGAAATAAAGCCATTTTATATGGATACTTATACGGTCACCAATAGCGAATATTACAAATTTATCAGCGAAAGTTATTATGCTCCCAAGGATACGGTTAACTATCTAAAGCATTGGAAAGGAAATAAATACATTGAAGCCGATGCAAATAAACCGGTGGTTTATATTGATTATGAAGATGCAATGGCCTATGCAAAATGGATGGGAAAGCGTTTGCCAACAGAAGCTGAATGGCAATTTGCAGCTCAGGGTCGGAATGGCTTTCTATGGCCCTGGGGCCCTGCATTCGATTCAACATTCTGCAATTATCATGCTGACACTCTCGCTCAAGTTAATCAATTTCCGAAGGGAAGATCACCATTTCAGGTAGAGGATATGGTAGGCAACGTCTGGCAAATGACCGGTGATTTGTACGACAATGGAAGTTATTATTTTATTATGATACGTGGCGGGAGCTATTACGATCCGACTTCCAGTTGGTGGTATGTGCAGGGAGGACCGCAGGCCCTGGATAAAAGGCAAATGCTTTTATTGGCCGGGCCGGCACTTAACCGGAATGCCACTGTGGGATTCAGATGCGTTATGGACGTTTCTAAAAAATAAAACATGAAAAAATCAGAAATAAAAAGGCCCTGGTATAGATCTGAATTGTTCTTTATCGGGCTTATCATCACCCTGCTCATCATTTATCAAATTGGTTCATTTAACAGGGGCATCATAACAATCGGAATGTTGGTGGATGAACAAATGAACACAGATCCTGAAATCGAAGCCGCTTTCAATTTTTTAGATCGGGGAGATGTGTATGATCCGCAAAAAATATTTATTTCTGAGATCAAAAACAGAGATATCAATCTTAAAAATTTTGATGTAATCTGGTTTCATTATGCTGATTCTTTGGGAATTCCGACTGCTTTTAATGATCCTGAACTTGTCATGATGATTCGGGAATATGTTGACTCGGGCGGTAAACTATTGCTAAGCCAGGAGGCCTTTACATATTTAAAAACTTTGGGACTGGAAGATGCACCTGCGCAACTTGCCTATGCCAATGCAGTTGACGATGGTTACGGGCGCAAACTGGGTTTTCATGCATTTATCGACCATCCTTTATTTAAAAATTTGCATGGAGGTGCCACTGTTTTCAACCCGTTTGATGATACACGAACAAGACAATGGGGTTATCTTAAGGCAGATGAAAAAATTAATGGAAAAGTAATCGGCATCGACTGGTCCTATATCACCTTTCTAGAGCATAAAAAGTTGATTTTAGAGTATGAGCGGGGCCAAGGGAAGGTACTGGCTATTGGAGCCTACACCTTATTTAACATACAAAATCATAACTGGGACGAATTCGGGCAGTTTATCAATAATGCTTTTTTCTATTTGAAAGGGCCCGTTGAGAAACCAGGATTTTACTGGACACAGGACTTCGGAAGAGTCGATGCATTTAATTCTGGTCAGGTGGATGTAAGGCCATATCCTGAACCTGAAATTTGGGAGGTTAAATCTTCCGGACTCCAGTTTAATTTTGAAAACTCCGGCAATGAATTTTGGGATCTGACGGGGGAAAGAATGATGGTGATGGGACACGAAAAAAGTGGGATTGACGAAATCTGGGCCCATCCGTTTATGGCCATCAGAGATTACGAGGTCGGTATTAAGTATAAAGATCAGGAAATGGTCTGGTTATCGGAAATAAACCCACATATAAGCATTAGTCCGGAAGCGATTATCCGAAAATATACGCATGATGAGATGATCCTAACTGAGCTGATTTCTGTGCATCATACCAAACCCGAAGCGGTGGTTCATTATGAATTTGAAGGGCCAAAAGAGACAGAAATCCTAATCCGGTTTAAAAGTAATCTAAGATTAATGTGGCCCTATTCACATCAGGTTATCGGAGGAATTAAGTATGACTGGAACGATGATCTGAATGCGTTCATTATTGAAGACCAAGCCGGGGATTTTAGCAGCATTGTTGGCATGAACCGTGTTCCTGAAAAGCAGATTATCGGAAGATTTAATGAATTGGAGATTGAAGAAGAAGGTTTTCGTACAGAAACTACTTCGAAGTTTGAATGCAGTGCCATGGCTGTTTTTAAAGCAGATCGTCCACTGGATGTTATCATTGCCGCTTCTCATTTTGCAGACCCGAATGTAATCGAATATGCTAAAGAAGCCCTGGACAGCCCCAATGCAATTTATGAAAATTCATTTCAATATTATTCGAATTTACTGAACAATAAATTAATGATCCATACCCCCGATGCCGATTTAAATATAGGATATCGTTGGGCCATCATTGGAACAGAGCGTCATTTTGTAAATACGCCGGGTGTCGGAAGGTCGCTCGTTGCCGGGATCGGAAATACGGTCAGAGGCTGGTGGGGCGGCCATGAGGTTAATGGCCGTCCGGGCTATGCCTGGTATTTTGGCCGCGACAGCGAATGGAGCGCATTTGCCATCAATGCCTATGGAGATTATGAAAAGGTCAGAGATATACTGGAGATGCTGATCAGATATCAGCATTTGAATGGTAAAATATTTCATGAACTCACGACTTCCGGAACCGTACACTATGATGCAGCGGATGCTACGCCTTTATTTGTGGTGTTGGCAGGGAAATATCTGAGGGCTTCAGGCGATCAGGATTTTATCAGGAAAAACTGGAATGCGATTCAAAAAGCGATCCATTACTGTTATTCAACGGATACAGATCAGGATTTATTGATCAACAATATGAATGTGGGTCATGGTTGGGTTGAGGGCGGTTTTTTATTTGGAGGTAAAACCACTTTATACCTGGCAAGCTGTTGGGCCGAAGGATTGAAGGAAGCCTCCTATATGTCGGGCATACTTGGAATGAAAGATGAAAAGGTAAAATTTGAAACAGAAGCTCAGAAAGTTGAGACCCAGTTAAAGCAGCTATTCTGGAACAAGGAAATATCATTCTATAATCACAGTTTAAATACAGATGGTAGTTTTATTGAAGAAAAAACAGTGATGCCGGCCATACCCATGTATTTTGGCCATTTTGAACCTGATCGGGTTGGAAATATGTTGAACGAATTTGCATCAAATAATTTTACGGCCAATTGGGGTAGTAGAATTGTGGGTGAAACATCGGCACATTTTAATCCGGGAGGATATCATACGGGCAGTGTTTGGCCGCTCTATACAGGCTGGGTTTCCCTGGCTGAATTCCGTTATGGAAATCATGTTCAGGCTTATTCGCATTTAATGAACAATGTGAATATTTATAAATACTGGGCCAAAGGTTTTATAGAAGAAGTACTGCATGGGGCTGAATACAATCCCATGGGTGTATGTGCCCACCAATGCTGGTCGGAAACCATGGCGGTTCAACCATTGATTGAAGGAATGCTGGGACTTGAAGTTGATGCGAATATGAATACCCTAAAATTAAGTCCGGCGGTTCCATTAAACTGGGATCAATATAAAATTGAGAACATAAAAATAGGGGAGAATTTGCTGAATTATGAAATGCAGAGAGATGGAAACGAAATTCGATATTTGTTCGATTATAAAGGAAAAGAAAGCTTAAAAGTTTACTTTGCACCCACTTATCTTGATGGTGCCGAGGTGGTTAAGATGAAATTCAACAATCAACCCATTGAATGCTCCAAAGAAAATTGTTTGACCGAACTTAATTTAAGGGCAAATTCTACCCTCAGTATTACGTATAGCAATGGAATCTCTGTTTTGCCCTTAATCCAGGATCCAAAACCCGGTGATCAATCCGAAGGTGTCAGAATTATTTCTACCGTTTTAGAAGATCAGCATTATGACATTTTGGTGGAGGCTCCTTCAAATGGCATTGTAAATTTTAAACTCTACAGTACCTTCAAAATTATCGGAATCGAAAATGCAGTCATCGCATCTGAAAGCGGGAATATTTATGATATAAATTTTAAAACAGCCCTCATGCCTGAAAAATATGCTCGCATTAAGGTGAGTGTTCAGATCGAAAGAGATTAAAGCTTTGTTACCGCCTAATATCCTTCAAAATATTCTTTCATCCTGCTGAAAAAGCTTTTGTCTTTGCTTGTGGGTTTTGGGATAAAGTTTTCTGAATTTGCAAGTTTTTCCAGTATGACTTTTTCTTCCTTACTTAATTCTCTGGGTGTCCATACATTAATGTTGATCAACAAATCACCCCTGCCGTAAGCATTCACATTTGGGAGCCCTTTACCCTTTAATCTGAGTACTTTTCCAGCCTGCGTACCAGGTGCAATCTTAATCCTGGCTTTTCCGCTGATGGTCGGAATTTCAGTGGTTGTGCCCAATGTTGCTTCCGGAAAGCTTAGATATTTATCATAAATCAGGTTTGAACCGTCTCTGATCAATTCCTGATGTGGAATCTCCTCTATCAGAATGATCAGGTCGCCGGGAACACCGTTGCGTGCACCTGCGTTTCCTTTTCCGCCCATCGATAATTGCATTCCTTCAGTCACGCCTGCCGGTATCTGGATTTTTATCACTTCATCGTCTCTCACAATTCCGTTGCCGGCACAGGTATGGCACTTGTTTTTAATAACCTGGCCTTCGCCTCCGCAATGCGGGCAGGTCGAAGAAGTTTGCATTTGACCCAGGAATGTGTTGGTAATTCGGGTTACCTGTCCGGATCCTCCGCAGGATGGACAAGTTGAATGGGAGGCACCGCCCTCAGCTCCTGAACCATGACAGCTTGAACATTCAACATATTTGTTGACTTTTATTGTTTTTTCAACGCCATCGGCAATTTCTTCAAGTGTTAGTTTTACTTTAACCCGAAGGTTAGAACCCCTGTTCACCCTTCGGCGACGGGTGCCGCCACTAAATCCACCAAATCCGCCTCCAAATGCACTGCCGAAAATATCCCCAAAATTGCTGAAAATATCGTCCATGCTCATACCACCGCCAAAGCCACCACCTCCAGCAGCACCTCCAACACCTGCATGACCATAACGATCGTACCTGCTTTTTTTCTCTGGATTACTCAGTACCTCGTAAGCTTCTGCTGCCTCCTTAAATTTCTCTTCAGCCTCTTTATTGTCGGGGTTTTTATCCGGGTGATATTTAATGGCTTTTTGCCGGTAAGCTTTTTTAATTTCAGCTTCCGTAGCATCTTTTGATACTTCTAATATTTCGTAATAATCTCTTTTCGACATTCAGAATTAAATTACCAATGGTGCAAAAATAATTAAAATCAGCTACCTACGACGACTTTCGCATATCTGATCACTTTGTCTCCCAACAAATATCCTTTTTCAATTTCATCCACATTTTTTCCCTTCAATTTTTTATCGGGTGCAGGAATTTCTGTGACAGCTTCATGAAAATCGGTATCAAAAGTTTCACCGATTGCTTTCATGGGTTTCAGGCCTTTGGCTGATAGGGTAGATTTAAATTTGTTGTGAATCAGGTTGATCCCTTCCTTTAAACTTTCAATTTTATCGGTTTCATCGAGGGCTTTAATGGCACGGTCAAAATCATCAAGAACCGGCAACAAATCTTTTATGACTTCCTCCGAAGCAGTTGTTGTTAATTCAATACGTTCCCTGATGGTTCGTTTACGGAAATTATCAAATTCTGAAAATAGTCTTAAATGCTTATCATTTAATTCAGCAATCTTTAACTTTAATTCCTTAATCTCTTCTTCCTCTTTTCGGGCTTTTCGATTCTTTTTCTTTTTAGCCTTTTCTGTCGAAGTATCTTTATGGTCATCTTCATGCTGATCATTAGCGGCCTCTTTATTTTCATCCGTAGGATCCACTTCTTTTGCTCCAGTTTCCTGTTTTATATCATCTGGTTCCTGTTTCACCTCTTCTTTATGATTATCTGAATTTTTTACCATCATTAAATTAAATTGAATTGAAAATTGAATAAACTGATTGGACTAGAGAATAGCAAATTATTTGCCAATTACGTTATCAGGACAATTTGTCATAATTTTGATTTTCCTTTTTGTGCCATCTGAAATAGTGTCAAGCCTGATTTTTGTTTATGGAATTCGCTTGATTTTGGCACCCAGTTGCTGCAGACGTACTTCAATGTTCTGGTAACCGCGGTCTATTTGTTCAATATTATGAATAATACTTTTGCCTTCGGCAGATAGCGCGGCAATTAATAATGCAACTCCGGCGCGAATATCGGGTGAGGTCATGTTAATTCCTCTTAGGTTATGCTGACGGTTTAATCCGATTACGGTTGCACGGTGAGGATCGCATAAAATGATCTGGGCACCCATATCGATGAGTTTATCTACGAAAAATAATCTGCTCTCAAACATTTTTTGATGGATCAGTACACTGCCTTTCGCCTGTGTGGCAATCACAAGCATAATACTGATCAGATCGGGTGTAAAACCGGGCCAGGGTGCATCCGAAATGGTCATAATCGAACCATCGATGAAGGTATCGATTTCATAATGTTTATGTTCAGGGATATAAATATCATTGCCTCTCTTCTCAACCCTGATTCCCATTCGTTTAAACATTTCCGGGATCAGCCCCAGGGCATTATAATCAACAGATTTAATAGTTAGAGATGATTGGGTCATGGCAGCCATGCCGATAAAACTGCCAACTTCAATCATGTCAGCCATGAGGGTATGTTGGCATCCCCCTAATTTTTCGACCCCTTTAATTTCAAGCAGATTAGATCCTATTCCTTTGATGTTGGCTCCCATGCTTACCAGCATCTTGCTTAGTTGGAGAACATAAGGCTCGCAGGCTGCATTGAAAATAGTCGTCTTCCCTTTGGCAAGGGTTGAAGCCATCAGAATATTTGCGGTTCCGGTAACCGATGCTTCATCCAGCAGCATATATTTACCCTGCAAACGTTTGGCTTCGATCCTGTAAAAATTTGCTTTGGGCTCATATGAAAATTTGGCACCCAGTTCCTGTAGCCCGAAAAAATGAGTGTCGAGCCTTCGACGGCCAATTTTATCACCACCGGGTTGGGGAATATATGCCTTACCAAATCGTGCAACCAAAGGGCCCAGTATCATAATGGAGCCTCGCAGACTTGACGCTTTGGTTTTGTATTCTTCGGTTTTTAATAATTCAAGATCGATATTACGTGCCTGAAAAGTATAAGAGCCTTGTTCCGGACGACTTATTTCAACGCCGAGGTAGGCAAGTAATTCAATCAGTTTGTTTACGTCCCTGATATCCGGAACATTATGAATACTTACTTTTTCAGAGGTGAGCAGGCATGAACAGATGACCTGTAATGCCTCATTTTTTGCTCCTTGCGGAATGATTTCGCCTTTTAATTTCTGGCCTCCGATGATTTCAAATGAGCTCAAAATTTTCGGATTATTTAATTTGAATGATTACGGTGCCGGGGTTTGTAACTGCTTCCGTTTGAATAATTTTCTTTGGTACGGCGGCTGGTAAATTTTTTCTTTTTTGAAGGGGTTCGTGGAACAACATCACCTGTATGGATCAATTTTGCATTGTCAGGTAATTTTAATTTCCCTTGCGATAATAATTCGAGATGTTGAAGAATGAGTTCATCGTTTACCGAATCGCGGTTCCAGTTTAAATAAGATTTTTTCAGGTGATTGGCGATGGTTTGAATAAAGGCATCTTTTTCCTCGCCTTCTTCATATTGGATGGCAGTTTCAATTATTTTCTCGAGATTTTTGCCATAATGCCTGAATTTTATATTGTTTTCCTGATAAGGTACCTTATCGGGTTTGGTTTCTAAAGCTTTGCGGTCGGGTGCAGGAAATGGTCCGTCGACATCCAGTTCGAAATTGGAAATGATATGAAGATGATCCCATAATTTTTGCTCATAATCAACGGTTTCTTTCACCTGGGCATTCATTTGTGCCATTACATTTACGATGATGTGAGCAGCTTGCGTTCTTTTTTCACGATCTTCAATCGTAGTGGCATATTCAATCATCTTTTGGATATTTCTTCCGTATTCAGAAATTACCAGTTTGTTTCTTGTGGTATTGTAATCAATCATGATGTCTGTTCTTAAAGTCAATTAGGCTTTGTGTATAAATAATTTTCGTTATCCGGTAATAATTAATAAGAGGTCAATGGTTTTGTTCCAGGTAATAGTCTGTGCAAATATAAACATTTATTTAATCCAGTCATAATTTTTATATGATTGTTAAAATATTTAGCTGAAATTTAATAGCTTACAATATTTTTAATTTGGCAAATTTGAGTAATAATTGTTTTTGCCCGACTGCATTAAAAAAAACAACGGCTTTTTTGTTTGATGCTTCACCCTCAACTGAAATTACTTTGCCTTTTCCAAATTTAGCATGTTCAACTTCCATCCCGGCCTGCAATTTTTCCATGATGTCCGAATCAAATTCCTGGTTTGAAGGCGTGGCAGAGATCGAGCTCATTTTTTTGAAATTTTTCTTGTTCAATTCGGCCAGGGTTTGGGCTGCTTTATTTTTTTGAGTGTCGTCATCGAACCCCATCTTTGTATTAAAAGGCATGGCACGTTTTGGCAAATCAAGATACTCTACCGGAATTTCTTCGATAAAACGGCTGGGTTCGCACATGCTTAAATTGCCCCATTTATACCTGCTTTCGGCATAGGAAATATAAAGTTGTTTTTCGGCCCGGGTGATTGCGACATAGAATAACCGCCTTTCTTCTTCTAAATCGACTCTGCTATTTAAGGATTGGATGGATGGGAACAGGTTTTCTTCGAGTCCGACAACAAAAATATAGGGAAACTCAAGCCCTTTGGCTGCATGTACCGTCATCAATGAAACATAATCACCGTCTTCCTTGCCCTTGGTATCAGCATCTGTTAAGAGGGCAACATCCTGCATAAATTCATCCAGGCCCCGCGTAATATTGCCTTCGCGTTCGGCAATTTGCTCTTCGGTAAGCTCTGTTTCTGTAAATTCTTTAATGGCATTTAACAACTCTTCGATATTCTCGTAACGGCTTACCCCTTCCGGACTTTTATCCTGGAACAAATCCTTTAATATGCCCGACGAATTGGCGATGAGTTTTGCCAGTTCATAAGCACCCTTTTTCGGAAGCTGGGCCGAAAAACTTTTGATCATGGTCGAGAATTCATTCAGCTTTCCAAGAGTACCGCTGTTCAGATTTAGGTTGTAAGCCCCTGGTTTTTCAATGATCTCCCACATACTTTTATTGACCTGATCGGCCACAACCGTAATTTTTTCGAGAGTGGTTTTCCCGATACCACGCGCTGGATAATTGATGATCCGCAAAAGTGCTTCTTCATCGCTGTGGTTCAAAACCAAACGGTAATACGCCAGTAAATCCTTAATTTCTTTTCTTTTATAAAAGGATAATCCGCCAAAAATCCGATAGGGAATGTTCAGTTTTCGGAGCGATTCTTCCATCACCCTCGACTGTGCATTGGTCCGGTACAAAATGGCAAAAGATTTGTTGGGCAACTGAAAATTCATCTTGTTCTCAAAGATGGCATTGGCCACTAAGCTGCCCTCCTCGTTGTCGGTATTTGCCCTAAGAAGCTTAATTTGTTTTCCTTCCTCATTGTCGGTCCACACTTCTTTGTGTATCTGGTCCTTATTGGCTGCAATGACCGAATTTGCTGCTTTAACGATTGTTTTCGTGGATCGGTAGTTTTGCTCCAGTTTGTAAATGGTATGATCGGGATAGTCGGATTTAAAATTGAAAATATTCTGGATATTGGCACCCCTAAATGCATAAATACTTTGGGCATCATCACCCACTACACAAATGTTTTCGTTGTTGGCCGCCAGTTTCTTAATGATCAGGTATTGGGCATAATTGGTGTCCTGATACTCATCAACCAGTATGTATTTAAATTTTTGCTGGTATTTATACAATGCATCTTCAAAATCGCGAAAAAGGATGTTGGTGTTAAAAAGCAAATCGTCGAAATCCATGGCATCGGCCCTCTTGAGCCGGTTGTTGTAAATGGTGTAAATTTCGCCGATCATTGGCTTTCCGGCCATTTTATCCGCATTTCGGATTTCAAAATTCTGATTGTAATCAGCGGCAGATATTAAATTGGATTTGGCCCCTGAAATGCGGTTTAAAACATAGTTGGGCGGATAGGCTTTATCGTCCAGGTTTTGATCCTTAATAATGGACTTGATCAGCCTTTTGGTATCATCGGTATCGTAAATGGTGTAATTGGGCTGATAACCCAGCCGATGCCCTTCGATGCGCAAAATGCGTGCGAAGATCGAGTGAAAAGTTCCCATCCACACATTCATGGCATCCTTGCTGCCTGCCAACTTTAATATCCGCTCTTTCATTTCGCGGGCGGCTTTATTGGTGAATGTAAGTGCGAGTATATGAAATGGATCAACGCCTTTGTTCAGCAAATGTGCCACTTTATAAGTCAAAACACGTGTCTTCCCCGATCCTGCTCCGGCAATAACCATGGTGGCCCCTTCGGTGTGTTCAACAGCTTTTCGCTGTGCATCATTCAGTTCTGTAAGTATATCTTTCAAATGGAAAATTATTGGACTGCAAAAGTAACGTAAATGTTTTAATTAGCCAATGAAGCAATTCGCTTATCCTAAGATGCAACAATGCATGAAAGCCTTATCCAGAAAAAATTGCTGGTTAAAAATAGGGATTGATCAGACCCTGATAAATGCCCTAAACCCCCTAACTGCGTGGTAAGAGGAAGCACCATTGTGGTACAAAAAAACATGGTTATACCGACGATCGCAGAAAAAGGCTCCTCCAAGTGTTCTGATTTCGTCGGGGGTTTTTACCCAGCTAGATGTTTTTGTATCGAATTTTCCAATTTTCTGCAACGCCCTGTATTGTTCTTCTGTCAAAATTTCGATACCCATAGCAGCTGCCATATCGATGGCATTGTTATCGGGTTTAAACTCTTTTCTTGAGTCCAAGCCTTCGCGATCGTAACAAACACTTCTGCGACCTTTTGGACTTTCAACTGAACAATCGCAAAAAATGTATTCGCCTGTATTTTTATCAAACCCAATAACATCGGGTTCACCGCCGGTTTCTTCCATTTTATATAATGACCAAAGTTTCATTGGAATGCTTTCGAGCTTTATCCGTATGTGATTCCATTCGAAACCTTGATGACGGTTCATATTGTTCTTAAAGCGGATACTTAATATGTTGATGATCTCATCGACTTGCTCAGCAGATAATATTTTATGATTTTCCATCTACCCTGGTGGTTAAGTTTTAAAAGATTGTAGTTGTTACCATACTTTTGTTGATTGATCATTTTCACTTACCCTGAATTTAACAATTTCGGCAATCAACTTCATCGGCAAATCTTTGTTATGTGGAAACTGAACTGAGCCTTTTCCATGCTTATAAAATGAAAGTTCTTTTTTGAAATGTTCATGCCCTGTCGGTGTTGCATAAAACCCAATATGTTTGTCAAATGCAGCGAAATAAACCAATGGTTTTTTATTGGTCTTGTAAGCGGGCATACCGTACGAAATACTTTCGATGGCTCCGGGTGCATTTTCCTGAATGAGCTGCCTTATCAGCCGGAGTCTCAATTGTATATCCGGAAGGAAGCCCGAGATGTAATCTTCAAATGATTTTATTTCCTTTTTCATCTTAAAAAGATCAGTTTTTCCGCTTCACCATTTCCTGAATCCAGATGGGAGCATAAGGGGAGGTGCAGCCTTTTGAAACGGGGTAGTCCTTAAAGATTCCCAATGATTCTCCGATTTCAATGGCACGTTCACGATATTCCGGAAAGTGGATGCCGATATAAGCAAGGGTAAAATTCATGGTCCATTGCACTTCAACTGGAGCATTCCCCATTTCGCTTTCAATGCGATCTAAAAGTGATTTCAGATCAAGACCTTCCGGATTTTTTGCGACCCTTTCTGCAGTCAGGCTCCATCCTGAACGGGCTGATATTGGGTCGTTTGAAAGGAGCCACTTTTGGCGGAGTTCTTCTTTGTCTGGATGGTGGTTGATGATATAGGAATTAAGCCAGTCGGCCACCCTGGAAAAACTTACCGACTTTACCATCCGGTCGATTTGATCAGCAGATAATGCATCCGGTTTCAGGAGAAGTATGGCCAAAAAGCGCGCATCAATATTCCCAGTTTCCCAAAGCGACATAGCCAGCTCAGGGTCTGCTTTAATTTTTTTGGCAAATTTTCGCAATTCGCCAAGTTTTACCCCAAACTGATTGCTGCCGGCACCTTGCTTTGTATTTTGTTTTCGCACTTTTTCATCGCCTAGTTGCTTTAATTGTGCAAGAATATCTTCTAAACTCAACATGATTTTTTGTATGATTTAAAAATTAAATTTAGTGTATATCGAATTATATATTACTCCAACGGGTTTTGAGATAAAATGTTAAGAGCTAAAATTAAATTTCTGTCATTAATTTTTTTAGATCTTGAGATTTGGTTTATGTCAGTTAACCTTAGTTTTCGCTAAAATATTTCCTGATTATTTTCAGGCTTTCCTCCGGCTGTTCTCCAAACATCATATGGCCCGAATTTTTTATAACAACAAGTTCAGCATTAGGAAACAGTTTTAAATGTTCCTTTTGTAGTTCTATGCCAATCACTGTATTACATTCACTTGCAATAAATAATACCTTGTTGGTGAAGTTCTCAACACCCTCTGTTAGATTCAAGTTCAGATTTCCATCTTCATCCATGGCATTTCTTATTGATGCTGAACTGGCAAGACCTCCGAATCTCCAATAATCAAACGAAGAATTTGTGATGTCATCATCGCAATAATACGCTGAATATGGCTCTGTTTTCATAATGCCTTCAGCCATTAAAGATTGAAAGAAAAAGTCTGTGGCAGCCTGATCATCGGGTCCATCTACATGCATTGCCTGAAACCAACTTTTACCCATGTGAAGGATCAAATCCATATCGAATTTCACATGCATCTTTTCCATAAATTCTTTCGCTTCTTCTGAGGTCAACATGCCAGGTTCTGCCAACACGGCCTTTTCAACTTTTGATGGGTATTTTCCAATATAAGCTGATGCAAGCATGCCTCCCCATGAATGGCCGATAATGTTTACTTTTCTGCTTTGTGCATAATAATCGATAATATTGTTCAGGTCATTTAGCATGTTCTCCAAGGTAAATTCATTTGCTTTCACCCTGGGAGAAAGGCCAGTACCTCTCTGGTCATAGAAAACAACAAAATAATCATCTGCTAATTCCTTTAGCGGTAATAAATAACGAAAATCATTGCCGGGTCCGCCATGCAGAACAATTACAATATCATTAGTGTCGCTGCCAAATGTTTCTGCATGAAATACGGTGTTTTCAATTTCAATGTGAGAAATGGTAAGATCGTCTTCAACAGTTTTAGCCACTTCATAATTACCAATGGTCAATAAATAAAATGTAAAAAAAAGAAGAAGTAAAAATCCTATTAAAACGAAAACTGATTTTCCTATTACTTTGAGTAATTTTTTCATAGAAATACGTTTTTAATTTTTTTGATTAACACGAATTCCAAATGCAAATCGGAGATTTTTCGGATGCAGCGTTACGTTTTATTGACTGTTTATTTCTAAAAACAAATTTAATGTTATTCTTTTTGCATTAACGAATACCCCCTATTTCAAGTTTCATCATAATGTCGGTCTGTTCGTCACTTCCCAATTTAAAAATGTGCTTATCGAATTCCACAAATCCATTTTTCTTATAAAAGCTGATGGCTCTCGGATTTTCTTCCCAAACCCCCAACCAAATATAATCAACGTTCTTTTGTTTTGAAATCTCGATGACTTTTTCGTAAAGAAGTTGCCCTACTTTTTTCCCATGATATTCTTGTAGTACATAAATTCGTTCGATTTCAAGTGCATTTGAGTCCTTGATCTCTGTTTGTGATGTACCATAATTAATTTTTAAATATCCAATGACCTGGGTTTCAAATAATGCAAAATAAAATTCTGCGTTCCTATCGGCCAATTCAATTTTCAATTTTTTGCTTGAAAATTCTCTCCCAAGATATGCATTCATATCTTCTTTGCTGTTTTTCGAAGAAAAGGTTTCGGTAAAAGTCTGTATGCTTATTTTTTGTAATTTGTCTATTTCTTCCGGACTTACTTTTATGATTTTAATTTCCCCCATTTGTTTATTGTAAATTATGGTTAATAATGTGTATGGTCTTGCATCGCTTTTCAAATTCTTTATCTATACTTTGCAGTGTGCCGGTGTTTTATATGTTTCCATTTCGTGTAAAAAAGTCAATGATATCCTGCTGTTTCAATAGTTTATCAGTGTAATTTTCTATTTCTTCGGTCGAAATCTTTGGCGATTTAATTTGCATTGAACGGAATGTATGATCTTTTTGAGGAGCAATTAAAATGGTTTTCCCAAAATTTAAATCGAAAAGTCGCATATTAATAATTGCATATGCATTTTGATCTGCGGTAATAAAAGCTAAATAATCAATTTTACTATTTTTAGTTTTATAAAACCCTTGACCAATATAATGAGGATGATTTCTGGATACTATTTCGCTTAACAGGTGAGTGTAATTTATTGTATCAACAAAATCTGTTAAAACAATTATTTCAAAAAACACCTCATTATTTTTTCCCCCGATGAACTGTCTGTTCACATCGCTGGCTCCAACAAAGAATGAATTGTACAGTATTGTTTTATTGGAAATTTTCTTTTCAAACCCTTTTCCTCCTGCATATCCAAAGTTCCCAACACCTTTAAAACTTCCTTCACCAATCAGATCATAGTTTGGGGTAGGAAATACCCCGCTTTCGAGTGGGAGATCTGTTTCTTCCATTAAATTCTGTAAATCATTATTAAATAAATTCATATCCCATTTTGAAGAATCCTGTCTGTGTAAAAGGTGTGTTTCTTCTTTTTCAGTTGTCCAGAATTTTTTAACCTTACTCAGATTTTCTGTTTTATTATCTGAACAGCCAGAGATGGCTATTATGGTTAAAATCATTAAAATATACTTCATCTTATTTCCAATTAAATTTATTTTGTATTTGTTCTATATGATTAATACAAGCATTGTAGCAAACTGAGCGGTATATTCTTGACAGATAAAATGAAATTGAACCAGACAAGAATTCTTTATATTGCTTATTTAGCCAATAATCATATTATTTATTTTATCTAGTAAGATGACCTTATTTATCGGTAGCTATTCGCCTGCCGACCAGCGAAGTAAAAATACCGATCACACACAATAGTGTAAAGGTAATGATTACAATTCTCATGCTCAGCATGAATGAATCCAGGTTGCCGGCATTTATTTCAGCATTTCCTAAAAAAATATGTACCGAAAGAGCTGCAACAGCCATGCTGAACATCATTCCGCTTGTGCGCATGGTTGCAACTGTTGCAGATGCAAGACCCAGAAATCGTTTTTCAACCGAACTCATCACCGAATTTGTATTGGGTGATGAAAACATCCCAAATCCAAATCCTAAGACAACCAAAGCCGATATGATATAGCTATAATGCGTTTCTTTACTTATAAAACTAAGCATTAATAGTCCGCTGGCACTAATGCCCATGCCTACAGATGCAAGAATCCGGGGATCTTTCTGATCCGATAGTTTTCCTGAAAATGAGGCAACAAATGCCATTACAATCGGTTGTGCAATCAGAATCAGGCCTGCCTCCTCAGGTTTTAAACCTTTAACATATTGCAGGTATAAACTAAAAACAAAAGTGATGGCAAATGTAGCGGCATAATTAATAAAGGCCGACAGGTTTGAATAGGCAAATAATTTATTCTTGAAAAACAACTGCATTTCAAATACAGGGTTCGGATGTTTTAACTCATATTTTGTAAAGATTATGATACCCGAAATACCTAATAGTGTTAAAAGTACAGCTTCGGGTTTTGGTAAATGAGAAAACCCATACATCAATGCAGAAAGAGAGATCATATAGATAAAGGTGCCTTTAAGGTCAAATTTCGCATGGCTCGGAACGGCCCATTCCGTTTTAACTTTTGTAATGATGGCTATAATAATAAAAGCGACAGCTCCGGCATTGATAAAAAACAAGGAACGCCAGCCCCAGGTGCCTGCCAGGATTCCACCTAAAACCGGTGCCAAGGATAATCCGACATAAACCGCCATTACATTTAAGCCGATCATTTTTCCTTTTTCGTGTGGTTCAAAGGCAGAAATCACAATGGCCATGCTGGTGGCAAAGATACCTCCTGCAGCAATCCCCTGTAGTAAACGTCCCATGATCAACATCTCGGATGAAAAAGAAAAGGCACAAAATAAGGATGCCACAGCAAATAAAATATTGCTGTACAAAAACATTTTCATTCGGCCCCAGCTATCGCTTATTTTGCCAAAGGGAACCAAAAAAACAGACGAAGCCAGTAAATAGGACATGCTCACCCAGCTTAATCCGACTGCTGACATGGAAAATTCATCCCCGATTTTTGGCAAGGCCACGTTTACGGCTGCTCCCATTAAAGGGTTGAGAAAATTTGAGGTCATGGTTACAGCCAGCAATACCTTTTTATTCAATTTTGGAGTTGAATCAGTCATCTTCTTTTTATAAAGCCTCCAAAAGTATGAATTTAGAAATATAAATTAAAAGAATGAGGCTTTTTGTTTTATATGGCCAGGAATCCGATGCCGTGGAGGTTTGGTTTTATCGGCGTATATAAGTATCTGGTATAAACAAAAGTCAGAATTTACTAATTTTTTAAGCAACGCACCGAATATCCTTCTTTTTTGCTGTCAGTAAAACGGTGCACCCTTGTATTATAGGAATGGAGCAGTCTGGTCAGGCCGTATGAATCACCTGATTCACTGGAACTCCAAAATACCGCAATCTCACCCATTTGATTAAAAAGGCCATTTGGGGAGCGATGTCCTGCCGGAATGGCTTCAAACCCGGATTTCCCGAAATCAGCATTGTTGACAAGTGTTTCATTATCATTTAGCATGGGGTCGTGATTCCAAAGACTTGCGTATGCGGCAAGTTGACTGCCTTCATTTGTCCCCCGAAAATTAAACCGATCCGCTTCGGATGGGTTCATGCCCAGGTAAATTTCCAGTTCTTTCCATTCACCATCACCCGGTAAATGCCAACCATCGGGGCATACTCCCTGCACCATAACCGCACTGCCCTCATAGCCATTCATTGCCGCAGCCCAGGTGTACAATGCACCATAGGTGGCTTTATGCTGTATCGAATTATTGTAATAACTCATGGCTTTATCCCGATATCCCAAAGCTTCCCAGTCCGGCGATTGTTCAATTAGCGGGATTTTCGTCCCATCTGCATAAAGTGTGGTTTTTAAATTTTCGGCCATCCAAATCTGGGTGCCTATTTGTATTGTTTTATAACTGTTCCCGTCCAGATCTATAAGCGTGATATTTAAGGTGTTTTCATGATCTTTTTTACAGGCGATCATGATGAACATTAGCAATAAAATCAATAAATATTGAATAAGGTTTTTCATGTATTTGATACAAACAGCATGGTAAATATAATCAAAGTTTAACCGGTTTAAATACGGTATGTATTTAATAATGATATAACCTTATCAAAGTTTTTATAAAATTATTTTGCTCTATATTTTATAAAAGAATTGCTTAAGATCGAAATTAACTGCCCAGTAAATCTTTCTCAGTTACAACATAAACCCAGACATTCCAGTAAGGACTCCCTAATAATTTCTGATGAATAGACAATCCCTTGGCTTCTTGACCCTTTCGGATATACCAGTTGCCTATATCAAAAGCTAATGAAACCTCGCCTTTGGTCCATTCTTCTATTGGTTTATCTGTATCCATTAAATCCTGTGGTTTTTTTTTCCCCTGATGCAGAAGAATTCGAAGCGAATATGAATAATTTAAATCTGTATCCGGATCAAAAACAAAATCTGCTAAGATCTGTTCTCCTTTTTCTGTATCCTGAGCTTTAAAATAACATGTAGATAGCCAATAGACTGAACCTGCTTTGTCCAATCCGCTAGCCGATGTTCTCAGACAATTTTCATAGGCAGAGATTGCTTTTTCGTAATTTCCTTTTAAATAATTCCCAAGTCCAAGGTGATAGTAAATCCAATGTTCGTATGTGCCTTGCATTTTCCCATCGACTCCGTATTCTACTTCATTTGCATAAGTCTCATCCATGAAACCAAGTGCTTTTTCAAGATCGGCGAGTGCCTCATCAACTTTTCGTATGCTTAATAGCCGATGCGCCCTAAATCGTAATAGTTTAAATGAATTGGGATACAAGGCTAATCCATCAGTATAAATTTTTATGGCATTGTTAAATTGATAGATTGAGGCATAGCTATTGCCTAAATCTATGTAATTCTGTTCGGATAGGTTTTCTTTTAATTCATAAGTCCTGATGAGGGAACTATACTTGGCCATTATGGCAGAATCTACCTCAAGCTGATATAAATTGTTGCCACTGAAAGAAGTTGCTTCGACAACCGCTTCTTTTTTTGACGAATCAAATGTTTTGGGTTCTGAGTTGTCGCAGGCCGTTAATCCGACAAGGAGGATCAGGCTGGATAAAAAAGATTTCATTTTCATTTATTTTATTTTTTAGAGTTTAATAACCTTTAGCTGTTGCGTCACCGGGTCTGTTTACATCAGCGGCCCCTTCGTATGATCCATCAGGACGTACCAGAATTGCTTCTGTTCTTCCCAATTGTGCGGTGAATTCAATGGAATGTCCTAATGCTTTAAGTTTTGCAATACAAAGACTATCGGCTGCCCCACTTTCAATCACAATTTGGTCGGGCAACCACTGAGAGTGATGTTTTTTTGCATTGACTGCTTCCTGCATGCTCATTTCATGATCTATTACATTTACAATATTCTGGTAGATGATATTGATAATAGTCGAACCACCCGGGGTTCCGAGAACCATGAAAAGGTCCCCTTTTTTTTCTATAATTGTCGGGCTCATACTGCTAAGCATTCGTTTGCCGGGTTCAATGGCATTTGCATCACCGCCCACCAACCCGAAAATATTCGGAAAGCCCGGTTTCAGACTAAAATTGTTCATTTCATTATTCAAAAAGAAACCACTATGATCAACCATTACTTTACAACCGAAATATCCCACCAGGGTCGTAGTAATTGAAACAGCATTGCCCTCTTTGTCAACAATCGAAAAATGAGTGGTTTCAAGACTTTCTATTTTATCGACCTTTCCTGCTTTAATTACTTGCGAAGGAGTAGCCTTATCGGGTTGTATGGAACCATTTCTTTCAGAAATATAGGCGTCATCAAGCAGCAAATCAACAGGAACATCATAAAAATCCATGTCGCCCATGTGTTCTGCCCTGTCTGCAAATGATCTTCTTTGCAGTTCAGTCATAATATGAATCGTTTCAGGAGTATTGTGTCCCATTTTTTTCAGATCATAAGCATCAGATCCTTTCAGTAACTGAACAATAATGATCCCGCCGCTGGAAGAAGGGGGCATGGAAATAATATTGTAATCATCCCTGTACCTGCCCTCTATGGGTTTACGCCAGACAGACTGGTAATTTTCCAGGTCTTCCCTGCTCAATATTCCACCCCCTGATTTCATTTCATCTATAATGCGTTCAGCAACTTCACCTTTATAAAATCCATCTCTTCCAAGATCCCGGATTGATTTCAGGGTTTTTGCCAGATCTTTTTGTATCAATGTGTCACCCTTCCCCCAGTCTGGAGCTTTAATAAAGATCATATTTGTATCATTTACCTTGCGAAAATCATCCTGGAAACGGTTAAAGGTAAAAGCATCATATTCCGTGATCTGGATTCCATTTTCGGCAAGATCAATGGCAGGTTGGATGAGTTGTTCGAAACGTAAATTTCCAAACTTTCTGTATATCTGGTCCATGCCGTCAACTGTACCTGGCGTGCATGTGGCCAGGTGGCCTAATAATGCCTTCTGATTCATAACAGTATCTGAGTCCGTATCGACGAACATATTGCGCGATGCTCTTGCCGGAGCGGTTTCCCTGAAATCAAGAGCTCCCTTTTCTCCATCAGCTGTACGATACACCATATATCCACCACCACCAATATTGCCGGCTTTCGGTAATACAACCGCTAAAGCATATTGTACGGCAATTGCAGCATCAAAAGCATTACCGCCATCTTTCAGAATCTGTAATCCAATTTCCGTTGCGACAGGATGCGCTGTAACCACCATGCCGTTTGCAGCTACCTGCCCTTCGTTTTCTTTCCTGGGAATCTTTATTTCTTTGAGTTTTTCCTGTTTTACGGAAGTGCATTGGACCACCAGTAATGAAAATAATATCAATATGGCTTTTGTAAAATAATTTTTGTGAAGGATAGTTATCATGTTTATTATTTGTTTCTGATCTTCATTTTAATACTATAATAATAAAACATTTTAAATGGGAAAAAGTACTATGAAATTCAGATATATATTTCGAATCATATGGTCGCATCAATCAGATTTTAGCAGATTTATTGTTGATTGACTAAAATAATGGCCGAACCCTATCCTGTATAAAGTGAGCTTGTTAACATATAGGTTTTTGTAACTAATGGATGGGCTCACTGAATTATATTTATAAAGAAATAAGTTAAAATCTGAACAAGTTCCTATTTGCGATGCATGCATCACTGTAGTAACCCCAGAAAATGTAAACTTACACTTCTGTGGTCAATCCAAATCTTATCAATTGCAAAACTGGGCCGAAAAGAAAAAGCCCTTAAAAGGGCTTATTTCAATTCAAATATTTTGGGAATATGGATGATGGCTTCTATTTATCGGGTTGTGCCACGATTGCTCTTGTGATTAATAGTTTTTTTAATCAAAATCTTCATTATAAATCGGAAGAGTAAAGTTTACAATACTGCCCTTGCCCAAATCACTTTCAATCCAAATTCTTTCATTATGCATTTGGATAAACTCCATACAAAGTATCAGGCCAAGGCCTGTTCCCTTTTCATTATTGGTTCCAGGAGTTGTATAGCTGGAATGTAAGTTGAACAGTTTTTGAGCCGCTTTTTTATCTATCCCAACGCCATTATCAACAATAGAAATTTGTATTTTATTATCAGATATTACAGAAGTAATTTTTACGGTACTTTCTGCCCATGAAAACTTAACAGCATTATTAATTAAATTTCTGAATATTGTGTGCACCATGTTCGGGTCACCGTAAGCAAATGTATTTCCGGGAATATCGTTTAGAAGTTCTATCTTTTTATTATTCGCATTTTCTCCAATCAACATTATGACCTCATTTGCGATCTTGCAAAGGTCAATTTTTTTTGGTCTGAATTCCATCTTGCCTTGTTGAATTCTTGCCCAATCCAGCAAATTTTCCAGAAGCTTTAATGTGTTATTTGCACTATCATGAATAATATGAGCATATGTTTTTGTTTCTTCTAAGTTGCCATCCCTGACATATTCTTTAAGTATATCACTCAATCCCAGGATGCTGTTAAAGGGACTTTTCAGGTCGTGCGCAATGATTGAGAAAAATTTATCCTTGGTTGCATTTGCTATCTCAAGTTCCTTATTGGCATTTTCTAGGTTTAACTTGCTAAGGGTTATTTCTTCGTTTAACTCCTGCAATTTCTTGCTTGTTTCCTTTTGGTACCTTAGGCTTTTATAAATAAAATAGACGAAAACAATTGCCAACAATATTAGTATTGCGAGTCCGTAATTAATTAAACGTTGTTTCTTGATATCGGATTCAAATTTTATTCTTTCAATTTTGAATTCCAAATCCTTTTCAAGTTGAGTTATTTTGCGGGTATTATCAATTTTTAATAAGCTATCCCTTATTTCAGTGGCTTTTATTTTTTGCAAATATGCGTTTTCGAATTCTTTTTGTTCAAAATATACTTTACTCAATTTTTCATGCATCTCCAGCAAAATCTCACTTGTACCGAATTTTGACATCTCAATTGCCTTCAATAAATAGGATTCTGCCAAATCATATTGTTTTGTTGCAGTGTAATACTTTCCAAATATAATGGACGATATATCTGTACCATTGCTTATTCTGAATTTTTCGTCAGACTTTTGATAATACAAAAATGCACTGTCCGGTTCATTGAGCTCTAAAAAGCAATTACCAAGATGAAAGTATATTGTAGCTAATCTATCCTGGTTTTCATTATTAATGCGCAGATGCAAAGCTTTTCTTAAGTTAACCAATGCCTCATCCCATTTTTTTTGACTCCCCAATACTAAACCTTTTAAAATAAGATTATAAGATATACCAACTTCATTTTGAATATTTTCATTAATGAGCAGTGCTTCATTTGCATAATGAATTGCCTCTTCATTTTTACCCAATATGCGATAAATTTCCCCTATATTATTATAAGCATTGGCAGCCTCAATATTGTTCAATGATTTTTGAGTCATGTCAAGTACTTTAAAATAGTTATTTAAAGCAGAGGAATAATCTCCTAAACCTTTCTGTGCTACTCCTAAAAAATTATAAACTTTACACTGTCCTAAAATATTTTTTTGTTTCGTATATATTTCAAGTGCTTTATTACCATATAAAAACACTTTCGAACTATCAGAATAACGATATTCCCAACACAATTGTGCATAAATGTCAGCTTTGTGAGATTCGTTTGAAGAATTTTGAAGCACATTAAGTAAACTGTCCGTTTTAGATTGCTTTTGAGAAAACCCAAAGCTGATGTTTAATATGAGCAAAAACATCAAAAGGATCGTGCGCAAATGCCAGGATTCAATTTGCTTCAATTTGTTTTTTTTTAGTGAGCTGACCAACTGATGATATATTTAAAATCGAGATTTAAAAATAAGAAAATTTTAAATTGTATTTAATAATGGTTTTGTGATAGAATAAACCGATTCAACAAATTTATACTTTGTTGCGTGTAGGTTTTTTAATACAGCTAATTATACTCTTTGATTTTTATTTCAGTGTTTATTTTTAATAAGTCCGAAATTATTTCATCATTATTTTCGGGTGCAATATATATTTTGTTGTATTTATTAAACTTGATTATTAGGCCTTTTTTTGCTAATGCAGGTTTTATTCCGCTCCACATCGTTTTTCCTTTTAGGATTTCTTTTATGTTTTGAATTTTTATGTTACCTCTTATAAACGCCGAACGATATATCAATTCATTATTTTCAATGCTATAAGATGTGTCGAAGTAAATCCAAAGTATTAGAATCGAGGGAGTCAATAAAGGTAAAAGAATAAATGGATTTTCCATAAAAGTATTCTTGTCGAGAAAAAAAATCACTATTGGTAATAGCATAAAACCAATTAACAAATAATTGATAAATCCTTTTCTATTCGCTTTATAAACTTTCATAAGATTCATTTTTTAACTTAAGCCAAAACGGTCACTTGTATCTGGTCGGGCGGGATTTCCGAGTGCCTGCCCGTAAGTTCAGGCGGGCGTTCCTGTTCGAAGTACACGGAACTGCAATGCGAAAATCCGCATCTGGCCTACCACCGAACCCCTCCCTGCATTATATACTTTGTTGTATGTTCGTGCTTTATTTTTTCCCTATTTGTTTTGTAAATTATGGGTTAGAATTTGCTTGCCGACATACCAGAAAAGCAATGTTAAAGAGCTATTTACACTTGAAATTAACAAAATTTTGTCTTTTCAATTAAAGAGATTAACTCCTTAAGCAGATTCTTATTTTCAGATTTTTCTATCGAAATTTTAATAATTTTCAGTTCGTTTTACGAAGATACAGTTTTAATTTATTTCTAATTTAGATAATACTAAATCTGTCTTTTTATCCATGGTGAATAACGGTAAATTGTATGAATAGTGGCAGATTGCGGGCTTCTTTCCTGCCAAACTGCTACACGGTTTGAGCGGGCAATAAACTTTGATATTTAGCAGCTTGCCTGCCATTACTTATACAATATATGATCGACTGCCTTTTTTACAATTAAACAAAACATTTCATTTCTTAACTTAGGTCAATGAAATTGGAACCTGCTATCTTCAATTTTGTTTAAGTAAACTTTTAAAAGGAAACAAATTATAAAAATATGAACCTTGAAAATTCATCGGAACGTAAAGAAAGCTGGAATACCATCTTTATTTTCCTTGCCATAGTTACAGTTTTAAGCTCGCTTTTTCATTATGCAATTGTGAATTTGTACCCTTCACGAATATACATTGGAGCACTGATGTGGTGTCCCGCCATCGCCGCAATAATTACGCTAAAACTAAAAAACCGACCAATTTCATCCCTGAATTGGAATTGGGGGAATTGGAAATATATTCGGTTGTCTTATTTTGTTCCTGCCTTTTATGGCATCATCACTTATCTACTTATCTGGATAATCGATTTCGGGAAATTAGCCAATAAAGAACTAATTACGGATTGGGCAAAAGAACTAGGTTTGATTGGCATAGGGACATTGAATCCAACTTCGATAATCATCATAGCCATTATTTTATTGGGGACTGTTGAAGTAATCAGGGCAGCTGCAACAACTTTAGGGGAAGAAATCGGATGGCGGGGTTTTTTCATTTATGAATTAAGAAAAGTACTTTCTTTTACCGGTGTTTCTATTTTCAGCGGAATTATATGGGCGACCTGGCATTGGCCGATAATCGTTTATTATGGCGAAAATGTAATGGTGGAATTGGCTTCATTTTATGTGGTGATTATATCGATGTCGTTTATGATGACTTACTACACTTTTAAATCCAAAAGTTTATGGCCGGCAGTACTTTTTCACGCCGTAAGCAATGTATATATTCAAAAAATAATGCCCGAATTAACAATTAAAAACGAAGGATCTGAATATTGGTTGGGCGAAAACGGAATTATGTTTGCAATTGTAACTTTTGTTTTCGGATTGTACTTTTGGAGAAAAGCAATAAAAGAAAAATTGTAAAATATTACTTTTGTTTAAAACTTATGACAAAGAAAAATATAAAACGAATTTTGAGGATAGCTTTTATAGCCGCATCCATATCCTCCTTATACTTCGTTCCATGGCTATTGGTCAAAGCATGGATACTTCCGCTGCCTGAAACGATTCAGGAACAGGCAGATGAAGCCATCGATCATGGATTTGATGGAATGATTGTTTATGTTGAACAGGCTGGTAAACCACCTCAGTATTTTGCTTCCGGTTGGCATAATCGGGAAGCCGGGATACCTGCCAATCCACACGCATTATTTAAAATTGCCAGCATTAGCAAGCTGTATGATGCTGTGGCTGTTACCAAATTGGTTCGTGATGGACGGCTTTCCCTGGATAAAACAATCGCTGATTATTTACCGGAACTTGTTGGAAGAATTGAAAACGCTGACAAAATTACCTTGAGGTTGATGGTACAGCACAGAAGTGGCATTCCCAATTTTACGGATGCTCCTAATTTTTGGGCGGCTCCAACAGAAACCTTTGAAGAAAGTCTTGCAATAATTCTGGACAAACCTGCCAACTTTAAACCCGGTGAAGACTACGAATATTGTAATACAAATTATTTATTAATTAATAAGATAATGGATAATGTACTCGGTTATGATAACTTTCAATTCATTCGGGAAGAAATTCTAAGGCCGCTGAATCTAAAGCATACCTTTGGTTCGCTCAATGAAGTAAATCTGGACGATGTGATGAGTGGCTACCATGTAGGACATCCCTTTGATTTAAAGGCAGACGAACATGGCATGTTAGCAACCGCTAAAGATGTGGGCATATTCCTGCGGGCCTTGAATGACGGATCATTGTTTGAAGCGGGAGAACAGGAAATATATGCTTCCATTTATGAGTATGAACATGCAGGTTGGGTTCCGGGATACCAAAGTTTTGCTAAATTCCACAAAGATATTGATGCGGTTGTTGTTGAATTCTACAGCACAACCGACCCTAAACTTTACAATTGGAACTTGTCAGAAATCATTAATAACAGAATAGTTAAAATTCTGAAAAGGCAAAAAACAGGTAAAATCAACTATTAGTCCAATTCTGAAGCAATACGTTTCCTGATTCGGCTTAACGATTCCGGCGAATCGGTATAATACGAAGCCAATGCTTCTTTTTGCTCTGTAAAGGCCTGTTCCATTATTGTTCGGGAAATTGTTTCGAATCGGGGAAATTGTTTGAATAGTGCCTGGCCTTGCTGCTCGTCGCCTTCAACAACCGTTGTGTCTTCTGCACAAATCCAATTATGTTTTGCCACATTTTGCGGGTTAAAGCTGTTTAATGAAATGGCCCATTGTTCTTCGGTGAAGAAATTGGTTGTTTTCTCTTCACCATCAGTTAGAATGTACTCCCGAACACAGCCTTCCAGAATAAAATAGGTTTTGTTTGAAAAATAAACGCTCGAATTCCTACAATGCCCGCCATTACTTATATTTAGTGTTGTGCCCTGCTATTTTATAATCCTAATTTATCCATTTTATCTTTCTCATATTTGCTGTCTTCTCCAGGGTATCTCAGTTCAAATCCTCCATTTTGCAATGCTTGCATCCATATTAAACTTTGTTCGGCTGGCATTGCAATTGGTTCTTCAGAATAAATCGGGTCTAAAATGGCTTCGCTGTAATTATCAATTATCCATCCCTCTTTTCGAAATTTTTTAATTAAATCGTTTAAAAACAATGCCGAAGTCAAATTAAAATGTAGCAGAACGGTGTGTTTTACCTGTCTATTATTAATCTGCACTGAAAGTTTATTATAATACTGTGCCCTTTCGAAAATATGATTAATGTAAAATTCTCTAAATCCATTGATGTCGGCATTAGGATTCTGTTTTAATTGACGCATCAACCTCATATTTACATACCAGTCAGATGCATCAATGGTTACCCAACCTTGTTTATACCCATTTTGTTGTAAATATGAATTAATGCTATCTCTTTTAAGTATTGTGTTGCCTTTTTTTAAATAGGGGAAACGAAATATTCTTTCGGAATTTTCATAATCAGATATTAATGAATCGCATTTTTGAATATCCTCGACGAATTTTCCACAAGTCATTAAGGTATCATTGTAGTTTAAATGATTGTATGTGTGATTTGCAATAATATGTCCGTCCTCATCCCATTTTTGCAGAAGTTGTTTGCCTTTATCGCTATCTACACTTTTGCCCGCAACAAACCAAACTGCCTGAATATGATTGTCCTTTAGTTGTTTCCTTATCATCGAATTCCATTCCGAACATTTGTAGGTAAGCATATCTTTTGTAGAACCATCATCAAAAGAAAAGGCAATATGCGGTTTTTCACTATTTGAATCGCTTAATACAGTGTCAACCTTTTCATGTGATTTAGTCTGAGCATTTATTGTAAAAACATTAATAATTATAACAGAGATAGTAATGCTAAGTTTTAGTCTTTTTTTCACGTTTTTCAAGTCTTTAAGCTTAGTTTGTAATCTCATGTTTTGTATAGTTGGGCATATTTTTTCTTATTACACGTGTTATAGCGCGTTATTATTCTTCATTATTAAAACTTTGACGTAAAATATTTTTTAATCTCCGGCAAAAAAGATGCTATGTCCGGGTATTCATTTCGGTTGTTTTCATACTCCTCTAGTAATTGAACCAAACCTTCAATTTCTACAAACCCATTCATTTTATCACTTTTTATGTTTCTTTCCACTTCTACAGTTCCTTCATTTTCTTTTAGATACTTAATAGTACAGGCTCTTACCAGGTATTCATTGAGAACGACATTCCAGACATCATATCCTTTTTTTCTCATTGTTTCATCATGTGATTTTAATATTGCATCTCCGATAGCTTTAAAATCTTCAGGTTTACTGATAATTAGGGGGTTAATGTATGAATGACAAAACTCATGGATAATTATAGGTAAAAACCATTTTTTATTATAAGTAGGTGTACCATTGATCCATTTTGGGTCTCTTGCCCCAAGTAAACAAACCGATTCAATGTTTGCATCAGGTTTTTCTATTTTATAACCATAGTTACAGCTACCATTGAGCAGGGCAATATTTATCTTGAAATTGTCAGGATAATAACCAAAGAATGTGAAAAACCATTCAGTGATATTTTCTTTGAACAACATCTCTTTTAAGTTTTCAATTGACTGGTTATGAAACTCATTCTGGTTGATGTGAAATTTTATAAATTCACTTTCAACAGCAAACTCTCTGGCATGTTTGAGATAGTTGCTGATGAGTGTCGAATCCCAACGGGGGTCAAAGTCATTTGGTAAAGCTGACAAGTTTATTTTTGGTTCTAATTGAGGCGGTTGCCCAACATAGACTGCCAAAGCCATTGGTGCATCGCCATTAATCTGAAATAGAGTGTTGCATTCTTTTGCAAAATTTATAGCAGAATGATTTTTTAGGTGTTCAAAATGTCTATCAACTTTTTTAATATAATTTGGAATTAGGTTTTCATTGTATTGCTTGTCACCAGCAAGATGATGTATTAAACTAAATAGTTCGACAGTTGGGTTTACTATAATGTCAATTTTTTGTTCGACCGGTGAAGTTGGTTCTTGCTTAGTATCACAACCAATGATTAGGGCGGAAAGCAAGATAATAACGATACTCAAATATTTTTTCATATTCTATTGTTTCTTTATAATGCGCTATAACGGGAGTCTGCGCACAAACTCCATTTCAAGGTTTAAATTTAATAAAAATATCTTTGCTGGCTCCATATGAATGTTTTGGTACATATTAACTTACTGACGGAACCAAACCACTGGGATGAAAGATGTTCGCAAAACAGCTTGTTTTGGTCCATATTTGACAAAAAAACGGCATAAATATAATTTCAGGCG